>NPID01000835.1_pt1 | contig 212882 bp, 192 predicted proteins | sample 8637491 | NCBI WGS metagenome assembly NPID01 (sample SAMN07420843, study PRJNA396082) | bioreactor metagenome | isolation source: sample BA6 brine-fed electro-methanogenic bioreactor BA | place: Japan: Kochi | collected 2016-06-14 | reverse complement strand
AGTCCCGCCCCGGGCACCATATCTTCAATTACACCGGCATATTCTATTTATTCAATTATCATCTGCTTTGTAGATGATAATGTCTCTTACCTTTCGGTAACTATGATTTCCCCTTCAGGGCTGATTATATCATCAGAATAATTTCGTCAGAAGGCAATCACCTTTATCACTGCTGACGCCCATTTGCTTTAGAGATATTCACCTTCACCATGAACTCCACTCAATACAAATGACTTTCTTTAACCGGATTTTTTTTTATATTAAATTGCAATGTCGGTCTCAAAAGAACGAGGTAAAATGAGCAATTTTTTCAGGTTTTTCGCAAAGAGAGATATACTCGCAACAACCTTCACCTTCATGATACTGTTGCTTGGTGCATCAAGGCTGCTGACAATAAAAAGGGATTCCCAGCCAAGGGTTGATTTTGGTAAGCTGATAATAACAACACGCTATCCCGGCGCATCTCCAGAGGATGTGGAGCTGAATGTAACAAATAAGCTCGAAGATAGAATTAAGCCAATCATCGGTGTCGATGAAATTGAGTCCCTTTCAAGGGAAAATATCTCATCGGTTGAGGTGACAATCGATCCAAACATAGATGACCTTGAAGAGGTTAAGCAGGAGATCCGGGACGCTGTATCCTCTGTTACAGACTTCCCGCCGGAAGTAAGGGACGACCCTGCAATACTTGACCTGAAATCAACAATTTTCCCGGTTCTTGAAGTGGGTATCAGTGCTGACTCTACAGTTACATACAGAGAGTTGAGAGAGCAAGCCCGACTTTTTGAGAAGAAGCTGAAAAATCTACCCGGGGTATCAAAGATCGATAAATTCGGATGGTATGCAAGGGAGATACTTGTGGAGGTTGATCCTGATAAGCTCAAAGATTACCAGCTTCCACTCGGGGAGATAAACCGTTCTATAATAGCCAGAAATATAAGAGCCACTGCAGGTTCCTTTGAGTCCTATACAGACGAGAAGAATGTTGTAACTCTGCAAGAATTTGAAGAGCCACAGGTTGTCGGCGACGTCATCATCCGCTCAACCTTCGAGGGTCTGCGGATAAGAGTGAAGGATGTTGCAACTGTATCGGATACTTTTGAGCAGGCCAGTGTAATCTCAAGGATGAATGGCCGACCTGCCATTTCCTTCCTGATATATAAGGAAGAAGGGGCAGACATCATAAGAACAGTTGCCCGCGTGCGAAGTTTTGCCGAGGAATACCGTCAGGAACTGCCTGAAAGCATGAAATTCGACTATGCATATGACTATTCTGACTTTATAAAGACAAGTTTCAAAGTCGTTGGAACTAATGCCCTGCTTGGTCTTGTAATGGTAGTTGTTCTTCTGACTATTTTCCTGTCATTCCGACTGTCTCTTTGGGTTGCTCTGGGTATTCCCGTCTCATTGCTCGGTACGATATTCATGCTACCAATTTTCGGTGTCAGCCTGAATAGCATAACATTAGCTGCAATGATCATCGTTCTCGGAATGATTGTCGACGATGCAATCATTATCTCGGAGAATATTGCCTCCAAAAGACAGGCCGGACTATCGCCATTGAATGCCGCTGTGGAGGGCGTTGAAGAGGTTTTTCTTCCTGTGCTTACAACGATAATGACAACTTTTCTGGCCTTTGCACCGATGTTCTTCCTCGATGGAATAATTGGTAAATTCGTTTTTGTTGTGCCATTGACTATAACCTGTGCGCTGGGATTCTCACTCCTTGAATCGACATTGGCAATGCCAGCCCATCTCGCAAAAGCCTGGACTACCTGTAAACCGAGACACGAAAAGAGAATGCACACTGTCTGGTTCAACCCCATTCGCGATTTCTACGAAAGGTTTACACGGGGCTTCCTCCGCTTCCGCTATCCGATTCTTGTGCTTTTTTTCATTGCCCTCGCCGGTTCTTTCTTTTATGCAGGCAAATACATGGATTTTGTCCTCTTCCCAAAGAGCAATGCGGATAGATTCGATATACTTGTTCAGCTTCCTTCGGGATCTTCACTGGATGCAACATCCGATAAGGTTTTCAAGATAGAAAAGCTCGTTCAGACTATTCCCGAGAAGTATTTATCTTCCTATGTATCTAGAATTGGTACACAGTCAACAAGGGAGTCGGGCGAGAAAGAAAACCTTGCCATTGTTGAAGTATACCTTACACCCCCACTTGATAGAGACCTCTCTGCAAGGGAAATTATTGAGATGATTCGTAAAGATGCCCAATCTATAGAAGGCATTGATGACGTTAACTTTGCAATACGCTCAACAGGCCCACCAGTTGGGAAACCACTAAATCTTAGAGTAGTCGGGATTGATGACAGCCTAAGAACAGAGGTAACAGAGCTGCTGATAGCTAAGATGAAGCAATTGGAGGCAATCTCCGATATTGACCGCTCTGATGTTAAGGGAAAAAAGCAGATAGAGCTGAAGCTAAATCACGCAAAAATGGCAACCCTCGGCATAACAGTGGCAGATATTGCTCAAAATCTGAGAATTGCCTATGACGGTGAGATTGTTACCCAGGTCAGATATGGCGAGGAGGATGTAAACTTCCGAACCATCATCTCTGAAAGGGCGCGCAAGGACGAGGATTATCTGCTGAATATTGCAGTACCCAACAGACAGGGACGCATGATACCCCTGCGGGAGATGGCCTCTATCAATATCAAGTCGGGATATTCGGATATCATGCATTTCGATGGAGAAAGGGTTACTGAGATTACGGCAGAGGTTGACAAGGCTATCATGCCTCCAACCCAGGCCAGTGATACAGTTACCGCTGCCATTGATATGGATCAATATCCGGGAATCAGGGTTCTGACAGGTGGAGAGGCTCAGGAGACATCGAGAAGTGTGATAAATCTCGCTTCAACGCTGCTCGTTTCCATAATCGGCATATATCTATTGCTCGTGATACTTTTCAACAGTTTCACTCAGCCATTCCTTGTTATGATAGCCATCCCCTTTGGATTTGCCGGTGTTATCGTTGCCTTTGCCCTTAATGGTGAGCCCTTAGGTTTTCTTGCTGTCCTTGGATTGATTGGCTTAACCGGAGTTGTCATAAACGATTCACTTGTGCTTGTCGATCATCTCAACAATCTTCGAAGCCAGAAAAGCGGCAATGCCTTTGATATAATCGCAGAGGGCACTGCCAACAGGCTACGCCCGATTATTCTGACAACTGTCACCACAGTAGCTGGTGTACTACCCCTTGCCTATGGTTTTGGCGGAGCTGATCCCTTCAATGCACCAATGGCACTTGCCCTCGGCTGGGGCCTCATCTTTGCTACACCCTTGACATTGATTCTTGTGCCCTGTCTCTATGCCATCAGTGTTGATATAGCAGATAAATTCGGCAGAACAAAGGTATGTGAGGTAGTCTAGTTTTCGTAAAAGAAACTTCTGAATGCTTGAGGGAAGAGAGTTAATGGCGGTTATTTAAAGTCTCTGGGATTTATATTCAGAGTCTTCAGACGATAGCGTAATCTGTCACGGGTGATGCCGAGTAGATTGGCTGCTTTTGTCTGATTGCCCCGACTTTTTTTTAACGCAACAATGATCCCCTGTCTTTGAATCTGATTATATGTCATTATCTCAGTTGGACTTGTCACAACAGCTTCGGGCAGAAGTTCCCTTCTCAAAATATTGTCTGTAGCAAAAACTGCAGCCCTTTCAAGCATATTCTCAAGTTCCCTTACATTGCCGGGAAAGCTGTGGGAAAGAAGATGATCCATAGCTTCATCTGAGATAGTATCGAGGGGATGGTCAAAATCAAGATTGGCGAGAATATATTCGACAAGAAGCGGGATATCCTCCTTGCGCTCCCTCAGTGGAGGTATCTCAATATGCATCACGTTCAACCTGTAGAAGAGATCTTCTCTGAAGAGTCCATTTTGAATAGATTTTTTCAAATCTCTGTTTGTTGCGGAGATTATCCTTGCATCAACAGCTATTGTTTCAGAACCGCCTACCCTTTCGATCTCGTTCTCCTGCAGAACCCGAAGAAGCTTAACCTGAACACCTTCGGAAATCTCCCCTATTTCATCAAGGAAAATTGTCCCCCCCCTGGCACGTTCGAATTTGCCGATATGTCGAGCTTGAGCACCTGTGAAAGAACCCTTTTCATGACCAAAAAGCTCTGATTCGAGCAATCCCTCATTCAGTGCGGCACAACTGACCTTGACAAAGGGATGTGACGCTCTGTTTGATCTCTCGTGAATCTGCCAGGCAACGACCTCTTTACCTGTTCCACTTTCGCCTGAAATGAGAACTGTCACAGGCTTTGCGGCTATCTTATCAATAGTTTTTCGAATATTTTCAATTGCTATGGTCTTGCCGATTAGTCGGTGTCTGCTCTCCTTGCGCTCGGTTACAAGAGACTCGTGCTCATGCTTGAGATTCTGAAACTTACGTGCATTATCAAGTACAGCTGCAGAGATACCGGCAAATGAGTTAAGCAAAGCAAGGTCCGATTCACCATAACTGCCCTTCTGCTTATTGACTACCTCCAGAACACCGATCTTTCTCTTTCCGATAGTCATGGGGACTGCAATGAGGGATCTTGTTGTATAGCCTGTTCTTATGTCCATTCTCCGAGAGTGATGGATATCCTGTTCTGCATCATTGGAGATATATCCTTCTCCGGCCTTGAGCACCCTGCCGGCAATACCCTCGTCTATTGACTGCCTTTTATCATGGATCTTGGCACCACCAGGCCCTGTGGCCACCTGAAAGATCAGATTTTTTCTTGACTCATCATAAAGGAGGATGGCAGCCCCCTCTGAAGAAGTCAGTTGGGCTGCAGATTCGGCAATCAAAACAAGTGCCTCCTGCAAATCAAGTACACCTGCAATTCGTGCCCCCTGCTTAATAATGTCCAGGTACTTCTCTTGAGTATTCATATTTAACCTATATAAATAAAGAAAGACTGTTTATATCATTTTTTACACTAAATAATATACTCTATTTTCTGCTGTGCTTTATAACTATGGTCTCAGATCGATTAGGTCCTGTTGAAACGAGAATAATCGGCTTTCTGACCATTTTCTCAATATAGAGTACAAAATTTCTTGCATTCTCAGGGAGCTCAGAAAAAGAAGTTATGCCCCTTGTATTCTCTGTCCAGCCTGGAAGCGTCTCGTATATCGGTCTTGCCTCAGCCAGTTCCGTAATTGTAGCAGGCATTGAGTCAGTTATGAATCCGTCCATCCAGTAGGAGTGACAGACTTTGATCTCAGGCAGGCCGTCAAGCGAGTCCATCTTGGTGAGAGCCAAGGCATCTACGCCATTGATGGTTATCGAATGTTTGAGGACAACTCCGTCAAGCCACCCTATGCGCCTGGGTCTACCAGTGGTGGCACCGAATTCATCCCAGGGATTTTCACCGCTGCCCCTAAGATCTGTTGCCTGTTGTGGAGGCATCTCAGTTGGGAAGGGTCCATCACCGACACGGGTGGTGAAAGTCTTGACCACTCCGATTACCTGATCAATCTTTCTCGCATCAACACCTGCGCCTGTAATAATTCCTCCAAGGGTTGTGTTGGATGATGTAACATAGGGATATGTTCCCCAGTCTATATCGAGCATGGAGCCCTGTGCCCCCTCAAAAAGCACACCTGTGCCATCTTTAAGTGCATCGTTTACTAGGAAAAGACACGGTTTGACAAGTTCCTTGAGCTGGTCTCGATATATCATGACATAGTCAACAACCTCATCAAGGCTTGGCATCTCAAGACCATATACCTTTTGAATGACTGGCTTGTGTATGTCATATTGCTTTTTGACCAAATCTTTGAAGTGTCGATTCCTGACAAGATCTCCCACACGTAAACCGGTCCGCAATGCCTTTTCGGAATAGGTCGGGCCAATACCCTTGAGTGTAGTCCCAATTCTATTCTTGCTCTCTAAGGCCTCCTCAATCTTGCGGGTTATCGGGGTAACAAGATGGGCTCGCGGACTGATAAAAAGCCTGTCGAAAAGATCTATGCCGGAATTTTCAAGCATTTTTATCTCGTCAAAAAGACCAGGAAGATCAATGGCCATGCCGGCTCCCAAAATGCAGGTAGTATTCTCCCTCATTATACCCACAGGAATCTGGTGCAACACGGTCTTTGTGTTCTTGATCATAACCGTATGCCCGGCATTCGCTCCACCCTGAAAGCGAACAATCATATTCGCATATTTACCCAAAAGGTCGATTATCTTTGCCTTACCCTCATCACCCCACAAAAGTCCCAATACTGCTCTGTTTGGTTTACGTGACATTCTCCTCCTTAGGTTACAACAAAATTTAGTCAATCTTCAACGTCAAGTCAACTGCAAACCATTATTAGCCTTGACCGACAAAGATATTGTTGATTTATTGATGAATATGGATTTGAAAAGAAAACAGAACCTTATCCTCAATGTTTTTTCCCTCCTGCTTATTGCTGTAGCGATTATCCTAACAATGCTTGAGATTTATCCTGGATCAGTCATCATGAATGTCAAACCGCTGATCGCCTTTCTCATTCTTTCCCTTATACTTCTGGTATCCTTCAGACGATTTGAGGACAACAATATTCTTCTACTCTATCATCCTTTCTCCATCGTAGCCTTTCTGGTCTACGGGCCGACCTTTGCCTTGACATCATTTGTTGTTCCAATTGCTGTTTTCCTTTTCATGACTGAGGGAAAGCTCTTTGAAAATCTGGCGCGAATTGCTGTGCATTTTATTAAATTCTTCCTCGGTGGGATTCTCTATTTCAAGCTCCTTCAAGGAAGCTCAGGCCTAAATGGAAGACCGGTTGACATTCTTAGCGCTGTACTAGCCATAACATCGATGAGGGCAATTGAGGAGATTGGAAACCTGCTTCTTGATCTGAGTAGAAAGGGTGCACTTAAGATACACAGAATAGAGTTCTCACGATGGCTGAAGAGATTCCCATTTATTACTGCATGGAGTCTTACTACGGCCTATCTGGTCGGAGAAGGTAACTATTACTTCGCCGCTATAATGTCAATACCTGCGATCCATATATATCTCTATCTCTCACAGGAGGACAAGCTCAAACGCACCCTGAACAATGTCTTCTTCTCCCTCACAAGGATGATCAATATGCGAGATCACTATACATACCAACACTCTCTGAGCGTGGCTGTTTATGCTAAGAAGGTAGCACTTGAGCTGGGCTATTCACAGAATTTTGCTGAGAATATATATCAGATGGGGCTGCTCCATGATATAGGTAAGGTTGGTGTTTCTGACACAATTCTTCTTAAGCAGGACAGACTCACCGATGATGAATTCGCAAGTATGAAGGAGCATCCATCGCTCGGTGTGAAGCTGGTCAAGCTTATGAAATTTCTCGATCTCGGTATCGATGGGATCAAATATCACCACGAATTCTTCGATGGAAGCGGGTATCCCGATGGGCTCAAGGGAGATGAGATCCCACTTACAGCGAGAATTATAACTGTCTGTGATGCCTGGAATGCCATGCGCACCGACCGGCCATACCGAAAGGCAATGCCCTACACTAAAGCCGCAGAGCAGATAAGGAGAGGGGCGGGTACCCAGTTTGACCCTGAAATAGTAAGGGCAGCATTGAGGGTGTTTGAACAGGAAGAGCCTGGAGTTATCCTCTCAAAAACGCAGATATTCATGCTGGAGAAATAGAATGAAGAAAAAGACAATAGGCACCCTGGGATTGGCAGCTATTTTCCAGATTCTTGCAATACTCGACATGACGGGGATGCTTGGATCTCCTGATTTCACAACACCTAAATGGATAATCTTCCAGGCAATTGCCTTGATGATTCCAATTGTTCTGATGATCTATCTCTTTGTCAGCAAAAGCCCGAATGTATTTCCCTTTCTTTTTATGCTCGGTCAGATTCTGCTTATGCTTGGGACATTCATAGTTATCGACATAGTCACACAGGGAAATCCGCTCCCTTTGCTCACCCAAAAAAACTGCCGGGGTATCGCCTTAGAGATACAGGAACACATAGATGAATACTACATTCAAAACGGTAGTTATCCCGATGACATAGCAAAGATACTGCCTGCGGAAATTGCCTTCTATAGCAAACGCCTAGTTTCATATGAAGATGGTGTACCTGTAGCCTATACCTCAAGCAGCCAGAAGAGCATCACAGAACAAGAGTTCCAGGCGTACATGGTTCTCAAGGGACTTGATGCCATATCACAACGATACTATCGCGAACATGGAGACTACCCCCAAAAAATGGAAGACATCCTTGATGACTCACTCCGCAGGGAGTTGGATTCCCTGCCGCTACCCTATACATTTGATATGGTCCTCGATAACGGCAGACCAATATGGCGGGCTATCCCACACTTTGCGGAGAATCAGCTTTATCCAGTACGATTAGATTCAAGCATATACAACAGCCCCACCGGATATGATGTCGGGTCTGTTGTGACAGACAGGGGAAAAAAGCAGAGTATGCTCATCTGGCCCTCCTCGGGCTTATCCAAAAAAGTAGAAGAATAGAAACGCTTTTGTCTTGACAAAAGATACAAAACATTAGACATTTGCCGGATATTGTGACTTTTCTCACAAAGTAATTGAAACAATAATATAAAGCCTTATAGTGGTTTTAGTGAATGCCTTTTCAGGGCAAGGAGGTTAGATGGCTGTACATGGATCACTTACAAACAAAACTATGATCTCCAACTACAGGACAACTATTGAGACGGCCTTCTATGGCAATAATGTTGAGCGGGTTTTTACGCCTGCCGATGCCTATAGATTGGCTCTGAAATGTCCTGGTACAATCGTAACAGATCAGCCGATTATTGAGCCCGAATATCACGGACTGCCCAATGATGCCAAGGTGCTTGTCTTCAATGACGGCGAGGTTACCGGTCGTTGTGCGCAGGCAAGAAGGATAGCCGGCACACCCAAAGCAGACTCCAAGACACTGCCCATTATTCTCAGAGAGGCAGTCTATAAGTCACGCTTCAGAAAAATGTATCACGCTGAGGGCACAATAGGCCTTCACGAAGACTTTATGGTTAAGGCAAATCTCCTGGTACCTGAGGGTTTTGAGAATAATCTACTCTCCTGGATGCTGAACTTCCAGCATTTCAACGAGAAATATCTCAGCATGTACAAAAGATCCCGCCAATATGACGACCAGGAGATCTTCATCTTTGCTGACCCATACTGGACTCACCCTGACTATCCACTTGGTCTGTCATTTTTTGATGCAAAACATAATGTAGCAGCCCTCCTTGGACTGAGATATTTCGGTGAGTTCAAAAAGGGAACGCTGACACTCGGCTGGGCTACCGCCAAAAGACAAGGATTCGTCGCCTGTCATGGTGGTATCAAGCGTTTCAATGATCAGAAGTTTATCGCGGCCTTCTTCGGCCTGTCCGGCTCAGGAAAATCAACACTGACCCATGCACACCATAATGGCAAGTATAATGTCACTGTTCTACATGACGATGCTTTCATAATCAATCTTGAAGACAATTCATCTATAGCCCTTGAGCCTACTTATTTCGACAAGACAGCAGACTATATCATTGGCCATCCTGACAACAAATACATACTCACAGCTCAAAATATCGGTGCATCACGCAGGGAAGACGGCAAACTCTTCTTTGTAACCGAGGACATCAGACAGGGTAATGGGCGTGCCCTCAAATCCGATCTCTGGTCACCCCATCGTGTAGATAAGTTTGAGCTCCCTATCAATGCACTGTTCTGGCTCATGAAGGATCCTACGCTGCCACCAATCACAAGACTGGTCAATCCCGCGATTGCATCGATAATGGGATTGACTCTGGCAACAAAGAGAACTTCTGCCGAGAGGGTTGTCGGTGAATCATACGACAAACTTGTATTCGAACCCTATGCAAATCCCTTCCGGGTATATCCCCTTGAGGATGACTACAGAAAATTCAAACAGTTGATTGCAAAGGGTGTCTCCTGCTATATTCTCAACACTGATGCCTTCCTTGGAAAGGATATACCCAAGGAGATGACGCTCTCACTTCTTGAGAAGATAATCGATGACTCATCAGACTCCTTTGTACCATGGCCAGAGCTGCCTGAGTTCAGCTATATACCAATGGAAGGTTATATACCCGACATGGATGATCCCAACTATAGGAAGGCCTTCAAGTCAAGTATGGAGAACAGATACTCCTTTATTGAAGAATGCCATCGCGAGAAAAATGGCATAAACTATGTCCCGGAGGAAACTCTCGACGTAATAAGAAGGCTCATCGCAAGACTCTGATAGTGATACATACGAACAAGCCCTCCACCTTTGTAAGGCTGGAGGGCTTTTCTATATAAGGAGAAAACAGATTGACGGGAAAAGGGGGATTAAATATCTTAACCAATGAACAAAAAAAACGGAGAACAAATGTACAGAACACATAATTGTGGAGAGCTTAGAGCTGACAATAAAGGAAAACATGTTATTCTTGCAGGCTGGGTACACCACACACGTGAACACGGCGGTGTCAGGTTTATCGATCTGAGGGATCGCTACGGAAAGACACAGATAGTCTTCAATCCCAGCGTTAAAGAGACCTTTGAGAAGTCCCATTCACTTTCCAGTGAGGATGTAATACAAATCGAGGGCACATGCGTGCTGCGACCGGAAGAGATGCGTAAGGACGACTACCCAACAGGACATATTGAGGTCATAGCAGAGAAGCTCATCATCCTCTCAGAGGCCAAACCACCTGTCTTCCCAATAGAAGAAGACATAAATGTCAGAGAAGAAACAAGGCTCAAATACAGATATCTCGATCTTAGAAGAAAGAATGTTCAGGACGGCATTATCCTCCGACACAAAGCAATACAGGCAACACGCCAATATCTGACAGATAACGGCTTCCTCGAGATTGAGACACCCATACTGATGAAGTCCACACCCGAGGGTGCGAGGGACTATCTGGTACCGAGCAGGGTCAATAAGGGAAGATTCTATGCCCTTCCTCAATCACCCCAGACATACAAACAGCTACTTATGATATCGGGATTCGACAAATATTTCCAGATAGCAAGGTGCTTCAGGGATGAGGACCTCAGGGCAGACAGACAGCCCGAGTTCACCCAGATAGACATGGAGATGTCCTTTGCAGGCTCGGACGATGTAATGCGCGTTGCAGAAGGGCTTACATCCTATATTGTTGAGGGCACAACAGGCAGAAAGCTTGACCTGCCACTTCCCCGAATGCCCTACAGCGAAGCAATGAAAAAATACGGCACAGATAAGCCTGATATACGCTTTGCCATGGAGATTCATGATCTCAGCGAGACTCTCACAGGTTCAGGATTTGGGGTTTTTGATAAGACCCTCGAAAGCGGTGGAGTAATTCTGGGTCTGACAACCGAAGGTGGACCCAATTTCTCAAGAAAAGAGATTGGCGAGATTGAGAACAAGGCTAAGGAGCTTGGTGCCAAGGGGCTTGCCTCAATGAAATCCGATGGCTGCACTCTGAAGGGCTCTATTGCAAAGTTCTTTTCCGAAGAAGTCCTCGAGAAGCTAATATACACCTGTAAACCACTTGAAGGAGATTCGATCTTCTTTGTTGCCGGACCTCGCGAAGAGGCATATACCCTTGCAGGAAATATGCGCAACTATCTCGGCAAAAGATTGGGACTATACGACCAGGACGAGATGAAGGCTCTCTGGGTGGTCAACTTCCCCTTGTTCGAAAAGGACGATCAAGGCAACCCTACCCCAAAGCATCACCCCTTTACTAAACCCCTTGACGAGGATTTGGATATCTTAGAGGATAATCCCCTCGCCGTTCGTTCTGATGCCTATGATCTGTGCTTCAACGGCTTCGAGATAGCGGGGGGTTCTGTCAGAATACACAGCGAAAAGCTCCAGGAAAGAGCCTTCAAGGCAATAGGTATGGATGAGGAAGAGGCCAAGAGAAGATTCGGCTTTTTCCTTGAGGCGTTGCAGTATGGTGTACCGCCCCATGCAGGTATAGCCTTCGGCTTTGACAGACTTGTTATGCTGCTTGCCGGAAGGGATTCCATCAGAGATGTCATGGCCTTCCCCAAGACAACAGCGGCCCTATCTCTCATGGAAAATGCACCATCATTTGTTGACGAAAAGCAACTCGATGAACTCGGAATTACGATAAAAAAGGAAAACAATGGCTAATCCCTTCGAAAAAGGTGAGTTCACTGAGCTGAAGATTCCGGAGAATGTTGACCAGCGGGAACTCTTCGGGGCTCGAAGCATACATATTCACAGTATAGAGAACAATTTCAAGGTTCGCATAGTATCCAGAGGCGATACAATGCAGATTTACGGTCCTGCGGATGCCCGTCAGGCAGCAAGGGAGCTCTTTCGCATGATGATAGAGCAGATTAACCGCGGTGGCATACTCACACAGCAGGCAATAAAATATGCCATGGATCTCGTCCAGAAAAGGGAGCTGGCAACCTCGGCAGATCCCCTTGATGACAGGCTGATTATAACCAAACATAATCAACCGATAAAGCCAAGGAGCGATGGACAGAGAAAATATGTCCAAGCTCTTTTGGAGAACGATCTTATCTTTGTTATAGGCCCTGCCGGCACAGGCAAGACATATCTTGCAGTAGCAGCCGCTGTTCGAATGCTTGAAGAAAATAAGGTCGACAGACTTATACTTGTCAGACCGGCTGTAGAGGCAGAGGAGTCTCTGGGCTTTCTGCCTGGTGACATGAAGGCCAAGGTCGATCCCTATCTCCGTCCCCTATACGATGCTCTCTATGATATGATGCCTCAGGCAAAAATGGAGAGATATATTCGTTCGGGAATCATAGAAGTTGCCCCTCTGGCATTTATGCGCGGCAGAACTCTGAATAACTCCTTCATCATCCTCGACGAGGGACAGAATACAACAATCGGACAGATGAAGATGTTCCTCACAAGAATGGGGATGCACTCAAAGGTTGTGGTCACAGGCGATCAGACACAGATAGACCTCAAACCGAGAAAACGTTCCGGTCTTCTGCAAGTACAGGATGTACTCAAAGACATACCCGGAATCGCCTTCGTTCATCTCGATAGAAGAGACGTTGTGAGACATTCTCTGGTTCAGGAAATCGTACTGGCTTACGAACGATTCCAGCAAGAGGAAAAATGAGAAGAAAAAAACGGCAGGACTACCGGTTAGTATGGGCAGAAATTATCCTGGGAGCAATAGTGTTTGCCATAATTGTCAAAGCATACCTTTTCAGTGGATATGTAGTACCTAAACAATCGATGGAAAATACTCTAATTGGAGGGGATGTTGTACTCGCCAGCAAGATAAGCTATCGCAGAACCTCCCCTCAAAGAGGTGATCTTGTTGTATTCAAGTATCCACACAATCCTTCAAAGTACTTTATCAAAAGATGTATTGCTACAAGTGGAGAAACTGTTGAGATAAGGGACAAGACCCTCTTCGTGAATGACTGGATTGTGCCTCCACCACCAAGGGCCACTTTCCTCGATTCCGACATCCAATCAGTACTCACATCAAACAGGGACAATTTCGGACCTTTCGAAGTGCCTACCAATCATATCTTTGTTATGGGCGACAACAGGGATTACTCATCTGATTCCCGTTCCTGGGGGGCTGTGCCGCTCAATATGGTGAAAGCCAAACCAATGATAGTCTACTTCTCATGGGGTGAGGATCCCAATGCACCAAGCGGTGATGGTCTTATTGGTACTTTCCGCCTTCTCTTTTACAATATTCTCCACGCCCTTGGAAGAATAAATTTCAGCCGCATTGGGCATGTCCCAAGATAGAAAACCTATTGGGATGTATATTCACATCCCCTACTGCAAGGCAAAGTGCAGCTATTGTTCCTTCTTCTCAAAGGAGGCGACAAATGTACCGGACAGCTATATCAATAGTTTAATTGATGAGCTTGCCATGGTCGATAGATATCCGCTTGAAACGCTCTACATCGGCGGTGGCACTCCAAGCCTGCTGAGCATAAAACAACTCGAATCAATAATCAATTTTGTTGCAGATAACTTCTCCCTACCTCAGGAGATAACCCTTGAGGTTAATCCCGAATCAGTTGACCTAAATAAGCTCAAAGCATATAAATCCATTGGAATAAACAGGCTTTCAATAGGTCTTCAGTCCATTGACAAAGAGAGATTGAGATTTCTCGGTCGTATTCACAGCAGCGAACGGGCAGTTGAGAGCTATGACCTGGCAAGAAAGGCTGGTTTCGATAATATCAGCCTTGATCTGATTTACGGAGTTCCGGATTACCCCCTTGAACATAAAGAACTTAACACGATCAGGGATATGGATCCCGAGCACATATCTACCTATTGTCTGTCAATCGAGCCTAATACATCTTTTTCCCAAAAAGATATTATTCTGGATGAGGATCAGGCCTTCGAAGAATACGACATGATTCGCAGGGCTTTCGAATATCTCGAACACTATGAACTTTCAGCCTTTTCCAAAAAAGGGAGAAACTCCAGACACAATTCACTTTATTGGCTCAGGGAGGAGTATCTTGGCGTAGGAGCCGGTGCAAGTTCGTTTGTTTCAGAAAGACGCTGGAAGAATTACGAGAATATTGGGGAATATTGCGCAAATCCAAGAGAAAGCTATAAGGTCGGTATGGCTTCAGAAATGCTAACTAATTATGAAAGAGCCATCGAATATCTTATGCTCGGTCTGCGGATGACATCGGGTCTTCCGATTGAAACAATTGAGACCTTTTGTTTCCCCTTTCTCGATGGATCGAAGGAAAACATGGATTTTCTCCTGTCCGATGGATTCTTAGTCAGAAGCGACAACAAAATAAAAATTTCCCAAAAGCATCTATTCATATCTGACTCAATCATTATAGAGATCATAAAAAAACCCCCGCCTAAGCGAGGGTAAGGGGTGTGAGAAACAAAACTACATCCTTAAAAGCCTATAAGCATCATCTCCCCGTTGAGTATCTGGCTGACCATCTCCGCAAATTTACCGCCATTTATATCGTCGTGATTGATCGGAAAATTCTGCAACTGCTCCAGTGTTACGGCCCTTTTGGATCGAATTGAAACCGGGTCTTGATTTACGACAGTATTTCTTGCCCTTCTCTTCTTCCTCTTGGATACAGTAGCGAGTGCTGCACAACGTGAGCAACAGTATTTCGGTTGGTATTTTGCGCCTACGACAACCGTAAACTCATTGTTGCAACCTTTTCTTTCGCAGGACTTAGTAGTCCTCGGTAGTTTTTTCCTTGGCATGATAACCTCCTCCGCTTTGTATATAGCAGCTTGCATGCCAAAGAAAATCATGGAGATAACATATTGTTTTTATTGAAAATAGAAAAGATGAAGACTTGCACGATAAAGATAACGGGGAATATTACTCAATTTAACTGGGTAATATTCCCCGATAATTACATTAGGGATATGTGTACAGTACCTCGAAAGTAGAGATAGTCGGTGTGGTTGCCTGCCAGAGTTCACCTGTATCCCTTCGTATACCTGTGAATTTTGAGGCCACCATCGTTCTCCAGAGCACCTGGATTCTGCCCTGCTCGAGCTCAAATTCCCAATAGGGTGTTATGAAGAGAGCTGAGCCGGTATATTTAGGGATGGGTCTTGTTGTATTGCCGAAAAACTCGACTTTGCCAGATACCAGCCATTCAAACTTGAAGCCCTGAAGCCTCAGCTGTCTGTAAGGTACACCGACATCCAGGGTCCACAGATGCCCTTCAATTATGGCATTGGAGGGGAAATAGTTGGCTCTGAGATATCGATATGAAGTTCCCACACCCCACCTCCGCCAGGTTCTGAAATATGCCCCGGCTCCTACATCGCCTATTGCTGCATATTTTTCGAGAAAAGGTGGTATGGTTTGAATATGGAGCGGGAACTCGATATAATAGTCCTCAAACTCCATTGTTGGGGTCAAGATGAAGCCAAATTCACCGCCGGGGAACCAGATCGGATCTTCCTCCTCACCTTCCCCCATATCAAAGAGAGTCAGCGGCAAATGGGCTGTGATTATCCCCCTCACATATGCTGGTGGATCAAGCAATGTATCCGATGGACTGAAGACCTCTGTTGTGTCGCCAAAAATCGCGACTGCAAACAGAAGTATCAGGCTACTTTTCAACAGGGCCGATAGCATCTTTGGGACACACCTGTAAACATACATTGCACTTGTCTCCGGCACAGAGATATTGATCAATCTTAGCCTTTCTTGTTTTCGGATCGCGGGAAAGAGCCGGGCAGCCAACCTTCAGGCAAATGCCGCAAGCTATACATTTCTCCGGATCAACTTTATTCGGAGTCACCTTCATCGTCTTGTAGTCAAGGAGTATGCATCTTCCCTTATTGATGATGACAGAAGGTCCGTCCGTGGTTGTTGTCTTTTTCAATGTCTGCTCAATATTCTTAAGATCGAATGCATCTGTCTGGTGAACATCCTCAACACCGAGGGATTTAACGAGTCCGACATAATCGGTGTTCTTGGTGGGTTGACCCATAAGTGTTCTGCCTGTTCCGGGATGCTCCTGATGACCTGTCATGGCTGTGATGCTGTTGTCGAGTATTGCTGTGGTAATGTTGCCCTGATTGTATACAACATTTGCAATACCTGTCATGCCAGAATGCATGAAAGTAGAATCACCGATGAATGCAACCGTCTTTTTTCCGAAATCCTTGCCCTGTGATAACTCAAGACCAAAGGCATTGCCGATTGAGGCCCCCATGCATACGCATGTTTCACCGGAGTTAAGTGGTGGAAGTACACCAAGTGTATAGCAACCGATGTCAGTTGTAGTGTGGAGCTTCATCTTGTTCGATATATAGAAAAACCCACGATGCGGACAACCGGGACAAAGAACTGGAGGCCTTGGTGGAAGGTCTGACACATCTGCTTTTGGTGATGATGGCCATGGGAGATCGAAGGCTTCGGCGATTCTCTTCTGTGAGAGCTCACCGGTGAGTGAGACCTTGTCCTTGCCTGTTACCTTAATCCCGAGGTTCTGCATCTTTTTCTCGATAAAGGGTTCGTTCTCCTCTATAACATAGATCTCATCAACCATATCTGCAAATTTGTGAGCAAGCTCATCAGGAAATGGGAAGCTCATACCGAGTTTCAGGAAGGCAGCCTCAGGGAAAACCTCTCTGGCATATCTGTAGGAAATGCCGGAAGAGATGATACCTATTCTTCTATCACCATCCTCTATAACATTATACGGACTAATATTTGAGTATTCCTTAAGGTTTTTAAGTCTTTCCTCAAGCGTTACATGGAGTTTCCTTGCATGTGCAGGTAGAACCACCCTCCTCTGAACATCCTTGACATAGCCTGGAATTTCGACTTCATCACGGTCGCCAAGAGTGACAATACCCTTTGAATGGGAAAGCCTGGTCGACATTCTCAGAAGCACAGGGGTTTTGAACTTCTCAGAAATCTTGATCGCTTCCTTCATCAGCTCCTTGCACTCATTGGAGTCTGTTGGTTCAAGGAGTGCCCACTTTGCGAACTCTGCATATCTTCTATTATCCTGCTCATTTTGAGATGAGTGCATCCCCGGATCATCGGCTGTTATGAGTACGAAACCACCATCAACACCGGTATATGCGAAGGTGAAGAAAGGGTCTGCCGCAACATTAACACCAACATGCTTCATTGTTGCCATTGCCCGTGCACCGCCATAGGAAGCACCCATGGCAACCTCAAGGGCTACTTTCTCATTTGTTGACCACTCACAGTAGATGTGATCCTTGTAGTTTACTACATTTTCGAGAATCTCCGTAGATGGGGTTCCCGGATATGCCGTGGCAACATGGATTCCTGCTTCATATGCCCCGCGGGCAATAGCCTCGTTGCCTGAGAGCAATGCTTTTTCTGCCATCTATATCTCCCTGTTTATTTATTGACAATAGGATAATTTACGACTTTGTGAAATGATTAGCAAGCCTTTTCAGGTCTTCCTCTTCTTCTTCTCAGCTGCTGGGAAGAGAACATTATTGAGTATCAGTCTGTAGCCTGGTGAGTTTTTATAGAGTGCAAGATCAGGGGGTCTCTCTCCGATATAGTGTGCGTAGTCTTCAGGGTCATGACCACCGAGCCATGTGAAGGTACCCCTTCCGAAATTGCCGTGTATGTATTTGGCAATGTCGGTTCCATACTCCCCGAGGATTATAACATGATCCTTGATGAGCTTGCCGTTAAAAGCGGTATTCTGCCCGAGAAAATCTGGAACCAGGCTTGTATGGTCCTGAACAAGCATTGAAGGAACGGGATCATATTTGGCGGAGAAATCAAAGAGGGTGAAATAGTTGTCCTTGGATGCCCCTTTGTTGTGAAATCCAGTCCGGGCTGCATCGGGCTTTACATCAATATCTGAATGCTCATATGTCATGGGATCGGTGATGAGGGTGAAGTTCTCAAAGGCAAGACAGTTGTCATATTCGAGCTTGGCTTTGTAGTTCGGATCAGGTGGTGTGCCGTCATATGGCACATCACATATATCGACATTCATCGCAGCAAGTGCAATATCATAGGTATCGGTTGCGCTGCACATGGCGAAGAGAAAGCCACCCGCAGACATATAGTCCCTGATCTTCAGGACTACCTGCCTCTTTAGGTCGGGAACGGTTCTATAGCCGAGCTCAGCTGCTGTCTCCTCGTTCAGGGCAACCATCTTCTTGTACCAGAGGGCATCTCTATATGAGGCATAGAACTTGCCATATTGCCCTGTAAAATCCTCGTGATGAAGATGGAGCCAGTCATAGTTCTCAAGTTCTCCAAGGAGTACTTCGGGATCCCAAAGTGTCTCATAGGGAATCTCAGCATATTCAAGCGCCATTCTAACAGCATCATCCCATGGGTCTTCGGTTGGAGGGACATATACTGCCACCTTTGGTTCCTTTTCAAGAAGAACAACCTCCATGTTATTCATGTCGATTTCTGCATGAATATTTGCAAGCTGCCCCTCTGATATTACTTCATAATAAACACCCCTGATTCTCAAAATGCTCTCTGCAGAGCCAGATTGGGGTAAAACAAAACTGCCAGCACGGTAGTTGAGCAGCCACTCCACATCAAAGCCCTGTTCCAGAGCCCAGAAGGCAACGCCGTATGCCTTGAGATGATCCGTCTGTGTGAGATCCATCGGAATCAGAATCCTCTCGGCAAAGGATGTCAATACCAGAGCTGACAAGAGTATAGTTAAAGCGATCCTTTTCATGATTTTCCTCCCTGATTTGGGACGCTAAGATTGGCAATATCCAATATAGACTTTGAATATTCTCAGTCAAGGTCTTATATTGAGAGGTAAGTTTGATAACACTGGAGGAAGATGAGAAATCTGACAATTCTGATCATGGCAATGGCCCTAATGGGAAATTACAGCCTCGTTAATACCGACTACTCTAATCTGAAAGTAGTTGCCGGAATGGACATTATAACAGCTGATCCGAGATTTGGTATTGATATCGTATGCAGTGATGATGACATTGCACAACTTGAACAAAGTAAAATCGAATTCGAGATCAAGATAGCCGATATGGAGTCCTTCTATCGCTCGCGCCTATCGCCCGAGAGCATGGGAGGGTATAAGACATACAATGAAGTCCTCGGCAAGATGGACTCTCTCCACGCCATGGAATCCTCTATTGTCGGAGAAAGGTTTTCCATCGGAGAAGGCTGGGACGGCAACGGGATCTATGCAGTTAAAATCTCCGACAATCTCGTAATGGACGAGGAAGAACCTGAGATTCTTATCGATGCTGCCATCCACTCAAGAGAGGTGATTACACCTGAGATAGCCCTTTCCTTTATGGAATGGCTAACAGAAGGATACGAAGTAGACCCCGTCGCAACATATATTGTGAACAACAGAGAGCTTTGGGTGATACCTATAGTTAACCCCGACGGCTACATTCACAACGAAGAAATTGCTCCCTATGGTGGAGGGATGTGGCGCAAAAACCGACGCGACAATGGTGATGGTACAATGGGTGTTGACCTTAACCGCAATTTCGGGCATATGTGGGGCTTAGATGACTATGGCTCCTCACCTACCTCCAGCGATGAGACATATCGGGGCCCATCTGCTTTTTCAGAGCCTGAAACACAGGGATATCGGGATTTTGTGGACAGCCGTAATTTTATAACAAATCTATCTTACCATTCCCACGCAAATCTATATCTCTGCCCATGGGGCTATACAACAGCACCAACTTCCGACCATGATATTTTCATGGAGATGGGTGCGCAGATGACAAAATACAATGGCTATCCATATGGTCCGGGCAGTACTACAATATATACAGTCAATGGCGGCACCTTCGACTGGATGTATGCAGATTACTTTGGTCATGAGCCTATTTTCTCATGGAGTCCGGAAGTCGGGAACTCTTCCGATGGTTTTTGGCCACCGGAAGACAGAATAGAGCCTCTTGTTGAGGAACATCTGTGGGATTGCATATATATGTGCCTGGCCGCAGGAAGCTGCCCAATGGTTGAAGCAACACAAATCAACGACTCGACTGGAAACAGCTCAGGCTACCCTGATCCCGGTGAAATAGTGGAAATGTCAGTTCGAATCCGTAACAAGGGGCTGGAAAATGCAACGGACATCTTTTGTGAGTTAACTCCCCTTTCGGGTATTGATATTGTCTACGAAGATATGCTCTACGTCGGTGATGTGGAATCCTTCGCAAGCTCAGACTATGCAAGCTCTTTCAGGTTCTCCATAGATTCCTCGCTTGCACTTGATGATATAGCTTCCGTTGTTATAACAACTACTGATCCTGATGGATACTGGTTTCAGGACACAGTTATATTCTCTGTTGGTACCCCCCTTGTGATCTATCAGGACGATTTCGAAGAATATCCTGATGGCTTTTTCCCAGATGGTGACTGGAGATATGGCATGCCTGTCTATGGTCCTTCAAGCGCACATTCAGGTGAAAGGGTCTGGGGAACTCTCCTTGATTCGGGATATTCTGACGGTGGTACAATTTCGATACTGGAAACAGGCAGCTATGACATCCCCGAAGAGCATGAGCATGTCCGTCTATCCATCTGGCATTGGTATTCCACAGAAACCGACCCAACTACATTCTATGATGGCGGCAATGTCAAAATTTCAGTTGATGGCGAGCCATTTGTAATCCTTGAACCAGAAGACGGCTATGACGGCACCCTGTGGAGTTATAACCCCCTTAGTGGAGAGCAGGCCTTTGCCGGAAACTCCAATGGCTGGAAAAGGGAGATATTCGATCTGAGCGACTATGCAGGCCATACTGTTGAGTTCAGGTTCACATTCGCTTCCGATCCGGCAGTCAATGCACCGGGCTGGTACATTGATGACCTTATGATATACGGCTTCCTGCCATCGGAAATATCGGAGAAGATTTCTCTTCCCGAAAGAGTCGACATAAAAGCCTATCCCAATCCATTCAACGGTGCAGTCAACATTGACTACAATGGTGACTCAGAGATAGATATACTTGACCTAAGCGGAAGAACTGTGGCGAAAGATGTCGGACACACCTGGAGACCCGATGCCGAAATTTCATCCGGCCTTTATCTGATAAGTACCGAAGACAGCAGACAAGGTGTGCTCTACATAAGATAGATCATTAGTCAAATGGATCTTGCACATAAAAGCCAGTTAGGTCTTGCTTTGAGATTTATAAAATGGCTATATTTGGGTAACACTTGGAATGGGGAAAAATGAGATATATCACTCTGCTAATTCTCATCAGCGGGATTTTAGTTGGCTTTGATTATCCCAGGGTAACAGACTCGGGGGAGGTTTTCTACACAACACATACCGGTCGGGGACTATACCATTTCGATGGTAAAACCTCACAACTTATAGGGGACGAAGGATACAGGGGGCGAAACATCTCTTTGGATGGCGATCGCCTTGCCTTCAAGATAATCAATCCCGATGGGAGTCAGGTGCCTGTTATCCTCGAAGGGAATACCCTTAAGGAGCTTACCCGGCCCGTTCCCTCCACAGGAATTCCTGTCTTTCATGGCAAGGATATATTCATCCCCCAAGGCGATCAACTGCTCATTCAGACAGACGATAGAAAACTCACCCTTGACAACTCCCTGCAAGATATAGCCATATCAGAGGACGGTATTATTGCCTATGTTAACGACAAGTCAGAGTTGCGTCTTATGGAGCCTGCAACGGGGTTCACGCGCACATTGTTAACGAACGTCTTTCATCCCTCTTTCTCAAGCAATGGACAATACCTGGCAGCTGAAAGATATGGGGAACTCTACCCCTGTGTTGTTATTGTCAATCTTAGAGCAAGTTCCTTTGAAAAAGCAATCATCGAGCTACAATATGCAACTTCACCCACCTGGGCTGACGATGTATTAATTTTCCAGAGAACAGACGAATACAACTACGAGGTGGCGAGCTCTGAACTGCACCAATACGATCCTGCTGCAGACAGAGAAATTCGCTTGACATCCACCCCGTCAATTCATGAATCCAGGCCATCTGCAAGCCCCAATGGAGATTACATTGCATTCACTTGCATGAAGACAGGCAGCATATACAGGGCAGCTTTCGACCCTGTTGCCGGGCTTGGAAACATCATTAAGATACCTAAGCCGGATATTGAAGGCTCATCAGATCCGATACTCCGTCCTATGGAGGCAGAGGATGTATATGCCCCATACCTCCATCAGGTCTATGACACGCCAAACGACTTTAACGGTCACTGGAGCTGTGGCCCATCCTCATGCCTTATGGCAGTGCAGAAGTATGATATGCTTCCCGATCACACGATAACCTGTTCCTCACCCTATTCCCACACACACGACTTCGGTTGGTATGTTCCCAATATTTACACATACAACGGATACACCTATGATATCGAGGGGCTGGCTGCTGGTGATGTATGGGTTCCCGGAGCCCATGGATTTATCTGCAGATCATATGGTGGTGCTGTGTGGGCGCATATGGTCACGTTCATGGATCAGCATCTTGTCGATTCATGGCAAACCGGCACAGCCTGGTCAACATATCAGGGACAGATTGATGCCAGCTATTGCATGTATGCCTCTACAAGTGTCATGGGATATGGTCATATTCAGTGTTTCGTTGGATATTTCGGAGATCATGGCATTGTCTCCAATGACCCTTACGGAAATGCCAACTATTCACCCTGGTGTCAGTACAATGGCGAAGGTGCCCTCTACGACTGGCCGGGATATGACAATGGATACCTTGAGATTTCCATAAGCCAGCTCTTCACAGCCCACGGTGAAGGAGGAGGGCCGGAGGCAACCGAACCGGATACCCTCGTCGATGACTACGGCTATGGTTTCGAGAGACATGGACCTGCTGAGTATTGGCATAGCTGGTACGGTGGCTTCTGGGGGCATGTCTACTGGACCTACAGCGCAGATGCCTCCTCAGACGAGAACTATGCCTATTGGCTGCCCAATCTCCCCTGGCTCGGTATCTATGAGGTATTCGTCCATGTTCCATCAAACTATGCCACATCCCAGGCACGTTTTAAGGTATGGCATAATCTCGGCGAGGATGTAACAGTTGTCGATCAGACTGCTTACTATGACGATTGGGTCTCCATCGGCACATATGGCTTTGATAATGTAATCGGTGGCTATGTGTATCTGGGCGATGCAACCGGTACCGATGGAAACTACCTCGGTTGTGATGCAGTCAAGTGGCATTACATATCGCCATTGGCCCCATCCGATTCCATAATCGATGACGGACAGGACGGATTCGACAGAACAGCAACATCAAGATTCTATCATCATACATATTCAGGATGGGGGGAACACTCGCTATTCACATTCACTACAAATTCGGCCGATACCTGTTACGTGGTCTGGAGGGCTGATCTGACCTATACTGATCTATACGAGATACTGGTCTATATCCCACCTGAGAACGCCGATGCTACAGGCGCAAAGTACAGGGTTACCCACTCGGAGGGCTCTGACCTTGTTATTGTCAATCAGTCTGCACACAGAGGCTCCTGGGTTAGTCTCGGGGACTTCTACTGCAATGCAGGCACAGAAGCCAATGTTTACCTTGGTGATGCAACGGGTACATCGGGGCAGAAGATTGCCTTCGATGCAGTCAAATTCAGAAGATTGTTCGCCACTGATATTGAAGAAGAAAGACCGGAAAACCTTTCAATCAAAGCCTATCCCAACCCCTTTAACAGCTCGCTTGCAATTGAGGCTGAGAAAGGGATGAAAGTGACTATATATGATGTTCTTGGCAATGAGGTTTTCTCAAAAGAAATGACTTCAACCGGCTCTTTGAGATGGATTCCGTCATCTGCTCTATCCTCAGGGGCATACAGAATTGTCTGGGAAAGTGACGAAATTACTGATGGAATGACAGTCTATCTGCTAAAATAATTAGACATATTGTCCGTCTTATTATGTTGCTACTACAACGATTTCTCTATCTGCCGAATCTATAGCTAATTACCATGCTTTCAGGTAAATCCGGCAATCCCTTTCCGAGCTTCTTCCATTCCCTCTCCGAAAGACGAAAGCGCAGCTTGACCACTGAATTTGAAGGAATACCCGCTATAAATTCCTCAATCTTTTTGTGGGCAGAATATGGACTGTATATGTTCAGCTCATGCATGGGTCGTGTCTGAAGGAGATTGAATTCAAATCTTGTATTTTTTCCATCGAGTTCTACAATAAAATAGCCCTTGTCCTCGTCCTTCTCGTTGAATGATGTACGTTCAATTGAGCCGGGATAGACAATCGGACATCCAAGGGGTCTACCCTTGAGGTCCCTGTCTATGATCTGCTGCCTGTGAACATGCCCGACAAGAACAGCGGAAAGCCCATCAGGAATCTCTGATGTTTTAACAAGCTCCTTTGCCTTGCGGAAAACATAACCTTTTACACGTGAGCCCTCAATAGTCTGATGTATGCAGAGGAAATTATAGTCGGAATCGGCGAAGGGTTTGGTCTCTTCATAGTGGTCTCCGAAGGCTTTTTCTTCGAAGGAGCGGACATAGGGAAATCCGGAAAGGTTGATCCGCATTCCGTCTTTTTCATATAGAAAGGAGCGTGGAGAATCGAAGATGTGGATGTTCCGATAAAGGGAAAAAATCCCATGGGGTATGGTGGATCTTTCGTGGTTTCCAGGTACGATGTAGATCTGTTTACCCATATCCGAAAGCTCCCACAATGGCTCAAAGACTCTTCTGGACAGCTCTGCCGGGAACTTACTTCTGAAGAAAAGATCTCCGCTGTGAACAATGAAGTCTATGTCCTCTTCTCTGGCGCGGTCTATTATTCGATGCCAGTTTCTGAAAAAGTCATCACCCCTGTAAGGCCCTGCCTGCCTTTTCTCAGCCCTTTTTGCAAAGGGATAGTCGAATCCAAGATGTGTATCAGCTGTAAAGATAAACCTAATCATCGTCTAAATAAGAATGAACTCTCCTCCCCTTTTTCTCATCCATGCATAAAGTATATTGCCTCGATCATGCAGCCTCTCGGCAGACAGCTTCAAAGATAAGTCAAAATCCGGTAGTCTGGCAAGTGCCACCTTTCTTTTCAGAGGTTTTTCGTCAGATAGAAGTACCCTTCCTCCGGACATGAGTATTGAATAGCCGTCATTGGTGATAAAGATGCAAGGATTCTCTGAGAAATTTCTTATGAATGCAGCCCTTTTGAAATAATATCTCAAATATCTTCGGTTATCTCTGACATATGCTGCCCTCTCAAATTTACCATCCTCAGCAAGGGCTGCCATGAACTCATCGACCTTCCTGAGGAAGGTCGGATCCACACCGGAAAGAAAGTCTGAGATAATCTTGACATTGTAGCTGTATGACGATGTATCCCCTTTTACACAGGGCATCCTGCAATTGCCCATTTGTCCCCTGATACACCCCTCCTGCATCTTTCTGCACGTTCTCAGCCCCATGATATCAGTACATAGTTCAAAGACCTTCTCGCCGAGGAATCTGCGGAAAAAAGGGCCATAGAAAACATCGTCCGGTTTATCGTTGCTGAGAAAGAATGAAGGGATGTCTTCAGATGTCTTCCCTATGTATACATATTTCCCTACCTTGCGAAGTTCAGAATTAAATCTGGGATTGAAACGCTTTATCTCGTCCTCTTCCTCAAGAAGGGCAATCAGTTCATGGGGACACTCCCGCCACTGAATATCAGTAATCTCAGGGATCATCCTTCTTAAATAACCCTTCTTTTTGTAGGATTCAGAAAAATAGCTGGCAACTCGCCGCCTGAGATTGATTGACTTTCCCACATATAGAACATTGCCATGCTTTCCAGTGAATCTATACAGCCCGATCACCTCGGGTATTTCAAGATATTTATCCCTCATTTGACTACCAATATAGTCGATAATCTGTCCTGGGCAAAATCTGAACTTATTCAGTCAAGGGACAGGAAATTCAAAGGTTATACTTTGAAGTAATATGTTTTTTTCTATATTATAGGAAAATCAAGGAGGCAATATGCGCGAGCTATTGGCAAAGGCTCTCGACACAGCCCGGAGTAAGGGCGCTCAATACGCTGATATACGCTTCAGAAAAACTGAACGGGAGATAATCTATACCCGAAATGATGTTCTGAAAGCTTTCGATAACAGCGAAGAGTCTGGTGTCGGGATCAGGGTTTTGAAGGATGGCAGATGGGGCTTTGCCTCCATTCCATCGCTCAAAGCCGAAGATATTCAGCGAACTGCAAAAAAGGCAGTATCCATAGCAGAGGCGGCTGCAGTCGTAAGACAAAAGCCGATTGTCCTGACACAGGATAAGCCACAACAGGGTACATACAAAACACCAATGGAGAAAGATCCCTTTGACATTCCTTTCAAAGAAAAGGTGGACCTTCTCTACGCAATTCACGGCAAAACATCGAGAAACCCTCTGATTAAGGTTACTATTGGCTATCTCTATTTCACACGATTTAATCAGATTTTTCTTTCCACAGAGGGCGCAGATCTTGAGAACACGATCAACCACTCAGGTGGCTTTTACACTGCCACTGCTGTGGATAAAGGTGACTTCCAGTCCCGAAGCTTCCAGACATGGATCAAAGCAGCCGGATACGAATGGATTGAGTCTCAGGACTATCTTGAGCAGGCTGAGAAAATAGCCGAAGAGGCTGTTATAAAGATCAAGTCCCCCAAAGGCCCAAGGGGCAAAATGGATCTTGTACTGCTGCCATCACACCTTGTGCTGACAATTCACGAATCTGTCGGTCATCCAACGGAGCTGGACAGAGTCCTTGGATGGGAAGCAAATATGGCCGGCACTTCATTTGCCACAACCGATAAGCTCGGTAACTTCCGATATGGCTCGCCACTTGTCAACCTTAAGGCAGACAATACCCTCCCCGGTGGACTTGCAACATGGGGCTGGGATGACGACGGTGTACCTTCCAAGGCCTGGCACATAGTCAAGGATGGTATACTTGTTAACTATGGGACAACAAGAGATGTAGCACATTATATCGGGGCAGAAGAATCGATGGGATGCAATAGAGCAGACTCATATTCATCACAACCGATTAACAGAATACCAAACCTCAGCCTAATGCCCGGAAAAGAGCCTACTACCCTCGAGGACATCATATCCGACACAGAGGAAGGCATACTCATTGACGGCAGGGGCAGCTTCTCCATTGACCAGAGAAGGTATAATTTCCAGTTCGGTGGCGACTTCTTCCAGAAGATTGAGAACGGAAAGATCACAGGCCCATTGAGGGATGTGACCTATCAAGCCATCACACCGCAATTCTGGGGCAGCATGGACAAGATAGCAGATCAGAGGTTCTGGGAACCCTGGGGTATCACCAACTGCGGCAAGGGAGAGCCTATGCAATCGATGCAGATGTCCCATGGAAGTGCTCCGGCCCGTTTCCGCAATATAGAAGTAGGAGGTGCCCTCAATGGATAAAAAGAGATTCGAAAGGGCGCAGGATCTAATACGGAAATACTCCACAGCAGATGACTTCCATCTTATCTGGGGGATGACCGATAGCTCTTTGACGCGCTTTGCCGACAACATGGTCACTCAGAATGTCAACACAGTAGAAGAAAGCATCTCACTTACCAGCTACTTTGGCTCAAAGAAGGCGAGCATTTCTACCTCGCAGATGGATGAGGAGTCTATCAGGGACTTTGTGAAAAAGTGCGAAAAGGCTGCTTTGGAGTCTGTTGAGGACAGAGAGCATATGCNNTATGCCAACCATGAAGCAGATCAATCAGGACATTCAACACCAGATCGATCCCGAAATCCTCGAGATTGACGAAAACTCAAGGGCTCTCATTGCCAAAAAAGCCATAGACAGAGCTGAAAAGGAAAGAGCAGTTGCTGCAGGTATTGTATCAAATGGAACGAATTTTATTGGCATATCAACAAAGAACGGTGTCAATAAGTTTTTCGGCAAGACCTTCTATGACTACTCGAATACAATAAATCTGAACGGTGAGAACGGAGCAGCTTCGGAGAATGGAATTCTCAGGGACCAGGTAGACACAGACAGGGCTCTCGAAAGTGCCCTGAAGGACGCCAAGCTCCTCGGCAAGAGGGTTGAGCTTGAACCGGGCAGATACACAGTTCTTCTATCGTCCCACGCAGCAAATCAACTCATATCGAATATGGCATGGTATGGAATGAGCCGAAGAGCCGTAGATGAGGGCTATTCGCCCTATTCTGGCAAAATGGGACAGAAGCTGGTTGATGAAAGGATTGACATCATCACAGATCCAATGCATCCTGATCTTCCATCCAGACCCTTCGACTATGAGGGAAGTCCCATCCAGAGGAATGCCTTCATCGAAAAGGGGGTTCTCAAGGACATCCCCTGTTCCCGCTACTGGGCAAAGAAAAATGATCTGACCCCCTGGGGTTTCGGCAATGTGATCATCCCCTCGACTGATATGGACGACACAAAGCTCCTTGCGAGGATTAAAAAGGGATTCTACATCAAGGAACTCTGGTATATACGCATGGTCAAGATGGAAGACCTAACCCTGACAGGCATGACCAGAAATGGTTTCTTCTATGTAGAGGACGGGATGATTGTCTCCGGAGCAACACATTTCCGCTGGAACAATTCACCGATTGCCATGATGAACAATCTTATAGAAATCGGAACTGCAAAAAGCAGATACCCGGAATGGGGCGTACCAACGAGCATCCCATCTATGCTTGTCGATGATTTCTATCTATCGAGCAAGACGCTATTCTGATAAAAGGGGGGCAATGCCCCCCTTTCTCACTTGATTAATCTCCATTTTCCCCTTTATTTCACCCTCCGAAGGGAGAGAAATGGAAAAATTTATCGCATACGATGCCTATCAAAGGATGGCAGACGCCTATTCAGCACGAGTTGACACAAAGCCCTACAATGCCTACCTCGAACGTCCAGCAATGTTCGATCTTATTGGGGATGTTTCGGGACTGAACATACTTGATATAGGATGTGGTCCAGGCAAATACCATCAAACATACCTTGAAAATGGTGCTGGAGATATCACTTCCTTTGACGCCTCTCCCAGAATGCTGGAGAATGCAAGACAGAGGTTGGGTAGTGATGCCAATCTGATGCTGCTTGACCTCAGAGAGAGTCTCCCCTTCCCTGACAATCATTTTGATCTTGCTGTTGCACCTTTGGTCATGGACTACATTGAGGAGTGGATTCCCGTATTTCAAGAGATCAGACGTATTCTCAAATTGGGAGGACGATTTGTCTTCTCTTCCGAGCATCCCTTCACAAAAGTGCGATTCTCCAAAACGGGTCTTTACTTCGAGCGTGAATATCTCGAGATCGAATGGCGGGGTTTTGGTGCACCATTATTAGTGCCAACATACAGAAGATCCCTCACTGAGATGACAGAATCCTTATCACAATCGGGTTTGACCATAGAGAGAATAGTAGAGACAAGACCGACCGAGAGATTCAGGGAGACATCCCCCGAAGAATTTGAGAAGCTGCAGAAAAAGACGAGTTTCATCTGCTTCAGTGCAAGGAAAGGTTATTGAATGCGGATATTCTTATTACTGCTCATCGGCTCTGTCTTTGCCCATCCCCTGCTGGACAGCTTGCAAAGCATTGATGAGCTGGACTCTGTGGCAAGCTATTCCTTCACAATTTTCAGCGACAACAAAGGGGACTCGCCCAAAAGCAAGACAGAGTTCGCAAAGATGGAGGCATGGACAAAGAAAGCAGCCTTCACCATAGGACTGGGCGATCATGTGAAAAAGGGATGGCAGAACGATTTTCTCGACTATTACGAGAATGAAGAGTTCTATCCGAATATTGCAGACGGCGAAAATGAATTCTATGGAGAGGGACAGGGTGATTTCTGTGCCGGACTCCCCCTTATGAAACACTTTGGAATCACAGAAAGGGATAACATTACTCTCGGCAATATTCCCTGCGACTACTACGCAGAGATTAATCCCACACCCAGCACAACAGTGCATCTCATACAACTCCACTACGCAGATACACCCGATGATCCACAGGAAGCGTTCAGGCAGCAGACCAAAGAATTTCTACACTCCACACTGAAAGCTCTACCAGATAGAGATGGTCAGCTTGTCATAGCAGCTGCCCACTCAAGAACCGGCGAGTGGCACACCCTTCTCCCTGACTCGACAAAAGAATTGCTCTTTGAAAGAGCTGACCTTGTGCTGTCGGCGACAACTCATTTTTTCGAGGTGTTACCATCAACAGAGTATGGACCTCTTATCATCAATACCGGATCGATTACCCATCCCAGCTCTTATTGCCCACCGGGATATGTCGAGGTACATTACCTTGAGAGCCCGGCGGCCATCGTTGTACAGTACATCAATGCGGCATATATCGAGAGGGAGCTGCAGAATCCGACCTATGCCTGGCTCAAATACATTGACGGAGAGCAGATGGCTCTCAATTTTCGTCCTGTCAGGGAGCACGAGGACCCGACAAGACTAATCGGGGAAATTGAAAAGGATATCAGCAGGGACTCTCTGACTGTACTAATAGAAGAGACCATGACTGAACTCACGGCCACTGACGCTGCTTATTCTACACATGAGGCGGGACTGACAAGGGAGATTGAGTACAGGGATCTCTGGGCTGTCTATCCCTTTAATAATGAGCTTTCCATTCTTTCACTGGCCCCTGAAGAGTTCGAGTTGATTTTTGAGGAGAGAGCAGGCACAAAGACTGTTCGGATGGTTATAAGTTCCTATCTTGCAGAGTATTTGAGCAATAAATATGACTTGGAAAGACCTGAGAGAACATCCATCAGAGAACACGATATCATATATAAAATCATTGAGAAGGAATGAAAATGGCAGAAGTAATGGGATACAGCCTACCTGAAGATCTTCTTTACCATAGAGAATTTATGTGGGTCAAAAAACTGACCGACAAAAGTATTCGGGTTGGAGTTACAGATTTCTTTCAAAGCAAGGCAGGGGACATCAATTTTATTGAGCAGCCTGAACCCGGTGAGAAACTCACCCAGGATGAGTTGATAGGAATGCTCGAAACGGGAAAATGGATCGGTAAGATATACTCACCCATGTCCGGTGAAGTCACAAGGATGAACGGAGAGATAGCAACCAATGCAGGATTAATCAACGAAGATCCATATGGCGAGGGCTGGCTTTTTGAAATGGAGATCAATGACCCCTCAGAGTACGATAATCTACTTGAAGGGGAAGCGGCTGTGAAATGGCAGGAAGAAGAGATAGAAAATCCCCATCAGACTTAATTTTCTCTTGTCAAGCGATGAAAATAGACTATTTTATCCCCCAATAAAGGAGGAAACATGTCACAAGTTTGCCATATATGCGGTAAAAGACCCCAGGTCGGCAACAGGCGAAGCCACGCAAATAACGCAACAAAGCGTTGGTTCAGACCCAATATCCAGAAGGTCCGAGCAATCATGGAAGGCAAGCCAAAGAAGATAAATATCTGTACAAGCTGCCTCAAGGCAGGAAAGGTGCAGAAGGCAGTCCGCTGACAACGCTGCATACAGTATTTTGAAAACTCCGCCTAATGGCGGAGTTTTTTTTATCTCTTTCTTGGAGTGATAGCTCTTTGCGAGCTCCCAATGAAATCGAGAAGATAATCGATATCCTCTCCATCAAGCTCTTGTTCGATACGCATCAAGGCTTCTTTGGCCAGCAAGCCGCTAAAATAGTAGAGCTTGAAGGCCTTCTTAATGGTCGAGATTCTTTCCTTTGAGAAGCTATTCCTCCTCAGACCTATCAGGTTGACACCAGCACATCGTAGAGGATGCCCGTCTGCAAGCGAAAAGGGCAGCACATCCTTAACAACCTTGGAACATGCTCCGATCATTGCAAAGGAACCAATCTTTGTAAACTGATGCACAGCAGTAACACCGCCTATTATAGCGTTGTCGTGAACCTCTACATGCCCTGCAAGGTTGGTAGAATTGGCGATGATGATGTTATTACCAAACTTGCAGTCGTGGGCGATGTGGCAATATGCCATGATCAAATTACCACTTCCAACATCTGTTGATCCTGTTGCTGTTGTTCCCCTGTTAAGGGTGACATATTCTCGAACCATATTGTTATCGCCAATATTGAGCATTGTCCTTTCACCTTTGTACTTCAGATCCTGACAATCCTCACCAATTGAACACCCTTGAAAAAAAGTATTGTTTCTGCCAATTACTGTGTCTGCATGGATGTGTACATGAGCCTTAACAACAGTTCCATCACCGATTATAGCACCCTTCTCAACAATGGAGAAAGGCCCGATTGAAACATCTTTGCCTAACTCTGCCTCTTTATGGACTGTGGCTGTGGGATGAATCATATATACTCCTATGGAAGGACTTCCCTTTTCTTTTCATATGCCTCAATGAATGAGGTATCAAAATTGCCGGATATGAACCTTGGATCAGCAAGTATTCGCTTGTGCATGGGTATGGTTGTCTTAACACCTTCAATGATGAATTCATCAAGGGCTCTTCGCATCCTGACAATAGCCTCCTGCCTGTTCTTGCCCCTGACAATAAGTTTTGCAAGCATAGAGTCATAATGGGAAGGAACGACATAGCCTGCATAGGCATGGGTATCAACACGCACACCATAGCCGCCGGGCACATGGAAGCTGGTTATACGCCCAGGCGAGGGCGCAAAGTTATAGTCTGGATCCTCGGCATTTATCCTGCACTCAATGGCTGCCCCGGAGAGCTTTACATCTGTCTGAGTCAGTCCGATACCCTCCCCTGCTGCTACGAGAATCTGACTTGCAACTATGTCATAGTCGACGACCATCTCTGTCACAGGGTGTTCAACCTGAATTCTCGTATTCATCTCCATGAAGTAGAAATTGCCGTCCTTATCCATAAGAAACTCAATGGTTCCTGCCCCTTCGTAGTTGATCATCTGGGCACCCTTTGCAGCAAGGGTACCAAGGCTATCTCTGTCCTTGGGGGACATCCTGATGGAAGGACTTTCTTCAAGTAGCTTCTGATGTCTCCTTTGTATTGAGCAATCCCTCTCGCCAAGGTGTATCACAGTGCCCTTACCGTCTCCAATGAGCTGAATCTCGATATGTCTCGGGTTCTGAATGAACTTCTCGATATAAACTCCGGGATTGCCAAAGGCTACATCCGCCTCTGCCCGCGCAGTATTGAATGCTTCGTCGAACTCAATCATATGATTAACTACTCGCATGCCCCTTCCGCCACCACCGGCTGTTGCCTTGATTATAACCGGCAGACCAATCTGCTCAGCGAGTTTGCGTGCTTCTTTGATGTCGTCCACTATGCCTTGGCTACCTGGAACAGTAGGCACGCCTGCCTTTTTCATGATATCCTTGGCAACTGCCTTATCACCCATCTTTCTAATCATTTCAGAGGTTGGGCCAATGAACTTTATCTCATGGGCCTCACACATTTCAGCAAACTCGGCATTCTCTGCGAGAAAACCGTAGCCTGGGTGAATGGCATCGGCATTAGTAATGATGGCTGTGGACATTATATTTCTGGGATCAAGATATGTATCTTTCGGTGAGCTCTCTCCTATGCAGATGGCTTCATCTGCAAGGAGGGTGTGCAGACTGTGTTCATCGGCTTTGGAGTATACAGCTATAGAATGTATTCCAAGCTCCTTGCAGGCTCTTATAACCCTGAGGGCAATCTCACCTCTGTTGGCAACGAGAATTCTGTTGATCTGTTTTCTTCCTGCCATTGTTCCTCCTCAGTGGATAAATTTATACAAATTTTATTTATCCACAAGCCCCATCCACTGAGAGAGAAAATTTATGCTACTCAGAAAATCTCTCGACGTCAAGATCCTCGCCGCTATCTTTCTTCTCCTGCAGAGCAAATCCCTGCCAGCCCCTGTCCGATCCTGACATGAAGCCTTCGACACGGAGCTTGAAATCATCGGGGTTGGTCGCATTGTCCAGAGCGGTTTGAAGGGAAATCATTCCACGCTTGAAAAAGCTCATCAGAGACTGATCAAAGGACTGCATGCCATATTGAACAGCACCCTCTGCGATAAGATCTCTTATTCCGGCGGTTTTCTCGGGGATGGATACACACTCTTTGACGGCTTCTGTGCCTATCAGAATCTCAACAGCAGGAACTCGACCTGGCTTGTCGTCCCTTGGTATCAACCTCTGTGAGATCACAGCCTGAAGTGTTGAGGAGATCAGAAGTCTTATCTCCTGATGCTGATGGGGTGGAAAGAAAGAGAGAATCCTGTATATTGTCTGCAGGCTGTCAAGGGTATGAAGTGTTGAAAGAACAAGATGCCCTGTATCTGCTGCTGAGAGGGCAATCTGCATTGTAATTGCATCACGAATCTCCCCAACAAGTATCACATCGGGATCTTGGCGCAGGGCTCGTCTAAGAGATTCGGAGAAGGACTTGGTATCCTGCCCCACCTCCCTCTGAGCTATGATCGATCTCTTGTTCTGGTGGATATATTCAGTTGGGTCCTCAACGGTGATTACATTCAGTGCACGGTTTCTGTTGATATAGTCAATCATGGCAGCGAGAGTTGTAGACTTTCCGCTTCCGGTGATACCGGTAACAAGGATCATTCCTCTGTGCCTTCCGGAGAGGTTTTCCAGAACCTTCGGAAGGTGAAGATCTTCAAAGCGTGGTATGTGTGTATTGATCAGTCGAAAGGCGAGTGCAGGTGTTCCCTTTTGTCTGTAAAGATTGACCCTGAAACGGACATTATCGGAAATCTGCAGTGCAAAATCCAGCTCCATCTCCTCATTGAAGCGCATAATCTGCTGAGAGGTAAGGATTTTCTTCAAAGCGGAGAGCATGTCATCGGAGGAGACATTCTCCTTCTGAGCCTTTGTCAATGCACCTTGAATTCTGTATATCGGTGGCATTCCTACCCTTATGTGAAGATCGGATGCCTGTGCCCTTGGCATATTCTCCAGGAGCTTCTTGATATCCATGATCAGCCTTTCGGGTCTACCAGATACAGGACATGACCATATTCTATTGGCTGTCCATCCTCAACAAGTACCTGCTTTATCTGACCGCTCACCTCTGACTTGATCTCGTTGAAAATCTTCATTGCCTCGATAAGACAGATGACCTGTCCCTTCTCCACATGGTCCCCGATTTTGACATAGGGATCTTCATCAGGTGACGGCTTTCTATAGAATGTGCCTACTATCGGTGATTTTATCTCCAGAAGATCTGATTTCACAGGCTCCGGTTTTTCCGCTTTAGCTGGAGATGTAACCTCGGGCACTGTCCTCTGCTCTATGACCGGTTCTGTGGAATTCTGAACAATTCTAACCTTCTCTGCCCAGCTGTACTGGACCTCAATTTCCTTCAAATTGTTTTTCTTAAGCAGGTCAATCAGCTCTTCTATACGTTCTTTATCCATTATTCCCCCTTTTTTCTTTCGGCAAAGCTCCATTATCTATGCTTCGCATTTGGGGAATCGGGTTTCCCCCTTTGAGCAACCTTTAGCCACTTCGAGTTAAAAAAATCAAAAATTCACTTTCATAGCAAGGCTTTTTCTGTCTGCATCAAATAAATGCATAGAAAACTGATGCAAAATCAATCAGTTCCGACTTCTTGAAGTCATGATCAGCAAAAAAAAATTTCTGTGTCAACTGTCCTGTCTTCTCTGTTCATCTTGCATCCACGAATGAATATCTTCCAAAACTGCTCTCGCATTGCCATCGGATATGGTTGCAGCCGGGCCAACTTTAATCTCGATTATCCCTGGTTTGAGACTAAAGGCTCTTGGATTGACAATCTCGTATGTCCCTGTGACATATATCGGAACAACTTTAAGTCCCTCGATATCCATCATCTTTTTTACAGAGCGAAATTTACCGAGCTTGCCTGTTCTACTTCTTGTACCTTCAGGAAAGAGGAAGAATCTATCTCCCTCTTCAAGCCTTGCTCTTACTGTCTGAAACTTCTTGAGCTCCTGCCTCGATGGCTTTCTGCTGAGAAAGACACATCCGAGTATTTTCATCCAGATTCCAACCACAGGCACAAAGAGCAGATCCTTTTTAGCAATAAAGGCTGTAGATTGGTCTATCCAACCCCAGAGAACAGGTATATCAAGAAGACTGGCATGATTTGAAAGGTAGAGGACCTTCTTTTCTTCACTCGTAGGAATATTCTCTTGCCCCACAAGCAGAACCTTAGATTGAAAGGCCACTATTGTCAATCGCGCCCAGTTCCGCAAAAAAATCTCACGGGCCCTCTGACCGCCGAGGAGCACAACAGGCAGAAAAGGAATAGTCAGAATCACGACCAAAATCGAGCAAATATAGATGAAAAAGGTATTTATCACCCTTCTCCCATCGCTTCTTTGATAAGATCATATGTTTCCAGAAGTCCCTCGGGGATAACCTTTACATCTCCCAGCACAGGCATGAAATTGGTGTCTCCATTCCATCTGGGAACGATATGCTGATGAAGATGGGTGTCACAACCTGCTCCGGCCACTCTTCCTACATTATATCCAATATTGAACCCCTGGGCGGACATTTTTCTTTCGAGAAGTTCCACAAAAAATCTGGTCATTACTCCAGCTTCGCGGATCTCGTCATCTGTGATCTCTTTATAGTCGGCAATGTGCCTGTTTGGCGCAATCATTATATGTCCATTGGAATAGGGAAAGAGATTCAGTAGGGCAAAGCAATGTGCTCCCCTCTTTAGTACCAGGTTCTCCCTGTCATTATCGCTGGCAAGTTTTTCGCAAAGGAAGCATCCCCCATTATCAAGGGTTCCCTGTCTAATGTATTTCATTCTCCAGGGTGCGTATATCCTGTTCATATTCCCCCTTTTCGCTGAATTTAAACATCTACCCTCAGTAAGTCAATTCCCTTTTGCTATTAAGAATTGGACTTATCTTTGTAGCATGAAGAAGAGAACGCAGATATTGGGTTTGATGCTGCTCCTATCCGGGATATTTTTGGGGCAGCTAAATATACTGCCATTGCTAGAGAGTATTGCTCCAGACGGCAAGATAACAGGTGGTAGCAGGGAAATGATTTCTATACTACCACTCTTCCTCGTAATAATTGCGCTAATAACACTTATCATTGCTTCAACTGTCAATTTCAGCAAAGAGCTAAATCTCCCCAAAATCCTATCTGGAAAGCGTGGGCTATTCTTCATCGTAGCCTTCGGGACTATCCTGAGATTGATCTGGATATTCTCCTTTGATAATCAACCCTTTTCAGATGCTGAGTGGTTCAATCAGGCAGCCTATGAACTCTCTCAAACGGGCGTTTATTCCTATGGCAGCATTGAAACCGCCTATAGACCCGTGGGCTATCCAGCAACAATAGCATTTATTTACCTTGTTCTGGGTTATAACTTACTTTATATGAAGCTGTTTAATATATTTATGTACATAGGATTAAGCATACTCATGATACTTATCTATCACAAGAATATTCAGGGACTGTCTATCGGTCTTTTGCTTTATGCCATACTGCCTTCCTCCATAGCATTTACTGGTCTAAGCCTATCCGAACCCCTTTTTACGTTCCTGATGTTTCTGACTATGTTTTTATATCGCAGAGATTTAGCTATCCCCACAGGAATTACAAATGGTATTCTGACACTCGTCAGACCCATACTTTTGCCGTTCTTCATTATCTATCCCCTATACAAGAAGCAATGGAAAAAGTCGATTGTCATATGTATCTTGTCGATTGTTATAATCGCCCCTTGGACTCTGAGAAACTATCGAGTATTCGGGGCTTTTGTACCTGTTTCCACAAATGGAGGGGTGAATCTATTCATAGGTAACAACGAAGAAGCAAAGGGCGCATATATGGAACCCTTTGAGATCACCTCGGATAATGAAGCGAAAAGATCGAAGATATACTCAAAAAAGGCTATTGAATATATACTGGAAAATCCTCTGTCCTTTATCCTTCTTATACCGAAAAAGATATTTTATCTTTTCTATAAGGACAATGTAGGCATTGACTGGACTGTTACTGAAAAGGATATGGGGCTTCTTCATCTACTCAGCTTTGCTTTATACTACCCGGTGCTTGTTCTGGGAACAATCGGACTTATACGGAAAAGGTGGCTTATAGAACATTGGCTATTCATATACTTCATTGTCTTCTATGCCCTGTTTTTTGGTGCAGACAGATTTCATTACCCTCTAATGCCAATACTCTCCGTCTATGCCGGACGCTTCATTTTCCTTCGTATATCTGCACACCGATAGTGATCTCATACCATCCGACAAGTCTGCCGATCTTGCCCGGTATCTCGCCAAAAAGTCCTGCAAGATTAGCCCCTGATATACCGACACCAATATATAACTCACGCCTTACATTGAAGGGCTCCCAATCCCTGTCGGTACTGTATCCCAATGCAATGTCTATAGGTAAATCCACCTTGGGTTGATATGTAATCCAATATATTGCATTGTCGTAGTCATCGGCATTTTCTGCTACTATAAGTGAAGGCGGCAGGCTCTCAAAGCTCTTGAAGGATACGCGCAGATCCCATCTTTCAAGACCCCGATGTCTGAGTAGCTCGAAGCCGGCTCCTGCAAGTCCGAATAAAAGATCAACAGGGCCAAAGCCTTGAGCCGGGTTGTAGGCATCCTTTACCTCAACCCAGAGCGAAATAGTTCCAGAGGCAATCACTCCGAAAAGCTCCGCTTGTTTCCATCTGAAACCAGCCCAGAGAGCAACACTTCTTCCCAGTTGCACAACACGCTGGCCTGCAACAAAGTGGGAGAATTCATCGTTCTGTTTCAACTCATCCCCAGCCCAGTCGTCCTTCTTCCATTTCCAAGCCGGGCTTGTTGATTCTCCCCAGTTGTCGTTGAATTCAAGTGATGCATATGTCAGCGACCCCACAGAGAAAGCCCCGGCTAGAGCAGTCCGCCATCTGGATATTGTTGTATCGGGTTCATCGGCCGCAGACACCACTGCAAGGAAAAGCAGAAGACTAATGTGGATCAGTCTGTGGTATCTCGGGACCCCTATATACTCTCGCATAGATTGCAATTTCATACCATTCTGCAAAACTTCCGATCTTGTTATCAATACCAAAGAGCGAAAAGAGCTCTTCTCCGGAAATGCCTGCCCCAAGGAATAACTCCCTCCGTGGAACTTTGCCTGGATAGTCGCGATCACTGCTATATCCAAGGCAGACATCAATCGGTAAATCCTGGTCGATTTTGTATGTCAGCCAAAAAATGGCGTTGTCATATTCGGCAAAAGTTGTGGCCATGAAGACATTGTCCGGAATCTGATTGAGGTCATCGAATGTCACCCTCAGATCAAATCGGTTGACAAAATCATTCTGCTTCCGCATGACCCCAAAGATAACCCCAGCCAAATCCAGCACGGCATCGGTTAGACCAAAACCCTGATCAGGATTGAAAGCATCAATAATCTCGACCCACATTGTAGCTCCGAAACCAATACCGGCTCCAATCCATATTGAGGTTCTATGATTGAAACCTGACCATTGTGCCATGCCGTATCCCAGCTCTGTTATCCTCTGTCCCAATTGAAAATGTGAGAACTCATCGGTCTGTACAAGCCCATCTCCATTCCAGTCGCCGGTTTTCCAAAGCCACTTGGAACTGGATGATTCTCCCCAAACCCTTGTGAATTCTTGCGAAGCATATGCGACAGAGCCAACGGTAAAAGCACTTGCAAGTCCAAGCCTGACAGGCTTGATATCAGTTGAATCAGGATGGTTCATATTGCCGCCAAAAACCGATTGACACAATATCAAAGTGATTGTTAGAAACTGAATCCTTTTCATGCTGACAAATGTAGGCGAAAAGACTGGATTTGGGAAGAAAAAAAGGGGGGCCGAAGCCCCCCCTTGATTTTCGACTATTTGAGTCGCTTAAACTCTATTCGTCTGTTCAGCGCCCTGCCCTCAGGGGTCGAATTGCTGGCAACAGGCTGAGTATCACCATATGCCTGCACTTCAAGCTGTGTAGGTGAAACACCCTGTGCTACAAGCCAGTCGTATACTGAGCGTGCCCTGAGATTGGAGAGTCCCATATTATCAGTCACTGCCTTCGCACATTCTCCGGTTGGCGTCTGGTTGTCAGTATGACCGCCTATCTCAACCTTCATTTCCGGATGAGCAAGGAGTATTTCAAGTGCTTCTGCAAGATCTTCCTCGCCCTTAGTGGTTATGTCCCACTTACAGGATTCGAAATGTACGCGAACTGTGATAGCCTGGCCCTTTTCGAGCTTCCGGCAGCCGAGTTCATCTACCTCAACACCTTCACCGGTGTTTGGACACTTATCTATGCCATCGTAAACACCATCGCCATCTGTATCGAGCGGGCAGCCTTTGGCATCTACAATTGCATTCTCAGGTGTCTTTGGACATTCGTCAACTCCATCGGGGACATCGTCTCCATCGGAGTCTTTTGCGCATCCAGTCTCGTCCACAACGGCACCCTTGACTGTACTCGGACACTTATCCAGTCCGTCAAAGACACCGTCGTCATCCTTGTCCGAAGGACAGCCACGTGCATCCACGTATGCTCCCTTAGGTGTGGAGGGGCAATCGTCCTGGTAGTCCTTCACTCCATCCTTGTCAGTATCGACAGGACAGCCAAACTCGTCTACAATGGCACCCTTTGGAGTCTTGGGACATCTATCATCGCTGTCGCCAATGCCATCACCATCCTCATCGGCCTCTGCCATAGGACATCCAAACTGATTGACCTGTGTTCCGGTTGGTGTGTTCGGGCACTTATCAATACCGTCATAGACGCCATCTGCATCTGTATCGAATGGGCAACCATTGGCGTCAACTGTTGCACCACGAGGTGTGTTGGGACATGAATCCTTATGGTCTGAAACTCCATCAAGGTCCGAGTCAACCGCACATCCGTTCTCATCAACCTTTGCACCCGGCGGTGTGCCTGTACATTTGTCAATACCATCGAAGACTCCATCGCCATCTGTATCAAGGGGACAACCCTTGGCATCAACAGTTGCCTTAAGGGGTGTAGCCGGACACTGATCAAGACCATCGAAAACACCATCGTCATCGGAATCAGAAGGACATCCAACCTCATCTACAGTCGCACCAAGCGGGGTGTCGGGACATTCATCTTTCTTATCGATTACACCATCTTTATCTGCGTCTGTAATGCCGCCATAATAGAAGTTTATATGCGCCCTGGCATCAACCTTCAGATAGAGAGTGTCTGTTACGTCCTTTGCAAAATCATCCAGAAAAGGTGCATGACCGTAAAGCCCAAAGTCTATTCCTACCTGAGGAACAGGAAAAATCTCAGCACCCAGTCCGAAAAGAATCTCAAAATGATTGCCGGCATATTCCTTCCATGAGCCATCGTGGAAAACCTCAACGGTCGCATCTGGATTGTCGATGTCCTCGGCTTTCCACATCATATAACCACCGCCGAGAACAACAAAAGGATTGAAAATTGTCTCCCACATTGCTCTGAAATGAAGATAAAAATCGATTGGAATGTAGGTGAATTTCAGAGGAACATTCTCTTCGCGTTGGAAGCTGAATTCAGCTTGTGTATCGTATCTGTGTGTTGTAGACTGTGCAGGATGCTCTCTGATCACCCTCGGTCCATCGACTGTTCTGGTCTGGAACGGGAAGGCATGTTCATTGAGTATGTCAGCAGGATAGTTGTACTGATAGTATCCGGAAACACCGAGCTCAAAGCTGTGGCTCAGTCCATATTTCAGATGTCCACCATACCCCTGTCCTACAGTTTTATAGTCGTACTCCTCAAGATTCTTGAAGAGGCCTGCGCCAGCTCCAAGACTGATCCTCTGCTTCGCGCTTTCTCCCAAAAGCGCTGAAACGAGGAGAATCAGAACCATACAAATCATCCATCGCTTGTTCATCTTCTCTCCTTTTTTTGATAAACTATTTAATTATAATATCTAATCTATTCGATTGCTATCACTTCCAGCCTTCGGTTGTTCTGTCTTCCGGCAGTTGTTGCATTTGAAGAAATTGGTGCCTGCTCGCCCATTGATTTTGTTTCAAACTGCTCTCTGGGGACTCCCCTTGTTACCAGAATCTCTGCGACCTTTCCCAGGACTATGCTGGCTCTGTTATAGTTATATTGTGGACTACCTTCACTGTCTGTATATGCACGCAAAACAACACGTCTGTCAGGATAAGCACGGATTCTTTTGCTTAGGTTTTCGACTTGGGCTACAGCATTGCCACGAAGGTTCAAACCAGAATCGAATAAATCCGTTATCACAATCGTGTCTACAGGCATGATATATGGACAACCGAACCTGTCTACATCGAACCCTGTGGGTGTTCCCGGACATTTGTCTATGCCATCAAGAACTCCGTCTTCATCTGCATCTGAAGGACAACCTGTAGCGTCAACCCATGCTTTGCGCGGTGTATTAGGACATATATCTTCATAATCCGGAACACCATCACCATCTAAATCCTGAGGACATCCTACACTGTCCGTTGCTATGTCAGCCGGTGTGTCAGGGCATCTGTCGACACCATCGAAAATGCCATCTTGATCTGAATCAGAAGGACATCCGGTTGAATCAACATAGGCCATAAAGGGTGTATCCGGACATTGATCAATTCCATCATAGACCCCATCTCCATCTGAGTCCAGAGCGCACCCCTCTTTAGTTACAGAGGCCCCCCTTGGCGTTCTTCTGCACCTGTCGATTTTATTGGGAATCCAGTCCCTGTCAGAGTCCCGGAAAAAAGGGGAATAACTCAACCCAGCTCCAATATGCATTTTCTCGCTGCTTATCATATAGCTCGAATATATTGTCATGGAAAGACCCTTATAAATGCCATATCGTAGCCTTACCTCTGGACCTGTATCAAAATCTTCCTCGAGAAAAGCAACATATCCGACACCTGCACGAAATCTTCTCGTTATGCCCAAAAGATAGCCTGCAGAAATCAAAGGGGTAATTTCGGCTGTATCGATTGAAACCCCTGCATCTGCATACAAACCACATCCGGAATGATAGCCTGCTCTGAGTTCCAGATCAAAAACCTCGTAATCAGTATTAAAGCCTGCCGTAATTCCCGGTTCTCCAAAGAAAACAATGGGTATAATCAATATAAAAAATATCTTCTTCATAACTTCTTTAAATATACGATAAGTTGAAATTTATACAAGGCAAGAAAAAGGGGGCTCTATGGCCCCCTTCAGATTATTCTTCTTCGTCCTCATCCCGGGATACGATCTTGACCATATCCTCCATTTTTTGGGTCCTTGTGGGATGAGCAGCGACATATTTATCGAGATCTTCGTCCCTGCGACTCTCGAAATATGCACTCACTGAAAGTACAATACGATGGTCTTCGGGGTCGAACTCCAGAACCTTCAAGGGGAGTATCTCCCCAACCTCGAAGGCCTCAGATGGCTTTGTAACCTCTTTGCCGAGTTGAGTAACCGGCACAAAGCCCTCTACTTCACCCTCGAGCATTACGGTTACACCTCTGTCTGTCATCCTGACAACCTTGCCCTTGGTCTCGGCTCCAACACCGAATGAACCGACGAGCTCTGGCCAGGGATTCCTCTCCAGCTGTTTGAAGCCAAGGGATATACGATGTTTTTCCTTGTCTATATCAAGAACCTGAACATCGACTTCCTCGCCCTTTGTGAGGATTTCAGACGGATGCATTATTCTCTTGGTCCATGAAAGGTCGGATATGTGGATAAGACCATCTATGCCCTCTTCAAGCTCGACAAAAACGCCGAATGATGTAAGGCTGCGGACCTTTCCCTTGACCTTGGAGCCAATTGGATATTTTTCGTCAATGATCTCCCAGGGATCTACATCAAGCTGTTTGATGCCGAGGGAAATCTTCTGATTTTCCTGATCGATATTAAGCACAATGACATCTATCTCATCGCCGACCTGCAGCAACTGCGATGGATGCTCAATATGCTTTGTCCAGGACATCTCAGATATGTGTACAAGACCTTCAACACCCTTTTCAAGCTCAACAAAAGCTCCATATTTGGTAATGTTGATGACCTTGCCCCTTACCCTTGAACCAACTGGATAATTGCTCGAAACTGCTTCCCATGGACTGGGGATAAGCTGTTTGAGACCCAGAGAAATTCTCTGTTTATCCCGATCGTATTTAAGAATCTTAACCTCAAGCTCATCGCCGAGATTAACCAGCTCTGATGGGTGATTGATTCTTGTCCAGGACATGTCTGTTATGTGAAGGAGTCCGTCCATGCCACCTAAGTCAATGAACACACCGAAATCGGTTATGTTCTTGACGATGCCGGTAACAACATCACCTTCGGATATCGTTTTGAGGAGTTCTTTTCTCTTGGATTCACGTTGCTCTTCAAGTATGACCCTGTGAGAGACAACGATATTTTTGCGCTTCCTGTTGAGCTTAAGAATCTTGAATGCCATTGTTTCGTTGACCAGTGCATCGAAATCTGGAACCCTTCTCAACTCAATCTGGCTTCCGGGAAGGAATGCCTCAACGCCACCAAGATCAACAACCATTCCGCCCTTGATCCTGTGCTTGATCCTTCCTTCGACAATCTCGCTCTTCTCATAGGAATCTTTGACTCTGTCCCAAACACGAAGGAAGTCAGCCTTGCGCTTGGAGAGTACAACCTGTCCCTCGTCATCCTCGAGTGCATCCAAAAAGACCTCAACCGTATCGCCTTCTTTGATCTCGTCGTCGAATTCGTTGCGGGGAATTAGCCCCTCGCTTTTAAAACCAATGTCTACGATGACCTCTTCGGGCATTACATCGAGGACTTTGCCTGTTATGATTGAGCCTTCTCTCAACTTCTTGAAGGTTCCAGCATACTCCTCAGACATCTCTGCGAATTCTGTTGGCGAATAACCATCGTCATGCTCTGGTATATCGCCTTCCTGAATGATCGCATCCTCGTTTACCGGGAAGAAATCCACCTCCTGGTTTTCAAGTTTTTCCGGCAGTTCTGCCATTTACGTACTCCTTGGGGTTTTTGGTTTATGTTTAGTGTTTAACATCTCAATTATTCTATCCGTTACCTCTTCGATGCTCATCCCCGTGGTATCCATGTGTATTGAGTCAGGGGCAGGCTTCAGAGGTGCCACTTCTCGCGTGCTATCTAATTCGTCTCTTCTTGCAATATCCTTTTCAATAGAATCCAAATCCACTTCCCTGAGTTCTGGATTGGATGGATCGTTTTTTCTTCTTCTTGCCCGTTCTGGCGAGCTGGCAGTCATAAAAATCTTGAGCTCTGCCCGGGGCAGGACAACTGTGCCGATATCTCTACCTTCCATAACAGAATCTACCCTATCGGCCATCTTTCTTTGTAGTTCAACCATTCTCTGCCGCACATTTCTCGGTGCACAGCAATGGGAAACAAGGGCTGTAACACTCTTTCCGCGGATAGATTGGGTTACGTTTTCGTTGTCAATCAAAACTTCCCTGCCTTCAAGTCGAATCTCATGCTCATCCAACAGTTCCATGAGACCTTCCTCGTTACCGCAATCCACCCCTTTCCTTATAGCAAGGAGCGTCAGGGCACGGTACATTGCACCTGTGTCTATATACAGAAAGCCAAGCTTTTCCGCCAGTCTCCTCGATACCGAGCTTTTCCCTGCAGCAGCAGGACCGTCTATTGCAATCTGCATCTTCTACTCACTAAGTCACGCAATGTAAATCGACTCTGAGACCGCTGCGAATTCAGCGAACTCTCAAGTTGCCAGTCCCGTAACTGTTATCTAAGCAACAGAACAAGAATCTGGACATTATATATAAAATAAGTGATAGAATTAGACTGACAAGAAAAAACTATCTATGATAAGGGATATTTTTCAGGATAGTATATGCTCGATAAACCTGTTCACAGAATAAAAGCATGGCAATGTCATGTTGGAATGTCAGGCTCGACATGGAGACTACCCTGAATGCTCTATCCTCTAAATCATTTGACACACCGTCTGCGCCTCCTATGACGAATGTTATGTCCCTGGATATGTTTATATGTTCGGCAAGCAGCCTAGCCAGACCTGGACTTGAGACAGGCTTTCCCTTTCTACTTAGAAGAACAAGCTCACCTTTAATCTGTGCAAGAAGTCTTGTACCCTCTTCCACCTTTCCACCACCGTCTTTTACCCAGTGATGTTCAAAGGGAAACAGACGTGCTGCCCTCTCGATATAATCCTTTGAGAGGGCATAGGTATCCCTTTCGGGTCTCCCAACTGTCAAGAGTCTTATGTGCAATCTATTTCTTTCGTTTGTACTCTTTCAGCAGGGCATTGCCAACAATATCTCTTTGAATCTGATTTGTGCCCTCATAAATCTGAGTGATCTTTGCATCACGCATCATCTTCTCAACAGGATACTCTTTCATATAACCATATCCACCAAGTACTTGAACAGCATCTGTAGTTACCTCCATGGCTACATCAGAGGCAAAATATTTTGCCATTGCAGAGAGCTTGGATATGTTCTTTTCACCTGCATCGATGAGTTCTGCAGCCCTGTATACCAATGAACGGGCAGCCTCAACCTTGGTGGCCATATCAGCCAGCATCCATCTCAAACCCTGGAAATTACCTATAGTTTTACCAAATTGTACTCTTTCGTTTGAATACTTGACCGCCTCATCAAGAGCACCCTGAGCAATACCCAGAGCCTGAGCCGCCACACCCGGTCTTGATTGATCGAAGGTCTTCATAGCCACGATAAAACCCTGTCCCTCTTTACCAAGGAGGTTTTCCTTTGGAATGCGACAATCTTCGAAGACGAGTTCAGAGGTTACCGATGCGCGAATACCCATCTTGTCCTCTTTTTTACCGAATGTAAATCCCGGTGTTCCCTTCTCAACAATGAAAGCTGATGCCCCCCTTGCTCCTTTTGCAGGATTTGTCATTGCAACAATAGTATAGGTATCTGCAACGGAGCCATTGGTGATAAAGATCTTGGTTCCGTTGAGGATGTAATGATCACCGTCCTTTTCCGCCCTTGTCTTAATACCTCCTGCATCACTTCCAGCATCAGGCTCTGTCAGGCCGAATGCTGCTATTGCCTCGCCTCTTGCGATAGGTTCAAGAAATCGCTGCTTCTGCTCATGATTTCCGAAAAGCAGAATCGGAAAAGCACCAAGACCAGTTGCAGCATATGCCAGAGCAATGCCACCGCAGACCCTGGAAAGCTCCTCTGTTACGATGCACATTTCCTTTATCCCACCGCCAAAACCGCCATACTCTTCGGGTATATATACACCAAAAAGGTCGGAAGCAGCCAGCTCCTTTACAATTTCATGGGGGAATTCGCCAGTTTCATCAAGCTCAGCCCTGACTGGAAGAATTCTCTTTTCAGCGATCTGCCTTGCAAGATCCCTGATATCCTGCTGAATCTCTGTGAGAAAGAAATTTTCCATCTTAACCTCTTTATTTTAGGACATATTACTTATTAAGTTAAAACTTTACTCTTATACATATACTCTATCTGATTTATTCACTGTAGTTAGGCAATCTATCAGATAATAAGGCTTCGCGGGCAGCCATTTGCTCGGCACTTTTTTTTGATGTTCCGGTACCTTCTCCAATCTTCTGTCCATCAAGCCAGACGCTACTGGAAAAAACCTGAGAATGACGTGCTCCTTTTACCTCTTCGAGCCTGTAGTCAGGATGCATACCAATATTCTGGGCGAACTCAAGCAACTCACCCTTATAATTTCTGAACTCATCAGAGTTAAGTGCTTCGTCGCTTCTTTTCATGTGAAATCGCTCTATGAAGTCCCTGGCTGAGGAAATACCGCCATCTATATAGATCGCACCAATAAGGGCTTCGTATGCATCGGCCAGTATGCCTGCCTTAGCCTCTTTACCCATATTTTTTTCAGCCTCGCCTGTTTTTAGATAGTCGAAAAGACCCAACACCTTTGCTCTTTGGGCAAGAAAGCTCCTTTGTACCAGTTTTCTCCTGTTCTCGGTTAGATCACCCTCACCAAGTGCGGAAAACCTTTTGAATAGATTGGCACTTACGCATAACTCAAGAACAGCATCACCAAGGAATTCGAGTCTTTGATTTGAGTTCAGCCTGTCATCAACAATCGATGGATGGGTCAGGGCCTTGTCAAGCCAATGCTTTTTTCGGAATTTATAACCGATTATCTTCTCAAGTGGGTGGGCTTTCCTGAGGAAACGCATACATTTCTATTGTTCAAAGGCTTTCAGGACTATCGAACTATTGTGACCACCAAAACCAAAGGAGTTATTGAGGGCGTAACGAATCTTATGATCCTGGGCCCCTTCGGTGACAAGATCAATATCCTTCGCCGAGGGATCTTTATTTTCAACGTTCAAAGTCGGATGAACCCTTGAGCTCCTGATGCTTTCGATTGTAACAATTGCTTCAACAGCAGCAGCACCACCGAGAAGATGTCCTATCATTGACTTGGTGGAGTTGACCTTCAGGGAATCAAGTCTCCCATCAAAGAGCCTGGCAATCGCAGCGGCTTCTGCAACATCACCTGCTGGTGTGGATGTTCCGTGGGTGTTTATGTAGTCGACCTGCTCTATATCAATACCAGCATCCTTCATTGCCTGTTCCATCACCCTGTATGCACCTTCTCCGTCTTCTGGTGGGGCCGTTATGTGGAAGGCATCTGCAGTTGCGCCAAAACCTACAATCTCTGCAAGGATATTCGCCCCACGATTGATTGCAGACTCTAACTCTTCAAGAACTAGACATCCTGCCCCTTCACCCATAACGAAACCATCCCTATCCACATCAAATGGTCGGGAGGCTTTTTCAGGTTCATCATTTCTTGTAGAAAGTGCTCTGTTTGAACAGAATCCGGCAAAGGAAATTGGAACAATCGGAGCCTCAGCACCGCCTGCGAGCATTCTGTCTGCCATCCCATAGCGAATGATATTGAAAGCAGTACCTATGGCATGACCGCTGGATGCACAAGCACTTGTAGTAGCAAAGTTAGGTCCCTTCAAGCCATACTCAATGGCAAGGCGACCTGCAGCAATATCTGCTATCATCATTGTAATGAAGAAGGGACTGACCTTACCAGGTCCTTTTTCAATATAGGTTCTTGTCTGATCCTCAAAGGTCTGAATACCACCGATGCCAGAACCAATAAGTACACCAAATCTGTCATCGTCAAGCCAGTCCTCTCCAAAACCAGCTTGCTGCATAGCTTCATTGGCTGCTTTATAGGCATATTGAGTATATAGATCCGTCCTTCGAGCCTCCTTACGATTCATCACATCCTCTATCTTGAAGTTTTTTACTTCTCCTGCAATCTTTGAAGTAAACTCCTCGATATCAAATCTGCTAACCTTTGAAATGCCGCTTTCACCTTTCAAAAGTGCATTCCACAGGGTTGATGTATCGTTGCCCAAAGGGGTTACAACCCCTGTTCCTGTGACGACGACTCTTCTCATTTGCCTTTGAGCTTCTCCTCAACATAGCTTACGGCAGCACCGACTGTGATAAGCTTTTCTGCGTCTTCATCGGGTATATCGTCGAGATCGAACTCGTTCTCAAGAGCCAGCATCAGCTCTACAGTATCGAGTGAGTCTGCATTTAAATCGTCTATGAAATGGGACTCTGTTTTGATTTCATCCTCGCTTACACCGAGATTCTCAACAATAATCTCCTTGATTCTTTTCTCCACTGACATTTTAACCTCCTGAGGGTTTATGTGTTCATCACCCGGACGGCTATAAACCGCCCAAGTCAAGTGAATTTATTCGGAATCAGCTATGGTGTCAATAGATTTATTTCTTGTCTACCTGAGTATGCCGGTTTCAGGATCATGTATTTCGGACTCGAAAATCGTCAGTACTTTATCTGCGGCTACAAGCAGGCCACGGGAGTACCCAAATCCGGAATTTGTAAGATCGCCCTTTTTAATCGAAAGCTGGAAAACATGTTTGAGCTGGTCTTTGACATAGTTAATAGCTGGCAGAAGGTCTACATCACCGGATACAAGAATGGCAGCATCAAAACCGGCGGTTTTTGAAACCATGTCAACACCAATGGCAACATCCACACCGCGCTCTTCAAATCTTTCATAGTAGGGATTTATCTTAAGAATTCCGGCGTAGCAGAACTCAATGAAGTCATTCTCCTGCTGCAATCTGCGGTAGACATTATCCTGGATATGCCTCAGCCTGTTTTCCTGATCCCTCAGCCAATGTTCCCTGTCGTCTCTGTACTCGTCTTCGTACATCCCCTCCGGACAGTTCTTTTTCAGCTCTGCAGGAAAGAAATCGAAGGGTGCAACCCTCGCCGGTTGATACCAATATGCTCTGATCAATTCGTGCCCTTCGGGTAGAACATACTTGAATAGCATCTCCCAGTTAATGTCCTTTTCTTGAAGACCTATATCTGCCAGGGCAAAGTGAAGGTTCTGTCCATCAATAAATATAACTGTCTTCTTCAAAATACCTCCGTCCTATTACAAATTCAATCATCATGAAAAATCATTACTGACAGGTCAGTATAAAAAGAATTAAGCGGTGAACACAGCGAGAAGTCAAGTCTTTTCGATTTTCACCTCCCATATGCATTTTCTTTCTTGATAAATATCCTCCATCCTATTTTATTAATGCGATGAATACAATCTAAAGGAGTTTTATGAAAAGGCATTTGATAGCAGTTTTGGCTCTGATTTCGATACTCAGTGCTGCAAGTCTGGAAAATGAGTTTATACGCCTGAATGTACATCCCCAATCCGGTATTTTCAATCTTGGTACAGTCGATGATGAGCCCCTTATCGATGGGTATCCTGATCAGTTTGAAAACGCTTTTTTTATAGTTAACTATGATGGCGTATTACTGACAAATTTCCCTGATGAACCAGAGACTGCACCCCTTCTGGATACAACAAAAATCTGGGAGGATAGATATATTACAACCGAATGGGCATATGACGACCTTCAGATCTGGCAGAAACTTCGATTCCTCGATGAAGACTCCCTTCGTCGTTTCCTTAATATTGAATTGCTTGTATACAATGAAGGTGATAGCCATTCAGTTGGCATCCAGTATCTGATGGATATGAGAATCGGTGACAATGATAATCCCGGCATAGCCGTCCCCTGGGAGTCAATCACAGATGAGACGATATACACAGACCCGATACCCGGATATTTTTCCGCATATCAGGATATTGCCCATCATGATTCAAGCAGTCTCTTTGCAATGGGAATTCCCTACGGTAGAGATCTTATAATGCCTGATGTGCTTGCTATTGCCAATAGCACCATACTCGATGATATTACCTTTGACACACACATTACAGGCGCTGATCTGTTTGATGCAGCACTTCTTTTGCGATGGAATGACATCATTGTCCATCCAACAGGTATGCAGGTTATCGAATTCAACTGGGGACTTCCCTATCCAGGTTTCGATTCTGTTTCCGAGATAACCAAGGTCAGAAATATTCCAAATGCCATGGAGTTGAGTCTGGCACCCAATCCTTTCAACAGTCGCCTGGCCGTCGATCTTCTCAGTCACTTTCCGGTCGAGCAAAAAAGCACAATTGAGATTTATTCCATAGATGGCAAGCTTATCGAAATCCTCTATGAAGGAGATATCATGCCAGGTCATAACCATTTTTACTGGTCTCCCGAAGATCAGTCTTCAGGGGTTTACCTTATAGTACAGAGAGCCGGAAAGATTCGTAACACAAAAAGAGCAATATACATGAAGTAGAAAGGGGCCTGTAATGAAAAGGTCTTTGATTATCGTCTCGATTTTACTGCTGTTAGTCGCCTGTGAAGTCCAGAAGCCAGAAGAAGAATACCTGTCAGAGATTCAGAGTGCAGAGAATCAGGCAGATAAAATCTCAACATACAGAAAGCTGGTCAAGTACTACCCAGATTCTGATAATATCCAGACATATCGTCTTTCTCTCATCGATCTTTTACTGGAGAATCAGGAAAGTCCTCAGGAGATCGAGAACCTTGTTGGTTACATTGAAAATGACACAACAAAGATCCTCTATACATACAGACTCATGGAACTGTACAACAGTGAGGGTAATGCCCAATGCACCCAGCGTCTGGAAAACTCCTTTAGCAGTGAGAACCTGATACTTCTCGGAAAAAAACTCATCGCCGACCAGAAATATGAACAATCAGTCGAAGTTCTCAAGAGCTACACCGAAAAGTACCCAGACGGACCTGAGGCCGATAAGGCCTACTTCCTCATTGGGTTCACCTATTCAGAAAATCTGAATAAGAAGGATGAAGCAAAAAAATACTTCGAGGTCATCCCTGAAAAATATCCTGATTCCGAGCTTGCAGACGATGCTGAGTGGATGGTTCTAAACATGGATAAAGAGGAGATCACCTTCATCACAGATGATAAACAGGATCAGTAGACTGGCAGTCGGGCTTCTGGAGACCAACTGCTACTTCATTTATCCCTCAGAAAAAGATAAAGGGAATGATAAAAATCCTGCCGCGGCTGTAAGTAGTTTTGCTGATGACGACGGCTATGGAAACATCAATGCCTCTGATGAAGTAGAGTATCCTGCCGGGTTCGCAAAAGAAAAGGTCATTTCGAATATTCCCGAGCAGGGACTTAATGAGCTTTTAATCATAGACACATGTTCATCCAAATGCATAAACATGTCCTCCAAGGGCTTGGAATCGAATCTTGCCTGTGGACATGAAGATACCCAGCTTCAAAATAACCCTCTGGAACATCGCATACCACTCAAAAAGGACAAAATACCGGCTATTGTTGTTGATCCCGGTGCCGATATAGCTAGAATTAACAAACACTTGAATGAGAGGGACCTATATCCTGCCCTTGTCGTATTGACCCACAGCCATTTCGATCACTTTGGGGCTGCCTCGGAGCTGAACTGCCCGATAGCAGCCCATCCCAAAGCCGCCGCATTCCTAGCTGAGCCCAGCCTGAATATGTCAATAAGTCAGGGACTCCCTCTCACACTAGATGTCAATTTTTTTATCGATGATGGCTCGCTGATCAAGTTCAATGGTGATACTTTAGAGATAATACATACACCAGGACATTCACCCGGCTCAATATGCATAATCTTCGATAAGATTGTACTCACAGGGGATACACTTTTTAAACAGGGTTTTGGGAGATTTGACCTTCCGGGAGGAAATATTGTCGCTCTGAAAGAATCACTTCGAAAGCTCTTAAAAAGGGGATTTATTAGGGCATTGCCCGGTCATGGACCGGAAACCGATTTCAAAGAGGCTTCGAACTCCCTTTCATTCTTTATTTGATACTCTTTCAACTATGATCAAGGATTGTGCACACAGTTCGTAAATCGAATTCTCTTGGCTTAAATGGGATATTATAATCCTCAAGGCTGGTTCAATATATTGCTGAAAATGAGTCTTACCTGCAATAGTAAGACGAGCAAAGGCACCAACAGCCTGCATCAGTCGTGAAATAGCTGAGTTCTCGTAGTCAACCCAGAATCGTGACCTGTCAATGGCAAGGAAATCGAGATCATGCATTCTCTCAACATACTTCAGCTTGAATTCTCTCTTCTTGTCAGTACTGAGGGCAGTATATGGATCCTCCAGCAGCGACACAAGGTCATAAGTATAGGGCCCTACAGCAGCTGACTGAAAATCTATGACCTTGGGCTTTTGTTCGTGAAACATGATATTCATCGATTGAAAATCCCTGTGCATGAACACCTTAGGTTGTTGATGTATCTCTGCAGCAAGATGTCTGAATGCCCTCTCGGCATCTGCGATAAGTCCGGAAAGATGTGAAGCACTCCCCCTCAGGTATTCAATCAGAAAGTGTTGTTTGAACTGATTGAACTCACCTTCCAAACGACCTGTATCAAAAGGATTCTTACTGATTACAACCGGTAACTCTCTTCTAGAACCGGCACTCTGCAGAAGAATCAGGAGCTCCAAAACCTCATCATATACCCTCGAATCCCCTTGTCTGTATTTATCCAAAAGAGAGATGTCTCCAAGATCTTCGAGAAGAATTTTGTTCATTTCCCAGAGGTGCTCGTAGATATCAGGACCAATATGCCCAATGGCAGATAGATATCTGCCGGTGATTACATAGTTATCAAGTCTACGGCTGTCATAATCAGTGAGAACAATCAAAGTCGATTTCCTGCCAATGTAACGCTCGAAACTGCGCTCTGAACCACCATAGAGCTTGACAGTGTCTTTGATCTTACCGATCCTTTTCTCAATCAATGCCCTCAATAAATCTTCCATATGCTACCCCTCAAACAACGACATCTTTATAGATTACCACATTATCGCCTTTAAATGCAATAGGAAGCTCTGTTCCCGGCCATATAACTGCATCTCTGATATTAGCCAATTTCGGTATTCTTACATAGTGCCCGGCACTAACAAATCCATCTAGTTTAGCCGTACCGTGGACAAAAACATCCAGTCCGGAAAAGAAACTGTCATTGGGTATATTCAGACTTAAATGCTCAAATGTCCTCTCCTTGAGAATATCCCTGTGCAAACCGAGATATGAAGAAACTGATCCAATGTCACGCCAGTAAAAAATTTGCTTTGGTGTCCATGCCTTTATGCTTCCCGGTCTTTCATATAGCAACCTGAGAAAAATATCTACTATGGAAAAAGGCTCTCCATATGGAAAATAATCAAAGAGCTCAGGGGACATCACCCAGATACCGGAGAGTGTCAATCTCCTCCCTGAAGCACCCATCTTATCAGTTATATCGCAGACATTGCCCAAATCATCAACGGTAACTGTGTTGATCTCTGGTCTGTCCAGCAGAAAAAGTGTTACCAAGCCATCATGGGTATTATGGAAATCCAGCATCTCATAAAGGGGTGCATCTGTCACAACATCACAATTGTGAATGAGAAGCTGATCTCCACCCGCAAAACTGCGAAAACCAGCTACTCCCCCGCCGGTACCCATAAGTATGCGCTCTCTGACGGTAAAGAAGTTCATACCCGGTCGCCTGATTCTCAGTATGTGGGCACCGAGTTTATCAGACATGTGATAGAGATTAATCCCAATATCCCAGATACCAAGCATGCTCAGATTATCGATTATCAATGAAAGGATAGACCTGTCCAGCACCGGGAACATGGGTTTAGGAATAATATCTGTAAGTGGCGCAAGCCTTGAGCCAAAACCTGCGGACAGTATAACAGCTTTCATTGATCACCTCTTGATGAAATGTATGTAAGAAAAAGTCTGTGGACAAGTCTTGATTGTAACAGATACAGACAGACCCGGTCTATTTCAGGAAGAAATGGCATGATCGACAGGAAACTAACCTTTGGAAAGTTGAGAAATGAGCTCCGGCACAATCTCGAAAAGGTCTCCAACAATACCGTAATGGGCGTAGTTGAATATTGGGGCACCAGGATCCTTGTTTATTGCAATGATGGTTTCTGCTCCCTGCATACCTACTATATGCTGAACAGCCCCGGAGATACCCACTGCAATGTAGAGTTTAGGTGCAACAGTTTTGCCTGTCTGCCCTACCTGGTGGGGATATGAAATCCAGCCTGCATCAACAGCTGCTCTGGAAGCACCAACGGTGGAATTATCGAAAAATGAGGCCAGCTTATATAGCATATCGTAGTTTTCAGGACCTTTCATACCTCGGCCACCGGAGATTATCACATCGGCATCGACTACACTCAGCTCTTCAGCGAGCTGGGTTACTGAGTCAATAATCCTGACTCTCCTATCAGGCTCTATCTTAGAAAGATCAAGCTCGATAACCTCGCCCTTTCTTTGATTGTCAGCCTCTATCGGCTTCATGACTCTGTATCTTACTGTAGCCATCTGTGGCCTGAAATCCGGGCACAGTATAGTAGCCATAATATTTCCACCGAAGGCGGGTCTAGTCTGCAGAAGGTTGCCAGTTTCATCGTCAATTGCAAGCTCTGTACAGTCTGCTGTTAAACCGGTCTCTACCCTGACTGCAAGTCTTGGAATGAGGCTTCGACCTCTGACGGTTGCACCTGTGAGGATAATTTCCGGTTTCTCGGAGTGAACTAGATTTTCAAGGATATCGGTGTATGTCTTTTCGTTGAAATCGCTGAGGTAGTCAGCCTGTGCCAGGAACACCCTGTCAGCACCATGGGCGACAAGTTTATCTGAGAATCCAGCAACTTCAGACCCGAGGAGTACTACATCAAGATACGTATTTCTCTTATCTGCCAGTCTTCTCCCCTCACCAAGCAATTCCAGAGTTACATCGTGGAGTCCGTCGTGCGAAAGTTCACCTACGACAAGTATGCCTTTATAGAGTGAATGATCTATCGACTTCTTTTCTTTCTCCTCGATGAAGATAGCAGAAAAGGGACAGATATCTATACAGGCACCGCAGAAAGTGCAGTTTTCATTCACTACAGCCTTCTTATCCGTCATCTTGAGGGCATCAAAGGGACAAGAAGGAACGCACTTGCCACAACCTGTACACTTATTTTTTTCTATAATCAATCTAGCCATGCTTCGAAAATATCAAAATGAACCTGTTTGGCAAGTGAAAACTTGGATTTAGCTTGACTTTCCTATATATAAGGGACTAATTTTATAAGTTTAGGTCGTCAAAGATAGAAGGGAAACATGCTGACCGCGACAAATGACTTTCAAATATCACAGGAGATAGTCTTCGATATCCTGAATCTTTTCAGGGGTATTGTACCTGAAGAAAAGATAACCTCCAATCTGATCAATTTCCTTACATTTCGCCTAGGATTCTCAGGGATAAGGATACTGGAAGTTCGTGACAACTCCTATCTCCGGACAGTCGGTCATAGTGGTAATCTCCTTGCATATAAACTGGAAATCTCTGAGTTGAACACCCTTCTGAGCAGGGAGTATCAGGATATTGAGGAATGCAGGATATATCGAAACCTAAATGCCTGCTCACTGGATTCTGGCACCGAAGAACAAGTACTCTATCCAACCGATGTGCTTGTTGTTCCCTTTCTCGACAAAAGAAATGTTGAAAAAGGTTATGTTATGGTTGATTCGGAAACAGAGAAAAAGCTTGGACGACATACAATGTCAACACTAAAACTCGCATGCTCTATGGCCCACAATGCATATAGCAACGCCCAGATAAACAAGGAGATCAGCCTCGAGCTTTCAAGAAATCGCTTCCTCTATGAGATAACAAATCTCCTCAACAGTGATTTCGATTTCGAGGATTCTGTTTCCGAGATTATTCAGCTATTCCAGAGCTCATTCGGATATTTCTGGGTAGGTTTCTGGAGTTTTGACAGAAAGGATGGACTCTCACTACTTGCACAGGCCGGACTTGTTGCGATTGACGAGAACATCATAATACCCAGGGGGAGAGACGGTGGGGTAATCGGTATTGTTGCTGCAAATGGCCATTTTTTCACAGTTAATGATCTTTCCAACTCACACCAGAACAGGATACTCGGTATGCAGGGCTTCCAGTCAGAGCTTGCTGTTCCAATTATTAAGAACGAGGCTGTCTTTGGTGTTTTGGACATAAGATCGGATAAAACCTATGCTTTCGATCAGAAGACAAGAAGGTTTTCCAGAATTGTGGCAAACCAGTTGGCTCAGGCGATATACACTAAAAGAAGCATTATATCAAGAACAAAGGAATTGAAGATCCGTAGAAGTATCATTGATGTTGGCAGGATCATATCTTCAATCCTTGATCTTGAGACACTCCTTAAAAAGAGCCTTGAGGTTCTTCTGGATACTTTTCACTACTGGGGAGCGGCAATCTTCCTTGCTGATGAGCTGGGAAAGAATCTTCACTTTGCTGCCCAGGCCGGAGAGGGACATTCACTTAGAAAGACCGAAAGCATACGAACAGGTCGCGAAGGAATCGTCGGTCTTGCAGCAAGCACAAGGAGAATTACAAATATCCCCGATGTCAATCAATTCCCATTCTATATTCAGGACATCAACGAGGTCAGAAGCGAGATTGCTGTCCCGATTATCAAACAGAACCGATTGATAGGCATACTTGACGTATATAGTCGCGATCATGATGCATTTGACTCCGAAGATGAGGAGATATTGGAGCTTTTTGCCAATAACATGTCTGTGGCGATTACAAATGCAAAATATCACAAAAAAGTACAGGAACTGGCGATCAGGGATGGTCTAACAGGACTTTACAATCACCGTCATTTCATGGAGGCAATTGAAAGGGAGCTGAAGATAAGCAGACGTTTTGAAAAACCCCTCTCTCTTCTGATGATGGATATCGATCACTTCAAGCGATTCAACGATAAATACGGCCACCCTGTTGGCGACAGGATACTCAAGGAACTCGCAGATACAATAAAGACGAATATCCGACAGGACATCGACATACCTTCGCGATATGGCGGAGAAGAGTTCACAGTAATACTCATAGAGACACCGGCGAAAGAGGCCATTGAGATTTCTGAAAGAATCAGAACAAACTTCATGGAGAAAAAGCTCGAAGATATTGACGATACCCTCTCATTATCCTCAGGTATTGCAAGCTATCCGAATCACTCGGACAATTGTCGTTCGCTGATTGAGATGGCAGATAAGGCCCTTTATAGAGCAAAAAATAGCGGAAGAAACAGGACCATTCTCTTTGAAAAGGAAAGGCAGGCATATAATCAAAATACCTAAGCACATTGCCATAATAATGGACGGCAACGGTCGTTGGGCAAAAAAAAGAGGTCAGGACGTTTCTCAGGGGCATAAAGAAGGTGTCAAAACTGTGAGAAGAATAGTAGAGGCTGCCAGGGAGATCGGGATTTCATACCTTACACTATACACCTTTTCCAGCGAAAACTGGAAACGATCGATGAAAGAAGTTGGAGCTTTGATGAATCTACTGCGTACAACAGTATTCTCTGAGCTCAAAGACCTGATTGAAAACGATGTTAGAATTGTTGTCTCCGGTGAACTCTCCGGTTTGCCCCTTGCCCAGAGAAAGGCAATGGAGTATGCGATTGAAAAAACAAAAAAATGCAGAAGCCTTGTAGTTAATTTAGCTCTAAATTATGGAAGTAGAAGGGAAATAGTTAATTCTGTTAAAGTTATTTCTCAACTTGTAAAAAATGGAGAGCTGGCTATTTCCGATATCAACGAAGAGACGATTGAGAACCATCTATATACGAAAGATATACCCGATCCCGATCTCCTCATCAGGACAGGAGGTGACCACAGGATTTCGAACTTCCTGCTTTGGCAGCTGTCCTACACAGAGCTACTTTTCATCGATACATACTGGCCGGATTTCACAAAGGATGATTTCAAAAGGGCAATAATGGACTTTGCAGAAAGAGACCGTCGTTATGGCGGAAGACCGGAGGATTAGATGTATCCAGAGATTTTAAGTATAGGCCGTTTCACGGTACGCAGCTGGGGTCTTTTCGCTGCAATAGCATTCGCCTTTGGTCTTTTCTTTGGAATGAGGAGAGCGCCTAAATTCAATATCGATAAGGATATCGTCCCGGATATGCTGCTTGTTATCCTGATATCTTCAATGCTCGGGTCACGCCTCTTCTACGTGGTTTTTCACCTTGATGAGTTTAAGGGAAGATGGCTTGCCACGATCAACCCCTTTGGACAGAGCGGTTCCTTTGGTCTTGCCGGGCTTTCTATGATGGGAGGGGTTGTACTTGCCATTGTATCGGCCTATCTCTATGCCAGAATCAAAAGAATAGATTTTCTGAATCTTGGAGATGCCCTTTCGCCAGCTTTCTTAGCCGGGGCAGGCATAACAAGAATTGGCTGCTTTCTAAACGGATGCTGCTTTGGAAGACCCACCGATGGACTTCTGGGCGTAGTCTTTCCCGCTAAGTCACCAGCAGGTATGGTATTTAAGGGAACTCACCTCCATCCAACACAACTTTATGCCTCAATTCTTGGGTTTGCATTTTTCGGACTTGTGCTTTATCTTCAGAGGTTTGGTCGTTTTAAAGGTTATACATTGAGCTTAGTGCTCGGTCTATATGCTCTGGACAGATTATTTGTGGATCTTTTCAGATATTACGAAGAGAATCAGGTACTTTTCAGAATAGGCAATGCTCCGTTTTCAGTTAATGAGCTGGTAATTCTGGGGCTTTTTATTGCATCTGTTTCATGGCTTATAACAGGCTTTGCAAGGAGTAAGAAATGAAAAAGAACATAATCACAGATTCAATACTGGATTTTCTCTATCCACCAGCTTGTTTTCACTGCGATAAGCCACTTGATGAACAGAAAATGCTCTGCGATGATTGCTTCGAAGGTCTGGAACCAATATCATTCGCAGAATGTCCGGTCTGCGGTATGCATCTTCCCCCAGCACTGATCAAATGCCCTGATCATCCTGACACCAGCCATTTTGAGCCTATTCAGTTCATACGCTCACTGGGCATTTTTAACGAGGTCTTAAGAAATCTGATTCACGGACTTAAATACGGTGAAAGAACCGATATTGGGGTTTACTTTGGCCATCTGCTCGGTAAGATTATTGTCAATGAGTCGAGATTCAAGGGTTTTGATCTTGTTATACCTGTGCCCCTCTATAGAACCCGCGAAAGAGAGAGGGGCTATAATCAGTCCGAGAGAATTGCTAGAGGCATATTTGAAAGATCTCGACTACCCTATGCAAAGAGCCTTGTGGATAGAATAAAACTGACAAAATCTCAGACTGAGCTCAGCCTCACAGAAAGAGAAGAGAATGTCAGAGATATCTTCAAGATAAATGACAAAAAACGGGTCGAGAAAAAGAATATCATCATTGTGGATGATGTGATAACAACCGGTGCAACTGCTAAATCCCTTGCGAGGACTCTGAGGGATGCCAACTGTGGTACAATATGCGCTGTATGCGTTGCACGGCCGGGAATAGGTCAATCAAGACAACATAAACTATAGGAGACAAAATGCTCGCACTTCTTATGGCACAACCACAAGGACAGCAAGGCGGTAACCCGATAGTATCGATGGGGCTTATCGTTTTGATGTTTGTGGTTTTCTACATCTTCATCATACTGCCTCAAAACAAGAAACAGAAGAAGCTCAGAGACATGATTGAGACACTTGCAAAGAACGATAAGGTCATGACAACAGGCGGTGTTATCGGCACTGTTGTAAATAAGAAGGACAATGTCATCACAATCAAGACAGGCAATGACACACGTTTAGATGTTAACAAGGCATATATCGCCGACAAGATAAGCGAATAATGGAGCAATTGAGATGGACATACTGGCCCTCTCCCCTTCTCAAGAAGAAATGTCGCAAGGTTGAAGATTTCGAGAAGGGGCTGGCAATAGGTGAGAAAGTCAAGGAGATGCTCAGAGAAAAGGGGGGACTTGGACTTGCTGCCAACCAGGTCGGACTTGACCTTTGTCTCGCAGTCGTCGCTTTCAAGGATGAACAGGGTGAGTACACTAACCTTCGAACTCTAATCAATCCCGAGATTGTCTTTGAAAGTCCGGACACAGAAGTTGTCGAAGAGGGTTGCCTTAGCTTTCCTGATCTTTACATCGATGTCGAAAGGCCTTTGGAAATAGTAGTCCGCGGCTACCTTGAAGGCAGCGGGATGGCTTCGATGAGATTGCGTGATTTTCAGGCAAGAATATTTTGTCATGAGATCGATCACCTCTTCGGAAAACCCTTTATAGAAAGAATTGATCCTATAAAAAGAGAGATGATTCAATCTGAACTGGATAGAATAGAAAGGGAATATGGCAGCTGATATAGTTCTCCTTGGCTCTGGACGCTTTGCTCAGGAAGTATTCCGAAAAGCCATTGACAAAGGTCTTTTGCCACAGGCAATATTCACATACCCCCCAAAAGAGAAAGGACGTGGGCACAGACTCTATCCCGATCCTGTTCATGAGCTTGCATCTGAAAGGGGGATTCCCCTATATCTTTACGATGATTATCGAGCCGGCTCTGATGCCTGTCTGAAACTAAAGCAGCTATCGCCTGATCTGGGGATTGTTCTCTCCTTTCGAATTTTACCCAGTGATTTTTTCAGTATCCCTAAAATGGGTATGATCAATCTACATCCCTCTTTGTTGCCGGATCTTCGAGGAGCTGCCCCACTTAACTGGGCTATAGCACGTGGATATACACGAAGCGGGATCTCAACCTTTATTCTCAATGAAGAAGTAGACTCCGGCAAAATATTAGGGCAAAAAGAATTCGCAATAAAACCCGATGAAAATGTATTGGATCTAACCAAGAAAATAGTTGAGCCATCAGCCGAATTACTTATCGAGTCAATCCCTTTTGCCCTTGATGCGTCCTTTTTACCAAAGATGCAATCTCCGAAAGAGATTACGAGGGCTCCAAAAATAACCAAAGAACACCTGAAAATCGACTGGAACAAAGACAATCGTTCCTTGCACAATCAGATAAGAGCTTTTTATCCATCAGCCTTCGCTTTATACAATGGGAGACAGGTTGCAATTGAGGTGGCAACAACTGGTGATGAAAAAGGCAAACCCGGTGAAATCATTGGTGTGTCGGAGGATTCTATAGTTATTGGTTGTGGAACAGGTACAATCCATGTAGATAAATTAAAGCCACAGGGAAAGAAGCAGATGTCAGGTAGAGCATTTTATAATGGCTATGCAAAGGATGACCTCTATTTTACCTAGAATATGAATAACTTTATGAAAGAGAAGAACAGAGGGCTTTTTCTCGGTTTGGCCTGGCTGGGAAACTTACTTGTCATTATCATGATGGCAGGTATTCTCTTTCTTGTTGCTCCAAGGGTGAGTGATTTTACACCATGGGCATTCTATGTTCTTCTCGGAATTTTTTCGCTTATCGCTATTGTGCTTTTTGGGGGACTTCTGCTTATAACATTGAGTGCTATGACCGGCATCGATATGCTCTATCCACATGGTGGATTCCAGATAACAATGAAGGTATTGCCCCCCATTGTATTATCACTTGGAAAGCTACTGGGTTTCGATAAAGACAGATTGCTTGAATCCTTCATATCCGTTCAGAACTCGATTTTTATTGTCCAGAGAAGAAGGGTTTCTGCTGATAAGGTTCTGCTTCTGCTACCTCACTGCCTCCAGCATCACGACTGCCCACACAAGATTACCTGGAAGGTAGAGAACTGTAAAAAATGTGGAAAATGCCCGATAGGAAACCTTTACAAGCTTGCTGAAGAGTTCAATATTGATATATATATTGCCACAGGGGGTACGGTGGCAAGGCGCGTGGTTTATGAAGTGAGACCTACTGTTATTCTCGCAGTGGCCTGTCCAAGGGATCTAGCCTCTGGAATGGTTGATGTCTATCCATTGCCTGTTTACGGCATTTTGAACACACGACCGAATGGACCTTGCTTTGACACGCAGATAGATTCTGAGACTGTAAGACGTGTATTGGAGGCTCTCAATGAGTAGGGATTTCAATCTTCTGACCTTGAGAAAAAGGCGTTTTATTCAGGCGGCAATAATAATTGCCGGAGCATTGATACTGGTTTTCATTGAGTTGGGTTTTATCGTACCTATTGATTCATATTGGTCACAACACATAACAATTGGATTAGTCATATCCGCAGCTATATTCATCGGGGCAACACTGCTGCTTTTCGTTGATAAAAGAACACATCTTGAGAAAATGCTCAGAGAGTCCGAGGAGAAATACAGAACCCTTACTGAGAACTCATTAACTGGTATATTTATTCTCAAGGATGGTTTGATTGCTTATGCCAATAAAGAACTGGCAAGAATCACTGGGATTCCCAAGGGTGACATTATTGGCGGTTCTCCTGAGATGATTGTCCACGATACTGATGTCTCTTTATTCCTGGATAGAGAGTTCAGAAGACTTGAAGGTGCGGAAGAACCATCAAACTATGAGATCAGACTGAAGAGTAAAAAGGGGATCATCTGGTGTGAGATTGTAGCCAATCTTGTTCATTATGAACAGAAGCTGTCTGTTTTGGCAAATCTTATAGATATAACCGAGCAGAAGAAGAGAAGAGCAAGGCTGGATGCAATACATCGGGTTTCTGAATCATTGCTGTCTTCCATGCCGGTCGCCGAAATCTACAGAATTTGTATTAATACCATTATGGATATAATGGAGGCAAAGACCTGCCTTCTATATAATCTTGAGAATAGAGTACTGAAGATTGCTGACCAGAGAGGACTTGATCACATAGATCTGTCAATTCCTAAAAATGGGCTTATTCAAAGCTCGATCGCAGCAAGAAGATGCAAAATGATTTCGAGGCTGACTGATGATGACCGACTCTTTGAGGAGAAGCTACCCTATGAGAGTGCTGTGATTGTACCGATAGTCTTCGAAAATGACACACTTGGAGTTATTTTGACCCTCTCTGATCAAAAGGACTTTTTCAAGGAAGAGGACGTATCTGTAATAGAAAGCATATCTGATCAGATGGGCAGTGCCATTACAAGGGAAATGCTGCTCAAAAAGCTGGAACATCAGGCAAGGCATGATCCCCTGACGGGTCTTTATAACAGACGGTTCTTCAACGAACAGGTTCAGCAGATGATAACCGCCACCAGGACCTATGGAAATCAGGTTACCTTCCTGATGATAGATATCGACAGATTCAAGGAAATCAACGATACCCATGGGCATCTCAAGGGTGACGAAGTGCTGAAGGCAGTTGCTGACGCATTGCAGTTAGCTGTTGAAGAGGATGATCTTGTTGTCCGATTCGGTGGAGATGAGTTCCTTGTCGTCCTTTCCGAGGGTAAGAATCCTTCCATAACAATTGACAGACTCCATGATCATATAAAACAGATGAATGAAAAACTGGAAGATATTGGATTCTTCGTTGATCTTTCGATAGGCAGAGCCCTCTGGGACAGAGCAATGATTCGAAATATTGAAGATATAATACACGAAGCAGACGAAAATATGTATAAAGACAAGAAGGGGAAACAATGAGGATAGTTGTATGCGTAAAGGAAGTACCCGACACAACAGAGGTTAAAATAGACCCGGTGACCAATACTCTTATCAGGCAAGGCGTACCTTCGATAATTAACCCCTTTGACCTGAATGCACTTGAAGAGGCATTGCAGATCAAAGACACAATCGGGGCGGAGGTTATTGTCATCAGCATGGGCCCACCTTCAGTTGAGAAAAACCTCAAAGAGCTTATTGCAATGGGCGCAGACAAGGCAATACTCATAACAGACAGAGAATTTGCCGGTGCTGATACCTGGGCAACTTCTATGACTCTATCAAGAGCTATAGAAAAGATAGGCGATGTTGATCTTATAGTTACTGGCAAACAGGCCATCGACGGGGATACTGCACAGGTCGGACCGGGAATAGCTGAGTTCCTGCAAATTCCTCAAATCATCTTCATACAGAGAATCCTTGATACAAATGGCAAGACAATCAAGGCAAGAAGGGCTACTGAAGCGGGATATGAAGACGTAGAAGCGGATTTACCTGCAGTAATATCAATAATCAAGAGCACAAAAGACCCAAGACTTCCCTCGCTGCGTGGCATGATGAAGGCCAAAAGGGTTGAGATACCCCATATGGATATTGAGGCTCTGGAACTTCCCACCTCAGAGGTTGGACTTGACGGTTCACCCACCAAAGTCGTCAAGATTTTCTCACCGAAGAGAGAGCATACAGGACGAATCCTCGAAGGGGAGAAGGATGAGATTGCAAAAGAGCTTATTTCCGAGTTGAGAACACAGGGACTGTTGAACTGACCATGGATGACAATAAAAAATGGCTTCTGTTGTCTGATTTACCGATGTCAGGACTTGACAATATGAACAGAGACAGAGAACTTCTTGAAAGAGCAATAACTCTGGGCGGCAGACCAATTCTCAGATTCTATCGATTCATGGAACCAACAATAACAATAGGTTACCATCAGAAAATGTCTACCATGAAGGAAACCGGAGATATACCTATAGTCAGAAGACCCACGGGTGGACGGGCAATATACCACGATCAGGAACTGACCTATTCAGTTGTCATACCAAAAGGACATCCAATAACCTCAATGAGCATTACACAGAGCTATGGCCTGATCTCATCAGCACTTTTATATGGTCTAAACCTCCTCGGAATAGACGCAGAATTCTTGCCAGGCGAGATTGGATATATGCGAAGCGCATCATGTTTCGCTTCCTCATCAAAATACGAAATTGCAACAAAAGAAGGTCGCAAATTTATAGGTAGTGCTCAGAAAAGAAAGCAGGGTGCTCTTTTGCAGCAGGGCTCAATACTTACTGGTCCATCTTACAAAAAAATCTGTCTATATACTACAAAACCGGCTAATGACAAGGGAATATCAATATCGGAAATACTTGACCGGAATCCACGCAGACTGGAGATAGAGCGCCATCTGACAAGAGGATTTGAAGCTGTTCTGAATGCTCATTTTTCGCCCATGCTATATTAAACTGTCCTACTTTTGTTTTTAATATATGCGCCTTTTTGCGCGTTGTTAATTTTATTCTATGTTGAAAAACAAAGTGATTAATAGGGGCAACTCCAACTTATAATATAGACTTGCCCCCACAGTACTTTCTGCCAACTTTTGGATAGTTTTCTAATGCTTAATTTTTTTAATGTATTGAGCAACTATTTTCTTGACTTATGACCTTTTAAAATGGATAATATTAAGCGTGATTAAACATTTGTCAGGAGGCTCTATGGAGACATTGGGGCAAAGAGTTAAGAAACTTAGGGTGAAGAACAATCTTAGCCAGAGAAAGCTGGCCAGTATTGTTGACACAAGCCCCGGCCTTATATCCTTTATTGAGAGGGATAGGAACAGGCCAAATTACGAAATCATCGCAAGGATTGCAAGTAAACTCGGTACTACTACAGATTACCTGATCTTCGGTGATAAGAAAAGCAACACTTCGAACGAGACAACCAAGCTGGCCTTTAAGGAAAAAGAGCTTATTGAGAAATACGACATACTCAGTCGGATGTCAAATCTCTCGAGCGTTGATCAGAAAATTATACTGCAGATACTCGACCGAATGGAGAAAAAGACTAAGATGAGGGCGAATGTTTGAAAGGGGATAGAAACTGAAATTGTAATTACTTTGGACAAAGGGGCCTTGAGCCCCTTTTTTTTGTGGTAATAATCCCTGTCTGTTGATTTTATCCATTCTTTTTTCGGTATATAGGAGAAAAATTCAAATCTTACTATTGACAATCCACAGAATGGGAAATAAATTATTTTGAATATTTGAATTTCATAAGGCATCAGGAGGTAAAGTGCCAAGAAGAAGAAGACCAAAGAAAAGAGAGCTCATTCCAGACCCCAAATACCACAATAAGCTGGTCGCACGCTTTATCAATAATCTTATGATAGACGGCAAAAAGAGCACAGCCGAGAGAATCCTCTACGACTGCTTTGACATAATTGGGGAAAAGACCGGCAAGCAAGGTATTGATACCTTTGAGAAGGGTATGAAAAACATCAGACCCCAGGTCGAGGTGAAATCAAGACGTGTCGGTGGTGCTACATATCAGGTTCCGACAGAGGTCAAGCCAAACAGAGCAACCGCTTTGGCTATCAGATGGGTTCTTACTGCAGCCAAGAAGAGAAATGAACACACAATGGCAGAGAAACTGGCTCAGGAGTTCATCGCAGCTTCCAAGAACGAAGGAACAGCGATCAAAAAGCGTGAGGATACCCACAAAATGGCAGAGGCCAATAGAGCCTTCGCACATTTCCGCTGGTAAAAATAAATATCCTCGGATTTCCTTTTGAAAAAGCTACCCTATTGGGTGGCTTTTTCTTTTTATAATCCATATAGCCCTTTATATTCTCCCACTAAGGAAAGGAAGGAAATGGATAAGATAAGAAATATCGGCATCGCCGCCCACATAGACGCAGGAAAGACTACTCTCACAGAGAGAATACTTTTTTATTCGGGCAAGGTTCACAGAATCGGAGAGGTAGACGATGGTAGTGCTACAATGGACTGGATGCCACAGGAAAGGCAAAGGGGAATCACCATCACCTCTGCGGCGACAACAACCAAATGGCGAGATTATCAGATAAATGTCATCGATACACCGGGACATGTAGATTTCACCGTCGAAGTACAGAGGGCTTTGCGCGCCCTCGATGGGATGATTGCCGTCTTCTGTGCCGTGGGAGGAGTGGAGCCACAGTCGGAGACAGTTTGGAGACAGGCCAATCTATACGACATACCGAGGATAGCGTTCATAAACAAGCTTGACAGAGTGGGAGCGGATTTTCAGGAAGCACTGGATAAAATGCGCGAGAAACTCAATGCAAGGGCCTGGCCTGTAATGATGCCCGTTGGAGAAGGTCATGAACTGGAAGGTATAATAGATATCATAGAGGAACACTTCATCCAGTGGGAGGAGGCTTCACAGGGTGCGAAGTTCAACCTTATGCCTATTCCCGACCAATATAAAGAAGAAGTAAAGCAAAGACGATGGGAGCTTCTCGAGGCACTATCTGAGAACAATGAAGAGCTGATGCTTATGCTCCTTGAAGAAAATATACCAGATACTGATTACATAAAAAAGACTATCAGAAAAGCCGTCATAAAGGAGAAGTTCGTACCTGTTTTCTGCGGAACAGCCCTTCACAATATGGGTATTCAGCCTTTATTGGACGGTGTTATTGACTATCTGCCCTCCCCCTCTGACTTCATCGAGATTAAGGGACGTGACCCTAAAACTGCTGAAGAGATAAGTGTAAAGCCGGACGAGAGCCAGCCCTTCTCTGGCGTTGTCTTCAAGATTGCAGCGGATAAATATGTTGGACGAATGTGCTATCTGAGAATCTATTCAGGGCAGATAAGCATCAAAAATTCATATCTTAACCCAAGGATTGGGAAAAGGGAAAGACCCAATAAGATTTTCCGCCTCCACTCTGATCAACGTAAAGAAATGGATACAGCAAATGCAGGGGATGTTGTCGGTCTTTCGGGGATTCGTTTCTCAAAGACTGGTGACACCCTGACAGATCAGAAATTTCCTATTGTATATGGTGAGATGCATTTTCCTGAGCCAGTGATATTCATAGCTATTGAACCAAAATCGCAGGCCGATATGCAAAAGCTGACAAAGGTACTGGAGCAGCTTCAGGACGAAGATCCAACAGTTTCGGTAAAAATAGACCCAGATACAGGACAGATGATTCTTGCCGGCATGGGCGAGCTCCACCTTGAAATCCTTGTGGACAGGATGAAGGAAGAGTTCGGTGTCATCGCGAATGTTGGAAACCCTCAGGTTGCATACCGTGAAACAATAACCTCCAAAACCAAAGGTGAGGCGGTCTTTGAGAAGACAATCGGGGATCATATTAACTATGCAGGTGTTACCCTTGAGCTTTTCCCGCTCCCAGAGGACTCTGAGAAACGTTTCGTGCTAGAGAATAAAATCCCTGAGAACATTGACCTCCCTGTTGCCTTTCTCAAAGCAATCGAGGAATCTATTGAAAGCAACAGCCAGTCGGGACCCATAGGAGGTTTCAAACTGACCGGCATCGGTGTAAGGATAAAAAATGTCGATTTCACCGAGGAGACGGCTACTGAAATGGCCTTTCGGATCGCTGCTGGGAATGCTTTCTCGAAGATAATCCGTGAGGCAAATCCTGTATTGCTTGAGCCTGTGATGAGAATTGAGATTCTTGTCCCAGAAGGCAATGTTGGCGATGTCATATCTGATCTTGGTATGAGGGGCGCTACTGTATCCAAGATAGATCAAAAGGGTGACATCAAGGAGGTCACAGCTATTTCTCCTCTGTCTGAAATGTTCGGATATACTACCTCACTGCGCTCTCTTACGCAGGGACGTGGGACATATAGCATGGAGTTTGATTCATTTAAAAGATTGCCCGGCTCAAGGGAGGAGAAGATACTCAAAAGAATACGAGGCTACTAATAGTCAGGACGATGGGGTTCATTCCACCTGAATCTTGTTGCGCCCCTTGGTGTCCCAAACCAGATATAGCTGCCGTCCAGGGCTATGGCACGCACTCTGTTGTCGATGATCCCCCAGTTATGATCATACCATAGAAATGTCTCGTCCTCCTTCCTATAGCGGAGAACTCCCCTCTCTGTGCCGAACCAAGTGTAAAGATACGCTGGGGTTATATCGTTGAATCTCCCATTGTAACCGATATTTATTCTGTCCCAGGGAGGCTCTCCTTCCTGGAGAAGTCCCCACTGAGATGCAAACCACATATTACCGGAAAACCTGTCAAAAGCAACTGCATCGAGAGGATTGAGGGTCACGGGGTCGCTAATATCTAAAGGCTCGATATCTTCCCCTGCAAATATGAAAAGTCCTCTGTCTGTGGCAATCCACATAGTATCCCCTGGAATTGCTGCAAGGTCAACAACGGAGAGTATGGGCCCAATCCTTTCAGCTTCGAGCCCGGCGGGAGATAATCTTCTCAATCCCATGGCTGTGCCATAATATATGAACCCATTCATAAACTCTAATGTCGTAACTGAGTCGATTCCCATGGAGACAAATTCCAATGGCTCGAGATTGAACATATCTAAAACAAGTATGCCGGATGGGGTAGCACAAAAGAGGCTATCACCATAGGAAAGGAAGTCAATCACCCTAGTATCCTCCACCCAGGGAACGCTGTCACCCGAGAACCAGAGCCATTCCCCTTCTCTATCCCAGCGAGTTATAGCGGGAGAGTACCCCGGACTCTCTTCCACACCCCCGAAAAAGATGGCGTCTTCAGTGACATGTATTGCCGTTGCTGAAGGAGATCCAAGTCCAACCACCTCTCTTTTTGCAACATTGCTGTGTTTGTCCACACGAAGAATGCCAATACCATCGGTGCCAACCCACAGATGACGCTCTTCAAGGCAGGATGTGACAGGATATCTGTTCATCAGCTCGTCCGCAAAGGCCATCTCACCATAATTGAAGAAGAAACCAAAGGGTGGTACGATATGGGCAAAATCATCTTCATCACAGGCATAGCCCCATCTGAGGTCATCTTCCATTCGAAGATAGTCCCGCCCATGCCTCTGAGCAAAGGGATCAACTTCTGTTATCCATTTGCGGCGGAATCTGTTATCAGGCAAAGTTGAGCCCTCGAAGAGAACATCAAAATATGTATATGGTACCCTCCATCTCTCGTATACCCAATCATATCTGTATACTCCATATTCGGATGTAAAGTAGATAATCCTTTCATCCATGGCAATTCCAGCTATCTTTCTCGCACAGAAGAAATTCTGGAAGTCATCTCGTTCATAGCCGAAGCGTCCGAGCAAAATCTGTATAAGCAGAACAAATGGAATCAGCCGCTTCATATTGGTGTCCCCTTCTCCAGTCTATCTATTACAACCTGCATATCAGGCGGTAGATTATCGGCAATAGACAACTTCTCCCCTGTTATTGGATGGACAAACTCAAGCCGCTCTGCATGCAGTGCCTGCCTGTCAATCAACTTGAGCAGCTGTTGTGCTTCTCTGCGATATTCAGGGGCAATTCCTCCCAGACGCACATCCCTACCACCATAATCGGGATCACCAAAAACCGGGTGTCCTGTATTCATGAAATGAACCCTTATCTGGTGAGTTCTCCCTGTATGCAGCATGATCTTTACATCGGTTAGAAAGTCGTAATATGCCCTTACCTGATAGTCTGTCCGCGCATATTTGCCCTCGTCAACAACTGCCATTTTCCGATGATCTTTGGGATTATGCCCAATATCTCCTTCAATTGTACCAAGATGAGCATCCGGATGCCCCCAGATAATGGCCCTGTACTGTCTTCTAACCTCTTTTTTCTGAATCATATCAGCGAGAAGGATATGCGATCTTTCTGTTTTTGCAACCACAAGTAGTCCGGAGGTTTCCATATCCAGTCTGTGGACAATTCCAGGACGCGTATCCCCACCTACGGGTGAAAGTCTTGTCGTGTGATACAGAAGGGCGTTGACAAGTGTACCCTCCCTGTGACCACGAGCCGGATGTGTTACCATCCCCGGGGGTTTACTCACTACGAGGAGATAGTCGTCCTCAAATTTTATATCCAGTGGTATGTCTTGTGGTTGAAGAAGTTGTTCCGGTTCTTCAGGCAGGTCTATAACTATCTCCTCGCCGCCGACGAGGATAAAGTTGGGCTTCACACCCTTATCCGTTACCTGTATCTGCTTCTCTCTTATCAGTTTCTGGATCTTCGACCTGGACAGCGGTATCCCCGCTTGTACCAGATAGTGATCCAACCTTGTCCGAGGAAACTCCTCCGGTACCTTTAGAACTACTCTCATTTTTCCATTCCGCTATAAGGAGCAGACCGAGACCGATCAAAATAACCGAATCCGCTATGTTAAATGTTGCCCAGCGGAGGTCACCTATTCCGAAATCAAGGAAGTCTGTAACCTTTCCAAATCTAATCCTGTCGATCAGATTGCCGATTGCACCGGCCATTATAAAACCCAGTCCAAAAATCGATTTTAGCTCGCCCCTTTTGAGAACACTCAAAAGATATATAAAGATCAGTACTATGCCAACAAAGGCAAAGATGATATAGACATTTGTTCCGCCTATGCGAGTACCGAAGACACCACCGGGGTTCTTTGTCAGAGACAATCTGAAAAAATTGCCCAAAACCTCTTTTGTACCCCCATAGGGCAGGTTTTCCAAGGCCAGATGCTTGGTCCATTGATCGAGTACCAAAAGAAGAACTGCTGTTATTGCAAAATAGATCTTTTTCACGCTCGTCGACCTCTCTTTCTCAGAAAGAAAATAGCCAAAGATCCGGCATACGTAAAGGTTTTTCGCATATTTTACTGACTAAAAGATAATAAGAAAAAGCCCTCCTGATCCGGAGGGCTCTAAAAAAGTAAATAGTCCAGTGCTAAGCTGCCTCGGTTTTATCAGCAAGTATGTATTTGGGCTTGGCATTGCCGGTTACAACATCTCCGGTGATTACACATTCTTTAAGATCCTTGATTGATGGGATCTCAAACATTATATCAAGGAAAATTCTCTCGACAATGCTACGAAGTGCCCGGGCACCCAGCTTCATCTTTTCGGCTTCGATGGTAATCTCTCTAACCGCTTCTTCTTCAACCGTAAGTTTGACACCCTCCATGCGGAAAAGTTCTTTATACTGTCTTATAAGGGCATTCTTCGGTTCAAGGAGTATAGCACGCAATGCCTCCTGTGAAAGTGGCTCGAGGGAGACTGTCAATGACAGACGTCCTACCATCTCCGGTATGATACCGAAATGGATGAGATCCTGGGGAAGAACCTTCTGGAGTATATCTGAACGTGTGATTTCCTCATCTATTGCCTCTTCGTGATTGTCGAAGCCGATGACCTTCTTGTCAATTCTCCGGGAGATCACCTCTTCCAGACCAGCAAATGATCCGCCGACAATGAAGAGTATATCACGTGTATTGACCTCAATCAATGGTTGCTCAGGATGTTTCCTGCCACCCTGGGGTGGAACATGTGCTGTTGTACCCTCAAGAATCTTCAGAAGTGCCTGCTGCACACCTTCCCCTGATACATCGCGGGTGATAGATGGACTGCCGCCGCTTTTCCTCCCTATCTTGTCGATCTCATCGATGTAGATAATCCCCATCTGAGCCATTTCAACTTGATAGTTTGCTGCCTGAAGGAGTCTAACAACAATATTCTCAACATCCTCACCTACATAACCTGCCTCCGTGAGTACCGTTGCATCTGCAATTGCAAAAGGCAGATTCAGGAAGCGTGCAAGTGTCTGCGCCATTAGAGTTTTTCCGGTTCCTGTAGGACCAATGAGGCAGATATTGGATTTCTCTATCTCTACTCCACCGTTTCTGTGTTTGCTTCTGTGAAGCAATCTTTTGTAGTGATTGTAGACAGCCACGGCGATGGCTCTTTTGGCTCTGTCCTGTCCAATAATGTATTCATCCAAGAAGCCCTTTATCTCATGAGGCTTTGGAAATGTCTCATCGGTCCAAAGAGATGGAATAGATGTTTTCTCCTGCATGACTAGATCATAGCAGATGCCAACACACTGATCACAGATGTATACATCACCCGGACCTGCTATCAGCTTGCCTACCTTGTCAACAGTCTTTCCGCAAAACGAACACTTCCTCGAATCCTTGCTCATCTTTACTCTTTCAGTAGTGGGTTGTAAACTCTGTCTACTAAGCCATATTCTGAGGCTTCCTCAGCTGAAAGGAAGTAATTTCTCTCGGTGTCATCTCTTAGCTTGTCCACATCCTGTCCTGTATGATAAGCCAGAAGCTCGATAAGATTCTTCTTCATCTTAAGAAGTTCCTTTGTGTGGATCTCAATATCGGTTACCTGTCCCTGCACACCGCCCCAAGGCTGATGTATCATGATTCGTGAGTTAGGTAAAGCACCTCTTTTACCCTTGGCTCCTCCTGCCAGTAGGAATGCTCCCATAGAAGCTGCCTGCCCTATACAGATGGTAGCCACATCGGGCTTTATGAACTGCATTGTGTCATAGATTGCCAGACCTGCTGTTACAGAACCTCCAGGGGAATTGATATAGATAGAAATGTCCTTTTTGCTGTCGTCAGCATCGAGAAAAAGAAGCTGGGCAACAACAATATTGGCCACATTGTCATCTATCGGTGTACCGATGAAAATTATCCTGTCTTTGAGGAGACGCGAGTAAATGTCAAAGGCTCTTTCCCCTCTGCTTGTCTGCTCTACAACGATGGGTACCATCTGACTCATCATTTAGGACTCCCTTTCTCCGAGATTTACTTCCTTCTCCACTATATCGGCACTATCAATTACAAATTTAAGTGCTTTCTCCACAAGAAGATCTTTTTTCAGATTTTCCTCTTCACCGGATTCGATTATTCTCTGTTTCACTGTCTCCAGATCCATGCCTCCGCTGGCGGAAATCTCTCTCATTCTCTCGTTCATGTCAGCCTCTTCAACAGAAAGATCTTCCTTCTGCGCAATATCCTCCAGCAGCCATCTCGAAAGCACTGTAGTTCGTAGCTCATCTTTGCTATCTTCCACAAGTTCATCGAGCTTTTCCCTGCCGATCTTGGAAGGATCAACACCGTATTGATAGGCAACGCGGCGATAAAGCTCATTTCTCATAGCAGAACGCGGAACATCGATATCATTGACCTCAATCAGGGCTTTGATTGCCTCGCTCTTCAGTCCACTGTCAGAAAGCTGATCCGTCTGCTTTTTGATATTCTCAGCTACCTTGTCTCTGAACTCTTCTTCCTTTTGAATATCAGGGAAGACAGACTTCATAAAATCAAGGTTTACATCAGGGAGTTTTCTTCTTTTGACCATGGAGACTGTCATTGGGCCTTTGTAGTTTTTACCGGCAATAGTCTTGTCTACATAGATGTCTGGGAAAGTTATTTCAATATCCTTCTCTTCACCTTTAGAAAGGCCGATAAGCTGCTCTTTCGCCACCTCTGAAAGATCAGCAGACAATGGGAGGTATTTCAAGTCTTCGCCGAGTTTTACAACCAAATAGTCATCTGCTTTAGATGGTTCTTCGATCTCTTCAAGCGATGCAAACTGCTCTCTAAGATTCTCAATTGCCTCATCAACAGCCTCATCTGAAGGAGCATAAATCTTCTTTTCTATACTCAAACCTTTATAGTTCTCGGCGTTTATCTCTGGCTGTACTTCTACCATGCAGACAATCTCAAATGGCTTACCAAATGCTATTTCTCCTACCTGCATATCCTCGAAGCCGAGGAGTTTATCGCTATCTACGCCAAGCTCGTCATAAATTTTCTGCTCAATAATCGATTGCTTTATGTCCTCAAGCAGGAGATTACCAAATCTTGTTTTGATAATGGATATAGGTGCCTTTCCGACACGAAAACCAGGCACCTGAATCTTCCCCTTGTATTCTGCGACCTTATCTTTGAACATCCCATCGATCTCTTGAGCCGACCACTCTAAAACAATTTTCTGGGTAAAGTCGTTTACCTGCTCTATATTTCTTTCCATTGAACCTCCATGATATCAGATAAAGATAAAATGCGAGAGGGGGGACTTGAACCCCCACGTCCTAAGACACCAGATCCTAAGTCTGGCGCGTCTGCCAATTCCGCCACTCTCGCAGCAAACTACTAAATATATTAAAGACATCCATTGAGTCAAGAGCTATCGGTGCAAAGTAAAAATCAATATCAGTGAAAAGTATAAATATTTTTAAGTATTTATTGCACTTTGCCTTATTTTAACCTACTATTATTTAGGAAGGAGGTGCATATGTTCAAGATTATCGTAAAATGCCCCCACAAGGATTGTGGGAAATCACTGGAAGATAAGGACAACCTTGTATCCAATACACCCAGTATTCACTTGAAAGTTCTTAAGGATGGCCAGGAAAGCGATATTTATCTCAGCTCAATTTATGGAGACTATAACAGCAAAGAGGGAGAGGGTCTCGACCTTTATATCGGTGATATAGTCAAATTTATGTGCCCTCACTGTAAGAAAGAACTGCCGGTATTGGAGCAATGCAGTTGTGGTGCTGATATTGTTGAGATGGAGCTTGAGAGCGGGGGAATGGTAAAATTCTGCACAAGAAAAGGCTGCCATTATCACAACCTTTCCTTTGAGGAGTCCAAAGATCTTTATGATTTCCTCGAACGCTCTGGCTACAAGGATAAGAAGTAACTTGACCTAAGCAAATGGTTTAGATGATTTTGTTTAAGTGTATTTATTTTGATCACTTATCCTTATCAGCGTATGTAGCAACACCATCACCATCTACGATTATACCCTCTTTCCTATAGTCGATGAGCTTGTTCCGGATTGTTCTGACACTGACATCAAGTATCCTGGCGACCTGAGATCTGTTGCCCCCTGTTTTTCTTAGATATGCCAAAATCATACGTTTTTCCATATCAGCAAGGGTCATATTCTCCAGCATAAATGGCTCATCTATTGAGGGGGTCCTGTCATAGGAGCTGTCAAGGGCAAGGTCCCTCGGTTCGATTATCTCGCTAGAAGAGAGTACCACCGCTCTTTCAATAATATTCTGCAACTCACGGGCATTTCCTGGATAACTATACTGACGCAATAGCCTCATTGCATCCCGTGAAAAGGTGATTATCTTCTTCCCGTTTTCAAGGGAGAATCTTTTCAGGAAGTGATTGGCAAGAAAGGGGATATCCTCCTTTCTTTCGCTCAATGGAGGAATATTTATTGGAATGACATTGATTCTGAAATAGAGATCTTCTCGAAACTCACCTTCCTTAACGAGCTTGGGAAGGTCTCTGTTACTTGTGGCGATAATCCTTGTATCGATCTTAATTGTTTTGTTACTCCCCACTCTGGACAATTCCCGTTCCTGAATAACTCTGAGAAGTTTAGCCTGAAAAGCCGGAGAAGTTTCCGATATCTCGTCAAGGAGAATAGTCCCCTTATCTGCTGCTTCAAATTTGCCTTCTTTCGCCTTATCAGCTCCTGTGAAGGCACCTTTCTCATAGCCAAAGAGCTCGGATTCAAGTAGCGTATCCGGAAGAGCGGCGCAGTTAATACGAATGAATGGGTATTGGCTTCTTGTTGAGCTTTCATGTATCATCCGTGAAACAACCTCTTTACCGGTTCCGGACTGCCCTGTGACGAGCACTGTCACATTGGTCTCGGAAACAGAATCAATAATCTCACGAATTCGTTCTATTGCAGGTGATTTTCCGATAAGATCAACCTTCATCTGTCCACGAGCTTTGAGCCTTTTGTTCTCTCTCAACAGATCAGAATGCTCGACAGCTCTATCCAAAAGAAGGTCAAAATTGCGCTCTTTGAAGGGCTTTGGAAGATAGTCGTATGCCCCATCCCTGATGGACTTGACCGCATCCGGGATAGACTGATATGCGCTAGCCATTATGACCACTGTATCCGGTGAGAGTTTCTTGATCCTTTTTAAGACCTCATGCCCCGACATATCGGGCATCCTGATATCGAGTATAACAACATCATAGTCCTTGCGTGTAACCTTGGCGACAGCATCCAGTCCACCGGAAGCTACATCTACAGTATATCCCCTGCGCTCGAGAAGCTCATTGAAATACTCCCGAACTGTATCGTCATCGTCTATTACCAGAATTCTATGTTTATTCATTGTCTACCAATCCAAAGGAAATCTTGTTTCCACTAATTGTCACTTTTGTACCTAAAATAGCAATTACCTTTTGAAGGAGCTCCATTTCATAGCCCCACTTTCCTTGAAGTTCAGAAAAAGATACACTGTTAACAAAATCAGCCTCCAATATCAGTAACGGTCCTTTGAGAATGAGCTTCCCCGTTGATGGCGATACAAGATTGTGTTCTGTTATCCTCAAAAGCAGGTCCACAAACAACCTGAAAAGATCAAAATCTGCATTCAGGTTGTTTTGGCTTTCATCGTAGAACTCAATCCTGGTGTATCTTGCAACAACATCTTCGATTATCTGGGCAGCCCTGAATGGTGAAGGCTCTATGTCAAAGGTATACTTTTCGATCAGATAACCAAGCTCAAGAAAAACTGTCTCAATCTCTGACACCCCATTTTTGGCTTCAACCCTGAATTTATGCTGCTTGTTTGGATCTTCAGTTCTTTCAATCATGTCCAGATAGCCGATGATTGCGCTGCTGGTATTAAAGGCCTTGTGTATTATACTTGGAAGTATCTTCTCCCATATTGAAGCATCCATCAAGCATACCTTTTCTTTAATCTGTACAAACCAGAAAAACTTAATCTATATTTAGTAATTATACATCACTATTTCCAACGTAGCAATACTTAATTTGTGATTCTGGAATTTTTTTCCGAGTTAACTCCCCTGGTTCCAGAATTACTTTTTATCAAGTGTTTCTGACCAATTCTAAAGAGATTTATGGTCTTTGACAAGTATAAATTTATCTTGTTTGATATATTGGGAAAGAAAAAAGAACTGGCAGCTAGGTAATTCTTTATCAGACTGGCCGATTTTTCCTACTTGAGTGTTGACTCCAGTTCGCCCTGCAGGGAAGAAACCGAGAATGGTTTCAGGAGGATTTTGTTGATTCTTTCACGTTGAGCAAATTTTTTCAGTTTCCTTGTGTCGTAGGCTGTGATAACGAAAACCGGCTTTTCCGGATGCCTTTCCCGAAACTCTCCAATGAGTTCATAACCATCCCTCTTGGGCAGACGAATATCAGAAATGAAAAGATCCATATGCTCCCCGCGGGCTAAAATTTCCATGAACTCATCCGCAGACTGTACGGATATAATGTCGTATCCTATTAGCTTTCCCAGCTCAGGAAGGGTATAGGCCCAGTTCGGATCATCGTCCACGTATATTATTCGATGCTTCAAGAGACATCCTTTCTGAAGAATACAATAGTCTTTTCATCATCCCGAGCAAGAAAACTGTGGATTTCATCAATATTGAAAGGCTTTGTTATAGTCGCATCAAAAACCGGATCTAATCTGTCTTGCCAGCCGGTAATTGCAGCTATTCTAATGTCAGGGTCTGTATTTTTAATCCTCGAAGCAACCTCTTTCCCGTCGAGATCTGGAAGCCCCAGATCTGTAAACACAGCATCAAAACTGCCAGATGCGAACAACTTGAGACCTTCACCGGCTGTAGATGCAGATTTCACAGTACAACCCAGTCCTTCGAGAATCTCTTCGAGAACCTTGCGCATTCCTTCATTGTCTTCAATCAGCAGAACCTCTTCATCTGCAGAAAGGCCATTGAATTCAATCGTAATTTCGTCCTTTTCACCCTCGGATTTTGACATAGATTGCGGTATTGTGACCTCGAAGACTCCATTATCATTGGTCTTAAGTACTCCACCCTGTATTGAGAGCAGATTCTTGACGACCATTATCTCGGGGTGTATTGTGGATATCGATGCGGTTTTACCGTAGGGTGTTATTGTGACAGTAGCATTGTAGGGGTCTCTCCTGCCGCTGACCTCAATGTGTCCTCCCTGATTCAGAAGAAGCATCGAGGCATCAATCAGATTGAACATAACCTCTTCCAGCAATACCGGATCTGTCCTTATTTCAACATCGTGGGCGATCAGGTTATCCACACGAAAATCAATCCCTTTGTTCTCTCTGAAGTCGACCAGCTTATGCTCTATCATATTCATGGCTGAATCAAAACTCTCTTTGATACTGACATACTTTGGTGTAAGGGCTTCTGACATTCTTGCGAAGTTTTTGAGTCTGTGGGTTATCTTACCGCCAGTCAGTGAAATCTTCTCTATTGTGTCGAGTGAATCAAAGAGTACTTCGGGTTCTTTCTTCTTATTGTACTTAAATTTGGCGAGCTGTGCTCTGCCAAGTATTGCACCAATGATATTGTTCAGATCGTGCAAAACACCACCTGCAATCTCGCCGAATATTACATTCCTATTATTGAAAAGCATCTCCTGACTATCTCTGCCTGAAGTAACGTTCACTCCATTGGTTGCGAAGACATTATATAACCCAATAATCTTTTCCATAAGCATGCTGTCATCAGCGCTTATCTCCTGTGGGGTTATAACGCAGCCGGCAACTGTATCCTTCACAACGAGAGGGTAATATCTGTTCCCTCCAACAATAAACGGCTTGGCCAGGTGTGCGAGTTTCTCGAAAAGCTCAAGAAAATCTTCCGATGTGAAAACCGGATTACCCTTGACTGTGTGAAATGCTCTCTTTTTCACATTGAACACAATGACCTTGATCTTTTCTGTAATGTTCTCCTGCAACACTTCTTCTATCAACGAGAGAAGATCAGGATTATCTGAGCAAAGTGCTCTTTCCAGAATTGAGTTTAGAATTTCTATCAAGCTGCCCATCTTTTCTTTTTCTTTCTTACTATTGCTTTTACAGATAGTAACATGTTCTGTAGCAGTTGAGCTGTATCCAGCCCGGCCTCCAGTGATATCTGAAGGGCTTTCTGCATCTCTTCGAGGCTTGCCTCAGAAAGGGCAAAGTCTGCGTATCCGATTATCGTACATAGCTTGCTGTTAAGTGAGTTTCCGAAATCAGCCACAACATCATCTAAAAGCTCAATCCTTTCCTCCAGGGTTTCGGAGTCCTCAGCCAGCTTAATCTTCCTATTGAAGAGCATGATCAACGAAATGAACTCTGCAACACTTCGCACATCAGAATCCATTGCCGCAAAGAAAATGGGTTCTTCGACAGAAAAATTTGCTGTGTTCTTTTCTCTTGTATCAAGCAATACAAGAGGAACCTTGGCTTTGATCGCTTTCGCCTTGATCGCCCCTGCAAAACTCATATCTGTACTGAAGACTATCGCATCTCCCTGCTTGATCTCATCAATACCATCTGGAACCTCTGCAAATTCCAGTGTTTCATTTGTCATCAGTTCGCCGAGTTCATCTCTAACCTCTCCCCAAAAGATCGAGTCCTGTCCCGCCGTAAAGATTTTGTAGGGCTTTGTAAGATTATTTTTCATTTCAATCAACCGATCTTGTAAAGTTACTGTCCTCCTCCTGTCAGATTTCTATATCGGTTTTGAGGGAGGTCATATTTAGGAGAAATTAGATCAAGAATTTATTCGGATCTAATACCTCCTGGAGCCTTCTTGATACTTCAATTGCGAGATTATAGGCATTCTCAGCAGTACTGAGATCGATGGATGCCCTTGCCACATCAATATCCTCGATGCGGGAAATCTCGGATGAATAGTTTACATCTATAATCTCATTCCTTGTAAGTAATGAGTCAATAAACTGCTCCCGTGAACCCATCAGACCTGTCATATCTACAAGATCATCCCAATGTTCTTTATACTGGTTTTGAAAGCTCCTTGCCTTATCTATGTCACCATCTGAAATAGCCTTACAAAAGTCGTTCAGAGTATTCAGCATTGGAGATATATTATCTGTGGGTACAAGGTCAAGGCGATGTATATAGGATATATAAAGCTCCGTGTGATCAGACTCATTCACCTTTGTAAATTCTCCCCATTCACCCTCCTGCCTCATAAAATGACCTATCAAAGGCTGCCCCATATACTCTCTTGAGGCTTCCTGACTGATCTCTTCCATCAGCGAATTAATCTGCATAGCTATTGCTTCGCGAGAGTCCTGACCCATTGTATCTGAAAGGGACTGCAAAGCAAGATTATCAATATCGAGCATGAAATCGTCAATGTTTCCCAAAATGTTGCCCGAGTGTACGAGCACCTCTCTTTTTGCCTGAAGTCGCTGTGTCTGCCTTGAAATGCCCTCAAGATCAGTCCTGACCCTCATGAGCATTATTGCATCCGTGGGTGATTCCGATGGTCTGACAAATTTTCTTCCAGAAGCTATCTGTTGCTGAATCTTGGATAAGTCCCTCGCACGATTGGAGATGTTCTTATAGTAGCTTCCGACCATCACATCATCTACGTTGCGCATCTAACACCTCCTTAATCTACCAGTTCAAGTGCAATATTAAGCAATTCTTGTATTGTTTTGAAAACCTGGGCACATGCAGTGTATGTCCTCTGTGCTGTTACCAATGTCATAGTCTCTTCACTGACATCCACTCCGGTCTCAGTTTTGTATCTTTTCTCAATGGCATTGAACTCCTGAGTATAGACCTCGAGGTTTGAATCATACTCACGTTTTCTAATAGCGACATCGAAAACAAGAGCTTCAAGATCCGATGAGAGATTGGTCTCAGTTGTCATCGATGCAATCTCAGCAGCGGTTGATCCATCGGGAGATGCAGCAATAAATCCTGAATCTCCTGAAACACTTCCTGCCAGTTTGAATGTTTTGACTGTAACCCCGCGTGGGTCAAAGAAGTTGCCACCCTGCTGTCCGAAAAGATCTTCTCCGGTTTTGTGGATTGAGTTTACATTGTCAACAATTGTTTTGACCATCCCATCTAGGTTTTCGAAGGCATTATCTATATGTTCATTATGACTCTCGACAAGGCTGAAGATATGACCCCAGTTGCTACTCGGTTTAAGCTGAACACCACCTTTTTTGAGGACTATCCTTGCCTTGCCTGTATCGTCATAGTCCAGTCTCATTTCATTGACGGTATTGTTGTCACATATAAAGACACCCCCTGAGGATATAGCAAGAGAGCCGTCTGTTCTATAGTTAAGCTCCAGCGGCATGAACTTGGCAAGCTCCTTGAGATTTCGCTCCAGATGATCCTCTATCTCGTTTATCTGGTTGTTGGCAACCGCAGAGGCAACATTCATCTTTCGCACGCTTTTCATCAACTGATTCGCCTCTTGTATCCTCTTTGAGAGCTCATCCCTGATATCTGTTTTAAAGTTGATGAGGGACTTGGAGACAGTGTCAAAGGCCATACCCAGTCTTTTTGCCGATTGAATAACTGCGTCTCTTTCGACCTGACCTGAAGGGTTGAGGGACAGGTCATTGAAGGAATCTAAGAAACCTTTAAGTGCTGTTGATATCTGCCCGTCTGGCTCGCCGATTATCTCCTCCATCCGCCCGAGAAGTTGGGACTGAACCTCGGCACCGGTTTTCTTTGCTATGGTCTCAAGATAAGAGGATAGCAGGAAGTCATTGGCTCTTCTTTTATAGCCTTCAACGTTTACGCCTGCATATCCGTCCTCCATATTGGTGTAATATTCGGACGCAAGCGTAACACTTTTTGCATGATAGCCATCAGTATTTGCATTTGCAATATTATGACCTGAGACCGAGATCCTTGCCTGCTGGGCGTCCATACCCTTTTTTGCAATTGAGAGGCCGGTTACGAGACTTATCATACCCTTTTCCTGACAGATCCTGTCTTTTTTAGCACCTTCTCCGCTTGCATCGTTTGCAGCAGACCAGATGTAATGTTTCTGGCGAAATAGAGAATATCAATATTCTTATTCAGTTCTTCAGATAGAAGCTCAGCGTGTCTTCTTGTTCTTATCCCGCCACTTTGCTTCAGTTTTTCGACGACTAACTGGGTTTTCTTTGTCAGTCTGTCAAGTTCTTGAATATCATTATCAACAATTGACTGACGCTGTTTTTTCAGAAGCTCTCCCAGCGATAATGCCAAGTTCTGCATATTTCACCTTCTTCTAAGACAATTTATCTAAGATCCTCTTTATGTACTCCTGAGTTTCCTCAAAGGGAGGTACTCCGCCATATTTCTCTACATTGCCTTCACCGGCATTGTAGGCAGCGAGTGTCTTCTCTATGTCACCATCATATTTTTTAATCAGCGTTGAGAGAAATTTGACCCCTCCTTTGATATTTTCAACTGGATTGAAGACAGATATTACACCGAATCTTTCTGCTGTTGAGTCCATCAGCTGCATCAAGCCCTTTGCACCTTTTTCGGAGACTGCATCCTTGTTCCATCCCGATTCGGTCTCTATTACTGCCTTCACCAGAGCTCTGTCAACACCCTCTTCGTCTGCAATCTTTTCTGCAATATCCTTCAGATCGCCGAGTCCCGAGAAATCAACACTTTTGCTCAATGCCTCTGATAATTTCTGTGCCATCTGAAAGCGGAACATTCCTGTATAGTTCAACCCGCCTTCTTCCTCGAAGACATTGGCTGATTTGAGCATTTCGTTTAACAGAATAGTGGCAAAATCCTTGCCCACATTGCCAGTGGTCTTTGGTTTCTCTCCATACTGAGCCAGTATATTTGATATTCTCGGAATTTCCATCTACATCACCACCAGTTCTGCTTTGAGTGCCCCTGCCCTCTTTATTGCCTGGAAAATTGCTATTATGTCCCTTGGGGATGCTCCGATCACATTCAAGCCCTGCACAAGTTCTGAAACTGATCCTTCGCCGCCCATTGAGAAGATATTACCGCTTTCTTCGGATACAAAGAGGCTGTCATTCCAAGCTGTCACAGTCTCTCCTCCTTCGGTAAATGGCAATGGCTGAGATATTTCCGGGAATGATGTAATCTCTATTGTAATCCCACCATGGGAGACAGCACAAGGCGAAATACGAACATCACCCCCTATGACAACAGTCCCTGTCTTCTCGTTGATAACGACCCTCGCCGGGGATAGATTCTCAACGGTCAAGGTCTCTACCTCTGCCAGAAAGTCTTCGAAGGCCATCTCTCCGATATCAATGAGAAGTCCTGTCCCGGAAATCTGAACTGCCCAGGCTGAATCACGCGCCCATATCCTTTCTTTGATCTTGGCGAGACTCATCTGATCGGGCTCGTTCATAGTGAAATGAATCAAGCTGTCTTCCACAGGTGGAATGCTCTGCATAATCATGCCTCCTGAAGGGATTCTGCCAACTGATGGGTGATTTTTCTGAACCTCTCCTCCGGAACCTGTTGAGAAGGCATATCCGCCAACAGATACAGGACCCTGGGCCACAACAACCGGGTTATCGTTCCAGTCCCTGAGAAATGAACGCACCAGGGTTCCGCCTGCAAGGCTCTTTGCATCGCCCATAGAGGACAGGGTAATATCGATCATATCCCCTTCCCTGGCACCCGTCTCAGCTGTGGCAGTAATTGCCACAAGGGCGGCATTCTTCGATTTAAGCTCAGAAGCATCTGTCTGCAGACCCATACGAGTATTAAAGTTTGCAAGTGCGCTCTGGGTCTGGGGCGAGCCCCTGCCATCTCCAGTGCCTGAAAGACCGACCACAAGACCGTAGCCTGTAAGATAAACCGGTTTATTTCTATTGAAACTCCCGAGGTTAGTGATTCTAACCGGGGAGTCCCCAAGTAGGGAAATCCCCGGTAGGAGGAGGAACAAAATCACTTCTTTTATCTTCAAAAAACCCATCCCAGCAGCCTTCCGATCAAACTCTTTTTCTGTTGTCTGTCCATCTCGCCCCTGCCCTTAAGGGATACGGCAAGTTCGCCAATTCTGTCCGAGCGGACATAGTTGTTCCTGCTGATATCATAGGGTCTGACTACGCCGGAGATCATCACATAACTCTCCTCACCGGATATATCTACCTTTTTCTTACCTTCGATGACGAGATTACCGTTGTCCAGCCTTTCTATCACTCTGGCGGTTATTGTCGCCTGCACAGAACCCTTTCGTGATGTCTGCCCGCCGCCATTGAAATCTGACCCATTTTCAAAATCCACTCCAATTGCAGGAAGAAAGCTCAGAGCACCTGTGCCGCTTGATGAAATAGCATTTCCTTCAGATTGGGAATTCTTGAGGCTGGTCTGGCTCTGGGCCGATGAACTTTCGATAATCTGAACTGTGATAAGATCTCCCACATTTCGAGCAATGGGATCACCAAAGAGATCTATCTGCCCGAATAGAGCTGCTGTAACAATAAGCAAAAATATTATATTCATTTTACCAATACCTTCCCATCCCCAATCACCTGTCCTTCCAGTCTCTGACCATTCAAGTAAACATCAACTCTGTCGCCAAGATTGCCATCTTCAAGTGCCTTTGCCTTTGTGCTCAATTGAATGCCACCTTTAATCCAAAGAAGCGCAACATCTTCCTGGGACTCCACCGATGAGATTAGTTCGAGCATTTTTTCGAAAACAGGCATTCCCTGAGAAATATCAGATTTCAGCCTGTACTTCATGTTCTTTTCGGGCATGAAATCTATTTTATTTGAAACCCAACCTTTGTCACAGGTGAAATCATCATATTCAACAATGTCTCCCCTTTCGACAGCTCTGATCAATGTGGCATATTCTCTTTTTTCCTCTCGAAGAATGCGACAGGTTATCCCCCTTCTCCAACCATCGCCAACCAGATTTGCTATGACTGTCTTCTCGCCGGGTTCATCCGGAGGTTGAACATCAATTTTGAATAGCGAGTCGGGTACATATGCCCGCTCCGGTGATCGAAGAAGCTGGTAGCGAATATCTTCCTTCGATGATGCTCGAAGAATGTCTTCGATCCCGGCACTGATCCCATCCCCCCCAAGGGGAATATCAGCCAGAACACAAACGACCAATGTAAGAAGAATGATTCTCATTATCTCCTCAGGTCCGCTACCGTTCCCAATACCTCATCAGCGGCCTTGATGGCCTTGGAATTTATCTCATATGCTCTCTGGGAGGTCATCAGATTAACCATCTCTTCGACAGCACTGACATTGGACCCCTCCAAAAAGCCCTGCTTAACATAACCGAGTCCCTCAGAACCCGGAACACCCTCCAAAGGCTCGCCGGAAGAATCTGTCTCGGTGTAGAGGTTTTCTCCCATCGCCCGCAAGCCAGAAGGATTCAGGAATCTGGTCAAGGTGATTTGCCCGAGCATCTCAGGCTCCGGACTTCCAGAAAGATATGCCCAGACATTGCCGTCCTGGGTTATCGCAATGGATTCCGCCTCTTGTGGCACGACAATCTGGGGATCAATCGCAAATCCGCCTGAGGTGACCAACATTCCTTCAGCAGAAAGGGAGAGCGCACCATCTCTGGTATAGCCGTATGTTCCATCGGCAAGCAGCACTCTGAACATCCCATCACCGACTACGGCCAGATCTGTAGAGTTACTTGTCTCTATCAGGCTGCCCTGCTTGAATATCCGGTGTGTACCTGCGACCTGACTGCCATAGCCGATCTCAATAACACCGGAGCTGGATTCCTCTCCGCCCATTGTTGAGGGACTCACTAACCTATCATAATAGAGATCCTGGAAATTTATCCTTGATCTCTTATATCCTGTTGTTGCAGTGTTGGCCAAGTTATTGGCCGTATTATCAAGCTGCAGCTCCTGGGCATACATGCCGCTGGCCGCAGTGCGAAGTGCTCTTATCATTATTCCACCTTTCCAAGTTCACTTGAGGCCATCTTGAGTATCTCCGAGCCGGTTCTGAATATTCGTGATGCAATATCCGATGCTCTTGTAAGCTCAATCAGCTGTGTCATCTCCTCCACTCCCTTTGTATTGGACCCCTCAAGGGCACCTTGAACCAGCCTTGAATCAATTGCATCGGCAAAGCCGCCGTTATAGATGAAATTCCCGTTACCGGCATCTTCAAGACCATTAAGGTCTTCGGGTACAACAACACGAAGAATATCTATGGGCAGTCCATCGACAAGGATTGTACCATCACCCATTATCTCCGGGGTTCCCTGTAGTACAATCTCGCCACCTTCTCCGAGAAGTACATCCCCAGTAGTGGTCACAAGCCTTCCGTTGGGATCGAGCATGAAATCTCCACCCCTGCGGAGCATCTCGCCCTGTTCTGACTGTACACGGAAGTATCCATCACCGAGTATTGCTATGTGGTAAGGGTCTCCGTCATTTTTTATGATACCCGCTTGCTGACGCCTGAAAGAGTTCATTGCTATCTCGTCACCTTTTCTTTCAAAGGAGGCCTGAATCTTCTTGAAACCCGGCGATTCAGAGTTCGCGAGGTTATTGGCGGTCATCTCAAGCCCTCTCATATCCCGGGATATAGCAGTCTGTGTTTTTCTGACTATTGGAAACATATCACCCATCCAGTCCGAAGTTAATCTGTATTGAATCAGATTTAAGCTGAACAACACCAACAACCCAGATTGGACCAGGTATTGAATCCGATACGATCTTGGTTGCCGCAAGTCCATTCATAGTGTAAACGATTGGCTCAATAGTGCCCCCTGTTGATGCAAATTGGACGACAGTCGAATCCGGGGCTGGATCCTCATCAAATTTTACACTCGCCCAAATTGTTGACTCATCTACGCCATCTGCAGCAATAGTGCGGGGATATCCTGACAGTTCTATTGTTATCACTGCATCATCCAGGCTTTCTCCCTCTCTGCACCCACCTATGATCAAGAGCATCAGCAAAATGCCACCAATCAGACATTTTCTCATCAGAACCTACCCTTATTGTATCGCCTCATCTCCTTCATGAGATTCTCATAAAGGTCTTTCATCGCTTCAGTTTTGACATAATTTATCTCAGAGCGATCGGAGAACATCATATCCCAATTCCTCTCATCAGAAGGGAATCTGTATTCAGTGTCGGAAACATCTTCCCCATAGATATTCCATTCTTCAATCTTTCTCCCCCTCTGATCAATAGAACGAATATTCAGTGCATATCTTGTCCTGAGCATATCTTTCTCCAATAACAGGGGAATAATGGTCTTTTCTTCCCTGCGACTTATGAAATCAGCCATTCTCAACTCGAAAACCACATGGGAGTCAGCATTCACGATGTAGCTCTGATTGTCTTCTTTAAGAGCCTTCCATACCGTATCCATTCCAGGATAGTCTTCCCATTTGGTCAAATCCTCAAAATAGACATTTTTGGGTGTGGTCTCATAGGTATCGAACATCCTGAACTCTATGTCCAGACCTGTTGAATAGCTGAAGCTGTTAGCTGGATCCCTGAAGTCTTTCTTGAATGCAAAGAATGCTTTAGCAAAACGCAGCTTCTTTGAAATCCGAAGATCAATCTCGTGTGATGGATTTGCTGTGAAGTCCGTAAAGTACTCAATGCCGGTCTCCACCTGCCAGGGCAGATGAACCCTGAATCCTGCACCTGGAGAGTAATAAGTCCTTGTCTGCTTCTCGTCCATGCTGACGGCAATATTTGCCGTGAACTCAAAGACATCACGCTCGGTGAAACCAAGGGCGCCACCATAGCAAAGATCATTTCCATGGGAAGTATATGACGGGAAGTCAGGATGCTCGCCTGTATATCCTGTTGGCAGTGACGACTGAACAAAAAGTGCCCCGCGCATGGATCGTATAAAAGGGAAACGCCAATCGACGGTTGCACTTACAATGGCATCTCCTGGGCCGGCCTTCAATCTGCCCAACCTCGTATCTGAGAAGTGTGGATACCAGCCGTGTATGCTCAGCCAGTTCAGAAGACCAACAGAGAAGTGACCGGACATAGTGATATTTGTGCTGTCCGAATCAATATAATAGGGTGAATATCGCCCGCCAAATCCCATCACACCGTGTTCTGTCGCCGGCAGGTAGAGAAGCTTCTCGCCTCCGAATCGGGGCATGTCCTGCGGTCTTGCCATCAGGACTGTGGAGAAGATCAAGAATGTGATTATCTGCTTTTTCATACGCTTGTTGAAAAAGCAATTCATATGCCATATCCACATTTTGAGTAGAAACACCACCAGGCAAGGACTTATGGCATTGCTAACTCAGTGGAGTCAGCTGAGCATGGAAAATTTTTCCAGAATACTTGATTTAGTGGTGAAAGTTTTGCAAGGAGTGCTAACTGCCCTTGAAGACCAGCTGCTTATAGTAGGCAAAATCGTTGGAGATCTTTTCACACCCTCTCACAACGCACAGAAGAGGATCTTCTACTACATAGACCGGCAGATTTGTCTCCTCCCGAATCTTTTGGTCAAAACCAATGAGCTGAGAGCCGCCACCAGTCATGATAATACCGCGATCGACAATATCTGAAGCTAGCTCTGGAGGAGTCTTCTCAAGGGCTTCTCTGAGCCCCTGCATTATGCTGTTAACAGGCTCTGAAAGTGCCTCACGCACCTCTTTTGATGAAATTGTAAGGGTTTTGGGGAGCCCATCAACAAGATCCCTGCCCTTTACCTCCATGCCCTTTTCATTCGGGGTCTGGTGGGCATTGCCTATGGTCATCTTGATTCTCTCGGCCGTCTGATAGCCGACGAGGAGATTGTAGTTCTTCTTCAGATAGGTCACGATGGATTCATCGAGTTCATCGCCTGCTATTCGGATTGAGACATTGTTGACAATGTCAGAGAGCGCAACGACAGCGATCTCCGAAGTTCCTCCACCTATATCGATGATCATATTACCACGGGGCTCATGGACCGGAATCCCGACACCTACGGCTGCTGCCATAGGCTCTGTGACGAGGTACACTTCCCTTGCCCCGGCATTGGTCGCCGAATCGGAGACTGCTCTTCTTTCAACCTCGGTAATACCTGAAGGCACTGAAATGACAATACGGGGCTTCACGAGAAACTGAGACTTGATGACCCTTCTTATGAAAAGCCTGAGCATCTCCTCTGTTGTCTCAAAGTCTGCAATAACACCATCTTTGAGGGGGCGAATCGCCTTGAGTGACTGAGGGGTTCTGCCGAGCATTTCCTTTGCCTCATTGCCAATGGCAACGACCTTGCCCGTCTCAACAGACAGGGCAACAACCGAAGGCTCATTCAGCACTACTCCCCTCCCCTTTACAGAGATAAGGGTATTGGCTGTTCCAAGATCAATTCCTATGTCATTTGTCAGAAAGTCAAAGAGCATTAATACCTCTGATGCTTATTTTTCAAAATATAAATATATCCCAAAAGACACTATTTCAAAGAACTAATCGTTGTATCGCTTGAGGTATTCCAAACTCCTTGTATCGACAAGAATCATTTCTCCCTGCTTTATGAAAAGAGGCACTTTGACTGTTAGCCCTGTATCTGTCAGTGCATCCTTATATATATTTGTCACAGAGTCACCCTTTATTGCAGGTTCTGTCTCAGCTATCTCGAGGGGATAACTGGCTGGCAGGTCTACGTTGGTTGGTTCATTATCTATGAGAAATATTTTATATGACTCACCCTCTTTGAGAAACCACTTTGCCTCCGGGAGCTGCTCGGCAGTAAAGGATGTCTGCTCATAGGTCTCAGTGTCCATGAAGACATAGCCCTCGCCATCAAAGTAGAGATATTGCATCTCCTTTGTGATCATATCGACATATTCGAATCTTTCATCTGTTGAGAAGGTGTTTTCAAAAACCCTTCCTGTCTTCATGTTCTTCATCTTGATACGGATGTTACCTCTGCCGCGACCCATGATGAATTTCTGAAAATCTATAACCTCGAAAGGTTCCCCCTGATATGAGAATTTAGAGCCTTTTCTAAGATCCGATGCTTCAATCATTTATTTTCCTCCTTTTTCCCTTCTGAACATAATTAATATGCTTTGCAGCATAAGGGCAATCAGAACTATTCCGGCTATAATGGCTCCAGTCCATCCCATCATGCTGAGAATTGTCATGATTACACCCGCAACCATAACACCGAGCAATATTGCCCAGAATGCATGTTTGAATTTGATACCAAAAAGAAATGCGCCAAGAGAGCCAGTCCAGGCCCCTGTAACAGGCAAAGGTATAGCCACAAAGACCGATAGACCGAGTGTCTCGTATTTTTCAATATTTTTGCCGACCTTACGTCTTGTTCTATCGAAGAGCCAATCGAAAAATCTCTTGCCCAGCTTGAACCTCATCAAAAAACTGGAGACAGGGCCAAGGAGCAACAGAATCGGAATAACAGGGATCATATTGCCCACTACGGCAAGGACGTAGGCCAAAAAGGGGTTCATACCGAAAATATGGGCAACTGGGATAGCCCCTCTGAGCTCAACAATCGGTAACATTGCAATAATCACAACTGCCAGCTCTGGCGGTATACCCTTTTCCCTGAGGAAGTTTGCGATCTTCAAACCACGGCTCTCGTGTTCGATATCTGCAGCTGCCGATGCAAATAGCGACAGCACTGTAATTGCCATTAAAAATATTACAAAAAACCTCTTCATTCTAATTCCCTTTTTTTGATTTGAAAAGATAGCTGATAATCAGCCCGGTTATTCTCAGTGTTGCTTTGATGGGATGTATATAGCTCTGGGAGCCATTATATATAGTTGGAATTGGTACATGCCCGATCCTTGCCCCGAAGAAACCTGCTTGAAGTGCAACCTCAGACTCGATGGCATAGAATTTCGACTTAAGATCCAGCCTCTCTATAACCCACCTGCGATGGATACGGAAGCCACATTGGCTGTCGGGTATTCTGTCGCCAAGAACCACAGAAATACCCCAGGATGACAACCTGTTGGAGAGCCGCCTGTGATATGGCATATGATCGAGATCCTCCATTCGATTGCCCATCACAATATCGTAGCCTTTGTTGAGTTCATCAACAATTGCAGGAATAAATTCGGGTGGATGTTGGAGGTCTCCATCGATGGTTATAACAGCGTCAAGGTGTTCGTGCTCAAGAAAGTATGCAAATCCTGTCTTGATCGCACCGCTTTTGCCACGATTGACCTCATGCCTTATTACTATCACACCGAGCTTATCTGCTATCTCTGCTGTCGCATCTTTGGAGCCGTCATCGACGATGAGTATTCGATCCTTAGGGATAAATCTGGAGGTCTGGGCTATCATCTGCTCAATACTGTCTTCAAGATTATACACAGGTATAAGTACGAGAGGGTCTGAAACAGTAGAATGGGTGATTGAATCTATATTTTTTGTTGCAGATTTTTTCCCGGACTTGGCTTTTGACATATTTTTTTTATTCCTGAAGTAAATCCATCAAGTAACCCTGTTTTCGGAGTATTGGGAGGTGCTCGACCCTGACCGGGATTGGGGGTCATCGATTAATGGTCGGGGCGCCCAGATTTGAACTGGGGACCACCAGCCCCCCATGCTGGTGCGCTTCCAGACTGCGCCACGCCCCGACATGATAATCACTCTTTTCAAGCCTTGCAAAGATATGGACAAAGACCGATCGCCGCAAGATTTTTCTCAAAGAATAAAGGAGTGGATGTAAAGAAGGCTGAAATGACAACGAACATCGACATATTGCAAACAACAAAATGATAGGAACGAGAATTAATTTTTTCATATATATTTTATTTTAAATAACTTAGAACTTTTCATTAATTCTTTTATTTAATATACACGACCTTTTTCAATTATTTTAGATGCTTAAAATAATCAATTAGTAGCGTGACTTTTATTTATTTTATAGTTAATCTTTTAACACATTGACCGATAAATATAATTAACAGGTTTCGCTTTTTTTTGTTTGACAAAGGGTATGTTCTTTTCTATATTTATTCGGGCAAGACAAAAATTATTTAGCGAATAGGAGGTATTTGCAATGAAGAGGTATACTTATCTCTTTGTCATCCTTTCTGCGCTCCTTCTTTCGGGTGTCACCTTCGGTGAGTTCCTCGTCAGAACAGTGAGTACAACACAGGATGGAAACACCTTTACCCTCGAGACGATGGACATTCTCGAAGGTGATTTTCTCTTGAATATGGGCTGCCGTATGGACACAGGTGCTGTCGATATTGTTTTTGCTATCGACTCTACAGGTTCCATGGGCGGCGAGCTGGCAGATGTTCGCGCCACAATCGGCGACTTTGCCGCAGCTATGGAGGCCAGTGGCTTCGACTATGCCCTCGGCGGAATCACATTCGGCGATGGCGAGAATGTATGGGATTTCGATCCTTCAACCCCGGGTGTCTACGACCTTACAACTGATATTGCAGAGTTTGAGACAAAACTCGCAGGTGTTGGCGCATCCGGTGGTGGCGATGGTCCGGAAACAGCTATGGATGCCATCTACAATGCGGCAACCATGTACAACTGGAGACCTTACGCCATTCACATCATCATCATGTTCACCGATATAAGGTACTGTACAACAGACTACCCTTCGGGCAGTGGATGCTGCTGTGACGCTGAAACCGAAGTGAGCGAAGACGAAGTTATGGATGCTGTTGTCACAGGTGGAAATATCTGCTATAACATCTACGGATCGTCATGGGGATCTTTTGATACCCGTGCTGCTACAATGTTCGACCTTATGTCTGACACTACAGGTGGTGAATCCTATGACCTCGATGTCGGATTTGAATCCATTTTCGACGAGGTCATCACACATCTCGGTGAATATGCTTCGATATATATTGATGTGCAGAACACAGGTTCATCCACCGTCGATTCAATCATTGCTGAGGTTGACCTAGGAGATTGTCTAACCCCGCTATCAGCAACCGTAAAGGTGGTCAGGGACATTGAAGCCGGCGAGAGGGTTTTCTTTGGCTGGCCTATCGACATCGACTCTCTCTGCATAGGTGGCGAACGTTGCTTCAATATTTATCTAACCGCTTCTGATGGTTATACTGATACGATTTTTGGCTGTACAACAACAGAAGACTGCCACTGCATTGGTCCTGCTGTAACAGTCGCGCTTCCGACACCGACAGGAAGAATCAGCGCATGTGAGGATCAGGCAATACTCTTCCATACTGAAGCAGCATTTGGTGTTGAACTCGATAATGCAACAGTTGAAGTAGTAGTAGATGGCGTTACATATACCGAAGACGACCCAGAGCTTTCGGTTGCATCGCCCTTTGTTTCTTTCAATCCTACCGAGATGTGGGAACATGGCGACAGCATCTATTTCTGCCTTGCAGCCATGGCTGATCTCAATGGTTGTCCCATTGCAGAGCCAACATGTTCCGAGTTCTATGTCGATCTTATCGATCCTCAGGCAGAGGCAATTGAACCTGCTGAAGGTGATACATTCTTCACCGACATCTTCGAGGTCGAGATCGGCGTTTCTGACGATATTGCAGGTATTGATCTTGAGACCAGCTTCATCACAATCAACGGTGATACATTTGCCCTTGAGGGAAGCGATTTTGTATCATATTCAGGCGATGAGTCCGGTGGATCGATAACAGTTTCAGGTAATGCTGTCCTTGACTTCGGTTTCACCCCCATGGATACAGCAGAGGTCTGCTTCCATGGTACAGACCTTGTCATAGATGAGTATTGCGGTCCGAATGAGGGCGTTCACTGCTTCTCATGGCCGATCATGCTTCTGACCCGTGAGGTCTGGTTTGGTGAGATGCAGGCAGCACCTTGCGAGACTGTTCTCGTTCCTGTCTACATCGACACAATACAGGTCGCACAGATCGAAAACATACATTTCGAGATCGAGTTCAATCCAGAGGTTCTGCAGCCTATCAACATCGTCTATGACGGCACAATAACTGAAGGCTGGACAGGCACCTATGACATCATGCCCGATTCTGGCTGGATCTCAGCAGATATCCACGGAACAAGGCTTGATGCAGGTCTTGCTGGTGTGCTTTTCTACATCAGGGGCGTTGTACCCTGCGGTGCAGGCGGCGGAGACTTCACAACACTGGACATTCAGGACTTTGTATTCAATGCAGGCTTCCCGATGTGTGATCACTATGACGGATTCTTCATCTCAACATGGCGGGTTCAGACATGGTTGATGGACATCATCATCAACAAAACCGAGACACGTGTCCTTGATCAGAATCTGGCCATTGGTGCTTCCATGCACACAACAGACAACTATGAGCCCGGCTCTGACCTACCGATACTCCCACCGACACCGGATCATGTCAATGCATATCTCATGCTTGACGATCCTTCCTACCCCTTCATCACAGCCCTGAGGCGCGATATGAGGGCAATGGAGCCACCTGTACGCTGGGTTATCAATACAGTTGGCGAAGGCGAGCCGATGGACATGATTGAAGGATATGCACACTGGGATCCATCAAGGCTTCCAGAGGGCAACTTCATTATGAACGGTGTTCTGGACATGAAGAGCGACACCATGATTACCTTCAATCTCGGTGAATCCCTCGTGATCGACTGGCTTATGCCAGATCTCGCATCCAGCGATATAGAGATGCACTGCACAGGATGGAATCTCCTGTCGCTACCGACAGTACCACCATCCTATCCACCATCCGAGGTGTTCCCCCACTCCCCTGTCGGTGTCTTTGAGTTTGACACTCAGCGCAAGACATATCTCGAAGCAGAGAGATTCTCCGCAGGAAAGGGCTATTGGCTCTACTCACCTATGGACACAAGCGTGACCATTGCAGGTGTTGAACTGATGAACTACAACATGAATCTCTACATGGGCTGGAATCTCATCGGTGCAATATCTGAGCCGGTTGATGTAGATGCCATCTGCACATCCGAAGACGGCATCATACTTGAGCCGATATACGAATACAACTGTGAGACAGGCGAGTATATCGACGCCACAACACTTGAGCCTGGTAAGGGCTACTGGTTGCTTGCAACAGGCGAAGGTGTACTTAGCGTACCATCCGGTTCAATGTATTGCCGTCCCTTCATAGAGCTGACAGAGCCGCTTTGGACGGGAAATGTCATTGTCGATGGCTCACCTTTTGTCTTTGGATATTCTGAAAGAGCAAAGACAAGTCTCGATGCCATGGACATAGTCATGCCACCTGCTGCACCTGAGGATGCAACAACAACCGCATTCATCAGAGATGACTTCTTTATGAGAAAGGACATCACAGCCGGCTTTGACTGGGTTATGATGATTGACCATGGAGCCGATCTCGAATTTGACCTTCCAAAAGAGGTTGGACTTCTCGAGCTTACAGGTCCCGATGGATTGTCTATGACAATCTATGATGGCATGAAAATCGACAATGCAACAGGCGGAATTTACAGACTCGCTGCAAGCGGAGCACCTGCTGAATTCGAGCTTCTCGGAGCATATCCAAATCCGTTTAATGCTGCTGTGGAGATTTCCTTCATAATGCCGGAAGATGGCAATGTCAAGATGGATGTATACGACATCACCGGTCACAAGGTCGAGACACTTCTCGACGAAGAGATCGGAAGCGGCAAGAATACAGTCCGCTGGGAAGCTGACGATCAGCCTTCAGGACTGTACTTCTACAGAGTTAACAACGGCGAAAAGACAATCACAGGAACAATATCCCTGATCAAGTAATCGCCGCTGTCATACAAAACACAGAAGACCCCGCGAAAAGCGGGGTCTTTCTTTTGTATGAAGAAAATGGACTAATCTTGTGTCGAATCCATATTTGATATTAACGAGAAATAATGACTCATTGGTCGAGGATGTATATCTTCTGCTTATCCCATTTGAGGCCGATAATCGGTTTCTCTTGAAAGGTGTCTCAGGTCAGCGAAACTGCTTCTGTTTCTCCTTCTGCCCCAAAACTGGAAGATTGCAATTAGCCCTTACTGGCTTTATAGCCTACATCCTCAATCGCCTTAATGACTGCCTGAATGTCAAAGTCACCATCGATCACTGCCTCATTATGTTTCAATGAGACATCGACCGTGGCGACACCGGCAACGCCCTTCAGAGCCCTCTCGACATTGGCGACACAGTGATTACAGTTCATTCCTTCAATCTTAATCGTGGTCATGTCAGTGTCCTTTCCTTTTCCCTTCAGCTTCCTGATAAGTGATGCAAGGAGGAGTATCCCAAAAAGTATGCTCGAAGAATATACAAGCCATTCGGGCAAAATCTTGCCGTGTGAATGCATCGCGGTCTTGGTGATGTGGTCTATCTCAAAAAGAGTGTGTATGCCGTCAAATGCCAGTCCTGAAAGAACAGCCAGCACTATCAAAACCGAAAGGTAGACGAAAACACCCTTCTTACCGAGAACCTTCAAAAGTATAGAGAGTGTGGCTATGTTTGTGGCTGGTCCCACTGTGAGAAAAACCAGGGCAACACCAGGGGAAAAGCCCTTTGTCATAAGTGCCATAGCTATTGGAATTGAAGCGGTCGCACAGATGTACATCGGAACACCAACGAGTATGACTACGATCATTCCCAGAATCCCTGATCCGATTGTCAGCCCAGAGAAAAAGCCATCCGGAATCAGAAATGTGATCAGGGCTGCGATCAGAAGTCCGATGACGAAATGTACAGAGATGTCGTCAAGAAACTCGACAAAGGCATATCTGAACATTTTCTTCAGAGGTGATGCTTGTTCTTCGCTGGATACTGTGCAGCTGGAAGAAGTACAACTTGAATCGTGACAAGTATTCACTTCTTCAGTTTCAATCAAATCGGGAGCTGTTCTTCCGTATATTGAACCTCCTATAATCCCCATGAGAAATGCAGAAACAGGACGATAGATGGCGAACACCCAACCCAACATTCCATATGTTGCCAATATGCTGTCCACTCCGGTTTGTGGTGTTGAGATAAGAAATGAGGCAACAGAACCACCCGAAGCACCATTTTTTTTCATGTACACTGCTGTGGGGATCACACCACATGAACAAAGGGGCATTGGAACACCAAATAAGCTGGCATATAAAACTGGCAAGAAGCCTTTGCCTCCCAAGTGCCGGGCAATATATTCCTTCTTAACAAAAACATTTAGAAGCCCTACGAAGATAAGCCCGAAGAGCAGATATGGAGCCATATCCAGGTAGAGTTGATAGAGAGCAGTTAGATATTTCATTCTATCCTTTCGATAACTAAATTTTCCATTATCAACTTATGCAATCAATTTCGTAAATACATTGACCTAAGTCAATCTTATTCTATAGAAACTCTGATAAACATAGATATTGAGAGCACTTGACTTGTTGCCATTGTGTCTTGAGAATCTTCAACGAGTTCTCATCAGAAATTAAGAAGGAGGGGGCTGGCTTACCGAAGAAACATACATCTGTAGAATTGGGAATTGCTACTGCTCAGCAAAATTACCAGAGCCCTTGTTGATTACTTCACCGTAAGAAAAACCCCAAAAATAATGCTCAAAACTTCTTATGCAAAATCTCAGCAAGGCATTGAATATTCGATTTTTTCCAAATGTAAACAGCCCCATAGAGAGATTTGGCCTCTCATGATGCTCCCATTTCATTGGGTCTCAGAGTGTCTTTGGCTTTTCCTCAACCAAAAAGCACATTGAGGTGTACTTCACAGTGCTTCTTTTGGGGCACTTGGGGGCATTGAATATATTAGAATCTAAAAAGCCCCCCAGGTGGACTTAAACCAATATGGTATTTCGAACTTTGCATGGAAATGAATGACCTATACTAAGTCCTCATATAAAAAGCCCCTCAGGTGGACTGAGTTCAATTGTGGCATTTCGGATTTTGCATGGAAATGAATGACCTAATCTCCTTCCCCACAAAAAAGCCCCCTCAGGTGGACTGAGGGGGCTTTAATACGGGGCCGACGGGACTCGAACCCGCGCCCTCCGGCTTGACAGGCCGGCGTTCTAACCAAATACTGAACTACGACCCCATATTTTCAAGCTGCCTTGTTTGTGACAGCCATGTTAAAATATAGCTTGGCTGATTTGTGTCAAGTGTAAAGTTGTGGAATTTGGAATGGTCTTGAAAAAAGTTATAGTTGCTTTGTAAAGAGGGCTTGACACCACATCTTTGGTTGGGTTAATTTGCCATGTTATATTGAAAGGAGATTTGGATGGAGCCTGTGATTATATGCAGATGTGAGGATATCACACTTAAAGAGGTTGAAAAGGCGATTGATATGGGATATGACAACTTTGAGGAGCTCAAGCGTTATCTCAGGGTTGGAATGGGACCTTGCCAGGGTCGAACTTGTATACCTTTGATTCGTGGGATATTGGCCAGAAAACATGGATTGCCTGTTGAGGATGTGGATGTACCAACAAACAGACCACCAAACTCCCTCCTGAGTTTCGGCTCTATTCTGAAAGAGGTGGACAATGGCTAGAAGTGCGGATATTGTAATAATCGGCGGAGGAATAATCGGCTCGTCTCTTGCTTATTATTTGGCACAGAGAGGTATTCGCGATGTTGTGGTGCTTGAGAGGGAGTATATCTCCTCCGGTTCTACCGGTCGATGTGGGGCTGGTGTGCGTCAGCAATGGGGTACTGAGATGAACTGTCGCCTTTCCAAGGGCAGTGTTGATATATTTGAGGAGCTGTCACTTGAACTGGATATGGATATCGAGTTCAGGCAGGGGGGATATCTGGTACTTGTTGAGAACGAGGGACAGATCGAGCAGATGGAAAAGAATATTGCCCTGCAAAACTCACTTGGTATTCCTTCGCAGATGATCGGAAAGGATGAAGCCAGGGAGATTGTGCCATATCTTAGGGATGATGCCTTTATCCGTGCTACCTGGTGTCCCACAGATGGCCATGCTAATCCATTTCTGACCAATTTTGCCTATGCCCGGGCTGCCAGGAGAATGGGGGTTACATTCCTTCGAAATACCGAGGCCATCGGCATCGAATTCGATGGGGATCGAATTATTGGAGTCCGGACAAAGGATGAGATTATTTCGACTAATGCTGTTGTGAACGCAGCCGGCGGGTATTCACGCGAGGTTGCAAAGATGGCAGGTATCGAGCTTCCGACATATTCTGAACGTCATCAAATACTTGTCACTGAGCCGCTTGAGTCACTTTTCAGTTCAATGGTTATCTCCTTTGTGTCGGGTATTTATGTGCAACAGGTACCCCATGGCAGCTTTGTCCTTGGTATCGGTGAAAGGGAAGAGCCCAGTCACAATGTCCGTTCTTCGTGGGAGTTTCTGGAATTTATATCCAGAGAGCTGACAAATATATTGCCTGTGATGCACAAGGTCAGAATTGTCAGGCAATGGGCCGGACTCTACAACAAGACCCCTGATGCACAGCCTATTATCGGCGAATATGAAGAGCTTCCAGGCTTCTATAATGCGGTTGGCTTCTCTGGGCATGGTTTCATGATAGCCCCGATGACATCGATCATTCTCTCTCAGATTATCTCGGGTGAAGAGCCGGAAGTTGATATAAGTCCGCTGTCAGCAAAGCGGTTTGAGAAAGGTGAGTTATTCCTGGAACCCTCTGTTGTTGGGTAGAGATTCCCTTTTTTTTGCTATATAGACAACAGCGATAAGCGATATTGACATCCATAGAAGATAGTTTCCGGCTATATCGCTTGATATCTGCGCATTCATCAGGGCATATACAAAAAGAACAATAGCCAGATGACTGTTAAGACCTGTTTCTCTCTTACTCTCCCATTTCATAAGCCTAAGCGAGTATAGAGCGGTATACGCAAGAAGCAGGATTAACAGCGAAAGACCAATTACACCCCACTCTATATTGAACTCAAGAAAGATATTATGCGGGTATACAAGCCCTGTAGACTTAAGATTGACGGGAACAAAGCTGGCAAAATATCCGGTGCCCCCTCCAAAGACAGGATGATCCCAGATGTGCTCAAGTGCAGTTTGCCAGAGGATATATCTGTAGTTTGCGGAGATTTCCTGGCCCACTGCAGTACTTTGCAACCTTGCAAAAAGAAATGCCCCTTTTTTCATGAAGAAATATATCATCCCCCCCATCACAAGGGGCAGACCCACCTTCACTGACAGATTCGCACGGGACAAGAAGACAATATAGAAAAGAGCCGTTGCCATGGCTGCGAGAAATGGCCCTCGAGTTGCACCGACAATGATAAAAAAGATGCTTCCCAGAAAGATGAATATCGATAGCATCCGCCACTTAGTTGAACGCTCCCTGTCAAAGGAATAGATACTGACCACAATACCAATTCCAACTGCTCTGGCATAGCCTATGGGTCCTAATCCGATTGTGAATCTCTCATATGCTCCTACACCCTTTACAAGATATTGAGCTATGGAAGCTACAATCAGATAAAGGCTCAGCAAAATCATTATTCTATGGGTATTCTCAAGGATATCATGGCTTCTGTGCAGCATCTGCATAATCACAAATGGTATTACTGAATAAAAGAACATAATACCGACTTTTTCATAGGCGTATGCAGGCTCCGGACTCCTAAAAAGACCAATTATGAACATCGCATATAAAAGGAAAAAGAGTATCAAGGCTGTATTGATCTGAGGTAATGCCAATTTTTTTCTGTTCAGAAAGGCAGACAGTATAGCCATAGATGAGATCAGCAAAAAAAGCAATAGAGCTCGCTCTATTCCGGCAGCAAGGAAGATTGGTCTTAGAAGAATTATTCCAAAGAATGGGATGAAAAAACCGATCTCCTGAAATTTATAGAAAACAAGGACGAACAGTAGGAGACCTGTCAGGCCAACTGCAGGTATTGGAGAAACAAGGAAGCTCAATGTATAGATGATGGCAAAAATCATCACAAAAAGCAGCTCTTTTATCGAAATATTTCTTTCCATAACCCTTAAAATATGCGAATCAGAAGGAATTCAAAGTTATTCCTATTGTTTATAGACTTCAGATTAGCCTGGCTCTTGATTCATCAGTTATTTTTTACATAGCGTAGTTTTCACAAAAGTTGTTTATAGACATCGAGCAGTTTTTCTTTCTCAATATCCCAGTTAAATCTGTTCTTCAGAATCTCCCGCCCCTTTTTGCGAAGCGTATCTGTATCAGCTAATGATTCTATTCTTTCAGCAATAATCTTTGGATCACCACCTTCGACAACAATAGCATGTTGTCCATCCTCAAGAAAATCCAGTATGGATTTTATTGGTGTAATGATCGGAATCGCTCCATGGGCAATGTATTCGAAAACCTTGTTGGGAAAAGAGCGGGTCATTCTGGGGGAGTCATCGAAAAGACAGAGCCCAAACATTGCTTCGTTGAATTTTTGCCTGGTAATGTCATAGGATATCTTCTCCGGTTGGAATGTAACATTGGAGTATTGAGCAGCTCTTTTTTTGAGTTCGTCTATATCAAGATTATGAGCCGGACCATAGATTTCAACTTCGAACCCCATATCCTTCACATATCGCCCTACTTCGATCATGTTCGAAACAAGCCTTTCCGGATACATCACACCGACGTAGATGATAGATTTCTTTCTAATGTCATCAGAAATATCTTGATTCCGGTATATGGGAAAATTGCGTACCACCCTGTGTTTTGGGAACTTGTTGCCAATATATGATGTTACTACTATAATCTGATTTGCGAAAGAAAGAAAACACCTTTCCCAAATAGCAACACACAGCCCAACCAAACCCTTGAGGGGTTTGGGAACCCATTTTTTTGCCCTTATCCCCTCTGGGAAGAATTCGTGAACATCAAAAATCACTCTTTTTCCCAGTATTCTGAAGATGGGTATCAGATGGGCCAATTCGATATCGTGAAGGTGGAAGATATCCGCAGAGATAAAGAGAAATTTAATCGCAACTGCTATTCTCAGAAATCGATTGGATGGTTTTTTGAATAGAATCCAGTTTATACCCTCTTCCGGATCTGGCAAGGGTTCATTCGATAGCAATGCTATAGTCACGCTGTAGCCATTCTCAGCTAAGGCTCTTGCCTCTCGCCGATATATCCTTGCATCCTTTGTTGAATGAGTCGATGCAAGCATTGCGACCCGAATTGTCTTAGCCTTCTTCAGCACTTAGAGTATGATCTCGAATTTTCCACCGAGCTTGGATTCTCCCCATATGCGCTCGCCATTAGTCTTGAACCAGATAGCACCATCGTGATCTGTTCTGAATACAGTTGTGCCCAGAGAGTCGAATCTGGCCATTGTACTCGGTGAGGGATGACGGTATTTATTCCTCTCGCCAACACAGACAGCAACAACATCCGGGTTGATAAACCGCATAAACTGAGCCGAGTTTGAGGTTTTAGATCCATGATGGGCAGCCTTGTAAAGATGGGCTTTGAGCTTCTCACCATAACGCTCGCAAAGAACATCCTCTACCTCATGTTCGGCATCGCCGGAAAGTAGAATACGTGCTTTGCCGTATTCAAGCATCATGACAAGTGAGGCATTGTTCGCAGAGCCTTCCTCAGGGGTTCCATCCGGACGTATGAAAACAGTATCGGGCCATAATATCTCGGCATGGGCCGGATATATCCCTGACAGGGTATCACCTGCCCGTAAAGTGTCATTGTACTCAGACTGTTTAAGACTCATATCCAGAAGTTTATTGTATAGTATTCCACCCCTGTTGGCAAAGGTTGCAAGGAATCTCTCAGATGTCTTTTCCTCATAATATGGAACCTGTGCACCAAAGTGATCAAGGTGACCGTGACTCATGAAAATGTCATCAATTCGATGTCTTCCCAGTGCCATATAGAACGGTTTTATCGAATATCCATAGTTCTTGCTGAATCCACCGTCTATCAGCATAGTACGACCATTGGGATATTTGATGAAAACACCATCACCCTGCCCTACATCAAGGAATACCACCCAGAGCTCCGGCTCATAGATTGCTACCCGATATACACCGGCACCGATTGGTATCAAAACCAGAAGAGAAAAGAAGACTCGCCTGGCAAACAAAGATCTCTTTGAGTTAACAGCCATTACCACAAATAGATAGAAGAGAATAAGAAACCACACGCCAAAGTGGGGAAATGCTATGCTGACATATTCAAAACGGGCAAATAGATCGACAACGAACATGATAAACTTCAGAACAAGCCAGTTGGCAGCAGAGAAGACGAGAGCCAACTTCATACTCACTATTCCGGCGAAAACAGCAAGAAATCCGAGAGAAACCGCAAAGAAAACTGTTGGAACAACAAGTACATTGGCAAAGACAGCCAGAAGGGGAACTCTGTGGAATGTGTACGTAATGATTGGGAATGTCCCAAGCTGTGCGCAGATCGATACAAGACCTGCCTGTACCAGGAATTTCGAAAGTGGATGTTCAGATTGAACCCAGCTTTGAGGCAGCATTTCCGACAGCCTCGGATATAGATAGACAATGCCAAATGTAGCACCAAATGATAGCTGGAAACCAACATCAAAGAAACGGATCGGGTTAATGGCCAAAAGTACAATGGCAGCCACACCAATGCTATTGAGCAGCTTTGGCTTTCGCCCGAATAGCTGACCGCTCATTACAATGGCTATCATTATTGTCGCCCTCATGACAGAGGGACGCATCCTTGTCACCATCATGTAGATAATCAGAACGATAAAGGTGGCAATTGTTGCCCATCGTCTGTCCAGATGGATAATTGTCCTGAAAAGCAGGAAGAAAAGAAGGGCAATAATACCCACGTGCAGACCCGAAACAGCGAGTATATGGACTACACCAACACTGATGAACTGTTCCTGTGTATCGCGCTGCATCTGTTTTCCGCCGCCGAGGAGTATACCCTCAAGAAAACCTGCAACATCACCCTTGAGAGTGCCGCGTACAACCTTTTGAATGTGTTGTCGTATCGGATAGATAATGAACTTGTAAAGGGGGTTTCCTGTAGCCTCCTCCAACCTTTCAAACTTCTCGGGATAGACATATGCAACCCTGAATATACCCTGCCTGTTCAACCATTCCCGATAGTTGAATGCATAGAAATTTCTTGCTATCATGGGGCTTGGCAGATTCGTCTCAATCCTGATTTTATCGCCGTAATCGAGCTCCTTCGCTCCATAATAGTATACGAGTATCTTACCCGTTACCTTCTGCCAGTCATCCTTTCCTTTGAGTGTGGCCCTTTGTGGATTCATCTCGAATTTCCACTTTGTACCTGCATCCTCGGGAAGCGTTGCGACCAGACCTTCCACGAGATAATCTTTGCCCGACTCAAGAAAAACAATATCCGTGTCTGGTATCAATCTTTCCTTTGTCTCAAAACGCAGAAACCCTGCAAGCAACATTGCCAAAAGGGCAAAAACTGTAAACAGCAGCTGATTTTTTGAAAAATAAAACCATATGGAAAAGCCAAAAAACAGAGCAGAAGCTCCAAAGATCAGCCACATTGAAGGTGAAAAAAAGTATCCAAGTATAATTCCTATTACCATGGCAGCTGCAAGCGCAAATGCCGGTGCTCTCTCGTTATTCATCTTTCTTCTTTCTTTCGAGGGATTCTCTCACCTCTGGCAGTAAATACATCTCATTAGTGTCAAACCGGGCTAGTTCCTGAGAAAGGAGCTCAATCTGAGAGGAATCGGAAAGATCTTTGTTGATTATGATCACAAATCTTTCCTCGATTCTGCAAAGACCTCCACGGGCTTGTCCGAGTTTTTCTCTTCTTATCTGAATATCCAGCTTGGAAGCAAGTTCTTCAAGCTGTGCCAGTAGTCTTTTTCTTTTCACAAGTCTAATATATTTAAAACCCTTTTTTTCGACAAAGGATAAATCTTCCTTTTTCCCAAAGTATTCCATATATTATTCTCAATGGAACAATTGACGAGAAAATTGAAGCAAGGCATTAAGAACTGGTCCGTCAGGCAAGGTTTCAACCTCGAAGATAGAAGGCTTGTTGTGGCAGTATCCGGTGGAAGCGATTCCGTAGCAATGCTTGCACTGTTCAGTGAACTTGTACCAGAGCTGAATCTGAGGCTTGATGCTTTGCATATTAATCACGGTATTCGCGAAGAGGCCGACAGGGACGAGGAGTTTGTCGAGAAGCTGACACAAGATATGCAGATACCCCTGATAAAAAGGAAGATAAACCTTGGCCAGACTTCCATTGAAGAACATGCCCGTCATAAAAGATACGACATATACCGGGAGATTGGTGAGTTACTTTCAGCGGATATACTCCTTGCCCATACATCCAATGATCAGGTGGAGACGGTTCTTTTCAATATGTTCAGGGGGACAGGTCCCAGGGGACTATACGGTATGCCTGTGCTCAGAGAGTTATCACCTGATGTATCCATATTCAGACCATTGATGTTTGCCACACGAAGAATGCTGGAGAGCTATCTGAAGTATCGAAACATCTCCTGGAGACAGGACTATACAAACTATGACATCAATTTTAGTAGGAACTATATTCGCTACAACGTAATCCCAAATCTCCTGGCGCGTTTTGGCGAAAATTCACTGAGAAAGGTCACAGAGACAACAGATCTTCAGAGGGAGCTTGTTGGTCTTTTCGAAGAGAGGGTGGAGAGACTATATATCAATCTGCCATACAATATATATGCTATCCCCTGCAATCTACTGCAAAGAAAGAATATGCTCATGTTCGGAGAGGCTCTCCGGCAGATACTCAGCCATCTTGATGCACCTCTATCACGGTTCAACAATGATCTGGTACGAAGAATTCTCGACACCCTTGAAAGTCGTACTATCGATCTTTTTGAGGACTTCAGATGCGAATTTTTCAGAGGCTTTCTCTTTGTATACAGAGACAGCCTTCTGCCCCATATCCAGCATAGACTTGAGGCCAGGCTTGGCAGGCATTCAGTACCTTCATATGGCGATTTGATCATTTCACCCGGCGGTGAGAACAGGGATAGTCTGACCCATGACGGAATGGGCTTTGCTTCCTTGAAGATAAGCTCTTCAAGCAGACTTCACATTGCCAATCCTTCTTCGGGTGAAACCTTTCATCCATTCAAAAGCTCCGAAAGGCGGTTCACACAATTTGCACGGGATAAGAAGATTCCACGATTCCTCAGACCATCGCTTCCTGTGCTCTATATTGACGATAAGCCTGCCTGGACAATGGGGGCAGGAATATCCAACAATCATTCTGTGTCCCAGGATGATTCCCTCTATATCCATGCCAGCCTCAAAGGTCCATGGATTGATCTCATAGAGAACTTCCGCCATTATCTTTGATTTCTGCTTAATTATTTATTCACAGCTATTTACACTTGTCGAATAACTCACATTATACTAATTTATACTTAATACAAAATTAAGGAGGAGATTACTTTGAAAAGAGCAATAGCTTTATTGATTCCATTGGTGTATCTTTTTTCAGGCACCACCATTGTTGTACCCGAGAGCAACAGAACACACGAGATCAGCTATCAGATCATTCATCCCGAAGGGGGGATAATCTGGGCGGAGCATCACCCCGGAATAGAAGACAACACACTGCCTGAACCCGGCTCCAAAAGACCGATTGATATGGAGGATTTAGATGGACTTATGTTCGTCGTATTGATAGACGGGAAGACTGTAGGTGAACCTCAGCCTTATAGTGAACACATGACTCTCCGCAGGGGAATGCCTGAAGAAGACCTTGAGCCAATGGAGACATTTGACCTTGGACTTATCATTGGAGACAGGACAGACGCTGAAAATATCTGGCTCAGAGGTAATCTGGGTATCGGCATATCCGAAGCCGATGATCCATATTCCAGGCTTGATATCCGCTCGGGTCTGACGACCCTTTGGAGCGGAACCGGCAGTATCACCCATGTGGACGGTGAAGGTGATGCATATCTGGAAAATGATCTGGAGGTGGATGGACTGATATTCGCCAAGTACAGAGATGCCGCTGGCAATCCGCTTCTTACGGGTGGTAGTGGCATAACCATAATCCCACTACCTGATGGAGCATATCAGATAGAAACATCAGCACTTACAGATGTCCCTCCTCTATACGCTGTCCTTGCTGCAGGCAACAACACCGCAGGTTTTTCGATAAACGATCTCACTGATTCAGAGGTGGACATTGAGTCTGATCTCAAGGTCTTTGACGGAAACGGTTTATTTGTCGACAGAATAGGTCCGGAAGGCTCAGACACCAACATAGACTTTGAAGGTGACATTGACCTCAATGGAAACTACATTTTCAATTCCGATGGCTCTTTTTCCGACGGCGATGTTGTGATCAATGATGACATAGTCCCGAATGATCCTGCTCAGGATCTTGGGAAAATGGCCACACCATGGGATGATCTCTATCTTGGCGCAACATCAAATATATTTATCGATGGAGATGCAGGCACAGAAGCCCAATACCTCACACTCTCAAGTGGCGGTTTTCTCGAGTGGAATGAACTGCCCATAGATTCGCTTGTTTTTGTGGATTCCATTAGATATGTGGACTCGATTAACATAATCGACAGCGTCAGACTTATCGATTCAGTTACATATGTCGAATACATTAGCTACATAGACTCTCTGCACTATGTTGACTCAATAGGATATATCGGCAGTACTACCTGGGCCGATTCAGCCCACTGGGCAGGCTATGTCCACTGGGATTCAATAGATGGTATTCCACCTGGAATAGGCGATGCCACTCCGGGACAGTGGACACCTACTGCAACATATATTTTCCCCGATTCCGTAGGTGATGATGCCGGAGAATTTCTGAGAATATATGATTCCGGCAGATTACACAATGATATTTCATACACCGTTACTGCCGGACAAGCTGCAATCCGGGGCGATGTATCTGGCACAGTCTGGGGTGGTCTTGGTCATTATGATGGTTCGAACTACAGTGCCGGTTATTTCACAGGTGATCTGAGGGTTGTCAACTCTGGAAATCTCTATGTCTCCGGCTCAATCTTTGATGGGGACGATACAGATCCCGATGTGAACATTGGTGAAGACCTGACAGTGGCAGGTGAGATTACAGGTCTGGACAATATGGAGATCGAGGGTAGTGCCTCAATCGGCTCAGGCGGAATTGGCTATCTGGACATGAACTCAAATCGAATAGTCTCTGTTGCAGACCCATCCTCACCACAGGACGCAGCAACAAAGGCCTATGTTGACGGAAATTTCTCCCTGAACACCCATAACCATGCCCACAACACGCTTACATCTCTGCAGGGTGGAACAGCATCTGAATACTATCATCTTTCAAACACACAATACAATCTTCTCACAAATTCCGATGCAACTTCAGAGGACGCCTCTGCCCAGCATCACCACGATGGCAGATACTATACTCAGGCTCAGCTAAATACAGGCGATGGTTCTGCTCCTAATACTGGTGTGAACAGGGTTCATTGGGAAAATCTCACCGGAGTGCCTGCCGGTTTTGTAGACGGTATCGACAACGGCAGTGTCTATACTGCAGGCAATGGACTGACAGAATCACCTTCTGGAACGTTCAATGTTGGTGATGGTGCAGGTATATCGATATCGTCCACTGCTGTAAGTGTTAACACCGATGGAACCACAATAGGGATAAATGGTTCCGACCAGTTATATTTGATGGGTTCCTACGATAACTACGGCTACTGGCAGCTCCAGGCAAATGGAGGCACCGCTGAGAACATCGACAGCCATGAATCTGTCAATTTTGCCCAATCGGGTATCGTAAATATCTCAAGAAGCGGCAGAACAATTACTATTGCCGCGACAGAGGCCGATGGAAGCACATCTAATGAGCTACAAAACATTTCGACTTCAGGGACAGGTCTTTCTTCATCCGGTAGCGGAACCATGACGCTTTCCGTAAACCTGAATTCGGGCAATGGCTCTGGACAGATTCCTATATCAAACGGAGCAACCAATTCGAACCTCAATGCAGACATGGTCGACGGACACCACTATGACTCCGACTGGAATCTCTGGAACGATTCCGGCACATACATAAATGCAACCACAATGAGCTCGGCACGGGTCTACGATTCCGGCCAGACCTACGGTTACTATTACCTCGGAGCAAATCAATATGCCGGATATTTTGAAACAAGCTATGCTTCTACGCCAAGGGCTGGAATACAGGGAAGATTCTACGACTCGAGCTACGATTATGCCTATGGTTATCTCGGCTATGAGGGGGAATTTTTCGCAGGCCCTACAACTGCATATGGCGCAGGTGTTTACGGTATCGCCTATAGATTTGGCGGAGTGTTCATAACCGACCTTGGAGCACCATACAGCGGTGTTGTTGGAGTTGATGAGTGGGGAGACAATGCAGGTGTATACGGCATAACAACTAATAGTTCAGATGGCTGGTCATCGTACTATGACGCCCCTCGCAACGCAGGCGTAGTGGGAAGATCTGTCGCAACTGAGGCATATGGCTCAATCGGCGATGATTCAGGATATGGCGCTTATGGTCAAAGCTCTGCAGGATATTACGGCTATCTCGGAAGCTCGAGTTATGGTGCATATGGATACAATGGTGGACGATATGGTTACCTAGGAGGAGGCAGCTACGGAGCATATGGCTATAACGGAGGGCGTTACGGATATCTGGGCGGTTCCAGCTACGGTGTCTATGGCTACTATGACTCATCCCACTATGGGTATGTTGGCTATACAAGTTATGCTGTCTACGGATACAGCAATGATACCTCAACAGGCCGATATGGCGTATACGGCTATCGCGATTGTGATGCAACTGGCGACGCCTATGGGGACTATGGAGTCTCGGGAAGGCATTACAACTCAGGTCCCGGCGGAAGTGTATTGAGCAGTATTGCAGCCCTGGGCGGAAACTCACCTACAGGTAACTATGGCGATGACTATGACTATCAATTCGGATGTGAAGCCGAACAGGTATCTTCAAGTCCCAGTTTTTCGTCTGGAGTTATGGGAGCTTATACATCATCAAGATTTGGCTCCCTTGCCCATACAAGGGTTGGGGGAAGCACATATGGTCTTGTATACAATGGCGGATCATATTCGGGAAGCGGCCTGCTCAGAACAAGCTCTGAGACAAGTCCCTTCTTTGAGCCTCTTATTGTCTCCGGAGGTGCGCTGGGAATAGGTGAGCTTTTCGGTCATCTTACAAGGGGTGAACACTACGGACAGTATGTTTCGGGTCAGAGATATGGACAATATGTGACGGGAGACGTAATCACAAACTCCGAATACGCCCTTTTAACCGACACTGGGGACGAGCAAAGAAAGATATCCTATGCTACAACATCTTCTTCCCCTATGGTTCAAACGGGAGGTTTTGAAAGGATAACAGACTCTGAAATAGAAATTCGCTTCGATGAAAACTTCTCTGCCCTTTTAACTGAAGATATTCCTGTTGTCACAATCTCACCTGTCGGTAGAGCTGCCGATATCTACATCTCCGAGATAAATAGGAATGGTTTCACAGTCAGAAAGGAAGGCGAAGGTACAGTGTCCTTCAGCTTCATAGCTCTGGGGAAAAGAATTTCAGAAGGTGGAAATCTGCCTTCTGAAGTTGTGAGCAATGACTATGACGAGATCATGTCCGGACACCTCAGATATGAAGGAGACGAGGATAATCCCCCATATGCCATATGGCTGGACAGAAGAGACGGTTCCTTTCACCATGGAGAGCTAGACGATGAATATGCACACAGAGAAAATATCAGAAAGCTGATGAACAATCCCCATAAAGGAAATGGACTCTATGACTATGCCATAGATTTGAGCTACAAAGGTCTGCGTCCCGGGGAAGAATGCGAAGGCTGCTCGCCGATTACTATGGCCGACATAGATATGCTTGCTTCCCTCGAACCCCAAATTGCCGATCTTAAAAGCGAAATAGAAGAAAATATCGCATTGTTCAATGCTATACAGCCGACTATCAGCGAATCCCGATCTGGGGTCTACATTACCTTCGATAGACTCAGCATCCTTGAACAGTTGTTTGCCGAGCACCCGGAAAACTACTATCTAGGAAGAATGATTGAAGAGATCAGGACAAACAATGTCGTTATCACAGAAAAATTAAACATGCAGATGGATAAAAAGGCTCAGGAGGTCAAACCTAAAGGATAATCAGCTATCCTCCAGCGAAACAATCTTTCTCTCGTATTCGAGGAGTTTTTGCGTAATATGCTTTTCTATGAGTCTGTCTTCGATCATGCCAAGAAATCTATCGCCATCCATTACTGGCAGATAGCTGAGATGGGCTGTTGTCATCTTTCTCCTTGCCTCATGGAGGGGCATATCCTTTTCAACCTTCTCCCGAACAGGTTCTAATAGATCCGCTGCGATGAGAAACTCGGACAGCTCCTGAGCCATGAAGGTATCCTTGACACTGTGAATGGTCAGGATTCCCTTGAGTCTTCCTTCATTATCAACAACAGGATAGTTAAGATTATCCTCCTCGCTGAAGATCAGAAGAATTTTCTCAAGACTAGCGCTCTCCTTTATTCTCGTAATCTCCGAATCCATAACATCCTCTGCCCTGCTCATTCTAATCAGATCATCTTCAGTTAGATTCAGCCCTATCTCTCCAGCCTTTGTCACACCGAGCTTGACAAACCATGGGCCCACAATCTCCACAACAAATGTGGCTGCAGTGATAACAATGACAATCATGTTTCCCAGATCGCCGGGGAACTTCTGACCTGCAAGGATTGAAAGACCTATGGCTACGCCGGCCTGCGCGAATAGACACAGAGGAAGGTATCTTGTGACTGTCCGTGGTGCCTTTGATATCTTGCCGCCAAACCATGCTCCGAGCATCTTGCCCAATGAACGCGCAACAAGATAGGTCGCTCCAATGACAAGAACTGTTGTCGACATACTCTGGAAATTGATCTTTGTGCCTACAAGTACAAAGAACAGCACATGTATGGGAGGGGCAAAGCTCTCGACAAGCTCGAACAGCTCCGCACTCCTGTGTGGAACCAGATTGACCGTTGCTGCACCGAGAACCATGGCCGCAAGTATCATATCAAAGCCCATAACCTGCGCAAATCCAAGAACAATAAGCACTATACCGATAGAAAAGGCCAGTACCCTGTCCTTTTCGGAATATCGGCGCAGAAGCAAATTCAGAATATAGGCCGAAACACCTCCGAGAATCACTGCCCCGCCCATCTCTATTACAGGATGCATAAAGGTAGAAAGAAGGCTTTCTTCACCCTTCATTCCCAAAAGAGAGCCAGCTATTGCCGATGCAATTGCGAAAAGTATGAGGGCCAGTCCATCGTCCATAGCTACAATACCGAGTATAGTCCTTGTCAGGGGTCCTTTTGTCTTGTATTCCCAGAGTACACCGGTTGTTGCTGCAGGTGCTGTTGCTGACGAAATTGCTCCGAGTATAAGACCTATTGAAAGCCCCATTTCCCAGCTTCCCAGCAGGAACTTGCCGATTATCGAAGTGACAAAACCGACCATAAAAAATGTGACTATACCTTCAGATAGTAATATCGCAAGAAACTGTTTGCCATGCCTTAAAATGACGTCTTTTTTCAGCTCACCGCCAATCATAAAGCCGATTAACCCCAAGGCGAAGTAACTCAGAGGTCTGAGGGCCTGTATAGTGTCATGATCGACAATCTTAAGACCGGACTCTCCGAGTATAATTCCGATGGCAATATAGCCTACAACCTGGGGAATCTTGAGTTTCTGGAACAATCTCCCGCCAATAGTACCCCCGAAAAGGGCAACACCAAGAAGGAAAAGACTATTCAGATGATGGCTGGCTATGGATTCAACAAGTGGATCGAATATCTTCATTGGTCCCTGTTCCGAAATATCGAATATAGCTCAATCTTTGGACATCTTCAGTTGTATGCACTGGATAATCTCCTCTTCTGACCATTTTCTGCCCTTATTGATTCCGGGACATTCCTGACCAAGTGCGGCCCAATCATATTTTGTCCCCAAATTATGCGGCCAGAAGGGATATGTCATACATTGCCTCGGTCGGGCATCGTAGATTCTACAGCCACCGTCTTTATAGAAGATGCACTCTCCGTTGGGAAAGCTCTTGAGAACAAGATCTCCATCCAGCTTCTCGACATACAATCTTGAAAATTCTTCAAGGGTCAAATCGAGATACTCTCTCATCTCCTCGATTTCAGAAGGATGAATATAGACATAACCATCGGGAATTGTACAACAAAATCCACAGCCCTGACATCCGAAACGGAGTCCATCCTTAAACCAGTATTCCATCAATTTATCACCATAATTTTCTTTGAAAATTCTTTGTTTACATTGCCTGTGGTCGTGCTTGATATGATGTGCAGAAGATAAACCCCAGAGGCAAAGGCTTCTCCATTGCCATTTCTTAGATCAAACCTTGCGCCAGGGACACCGCCGGAGAGCTCCTTCTTAGTCTCTAAAACCGCCGTCCCCGAAGCATCATATAGGAAAATCGTCATATTCTCCCTCTCGGCAAAATCCCTACGCGAAACAGTGATCTCATCCCTTGCAGGAACAGGAAAAACAAGGAAAGGATCATCATCTGGGAATGGCGCACTGCCAGTTGACATATCCACAAGGAAACAATGGCTTTCATCCCCTGTGAAGCTGAGACTCCTGGGAGGGAATCCTGCTACATTGATCTCGAGACTGTATTCAGCACTACTGAGACCTCTAATGGAAGATACACCTCTGACATCGGTAGCAATCGTCCAGGTTGAGTCCGGTCCGGTCACATTGATCTCATTGGATATTACAGGCGAACCGGATGAGTCGATAAGGGAGACAAAAACTCCGCTTTCCAGCCCAGCAGCTACAGGCACATATGGTCTTCCATAGCCGTAGTCATTATTCGGATGGCAGCTCTGATCGGCGGCATCCATCAATAGCTCTGCAACCTCCCAGCCACGTACACTGCCTTCCCTTGCCTCCATAACAAGTGCTGCAGAGGCTGCTATCAATGGTGCTGCAAAGGAAGTTCCATTTGATGGGACAAGATATGTCCCTGTTGTATCTGAAGGATCAGGAATTCTCACTCCATAGCCGAGTGTGGCAAGATCGGGCTTGATTCTGCCGTCTGCTGTAGGTCCCGGAGAGGAAAAAGGAGCATATAGACCATATGAATTCTGGGCTCCGACAGCCAGGACACTGTCACCATCAGCCGGAGGGGAAATATATCCCCAGCCATATGGCTGACGTTCATTTCCTGCTGAATTGACAACCAGAATTCCAATGGAGGCTGCATAGTCAGCTATACGAGTGGTCACCGCGCTGTTGCCGTCAAGGGAATCAAAGGTATAGCCCGTACCATCGTCAAAGTCTGTATATCCAAGGGAGCTGGTGATGATGTCCGCTCCAAGTGAATCAGCCCAGTGGACAGCCTCTACCCAGTTGTATTCCTCAGTCTGAAGCTCATATGCAACATTCTCTGTCTTTGCAACGGCATAGGTCGCCCCATAGGCAGCACCAATGAAAACACCCGGAAGATAACCACCGATCTCGGTAAGAACCTTTGTTCCGTGATGGAACTGGTCTGCATCCTCTCCCGGTGCATTGCCTGTATAGGTTGTGTCGTTGATGAAGTCATATGTTGCTATTATGTCTGTGGTTGCCAGAGAAGGATGGGTTATATCCGCTCCGGAATCAATCGTTACAATCAATACACCTGCTCCGGTATATCCCATGTCATGCATCTTATCGATATCCATCATCGCCAGCTGGGCAAAGGAAAGTCCGTACAATGAATCGGGCACATCGCTGACTTTGAATGATTCCCCTTGTTCAGGCTTGGGTCTTGTATAGGTCTTCGAGGAACTTATCTGTTCGACGAAATCAAGCCCTGATATAAACTGCCTATCATCTGACGAGACACATACAGCATTTATCCATCTTGCCCTCGAAAGAACTTTACAGCCAGCCTGCTCCAGCTCTTGAACATAGGGTTCATAGATAGGAGCTTCGGCATAGCCGGGTTCTTTACCAATGGCTCTTCTTCTGTCCAGTGATCTCTGACTTAAATCCGATCGAGCCATTCGCAGAAGCTCCTGATTACTGTATGGACCTTTATCCTCAAAGAAAACCCAGAAGTCCTCAGCGGCTAAACCTGTTGCGATTAAAGCTAATAATATAATGCACTTACTTAACTTCATATTCCACCTTACTTTATCTTTCTTGATATAAAAAACGCCATTAAAGCAACATACAAGATAAGCAGTCCTGCAACTGCACCAATATTGTACTGCCTTCGATAGAAAACCCCGCCTGAGGGCGGATCAGGAAGTGGTTCCGGTGCTATTGGCAATCCATTGCTCTCGGCAAGCTCTTCCATATTGATCAGATTGATCACAGGGACGCCCTCCTCACCGAACAAGATCATTGTCCCCTTTCTGGGATAGTTCTGAACAGGTATTGAGCTGTGAAGCCCCTGAGGAACAAGGACTAGATTCTGGGCTGAGCCAATTGAACCGAGACCTCCTCCAACATTAACATAGGCACTATACTCCTCATCGAAATCAAGGGCCCTTGCATAAAGCTCCATCCTGCGGGAAATGCTGCGGGACAAAGTCTGTTCATCGATTATATCGATGCCCTTTGAATAGATAACCGATCGGGCAATGTCTCTACCCTTCGGAGATATATTGCCTCCGCGATCACCTCTTCCGCCAATGGAAGCGGCTATTGATGTATGTGAGAATACACCATTCTCTTTGAGTATCTCTTCAATATCCAGCCAGGTAAGATCCGGATTATTTGCCCCCCATGTGGACGAGCCAAGGCTTGTGATGATTACAGGCTCAGCTCCAAGCTGTTCTATAGCTGCCAGAGTAGCGATATTTGCTCCAGGAAAGGAACCGGTCCAGCCGATTGCGACCTTGTCGCCCTCCTTTACCTTGGCCCTTTTCAGCATATCATAGACAAGAGCAGCAAAATTTGGATTGAGTACAGTAAGCTTTTCCTCGAGATTGCCTGAATCCGTGGTAAGGAGACTGAACTCATCGCCGACAAGCCCAGTTCTGTTAGGATCTGAGATGGGATCTATCCTGATACCCTGTCTGTGATTGGAAATCACTTCGATGGCCTTTTCCATCTTCAATGCTGCCAATACTTTCTCGTCAAACCATGCCCTTCTCACCTCTTTCTGGGTGTACTCGATAAGGAATACAATGATGAGGCCCATCAAAGCAAAGAGAATCAACAGCCATTGTGGGATTCTTCTATAACGCCAGAACATCGGGATTTCCTCTCGCTATAAGTATAACAATCAGACGAACAACTGCGCTGGCGATAAAAAGTGTGGAAAGGGTATCGAGTATACCCTGTTTATCCATCCAGTAAGCGAGAAGTCCGGGGATAATGTATCCTATGGACAGAAATTGATAAAAGGTCACTGAGCCCGAAACAACTTGCCTGAAAAGCACGCTGACCAGAAAGCCGAACAATATGGACAATATTAACCTGCGCCGTCCATATAGTATTGTCACCTTTGCAACCGATTTAAGTAGAACAAGGGATATAAAGGAGACAGCAAGTGTCCCGGCAATCATGCCCGGCCTATCGAGATACATGGCAATATAACCCGGCACAACAAGCCCTCCCGCAGCAAGACCGACAGTCTCGGCAAAGATAAAGCTTACGACAAGACCAGTTCCAACGGATACCCAGAGCATCAATCACCCTCCCCTGTTTCGCAATATTCCACAAGTTCATGACCGATTCCGCCAATATTTCCAATTCCGATCACAAAGGCCTCTTTTTTTATTATGTTAAAAATCTTCTCATATACTTTCACACATGATTTCCCACCAAGGTCCGAAATCCTCGCCTTATCCATGCCTCTTTTCAGCATGAGTGATACCATCAGCTCTGTCGAGGTGCCAACAACAAAGAAATGATCTGCATCAAGTTGATCAACAAAATCTGCCAGCTGTATCGTGCGTGTCTGCCTGTCTCCCCGATTATTGATTATGACGAATTTCTGATCCTTCTTGAGCCTTTTGGACAGAATCTCCCAGACAAGCAATGTGGATTCAGGATCATTTGCAGCAAAAGCATTTGCAAAAATCAGCCTTTTATCTCCCCTATCCAGATCGAATAGCATAAGGGCACCGGAGTCCGGGATAGCCTTCTTCATGCCACGTAGGGCGGTCTCTCGTTCTATTCCGTAATAATCTGCGACCTGAAGGGCAAGGGCAACATTTTCCATGTGTTCAATATAGGTAAAACCCGCCATATCTTCTTCGGATATACTGGTTTTTTCTGCAAAAATCACTTTTGCCCCTATCTTTGCAGCATTTTCTTTAAGTCTTGTCAGATTCTTCTGCTCAGATGTGATGAGCAGCCCTTTTTTTGGTATCATGCCCGAAAGCGCATCAACTACATCGATCGGTTCAGGCCCCATCACATCAAGATGATCGGGTCTTGTATTTGTAATCACAGCGCAACTGGCTCTGACCATTTTTTCCTCTGTTATGTTCTGATATTGGGGCTGAAGTGCCATGCATTCGATAACAATGACATCAGCATGAGATCTGGAAGCCAGCTCAATGAACTTTATCTGCTCGTTGATATTCGCACTGCCTCTGCGTATAATCCTTTCCTCATGACCATCTGGAAAAATCAATACTGCATATGTACCAGTTGTCTTTGCAAAGGTTTTGTAGCCAGACTCCCGGAAGGCACCGGCAATGAGCCTGGTAACAGAGGATTTGCCGCGGGTTCCATTGACATGTACTCTAATGGGAATCCTGTCCCGCATCAGCCTGTGTCTTCTGTAAACAGCAGCCCACCATATGATCAATCCTGCGGTTATGGCAAGGGTATAGTAGAACTCAAGACCCAATTGATTTCCTCCCGGCCTGAAAACTTTCATAAAAGATACTGGTATTGAATAAAAAAACCAGAATTTTATGCACCCGTTCTCAGCTCAAGATTTCCAACTTTGCAAATCCGGCGACCAGCCTTTTGACCCCATGATCCTTGAAATTGATGGTCAGAATTGCATTTTCCCCCGAACCCCTGACCTTTATAATCAAGCCTCTACCGAAGAATGGATGGTTTACACGCATCTTTGTTGTATATTTTGCACCACTATCCTTTTTCGGCTCTGGAATATGCATCTTAGGGATATCGGGAACATCCACATGCTCCCGTGGGATCTCTCCAATGAATCTCGACTCTATCTCCTGACGAATCTCGCCAAATCGTGCACGCTGTCTTGCATGTGTTATTGTGACCTTTGTCTTTCCACGGGTTATCGCCACATAGGCCAGCCTTCTCTCCTCTTCTATATCCTCATCACCTCTTATAACTGGGAATATTCCGTCTTCCATTGCCACTATGAAAACCTCGTCGAATTCAAGTCCCTTTGCAGAGTGTACTGTCATAAGGCTAACCTTGTCTTCTCCCTCATAGGAATCGACGTCAGATATCAGTGCCGCCTGTTCCAGATATCCAACAAGGGATGAGTCTTCAGGCTGTGAATCGACATATTCCCTTGCAGAGTTGACGAGTTCCTGGAGATTCTCCATCTTGGCAAGGGATTCGGGGGTATTCTCATCCACAAGCATATTGGCATAACCCGATGCTTCAAGAACAGCCTCCATCATCTCGACAACATTCAGATTATCAATCCTCTCGACAAATGAATCGATCAGCTCCCGAAACAGTCGCAGTCCGGTACGGGCCCTTTTTGATATGTTTGCATTTGTATGTCCTCCCTCGATAGCTTCGAAAAGACCAATATTATTCTCAATTGCATACTCGCGCAGGTGGAGGAGGGAAGTATTGCCAATACATCTTTTAGGTGTGTTGGCAGCTCTGACAAATGCCTCATCATCTCTGGGATTAGCAATCAATCTAAGATAAGCAAGAATATCCTTGACTTCTGCTCTGTTGTAAAAACGAATCCCTCCAACAACCTCATGGGGAATGTTAAGCCGCCCGAGGCGTTCTTCGTATAGTCTTGATATATAGTTGATTCTGTACAAAATAGCGAACTCTGCAGGCGATTTGCCGGACTTAATACCTTTCTCAATTTCATTGACCACATAGTCAGCTTCGTCCCTGTCCGAAGAAAATTCCTTTATACAAAGGAGATTACCCTTTCCTTTGTCCGTCCAGAGCTTCTTCTCATGTCTGTGGCTATTGTGGGCAACCACTGCACAGGCAGCTGAAAGAATGTGCTGGGTACTCCTGTAATTCTGCTCAAGTTTGACTATCCTTGCCTTTGGGAAGTCCTCAGGGAAATCGAGAATATTCGAGACCCGGGCTCCACGCCAGCTATAGATAGACTGATCATCGTCACCCACAGCAGTTATATTGGGGCAATCCCCAGCTATCAGCTTTATGAATCTGTACTGGGCATGATTCGTATCCTGGAACTCATCAACGAGAATGTGACTGAACCTGTTCGCCCACCGCCCCCTAACCTCCTCTGAATCTGAAAGCAATTTGACAGTATGCATTAGCATATCGTCAAAATCAACCGCATTGTTCCCATAGAGGGCTTCCTGATAGCGCGAATATATATTGTATATAGCAACATCCCGATCCGATTGTGTTATGTTTCTATAGTCCTCAGGGTATATCATCTCGTTTTTCAGTCCGCTAATTGCATCGAGAGCATCCTTGGGTTTTAAGCTGCCACCTTTCATGCCAAGTTCATCCATGGCATTTTTGACCACACGCTCTGAGTCGTCTCTGTCGTATATGGAAAACATGCTGTCAAAGCCCAGCTTATCCCCCTCCACCCTGAGAATACGCCCGCAAATCGAGTGAAAAGTACCTATCCACAGCCCCTTCACCGATATATTCAGTAGGTTTGCGACACGCTCTTTCATCTCAGTCGCAGCCTTGTTTGTGAAGGTTACAGCAAGGATGTTATCCGGTCTTACCCTTCGCTCACCGATAAGGAAGGCAATCTTATGGGTCAGTACCCTTGTTTTCCCGGAGCCAGCACCTGCAAGGACAAGAACAGGTCCGTCTGTTGAATTGGTCGCTTCATATTGTTCTTTGTTAAGACATTTTGCGTAATCAATCATTCCCTAATCCCCTTTAATTCTATTTTCGAAGGAAGATACCAACGCCCCAAAAAAGTTCAAGACATTTCTATGGGCAAAAGGCATTCTGAAATCTCCTGAGAGCACTTTTCCTTCATAAAAAAATTAAATAAATATCGTCAAGAGTGGAGAATTTGCTTGATTTGCTTCAATAACCGCCTATTTTTAGCAAAATTGTGTGAATGACAGAAAGAAAGAGAGGTATGTCTTCATAATGAAGGAACATTGCTACGAAATGTGCGTGGTCTTTTCCCCGGCCATTGAGGACAAAAGACAGGCAAGCTACGAGATGATCTCAAAGATGATCGTTGATCATGGTGGAGAGATCCTTGGTGAAGAGGATTGGGGCATGAAAACATTCGCCTATCCGATGAAGAAGTTAAACCACGGCTTCTATTCGTTCTACTATTTCAAAGCCCCGCCCGAGTCACTTGCAGAGATTGCCAATCTTCTGAAAATGGAAGAAGATGTTCTCAGACAAATGGTCATTAAAAGGACTATCGGCAAAGACATTGATCTCTCAAGGTTCAGCAAAAAAGAGGATGCACTCGACATTCCGCCAGCTCCTTACAAACCCGAACCATTGGCCAAAGCTCCTGAGACAGTCGAAGAGCCGGAGCCAGAGGTGTTCGAAATGGAGACGACGGAATCAGATGAACCTGAAACCCAGGCTCAGGATGATGTAGAGGCAACTGCTGAGGAGACTTCTGTTCCCGAAATGGACGAGGAATCCCAGGAAGAGCCCACACCAGCCCCCGAAGAGGAGGAAGAGCCAGAGAAAGAGGGAGAATAACAAATGCCCAAGTCGAGAAAATCCAAGAGCAAAAGAAGGGACTACGGCAAGGCCAAGACCTGTCGCTTCTGCGACAATCCCTCCCTTGAGATCGACTACAAAAATGTCGATCTTCTGAGGAACTTCACGAACAAGCGCGGCAAAATTATAGCCAGGCGGCTTTCCGGGCTTTGTGCAAAACATCAGCGTCGGGTAACTATGGAAATCAAAAGAGCCAGATATGTCGGCCTTATGCCCTTTGTGGTATACATCTACAGATAGACAGGAGTCATGATGAAGGTAATTCTTATTGAAGATATCCCGAAACTCGGTGTCGTAGGTGATGTAGCAGATGTATCCGATGGCTATGCCCGTAACTACCTGATACCTAAGAATTTTGCTCTTCCGGTCACCAAGGGTACAATGAAGCAGATCGAAAACATCAAAGCACAGAAAGCCACAAAGGCCGAGAAGGAACGCAAACAGTATTCCGAACTCGCTACAAAGCTCGAAGGTGTTTCAATTGATATACCGGTCGAGACTGGCGATGAGGACAAGATTTTTGGCACCGTGACCAGCCCGATGATCGCAGAAGCACTTTTGGAAAAAGGCTTTGAAATCGATAAGAGAATTATTCAGATCGATACTCAGATCAATACTTTGGGTGTTTACAATGTCACAATTGATCTCCATCCGGAGATAAAGCCCAAAATCAGAGTCTGGGTGGTGAGCAAATAACTACCCTCCGGGGAGTTAACTTGCATTACAGACAGGCAGATTAATGGGCCTGAGTTAAAATAAAAAATCCCGGAGAGTCTTCGGGATTTTTTTTGAGGGGTACAATGGCTGTTTTCTGGAGACTTTTTCTTGCACATTTGCTTGCAGACTTTCCTCTTCAGTCGAAGTGGTTTATAGTCAACAAGAACAAATCAAGCACAATTTTGATCCACAGCGGTGTACATCTTCTGGCAGGTCTTATAGCAACATATGACCTGTTGCTCGACGCACCCGGGATCATTCTTGCCGTAATAGCAATCTCTGGCCTCCACTTTATAACAGACTTTGCAAAAAGTACGTCTTCGAAAAAGGGTGGGAATGTGCTGGCTCTTTTCATCACCGATCAGCTCATCCATGTTTCAATTATACTCACCATAACGGCAATTTTCTTTCTTGAGTCTTTCCCCCTTGAAAGTCTGCTTTATTTCCGTCTTTCTCTCGCGGTTTTTACAATCTGGACACTGCCTGTTTTTGTTATGCTCTGTGAAAAGGGAGGAGATGTCCATGGGAGCACATATCTCGATGAAGAGAGTCGGAATTTGCGTACTGCCGAAAGAGGGCTAATCTTCGTTGGCATAGCCGGGGGAATTCACCTATATCCTCTGATTCTGGGAGCAATTTTGGCAAGATGGATACTCACAAACAGGGGGCATTCTTTCCCTGTTCTAACATGGTCACTGGCTTCTGTAATTGCAATAATTGCAAATATTTGGAGATTGGAATGGTTCAAGCTTATCTGAAAAATGTCATGGCAGACACACAGAATAATTCTTTTGTTCTGATTGTGGGAGTTAGAAACTCAATGAACTATCTACCCATCTGGATCGGTTCATGCGAAGGTATGGCCATACTGACACGCCTCAAAGGTACGGAACTTCCAAGACCGATGACCCATGACCTTCTATCGAGTATAATCCATGGAACAGATACTACACCGAACAAACTTATACTGACTCAAGCCAGCCGCGGTACATATTTTGCCCTGCTTTTCGCAAACAGAGCTGATGGAGATATACTCGCAATTGACATAAGACCCTCAGACGGTATAGCCCTTGCCGTAAGAGAGAAATTTGACATTTTCATTGACGATAGAATCGACACAGTCGACCCAGTTGAACAACCTGAGAAGCACGAAAGACTTATGGGAATGTTTCGACCAATATTGCCGGATGATATTCCCTGAAAGGTGGTCATATGATTATAGCCTATAAAGGAAAAAACCCAAAGATACATGAAAGTGCCTTCATCGCAGAAAATGCTACCCTGATCGGCGATGTAGTAGTCGAAGAGGGAGCCAATATCTGGTTCGGTGCTGTGTTGAGAGGGGACATTAATCACATCCGTATTGGGAAAAATACCAATATTCAAGATAACTGTGTTCTGCACGTTACAGAAGAACTCAGCGTTGAAGTCGATGATGAGGTAACTGTTGGACACGGGGCAATTCTTCATGGATGCAAAATAGGTAAAAGATGCCTGATCGGCATGGGAGCAACAGTTCTTGACGGAGCAGATGTTGGTGAAGAATCAATTGTTGCAGCCAATGCTCTTGTTCTTGAGAGAAAGAAAATTGACAGACGTTCACTCCTCGGAGGGGTACCTGCAAAAAAACTTCGCGGCGTAACAGATGAAGAAAGCAAACTCCTCAGAAAAAGTGCAGCACACTATAGAGAATATGCAGAGGGCTACAAATGAAAAAATTCCTTATCTTTCTAATCGTTGTCATTCTTTCAGGAAACGAGATTACCGAGACAACACAACAGAGGTTTGCCTCTGCAATGGATGCCTATGATCTTGGTAACTTTGAGATGGCTGCAGGCATTCTTAAGACCCTCCGCCAGGATACAAAGATGACCAACTACTACCCTATGACAGTTTATATGCAGGCACTGGCCAGCTACCGTGAAGGTAAGAACGAAGATGCAATGACTCTGTTTGGCGACTTTATCATGGAGAATCCTGAACACCCACTGTCCCCCCGTGCTCGTCTTTATCGGGCAAATATGATGTACACTGAGGGTGACTTTTACGAAGCAGCTGAAGAATATCTGAGTGTTGCATCAACAGCAACCCAACAGGAAAAGGCCATAGCAGAACAGGCTCTGGACAATCTCACCTGGGGATATCTTTCCGTCGACGAGATCCAATCATTGCTGCAACAGGCCCCCCCATCCTATCATCTGGACCTTTCCATTGATTACATCAAACGATTGAAACATGCAGGAAGAAATGCACAGGCTCTCAGGCAGGGGGAATCACTTGAGAAGCACTATGCCGGCAGCCCCAAACTAAAAGAGATTAAAAAGCTGAACGATGAGATCTCTGAGCAGCTTTCAGGCAGCATAACCGTCGGTGTTATCCTTCCTCTTTCCGGCAATGAGAGCTTTGTTGAATACGGAACAAGCGTACTTAACGGAATCAGGATGGCATTCGATGACTATCAGAAAAGTTCAGGTAAAACAATAGACCTGCTGATCAGAGACTCTGCATCTGAACCCCTGAAATGTGTACAGGTAGCAGAGGAATTGATTGAGAGCTATCAGCCGGTCTGCATCATAGGTCCCCTTCTGAGCGATGAGGCGGTTGCCCTTGGTACCCTTGGTGGAGCTCACAAAATACCAATCATCACACCTACAGCATCCAAGAGCGACCTGGCAACTATAAGCCCATATTTCTTTCAGGTTGCAACATCGCCGAAAGCAGCGACAAGGGCAGTTATGCTCTACGCGATCAATGAAATTGCAGACAGCACTTTCACCATTCTTGCACCAAATGACACAGAAGGCCAGATGCTCACAGAGACTGCATATGGTGTAATAGATGTCCATGGCAGAACACTTGTCTCTGCAGGCTATTACAACAGCGATGAGGTCGACTTCTCCGATGAACTGATGGCAATAAAAGAACCAGTGCTTGAGGTTCTTGAAAGAAGGGCCGAATATGCAGACTCAACCGATTCTATTTTCTTCGACTATAACGGCAAAAAAAAGCCCAGAGAAGAATGGACAGTAAAGCTCGACGCCCTTTTTCTGCCACCGAGTTTCAGCGAGGAGCTTCTGAATATTCTGCCACAGGTACCCTTTAATTACATCGAGACCAAGCTATATGGAGCAAATGCCTGGATAGTTGATGACATCACAGATAGAAATATTGTTAAATATGCCGAGGGTGCAGTCTTTGTACCCGACCAATTTTTCGTTGAAGAGGATGATTCCAGATGGAATGATTTTGCAAGGAGTTATGGCTCAAGATTTGGCGGCGAGCCTGATAGATTGGCAGGTCTGGGATATGACTCGGCCAAGCTGATCACATCCGGATTTTCAGGTGGTGCCATAACAGCTGATCTGATGCGTGAACACCTCGCCAAAGTCGATGAATATAAGGGTGTTACCCAAGATGTTACCTTCGACGGAAGCGGTGCAAATTCTTATGCACGCATATATAAAATAGAAAAAAGAGAGCCGGTTAAGATAAAATAAAGAAAAAATTCTTTCTAATAGAAGGTCTATGGCTTATACTTGGTGAGTTGTAGAATAATGATTTGATGAGGAATACATTCTCTGAGACTTGAGGATATCTCATGTTTTAGACTTTATATGATTAGACCTACCCAAAGGCTGTTCTTAAAATGGGAATGTATTCATAGAAAGGTGTTATATGGCGGACAAAGAGGGCATTACCGTAATGATCGACGGTAAGAAGTACGAGATGTCTTTTGGTGAGCTGGCACAATCGAACAGCATACTTCTGGAGGCCCTGATCGCAGAACTTACGAAAAAGAACCTCATAGACCCGAAAGCACTTGGTCAGACAATACAGGAGGTTCGAAAGGCAAGGATTAGAGAAAAGTAGATGAATTTCATCTGGAGGGTACACCCTGCAAGGGAAAATATATTCAAAACAGTGGCAGTATCTTTCTTCATACTGCTCATTGGGGTTTTGAGTGCTCTTTTCATGGAGCATTTCTTCTATTTTTTCTTTGCAGTGGGTGTTCTGTTTCTGGGTTTGGGATCCTTTTTTCTGCCAACTACCTTTGGCGTGGATGAAAAGGGTGTGATAAAAAAGATAGCAGGACAAAAATGGGGAAAGACCTGGGGATTTTTTAAAAGGTACAAGGTGCATGAGGATGGTATCTTTCTTTCACCAATCCCCCATAAGAGCGTCCTTGATAGATTTCAGGGCTGGTTTTTGCCCACTGATGATAAAAGTATTAAGGACTTTGTCCTGAAGATGATGGAGAGCGTCAATGAATCAGCTGAACAAGACAAATGAGTCCTTTTTCAACGTAGACTGGGACGAAGAATTCAACGACGAGCTCTCTGACAGGGAGCTTGAAATGATAAATAAAGCAGGAGAGCGCGTGGCAGAACTGGGTATGACTGTACCAGCCATCATGTTCCTTGAGACAATGAAGCCATTCAACTGGATTGGCAGCCAGGTTATGCTCTTTATGGAGCCTTTCACTGCTTATGTTTTCGGCTACAAAGAGATCATTGACCTCAGAAGAGCGCTCTCGAAAAGACCCAGCGTCGAGCACCTAATACAGGCCATTGAAGAGGCTGATTACAGAGAGAAGCAGAAGAATCATAAGGGGGTACTCAAACCCTGGGTAAAGAATATGTTCAGTTCTAACAAAAATAAAAAATAGAAGGACAAGAAGATGCCAAAGAAACCTGAAGAGATTTCGGTAATTCTCGCAACCGACTGTGGATCGACCACTACAAAGGCGATCCTGATCGAAAAGCGAGAGGAAAGCTATCGTTTGATCGTTAGGGGCGAAGCACCGACCACGGTTGAGGCCCCCTTCGAGGACGTGACAAAAGGTGTTCTTAACGCCATCGAAGAGGTCGAGGAGCTATCCGGAAGGAAGCTCATCGACGAGAACAGAATGATCATAAGACCAGCCAAAGGGAATGTAGGCTCGGATATCTACATTTCAACATCATCGGCTGGAGGTGGTCTTCAGATGATGGTGGCCGGTGTGGTTCGACAGATGTCCGCACAGTCTGCCGAAAGGGCTGCCCTTGGAGCAGGAGCCATCGTAATGGACGCAATTGCCATCAATGACAAGAGACTCCCCCACGAACAGATCGAGAGAATCAGAAGACTTCGTCCTGACATGATCCTTCTGTCCGGCGGAGTTGACGGCGGCACAGTTTCCCATATTCTGGAAATGGCCGAATTGATAAATGCGGCTAATCCCCGTCCAAGACTTGGCATTTCCTACAAACTTCCCGTCATCTTCGCTGGAAACACAGATGCACGTGAGCATATCAAGAATACCCTGGAGGAGAAAGTAGACCTCAGAATTGTCGAAAATCTCCGCCCGACCCTTGAAAGCGAAAATCTTCTCCCTGCACGTGAGAAGATACATGATCTTTTCTTAGAGCACGTGATGGCGCAGGCCCCCGGCTACAAGAAGCTGATGAGCTGGACTGATGCCCCTATCATGCCGACACCGGGTGCCGTTGGCTTTATCATGCAGACAATCGCAAAACTTGAGAATATTCAGGTTGTCGGTGTTGATATCGGTGGTGCTACAACAGATGTCTTCTCCGTTTTCAACGAAGAGCTTGAAGAGGATGTAATAACCGCCACCTTCAACAGAACCGTTTCGGCCAATCTCGGTATGAGCTACTCAATATCCAATGTATTCAAAGAGGCAGGCATGCAGAATGTAATGCGCTGGATACCATTTGATATGGACGAGAGAAAGCTACGTAATCAGGTCAAGAATAAGATGATCCGTCCGACAACCATCCCCCAGATGATGCGTACACTTGTGTTTGAACAGGCTATTGCAAGAGAGGCACTCAGACTGGCCTTCATCCACCACAAGTCATTTGCTACAAAACTCAAGGGTGTTCAACAGAAAACAGAGATTTCCGATGCCTTCAAACAGGGCAAATCCGACACCCTCGTCGATATGATGGAGCTGAACATGATCATCGGCTCAGGCGGTGTTTTATCCCATGCCCCTCGCAGGCATCAGTCCGCCCTGATGATGATAGATGCCTTTGAACCTGAGGGAATCACAATGCTGACAGTGGACTCAATCTTCATGATGCCACAGCTCGGCGTTCTTTCCTCACTGCATGAGCGTGCAGCCCTGGATGTATTCCATAAAGACTGCCTGATCTATCTCGGAACCTGTGTCACACCTTCAGGTGAGATTAAGAAGGAGGGCAAGAAGATAATGGAATACAATATTGACTTCGGCAACGGCAGAAAGGAATCCGGCGAGCTACTCGCAGGGGATATGAAACTTTTCCCCCTTGGTGTCGGCGAAACAGCAAAGGCCGCCCTCAAACCTTCCAAGGGCTTTGACCTTGGAGAAGGTTCAGGTAAACTGGTCGAAGAGACACTCCACGGAGGAGTCGTCGGAATCATACTAGACGGAAGAGGCAGACCTCTTATCATTCCCGAAAATACACAAGAGCGCGTTGATCGGCTTCTCAAGTGGTTCAAGGAATTGGATGTCTATCCAGTAGATGTTATCAAGGAAGAGGAGTAAGATATGGGTCACGTATATACACCAGGACTAAAGGCCACTGCAAAGACGCTTGTCAAAAAGCGCAGACAGCTCCCCCTCAAGGGTGACGTAAAGGTCAAGGTCGGCGATATTGTCAGACCGGATACAGTAGTTGCCGGAACACATCTGCCAGGAAATGTTGAAGCTGTGAATGTCGCGAACAAACTCGGCTGTGATGCCGATGAAGTAAGGATGTACCTAAAAATCAAAGAGGGCGTACAGTTCAAAAAGAACGATGTATATGCCGAAAACAAAGGCTTCTTTGGTTGGTTCAAGACCCAGCTCAGAGCACCTTTCGATGGCAGCATTGAGAGCGTCTCTCCAATCACAGGCCAGGTCATACTCAGGGCAAAGCCTATTCCGGTTGAACTCATGGCATACATATCCGGCAAGGTAACAGAGATAATGCCAGAAGAAGGCTGCGAGGTCGAATCGGTTGCCACCTTCATTCAAGGGATTTTCGGAATTGGCGGAGAGAAATTCGGCGAGATTGTCGCACTCGCCCCTGACGAGAAAACTCATGTTACAGAGGATCAGATAACCCCTGCCCACAGAGGTAAAATAGTCATTGCAGGAAGCATCATCACAAGTCGGGTCTTCAAAAAGGCAAATGAACTGGGTGTTCACGGACTTGTTGCAGGCGGAATAGATGATTCGGATTTGAAAAATATTCTCGGTGAGGATATCGGTGTTGCCATCACCGGTTCAGAGGATGTCAACACAACGATTGTAATCACAGAGGGCTTCGGCGAGATACCTATGGCCCGTAGAACATTCGAGCTGCTTACACAGAACGCTGGTAAAGAGGCCTCCATAAATGGAGCAACACAGATCCGAGCAGGCGTCATAAGACCCGAGATTGTTATTGCACAACAGGGGCAGGCAACGACCTCAACAGCTGATGAGCCAATCGGACTTGGCATAGGAAGCAAGCTCAGGGTTATTCGTGTCCCCTATTTCGGAATGATAGGAACGGTTACAGGACTACCGTCTGAGCTCACGGTACTTGAGAGCGAATCAAAGGCCAGGGTTCTGGAGGTTGAGTTCGAAGACGGTAGAAAGGCCATCGTTCCAAGAGCAAATGTAGAAATGATTGAGGAATAACATAAACAACAAAAAAAAGAAAGAAAGGAGTAGCCTAATGGCCGAAAACAGGCTCAGGATTCTCCTGGTTCTTTTAATGGCACTTGGCATTCTTATTACTGGATGCGAAAAAGCCATACAGGAACCACCTCCAGCTTCTGAGGTCAAGGCTGTGGATCTCCCCGGTGATGACGGTAAAGCTGTCATGATCCAATGGAGACACTATGCCGCCTCTCCTGCCTTGAGGTACGAAGTACTTCGTGGGGAAAGCGAATCCGATATCGAAGAGGTCATAGCCGAGATATCCGCCCAGATATCCATCCCGGCTGTGGATACCTCCCATATCAACAACTTCGCTGATATGGACTTCTATCTTGTTCTTGACGACACTCAGGACCCGCCAGTGGGAAAAGTCGTTGAAGCTACTGCTGAGACAAAAGACTCTATTGCAGCCATCGGCGAGCACATCCAAAAAATCGAAATGACCGTTGTACCACCTGATTTCGATGAACTTCCCCTTGAATTCATCGAGTCAGATTTATACCGTGTCAGACCGATTGAGAAAATGCTCAATGAACCGCAAATCGAGAAACTGAACGGCATGGCTCTTGCAGAACCTGGAGACAGCCTCATCCCTTCGGATAGAAATAACACACTGAAGCTCAAGATCAGCCAGCGTGAAAGTGAATTCATCAAGAAAGGGAGAACGCTCAGACACCCTGTAGGCCCTGAAGAGGATCTCATAAAGAAATACGGACAAGGGGTCTATTCCATCGTGACAGACAATGCTCGTTATGCAACAAAATACAATCAGATGCAGGCATTGGACAATGACACAACCCATGTACTCGAGCCGGGTAAAGAATACTATTACAAAGTAAGAACATATTCCAGAGGCGAAGAAGGCGTGGATTCCAAGGCTGTGAGTGCAACCCCCACAGACAATGAACCTTCACCGCCACAGATTGCAGGTGCTCTTTACGACAAGGCATCCGGTGATCTCTTAGTTAACTGGATGACAAGAGATACTGACCTCAAGTCAACAGAGATATACAAAACTACATCAGATGACACCCTTCGCACAGGCGGCCAGAAGCTGGCAGAGGTTCACGCCTCATGGAACAGCTTGAAGATTGAAGATGCTGTCAAGGACTCCACTGATATGTTCTATATCATAACATCCGATGCAAATTCAAGTGCAAAGAGCGAACTATTTATGGCAAGCCCGGCAGACTTTGCTGAGGTTAACCTACCCTCTGAGTTGAGAATCCAGGACCATCCCAATGATGAGGGTCTGGCTCTTGACATTTTCTGGGAGCCTCCGGCAATTGACCTGAACTTCGATGTTGTCGCCAAAAGCACAGAGAAGATCACCAGAGATATTGAGCAGGAGATTTACTACTTTAATGGTCAGCTGACACAATTTGAGGATTCCATTCCTCCGTCAGCCCAGAAGGTTCAGGCATATATCACTGAGAAAGAGGGCGATGTCTACGACCTCATAGTCAGATATGATATCATGGCCAATACCTCCCATAAAGCAGCCTTCGCCACGATAAATCTGAAGGGTCACGGTCTCGACATAACCGAGACAGACTATGATGCCATTGGTCAGATACTCTTCGAGAATCTTCAGAAGGATGAGTACACAATTTCCGCAGTACTTAAAAATGAAAATGGCTTTGAATATGAGAATACCGAGTCCAGAGTCGAGAAGAATATCACCATAGACAAGGCCAAGACAGTCAATCATCCCCCCGCAGAGCGCAACTACCAAATATTCAGAACTGTTGCAGATGATCAAGTGCCTGAAAAGACAGAGTTTGAACTCTATACCCAGGCAGCAGGCTCTTCAAGGGAGTACATCGATCGCTGGTCGAAGGATGAAGAAGGGCAATATCGTGAACTCACTTCACACAAATATGCCTACTTCATAAGAGCGGTCGGACCTGATGGTAACTATGTCGAATCAGAGGTACTTGGACCTATTAGACCCCGCAGCAATTTGTTCAATACTGCAAAGACCGTGGTTGCAATATTTATTGGAATTTTCCTTCTTATTGCTGGCTACTACCTTGTTCAGGGTAGAAAAGGCAGAGAATATTTCATCCGCCCAATAGCGGGAATAACCCATATCGACGAAGCTCTTGGAAGGGCTACTGAGATGGGCAAGCCTATTCTCTACGTCATGGGTCTTGGTACACTTGGCGATCTTCCCACACTTGCCTCGATGACCATTCTCGGTCGTGTGGCAAAGAAGGCCGCAGAGTATCAGAACCGTCTTATTGTTCCATCCGCAGATCCGATTGTCATGCTTGTTGCACAGGAAACCGTTCGCTCGGCATATATTGATGCCGGCCGTCCGGATGCCTACAATGAGAACGACATCTACTTCATCACGCGAAGCCAGTTCTCCTATGCAGCAGCTGTTTCCGGTATTATGATGAGAGAAAAGACCGCAACCCACTTCTTCATGGGATGGTTTGCAGCAGAATCACTCATCCTTTCAGAGGCCGGAGCCATGACAGGTGCCATACAGATATCTGGAACAGATGCAGTCTCGCAGCTTCCTTTCTTTATCACCTCATGCGACTATACACTCATGGGAGAGGAGCTTTACGCAGCATCGGCATATATGTCCGGAGATCCACTTCAGATAAGCGGTCTTAAGATTCAGGACTCTCTTAAGGCAATTTATGCTATTCTGATGGTCCTCGGAACAATTGCACTTTCTGCGAATATTCTGTGGTTTGTCAATCTTTTCAAGGTTAACCTGGAACAGTAAGGGGGATTATGTTTTGGAAAAAAAGACTGCCCCTTCTGATTGCGCTGGTTATTGGAATCCTTCTCTTCCTGCAATACTTTGTACCGGGAAGAACCTCACAGGACTTCTTGACTCTATATCAGGACTGGGGCCTTGTAATCGGAGTTTTTGGTGCTGTTCTCGGCTACTACAGCATACTCCGTGTTCACATAATGAGAGTAGCTAAAAGGGCAAAGAACTGGATCTTCTCTGTTGTAACCCTCGGATGTATCGTTACCATGGTTCTTGCATGGTGGATACAGGGGGTTGAATCGGGTACTGTCTTTGATAATATGTTCAACTATGCATTGGTGCCGATTGAGGGGACGGTTTTCAGCCTTCTTGCCTTCTATATCGCATCCGCAGCCTACAGAGCATTTAGGGCGAGAAGCGCGCAGGCAACTGCACTTCTTATTGCAGCAATCATCCTGATGCTCGGACGAGTCCCGATAGGTCAGTATATTGCCATCGGCGACACTTCACTTGTTGATGTAGCCAACTGGATTCTCAATGTGCCTAATATGGCGGCAAAACGTGGCATCCTTCTTGGAGTAGGTCTTGGATCACTCCTTCTGTCACTGAAGCTGCTGCTGGGTATTGAGCGAAGCTATCTTGGTAGCGATTAAGGAGAAATTATGGGATTTTGGGATAAACTACAAAGAATAGACAGGCGAGTCATCTATCTGATTCTTGCCATTGCTATTATCCTTCCCTTCTTCTTCAGGCTCGGTCTTCCGATCCCTGTTACCAAGGAAGTGAAGGATATTTACGATTATGTTGAAACCCTCGGGCCGGACGACTGCGTGATGCTGTCTGCGGACTACTCCCCATCCGTCAGCCCCGAGCTCAATCCGATGATGGATGCTGTTATACGTCACTGCTTCGAGAGAAATGTTAAAGTCATTGTCATGAGTCATATTACCGTTGCACCGGGTATGTATCAGCCGATACTTGAGGGTGCAGCCGAGGAATACAAGATGGTCAATGGTATTGACTATGTCAATCTCGGCTATCGTTATGGCTACTGGCTTGTCGTCATGAGGATGGGCAATTCCATCGAGCAGACCTTCGGTGTTGACTACTACGGGACACCACTGAGAGATATACCAATGATGAGAAATATCGGCAGTTATCAGGATATCGACCTTCTGATACCCCTGACAGGCTCCAACTTCCTCGTCTGGATCACATTTGCCCACGAGCCATATCAGCAGAAGCTCGCAGCAGGTGTTACAGCGGTTATGGCCGCAGACTCCTATCCATACCTGCAGAGTGGACAGTTGATAGGTCTTATGGGTGGTCTCAAAGGTGCAGCAGAGTATGAGACACTCAATAACGAGCACTACGAAATACCGCCGCGTATGGCGAGCATCGGTATGGAGGCACAGAACTGGGCACATATTATCATCATTCTGTTCATCATCGTTGGTAATATCGCCTATTTTGCCTCTGAGAAGAAAAAACGCACAAAGTTCAGGGGGGAATAATGACTTTATCATCTAATCCATGGGTTTGGGTGGGAGTCTTTTTCACCCTTTCGGTGTACTCCTTCCTGTACAAAGACAATCCGTTCTATAAGCTGGCAGAGCACGTCACAGTAGGCGTATCTGTCGGATACAGCCTCTATATTGTCTGGACCAATGCCTTTATCGGTCAGGTCTATACTCAGTTCATGAACGGAGGCTACATCTTCAGCATGTATGTTGGCAAGAGATGGGATTTCGTTATCCCTGCCCTTTTGGGTATCTTCATGATATTCAGGCTTTTCCCTAAATATGCCTGGATGTCCAGATATTCACTGGCTCTCCTTGTTGGAGCTGGTGCAGGTATCGGTCTCCCCCTTGCCATGCAGGCAAGCATCCTTAAGCAGGTTTCTTCCTCGATGGTCAAGGTTGACTTCACGGGAACAGGAATTAGCAACCTGATTATCATCATCGGCGTTCTTGCCACACTATCCTACTTCTACTTCTCAAAGGAACATAAGGGGATTTTCGGCAAATTCGCCAATCTGGGAATATGGTATCTGATGGTCGGCTTTGGAGCGACATTCGGCTATACAGTTATGGCAAGAATGTCACTTTTCATCGGTCGTCTGCTCTTTATATTCCAGGATGCCCTGGGACTGAATCTCGTCAACTAACGAGTTCAGATAAAGCAAAGAGCCCCCCTTTCCGGGGGGCTTTTTTTTGTTAACCTTCTTCATTATCAAAATAATATTTTCCCTCTTATCCTTGAAGAATCATCCCCACCGTGCCGATAAGGAAAGCGGAATGAAACGCGTCCTGAGAAATTTTGAACTGGTCGACAGAATCAGTGCCGGTGGAATGGGAACAGTCTACCGAGCTGTGCAGCTATCCCTGAGAAGGGTTGTAGCTGTCAAAGAGCTGCACCCACAGCTTTCCAATCAAAAGGAATATACCGAGAGATTTGAGCGGGAGGCCATGGTTCTCGGCACAATGTTCAACGAGAACATTGTAGGAATTATAGATTTTGGCAGAGAGACAGACAGCTATTATATCGTGATGGAATACATCGATGGCGTATCGCTGGGTGATATACTCGATAAAACTTCAAATCTGATGGAAAACACTGCTCTGACAGTTATCGAAAGCATTGCAAGGGGACTGGCCTATGCACATTCGAAGGGCATTGTACACAGGGATCTGAAGCCTGCGAACATACTCATAAGTTCCGATGGAATAGTTAAAATCACCGACTTCGGACTCTGCCGCCCCCTGAAAGACTCCGATATTACACAACACAAGACCTTGATGGGTACACCAAGATATATGTCACCCGAGCAGGCGACCGGTAAAACGGTTGACGAGAGAAGCGATATCTATTCGCTGGGTATACTCTTCTTCGAGCTTCTCACTGGCTTCTATGCAATCTGGAACGAGAACACAGTTGAGATTCTACATGAAGTAGCCTATGGGGAAAGACTGGATCTATCAAGAATACCTGGAAATATAAATCCCGAGATAAAGCATCTCATCGAGAAGGCTACTGAAAAGAATCCCGAGATGCGTTTCTCTTCATGCAAGGATATCCTTGCTCAGATAAGAAAGATGCGGATATCCCAGAGAAACTTCAATAACCCTGCAAGCCTCGATGAACTACTCACTCAGATGGGCTTTGACAAGGATGAGGATAACCTGGCACTGCCAGAGAATATCCGTACAGGACAGACAACTAGAGCTGAGGTAAGTTCCGAAGAAACCACTAAGATAGATGAGAGACACGACTTCTACCAGTTCTCCGGTAACATAAAAGATCTTGATCCCGGTCGTTTTGTTGTGAGATACTATGACCATTTCGTTGAGACAAAATCCCACAGCAAGATAAAGAGTGCAATAAATGATATGCAGAATGTCCTGATTGTCGGTAGACCGGCTTCGGGAAAGACAAGAACAGCCTTTGAGATATTGGATGACTTGAAGGATAAAAGATCCGACTGGCAGGTATTCATTCCAGCACCCCGTCATATCGAAGATATCGGGTGCATTCTCAAAGAAATAGAGAAACCCAATTGCCTTTTCCTGTGGGACGACATTGATCAATATATATCCTTCTGGGATCCGAAGGCTCTATTCTCCGCCCTTGAGGGCACTCTGGACAATCTTCAAATCATTGGTACACTCCGCTCAGGCAATGAGTTTAATTCTGTTGAATCCCTTAGAACAGACTGGTTCTATTTCTTCGACAATAGAATATTCCTAGATGATATATCCGATGAGGATGCCCTAAAATTATCCATGGTTATACCCAACGCAAACACAAGAAATTTCGACGGCACCCCAGGCTCTATAGTCCTGGACCTTGGCAAAATAAAGGCAAGATACAGGGAAACACAAAATCCTGCGAGGGCAATACTCAAAGCACTGAAGATGTTTAATATAGTAGGTATAAAGACTGTCGACAAAGAGACACTGCTCAAGACTTCCAACAGGCTCTTTGGCTGCAAACTCGACAAGTTCAGCTTCAGGGAAACGATTCACAATCTCCTCGACAATAATCTTATCGCCCGTGACGAAAACTCGATTCGTTTCTATCACTATACATACTCCGAAAGGGTAGTTACCGACTACGGTGTCGAGGAGCTCAACGAAGACTTAAAGCTATTTCTTTCCATACTGAAAGAGCAGGAAAACCCTTATTACCTTGTTTCAACCTCGAACTATCTCTCCTCTATAGAGGATAACCTCCACACAATAGACTTGACCACACTCGCCCTTAAGATCAAACCAGATCTTTCGAAAGCATATAGCATAAGAGGAATGGCAAAGTGCAATCTGGGGGACTTCGATGGATCGATAGAGGACTACGATAAAGCAATTGAACTCAAGCCAATGAATGCTGATTTCTACAACAATCGCGGCGTAGCAAGGAGCTACAAGGGAGATATAGAAGGGGCTATATCCGACTATAACATGGCCATCTCCCTTAAACTCGACCATGCAGAAACATACTTTAACAGAGCAACAGTCTACTACAACACAGGTCAATTCAAAAAAGCTCTTAAGGACTATGATCGCACAATTGAACTTAGTCCTGACTATGCACCCGCCTATAACAACCGCGCAATTCTCAAAAGCTATGAGCTAGATGAGGTCGATGGAGCCCTCGAAGACTATTCTAAAGCCATCAAAATCAATCCGTCCTACACATTTTCATATTACAATAGAGCAAATGTTCTGACCTACAGGCTCAAAAGATATAAAGAGGCAGTAGATGACTATCAAAAAGCCATACAAATAGACCCTGATTTCGCTGAAGCCTGGTATAACAAGGGGATGGCCCATCTGTACCTAATGGATCCACAGACCGCTTTTTCCTGCTTTGAAAGGGCTCGTGAAATTGCCGAATGGGTTGGTGAAACATTGGCTCACGACGATGACTTCAACCAATTCCTTATAGAACACCCTGGTATCCTTGGATTATATAGCTTTAGAATAGATCATCTTATCAATCCGCATAGATTGAGTGTCGAAAAAAAGAAGAAATCCGCGTAAAAAATTTCCCTCCCCTCACAACAATCTCAAATAAGAATTCTATTTCTTCTGTTAATCGGATATTTTCCCTTGACACAACAAGGTGTATAGGCTTTTTTTCGAGATTAGTGAAAAAATATCAGGAGTTAAAAATGAAGACAATACCCGCAAGACAGCACGAACTAAACCCCAAGTGGTACATAGTCGATGCACAAGACCAGGTCCTGGGAAGACTGGCGACAAAGGTGGCGAGTGTAATCAGGGGTAAACATCGCCCGGGCTACACACCTCACCTGCCAGCAGGAGACTGCGTTATCGTCCTCAATGCCAACAAGGTCAAATTGACCGGCAAAAAGGCCGAAGAAAAAATCTACGACAGATACAGCGGATACATCGGTGGTCGCACGGTGATCTCCTACAGAAGAATGCTCGCCGAAAAACCTGAGTACATCATATCACACGCTGTAAAAGGAATGCTGCCGAAAAACCGTCTGGGACGAAAGCTCAACAAGAGACTCTTTGTCTACGCCGGAAATGAACATCCACATATGGCTCAGAAACCCGAGCCGCTGGAACTATAGGAGGAAAGTGGAAAAGGGTATCTACGCAACAGGAAGAAGAAAAACATCAGTCGCACGTGTATGGATATATCCAGAATCCAACGCAGACAGAATCGTTAACGGCAAGAGCTTTATCGACCATTTCTGCCGCGAAGTCCTTATCATGGACATCGATCAGCCACTTGAACTTCTGAATATCAAAGATTCAGTTGGCATCAAGGCAACCGTCAAAGGCGGCGGCCTTACCGGTCAGGCAGGCGCAGTAAGGCTGGCACTTGCAAGAGCTCTGTGTGAACACAATCCCGACTTCAGACCAATCCTCAAATCAGCAGGATTCCTCACAAGGGACGATAGAAAGGTCGAACGTAAGAAGTACGGTCTCCACAAAGCAAGGAAGAGACCTCAGTACTCCAAGCGTTAAAAGATTCAGGAGAACAAGATCCACAAGGGATCTAATATAAAGAAGGCATCTTAAAAGGATGCATAAAAGCAAACCAGCAATTGACGGCTGGGTCCTGAGGTGGCGCAAAAGATTCTCACGAGGCAGGAAAGCTCTTAAAGTGGCGACAAGAAGTTGCAACAGCGAGGCGAGAAAGCTCTAACGAGAATCAAGAACGAAAGAACGGTTTAACCCCATAGCGAATAGCAAGGGACTTCAACAAGCAGCGCACTAGATCGGCATTGAGCGACCCGTTACGAGTGCTCAACAGGCGATAGAGCAAAAGGTTAACCTGAAAGTTAAACAGAATTTGCTCGAAAATCCTGCAAAGGAAGCGTTGTGAAAAGTAAAGGGTAAGTTCGGCAAAATCGCTATATGGAACAAGCCTAACCTCGATATCAGCACAACAACTCAGGTAATCCGTTTTATGCTGGTGGAAGAAAAAACCCAGGAGAAAAAAATGTTGAAAGTCACCATGAAGGAACTCCTCGATGCAGGATGTCATTTTGGACACAAGACATCACGCTGGCATCCCCGTTTCAAACCCTACATTTTCGGCCCTCAGAACGGTATCTACATCATCGATCTTAAAAAGACCATGGTCAAGCTCGATGAGGCATACAAGTTCGTAAAATATGTCGCCTCCAGAGGCGGAAAAGCTCTTTTCGTAGGAACTAAGAAACAGGTAAAAAATCTTGTAAAAAGGCAGGCAGAGAGAGCCGGAGCATATCACGTAACCGAAAGATGGCTCGGGGGCATGCTCACAAATTTTAATACCGTCCGTCAGAGCATACAGAAACTCAAAGAATACGAGAAGCAGGAACAGGACGGAACCTTTGAGAAGCTGACCAAAAAAGAGGTGCTTCTGAGAGTCAAACATAAGAGAAAGCTCGAAAGAGTTCTCAATGGCATAAGAGACATGAGCGGAATGCCCGGAGTTCTGTTTGTCGTTGACGCATGCGCTGAGGACATCGCAGTCCAGGAGGCAAAAGTGCTCGGCATACCTGTCGTCGCCATGATCGATACAGACACTGATCCTTCCCTGGTTGACTACCCCATCCCTACAAATGACGATGCAATGAAATCCGTTCAGCTCATCACAAAAATAATTGCTGACGCTGTAATAGAAGGCCGCGGCGGAGAACAGTATCTCCAGGCGGAAAAAGAAGAAAAAACCGAGGAGTAGAGAAATGGCTGTATCCGCAATGGATGTTCAGAAACTGCGCAAGATGACAGACGCTGGTTTTGTAGACTGCAAAAAAGCCCTTGAGGAAACAGGCGGAAACATAGAAAAAGCTGTCGAATTTCTCAGAAAATCAGGTCTTGCCAAAGCACAGAAAAAACTAGATAGAGAAGCAGGAGAAGGCAGGGTCTTCTCATATATACACTCAAATCAGAAAATTGGAGTTCTTCTGGAGATATACTGTGAGACAGACTTCGTAGCCAACACACCGGATTTCCAGAAACTCGGTCACGACATTGCCATGCACATTGCAGCAGAAAGCCCTATCGGTATAACCAGAGAAGACATCCCTGAAGAGATCGTCAATAAAGAAAAGGATATCTTCAAAGAGCAGGCTCTGAAAACCGGAAAACCTGAAAATGTAATCGATAAGATCATCGAGGGAAGAGTTGATAAATTCTTCAAAGAGCAGGTTCTCATGGAGCAGGGCTTTGTCAAGGATCCCGACCAGACTGTTGAGGAGCTTGTTAAGAGCTTTATCGGTAAAGTCGGCGAGAATATTCAGATAACTTCCTTCCACAGGATTGCCATAGGAGGCTGACATCGCTTCAAATCTAACCGACTCCCCAGGAGAGTACCCCAAACTGAACAGGATACTCCTTAAACTGAGCGGAGAAAGTCTGAAGGGCGAAGAGGGATATGGACTCTCACCAAAAAGGCTTTCAGAGGTTGCCGATGAAGTCGCCACAATAAAAGATACACAGATTGCCATCGTCGTAGGCGGTGGCAATATTTTTAGGGGAGAAACAGGAGAAAAACTCGGTTTCGACCGAGTTCAGGGCGATACCATTGGCATGCTCGCAACGATTATCAACTCACTTGCTATGGCAACCGCACTCAAATCACGCAACCTTTCTGTAAAGGTCATGAGTGCCTTCCCAATGGAGCAGATTGCTATTACATACAGCCCCAACAGAGCCGTATCATTCCTTGAGGAAGGAAACATTGTAATAATAGGCGGAGGAAGCGGCAATGCCTTCTTTACTACCGACACTGCAGCCTCCCTCAGAGCACTGCAGATCAAAGCCGATGCCATACTCAAAGGAACAAGGGTTGATGGAGTATATTCAGGCGACCCTGAAAAGGATGAGAGCGCCATCTTTTACCCGGAGCTTGATTATGATCAGGTTCTCGAAAACCGGCTTCGTGTAATGGATCAGACCAGCTTCACCCTGTGCAGAGATAATGAGCTGCCCATTATCGTATTCAATTTCCTGAAATATGGGAATCTCCGTAAAATTATAGACGGTCAAAGAATTGGTACAATCATTCATAACCGGAGGTCAGAATGAAAGAGATAATCGCAGAAACAAAAGACAAAATGGGAAAATCCCTTCAATCTGTGCAGTCGGACTTCTCAAAACTGAGGACCGGAAAAGCTACACCTGCACTCATAGAAGACGTTCATGTCGATGCCTACGGTCAGGCTATGCCACTCAAACAACTCGCCTCGATATCCGTGCCTGATCCAAGAATGATTGTTGTTCAGCCCTGGGACAAGGGAATGCTCTCAGCAATAGAAAAGGGCATACTCAAAGCCGACCTTGGGCTAAATCCTCAAAATGACGGAAACATTCTGCGCGTAGCAATCCCGCCGCTCTCAGAGGAACGCAGAAAAGATCTGGTCAAACATGCAAAGAAGCTCGCAGAAGAGGGCAAGGTTGCTGTTCGATCCATCAGAAGATCCGGGATTGACAGCCTGAAAAGTATGGAAAAGGACAAAGGTATCTCCGAAGATGAGAGAATACGTGGCGAAAAAGAGATTCAGAAACTAACCGATGACTATATTGAGCAAATCGATGAAGCCCTTGAGAACAAAGAACAGGAGATATTAACAGTCTGAAGTTCTTCCCTGAAAAAAACTCTTCTCTTTTCCTTGTGATTGCCACCCTGCTGGTAACCTTTTTGTTTCTGATGGTTCAGGGTATAAATCAGGAGTTTTCGAGGAAAATTTATGTGTCATTCGCGATGACACTTTTCTTAGTTGGCATAATCTTCTCAAGTGCTATGCTTCTTTATGGTGTAAGAAAGAAGGATAAGTTCTCAGGTTTCTGGGGACCTGCCTTTCTTCTGCTCTATATTTTCTCATTCCTTTTGTTTCAACCTGTTATATTCAGAGCATTCAATTTCTATGTTGAAGAGGACTCGATCAAGTTCTACGATAATAAGCTCAAAAGAGATAATAGCTTTATAAAAGGAGTTATTGTCGATAGAATGGTGCAAATTGCACGAGACTATTATGGAGCAAATGGCTCCTATCCGGAGAATCAGTATATTATCAACGAGGTAAAAAAAGACAACATTCAACATCTTTTTGAGCAGTACACATTCAGCGTTCTGTTTTATGCTGATTCTGTTGCAATTAAATCAGTTAGCTCCGATGCAACCGAAGACACAGCTGTTTATCGTGCTACCCTGCTTGAAGAGCCAGTTCATTCTAAATAACATTCCAAAAGTAGCTCGAAGTCAGCAAAGCCAATATTACTTTTAACTTGACTTTGTAAGACTTTTACCCGTTTTTTAATCTATGAATTTCAAATGAAAACCAAAACGTAAGGAGGAGAGATGCGCAGAGTCTTTTTGATGGTTCTCGTTCTCGTAGTCGCTTCTTTGTTTGTGGGTTGTGAAAACAAAGCACAGATGGAAGAAATGCAGAAAATTAAGGACGAAAACACCGAACTTCAGGAAAAACTTGCTGAAGCTGAGACAAAAATTCAGGAGCTTGAGATGAAGCTCAAAGAATTTGCAGGCGAAGCTACAGAGGAGATGGAAGAGGCTGCAGAAGAGACCAAGGAAAAGGTCAAAGAAGAAGTCAAAGAAGTAAAGAAGGAAAAGGCCTCCTCTGACGAAGGCACCTCCAAAAAGAAAGTAAAGAAGTAAGGAGAAATGATGAAGAAACTATTCCTAATCTCACTCTCGGTACTTCTTCTTATGTCATTCATCGGTTGTGATGAATCAGCCGAAGAAGATATCGATCCCCCAACAGCACTGGTGCTGACAGCTACAACCAACGGGCTTGGTGTAAACCTCGCATGGACAGGCAGCACAACAGAGGACATCGACGGCTACACAGTCTATTTTGACGGTGCGGTTATCGCAGAAGAGATCACAACAACATCCTATCAGCACACAGCACCGGGAAATCTCGGCGACTATGAGGTTGTTGCTGTGCGTGACGATCAAGAGAGCGATCCTGCAACAGCATCCTCTGAGCTGGTCGAAGGCACATCAAACACTATTTGGTACATGGGAGATTCTTCCCCTGATCACCCAAGTGGTTTTGGATGGGACAAAATGGACGGCTCAGGCATGGAATACAATCTCGATGCTGCCAATCATCCTCTCATTGATTTCCTTCTCGACAGCGAGATGGACATCATCACACCGGATATTGAGCTTGCAGGTGGCAACGAGACATGGTTCAAATACTACTCAAGCTATACCAATATCACAGAGGCTCTTGAGAATATCGGCGACTATGGCACATATATCGATGGCGAGGTCGGCGAGGCAGCTGTCGTTGCTCTTCCAGACGGAAGTGACTACTACTACTGCAAAATGGAAGTTACATCCGTAAACGATACCGATCATTCGATCACAATTCGTTGGGGCTTCCAGCTTATTCCGGATCTCAGACTTCTGGACTAAGTAAAAGGCAAGCTGATTTTTCCAGCTAGATTTAGAAAGAGACCCACTCATGTGGGTCTTTTTTCTTTCTAATGCCTTATAGAATAACCTCTGAATTTTGAACTGACTGAAAAGTATCTAAGATTTAGAAAGGAGACAGGATGAAAAGAATAGTGCTTCTCGTAGTTTTATTAATACTTCAATTATCATTCATTGGCTGTGATGATTCTGGTGATGAGACAAATCCTCCACCTGAATATTTTCAAGTTTACCCCGAAGAAGATTGTCTTGCCGCAGGTGAGAGCATCCATTACATGATCACTGATGAATCTGGTGTAGAATATTCTTCGATAGATTTAAAAATAAATAGTTATGACGTAACCTCTTCCGTTGTCATCGATTCGGCAGATGGAGCTACGTCAGTTGAAGTTTTGTTACTACTTGACTGGTCTGAATATACAATGGATGATTTTCTTTGGTTTTGTATAGAGAGCAACGACCTTGATGGAAATATGTCCGAACACTGCGACAGTATAGCAGTTTGTCCTACTGAAGAAATCATCAATCCCGCAACAGCCCTCGTACTGACTGCCACAACAAACGGCCTTGGTGTCAACCTTGCATGGACAGGCAGCACAACAGAGGACATCGATGGCTACAAAGTATATTTTAACGGCACAATAATCGTAGATGATGTCACGACAACATCCTATCAACACACAAACCCAGGCAGACTCGGAGACTATGAGGTCGTAGCAGTGCGCGACGACGAAGAGAGCGATCCTGCAACAGCATCTTCAGAGCTGGTTGAAGGGACATCCAATTCAATATACTGGATGAGCGACCCTTCCCCAGATCACCCAAGCGGTTTCGGCTGGAGCAAGTTCGATGGCTCAGCTATAGAATACACACTCAGTGCTGCAAATCACCCATACATTCACATCGTCCTCGATTCTGAAATGGACATAATCTCCCCTCATATCGAGCTAAGTGGAGTTGATATAAACAATACTTTCTTTGACTTCATACCAGAAGGATATAGTTCAATTACACAGGCAGGACCCTGTCATGGGGAATATTTTGATTACTACGGCACATATATCGATGGCGAGGTCGGCGAGGCAGCTGTCGTTGCTCTTCCGGACGGGAGTGACTACTACTACTGCAAAATGGAAGTTACATCCGTAAACGATACCGATCATTCGATCACAATTCGTTGGGGCTTCCAGCTTATTCCGGATCTCAGACTTCTGGACTAAGTAAAAAGCAAGCTGATTTTTCCAGCTATATTTAGAAAGAGACCCACTCATGTGGGTCTTTTTCTTTTCTTGAGAACATTAATCTTGAATTTAAGAAAGCCCCACTTGCCATTACCATGGCAGACAATTCACAAAGTCCTTGAAACAACCTCGAATTTATGTTAAATTTTCAATTAAAAAGAAAGGAGCAAAGATGAAGAAACTTCTCTTTATCACAGCAATATTGATTCTGTTTGTTGCCGGTTGTTCAGACGACGATAAATTCGTAAATGACCCACCCGATGATCTAAGTTTTTACATCAATTCAGACAGCACGGCAGTTCTAAGATGGGAGCATTCACCTGATTACGAAAATGAAGATTTCCTCCATTACGCCATTTTCAGGCAAAACAGCCCATTCGATGCCGGTGCTGAGGAGCTGGACACCGTCAATGCAGCAGAGATTTTCACATCAATGGCCGATTCACTGATTGTACCAACAAGACAGAACACTCGCTACTACTACGTTGCAAAGACCGTTCTTGACCGTGAGGAAAGATGGAGCGACAGGTCCAATTCAGTCAACCTTGCAGGAACAATAAGCGGTACAGACACAATCTATCAGGTCGGACTAGGCGATGAATACAACTGCGGATTCGGTTTCGACGATGAGGGCGCGATGGGCTATCCAATGATAGCAGACAATCAGAACGATATTTTCTTCTATTTCGGAACAGTCAATGAGGACGATTCCCCAGGACAGCCTGCCATAAAGAGTCCACACCTTTATTCGAGCACATACCTGAATGAGACAATGTTCAAAGAACTTGGTTTCGGCTCTTGGAGAACATTCAATACCGTCTCCGATGCCGGAATGGCCTACTATCTGAACATGCAGATAGGCGGACAGGTTATCGGTATAAAAACACCGGACAATCACTATGTCAAGATCAACTTCGTTGATATCAGCAGCGTTGACGGAACATATTACAAGGCTGTCTTCAACTGGTCATATCAGCCGATTGTGAATTACCCGGTCTTCTGATTTCCAGTTCAATAAAGAACTTATGGAAACGGGTCCTTTGACCCGTTTCTTTTATTCTTGCAATCTCAAACAAAAGATCTTTATGTCTATGCAAAAAGTATTCGAAATTGTCGCAGAAGATAAAAGAACCAGGGCAAGGGCCGGATTACTCCATACTAATCATGGAGTGATAAGAACACCACAATTCTGCCCTGTTGGAACCTCAGCAACAGTTAAAACACTCGCAGCACCGGACTTGGAAGATGCGGACATCATACTGAACAATGCATATCATCTCTATCTGAGACCGGGAATGGATGTCCTGAAGAAGATGGGCGGACTCCATACCTTCCAGTCCTGGGAAAAGCCGATTATAACAGACAGCGGTGGTTTCCAGGTTTTCAGCCTGTCCGGACTTACCAAGGTGACAGAGGACGGGGTGAAGTTTCAGAGCCCTTTCGATGGCTCATACCATTTCATTGGTCCCGAGGATATTGTGGATATCCAGACAGCTATGGACTCTGATATCATGATGTGTCTGGATGAATGTATCCCCTACCCCTCTCCGAAGTCCGACACAAAAAGGGCATTGGCTCTTACACTCAGATGGGAGAAGCGTGCCCTCGAACATTGGCGAACCCTTGATAGATCAGGACTGCTTTACGGAATAATCCAAGGAGGATTCTTTGAGGATCTGAGAAGGGAAAGCACAGAGCGTATTATAGAGATGGACTTTCCCGGCATCGCCCTCGGCGGGCTTTCTGTAGGTGAACCAAAGAATATGCTATATGATATGGTAGATGTTTCGACTGAGATGATACCTCACCAGAAGCCGAGACACCTCCTCGGAGTTGGCACTCCACTGGATATACTCAGGGGTGTAGAGCTTGGAATAGACCATTTTGACTGTGTGATGCCTACAAGAAACGCAAGAAATGGCTCAGTCTTCACCTGGAAGGGTAAATTCACGGCAAAGGCAGGGGCATATAAGGACGACACAAAACCGATTGACGAAAATTGTGGCTGCTATACATGCAGAAATTTTTCACGGGGATATATCAGGCATCTCTTTAACTCCGGAGAACTCCTTGCTCCCCGCCTGGCTACAATACATTCTGTCTATTTTTATCTCGAGTTCATGAGAGAGATCAGAAAATCGATTATTGAGGATAGATTTGATCGATTTGCAAGGAACTTCCGAGCAGATTACAGCGAAACACCATTGACACCGGAGATCAAATGAAGTCTGGATACATACTTGCAAAGGGCAGGAAAATACCCATTGAGAAACCCCTTGTCATGGGTATACTGAACATGACTCCTGACAGCTTCTCAGATGGCGGACTCTATATAGAACCCCACAGGGCAATCGACAGGGCATTGGAGATGATTGAGCAGGGAGCAGATATCATCGACATCGGTGCAGAAAGCTCAAGACCCTTTGCCATGCCTGTAGGTGTAGATGAGGAAAAGGCAAGGATTGGCGAGCTTGTAGGGGTCCTTGCAAAGGACGGAATTTGTGTATCAATTGACACATATAAGCCGGAGGTCGCAGACTTTGCCCTCAGTCAGGGAGCGCTTATTGTCAACGATATCACCGGTCTCAGGGACGAGCACATGATGAGAATTGCTGCAGAGAGCAAGGCCGCTGTCATAATTATGCACATGCAGGGTAATCCAAGGACAATGCAGCTCGATCCCCAATATGATGATGTGATTGATAATATTCTCAATTATCTGTCGGATACCACAAAACATGCCCTTGAAAGTGGCATAGACCGCAGATCCATTATTGTAGACCCCGGAATTGGCTTTGGCAAAAGACCCGAGGATAACTATTTGATATTAAAAGAGATGGAAGCCTTCACTGATCCTGGCTTTCCTGTTCTGCTGGGTGCATCGAGAAAGTCATTTCTGAAATCCATTGGTTTCGAGGATGTAAGGGACAGGTTAGAAGGCTCACTAGCAGCTGCTGCAGTTGCTGTTTTTCAGGGGGCATCTGTAATCAGAACCCACGATGTAAAGGCAACCAGAAAAACCGTCGATACTGCATGGGCAATCAGATACGGCATAGATGATTGACAAGATTTGAGTATTCTTATCTAATCTTTTCCTCCCCGACTGCCGATATATCATTCAAATGGATACACAAGAATACAAATACAGACAGATTATAGCGGCCAAGTCGCTTTACTATGCAATTAAAGGTGATGAGCAAAGATCCGAGGCTTTGAGATTCTTCCTCAGAAAACTGGGGGAAGAGGACGAAAAAGAGATCTCGTTCCCTGAGGATAAGAGCATGACATTCAAAAAGGCTGCCTAGTATCACTATCTTCTGTTTTCGGCAAGCACAGCACGGACAATATGAAGGTCATATTGATGTGTGATCTTTATATTAGCTGGATCATCAATGGTGATATGTACCCTTTCACCCATGAGTTCCATTGCCTGGGCATCGTCTGTCGGCAGAATCCCTGAGGGAAGATTTTCGAGGGAAGATAGAAGTACACTTCTTTTGAATACCTGTGGGGTTCTTGCCAGATAGAGTGTGGAGCGATTCGGTGTTCGTGTTATGAAGCTGTCCCGAGCCTCTTTGACTGTCTCATTCGCCTTTATGGCGAGGATGGATGCCCCGTATTCAATGGCATTTCTCGCTACAGCATCAATATTCTCTGGTCTGACAAGGGGTCTTGCCCCATCGTGAATCGCTACAAAATCCCTCTTTGCAGCCCTTATTCCGTTTATAACGCTATCTACCCTCTCTTTTCCACCGGCAACCAGATCATCAATACCTTCAATCCCCTCAAACTGATCAAAGTGGTCGGGATTGGCAACAACAATAATCCCATCTATCATAGCAGCCCTTCTGAAGGCTGAAATTGTCCACTCAATAATTTTTTTGCCGAGGACTTCGACATATTGCTTGGGAACTTCTCCGCCAAATCTCTTCCCTGTGCCTGCAGATACTATAATTGCATCGATTCCGTTCATGTTCGGAAAATACCCTTTTTTTCATTAGCTTGCAATTTTTTTCTCAAGAGTCAAACTTTCCTGTCGATAAGATATTCAAAGCAGGAGGAAAATGCGTATATCAGATCCGAAAAACAGTCTCAGCAGAGCCATCGAAAGCAGGTCTCTTTCAAAGATAGAGAAGTTTCCGTCTCAAAAGACTGATATTAAAGGCCCTGCAAAATCCGGTATCATAATCGACATATCCGATCACGCCCAGAAGATAAAGCAGCAAAATGAGTCAATCTTGTCAAAAGCCATTTCAGAAGAGATGGGCTCAAAGAGGATCTTCGAGATACGTAACAGAATGGACAATGGCTTCTACAACTCACAGGAAGTAGTTCAAAAAATTGCCGATGGAATCCTATCTGAACTAGCCCTGATGTCCTGATAATCTATTCCAAAGAAAAAGTTTGATTATTACTTACAATGGGTTATTTTTTATTCCATGCCCGATAGAGATTCAGAAAAACTGAGAGCGGAGATCGATTCTTTAGAGAGGCAAATCTCCCACAAAGAAACACAGATAAGCCTGCTAAAGCATACCATCGACTCCCAGAGACTTGATTTTGCTCAAAGACAGCAAAAGCTGATTGGCAGCGCAAGGCAGCTTTATACTCTTTTACGTGTTTCCATTAATGTAAGCCAGGCCGAAGATCTTGAACTTCAGCTCAACTTCATTGCAAGTGGTATAGTTGAGGCAGAACTCTCGACAAGGGTGGTTATAAATCTGATAGATGATAGATGGCACAGAATCCCACTGGCCTTTGCAGGCTTTTCTGAAGAGGAGCAAAAGGCCATTCGAAATGCCTCGGAAATCCACCGTGAAAAATGGCTCAGAATAATCTCAGCACAGTACAGAATTGGGTACAACTCATATCTGATTCCTTCAGACGACCCTATCGCGCCTGATATCTACAATCTCCCCGACCTTGCTGAGAACACAAACACTTTCATGGGAGGTGATTTTCTGATTCTCCCCATGAAGGATGCAGACAGACAGATCACTGGAGTGATAATACTAAACAATCAGAAGCAACAGAAAAAACCAGCAGATACAGCCATTCACCTTCTGGAAATATTTTCCAGGGATGCTGCAAGGGCTATAGAGAGACATTTTCTGCACAGACAGCTGAAATATGACGAGAATCTTCTGAAAAGAATCCTTGACTGCTCGACAGATATTGTCGTCACAACCGATCAACTTGGCAGAATCAGCATGATCAACAAGGGGGCTGAGAAAATCCTCGGCTATCGATCAAGCGAGTTAATCGGCAAGTCGGTAAAACAGCTCTATCGAAAGCACGATGAGGCTCGTAAGATTCTCAGAATAATGCGCAAGGGTTCAGGTATGGTCAAAGATCACAAGATTGAAGCAAAGAGCAAACAGGGCGATACCATTCCGATACTTCTGTCGGCTGCAATTATATATGACAGGGAAGAGAATGAACTCGGCACAGTCGGAATCGCCCGTGATCAACGCGAGCTCAAATGGATCAATCAACAGCTCAAATCCTGTCAGAACAATCGTATTGACAAAAGAGCAATTGCTAGGTTCACACAGAAGCTCTCCGAGCCAATGCAGGGACTAGAGCTTACCATTGACCGAATACTTAAGACAACCAGAGATTGTGAAGGCGGGGAGAAGATTCACAATGACCTTGAAACGATTCTGAAACTGTTCAGGCAAATCTACGAAACATCCACACAGTTCTCTGATAATCGAGATTTTTCAGACATCCCTGAATATGAACAGATTAGCTTTTCAGATAAATACTCAATACTTCTGGTCGACGACGACGAGGTAGTGCTCCAGGGAATATCACACCTTCTCCAGGAATATGGCTTGGATGTAACCAGCACAAACACAGCCGAAAGAGCAATAGAGCACATAGAAGAAAAGAGTTGGGATCTTGTGGTGACAGACATAAGGCTGCCGGAGAAGGATGGCTATGAAGTCTATCGCAAAGCCAAGGAAAAGGATCCTACCCTGCCCGTGATTCTGGTCACCGGATATGGATATGACCCGAATCATACCATAATTCGAGCGGCGCAGGACCCCAATACACGGATATTCTTCAAGGAAAAGCCGGTAAATTCCATAGAATTGATAGGTCTCTTAAAAGATGTCCTCGAACCTGTCAGCCAAGAGATTGAGCCAGGTCAATAAGATCTTCATCCCTGCCATAATCTCCGATAAGCTGCAATGATTCAAAGCCCTCAAGGGGAATAGATATTGCGGGAAAACCTCCCATATTCGCTAATGCAGTTAGAATATCGAGCTTGTAGAGGTCACAAGGTTCCAATACGCCCAGTTTGAATGGGGGCACAGGACTTGTTGGCAGAGCCAGAAAATCATATTCTGAGAAGATCTGTTTCATACGAAAAGTTATAAGTCTCCTCAAATGAACTGCCCTTTGGTAGAGCTTACGACCATATCCACGGGACAACACATAGCCCCCTGTTATGAGACGTCTTTTTACCTCATCCCCGAAACCCTCTCCCCGTTCCGGAACAAAACGATTACCAAAATGAATGCCATCATATCTTGAGAGACAACTGCTCATCTGTGCACTGGATAGAATCTGATAGACTGGAACCACATAGTCCCACAAATCAAAGCTGATTATCTCTGCCGTGTGTCCCCCATCCGAAAGAAGTGTATTTATAGACCTTGATTGTCTCTGAGCAAATGGTGTTGCATCATATTGAACATGGGCAATCATGCAACCTTTTTTATGGAAGCTGGCATTCAAATTTGTAGAGTCCCTCTTATCAACTCCGGATACAACTGAAAATACCCTTCGAACAATCTCAATGTCACGGGCAAGGATTCCAACATGATCAAAGGAGGGCGCAAAGGCTGTTAGCCCATGTCGGGAAATCCTTCCATAGGATGGCTTGAAACCAACAACTTGACAAAAAGATGCGGGAATTCGTACAGATCCTCCTGAGTCACTCCCAAGGGCAAAATCGCATTCACCAAGGGCAACCGAGGCTGCAGAACCCCCTGAAGACCCACCGGCTGTAAGATCTGGAATATGGGGATTTCTTGTTGGACCGAAAATTGAATATTCAGTAGAAGAACCCATGGCAAACTCATCGAGATTTGTCTTTCCAATGATCTCGCCGCCCTCTTTGATGATTCTTTCAACTGCAAAGGCATTGAAACCCGGTTCAAAACCCTTGAGACTTTTTGAGGCACAGGTCATTGGCATACCTGCAACTGCAATGTTATCCTTGACTGCCGCCCTCAGCCCGGAAAGCTTTCCTCTGACCTCTAGACTCAAACTCTTTCGATATACAAGGGTATTATAGTTCACCTGACATATCCCTGATTATCCTCTCCATTTCGTCAAGGAGACTCTCGTCAATCTTGCCGCGCAGTCTCTCCCGAAGTTCACCCTTCACAAAGATAATCACGCCGTCAACAGTACCGGCAATGCCAATGTCCGCTTCCCTTGCCTCCCCGGGACCATTCACCTCACAACCCATAACCGCCAATGTCAGCTCCTCTTTTATGTCAGAAAGCCTTTTGATCATCTGGCTGGCTATGTATTCCACATCCATTCGCTTTCTCGCACATGTAGGACAGCTGACTAGATTTAGTCCGGGAAAGCCCCTGAGTCCTGTTGCCTTGAGGATGGATTTCGCTGCGATAACTTCGTTAACAGGGTTACCCGTCAGTGAGACACGAATCGTGTCCCCAATTCCATCGAGAAGCAGAGAACCTATGCCTATTGCCGATTTTACTGTTCCCTCACCTGGCATACCTGCCTCGGTGACACCAAGATGCAGTGGAAAGTCATACCTCTGCCGAAAGAGCCTGTTCGCCTTGACCATAAGAGGGACGTTTGAAGCTTTGAGGGAGATTACTATATCCTCAAAACCTGCTTTCTCGAGCTGATCTATGTTCCTCTCAGCCATTGTCACCATAACTTCTTCCGGAGGACCAGAGGATTTATCTTTCTCGGGAACTGAACCCCAGTTAACACCAACACGTATGGGTATACCCCTATCAATACAGGCTTTTGCCACCTCTCTGACCTTCCATTCTGCTCCAATATTGCCCGGATTGATTCTGAGTTTATCTGCACCCATTTCTAAGCATTTAAGTGCAAGCCTGTGATCAAAGTGTATATCACAGACTATTGGAAGCCTTGTTAATACCTTTATCTCTGCGATCTTTTCGGCGGACTCCAGATCCGGAATCCCAAGGCGAACAATCTCGCATCCTGCCTTCTCAACCTCATTGATCTGAGATACAGTAGCAGCGACATCGCGAGTGTCGGTATTTGTCATTGTCTGAATTGAAACCGGCCATTTACCGCCAATTCCAATTTTTCCTATAAAAATTTCTCGACTCAATCTTGACACCACCTCAAATTGATACTATTTTGTGGTAAATTTAGACCATCTGTGCACCAGCGCAAGGAGGTTTTTGATGAAAAAATTAATGATATTCTTCCTGATAGCATCAATTCCATTGTTTGCACAAGAGAAAAACAAGACAATGACAGAAGAGGAGTTTGTCGACATCTATGTCGAGCTTTCCCTCGCTGCAGAGAAGTATCTTGCAGATCAGGACAGCGTTGCCCATGCTGCGAAGATGGATTCTATCTTCGCCGATGCCGGATTCACGAAAAAGGACTGGGAAGAGTACAGAAAAACAAAAAATTCTGATCCTGAGGGCTGGCAGAAGATCTATGATAAGATCATAGCCCGAATCACAGAGCTTCAGAAAAAGGAAGAAAAGGACGAGCAAAAGTAGCAGTTGCCGTCTATCTTGTCTATCCCCAAGCAATTCAGTTTTATCTTGCCCCTGCGGTTGACACAAGGTATAATGTTGTGTACCGAGGAAGGAAACTACTTTGAATATATTCGGATATAAACTGAAACTTCTCAAAAGAACTATTGTCCAAAAAGGAGTTGAGTCTAAGGCAAAACTCATTGTCGGACTTATAGTAATCAGCATCTTTTCCGGCGGTGGTTTCCTGCTTTTCTACAGCATTTTCAACTTCCTCAAAGATGTTCAGGATATAGGCACAATTCTCGCCGATCGCTTGATCGGTGTGGGATTCCTTGGATTCGCACTAATGCTTTTCATCAGCAATATTGTGTCTGCAATATCCACCCTTTACACCTCAACAGAGACACATTTTTTCATGAGCTCTCCCCTCACGCATAGGAAGACATTCTGGATTAAGTTCCTGGATAATCTATTCTTCTCCAGCTGGGCAACGGCTGTAATCGGTGTTCCCCTTTTTCTTGCCTATTCCTTTGTTTTTGAGATAAACTGGTACTATTTCATCACCAATACCATCTTTGCCCTTGGTGCCTTTCTGCTGCTCCCTGCATATCTCGGAGCCGGTCTTTCCATTCTGTTCTTTCTTGCTGCAGGTAAGTTCGGATATAGAAAAGTACTCTATGCCGGCATAGCATTTGGTGCAATAGCAATTTTCTTCTATGTGAGACAGAACCAGCTGACAGGCATTCTATTCAGCATCAGGGGGGATCTCAATGTCCTCAACTACTACCTCCAGAGCCTTGCTTCCACAAATACTGTGCAGTTCACACCTTGGGACTGGTTGGCAAATGCTCTCAAATTCGCCCGTTGGGGAGATCATCAGAGATATCTCACAAACATGAGCCTTCTAATCTCCTCGGCAATATTCGGAGGTATCATACTTGATTGGTTTGCTGAAGCTCTCTATTACAGAGCTTTCCTCGCTGCAGGAGCTACAATTTCCAGGAAGAAGAAAAAGAGGGTTAAAACTGAGCTCTACGGTGGTCTGTGGAAATTCTTCTCACCCTTTCAGAAGGATATACGTTCACTGCTTGTCAAGGACATCAAGCTCTTTGTCAGAGATCCAAGCCAGTGGACACAATTCGGTGTTCTTCTGGTTCTTCTCGGTGTTTATCTTGTAAACCTCAGACATGTACCAATGCGTGTCGGCTCTGAAGCACTGAAGTTAACCATCTCTTTTGCCAATTATGGTTTTTGCGGATATATCCTTGCTACTCTTTCGGTTAGATTTGTCTATCCTTCAATAAGTATGGAAGGCAGGAGTTTCTGGCTTGTCCGCTCCTCACCCACCCCTGTGGCTCATATTTTCTGGGAGAAGTTCTATCTTGCCTTCGGGATATTTTTCATTATCGCTGAGAGTGTTGCAGTTATATCAAATGGCATACTTGCGCAAAGCAGATGGATGATGGTCCTGACAGGAGGTGGCATATTCTTCATGAGCGTTTCACTTGTCAGCCTCTCTGTGGGGCTTGGGATTATCTTCCCTGACTTCGAGGAGGCAAATCCCGGGAAGATAGCGTCGTCCGGTGGTGGAATGATTACAGCACTTCTCTCGCTAATCTATGTAGCACTTTCTGTAATCATTCTTGCATGGCCTACGCGTGAATATCTTGCGCATCTGACTTCCGGCAAGGCCTTTCCGACATATTCGATGGTTTTCGGCGGTGTTCTACTTGTTGTTCTGAATCTGGCAGCTACTCTCATTCCCCTTTATCTCGGGGTTCGTGAGATAAAGAGACTGGAATATTGATGACAAAGATGCTCGAAAATATTCAGAAATCGCTGAATACAGCAATTTCAGGCCTTTCAGGGGACCTGATTCTGGATAAACTCTTCGAAATGTTGGTGATCATAGGGCTTTTCTTCTTCCTGCTCTTCATACTTAAAACAATAGCAAGAAAGATAGTAGAAAGGCACAGGGATGACGACCCTGAAACTCAATCAGAGCAAGAGAAAAGGGCTGAGACCCTGTCTAAGATTTTCCTTGTTACCGGTCGATTGGTGATCTTCATCATTGCGGTTTTTATGCTTCTGCGCACACTGGAGATCGACATTGCCCCCCTTCTGGCAGGGGCTGGAGTGGTTGGCATTGCAGTTGGTCTGGGCGCACAGAATCTGATCAAGGACATTCTGAATGGTTTTTTCATTTTGCTCGATAACAGGATGAGAATAGGCGATGTCGTCGCAATTGGAGATGTCTGGGGGCAGGTCGAATATATTGATCTCAGAAATACTCATCTTCGCAGCCTCGACGGGACATTACATATGATACCAAACGGCTCTATAGATATAATCAGCAATATGACATATAAATGGTCACAGGTAAAGCTGGACATTGGTGTGGCATATAAGGAAGATATTGACAGAGTTATCGAGATCCTTGAGGATATCGGAAAACAGATGCGCCTAGATGATGATTTTGGAAGATTCATCCTAGAGGATCCACAGATCCTCGGATTGGATAAGTTTGGCGATTCTTCCATTACAATCTCTCTACTTCTGAAAACCATGACAAAAAAACAATGGGCAATTGGAAGGGAATACAGAAGAAGAATAAAGATCAGATTCGATAAAGAGGGCATCGAAATTCCTTTCCCCCAAAGAGTCATAACCCAAAAAACACCTTGACCTGCTTATAAGGCATATGTTTATTCACTTGAAAACAGGAGGTAAAATGAAAACAAAAATGATCGTAGCACTATTAGGAATCCTAATCTTCTCATACATTTCCTGCACACCAGTTGAGCAGGTCTCAGAAGAAAACCCTGCCGATCAATCCCAGGCAATGGCCGAAAAAGAAAGACAGAATCAGATCAACATGAAGATGTCCTTTGCCCAGGAATACTACAAGAATAAGGACTATAAAGAAGCTATCCCCCTATATCGCGAAGTCATAGAGACACTTGATCCGGATAACTCCACCGCTTATAAATACCTAGCTTATTCCTATTTAAGACAGGAAGATCCCGCAATGGTCGACAGCGCTCTTACCGTTTTTCATCAGGCAGCAGATAAATATCCAGACAGAAGTTTCCCCTTCTCCGGGCTTGGATACGTCTTCATAACCACTGGTGTTTATGACTCCTCTAAATATTACTATGCAGAGGCACTTAAGAGAGATTCGGAGGATGACAAGATTATTCTCAGTCTGGCAAGGCTTCACGTAAAGGATGGAGAGCTTGATGAGGCGGTTTCTGTTCTTGAAAAGGGTAAAGATATCGCTCCAGATAATCAGGATATCTGGGAATTGCTCGGCAATCTCTACGAGGCAAGACGTAATAATGAAGGCCTTGTCGAGGTCTATGAGAATCTAAATCGATTAGATCCCGATGACCCTGAGTTCCTCCTTGAGCTTGGACAGGCATATGCAAGAACTGGCAACGATGCCAAGGCCGAAGAGATGCTGCAGTCCTATATCGATGCAAATCCCGGTGACTGGATGGGCTACAACTATCTTGGAAAGGTCAAAACACTCCAGGCTAAATATGATGAAGCTATAGATCTCTTCAAAAAAGCAATTGAACTTAACCCAGAGAACCCCAAGATTTACTGCGATCAGGCATCTGCTTACGTAGAAAGCGGAAGTCTCACAAGTGCATCAACCTGTTTGACCAATGCCCGTAAAATTGACAGAACCTATGGTTACGCCTATATTGTTGAGGGCGATCTTATAACAAAACAAGCCTATAGAAAGGTTTCACCCGAAGGTGAGCTTGATTACTGTGCCAAGGAGAAATTTGAAGAGGCATATAATACCTATAAAGCTGCAATGAATGACGAGAAGTGGGGAAATATAGCCCGTTCCCGTATGAAAACAATTAAGGACTATCTCCCGACTGGCGAAGAAAGAGCGGCCTGGAAACACATGGGCCAATCCTGTGACTGATATATGAGAAGAGCAATTTACATAGTCATCTTGACCTCCTTTTTGCTTGTTTCATGCACGAAAGAGGAGAGACAGTTCAAGAATGCGGTCATCCACTACGAAGCTGCTCAACAAGCTCTGACAGAGAGAAATATGACCCTCGCCCTTGAAGAGCTAAACAAGGCCATTGAAATCTATCCCCCTTATATAGAGGCTCATATACAAAGGCAGTGGCTGAGATCTAAGAGGGTTGATACAGAGATCATCCTGAAGGACTATGAGAACCTCATGAGACAGAACAGAAAGGTTCCTGAGTTCCATTTTCTCTATGGCAGGCTAATCGATGATCCAGACAAACAGAGAACCGAATACGAGTTGGCACTTGAACTGGACCCCAATTTCGGGTGGGGATATTTTGGGCTCGGATGGATTGAATACAAGAAAAAGAGATATGCACAGGCCAAAGAACAGTTCGGAAAGGCAGTATCAGTCGATCCTGAGAACCCACATTTTCTAAATAATCTGGGCGGAACGTGTTTCTTTCTGGGTCAATATGACGAAGCAATTGAACATCTGAACAAAGCTCGGGAGCATGAGAGCCAGTATCCAAGACCATATGCCAATCTTGCTACAGTATATCTCCAACGAACTGAGTTCGACTCGGCAATCAGGATGCTTGAGCACTACCTGAATCTCGCCCCTATGGCCCCTGACTACGAAGAGCTTTCATCCAAACTTGTACAGCTAAGGGGAAGATAACCTCTTCCCCTTCATGTAATCCACTATTTTTATATTACTTGACTTAGTTCATCTCAAGTATATATTTATATAAAAGACCATATACCACGTTAATTATGAAATTAGAGACAGCATCAAGACAGATACGTAAATTTTACGGCAAAAAAAGCCAGACTGCCCAGGTTCTTGTTCCACTCATCTACTCAAGCTGGAAAAAATGCAGGATGAACCCCGCCTATTTCGGTCAATTTCACGAGTGGCTCAGCGACTATAACAAGATAACAGGAGCAAAATGGAGAAAGGTCGAAAAAGGGATTAGGGAGTATTGGGATAAAATCCTTTATTTTGATGACACACAGGAGTTTCTTTTCTGTCTCAAGACATACTATGTTCTTGTTATTAAGGAACTTACAAACGCCAACCTGAAAGCAAGGCTCAATCTATCGATTGAGGACAAAAGACCTACCGAAGCCTTCAGGTTTCTGATCTTTCAGGCAGGTCTGAGTATCGAAGATTTCTCGGACCCTTTTACATGGTTTGAAGAGGCAATACCCATTTATGATCTGATCGATATCTTTACAAATACAACCCATAGAGGACTTTCCTCAATTACGGCCTTTTTGCAGCCCGATCTATTCGGCAATACCCTCATTTCCACTAGCGAAGACGTTTTATATGAACTATATCAAGACTTGTTTCCCAAAAAAGTAAGGCATCAGTTGGGAGAATACTATACCCCTCCCTATCTCGCCTCTCTGCTCCTTGAAAAGATCGAACTTGACGGGGATAAGACATGTCTGGATCCTGCATGCGGCTCTGGTATCTTTCTTGTATCAGTTGCCAGAGAACTGGTGAAAGCGGGACAGTCCCTTGAAAAGATACTCACGAGCATTGAAGGCTATGACATAAATCCCCTTGCAATCCTGTCTTCTACTGTCAACGTCATCTTTGCTGTTAACGATCTTCTACCTTCCAGAGAAATCATCAGAATTCCGGTTTATCAAAGAGACTCGCTATTCCCCCTAGACATACCGAGTCTATTTGAGCAGCAGGAAACGAGATTCGACTATGTGATAGGCAATCCTCCCTGGATCAGCTGGAAACATATTGAGGTGAAATATCGCGAAAGACTGAAGAAACTCGCTCTGCCCTATGACCTTTTCGAGTACAAAGGCATGAAGGCAAGACTTGGTTTTGCGCAGGATGACATCTCGGTTCTTTTTACATATCTATCAATAGACAAATACCTCAAAGATTCTGGGATTCTTGGCTTCGTCCTTCCCCAGACACTATTGAAAACAGAAGGAGGAGGCAGAGGTTTTAGAAAATTTCGCCTTGGGAACAAGGGGACCCCCTTTCGTATTGATACTGTTGAGGATATGTCGAAAATCAACATCTTTGGAACCAACAGCTCTAAAGCCATGATCTTCATAGCCCAAAAAGGAAGAGAGAACAGCTATCCGGTCAAATACAATATCTGGTCGAAAAGAAGGAACAGACTCACAAAAAAAAGCCTCGCAGCTGAACCCATCAGCGACCTCTCCTCAGCCTGGATCACAGCATCCAAAGGTGCGATCAATATTGTCAAGGACATCAAAAATGCTTCATTCTACAGAGCACGGGCCGGTGTATGCACCTGGGCATCGTCGATATACTGGTTGAAACCCCTTGAGATGTATGATGATAAGGTATTGATCGAAAACTATACCGCTTCCTCAAGGCAGATGAAGGTAAAAAAACGCGCTTTAATCGAAAAGGAGTTGCTATTCCCTTTGATAAGAGGTCGGGAGCTTTCACGCTGGGAAAACAAACACAATCTTTGGATACTCAATATACAGGATCCGGAAAACCTCTCTCGTGCAATGCCAGAGCAGATAATGCAGGATAAATATCCTCTTGCATATGCCTATCTCCTTGAATTCAAGGACTATCTAAGAGAGCGCAAAGGTTACAAGAAGTATCTTTTCAATCAACCCTTTTATGCTGTCTACGACATAGGTCCATATACCTTTTCCAGCTACAAGACATGCTGGAAATATCTGGACACAGATATCAATGCCTCTGTTCTCGAACCCTTCCGCAATCAGCCTGTGATACCTGATTTGAATGTGATTACCATACCGGCGAACTCAATTGAAGAAGCCCACTATCTTTCAGCAATGCTTAACTCACCACCTGTAAGATTGATAGTACATGCATATGGACTTTGTACACGGATTTCACCGGGCATAATGGACAATCTGCCAATACCGAGATTCTGTCCAAGCAATGCTTTACATCTCAAGCTATCACAGATTTCAATGGCCATACACAATGACAAAATGAAAAAATTCGATGAGGAACTCCTTGAATTTTCGGCAGAGATTATTGGTTATAGAAAAAAAGCACAGGAAATCAAAGATAACCTGCAAAAAATTATCAGAGACTAAGGCATTCACCTTTTTTCTTTGCCTTTCCCGGGCAAAAGACTATCTTTATTTTTCAACCCCAAAATTGGGGTTATCTTTGTTCCTTAACCGGAACGAGAATGGCAATGGGATTCAGTGCATTCTCCTATTTTGGTAAGGTGGCCATATCCATCTTCCTGTTGGGAAAATATGTTGTTTCCATGCTTCTGAGGATGTTCGGAAAGATGTTATAGAGATATCCAGGCTGCCTGGGATTTTAGAGAAAGAAAATTACAATATGATAAGAGGTTGTTTTGGCTGAAACCGCTGTAAAAGAAGCTACAAAATTAAAGCGTATTCTCATCATCATGCCCATGTACAATGAGAAGGAGAATATCAGGCAGATCATACCGGCTGTTCTTTCTCAGGATGAGAGAATCAATATACTCATCATTGACGATAATTCACCAGATGGAACAGGAAAAATAGCCGATGAGCTTGCCGCCTCTGATCAGAGAATTTCAGTTTTACACAGACAGGGCAAACTTGGCTTGGGTACTGCTTATGTTGTCGGTTTCAAATATGCGCTTAAGACTGGATATGACCTTGCCTTTGAGATGGACGCTGACTTCTCCCATGACCCTAAATATCTACCTTCCATGATAGAGATGGCTGAGGATGGATATGACCTTGTTGTAGGCTCACGCTGGGTCAAAGGAGGAGGTATAGAGAATTGGCCAAAGAGTAGGGAGCTTCTTTCCAGATATGCCAGTGTATACTCGCGGATAGTAACAGGCATACCTGTTCACGATACAACTGCAGGATTCCAGTGCTTCAAAAGGGAAGTCCTTGAAGCAATAGATCTGGATGGCTTAAAAAGCGGGGGCTATTCATTTCAGATTGAAACAAAGTTCAAGGTTCACAGAAAGGGTTTTAATATCGGTGAACTGCCTATAGTATTCAAAGACCGAATAGAAGGTCAATCAAAGATGTCTCAGAAGATTATTTTCGAAGCCATCTGGATGGTATGGAAACTCAAATTCCAGGCTATCCTTGGAAAGATATAGATAATCATACGCCTCTTTGGCTTAGAAAATGAGAAATCAATGGTAGCAAGGAAATTGATCAAAGGGGGCACAAGAATCAATTTCGAAAAAGGAAGGAGGGAAAAGGAGAATTGTGACAGTTTTTTCGTTTTGAGAGAAGAGCAATATTCATGAGTGATTAGAACAAATTTAAAAAATGGATATCGAAATGGACAAACCAACTTTGAAAACGGGCGAGATTCTTCGATACGATACATCACAAAAGAAGTATTCACAAGATGTACTCCTCTCGATAATTATTGTTTCCTATAACACAAAAAATATGCTGCGTATTTGTCTGGATTCTATTTTTCAATATCCCCTTACTTTAGGTCGCTTTGAGATCATCATTGTCGATAATGCGTCCCCTGATGGAAGCGGGGATATGATAAGCAAACGGTACCCACAGATTACACTGATTCAGAACCACAGAAACCATGGTTTTGCATATGCAGCAAATCAGGGGATAAGACATGGAAAGGGTGATTTTTTCCTGCTTGTTAATCCGGATACCAGACTATTGCCCGATGCATTGAATATAATGATGAGATTCCTCGAGGACAATCAAGACATAGGGGCATCCGGTGGATTGATGATTAACGATAATGGTGGTGAACAGCCATCCTGCCTTGTCTACCCTACATACAGCAATGTCTTGTTCTCAAGATCATCAATATTCAACAAAATCCCATTCCTCGGAAAGGTTGCCAGAGACCTGAGGGCCCTTCCAGAAAGGGTTACAGATGTTGATGCACTTGCCGGTGGATATATGTTTTTAAAGCGTGAAGCACTTAATCAGATCGGTCTTTTTGATGAGAGATTTTTCCTCTACGTTGAGGATATTGACATCTGCAAAAGAATGAAGGACGTTGGCTGGCGAGTTGTTTTCAACCCCGAGTCCAAAATCATACATCACTGGGGAGCATCGGCAAGCAAGATCAAGAGAAAGACCTTCTGGTGGCATCATATCTCAATGTACAAATACTTCAAGAAGCACTACAGATCATCCATACTCAATCTATTCGTTCTCTCTGGACTTGTGGGGCACTATCTCGCCTGGCTTACAAAGAGTACCTTTAATGATTTTCTCAATAGAAAGAAAAAGGACTGATGAGCGGATTCCAGCTTGATTTTGAAAAACCTATTCTTGAGATCGACAGAGATATAAAGAAGCTGAAGTATCGCCAGGAGAAGGATGGTGTCGATCTTTCCAGACAGATATTGGAGCTCGAGAACAAACTACACTCGAAGCAACAGGAGATTTTTGCCTCACTTACTCCATGGCAGAGGGTGCAGCTTGCAAGACATCCCAAAAGACCCTATACCCTTGATTTTATTGAGGGTCTGTTCACAGATTTCATTGAGGTGCATGGGGATCGAAATTATCGAGACGATAAAGCACTGATTGCAGGCTTTGCATCCTTCAAAGGTCAGTCGGTCTGTGTAATGGGACAGCAAAAGGGACGAGAAACAACCGAGAGAATAGAGCGCAATTTTTCGATGATGCATCCCGAAGGTTATCGCAAAGCTCTTCGCGTGATGAAACTTGCTGAAAAATTCAGACTCCCGGTTATCATCTTCGTGGATACAATAGGAGCTTATCCGGGTATCGGAGCAGAGGAAAGAGGTCAGGCTGAGGCCATTGCCAGAAACTTGCTTGAGATGACTACCCTTGAGGTTCCCATAGTTGTCTCCATCATTGGAGAAGGGGCGTCTGGTGGTGCCCTTGGGATTGGTATGGGTGATAGAATTCTGATGCTGGAAAATGCATGGTATTCAGTCATTTCTCCCGAAGGTTGTGCAGCAATTCTATGGCGGGATCGCAAAGAGGCTCCCCGCTCTGCAGAGGCTCTGAAATTGACAGCCAAAGATCTTCTTGAGCTGAAGATGATAGACGAGATTATACCGGAGGGACAGGGCGCAGCACATTTCTCTCCTGCTGCTTGTTTCGAAAACCTGGGTTCTGCTATAGAGAGACACCTTGAAGAAATAAAAAAATTCGACATTGATAAACTGCTTGAAATTCGATATAATAAGTACAGACAAATGGGAAAATTCAGGCAAGTACAAAGGAGAGGTAAAAATGGTTAAGAAAGAACTTCTCGATATTTTGGTTTGTCCAAAATGTCATTCAGAACTTGAATACAGAAATCAACCGGAATCCCTTGTCTGCAGAGCCTGCAAGCTGGTTTTTCCAGTTAGAGAAGATATTCCTGTTATGCTCCTTGATGAAGCTATGGAACTAAAAGACGAAGGTAATTGATGAAACTATCGATCTTTTGCAGTCACGAACTTGTTGAGCTTGACCTCAAATCAACGACCAAAGATGAAGTCATCACTGAGATGGTGAAGTTGCTCTCTACTGCAAAGTCAATAAAAGACATAGATCAGGTTGAAAAGGACATAAGAGCTCGGGAAAATCTGGGCAGCACGGGTGTCGGTCTGGGCATTGCCTTTCCACACGCCCGATCAAAGGGAGTGAATGCCCTGACAATTGCCTTCGGTAGATCCCAGGAAGGCATTGATTTTGGTTCAATTGATAGAAAACCCGTTAATTTTTTCTTTCTTGTGATTTCACCTGAGTCAAACCATGGTCAGCATCTACAGGTCCTTGCCAAGTTATCGCTGATAATGAATTCAGATCAGAGCATAGAGACTGCTCAAAATGCTAACTTTCCTCAGGAGATCCTCGATCTAATGGATTCATGATGTCCCAGCTATTCAGAAAACCCATCCAAAATCGCAGCTTATTTGTCATGGCTGCTTTTTTACTTGTCTCGGTCCTTTTGAATGGGGCGGATGAGAGGTTTAAATATGCACTTTCGCAAAAGATAATTTCGCAGTTCATCAAGCCCTTTCAGGATGCTGTTGAGTTCTACAGCGAGCTTAAGGATCACAGAATGGAGAATCTCCTCTTGAAAAGACAAGTCACATCCCTTTCACTAAAACTCGAGAGATACGAAGAGGCCAAAAGAGAGAATGAGAGACTGAGAAATCTGCTTGGTTTTCAGCGTAAGAGTAACTATCCCCTTTTCCTTTCCTCTGTTGTAGGCAATTCCGGCCAGAACATACAGGGAGAGATTATCGTCTCGGGTGGGCGGGATAAGAAACTCATAAAGGGTATGCCAGTCGTGACGGAAAAAGGTGTAGTAGGCAGGATTGAGGCAGTCTATGATAAAACAAGTCTTGTCAGGCTTCTGTATGCTCCCGGATTTGCGATCTCGGGACGCAGTCAGAGAAGTCGTGTCACCGGCGTTGTAAAATTTGTTGATGGTCATATGATAATGGAAAATGTTACAGCTACTCAGGATATCCAAAGGGGCGACAGAATCATTACATCTGGCCTCTCGGAGACATTTCCACCGGGACTTCCCATAGGTTTTGTCGAGCAGGCCGAGAATATTCCAGGGAGCCTGTTCAAGAAAATTATAGTTCAACCATATGCCGAGCTGGATAAACTTGAAGAGGTGTTTGTCATGCTTATATTCGGTCCCGCATATATCGAAGAGACTCCCGATACAATTCTCACGGAGTCAGTAAGATGAGAGAAAATATTGGCAAGATCATTCGTTTCCTTCTTTATTTTGTCGTCTCAATCTCTTTGGTTTTCTTTCAGCAGACACTACTGCCCTTCCTTGCTGTCAAAGGGGTTCAGGTAGACCTGATCCTGCTTTTCATTGTCTTTATGGCCTTGAGAAGACCAATTTTTGAAACAGTTATATGGGGTGGTTTCGCAGGGCTTCTTGCAGATATGTTCGTACCGAGTAATATGGGTGGGATGATGCTGGGCTATTCCCTGGTTGCCTTTATACTCGCCAATAGCCGGGAAACATTCAACCTGGACAGACCACTGCATCACGGTGGTATGATTTTCTTTCTAGCAATTCTCCAGCGAATCATAGCCTATGTGATGGGAGGCCTCAGTCTATACAGCCCACTGATATTTGTTCTCAGGACATTCTTCATAGCCCTTGTCACAGCACTCCTCGCAGTTGGTCTGGATATCTTGATCAGGCTTTTATTCGGCAATCTTGCAACCTTCGCCGAAAAATAGGACAACATGATCGAAAGTAACACAGTCTTCAAGAGAACAACCCTGCTCTTTACAATATCTGTTCTGATGATATTATCCGGAAGGCTTTTCTGGCTTCAGATAGTGAAACAGGACTTCTATCGGGATCTCTCTGCCCAGAACAGGATAAGAATTGTTAAAAAGAAGGCTGCAAGAGGACTTATAAGGGACAGAAATGGAAATGTGATTGTTGGCAATAGACCTGCATATTCAATCAGTGCATTGCCATTCGAGTTCAAACCTTTGCCAGAGGTCATATCAAGAATAGCAGAGCTGACAGAGACTGCTGAAGAAGATATACTTGAAAAGTACGAGAAACCCAAAGGTCGTCTTTCCCTCTATACTCCGATAAGACTGGTTTCCGATATTCCTATGCAACAGGTTGCCTATCTTGAAGAACATTCAGAAGACTTCCCAGGTGTCACCAAGGAGATTGCGCCCGTCAGAGACTACCTGGAGGGTTCTATAGCCCCTCATGTGATCGGCTACACTGGTCAAATCGATGTACAGGAGCTCAGAGACAGATATGGCGAGAATCTCAAACCTGGGGATATTGTTGGTAAATCTGGTGTCGAGAAGCAGTATGATAACTTTCTCCGTGGAGAAGATGGTGTTCACTATATCGAGGTCAAGGTTAACGGTGAAGTAGTAGGTCCTGCCTCTGACTTTGAGGATATACCTGCTGTCAGCGGTGCTGATCTTTATCTATCAATCGATAAAGCACTCCAGCACTGTGCGGATTCACTAATGGATTTGCTTCCATACATCGAGAGGGGATGCTTTATTGCCATGGATCCCAGAAATGGAGATATCCTTGCAATGACCTCAAAGCCGGACTTTGATCTGGAAGTATTCACAAAGCCTGTTACAGATTCAGTCTGGCAAGCCCTCAATGACTTTGAGATGAACCCCCTTATAAACAGGTCGATACAGGGTACATATCCACCTGCCTCCGGTCTCAAATTGATCGGTACGTCCATTGCTATAGATAAGGGTTATACGACACGTGAGACAAAGATGACTACCCCTTGCCATGGAAGGATTTTCTACGGAGACAGATATTACAACTGCTGGTACAGAAAAGGTCACGGCGATATCGATCTAATGGAGGCTGTTGCCTATTCCTGTGACGTTTATTTCTATCAGCTTGGGCTTCGCATAGGTATTGATGACTGGTCTTACTTCACTCAACTTTCAGGATTTGGCGAAAGAACAGGCATCGACCTTCCTTCAGAGGCCAGTGGCTTTGTTCCGGATAGAGCATACTTCACAGAGAGATACGGCAGAATGGGCTGGGGCTATGGAGTGATCTTGAATCTGATCATCGGACAGGGAGAAACACTGGCTACACCCTTGCAGCTTCTATCCTTCTTTGCTGCTCTGAGCCAGGGAGGTGCCATTTACAGACCAAGGGTTGTGTCGAAGATTTCCCCCCCTTTCGGTCGATCAATAGTACTCAAACCACATTCAACTGGCAGATTACCCTTTTCAGAGGATGCCATTTCAGCAAATGTTGACGCTTGCGTAATGACCGTAAACGATCCTGACAAGACAGGTGTAGGGGCCTTCATGGAGGATATAGTAGTCGCAGGAAAGACAGGCACAGCTCAAAACCCCCACGGTGCTTCCCACGCTTGGTTTGTCTCATTTGCACCCGCTGATAATCCACGTGTGGCTTTACTCATACTCGTAGAGAATGGTGGATCTGGTGGTCACTATGCCTTCCTGCACAGGTTCTTCTATGACTATTTCTTTAATTACTGGGAGAGAGGCTTTGCAAGATATTGATTTTACATTGCTTATTGTGACGATTCTTCTCGTCGCCATTGGAGTTTTTGCCATATTCACTGCAACCCAGACAGGTGAGCTGGAAGGGTTGTGGAAAAAACAGCTTGTCGCAGCGATAATAGGCTTTGCTGCCATGTTTATTGTGATGAAAATCCCCTTGAGGTTGCACTTTGCTTTCGCATACTTCTACTACCTGGCTATGCTTCTTATACTTCTATTTTTGATATTTCAGGGTTCAGATATTGGCAGATGGATTGACCTCGGACCTTTCCAGTTCCAGCCATCAGAGATATCCAAGGTCGTTGCAGTCTTTGTGCTTGCCCGTTTCCTTTACGACAGAAAAAGAGACATTAACACACTCTGGACCATTATAGGCTCAGGGATTATCATCCTTGTGCCATTTGCCCTTGTCATGCTTCAGCCCGATCTCGGTACTGCGATGGTCTTCTCATTCATCTATATTGCCCTATTGTTCAGGGCAGGGGTGAAACCCATATTCATACTTATACTTCTATCCCCTTTTCTATCGGTCATCTGCTCTGTACACTGGCTTTTATGGGCCCTTTTCTTCATCGGCTTTGCCATCATTCTATTTCTGACAGAGCCGGGACTCAAACTATTCCTTTTTGCCCTTGCAATGAACCTTGTCATCGGTTTGTCAACCCCCATGCTCTGGAATCAGATACACGATTATCAGAAGAATCGAATACTTGTCTTCCTGGATCAGAGTCGTGATCCCTTCGGTGCTGGATATCAGATTATCCAGTCTAAGATAGCAATCGGCTCAGGAGGTCTGTGGGGACAGGGTCTGTTAAAAGGAACACAGACCAATCTCGCCTTCCTTCCGACAAGACACAGCGATTTCATTTTCCCGGTTATTGCAGAGCAATTCGGATTTGTTGGAAGTGTAGTCATTATCATACTTTTCGGTATCATTTTGTGGCGTATAGTCAGGATATCTCAGCTTGCCAACAATTTCTTCTTTCAGCTGACCGCCTTCGGAATATATGCCTTTCTATTCTTTCAGATAATGATCAATATTGGCATGACGATCGGCATTACTCCAATCACAGGGCTTCCGCTGCCATTCATTTCATACGGAGGTACTTCCCTTGTTGTAAACCTGGCATCAATTGGTCTTGTGCTCAACATACTCAGCGATAAGCAGGAGTATTGATGAAAAATCTGATCATCAGAACGATTGTCGCATTTATAGTTGGTCCTCTGATAGTTGTCCTTTTCTATATTGGCGGCTGGTGGCTTGCAATCCCCCTCGGGCTTCTCTCCTGCACGATTTCGTTCGAGGTGCTTTTGAATATTCCGAATGCAATCAAACCCTGGAGAAGGGCTTCGATTGCCCTGTTTTCGGGATTGATAGCTCCGTGCTGGTATATGTGGCAATGGGAGGGATTTCTGTCTTTCATGACCATAGCCATTGCATTCATAGCTTTTACAGAGCTCACTGAGGACATTTCAGGGACTAAACAGCGGATTTCCTTTGGTCTGTTTTCTCTTCTATATCCATCCATTGCAGGTATTTCTGTCCTTGCCCTCCATCGGATATCCGGTGATATAGCAGTATATATACTCATATCGATCTGGAGTGCAGATACTTTTGCCTATTTTGCAGGTGTTCTGTTTGGGAAGAACAGGATGTCGCCACTTATAAGCCCCAATAAGACCTGGGAAGGGCTGGGCGGTGCCGTCATAGGCGGAGTAATTACAGCTTTGGTATTCTCCCTTGTGACTTCATATTCCATTGCGATCTTTCTACCTATGGGGCTTGTTATAGCAGTTGTAGCGCAGCTCGGAGACCTTGTGGAGTCTAAACTGAAAAGAGAAGCAGGAATCAAGGACTCAAGCAACCTGATCCCTGGTCACGGCGGCTTTCTCGATAGATTTGACTCTTTTCTCTTTGTATACCCGATAGCCTATCTTATATTGCACCATATATTTAGCTGATAATCAGGAGGTAGAAATGGATTTCATCACATCAGACAAGGCACCAAAGGCAATAGGACCATACAGCCAGGCGGTTAAAACAGGTAATTTGCTGTTTATCTCGGGCCAGCTCCCCATTGATCCGGAAAGTGGCGAGATGCCCGAAGATATAAGGGACGCAACGGCAAATTCCCTCAGCAATCTATTTGCTATAGTAAGGGAAGCAGGCGGAGATATTGACAGCATTGTCAAGGTCAATGTATTCCTGAAAAACATGGCAGACTTTCCAAAGATGAACGATGTTTACGAAGCAGCATTCAACGGCCATAAACCAGCCAGAGCTGCTGTCGAGGTTGCCCGTCTTCCAAAGGATGCTGTCATTGAGATAGAAGCTGTCGCCGAGATACTCTAATGCCAGGGGCAAGGCCTTCGAAAATTGTCTATGCCCTTCTTCCTCTTATTCTATTCTACGCAGCATTCGACTCAGGCTCCCACAAGGACTTGCCCAAATTAGGGCTTTCGACCCTTTTCATGGTTTTTGCCATCCTCATTCTGTTGGTCGAAAGGGATGGCAAGACCCCTCCCCTTTACGCTGTCTTACCATTTAGCGGCTTAGTTTTTTTCAGTCTGATCACAATTTTTTGGAGTATGTCTCCGGCAAGAACTGTTAATGAGGCTGTATATCTCGGAGGTATGCTCGGAGCTTATATTGTCGGGACAAATGTCAGAGATAGAGATAAGATGCTCCGATGGCTTGGCCTTTTATCCCTTTCAGTGGTTGTCATCGGATACTATTTCTTCCTCCTTCCTCGCTTCGGGGGGATGAACAAAACACACGATATGCAGAACTATTTTTTCTCGACCTTCTACTGGAAAAACCCGGCGGCAGCATTCATCTCAATCTTTATTCCTCTTAATCTCTACCTGATATTCCATTCGGACAAGAGGATTGAGAAGGTTCTCTGGTCAATATCTCTCAGCCTGCACATTGCGGCTTTTATCCTTACTAGATCAAGAGGAGCATGGCTTGCCTTTCTTGCAGGTCTTCTTGCAATGGGCATATACATCTTCCTGAAAAGAGATAAATATTGCGACCTCATAAAGCGCATCAGTTTGAAATATCTGTTGATACCCTTATCAGCAGCCGTCTTAATCGGTATTATCCTCCTTCCAAGGGATGTTCAAAGACAGAGCATCTCAACCAGTACCCAAACTGACGAACAGCAGGTTACGGAGGAGAGGTCCAGTTTCGAGCGGAAAGCCATGCTCTTGCTTGGTCTGGATGTTTTCCGCGACAGACCTATGGGAACAGGTGCCGGGGCATTTATTGCAGCCTATCCCAGCTATCTGCGAAACGATATCTACCTATCCAAGCACCTCCACAACCAGTATCTTCACTATTTGGTTGAAACAGGTGTAATTGGTTTTCTGCTCTTCTTCTCTATGATGCTTTTTATATGGCTTTCTCTTCTCCGGGGAAGAAGTCTCCTCTCGCCTTTTATTCTTCTGTCATTCACTGCCTTTTCACTGCATCTGCTCCTTGATTTCCACTGGACTTTCGGTGGCATAACCTTTCCACTTTTTGTGCTCCTTGGCATTGCCTCGGATAATCAAGAGGGCAGAAAAGTATTTTCAATCCCTCTGTCGGTATTCTTTACAATACTCTCCCTTATAGGTATTATGTCGGCTTCATCGATCGCCTTTCGAGAGAATGCTTTCCTTGATGAAGAGAGCTATGGAAGATGGATGGAACGGAGCGCAAAGATCTTTCCCTTAAATGCGGAGAGTCGATACTACCTGGCGAGATACTATCAGAGTATTGGTGAAAATGAAAGAGCAATGGAGCTTTACAAAGCAGCCCTTGAGCTGGAGGAAAATTCATCCTCAATTCACAATGCCTTCGGGAGCTTTCTCGTATCTCTGGGAGACACAGCAGATGGACTGGAGCATCTTCAGGAATCGATTTCACGGGCTCCGTTTTCATCTACAGCCAACCATAGAAGGGTTGGCGAAATTCTTTCTGCTCAGGGAATGGAAGAGGATGCACTTTTAGTTTGGACTGAGATGATCGAGCGCTTTTCGCGAAATCCACATGAAGAATATACTTCAAATACTTACTCCCACAGATATGATGTTGGCTATGCACTCAGGCAGATAGCCAGCTATTACAAAGCAAATGGCAAACCATCTGATGCACTCATCAAAGAGGCAGAGAGAATGGAAAGACCACGGCGAAAGGATGCATTGGCTGCTAAGGTCGGAATTGAGACCTTTTCACCAGAGTTCATTGCATATCAGCTTGTGGAGAAAAGCCTGGGTGATGAACAGATTAAGGCAATGGGCATATCGAGGGCCGGATATGACCTTCTTAATGGAAAAGCTGCAATTGAAGTATTTTATATTTCAGGAACAGATTCACTCTTGACCAGATATTTTAACTTCAATGCAGAACTACGCGAAGGCACGTGGAATATTACAGGTGGAAATCTTCGATGAACTTTCCAGCGCGATTTTCGAACATAGAAAAAATCGGTAAGGGCAGCTTTGGGGATATATACAAGGCCTTCGACAGTGAACTGTCCTGCGATGTCGCTATCAAGATCGTGTCTATGCCAGCTTCCTCGATATCAAGGGAGTTCAATCTCCTGAAAAGGAATCAGTCTCCTTATATTGCACGGGCATATGACATTTTCCACTCGTCTGAATGCACCTTTTATACAATGGAATATATCGATGGTAATCCAATAAGCTCATCATCCGAGAATTCAGAAGAGCTAATTGCCATGATCGCCCAGGCTGTTGAAAATATTCATGCCCTTGGTATAGTGCATAATGATATTAAACCCGAAAATGTTCTGGTCTCGAATGGAACTCCCAAGGTAATTGATTTTGGTCTGTCCTCTGGAGATTCGATCGCGGGAACTCTTTCCGGCTCACCTATCTATATGGCCCCCGAGCTTCTTTCAGGAAGAAAGCCAGACATAAAATCCGATATATATGCCCTTGGACTGCTTGGATACGAGATTTTTGAGGGTTATAATCCCTTCGAAGGGATAGAACTGGATGAGCTACTGCCAAAAAAGAAAGAGGTGGAAATCACATTCCACAGAACCCCGGAAAAATCAAGAACAATTTTGAAAAACATGCTTTCCTCGGATCCCGCTGAAAGACCTGCATCAGCCTTTTTCCTTCGATACGCCCTGTCGGGCAATGGCAAGCTGGACCAGGCATTCCTACCCTACGGCCCCTCCATGATGTTCGATTTTATGAGAGAAATTGTGAGACGACTGGAAGGTCTGGATGGGGTCGATACAGTGAAGATAGCTGTTAAGGACAGAGAGCGTTATTCCAGAATGTTGACAGAGCTCTCAAGTGATCTGGCAAATGTGATTGACCTTTCAGACCTTCGGAGTGCCATAGCATACCTCGAATCAGAGCTGGAGTTAGAGGTCGAAGGCTCAACACAAAGCAGACTTTTGGAGCTCCTCGTCAGAAGATTTAACAGCGAGAGTGCAGTTCTTTATTTTTCTGGTCACATCGATAGAAAACTGCTTTCAATGCTGGAAAGAACTCAGGCAAATCTGCTCATCCTTCTTGAGGGCTCTTCTCAGATCAGTGTTGATAATCTCAATTCATCTGAGGTCAAGGGCTATCTTCAATATGTCCTCAACCCTGCAGGAGAGCTCGGACTACTTTCAGATCAGATTCTTACAAGAACAGCAGGTGATCTCAGGAAAATAGATAAAGAGCTTAGAACGCTGCTGGCAGATGGCTCCATTTTCGCAGCTGAGGGAGGCTGGAAATACAAACCCAAGTTGACAGAAACATACAATCCATCACTCATTGAATCTCGAATTCTGGGCATGCTAACTCTGGCAGAGATGCCTGTACCTGAAGAGTTGCTCTATAATCTCTTTGATTTCGAGCAATTGATCGACGCAATAACCGGTCTTTACCGTCTTGGGTATCTAAAAATCGAGAATGGATTGCTTTCAGCTGAGGGCTTTACTTATAATGAAGCTGATATTGGCATTCTGGCCAAAAAACTGTTAGAAGGTAACGATCTTCAGGTACGCATCCGTGGTCTTGAACTACTCGCCAAATCGGGGGGGGAAGTTATTGAAATCGGTGAAGAGCTGCTTAGACAGCTCAAGAAAGAACAACTCTATTGGCTTGCAAAAAGGGTATTCGCTGTTTTCATAGAGATAGATTACAAAAGGCTGAAACACCTCAAACTGGCCGGCCTTATGAACCGCTATACAGGTAATTACAGAGAGGCTCTCGGCCTGTATGACAAAGCCTTGAGAATAGCACAGATCTCCGATAATCCCATTGAAGAGAGCAATATCCTTAACGACATCGGGGTCATTCATCTGGAAAGCGGCGAATATCAGCTCGCTAAAGAGTATTTCAAACGTGCCCACTCCCTGGCAACTGAAGGAGGACAGCGGATACGCCTTCTATCAAATATAGGTGCAAGTAATCTGCTTCTGAGGGACTTCAAATCTGCAGAAAAGGACTTCCGTAAGGCACTGGAGATTGCCAATATGGAGGAAAACCGGCGTTTCGCGGCTGTTTTACACTACAATATTGGCAGCCTGTTGACCCGAACCGACCGTCAAGAGGCAATGGGCGAACTTGACAGGAGCATTGTCATCTCCACTGAGCTTGATTTGAAAAGGCTTCTTAACCTTGCCTTTGTTCAAAAGGCCGAGATTTATATGTTGAACTCAGAGATAGAACTTGCAAGGCACTCTCTTTCAGACAGAATGGACATTCTTGAAGTTTGGATGGCAAAACTCAAACTAAACCTGGTGACAGGTAAAAAAGATGTTATTGAAGATACTTATAGGGAGATTCTGAGAAGATCATCCTCTGCTTCTCTGGATGATCTCGAAAAGATATCCGAACTGGTATCAACAATCAATCTGACTGGCATTCAGCTTTTGAAGAAACCCGACTTCCTTCCTGTAATTTCAGTGATAAAGGGAAATGAAAGACTCTGGCTGGAGAGAGGAAATCCCTTCCTTGCCGCCGCAGTTTACTACCACCATGGCGAAAGCATTGGGATGGAAGATCAATTTGATTCAGGTTTCCCAAAGGCTTTGGCTTTGCTAAAAAATGGTCTGCTCTTGAGGAATAACAATGAACCTGAAAAATCAAGGGACAGCCTACTTGAAAGCCGGATGATCTTTGCAAAGCTGGGAAATGAATACTTCCTGACGAAGGTTGACATTGTATTAGACTCCCTTGAGAAGCAATCTACAATGATAACCGGCAAAGACACTATGGATATACTCGAAATGGTAAACGATATAGTTGAGGAGCTTGATTCAGAGCTTATAATCAGCAAAATACTCTCAAAACTGCTTGATCTGACTGGAGGAGAGAGAGCCATCCTCTTTCTGATTGATTCAATGGGAAGACCCATAGTTGAGGATGTTATGACCAGAAAAGGGCGGAGCTCTTCAGAAAAGGTCAGGTATTCCCGGAGCGTTATCCGCGATGTTATTGCAGCGAGGAAAGCCATCATCAGGGAGAATGTAATCTCTGATCAGGAACTGTCGACAAGGGATTCAGTCAAAAATCTTGATATTCGAATGGTATTGGCCTCTCCCCTGCTTGAAAAAGACGGGCTAATCGGTGTCATCTATATCGATTCGAAAATCGGCAGTAAACCATTTGGAGAAGCGATCATCTCATTAGTGGAGACTCTTTTGAAGACTGCTGCGATTGCACTTTCCAATAGCCGAAACTACGAAGAGCTGAAAAAGGAAAACCTCACACTTAGAGATCAAAGGAGATACGAAGATATCATCGGAAATTCGCCTGCCATCGAAATGGTACTGAGGAGAATGGAGATTGTTGCTCCAGAGGATATAAGTGTTCTTTTGATCGGAGAAACAGGAACAGGCAAAGATCTAATTGCAAGAACAATACACAGACTCAGCAGAAGGAGTGATGGGCCCTTTATAGCTATCAACTGTGCTGCTGTGCCGGAGAACCTCCTTGAGAGCGAATTATTCGGATATGAAAAGGGGGCTTTCACAGGAGCAGTGTCGAGAAAACTCGGCAGATTCGAGATTGCAGATGGTGGCACTGTCTTTCTAAATGAAATAGGTGAAATGAATCCCGATCTGCAGGCGAAATTGCTCTCCTTCCTCGAAAGCAGAACATTTCAGAGGCTTGGCGGTCTGGAAGATATAAATACAGACATAAGAATCATATCTGCGACAAATGTTGATATGGATAAAGCCATTTCCGATGGCAACTTCCGAAGTGATCTATTCTATCGGCTGGGCAGAATAACAATATCTATCCCACCACTTCGCAAAAGACGAGAGGATATTCCCGACCTTGTCCGATACTTTGCAGAGAGATTCTCTGAAGAGCTCGGAAGGGATGTAAAAAAAATTGATACCAGGGTGATAAGACAGCTTATGATGTCCGACTGGCCTGGTAATATACGTGAGTTAAAGAACACAGTAGAAGAACTTGTTCTCTTTACCCGGGACGGAAGAATAGATGATATCCCATCCAGAATCGAAACAGACTTACCCCTCCCCGAAAACTACCGGGAGCTTAAAAAAGCTAAGGATGACATCGAGAAAAGAACCTTAGAAAATGCTCTTAAGCTGCACAACTGGAATATCAAACAGACAGCTGAGAGTTTTGGTATCAATCGGACCCGTCTACATCAGTTGATCAACAAGCATAGATTGCGTTAATGTCTCTATTTATTACACTATGTAATTAAATATTACTCAAAAGTAAACATCTTAAGACCTATTTATAGTTAGCTTTACGTGCTCTTGACACTTTTTAGTGTCATTATTCCTTACACATTGACTTTTAGGTAATTTTATTTATCTTGTTAATTACCTGATATAAAAACCTTTAGCTGTGTTGGCACGTATATTGCTGTATCTGCAGCGGAAGGTTTCTAAGAGTTGATAAAAAGGAGGTACGATGTACTTGAAAAGGACCTTTGTGCTGCTTATGCTTATTGTGGCTTTTGCCGCAGCACAAACAGATATTACTCCGCCTGTAGTAGTGGGCACAGAGCCAGCCCATGAGGAAACAGGTGTTCCGCCGACACACTTTATCGGTGTGACTTTTAACGATACGGCAGTACCGCCGGATATACCTTCGGGTGTTGATACTTCTACCATTTCAATGAATATTTCTTATGGAGTTGAATCATTCGACGTTACAGACGATCTTGAGTTCAGCCACCCCGCAGGTTATCCATTGGCTGCTGTCTACCATCCGACCGAGCCATTTCCTGCACTGGCTGAAGTAACTGTCACACTTGCCTTTGCAGATATCGCAGGCAATTGGGCAGATCATTCCTTTACTTATACTGTAGCGGGTTACACACCCGGGGAAGATATCTGTCCACCATTTGTAGAGGCATGGCTCCCTATGGGATGCGTCTATCCGGATTCGGCAATCAGAATTGAGGTTCTTGATAATGCAACGGCAAGCTGCGGTGACCCATCGGATCTGGATCCCACTACTGTTCATGTATATGCTAATGGCACCGATGTAACATCGCTTGTAACGATTGAACCGGCAGACTGGCCCCATGGACATTGGATATCATTTGCCCACCCAGGTGGATTCACACCAGGCAGTGAAGTTCGTTTATGCATCGATGGGATGGACAATGCCGGCAATGCCTTCGAGGATTGCCATACATATAATATATGCTCTGACACCCCCCTTGACCTCTGCTCACCTGTTGTGGCAAGCTGGGCCATAGGCGACCCGTGTCTTGAACCCGGAGCATATCCTGGTGTCTATATTACTGATGTCCTAGATTCGATCGAGTGCCCCGATCCATCAGGTGTAGATCCTGCCTCCATAGCAGTCTATATCGACGGTGTGAATGTAACACCAGCTGCATACATCGTTCCAGAGGGTCCCTTTGGAAGATGGGTTGAATGGAGACATATTGAACCTCTGCTTGCAGGGCACGAGCTGTATATGTGTATTGAGTTTGCGGACTTTGCTGGTAATATTGCAGAAGCATGCGAGACAATATATGTATGTGATGAGACCTCTTCAGACACATGTGCCCCGGATATCTACTTCGGTGGTACAACCGGCACCTGTGTTGAGCCCACGCATACATTTATCATGGAGATAACCGATATGATTCCCGGCTGCCCTGATTCAAGGGTTGATCCCGAGTCAATCATACTCTGGCACGGAGGAACTGACATCACAGCAGAGGCAGAGATCACGGACAGAGTGCACGATGTCAGAGTTGCCTGGACTCCCCCTGAGCCTCTCATGCACGGTTCTGAGATACAGCTTTGCGTAGATGCCGAAGATTTTGAAGGAAATCATTCAGAAGATTGCTTCATCTGGGACATATGCGCAGCACCTGTCGATGAGTGCCCACCGATCGGTGTCTGGGCTTTGACACCTGCCAGATGCATAATGTCCGGAACCCCTGTAGTGGTTGAGATGGATGACCCGGATGGCGCAGGATGTCCATATTCGGGTGTAGACGAAAGTACCATCGGGGTTTGGATAGACGGGGTTGAGGTCACAGACGATGCAATTATTGAGGTAAGAACAGAGGATGTTAGAATTCAGTATTCACCCGACTGGGCATTGTACGAGCCAGGTGACTCCTTCCACATTTGCATGGACGGAGCCGATTTCGCAGGGAACTGGTGGGAAGACTGTGTTGTCTACCATATCTGCGGGGATACATGGGAAGACCTTTGTCCGCCTGTTGTTCATGAGTGGTATCCGCTACACGATACATGCATAACATCCAGCTCATACATCGGCGTTCTCATAGGTGAAGACTATGATTCAGCTTGCGGACTTGAATCCGGTCTCGACTATGAATCCATCCATTTCTTTGTAAACGACATGGATGTGACAGGTGACTGCCTTATACTTCCTGAAGGAGAAGCAAGGCTCATAAACTGGACACATCCTCCACTTGAACCCGGCACATATACTTTCTGTGTAACAGCATACGATATGGCAGATAATCTCCTTGAAGAATGCGTCACAAGAACTGTCTGCGGAGAAGTTGTAACCGATACAACCGGTCCGGAATATGTGTCTGTAATTCCAGGGGATGACTGCCTGACAGTTGGACGGGCAATACACTATGTAATCAACGATGTATCAGGCGTTGAACTGCCATCAATCGGAGTATGGGTTGACGATTTTGAGGTCACTGAGTTTGCTGAGATCGGTCCCGCATATGAACCTGGCTCTGCAGAGGTAACTTTGATGCTCGACTGGTCGGCCCATGCAGCAGGCGATGAGATCTGGTTCTGCCTCGAAAGTGCAGATATCTACGGCAATGTTTCCGAAAACTGTGATTGGATTGACATCTGTGAACCGGATACAATTGATCCTGTCGATGAATGCCCTCCGAGAATATTCTGGGCAATAGAGCCTGGGGAGTGCTTTACACCGCCACTTGTATTGGAGCTCGATGACCTTTCCCCTGAGTGTATTGCGTCCACAGGTGTTGACCCTACATCAATAGTACTGACTATCGGTGACAGATTCGTAACCGATGATTTCGATATTGAGGTGAGGGATACAGACGTTCGCTTGGAACAGATCGGCGTGCTTTCTGCACCTGGTACAACTTTCGAGCTTTGCATCCATGCGATGGATTACAACGACAATCTGGCTGAAGATTGTATGATCCTCACCATGTGTCCAGATGATACATTACCACCTGATACTCTGGATGTATGTCCACCCGAGATAGTCTTCGAACACGCAGAAGAATGTGTTCCAGTCGATCACATCTTTGTCATGGAGGCATTTGATCATATACCAGGTTGCCTTGCTTCCGGCATTGACATCGAGTCTATTGAGCTGTGGCATGCGGCATCTGAGATAACCGCTGATGCAACCATCTATATGAGGGACGGCCATGCATATATAGAATGGGCAGCCCCAACACCACTGATGCCAGGCTCAGAGATAGAACTCTGTGTTGACGTTTCAGATCTTGCGGGTAATCATTCCGAGGAATGTCACATCTGGAATATTTGCCATGACGACACATTGCCACCGGACACAACAGACACCTGTCCTCCGAGGATATTCTGGGCATGGGAGCCCGGTGTATGTCTTCCAATCGATCATCACCTTGTCCTCGAACTCGACGATCTTTCGCCCGAGTGTATGTTCCAGACCGGTATTGATGCGAGCTCCATCCACCTTCACATTGGTGACACCGATGTCACAGAGTCCTTCGAGATTGATGTCAGGGAGGATGATGTGAGAATAGAGCATGTCGGAGCGATGCTTCCTCCGGGAACAACCTTTGAGCTTTGCATTGGTGTGATGGACTTTGCCGACAATGTTGCGACAGATTGCATGATGTTCACTGTCTGTCCTGATGATACATTACCACCCGACACAACGGATACCTGTCCCCCTGTAATCGCCTTTGCCCTTTCACCTGAAAGATGCATAGAGCCGGATGCAGTTATTGTGGCAGAGATCGGAGATGTCGGACCGGGATGTATATATCAGAGTGGCGTGGACCCTGAAAGCATACATATCTTCAGAGACGATATTGATGTCACAGAATGGTTCGATATCGATGTCAGACCAGCGGATGTAAGAATCAGTGCCGAAGACCACCCTCTCTTTACTCCGGGCGAGTCCTTTGTGCTCTGTGTCGAAGCTGCAGATATGGTCGGCAATGTTGAGGAACACTGCGCTACTTATACTGTCTGCGTAGATGACACGACATATACTGATGAATGTCCTCCTTATCTTGTTTCATGGGAAGCGTCAGAATGTCTCGAACCGGGTGCTCCATTTGTTGCTGTCCTTGCAGACAGGACCGGACCGGATTGCCCTGAAGCATCGGGCATTGATCCTGAAAGCATAGTCTTCACTCAGACCCATGGCGATATGACAGACGAATTCATGTATGTTGTTGACCCAATGGGACCCTTCAGCATTGCCCTGGGATTCGAGGTCTGGGGAGGTGCAACACCCGGCGATCACTTCATAGCCTGCCTGACATTCGCAGATTATGCTGGAAACAGCGTTACCGCTTGCGATACATTCAATATCTGTGAGGATGACACACTGCCACCGGACACAACCGACACTACCCCACCATGCGTAACAGCGTCCTGGCCAGCTTTTGGTGACACTCTTTCTGTCAGCTTCATAGACCGTGAAGGCCTTTGCTTCCACCTCTCCGATCGATGCGGTGGCTCATTTATGGCAAGCGGCATCGACATAGAGACCATAGAAATAACCACCGACGGTGTGCTGTATACATACGAAGAACTGACTATCACCCACGACCCGGTCACAGGTGAGCTCTATGCATGCATCCCCCCATTCACACATGAGTGGACAGAGGGAGCACACGAAGCGCAGATCACTTTCTCTGACAATGCCGGTAACTCTGCAACAGAAACAATAATCTTCGTTCTGATTACCGAAACGCCTGAGGATCTTGATCCCCCATGCTACACTTGGCCTATTGATGATGGTGACACCCTGGCAGCGATCACCCATGCCCTGTCAATTGATATCTGTGATATCTGTGGAGATGTAGATGAATTCTCAGGTGTCGATCCAGAGTCGATTACGCTGATTGTCGAGCACAGCGGCGCAACTCTTACCCCTGACTTCGAACTGGAGCCAAATCGTTGCGGTGGCTACACATTATCAATGATACACGGTGAATGGGAAGAGGGCACATACACAATATGTATTACAGCCTCAGACCATGCAGGGAATACCTCAGACGAATGCCTGACCTTTGTCATCGATGAAGGCTTTGTGCCGCCAGAGGACACAGCACCACCTTGCGGCGAATGGAGTTTTGAGGACGGCGCAACACTCGATATGCACGAGATGATCGTGATTGAGGTCTGCGATCTTTGTGGCGACACTGCAAGCGGCGTATCAGGGGTTATGCCCGAAGGAATAAGCCTTACACTCTCAGCATGTGGCGAAGATGGCGAGCCTGTCCCAGAGGACTGGGTCACCATATCTCCCATCTATTGTGCAGGTGTAGGCATACACATAAGCCCCTTTGACGGGTGGCTGGATGGATGTAATCTGCTCTGCATAAGGGCGGAGGACGAAGCCGGCAATGTCTATGAAGAATGCCGTGAGTTTACAATAGACGATGTGCCACCGGTTGATGAAACACCTCCATGCGCAGAAGGTTTTTATCCTGCCGACGGCAGCGTGGTCACACCTCCTGTACTCCATCCCGGGCTTACACTCTGTGATATATGCGGTCCCGCAAGGGATGGCACGGGCGTTGACCCAGAGTCAATAATAATGATGATCGACGGTGTCGTGGTTGACATTGTTACAGAGCCTCTTGAAGAGTGCATGGGCTTTGAGGTCTGGTATCCAGATACACTAGGTGCCGGCACTCACGAGATTTGTGTCTCTGCCATGGACATGGCGGGCAATGAAGCCGAGTATTGCTGGAGCTTTGTTGCGCGTCCAGATACAGGCACAACTGAGGATGAATTTCCTCCCTGCACCGGTGGTCCTTACTGGGCTGGTGATACAATAAGACCGGACATGGAGCTTGAAATAGGCTTCTGTGATCTCTGCGACACAGTTCCCCACGAGGCTTCAGGCGTCAATCCTGAATCCTTCGAGATAACCATCGGACTTTGTGGAACTCCAGGTTCACCACTCTCTAGTTTTGACTTCTCTCTCGCACCGCTGGACTGCATGGGTTATGGTGTCGTGATACACCCTGAGGGTGGCTTTGAGGCAGGATGCAATCAAATATGCATATCTGTCTCCGACTTCGCCGGTAACACATTCGAAGACTGCTGGCTCTTCCATGTGGAAGAACCTATAGTTGGGGAGTTTGAACTAATTTCACCACTCTGCGGTGATCATGTTTCATGCGAACGCGCTCCGATACTCTTCAGAGTACCGACACCTCTTCCCGGTGACTTCGACTTCATCATCAACAGTCGTGTTTATGACCTTGACTCGCCGGAAGTAACTATATCCGGAGATGTGGTTACCTTCACCCCAGCTGAGAGATGGCCACTTGGTCGAGTATATCTCTCAATAGGTGACATTGCCTGCTTCTTCGTGGTGGACTATAGAGCACCAGAGCTCTATCTCCTTGAGCCCTACCACGGTGCAGCTGTACCGATCGATCTTGATGAGATTAGGATCGGTATTGAGGATGATTTCTCAGAAATCGACATCGAAAGCATCATCGTCTTCGTCGATGGAACTGCACTTACTCTAGATTCCCCCGGTGTAACATGGACTGATGAACCCAGTGCAGGCGCAACATGGGTTGACATAGTGGTTCGTGTGGATGTAGAGGAGGCTGGAATCGAGCTGACAGCTGGTGAATCACTCGAGATATGTGCTGCCGCAGGTGACCTGATAGATGTCTGCGAGTCCAATATCGACGATGTCTGCTGGCTTATGGAGGTCGAAGAGGCCCCCAGAGTATACATGATCGCTGGATATGTAACAGACGAGGAGACAGGCGATCCTATCCCCGATATCATCGTCCACCTGGCACACTACTATTCCTCAGGGGCATCGATGATGATGATTGATGAGGTTGAAACGGATGCAGAAGGCTATTTCGAGATGGAAGTATTCCCTGGCATATTCATGGCAGGGGCTCTTGATCTCGAATTCGACTATGCAGACGAGTTCTGGAACGAGTCACGCAGCCCATTCACAGCCGATCCAATCTTCATAAACACCGATGCACCGGAGACAACATGGATTGGCTTCACACTTGAGCCTGTTATCCCGATGGAACTCTTCTCTGTATCTGGTACTATCTATATTGAAGGCGACGGTGCTCTGGCTGGTGCACATGTTGTTGCCATCTCATCCGATGAGGACGAAGAGGAATGGGGCATGGTCCACGATGTGACCGATTCCCTGGGACAGTATGCCATGGAACTGCCACGTGGCAGCTACTATATCATGGCACACCGTATGGGCTTTATGCCTGGATACTACGGTGGCGGCGACAGCTGGGAAGAGGATGCAGAGTTAATATCTGTTGACACCGATGTCGATGGAATTGACATTGAGCTCCCTCTTGCAATGCCAGACTCAGGGTATTACCGACTGATCATAACAGTCATGGAAGAAGATACTATTGGACCGCTCTTCGCAGCTGCAATGTCCGATTCCTTCTTCCCGACAGAGCCGATCAGAGGTGCAAGGGTCACAATCAGAAACACCGATGATAACAGCTACTATGCCGGAATTTCTGACTACGAAGGTGGCGTAATCTTCAACAACATCCCAGAGGGCGAATATGCCATAGAGGCGGATATCTATCCCTTCAGAATGGCTGGTGGACCAAGGATTGTTTCACTGCCAGACATCGAGACAGAAGAGACCATATACCTCCGACGTGCTGATCTGGAAGAGGTTGAAGAGAGTATCAGGACACTTCCAGAGAATTACACCATCGGGGTCTACCCTAACCCATTTAACTCAACCACGAATGTATACTTTGAGCTTGAAAGCCAGTCTGAGACAAGCATCGAGGTGCTGGACGTGACGGGCAGAATTGTCCTCGATGGCAACCTCGGAGTACTTGAAGAAGGTATGCATACAGTTGAGCTGAATGCAAAGAGTCTGACTACAGGCATTTACCTAGTAAATGTCAGAACAGACAGGGGAACAATAGCAACAACACAGATGATACTGATGAAATAAAAGACGCATACACCCCACTGAAAAACCCCGGGCAATTTGCTCGGGGTTTTTCTTTTCATCGTATGAATATTCAGGCTTCTGATTCTCCTTATAATCTCAATGCAGGGCAGATTTCACTGAACCTATTATTCTACTGGAGAGAAAACCAACTATTGCACCTGCGATTATTCCAGCGATGCCAAAAAGAGGAAAGAAGTTGAAAAGACTCGTCTTTGAATAGATAAGGAAATATGCGGCAGTAAATTGTCCAACAATATTGAACCACCCCCCTGCCACACTTGTGCCGACAATACTGAGTACGTCTTTGAGAGCGAGCATTGCGATAAGGGCTAAAACCCCACCTGAGAGTGACAAAAGCATTGTGAGCGAGAAAAGTCGTCCGAGTATAAGAGCGCCTATGAATATTCTGCCAAGGGTGACATACAAAGCTTCCCTTGAACCGAAGATATAGAGAGCGACAAGGGTTGAAATATTTGATATTCCCAGTTTTATCGGAAGGGGCAGCGATATCATTTCTTCGACAATCCACAACAAAAGCCCTATACCAGTAAGAACCGAAACAATAGCTATTCGTCTTTTCATCTTAGCAGACCGTCCATCTGGTCGTGGGCTTCTACCTCTACAACCAGCTTATTAGGGATACATATCAGGGGTTTGCTTGCTTTGTCAGTCCAGCCCATTCTCATGCAGAATCCATGGGAACAGCTATTCTCTGAGATACGAATCCTACCTTTGATAACCTGTACAATAGCTATTCCGTTCTCCACTTCAATAGTCAATGTTGTATCTTGCTCGAGACTACCTCTGGCAATCTCCCTGTCGTCAAGCAGGATTCTGTATGAGTTGTCATCTTTATTTTTCCATGAAAGAACCGGAATCAGACTGACAAAAATGAGAGTGAATACAAAAAAAATATCCCTTGCAAATCTCACATCACCCCATCAAACAATCTGCCACACTTATTACACTTTCCCGCGATAAGACCATCAATATAGGTGCTGTAGTTTGTTCTTCTTATCAGCAGATTTGAACAAGCCGGACAAAAGGTATTGCTCCCATTCCTGGTTTGAGCATTTCCCACATAGACATAACTGAGATGTTCACGTGCGATATCAAGGGCGCGTTCGAGATGTATCACCGGAGTTGGTGGACTGGATCTCTTAAAGCTGGGATGATAGCGGGACAGATGCAGGGGTATTCGGTGGTCTATCCCGGCAATAAACTCCGACAGCCGCCTTATATTGTCCTCTGAGTCGTTAAGATCTGTGATCACAAGGCAAGTAATCTCAATATGGGTCTTTCCATAGACCTGCTCAATAGTACCCAGAACAGGTTCGAGACTCGCTCCACAGTATTTTGAATAGAACTCCTTATCCATAGATTTAAGATCGATATTCATCGCATCGATGAAAGGAAGCAACCGATCCAAAGGCTCCTTTTCAATAAATCCGTTGGTCACAAGGACATTCTTCAGGCCCTCAGCATGAACAAGGGGTGCTGTATCTGTGATAAACTCATACCAGATGGTTGGCTCAGTGTATGTATATGCCACCCCAACTGTACCATGCTTCTTTGAGGCTTCGGCTATCATACCAGGTTCAATGACCGAGCCGTCAATAAGACTCTGAGAGATTGTGTAGTTCTGACAGAAATCACAGCGCAGATTACACCCTGAAGTGCCGGTGGATAGTATCTCTGTACCCGGCATAAAGTGATACAGAGGCTTCTTCTCCATTGGGTCAATATGAATCGAAACAGCCTTGCCATAGGACAGACTGAAAAGCTGATTGCCGATAGCCTTCCGAACTCTGCATTTTCCTATTTGCCCGTCCTTTAGATTACATCTGTGCGGACAGAGATCACAGACAATGACATCATCCTTAATATGATAGAAGTCTGCCTTTTTCAACTATACTCACCACCTCTGAAAGGTCTTTTGCCTTTATCGAATGCTCATAATTTTTGCCATATCCGGTCAGGACAAGAATGCCAGGGATTCCGAGATTTTCTGCAAGCTCAATATCTGATTGCTTATCCCCGACTACCCAGCTGCCAGTAAGGTCAATTCCCAATTCCTCAACTGCCCTGTCAACCATCCCTGTATTGGGTTTGCGACAGTCCAGCCCCTGTCTGTATCTTTTTTTCAACGCCTCCGGATGATTGGGGCAATAGTAGATCCCATCTAAGTGTATGCCATGAGCCTCCAGAAGAACAAGCAGCCTGCTGTTGACCGCTTCCACCTGAGATTCATCGAAATAGCCGCGGGCTACGCCCGATTGATTGGAGATAATAACAAGTGCAAATCCCATATCAGACAGTTGGGTCAAGGCACTAATTGCTTCTGGATAGAGCTCGATATCATTGGGATCGGAGAGATAGTTCTTGTCCACTATCAGCGTTCCGTCTCGATCAAAAAATATGGCTGGTTTTCCATTCATAACCTGAAAATAAACAATAAAAGGGACTAATCAAACATTCTTTTGATTGCAAACTCATAGACAATCTCAGGTGTCATCTCGATGAGGCATTTTGCCCTTTTGCTCGATGTCAGTCGGCATTTGCCTTTGCCGTGAAGACTGCAGGGGGTACAATCATAGTTAAGAGTGACGAATTCTGCCCTTCTCCCCTGTGGGGTGAAGCCCAGACAAGGATGGGTAGGACCAAAGATTGTGATGGACGGCATACCAAGGGCTGCAGCTATGTGACTGGGTCCGGAGTCATTGCCAATGAAAAGTTTCCCTGTAGAGATGAAATCAATCAACTCCCTCAAAGTATTTGTTTTATGACTATTCCTGCCCTCTAGTTCGAGTGACTCGTCCTCTATGAATACGGGAGAATAACCCTTTTTCTCAAAAAGATCGTAGAGTCCTCTGTAGTTATCGCTCGGCCACATTTTCAAAGGCCATTTTGCTCCAGGATGAAGGATGATTCTTCCTGGAACCTGCCCCTGGCTTTTCGCCTCTACTACCGGAGGACTAAAGTCCTTTATGTTCATCGAACGAACAAGCAACTCAGCATAATCTGAGAGGACCGAATATGCAGAGCAATCAGCACCTTTGCCGAGCATTTTCTGCCTTTCTCGACGTCGTTTCATGACTCTTTGAACATCTGACATTCCAAATGTGAGGATTCGACTCCTGAGGTTAGAATGCAGGTCAAGAATCATATCATAGTCAAGATTTGATATCCTGCGTCTCAGTTCGTAAAGACTATCATTCTCAGAGAAAGCTATCACATTCTCAGCAGGTATCAAGCCCTCGAATAAGTCCTTATACAGAGATTTAGTTACGAAAACAACCTCATAATCCTTCAATGTGTTTACCACCGAAGTACTGAGGACTACATCCCCGAGGGAGCTGAATCTGATAAGTACTATTTTTTTCAATCTTGTCCAATCTCCTCTAATCTGTCCTTGGCTAACTGGGCTTCCGGTGTATGGGCAAACTCATCATTGATTTTTCTCAAGACTATCTGGGCAAGGTCTCTTTTTCCCTGCGAAATATAGATAGTAGCCCTTTTATACATGGCAGCGGGTACCCTTTCACTGGAAGGAAATTTATCGATCAGTTCCTGAAAGACATCCAGTGCCTCTTCATTTCTATCTATTGACATAAGAGCCGTTGCAATGCCGTAATAGGCATCATCCACAAGATCTGAATCCGAAGATTCGGAAATGAAATGGCGATATCCTTCGATTGCATATTCATAGTCACCCCGCTTTTGATCGAGATATGCAGCATCATAGATCTGCTTGATATCAAAGGCCGGTTCGGCGGAGACAATTGTGTCTGCTGAATCCGTTACTGTTGTGTCATATTGGGGCTTGATGATTTCGCGTCTGAGATTCTCAATCTCCTCGTCCAGTTTGTATACCTGAGTTCCACTATCGTTAAGTAGTCCTATGATAACCTGCAGACTCTGATCGAGTTGAGATAGATTCATCCCCTGCTCTGCTTTCAGAGACCTAATCAGTTTTTGCTGCTCCACAAAAAGACTGTCAAGCCTTCTTACATCCCTTTGAAGGGCTGCATTGCTGGCCTCAATGTAATCCATCTGAACCTTGAATCTATTTATCTCACCACGTGTTGCACAGCCCAGCAGTATGAACAGAATACCCAGATATATCAGTGCTCTGATACTTTTCATTGTTCTTCTTTCCTTTTAAAGGGAGAAGGGGGACAATTCCCCCTTCTTACATCAAAACTAGAATTGCTATACCTCAGCTTTGAGGGATAAACTCAACCCTTCTGTTCCTTGCCCAGCAGGTCTCTGTTTCCTGTGAGCAATTGGGTTTTTCCTCACCGTAGCTGATTGTCTTAATCCTTGCATCGTTAATACCATAGTTTACAAGGAATTGTCTGACAGCATCTGCACGTTTCTGACCGAGGGATAGATTGTACTGCTCAGTACCTCTTTCGTCACAATGCCCCTCAAGTAAAACCTCGACCTCACGGAACTCAAGAAGCTGCTGTGCATTATCTGTGAGTATAGCCTTTGCTTCTTCAGTAAGGTTATGCTGGTCATAGTCAAAATAAACAGTTCTAAGATCTAACCTTACATCAGGTTCTGGCGGGGGCACAACGGGATCTTCTTCAATAATCGGCTCAATTGGTGGGGCTGGATCCTCCGCAATTGGCTCTATGGGTGGTGGTTGCGTCTTTTTTGGGCAACCTGTCAGGAGAAATATTGCAATCAATGCGGTTCCGAGAAGAATGAGCTTCTTCATCTGTTACCTCCCTTTTATCAATAGGATTTTTCATACGTTATTCCAATCTAAATATAGGACTTCTTCCTTACTACGCAAATGGATTTTTATCAGCTTCGATCTGACTACATCAACAACAAAAAAGGGGAGCTTTTCGCCCCCCTTTTTTCTGTAGATATCAAATCTGCTATTCGAGAACTGTCCTGACAAGAAGCTCAGCCCTTATCGTTCTCTCAACACCGTATGCCGTTGATGACCTTGGTGCAATAAAGCGCATGAACAGGTATGCCTCATCGCCCAGACCTGTTGCCATTGGACCTGAGCCTGGTTCCAGGCCAGCGCCGTAGCTACCGAATCTTGTGGCAGTGGCCCAAGGCGAGCCATCACCAGCCATCCTTACCCAGTCATTCATGACATTGTATAGATCCGGTGGTGTATCCTCATCCAGGAACTGTGCTTGAATGGTAAAGACATCATCATTCGGGTATATTCCAGTTGCCCATGCCGATTCAATGGATACTTCAGGTGGTCTCAGGGTTTCTATAGCTGTGATGTGTATACCGAGATCGATATTAAGTTCGGACATATTCTCTATATGGACACGTCCATCATCGTAGTCGTGAAGATATCTTGTCTCGAGAATATCAAGGGTTCCTACATTCCAATAGATCGAATCTGCTGCCTCTCCTTCTATAACATCCCATGTCCTGCCAGGAACAGGTAGTGGCTGCGTGAGAACAAGCTCGATCACATTGGACAGTTCATAGTAAACTGCTATGAGCGAGTCACATCTTGTTGTTGCATCTGCACACCAGGTTCTTGAGGTGTCAGAAGTACCAGTATCATCCCACATCTGGAAGACATAGTAGTTCGTTCCGCTTTCATATGTCCTCTGCAGCTCAATATCGAAACAGCTTCCGGAATCAGCCCAGAAGAAGACCCTCTCTGTTGCTGGATATGATAGCCCGTCTATTGTCAAGTCACCGGCTGCAACGTATGGATCTTTGCGCAATACAAACTTATATTGCATATCATATAGACCCTCAAGTACAGTTGGACCATCGATCAATATAGAGCGGGAACTGTCTGGATATCCGTCAGACCATTCTGTGAAGATGTATCTGTCACATCTGTCCGGGGCAAGATCCGTTGCTGTCAGGTCAACCTCAAGGATTGTCAGATCACGCTCCCAGGTTATGCCGGTTGTAGAAATACCCGGCGTTGTAACACCATCTATGGTTATACTTCCATATATATCAGCCAGAGGATTCTTGCTGATCAGTGTGAACCAGTACTTATTGTACTCAGCGATATAGGTAGTTGTTACAGTAGGTGTCACTGTAATCGGGTTGGATGTTCCAACATTCCATCTGTCGAGAACAAACTTAACAGAGTCTGTTGAATCTGTTTCTGAAGCATATATCTGGTGCTCAGAGCCGGAAACAACCCATATGGTTGTATCATTGGACCATATTGTATCAGTACCGTCAAAGATGAAGTAGCCGAGGGTATCCTCTATTGGATCCTTTCTGAGTGTTATCTCAACACCCGGTCCATAGACTGCTTCTATTTCATAGGGCCCGAGTACAAGAAGCTCTGCACGTGAGAGTACAGTACCTGGCGGTATTGTTGGCAGTCCTGCAGGATCCCAGCGATCGAAGGCGTACATATCAGGGCCGTCGAAGACTGGGTTTTCAGCGGACATCTCGATGATTGTGTCCTGCAGATACCAGCCATCGCCAGGGGTTATTGTCGGAATTGCAGCTCCACATCCGGAGAATGAGAAGTCGATAAGGTGTTCTATACGCCACTGCCACTCTATCTCAGTATCCTCTGTTACAACCCATTCGAAGTGTGAGCTGTCACCAGAAGGTGCAGGAAGTGAGCCTGTACCAGTCCAACCCGTACATACATATCGTGTTACACCGGATACATCATATATCGTGTCTTCTACCTCAAAATTGATAGTTGTACCTATGGGATATCTTGTGGTACCACGGGGGGGTGTCGGGTCGCCGTAATCACTTGCTACAGTTACATCAATCAGGTTGGATGAACGTTCCCATAGCCAGGTTATACTTGAAGGTTCGAGAACTGTGAGCGTACATGCAGTATGGGAAGAATATGCCGGTACTCCGCCTGTACCCTCATAGCCATAGCACTCCCAGATTCCATCTGGTGATGTAACATAGGCTACAAGTTCCGAACCGTATTCGATCCAGTTAATACCAGCAGGTGGAACCGGTGAGTCGAAACCGCCGGGATTGTATACCGTGAACGGTATTCTCGGCTCGCCCCACTGCCATATGAGATGCGATGTCTCTGTTATTGTGAAACAAACAACTGTATCTGTACCTTCCGAAGGAACAGATCCGATTCCAAGCCAGCCAGTGCATGTTTCACCGCCATCAGTACGATTGACAGAGGCACAGATTTCAGTTCCACATTCGACCAGAACCATTCCATCTGGAGATGGGGTGCCGTATTCTGATTCAACAAAGAGAGTACATGGTGCTGCATCAAGGGTATCCCAATGCCATGTAATTGATGAAGAGTCGGTTATTATGAAGCAGAAGCTGTCTGCAAATACTGTTGCAGGGGCACTACCCGTTCCGGTCGCACCTGAAACCCAGATGCTGTCTTCATATGGTGACTCGTTCATCCAGACACAGACCTCAGTTCCCCCAGCATACCAGTGGTCACCCACTGGCGGCTGTGGATCGCCAAATGATCCGTCATTGAATACCTGAAGCCTGTACTCAGCCTGATACACTGCAGTAAAGGTAGTGTCGCTTGTTATGACCGCCGCTCCGTGGTGGGTTGATAGTCCCATATCATCTGCCCAGCCAAGGAAGGTGTATAATGCACCGGGGAAGGGATGTGAACCACGGGCTACCATGTCGATCGTCCCACCTGGGGCAATTAATTCCAAAACCGGTGATGGCTCCCAAACCGTTGCTGGATACCCAATACCAATATCACCGCCACCGAAATCATTTTGAATCGTAACTTCGAAGACTTCAGACATGACTGTGAGGGACTCAACATCGCTCCAATCTGTAGCACAGTTTCTCGCAAGATCGCATGCCCTTACTCTGAAGTAATAGGTTTCGCCTGTGACAGTGGTTACTGGAAGCGTCGGACCAAATGTAGCAGAAGTAAACTCGACATCATCATGCCATGTTGTCCAGGCACCACCGGAACCGACTTTGTATTCAATATCGTAGTTCCAGATTCCCCATCCCTGACCATCCTCAAATGTAGTGTCAATTCCTGTCCACTCCAATTCAAAGGACTCCGTTCCGATCACGAGACTATCTGCCACAGTACCCTCAAACCAGGCAAAGGCGTTGCGCCAGTCATGATAGACCTTGAGGAAACCGGGGAAGACCATGTAATCTCCACCGTCTGACCAAAGATCACCGTCCATTACCGATGTTGCCTGTCCGCCGGAAGATGCAAGCACAAAATTAGCGGAACGAATTGTATCACCTGGTGTTCCTTCGCCGCTTGTTGCTGTCTCATTTCCCGTACTCGTAATACCCTTCCACTCGAGTCGAAAGTTCTCACTGCTTCCGTAATCCTCATCCGAAAGAATCACGAATGCAAAGGAAAAGAGCATGAGTATTAGAAAAATCCCTATCTTTCGTCTATCCATATAACCCTGCCTCCTCATAGGTCGATATATTTCTATCTTCTTTCTTTTTAAGCTAATACCGACAACAAAAAAAGCCATGTTTCCGTTGATAGCCCAAGTAGTTTCAATGGTAGCATCACAATGACCGTATTCATAGCATCACGTCGGCAAACACCCATTATATTCACTATGTTGAAAATACGTTTTTAGAAGTGATTTGTCCACAGAAAACTTGCAGTAATTTTCTTTGTTCAAAGATGAAATCAGATGAGCTTTGCCCTTTTTTGCAGGAACTTCAAAAGTGCAATATCGAAGGGCGTTTCCGTGGATAAAAGAACCAGGTCAATCATTGAAGAAGCGAGAGAATTTTTTAGTTTCTCAAGATATTCTGACAGTAACCCGCCATATTCATTTTTTAAAGCCCAGGGCTGTATGGGCAAAACCTGACCTGTTTCAAGGTCTTCGAAGAGAGCTTCCCGTTTGAAATCGAATGACAGCTCGGATGGATCCAGTATCTGAAAGACAATAACCTCATTTTTTCGGTAGCGAAATAGCTTCAAGGCCTCAACTACCTCATCTGGGTCAGCGAGAAGGTCTGAAAAGACTACTACCAATCCCCTCCTTTTAAGCCCTTTTGCCAACTGACTGGCAATAATCGAAAAATCTGTTTGTGAACCCGGCTCAGTATGGGATAGCTCCTTCAGAAGATTGAAAAGTCCCATCCGTGTTGATGAGGGACGCAGAAGCGTATCAACCTTGGTATCAAATGTCATCAAACCGGCGGCATCTTTCTGTTTGACAAGAAGATATGCGATAGCAGCTGCAAGATATGTTGCGTATTCTAATTTGCTGACCTTTCCTGTTGAAAATGTCATCGAAGCACTTTTATCAAGCAATAGATAGGCTGAAAGATTGGTTTCCTCTTCGAACTCTTTTATATAGAATCTATCACTCCTTGCATACGCCCGCCAATCTATATGTTTGAGGCTGTCCCCGGGATTATACTGTCTATACTCTGCGAACTCAACCGAAAAACCGTGATATGGTGATTTGTGCAGACCGATGAGAAAGCCCTCAACAAGAGAGCGTGCTTTGAGCTCAATATTGCCAAGTTTAGCTATAACATCAGGCCTTAGATAGTCTCTGTAGCTTTCCACTATTCTTTTATGTCCCCTATGAGTCTTTCTATTATGCTGTCTGTTGAGATGTTCTCCGCCTCTGCTGTAAAGGACGTAATAATCCTGTGTCTGAGAACAGGATAGGCCACAAACCTGACATCATCAACCGATGGAGCAAGCCTTCCCTCGAGTACGGCCTTGGTCTTTGCCGCAAGAACGAGATACATCGAAGCCCTTGGACCTCCACCCCAGCGAACCCACTTCTTCACATAGTCTAATTCTGTTTCCGATGGTCTGGATGCACGTGCCAGCCTGACGGCATAGTCTATGACATAGTCCGCAGCGGGAACTCTTCTAACGAGCTGTTGGAGCTCTGTTATGTCCTCAGCCTTGAGAACAGGCTCCACTTTGCTGTCGTACATGCTCGTATTCTGTGCAACAATCTTCATCTCATCCACATGATTGGGATAGTAGATATTGATCATGAACATGAATCTGTCGAGTTGTGCCTCAGGCAGGGGATATGTCCCCTCCTGCTCAATCGGATTTTGAGTTGCGAGAACAAAGAATGGCTCATGTAGTTTATATGTCAGCGAGCCGACGGTTACCATGTGCTCCTGCATTGCCTGAAGGAGAGCCGCCTGAGTCTTGGGAGGGGTTCTGTTGATCTCATCGGCAAGAACTACATTGGCGAAGATCGGCCCCTTAACAAACTTGAACTCACGCTTTCCGGTGCTTCTATCCTCCTCTATGATCTCCGTACCGGTGATATCTGAGGGCATAAGATCCGGTGTGAACTGTATTCTCGAGAAGCCGAGATTCAATGCCTTTGAGAGACTGTTGATCATCATTGTCTTGGCAAGACCCGGAACACCTACTATGAGTCCGTGCCCGCCTGAGAAAAGGGTGATAAGGATCTGATCAATTACATCTTCCTGCCCTACAATAATCTTGCCGATCTGGCCCTTTATCTGATCGGCTGCCTTTTTTAATCTCTCAACCTGTTTTATATCGTTGTCAGGCACATTGCCTCCTTTTTCTATATCCGCAATCTTTACAGCTTTTCAATATATTAAACACCGTCGAATTTTCAAAGCTGTTTTCAGTTTTTAAAGAGCATCATAACCAGGACTCTGCAACAAAGCCTTGACACCTTTGCCCTTTGTCAATTTTTTATCTTCTATGGAAACTTGCGACAGCCCACAGAAATTTGGAAAGATTCTGAAGATGATAAGAGACACTGGCGACTCCGGTGTCTACATCTTCGGAGACTCCTCCTTCATGAAGGAAAAGGCCATCGAAATAGCAATCGAAAGGGCTTCAGGACCCATGCAGGCAATGAACAGGTCTGTGTTCCAGGGAACAGAGCTCAAATCTACTGTTCCGCTTTTCGATCAGCTACTTCAGTATCCCTCAATGGCTCAAGAGCGAGTGGTAGTTCTCAGAGACTTCAACAAGGTTCCGAAGGCGGTTCGCGAGAAGATTGCAGATTTCGATGTGCCGAGCACGAGCTTTTTTGTTGTTGAGGAAGAGAAACCCGACAAAAGAAAGGCAGAGTACAAAAAGCTGTCAAAAAAGCTGCTCACCATCGACCTATCCGAGCCAAGGCTATACAATATCAAGCCATGGGCTGAGTATTTTGCAAATAAGTACAAGGTAAGACTTAATCGCGAAGCTCTCGATTACATTGTAGAACACGCTGCCGTCAGCATCGATTCATTGAGGGCTGAGATGGAGAAAATCTCCCTTCTGCATCAGGACAGGCTGCTTGTGAAAAAGGATATAGAAGAGGTTGTATCCCACAGCCTGTCAAAGAACCGTTTCGATTTCGGAGATGCTCTGCGCGATAGAAACCCAGCCCTGGTTTTCGAAACACTCGAGAATATGCTCTCATTCGGCGAGAATGCCGGGAGTCTTCTTTGGGTTCTGGGCGATGAGCTTCAGAAACTTGCCATGCTCAAAGCCGGTATTGAGATAAGGATGAACCCCTATATTTTGCGCAAGTATCAAAGCTCTGTGAGGGCCTTTTCGGAAGAAGAGCTAAGAGCGGGACTTATGGCTGCATATCGGGCAGATATATTGATCAAAAGTGGAAAAATGAAAGATACTGATGCAATTTACTGGGCACTTGGCGAGATCATATCATCGTGGAAAAGATGAAAGAAAACAGCTTCAAACTCTATTTCAGACTCATATCCTATATAAAGCCCTATATTCCATCCTTTATCGGTTCCATACTTGTGATGTTACTTTTCAATCTCTTTCTCTTTGCACAGGTAGCACTGCTGAGACCTTTTCTCAGGACTATTTTCGGCAGCGATTCAGGGACTAAAGAAGAGATTATTCAAAGAGCAGACTCCCAGATAGATAGTTTACGATTTGTCTTCTCTGAGGATACGTCGAAGATCGAATTGCTTACCTCTATTGACAGACTGGACTCACTTTTTATCCTCGCAACCAGTGATGACGATATTTCTCTTGAAGAGGAGGTTGCCGGTTATGCACCATCGAAGGTTGATGACTATAAGAACCGCTTCCAACTCTGGTTCAATCAGATGGTTTACGGCGAAACACCAGTTGATTCCCTTTGGCGATTCTGTGTCATTCTCATTGTTATCATGCTCCTTAAAAATATCAGCCAATATCTCCAGAGTCTTTTATCCTCATTCTTCCTCCAATCTATAATCAATGACATTCGTAAGGAGCTTTTCGCACATATTCACAGACTTTCGCTGGCCTATTTTCACAAAAACAAGGTCGGAAATCTTGTATCAAGGGTTACAAATGATGTTCAGAGAATGCAGGACACAATAGCTGTATCAATTGCCGATCTGGTTAGAGACCCCGTTCAGATAATCGGATTTTTTGTCTATCTTCTGATTATCAACTGGAGGCTGACAGTCTCCATCACAGTGATTGCACCTGTTGTACTTCTGCTCATGACTGCCATAGGACACTACTTGAGAAGATACAGCCGCAGATCACAGGTCAAGATGGCCGGACTCAACTCGATTTTGCAGGAAAACTTTTCTGGCATCCGTCTTATCAAAGGCTTTGGGAAATCTCAGTTTGAGGTAAAAAGATTTTCAGAGACAGCCGACAGCTATTTACGAGCACAGCTTAAGATGATACGGGTTAACAAGGTGGCAGGACCTTTGAACGAGATCATCAGCACAACTGTTGCTGTTGTCCTTCTGTGGTATGGAGGCAAGGATGTACTCAGGTTTGGCGACCCATCCCCTGCTGAATTTGTACAGTATATTCTTATACTCTTCCTCGTAATGCAACCTCTGAAAAAAATATCGAATCACTATGCAAAGATTCAACAGGGGCTTGCTGCAGCAGAACGGGTTTTCCATGTGCTCGATACAGAGCCCGTCATGGTTGACAAGGTAAATGCCGTAAGTATAAAAGCCATAGAAAGGGACATTAAGCTCGACAATCTTGGTTTTCGCTATCAGGATGCGGACAAATGGGCATTGAAGGATATTGACCTCCTCATTCAGAAGGGGCAGACAGTCGCGCTTGTCGGTCATTCAGGTGCAGGAAAATCCACCCTTGCTGACCTTATTGTCAGATTTTACGATCCGACACAGGGGCGCATCCTAATCGACGGTATAGATATACGCGACATTGAAATGGATTCCCTCAGAAATTGCCTCGGGATCGTGACCCAGGAGACGATTCTCTTCAATGAGACCATCGCATATAATATAGCATACGGCGAGGACAATCCCGACAAGGACAGGATCATAGAGGCAGCCCGGACTGCCAATGCCCTGAGCTTCATCGAGAAGTTACCCAATGGCATCGACTCCGGTATTGGCGATAGGGGTGTAATGCTCTCAGGTGGCGAAAGGCAGAGGCTGGCAATAGCACGCGCAGTTTATCGCAATCCGGATCTTCTGATCTTCGATGAGGCCACCAGCTCACTTGATACTGAGTCTGAAAAACTGGTTCAGGGGGCAATTGACAAGCTCCTTCAGAACAGAACCGCGCTTATCATTGCCCATCGTCTTTCCACAATTATAAATGCCCATAGAATTGTAGTACTCAAGGATGGCCACATTGTCGAGACCGGCACCCACGAGGAACTTCTCGCAAAGAATTGTCACTACAGGGAGCTATACAACAAGCAGTTCAGCTAACCTTGATAAGCATTGTTCATGGATAATGAATATAAGTCATTATCTCACCCAATTCCTATAGGGTACTATAGATGACTTGTCGAATTCTCCTGTATGCCTTTATCTATTGGAAAATGATTGTCACACAGAAGAAGCAAAACCAGTCTAGTGATACTATTGCACCGGGTCGTCGACTATGCCAACGATAACGCTGCGCACAGGGCCATCGCTTGACTGCAGAATCTGACGTGCTGAGTTGCCTTCGTCAATAACGATCACCGTCTCACCTATATTGGCACGGACAGTATCGATGGCCGTAAGATACCCTTTTTTCTTGCCGGATTCGGGATCGATGAGGTCTACAATTAGCAATCGATGTTTGTCATAAAAAGGATGGTTGATGGTCGAATAGACCTGCCCGGAAACTTTGCCATATTTCATAGCTATTGCCTTCCTATGCCGTCAATAATGCCGACTATTGCGTGGTCAACAGGCACGAAGGTAATATCCAGAGTGAGGGCTGCCTCCCTGCCGCCTTCATAATAGACATATTGCCCCTGTCCTGCCTGCTTTGTGCTGTCTGCTGCCACAACAGGCGACTTTCCCGTTGGCTTCAGATCGTCTGTCAGGGGCTCTATCCAGAGCAGGGGAACCTTTTCCAGACCTTCATAGACTATGCCCGGTGAAACCGAGCCTATAACCTTGCCGAAAAGCATCAGAACTCACCGCCCTCAAGTGTCTGTGTCTCATTATAATTGAAGCGTGTGCCACCTTCTATGTGTCTTGCAAATTCAGGGTCTATCATCGGAATGATAGTTGAGCCGGAGATCTTGCCTGTGCTCTGAATTGCCGAGATACCAATATCAATTGCTGCCTGTATCTCGTGGAGTTCCCCGGTAAATACTATAAAGGAACGACCGCCTAGTGAGTCACCAAGGCGCATAAGAACAATATCCACTTCAGCACCCTTTACTGCGCTATCGGCTGCCTTGACTATGGATGCTATGCTCGACGTCTCAAGTATTCCTGAGCTATCTTTGCTCATTTTTCTGGTGCCACCCAGGATAGCATCGTACGCCATCTCGGATATGTCCGGGAGTATTGTCATGTCTGCAATTCTGCCCTCAGATGAAGATAGTCCCTCTCTGTAGGCCTCTTCCACAGAAGCGACTGAGCCGCCAATCATGGTCACATAGTGTCCTCGTGATACGGTACCTGTTTTTAACATGGAAACCGGGGAGCTTTTGAGCATCAGATCCGTAGCCTTCAAGCCAGTGACTATGTCATTGAATTCGATGATTGCTATTGCTGGGAATCTTTCCATATCAAATAATCCTGAAGTAGTCTTTAAGGACGCATCTGCGTTCTCTGGTGAAGGAAACAGGCGATGTCAGCCCCTCCCCTGTCGGACTTGCAATTGTAAAAGATGTGAAGCCTGTACTCTCATATCCGAGCCCCGAAGCACCCATTCCGTTCTTGACAAAGATGGAGCTGTTTATGACAGAGGCCATCTTCGAGAGATTGTTGAGATTGGTCGAGTGCATGACGGCCGAATGTCTGTTTCCGCCCTCTGCCTTTACAGCCATATCAATAGCCTCATCTGCATCCTTGACCCTTACTATGGGCAGAACGGGCATCATCTGTTCAGTCCAGATAAGCGGATGATTTCTGTCTACTTCTGCAATTATCAGCCTGCAGGAATCCGGCGCATCAACACCGATTCTGGAGAGAATGACATTGGCATTTTTGCCGATATAGTCCTTGTTCATTACGCTGTGCCCGGAAGGCGGTTCGATCTTATCGAAAATGACCCTTTCGAGCTGCTTAAGCTGCACAGAAGTTAGAAGATATGCACCCTTTCTGACCATTGCCGAGATGAGCTGCTCTGCAACAGCCTGAACAACAAAGACCTCTTTCTCGTCTACGCATATAATATTGTTGTCGAGGGAAGCTCCGCGATAAATGAGGTCAGCGGCACGTTCTATATCGGCTGTCTCATCAACAACAACAGGTGGATTACCGGGACCTGCGCACATCGCCCTTTTGCCGCTGGACATGGCAGCCTTGACAACGCCGCCACCTCCTGTAACAACCAGCAGTGCAATGCCTGGATGTGTCATCAAGGCCTGCGCCGATGGAATGGTCGGCTGGGCTATTGTGGTAATGACATTGGGCGGACCGCCTGCCTCCATGATGGCCTCGTTGATCATGGTTACAGTCTTCCGGGAAATCACCTTAGCCGTTGGATGTGTGTTAAAGACCACTGTGTTTCCGGCTGCAACCATACCTATTGTATTACATATAATAGTTGATGTTGGATTTGTGCATGGGGTAAGGGAGCCTATCACACCGAAGGGGGCTCTTTCCATGAGGGTCAGCCCTCGGTCACCTGACCAGGCCTTTGGTTCAAGCTCCTCTGTGCCCGGGGTCTTTTCGATGACGAGAATATTCTTTGCTATCTTGTCTTCGTATCTTCCGAGACCTGTCTCCTCAAAGGCTTCCCTTGCAAGGAATTCCACATTTTCCATCATTCTTTTTCGAATGTTGGCAATAATCTTGCCTCTTTTTTCGAGGCTTATATCCATCAATTTCTGGAAGGCAACCTTGGCAGCAGATACGGCATCATCTATTGTCGTAAAAACACCAAAGGACAGCTCAGCACTGCCTGCATAAAGTCCGGAATCTTCATGTGCTCTGCCTGAGCCACTTTCCGCTATCTGTGCTTGCCTTGACCCTCCAGAAAGATTTGCGACCACCATTTTGGCAATCTGGTCGATCTGCCTGTCGTCGAGGGGCATATATCTCCTTCGGGGTTATTCCCCCTTCTTGTATACTATCTTTCCTTCAATATCCCAGTTGTCTACAATTGCCATGACCACTGCGTCGCAGGGCTTCTTGTCTGTGATTTGAGTCTGCCTTGCGCTGGAACCGGAAGCATAGAGAACAACCTCCCCTACGCCGGCTCCCACTGCGTCCACAGCAACAACATGAGCCCCTGTGGACTCCCCTTCAGGATCAATGCCCTGAAGGAGGAGGAACTTCATGCCTTTCATTGACTCCTCTTTGACAGTGGAGACAACTGTTCCAATTACACGAGCTGCGAGCATGGCTTACTTTTTCTTCTCTTCGCCTCTTCCGAGGGGCATGACCTTGTCGACATTTGCATGTGGACGTGCAATGATATGTACTGCAACAACCTCGCCTATACGGGCTGCACCGGCCTGACCTGCCTCGCAGGCTGCCTTAACTGCTGCAACGTCTCCTCTTATGATGGATGTTACATATCCGCCATATGTCTTCTCATATCCTACAAGTTCAACCTTTGCTGCTTTTACCATTGCATCAGCTGCCTCCACGCAAGCCGCAAAGCTCCTGGTCTCAATCATACCTAATGCATCTGCCATTTTGTCCTCCTATATTATTCCTGTACTCTTCCTGTTACTTCTTCGATGGCCTGTACCGCTGCGCGCCATCCAACGTCAATGTCTCTTTCCTCGCCGCCGAGATAAACCCTTCCGAATGAACCGAAGGCTCTGACATCAAGGATATTAATGTTGGCCGCCTTTTCTGCCTCATTTGCCGCCAGAGCTGCATATGCAGCAGGCTGAACCTCGAGAACGAAAAGTGACTGACCGGGGATAATCATGTTTCCCCATCTGTTTCTGTTGATAAGCTGGGTCTGATAGCCGTCGATATTTCTTATGACCTGCTTGGAGAAGATCTTGGGTTTATGCCTGTCCTCTTCTTTGAGATCGAGGGCTTCAAGAATTGCTGCCCCTGCTTGTCTTACATCTGCCTGTGAATCGGAATGTATCTCCAAAAGGCCATAGAGCCTTTCAACAATCTGCATTCCCGGTGTCACATTTGTGGATTTAAGGGCGATGTCTGTAACCCTGTTTATCTCAATGCCGGGTGATATCTCGACATAGAGTGAAGCCATTCCAGCAAGGGGCAGAAAGCCTTTGGCAACTGTGCCGATATATGCGGCGTGCTGGGGCTGAATGCTGTCCAGAAAGACATATGATCTGAGATCTACCACAGTACTCCTTTATTAATAGTCTGAACTTTTTTCGCCTGAAACGCTGAGGCCCTTGGCCTCTCTGACAATCTGTACACCTGCTCCTGCGCCTATTCTGGTCGCGCCGGCCTCAATCATCTTCTTCGCGTCTGCATAGGAACGTATTCCACCGGATGCTTTGACACCCATTTTAGTACCACCAACTGCTTCTGCCATCAGTGCAATATCGTGGGCAGTTGCTCCGCCTCCACCCATACCAGTGGATGTCTTGACATAGTCAGCCTTTGCTTCCTTAGCGAGTACACAGGCCTTGACCTTTTCCTCGTCAGTGAGCATGGATGTCTCGATGATGACCTTACAGAGAGCGCTTCCATCTCTGCAGGCATTGACAACATATTTGATGTCCTTGAGTACAAGGTCATAGTTGCCGGATTTGAGAGCACCAATATTGATGACCATGTCTATCTCAGATGCGCCGTCCCGAATTGCGCGGCGAGCCTCCAGTGCTTTTATTTCCGGTACGTTTGCACCGAGTGGAAAGCCAACAACAGAACAGGTTTTAATCTTTGTATCGCGCAGCTCTTCCGCCACCAGCTTGACATTTGAGGGATTCACACATACTGATGCAAAGGGGTATTTCGTGGCATCGCGACAGAACTCCCTCAGCTCCTGCTCGGTTGTAGCAGGTTTAAGCAGAGTGTGATCGATGTACTGTGCGATGTCATTAGGCATATTGCCATTACCGGGGACATTCGTCAATCGGCCTACGCCCAGATCGAGGAATCTCCTCGCTGTTTCCGGACTAGAGCATACATTGCCGGAGCATTGAGTCTGCGGCACATTCCGCATAAGCTCTGTGACCCTGTCGACAATTTTCCTTAGATCGTTGTCAGTGAAATTCATATTTTCCTCTATTTTACCATTTCTCTCGTAAGCTGTAATCATACCGACCCTTTTTATGTGACGGTCGGCAGTGCAGTCTGTTGTCAAAAAGATATCTATGATTCTCTTTGCTTGCTCCTCGGAGATCAATCCCGAGCCCAGGGTGACAACATTTGCATCGTTATGCTCCCTTGAATTGCGGGCAGTTATCTCGTCCCACAGATTTGCAGCGCGGACACCAGGCACTTTATTGGCTGCCATCTGCGAACCGATTCCGGCACCATCGATAATGATAGCCCTTGGCACTGTACCATCTGAAACGAGTGAAGCTGTCAACAGCGCAATCTCGGGATACTCTTTCNNTTGACTCCGGTCCTTCAACGCCGGTGTCAATGACCTCAAGACCCTTGCCCATGAGCCAGCCCTTGAGATTCTCTTTCAGTTCATAGCCCCGTCTGTCGGAGCCTATTGCTATCTTTCTAATATTCATAGCATTGAATATATTATTTTTGTGTTAAGAAGCAAGTCGATAATGTTCGAAATCACTGTTTAATGTCTGGGAAAATTATTTGATGTAGCTTATTCTCTTAGTTTCGAAAGTATTTCCCCTTAAAACGTTCAATAGATATACTCCCGAGGGAAGCTCAGGTTTCCATAGCCGAGAACCATAGAAATCATCGATTTTATGTCCCTTCAAATCGTATATCGTGACCCTGGCATCCGAAGGAACGTCAATGTTTACAGAGCTGTTGAATGGATTCGGATAGACAGAAAAACTCAGCTCATCTGGCATATGCCCCTCAGAAAGATTGAGCATTGTGTTTTCGATCTGATAGTCAAGTTTTCCTACTGTAAATGTCGAATCAGGCATACCATCGAGGGTATCTTTGGGTCCGGAGAAGGTTGCCGTCAGTCCGATTTCATAGGTGATGAAGACATATTTGACCTGCCTCTCCACCTTGTCAAAACCGAAGAAAATATGATCTGAATGACTGTGTTTAAAAGAGCGCTTTTTGATTCGCAGACAGTCAAATGTTCCCAGAGGTGTTGTTATCTCCCCCCATGCATCGACCTCATTCCACACTGTATCCCATACCTCGTAGGAGATACTGATGGCTCCCATACCCATCTGCCCTTCGCCTTGGGTGGCTTCAATCCAAGTATCCCCATAGCTTGTAGGAAACTCTATGCTTGGATCTGTAACTGTATTGAAGGCATTTAGAAAATAGGAAGATGATGTCTCCATAGTTCCTGTAAGACCAAGACCAAGCTGTCTCGCAGAGTTCACATGAAAATATCCCCAGCCTTCGATCTCGGAAGTGTCGGTAACGGTATGATAATAGACAATATAATTGGGCACCATAATACAATGATCTATGTCAGGCAGACCTGCAGAATATGGCACAACCTCGAAAGCCTGCTCGTTCCCTGTTCCAAGTGAGGTGAGGTTCCATACATTGTATCCTTCTTCTCCAAAGTCCCACTCTATATCCTCTATGGTATTTGAGGTATAGGTCACCCCCGACTCATAGTGTGCCGGATTATATCCTATAATCGATTGTCCACAAACTATAGTCACCAAGACCGAAATCAAAGCTAACTTACTGATTTTAGTCCTCCCTTAAAAGGCTATTGGCTCTTTTGCTGTCATTGACAGCTTCTTCTTTATTTTTCATGGCTATGTGAACACCGGCTCGGAGCTTATAGCCCTCCGGATTTTCTGGTTCCAGATCTATTGCTCGGGTGTAGAACTCAAGAGCATCCTCAATTTTGCCCATTCCTTCGGCAATTATTCCGGCATTTATCAGAGCACGAATATTGCTATGATCTCTCTCAATGGCTTTGAGGGTATAGTCCATTCCCTCTTTGAGCTCACCCTGTTCATAGAGTGCGACACCAAGGTTGACCAGTGCTGCTGAGCTCTCAGGGAGAAGTTCACGGGCCTTCCTGGCATCTTGCTCTGCGCCCTTGACTGCCCCCAAGGTTAGCTTGACTGCACTTCTTTCAATATATAAAAGCCCTTCCTTCGGACTGAGTTGAATACCTCTGTCAAGATCAATCAGAGCTCGCCTGTTATCCCCAGCAATGGCAAAGGCGTTCCCCCTGTAGAAATAAGCCTCCCACCTTTCCCTGTCGATTGATTTGGCCTTTCCAAAATCGTCCAGAGCCTCTTTGATTTTCCCGAGGCCCATGAAAGTTCGTCCTCTGTAAATATATGCTTCGTAGTTCCCTGGGTTTTGATCGATTTCTGCATCAAAGTGCTCAATAGCTTCGTTGTATTGTGCTTTCTCAAAATGATAAAGTCCCCTTTTGAAGCCATTTGGGGCATTACACCCGAATAAGAACAAAGCTAAGATGAACAATACCCGATATTTCACTATCCTCCTTTGCATATGAGGTTAAGTATATATTGAAGGAATGTCTGATACAAGTGCAAAAATCAAAGTAGTTTGCGGAAGAATAATTCCTTGAAAGGATGACTATCGTTCTGCACGGGAAGCTCTGCAAACATATGATATCCTTGGGAGATGTAGAAGTCAGGGGCCTGAAAATCGCCTGTTGTGAGCCAGACATTGGTGCAGCCCCTTTCCCGTGCGATATCCTCCATCTTCGAAAGGATAGCCCTCCCCAGACCCTTTCTTCTCTCGGCTTCTGCGACCCAGAGCATATCAATATAGAGCCTGCCAAGAACCATAACACCTACGCCACCGCCCAGCAGATTTCCTCCATCGTCCTTTTTTGTGACAGAAAAAATTTCCTTCTTAAAATAGCCGATGGTCTGAAAATTGTAGTCCTGAAGACGGGTTCTTATCTCCTCGACAAGCTCTGTCTCGGGATCTATGTCAACATCAAATTTTGTCATTGAATTTGAACTCTGCAGTAACCTCATCACTCCCCTTCTCATAGGTAAGTTTGAAATTACGTTTCTCGAAGACATTGATCATACGTTGATTATCTGTGGTGGTTTGTGCAAGTATGCGATTAAGGCCCCAACCCTTCGCAATTTGCATGGCATAGTCTGTGAGAATGCCACCGATGCCCCTGTTCTGCCAGTCGTCCTTTATCAGGACGGCATATTCCACTGTATCGTGATCAGGGTCTGCTACAAGTCTGCCGACCCCGATGAGTCTCTTCTTGCCATCTTCGTCCTCGATTTCAGGGACAATGGCAATCTCCCTGTCGTAGTCTATGAAGCAATAGCGGGATGCAACTTCATGGGTATTCCAGTTGAAGAAATAACGAAATCGAGCATAGATGCATTCTTTTGAGCATGAATCGAGAAGATCAAGCCACAACGGTTCGTCCTCCGGCTTGATCGGGCGGAGAAGGAGCTCTGTTCCGTCGGGCAGCTCTGTCTTCTGGATTAGCTCCTCAGGATAGGGCCGCATGGCAAGATGGGAATATCTCTTATGTTCCATGCCCAGGGCCTTCTTATCGATGATAACCCGACCATCAAGAGCGATTGCACCCCTTGGGGTTACGAGAAGTGGGTTAACATCAAGCTCTTTTATCTCAGGGTAGTCGGCTGCAAGATAGGACAACCTTATCAGAGTCTCCACAAGGCTGTCTATGTTGACTGCCGGATGTCCCCTGTAGCCCTTGAGCAGAGGATAGACCTTCAGCGACTCGATCAACCGCATGGCAAGTGTTGCATTAAGAGGAGGAAAGCCGAGTATAGTGTCCCGGAAAAGTTCTGCCTTTGTACCTCCCATACCCACCATTATAACCATACCAAAAACAGGGTCTTTCTTAATTCCGAGAATCATCTCTACACCATCTGACGTGTCTATCATAGGCTGGACTGTAACTCCGTCGATACGCACATCAGGTCTGTTGCGTCGGGCATTCTCGAGAATTTTACTGAAATCTGCCCTTACCATTTCTGCATTACGAAGATCAAGAGAGACACCGCCAACATCAGATTTATGAACTATGTCGGGAGAAAGAACCTTCAAAACGACAGGATATCCCATATATTCGGCAATCTTTGCTGCGGCATCGGGTGAAACAGCAAGATGCGGCATTGTGACCTCAATGCCATAGGACGCGAGCAGTGTTTTCGATACCTCCTCCGAGACCACCTCAGACATGTCGCGAACAAGATTTACAAATTGCTTTCTGAGCTTATGCCTTTCCCCTGGAAAAATTATGTTCATCTCCTGAGGTGTCTCATAGAGAGCCTTGATGTTATGTTTGTACTTCACGAGTGTCATGAATGCCTGAATTGCCCGTTCTGGAGTATTGAAGGTGGCTATACCCGCCTTGTTGAGTATCCTTGTCGCTTCAACCATACTGACTCCACCAAGCCAGGCGGCAAGTATCGGTTTGTTGCATCTCTCGGCGAGTTTACCCATTTCCCTGGCTGTTGCAGTAGGGTTAGTCATGGCCTGTGGTGTCAGGATTGCAAGGACGGCATCAACATTTTTGTCATCCATGACCATTCTGGCAGCCTTGGCAAATCGCTTGGATCGTGCATCACCGAGGACATCAACAGGATTGCCATGTGACCAGAAGGGGGGAAGATAGTTATTGAGTCTGTCCATGGTCTCGGGGGACAATCTGGCAAGCCTTCCACCGGCAGCAATAAGCGCATCGGTTGCCATGACTCCCGGCCCTCCTGCATTGGTTACAATGCCCAGTCGGTCACCCTCTGGCAGATTATGACGAGCAATCAACTCTGTAACGTCAAAAATCTCACCTATATCAAATACACGGGCTATGCCCACCCGCCTGAATGCCGCATCGTAAACTGCATCCTCAGCCGCCATTGCACCGGTATGGGAAAAAGCAACCTCAGCGGATTCAGGAAAACGACCTGCCTTATAGGCAACAATCGGTTTATTTCTTGCAAAGGCTCTGGAAGCTGTCATGAATTTGCGGGCATCGGATATTGATTCAGCGTAAAGTACTATTGATTTTGTGTCCTCATCTGCACCGAAGTAATCTATCAGATCGCCAAAGCTGACATCCAGTGTATTGCCTATAGAAACAAAATGTGAGAACCCGATGTCTTCCTGAAGTGCCCAGTCAAGCACCGATGTACACAGCGCGCCGGACTGGGATATGAAGGCGACATTCCCCTTCTTGGGTTTACCGGCGGCAAATGAGACATTTAAATGCTGGCTCGGGGTGATTATACCAAGACAATTAGGACCTATGACCCTCATGCCGTCGAATTTCTTGACATTATCCTTGATCCTCTGCTCAAGCTCAACGCCTTTTTCGCCTATTTCCTTGAAACCTGCTGCCATAATGATAATTCCAAGTATCCCCGCCTTGCCGCACTCCTCAACGAGATCAGGAACCTTGTCCGCACCTGTGCAGATAACACCCAAATCGGGGGTTTGCGGAAGACTTGCAACGTTCGGATAACACTGAACACCAAGCACGGCTTCCTGCTGCGGATTAACCGGATATACCACACCTCTAAAACCGCTGCCAACAAGATTGGCCAGAACCTGCCCCCCAACACTTTTGGGATTAGGTGTAACACCGATCAAGGCAATTCTCTCCGGTTTGAAAATCCTGTCAAGATTATGTATATTGGTCACGGTACCTCCGGTTATAAGCGTCATATTGTCGCATACCCATATCATTCACCCACTGATAATATATCAACAAAGGTGTCTCAGTCAATATTAATAAATGCGTATTTTCATGTGCAATGGAGTCATTTTGTCACACCACAGCGGTCTGTTCCTACCTCGATGAGAACTTATCTTTAGGCTCAATAAACATGAAATTGAAGCTGGTCAGAGAGCCGTAGATCTTGCTGATATAGCTCTGAAACTTGACCTTTTCTCCGTCGGAAAGTTCATCGCATGAATTGATCTGTTGCTCGAGCACTCTGAGATTATTCCTGACCATCACAATTTTGTGCAAAAAGGACTCTATGGGGATTTCATGAGCTTTGAGACCGGGATCCTCGGGCTTGAAGATTATAGTACCATCCTCCCACTTGGGAGCCAGGTCTGCATTGTGCATTGAGTCCATTTCCTGAACGATAAGTTTAGCGAGATTTTTGATCTGAATCTCTTCCATATCTTCTCCTTATGGCGTTTTAAACAGAGTTATCTTTTGCGAGATTGTGTATTGCCCTTCATTCAGAGCAAATGCAACCAGCTTATGATTTGTCCCTTCGTTTTCAAGAATATAGGCGAAAAGTTCACACTTGCCATTCCCCGTGGCATCAAAGAGAGCAATCGGCTGAATGAACAGGTTGCGCCTTGAATCGAGTATCTTTTCGGGTCCATTTTCGTGCATTTTATAGACGGAAACAGAACTCTGATTGTCTGCCCAATAAAGTACTTCGGCTATGCCGTCATTGTCTATGTCAACTATATGTCTCTCCGGTCTTGAACGACGCCAGACGATAAAGGTGTCCTTTTGAGCGGCCTCCCAGAGTGAATCCATTTGAAGGGGAAATTCATCGGTAAAAGGATCGTCTGTTATGTCTATTGCCCCCCCAGGGGGTAGAGTTGTTACTATGGCTTTGTTGCGTGTCATAAAGAGCTTGAAATACTCCATCATGCGCTTCATCCCTTTGTCCCTTGAGAGAAAGGCAAAGCACTCTGTCTCGCCTACATAGTCAATAGTGCACCACATTGTGTCGGGGACGATTGAATCACCTGTGAAACCTTCGAGATCATATGTATAGAGTGTTTTGTCTACTAGCTTTGTAATATCAGGGAATGAGTTGCCCCTGTGGAAATCTTCTCCCCTCCCCCTTTGGGTAATACATTCATAGAATGGTTCATCCTCCTCCCAGAAAACAGTGACCTTTTCACATCCAGATGGCTGCCATTTCCCCTCAACCCATGAGCCATAGTCGGAAATAGTCTTAAATCGCTTTGAGGGTATGATTTGACCGTCCTCAACTGAAAGGTCAAAAAAGCTTGCTGCTTCTGGCTCTGTCAGACCTTCGAACCAGAATGTCAGCCCGATGTTCCAGGTCTCTGCAAAAAGTGAAAGGCAAAAGAAAATGGCTAATTTTTTCATATCTCCTCCATCAAGGTAAAATATCTGTACAGTCCGACATCAACTGAATATTTTGAGTTGCTTCCTGCAAATTGCTGATATTGTTGCAGCTTTCATCGGACAATGGATTTTGCCTTAGATCAACATACAAAAATTGTTCAAGAACAAGCAAAGGGGTTGGATCAACATGTTCTATTTGATTGCCCTTCAAAACCAACCATCTGAGATTTGCTGAATATTCAAAATAGGCAAAGTCAAATTCTGTGAGTCGATTATCACTTAGATTCAGGTTGTATAACTCTGGCATCTCGGAAAGTGCCGAGATATCTATACTATTTATCTGGTTATTCCCAATATCGATGTGTTTCATTTCCGAGGAGTTCCGGATAAAGAAGAGGTCAAGTTCAGATATATTGTTATCAGAGAGATCAAGGTGCTGAAGCCCTACCTGATAGCGGAGATTAGAAAGATCGAATGAGGTAAGCTCTGCATTGGCTACTGCGAGATATCTGAGATTGGGACAGGTTGAAAGTGGAGAAATATCAATCTCTCCTATGGGATTATTTGAGAGATCAAGATCTTGGAGCGGCGTGCTTGAAATTGGAACAAGGTCAATGTGTGACAGATTGTTATTCGAGAGCCCGACGGTTATAAGTGTTGAGGACTTGTTGAGGGGATATAGCTCAATGGTCTGGAGACAATTATCTGAAAGATAGAGCGCTACAAAACTGTCCAGTGAAGAAAGTGGCCCAAGATCAACTGTCATAAGCATATTTTGCGAAATGTGCAGTGTTTTTAGATGGGTGGCAGTTTCTAAGGGTGAGAGATCTATTGAAGAGAGGTTATTATCTGAGATGTCAATGCTCTCAACTGTGGGAAGGTATTCCTCTACCGATTCCAAAACATTGCTATCGGTGATTTCTCTACCCGAAAGATCTATATGTATTACATTACCCTGATCGTCGTATATCAGGGTTGGAAATATCTCTTTTCCATCAGGTGAGTTGACGCAGGATAGAAAGAGCAAAGGAAAGATTAAAAGCCACCTTTTCATAGCCCCAATATATAATGATGGGTGCTATAAGTAAAGCTATTTGGTTTTCTCAGGCTGCATGTACAGGAGCCAGTGCATTCTTTTGTATATCGAGAGCCTTTTTTAGTTTGCTCTCTGACAGCCTGCCTTCTGTCACAAGGATTTCTCCTATTTTACGTAAGTCACCCTTGCTCTGTTTACCAAGGGCACTTAAAATATCGGTCTCGTAGCAGAAGCCATTATTGATGCATATCTGTCCAATAAGCATTTTTACCTCCTTTCTTGAGTTATCGACACTTTCCAGAGGGATTAAACATGTTTTGTGAGTATTTTCTCTAATTCATTGAGAGTTCTTCAGGGTTTTTTACCTTTTGTAAGCCAAGTAATTTCAACGATCGCCACTAATGACAACTTGTTCGAGACTTTTGAACATTGGGATTCCGAATCATCCCTACGGTCTGGTCTGTATGAGATTCACATATAAGTAAACAACCATCCCTTACGTGGCCACTGCTGGAGCTCATAAGACACATTTGTATGGATAGGTATATCATACTATTTAAAGGTAGGCATCACAGATCAAATTTGTCAGGAAAAAAAATATAACCATATCTTACGCCGACCTCTCTTGCGCCCCCCGGAGAGAGGGGGATTCATACCGACACGGCAAATCAATAAAAAAATATGGTTAATAACTGGGCTTGCACCAACATCGGAGAAAGAAAATGATTGAATAAATGGCACTTCATGCGTGGATGGAATTTCCCTTACTGCACCCCACTCGACCCACTTCCGAGAGAGGGA
>NPID01000238.1_pt4 | contig 215493 bp, 167 predicted proteins | sample 8637491 | NCBI WGS metagenome assembly NPID01 (sample SAMN07420843, study PRJNA396082) | bioreactor metagenome | isolation source: sample BA6 brine-fed electro-methanogenic bioreactor BA | place: Japan: Kochi | collected 2016-06-14 | reverse complement strand
TATAATTATAGTGTTAATAAAATAATTTTTTAAGGTATTAAATTTTTAAGTATGTTCAATTTAATTGTATTATTTATTTTTATTCAATTCCATTTTATTCAATTATATAATAGTAAAATTTAATTATATAATAAAAATTCATTATAAAGGTGTTTATTTGAGTCGTGACACTCCAGAAATGATTAAAAAAGCATTAAAGGATGTTCCAACAAACATACTTATTTATTCAGTAATTGCATTAGCAATACTTATTTGTTATGGAATATCTGGTTCTCTTTTAATAATGAATTTAGACATTATTAATTCAATATATTTCACAATAGTGACAGTAGCTACATTAGGTTACGGAGATATAGTTCCAATAACACCTGAACAAAAGATGTTTGCAGTCACATTAGCTATTGGAGGAGTAGGACTTATTGCATATGTATTCAGCTTAATTATATCTTTATTTGGTCAAAGAATTGAAGAAGTGAGAAGTGGTGTTAAAATGAAGAGGACTATTAAATCTTTAAAAGAACATTACATATTATGTGGATATGGAAGAGTTGGGGTTGTTGTAGCAGATGAACTTCTAAAAAGAAACCAAAAGCTTGTTATTATTGATAAAAATAGAGAAATCACTGAAAAATTAGAAGAAAAAAAAGATATATTAGTTATTAACGGAGATGCAACCGAAGATGAGACTTTAGAATATGCAGGAATTGAAAAAGCAGTTGGCCTTATATTAGCTACAGGGAATGATGTTGATAACCTTTTTATAACAATAACTTCAAGGGAAATATCAGAAAATCTTTGGATCGTGTCAAGAGCTAGTAGAAAAGAAAATATAAGGCGTCTTTATCATTCAGGAGCTAATAAAGTAATATCTCCAGAGGAAAGTGGAGGAAGTGACATATACTTTGCAGCAATCCAGCCTAACCTTATAAAAATAACTACAAAGCATGATATATCAGATACTAAAAGAGAAATGGAAATAATTTTAGACTATGGATGTTCAGTTGAAAATATAGAGTATCACTATCCATACTTAAAAGAACCATTGAAAAGAAAAATTGAAGCTTCATCAAAAGAACAAGTAAATAAATTCTTTGGAATGATAGATAAAGATGAAGAAACAAAAAAAGCCCTTGAATCAATATATGAATCTGTTAACGGTATACATTCCCACTGGATATCTGGACCTAATCATAAAACACTAGATAAAATGGTAGAAGCTTTAAAAAAAGAAAATTTAATATTTGGTGTTAATTTATCCCATGAAGAAATCATGGAAATAGCTAAAGAATATGGAAAAGTTGAAGTTATTTTAGAAGAAAAAAAAGATAAATAATATGTAAGATCTAAGAATTATAAAAGTATAATAAAACCAAATACAAAAATTATAATGAAAAAACTAATGAAAAATTAATGAAAAGATAATAAAAATAACTATTATTAAAAATAAAATAAAAATAATTAAAAATAATAAAACTAAAAATAATATAAAAATAATAATATAAAAAATAAAAATGAATATTAATATCCATTTACTAAAATATCAACCTTACCAGTAATTGGATCCATAATAAGGCCATGAACAGGAACATCATTAGGAATAAGAGGAGAACTCTTAATTTTATTAACTCCATTTATTACATTTGACTCTTCGCTATCAATAGATCCAATCCAATCTTCAATATCTATTTTAGCTATTTCTTCAGGAGATATTCCTCTTTCTAACATTATTGATTTTAATTTTTCTCCATCAACATTAGACATACCACAATCATAATGCCCAACTAAAATAACTTCTTCAGAACCTAAAGCAAATATTGCTGCTGCAATAGAACGTATAACATCACGATCTAAAACATTATTCCCTGCATTTTTGATTATTTTTGCGTCACCGCGACTTATACCCATAGCTTTTTCTAAAAAACCATCAGTAAGCCGTGTATCCATACAAGTAACAATAGCTAATTTTTTTTGAGGTATATGGGACAATTTAATCCCTTCAAATTCATCAACAAATTCTTTATTATATTCTATTATTTCATTAAGTAACATAACAAACCCACATTAAAAAATTAGTTATTAAAATATATAAATTATTCTAATTAACATTTTAACAAAATTTGTAAAAATATAATTAAAAGATTGTAACTAAAAACGTTACAAATATTAAAAATAATTTAAGAATAAGTAAAATTAGATTAAAAGTAGATTAAAAATAGGTTAAAAATAATTTAATAAACTAAAATAAAAAAATAAATGAAAAAAAAAATGGAAAATAAAAAATAAAAAAATAAAGAGTTTAAGAATAAAGATTTATTTAATAAATACTTAAAAAACACATTATAAAGTAAAATAACTATAAATGTATTTAACTAAATAAATCTGATTAAAATAAATCTCTTAAATTAATCTTATAAGCACCTAAGTTTCCACCATAGTTACCTGCGCTGATTTCTTTAACTCCTGGAATTGTACAAGCAGCTTTTATTCCTTGTTTCATAGCTTCTCTTACAGATTCTTCATCAATACCATCAATAACTATTTCATAGATACCATTTACATCTTCTCTAATTTCACTTTCTACAACTTCTTCTTTTAAAGAAACACACATTTTCTCATTTGTAGAAGCATTTAAGAAATTATATTCATTACATCCTACTTTAGATCCAGAAGCAACAATTCCACCAGGGAACGGAGTGATTGTTCCAGGTACTTCATAAATCGCATCAACAGCTGCTTCAGCAGCTACAAGAGCATTCATTTGACTATCAGCAAGTATAAAGAAGTTTCCTCCAGCAACACCATCTTTCATTCCAAAATCAGACTCAACCAAAAAGTCACCAGACATAATAGGGATAGATTGAACAGTTCTTCCACCAACTTCAACTTCCTTCTCATATCCATCACCGAAGAATTTCAATTTGAAACCAGCTTTTAATACTTCTTCAGTATCTTCTAATGCATTGAATACAGCAGTAGTAGGAGCAGTTAATATTCCCATACCAATTCTCTCAAGAAGTTCATGATCTAACTTTTTTTTACCAGAGTTACAAATCATTATAGTGTAACCTGGTCTTCCATCAGGAGTTTCAAGTGGAGAAACATAACCATCAATTCCAGCTTCAGCAGGACATCCAATTACAGAAGTACCGTAACCAGTAGCCTCAGTAGCTGCTACAAGAGCCAATTTTTTAGTTGCTGCAGTTACGAGTAACCTAGAAACTTTTATTCCAAAAGCTTCTGCATAAGTATCTTTTATATCTACACCATTTAATTGCATAAATTTCACCAATTTAGAATTTCATTTATTATAAAATAAAGTTTTCTATTTAACTTTAGTCTTAATTTATCCTATTAATTTTTAATCAAATATTCAATCAATAATTTATTATCTAAAATATTATTTTTATTTAAAATATTATTGATTCTATTATTAATTCTATTATTGATTTTATTATTTAAAGCGTTATTTATATATTGTCGAGAGTATTAATTATTTTAAGTTAATTATTTTAATTATCATTTATTCGGGCTTTATTTTTTCTTCATCAATATCTTCAATATAATCTAATTCATCAATAATTTCTTTAGCTGTTTTTTCTTCACTAATACTAGTAGTGCCTATCTTATCAAGAACAGAAGAACCATAATGAGGAAGTATAGCAAACCCAATCATTGTTGGCATCCAAAAAGATATAAGTCTCTCAATAACAGTTGCTGCTGCACTTATAGAAGGGGGAATTCCTGCTGAACTATAAAAAAGGATCATAACTCCATCAACAGCACCAATACCTCCAGGAAGTAACGGAATCATACCAATTAAACTAGCAACAATAAATACCTCACCTATTAAGATTGGATCTACATTAGCACCAAAAGCTAAAAAAACTACAAAAACACGTGTTATTTCAACAGCCCAAATAAAGAAAGAAAGAGGTAAACCATAATAAAGAATCATCTTATCAGCCAACATTCTCTTCATAGTTTTTTGAAATCCTCCAATAGCTTTAATAACTTTTTTTTCTAATGTTTCAGGATCAATTTTTTTGTAAAAAATTTTAATAATGCGAACAATCCATGCCGTAATCTTTTCTCCAGCTTTTTGATTTATTGACATATATACTAAAAGAATAAAAGCAATTGTAATAACTATAACTGAAATAATTAAAATTGATAAAATTAATTTGCTTAATGAAAAATATATCATAACAGCAATTATAGTAATTACTGCAAGTACAAGAAAAGGAAAAGTATCCAATGCTCTATCAGCTATTACTGTAGCAAAAGTCTCTTCAGTCGGTTTATTAACATGTTTAGAAAGTATATATGCCCTAACTGGTTCTCCACCACCACGACCACTGGGAGTTATATTATTAATCGCCATGCCAACTAAAACCATTGGAATGATCTCTTTAACTGTTGTATTGATGTTGGCAGTTTTATTTACTATATTCCATCGAAGTGCATACAGATAAAAAATGAAAAACTGAATTAATATAGCCAATAAAATAAACCAAAAATTAGCTAACTTAAGAGCATCGATTACTTGGTCTATGCCAATAAAATATAGCATAACTCCCATTATTGCTAATCCAATAGCTAAAAATATAACAGTTTTATGTTTCATAATCACATCACATCATATACACAGTTAAATATATATTTAATATGTTATACATTTATAAAGAAAATATCTCTTTTAATAAATTGGTTGTGAATTATAATATATTTATATAATTAATTATATCGATAATACTTCAAGCGATAATACTTTAAGTTATTTTATATTATAGCTATTTATTAGCTGAAATAACTTAATTAAAATAATAATTAATAAATTAAACATTATTTAATTATAATAATTTATATTATAACTTATATAACTTATTATAATTGAATCTTTATTATATTATTAGTTTATTAATTTATAATTTTATAAGTATATAGCTTTTATAAGTTTATAAATTCATTTATTTAATTATATAGTAAGATAATTATTATAAATAAAATTATTATTATAATATATAATAATATATATTATCAAAATAAATGATAATAAAATAAATATTATAAAATTTCTAGATTAAATATTATTATAAAACTTAATATAATAAAGATTATTAATATATATTATAAAGTGACATTTATAAAATAAAGTAATAGTTACAAAACAATTATAGTAATATCTCTATAAAAAAATTTTATTATTAAAAACAGTACCTTCAATTTAAATAGATAATATTCTTAAATATTTTTATATAATCTAAAATATTTTATATAGCACCATATATTTTATATACCATTATATAATTATTATTAACTATTCTATATCTATAATGAACATTTTTAATGTTGTTTTATAAAAAAAATGTTATGAAATAGAAATATTTATATATGTCAAAAAACATTGTATTAATAATGCATAAAATAGATAATAAATACATAGGTTTTATTCTGAATTAATTAAATTTTTTCTTAAAATAATATAAGACATTAAAAATAAAATTGAATATAAATTCATACTGATTTTACTGAATATAGATTCATACTTTTTTTTAATTAATTATTTTATTACATAATTTAAATTGGTTGTATGATAAATTTTTATGTTATTACTACTTTTGCATTGAAGTTAAGGATTAGTGCTATCTAATCCAAAACTAGGTGTTATTAAAATGTTTGAAGATAGTTATAATAGACAAGAAGAATTCTCTTGCCCAGTAGAAGTCGGTACAGAGTATGATGTTAAAATAGAAGACCAAGGTAAAACTGGAGACGGTATTGCTAGAGTAGATGGGTTTGTTATATTCATTCCTGGAACCGAAGTTGGTCAAGAAGTAAAAGTAAAAGTCAATGCAACCCGCAGAAAGTTCGCTTTCGGAGAAGTAGTAGAATAATATTACTTCATTGATTTTATAAGATAATCAAATGATGAATATGATTTAATAAAGTATTAGTACATTAGTACTACTATTTATTAACATATTTGTTATTATTATTTTATAATGAATCAACAATCAAAAAGCTATATTAAAATATATAAAATTTAATAATGTTTTAAGATATTATTAAATTTTATATATTAGATGAAAATTACATTAAGATGGATAATATTAAAACAATCCATAGTTAATACATTAGATCAATTAATAAATATCTAATAAACTAAATACTCCTACTTATTTTTAATATAAATTATCTAATTTAAATCAGTGATTAAAAAAACTTATTCTGATCTGATTTTAACATTTGATTTTAAACAATTTTTTATTTCTATTTTGATTTAATTGTATTTTTATTTTTTATTCATTTAGATACTGTTATAAACAATAGTATATGCTTATTCTGAATAATACATACTTATTATAAACAATATGGTTATTTTAAATAATTATACAATAATATGTTAATATTAGAATCTTAATATTAAATCTTAACTTAATATTAACTCTTAAAGATAAAAATCAAATTTTTATATATTAAATCTGTAAATATAATTTTGAGATATGAATTAAAATAATTATAATAATCAATAAAATAATAAGATATTTATATATAAAAATCAAATGATTAAAGATGAAATATATTACCCGAAGAGATATTTATATAGCATTATATTATCTTGGTAAAGTAATGCAAGGAGTAGGAATAGTAATACTATTACCAATAATTATTGCCTTAATATACAGAGAACATATTTATCTTTTAGGGTTTATAATACCTTCTTTAATATCATTAGGTGTGGGGACATTACTTGGAAGAATAAATCCTAAATGTAATCGAGTTAGGTTGAAACATGGGATGATTGTATCCTCATTAGCTTGGCTTTGGGCTGCATTTATTGGAGCCCTAGTAATGTATATATGTTTAGATATTTCATTCATAAATGCTTTTTTTGAGAATATGTCTGCTTGGACAGGAAGTGGATTTACAATATTCAAAGATGTAGAAATCTTACCAAACTCCATACTATTTCTTAGAAGCCTTGAACAGTGGGTAGGAGGATTAGGAGTTGTTGTTATAATGATTGGAGTTTTAATCCATTCAGGAACTGCCGCATCTCGTCTTTATAAGTCCGAAGCTAGAGAAGACAGAATAAAACCCAGTATAGCCAACACATTAAAAAAGATTCTCCAAATATATTTAATTTACACAATCATAGGAACTTTACTATTTATTATAGCTGGAATGCCAGTTTTTGATGCTGTAAACAATACATTTACTGCAATATCGACTGGAGGAATGTCTATTAAAAATATTAATATGGGTTTTTATAATAATGATTTATTTTATATAATATCCATGATTATAATGATAATTGGAGCAACTAGTTTTCTATCTCACTATCAAGCAATTAAAACCAGAGGGAAATCAATCTTTAGTGACATACAGTTTAAAGCTATGATAGGAGTAGTGATTTTTGCAAGCTTTTTATTAATATTAGCTACTAATATACTCCCTATGGAAGCTATTTATAGTGTAGTTTCTGCTATAACAACAACAGGATCAAGTATAAATCCTTCTGGATATTTTACAGATTATAACGCATTCATAAAAGTTATTATAATAGTTCTTATGTTTATAGGTGGTGCAGCAGGTTCTACTGTTGGTGCAGTAAAAATAATCAGAGTAATCACCTTACTAAGAGGAATATACAAAAATATAATCAATATAATTTCTCCAGAAGGACGAGTAATAAATATGAAGCTATCTAACAAACACTTAAAAGAAACCCAAGTTAGAGAAGCAAGTTCATATATCTCTCTTTATTTAATATTTATCGTTATTGGTTGGTCTGTATTAGTATTCTATGGTTATGATGGAATGAACTCTTTATTTGAAATAGTTTCTGCACAGGGAAACGTAGGACTAAGTGCCGGAATTGTGAGCGGAGACATGCCTATTGGAGCTAAAATAATTACAATATTTAACATGTGGATAGGTCGTCTAGAAATAATACCTGTGCTAGTAATCTTAAGAAGTTTTATTGAAATATTTAAAGGAATAATTCCTAAAAAAACTTATTAAAATAAATAAAAAATGTTCTAAAATTAATAATAACAAAAAACTTATTAATATCAATAAACATAGACTTAAAATCATTATCAAATTAAAATTATAAAAAATTGTAAGATATTATTAAAAATAATTATAAATTATTATATATAATTACAAAAATTATTAATATAATTGTATAATATAATATCATTGTATAATAATCAAGGTGTTTGAATGTATGTTGTTATAATGGGAGGCGGGCGTGTAGGACTCACACTTGCAGATCTTCTAATAAATGATGGTTATGATATTACTCTAATCGAAAATAGTGAAAATTTATGTAATGATGCAGCTGCAGAGTTAGATGCATTGATAATCTGTGGAAATGGTACTGATACAAAAACATTAGAAGAAGCCAATATACAAGATGCTGATTTTTTTGTAGCAGCTACTGGAAATGATGAAGCTAATCTTCTTTCATGTATATTAGTTAAAGATTATGGAATACCTAAAATAATAGCTAGAGTAAGTAATCCTGATCATGAAGAAGCTTTCAGAAAAGTTGGAATAGATGATGTAATAAGTCCGGAAATAACAGCTGCAGGTTTTCTTGAAAAAATTATAACCCGCCCTAATGTAGCTGATTTAACTGCTTTTGGAAAAGGCAACGCAGAAATTCTTGATATGATTATAGAAAATGAGAAAGTTACTGGTAAAAAAGTATCTGAAGTTTCTCCAACTGATGATTATATGATAATTGCTACCTATCATGGAGGCAAATTAACTATTCCAAAACCTGATACAGTGTTAAATAAAGGAAATAAAATTTCAATACTTGTGAAAAGAGGGAACTTTAAAAAAGCAGCTAAAAAATTCATGAAATAGTTAATAAAGTGAAATAGATAAAGTTAAATAATAAAATAAATTATTCTTAATCATTATTTTATAACTATTACTTATAGCTATTATAAAATAAATATTTATTAAAATCAAATAAATAATTAATAATAATTTATATTTAGATATTATATGATTAGGCAATATAATACATCTATAATGTGTATTATACATTGTAATTTATATATGACTATGTATGTATATAAGATATTTAATAATATTAAAAATTAAATAACATATGAAAATATCATAATAGTCATTGCTTAAACAATGAGTTAATTATTTTTTTAAATTTAAAATTATGAAAGTATTAATTAAAACAAGGACAAGTAAAATAGTAAAATTGAAGTAAAAATAAGTTAGAGAAATATTTTAATATTTTATGTTATCATTAATTATTAGTCAAAGATTTGAAAAGAATATTGATATAAATAATAGCTATAGGTAATAGTTATAAAATAATAAGTAGGGATAATAGTTACAAATAATAACTAATATCCTTGAAACATTTGTCTTGCTAGTTCTATATGTCTTTTACCATTATTAACCCAAGGCCCATGTCCAGGTAAGAGATATTTTACATCTAATTTACTCAATCTATCAATAGATTCAGCCATATCGTTAGAATTTCCACCAATATCTATTCTACCAAAACCACCATTAGAAAAAACGGTATCTCCTGAAATCAATATTTCACCATCCCAAAGAGAAATTCCTCCACTAGTATGACCAGGAGTATGGAGAACTTCAAAGTTTGATACCTTATCTCCTTCTTTAAGTTCTATATCAACATCATTTCTCTTAATAGATTCTCCAAAGATAAAGCCTGCGGTTGATGAAAGATCTCCAGATCTAATTGATTCAGCATCATTTTCATGAATAAGAACTTTAGCATTAGGAAATAAATAATTTCCACCAACATGATCAAAGTGACAATGTGTATTTACAATCATGGATATATCATCAATATTATAGTTAGCTTCTTTAATTTTTTGATATAAATAATCTTTTTTTATACCAGTTCCAGTATCGATTAATATATCATCAAACAAATAACAATTAGAGTCAGCCCCAAAGCCTTCAATACAAAAAATATTTTTTATTTTTTCCATAAAAATCCTCAATAATATTCATAAAAATTTCATAATAATATTCATAATACTAATATATAATAATACAAGTTATAATAATAAACTTATAATAATATATAATAATATGATTGTATAATAATACCATATATAATCGTAGATAATGATAGTATTAATACTGTATACTAGCTAAAATTAAAATAATAATTTAAACCATTTAAAAGTGAATAATAATTCATTATCTATTTTAATTATTATCTAATTTAATATTTAAATAGATTTTGAAAAATAATTATCAATGAAAATTAGCTATTATTTTTAAAAAGAGTCCTTACTAAAAAATAAATAAATGGGGTCACAGGGATTTGAACCCCGATCCTGGGATTTCTCATGTCTCAGTACTCCAATTGATCATCATACTATACGATGTTGATCATCATACTGTCAGTTACGCGTTTTTTCTTCAAAGACAACTGGAGTCCCAGATGATGCCAGATTACACTATAACCCCAACTACAAAACAAAAATGAACATAGTAATGGTTTTTTATAATAAATTTGAAGCCAAGGGAGAGATTTGAACTCCCGTGTAATGGATCTGCAGTCCACCGCTTCGCCGCTAAGCTACCTTGGCAACATTGAAAGTTTAGTTTAACTTAATATTTAAATGTTTTGATAAAATTTAGAATAATGAATATTTCATAAAATATTAAAAATAAATTAATAAGTTGAATTAGATATTAATCTCATTAAAAATAGTAACAATGATAAATTAATTAAAATATCCATCAATACTAAAAAATAAGCCATTTAACATGAAAAAAAGAATAAAAATATAATTTATTATATGATACATATACCTTATATTTCTAAAATTTAATTTGTTTATCAATGCCTATAATTTCATCTAATTCTAGACCATTTTTCAGAGCTACATCTTTTTCTATCTTATAATTATTACTTCTAGTTCTATCTATTTTATCTGGAGATAAAAATAGCCATTTAGTATATTTAAATTTAATTCCTAAAAATGGAGATGCTCCAAAAATATCACAAAATTCACAAAGAGCATCAATCTGAGGAGAATCAATATAAATTTTATCTTTAGTAGTAGTTTTAACCTCAATTGCAAGATATAATTTTCCATTGCCTGCCAAAACATCTGGAAGAGGTCTTTTGGTAGCTCCACCTGACGCTGGAGCTCTCATAGCTGCAAAATTCTTTTCCCATAATTTATGAACTAAATCTCTTTCTTCTGCTGAACCTTTTTTAGCCATCTTACCAACACAGCAATATTATGATAAATATTATAATATAATCCTATGATAATAATTATAGGAAAATATCATAATAACATGATAATTAATGAAATAATCTTAATGAAATAAACAGTTTAATAATGATTATAGTATCTAAATTATAATATCTAATATAATATACTTTAAATTTTTCCTAGCTAATGAAAAGTAATATTTTAATCAACAATACTTGAAAAATAATAAAAATCAAAAGTTAATGAATTTAAATAATAAATTTAAATTAGAATAAATTTAAATGAGTATTAATAAGAAAAAATAAAAAAGAAAATAAAAAATAATGAGAAAATAAATAAAAAAGAAAATAAAAAAGAAATAAATATTCTAATATAATGAAAAGTTATTAAACTAATTTAATCTCAAGAGAATTTGAGTTAAATTGGAATTGCTCTCCATTTAGTACATAAGTTATAGAATATCCCCCAATAGAAAATGGATTTGAAACAGTTGCATCAGAACCAAAATCCTCTTTAACTTGAGCTAAAGTAGGAATATTTAAAGACACAGAATATGTTTTAGATTCTCCTGGAGCTAAGCTTCCAAAATTATTAGAAGATGATTGATCCTCTGCAAGAACATTATTAATGGTAGTATTACCATTATTTGTAATTTTCCATATTAAATTAACTGTTTTTCCTTCAGCAGAATATTTAGGACCATTCAAAGAAGCAGTGATATCATTTTCATCAGTATTTCCATTGAAATTTGTATTTCCATTATTAATATTCGTATTATTTGTAACATTGTTAACAGTTTTATTTGAACTGCTATTATCAGTAATATTATTAACTTCATTATCAGTGCCTTGAGTTAATAAAAATGCTGAAACTCCGCAAATAGCAATTATAATAACTATTATTAATGCTATAAATTTATTTTGCATAAAATACCTCCTTAAACCATATTCATGACTATAATATTATAAACATCAGCAAAAATAGAATGAATAAAATCATTTTTAAGATATTCACAATACTATCATTTTAATTTTGATTACCTGAAAAATAAGTAATAATTAAACTAAATAACAGCCATGAAATATATCTTTATCTTATTATCATTTAACAATATATGGTTTAGCAAGGATTTATATATTGAAGATAGTATATATAGTTATCTTTTTCCTAAAAAAAGCATAAAATCAAGTTTATTATTAAAATAATATTTATTAATAATAATTATAATAGCTATTATATTAACTATTATGAGCCTGAATAAAATTATAATCATGAATAAAAATAATGGACAATAGAAAAACTAAATTATATAAAAATGGGGCCGGGGCCGAGATTCGAACCCGAGTCGCAGGATCCACAGTCCCGTAGGATAACCGCCTACCCCACCCCGGCATTTATAACAAATAAAATTAACTTATTTAAAACATTAAATTAATTAAAATATAATAATACATTAGATTAATTAAATCATTATAAAATTTAAAGTATTTATATATTTAAAGATTAATGCGGGAGCAGGGATTCGAACCCTGGTAGACCTGCGTCAACAGGTCCTAAGCCTGTCCCCTTTGGCCGCTCGGGCACCCCCGCTTTAGATAAGAAGGAGGTTTGTCCCATGAACCTTCAAAATATAAATATAACATAATATAATTCATTGAAAAAATTACATAACAAATAAATGAAATATATAATGAAATGAACTATATAATGAACAAATGATAAAAATGCTCCGGCCGGGATTCGAACCCGAGTCTTCGGCTCGAAAGGCCGAAATGATTGGCCGGACTACACCACCGGAGCAAATAAAAAAATTTAGTAAACTTATAATAGTATTATTGTATTAGCTTATAAACATTACTATTATAACACAATTTATAATATTAATCTATCAAATTATTATAATTATTAATTAATATTATTTTATTAATATATTTTATCAATAAGATTACTATGATAAAGATTATTACAAATTTATTTAAAATTATATTTATTCAAAATTATCCAATAATCTAAAATAATCAAATTAAAGCTTATATCAATGGGCCCAATGGGATTCGAACCCATGGCCGCCCGGTTATGAGCCGGGCGCTCTACCTGGCTAAGCTATGGGCCCAAAAACGCCGTCGACAGGGCTCGAACCTGTGACCAATCGGTTAACAGCCGAACGCTCTACCTACTGAGCTACGACGGCATATGAAAACCCACGCCTATAATCGGGCATGATGATAGCATATGTCTAAAATCAGTGAAGCTTTAGACAGCATTACATAGGTTGATAATCATCATATATAAACTTTTTGATAATTAAATAAACCAAGCAAAAATTTAAAATCTTTTAAAAATCTTAAATTAAAAAATGGTAATTAAAATAGACTTATTATAAACTAATAAAAATATTCAAATACTAAAATAGGCTGAAATAGCTAATATAGTTATAACTGTCAGTGGAATAGCTTTAAAAAGACTTGATTTAGATTTAGTAGCTATTAATATGTATAATAATCCTATTAGTAATGATATGAATATTGCCATAAAAGGAAAGATTCTTTGGAGTATTGCAGTTAAAATGATAACCATTAAAGCAGTAGCTATAACAACATCCCATTCAACTGAGTTTTTACTTGATTTTACAGGTTCTTTCCTATAATTTTGAGAATGATAATCATTATTTTGATTTTTATTTAGATTAGCAGGATATTTAGAAGGATTTTCAAAATTATCAAATTCTTGATTTTTCCTCATATAACTATCCTTAATTGGACTCCTATGGTAATTAGAAACATTAGGATTAATAGAATCATTATGATTATTATGATTATTCCCATAATTATTGATTTTTCCATAATTATTATTTTTCCTATAATCATCCCTTTTTGAGTAATGATTTCTAGATGAATCTTGCATTGAGTTTGAGTGAGAATCATTAGGAATTAAACTCAAAGGTTTACCACAATTAGTACATTTTAAAGTACCCTCCCTATTTTGAGTCCCACAATATCTACAATATACCATCAAATCCCTTTAATATCTTCTTTTTTATAAAATACAATTTATATAATTATAAAAACATAAAAACATAAAAACATAAAAACATAAAAACATAAAATATAATTCGTATCAATTTATTATAATATATATTATTAAGTTTATAAATTTTTAGATATTTATTAATCTATTTATTAGTCTATTTTTTAATCTATTTTTAACTTATTATTTAACCTATTATTATAATCTATTATCTTAATCTAACATTTTACTTTATTATTTATCTATATTTTATATAATATTAAAATTTTAACTAATATTATATATATCATTTTATTAATAATTTTAAATAAAATATTTTAAATAATATTATATAAAAATAAGAGTATTTAACATAAAACCAAAGGAAACAAAATGACATATATAAATAAAATAAAAAGCTTCGAAGTTATAGATTTAATCAGTGCCGCTAATAAACTCAGTTTAAAAAAAGGATACAACACTATAAGTTTAGAAAGAGCAATATTTTTATCATGGTGGTGTGAAAAAGGAGATTGTGGTTTTTGTTATATGAGTACACAAAAAAGCAAGATTAAAGACCCTAAAAAAGCTAGAAGAAAATTTGAAAGTATATTAGCAGAAGCAGAGATGTGTAAACGATTAAATTGGAACATTGAATTTTTATCTGGAGGATATGAATCATTTGAAACAAAAGAAATAAAAGAAATAGCAGAAAAAATATATAATATAACAAACAATCAAGTATGGTTAAATATTGGCATAACAAATGATTTAGAAGAATATGGTAAGGAAATTATTGGAATAACTGGGGCGGTTGAAACAGCCAACCCAAAATTGCATGATAAACTATGTCCAAGTAAGCCATTAGATAAAATTGGAAATATGCTAGATAAAGCTGGAGAATTAGGTTTCAAAAAAGCAATTACTGTGATTTTAGGACTAGGTGAGACTCCTGATGATATTGAATATTTAATCGAATACATTAAAAATCATAAAATTGATAGAGTAATATTTTATTCTTTAAATCCTCATAGAGACACAGAATTTGAAAAATCATCACAACCTGCCTCTTTATATTATGCAGGAGTAGTATCAACAATAAGGCTTGTCTTTCCAGATATTGAAATAATATGCGGTACTTGGACAGATAATTTAGCTAATATTGGCCCCCTAATTTTAAGTGGAGCTAATGGTATAACAAAATTTCCTCTTTTTAAAATGTTTGGAACAAAGTATGGAAAAAGAGTTGAAGAAGAAGTTTATTGGGCAGGTAGAAAATTAAAGGGAACATTTACAGATCGAAAACAACTGGGAAAAAAGGAAAGCGAATATATGTCTAATTTAGATCCTTTTATAAAAAGATACATTAAAGAATCATTAAATGATAAATATTAACTTAAATTGTTAAATTTGAATTATTAAACTTAAATTATTAAATTCAGAGTATTAAACTTAGATAATATAATTAGATAATATAAAAGATTGTATAAAACTCCAGTATTACTTAAATTATTAATATTTAATGGTATTGATACTTTTTAAATAATAAATATTCTATAAAACTCAAAAAATTAATATTAAAAATTTGGAAAAATTTATAATATATAAAATATTTAAATAGAATATTATCAAAAATAAATTAATATGTAAATAAATTAAAGATTTGAATAAATTAAAAATATGATTTAGTTAAATAGTTTATTTAGTTAATAGTTTAAAATATTTAAAATTATATATTATTAATTCTAATTAGTATTTCTAATTATTGGAGGAATTATTATTGACATGAAATGTGGACTTGAAATTCACGTACAGCTAAAAACTGACTCAAAGCTATTTTGTGATTGCCCTACAAACTATAAAGATGCTTCAGCAAACACAAACATTTGTCCAGTTTGTTTAAATCAACCAGGAGCAAAACCATATCCAACTAATGAAAAAGCTTTAGAAAATGCTCTAACAATAGCATTAATGTTAAACTGCAAAATAGACCAAAATATAACCTATTTCATGAGAAAACATTACGATTACCCAGATTTACCTTCTGGTTATCAAAGAACCTCAGTTCCAATTGGATATGAAGGAGATCTAAATGGAATCAGAATACGTGAAATACATATGGAAGAAGATCCTGGTCAATTTAAACCAGATTTTGGAATAGTTGATTTTAATAGGTCTGGAATTCCTCTCGTTGAAATTGTTACAGAGCCAGACATGCATTCCCCAGAAGAAGCTCGTGAATTTTTAAAAGAGCTAATTAGAGTCTTAAATTATAGTGAATGTGCTCGTGGAGAAGGAACAATGCGAGCGGATGTCAATATATCCCTTGAAGGAGGAAATAGGGCAGAAATTAAAAATATAAACTCTATAAAAGGTGCATATAAAGCACTTAAGTTTGAAATGATCAGGCAAAAAAATCTAATAAAAAGAGGGGTTGAAGTAAAACAAGAAACAAGAGCATTTTTAGAATCTCAAATGATAACAGTAGGTATGAGAACAAAAGAAGATGCAGATGATTATAGATTTATACCGGACCCCGATTTACCTCCAATTAAGATTCAAAGCAACCAACTTGATGAAGTAGCTGAATCTATGCCTGAAGCTCCTCACCATAAAGTCAGTAGATTCATGAAGCAATATAAAATAGACGAAGAAACTGCTAAAACATTAACTTCAGAACTCGAATTAGCTAATGCTTATGAAGAAGTAGCTAAATCAATAGATCCAAAATTTTCTGCAATGTGGATGAGAGATGAACTTAAAAGAGTTTTGACATATAACAAACTTGAATTTGCAGATAGTCAAATAAGTCCAAATAATATTATAGATCTATTAAAACTTCTTAAGGGTAAAGAGATTACAACAAAAGCAGGACAAAGAATAGTTGAACAAATGCCTAAGAATAAAAAATCTCCAAAAGAAATAGCTGAAAATTTAGGATTAATAGGCGTTGTAAAAGAAGATGAAGTAATAAATGCAGCTAAACAAGCCATAAAAGAAAATTCTGAGGCTGTAGAAGATTATAAAGCAGGTAAAGGAGCGTCACTAAACTTCTTAGTTGGTCAGGTTATGAGATTAACTAGAGGAAAAGCAGACCCTGGAGAAACTGTAAAAATATTAAGAGAATTACTTAAATAGAATAAAAATTATTAATGTATCAAATTGAATTAAAGGAGAATTAAAAGGGAAAATAGCTATTTTAAAAATTAATAATTGAAGGAAGTATAGAAAAATGAGTGGAAAATCTTTAGTAAAAAACTATATGACAAAGGATGTTATTAGCGTAAATCCTAATACACCTAATGCAGATGTTATAAAATTAATGAAAGATACTGGTCACGATGGATTTCCAGTTATTGATGAAAACGAACATATCGTAGGAATAGTTACTGCTTTTGACCTATTATTAAAAGAATGGGAAGAGTTAGTGAAAGATATTATGTCAACTGAAGTAGTAGTTGCCCAACAAGATATGTCTATCAATGATGCTTCTAGAGTAATGTTTAGACAAGGAATTTCAAGATTACCAGTTGTAGGTAGAGATGGGAGACTTAATGGAATAATAACAAACACAGATATGGTTAGATCCCATATAGAACGATCAACTCCAACTAAAGTAAATTACTTTAAAAAGACTTTAGAACAGTTATATGGAATTAGAACAAATTTAAAAAGAGAAAAAGTTAGTACTAATGATTTAAGACCTACTCAAGATAAAGTCTATGCAGATGAATTAGAAGGAAGGACTTATGAATTAAAAAGAGGGCTAGCTGAGCCAGCTATTGTAGTAAAAAGTGGAAATAGATGGATACTTGTTGATGGACATCACAGAGCCGTTGCTGCAAGAAAATTAGGATGTAATGAAATTGATTGTTATGTTATTAACTTAAACAAAGATTTAGAGTTAGGCATGGAAAAAACAGCTGACAAAGCAGGAATACATAATTTTGATGATATTGAAATTATTGATGATGCACAACATCCACTTATAGCTATTACAGAAAGTTTAAAGAAAAAAATGCCTGAAAAAATGAAACCTGGTAAATATTGGACCAAAGAAGATGAAGAACAAGAAAGTAATGAATAAAGTAAAAATAGCTTTAAAAGATTCGTATCATATATCAAATCATATTTAATTTATACAATAAAGAAGGATCCTTAATGACTAAAGAAAAAATTATCAGAGATATTTATGAAACATTAGAAGATAGAAAAAATAACCCAATTAATTCATATACTTCTAATATAATGAAAGATAGCAAAAAATTAGCTGAAGATAAAATTTTAGAAAAAATAGGGGAAGAGACAGCTGAAGTTATAATTGCATCAAAAAATAATGAAAATCTTGTTCATGAATCTGCTGATTTAATTTTTCACACACTTCTTCTTTTAGCATACAAAGGAATTAGCCTAGATGAATTATTAGATGAATTTAAAAGAAGACATGAATTATAGTTACTAAATATCGCAATTTTATTAAAAGTTACTAGATATTGTGATCTATTTAATATAATCATGAGTCTATTTAATATAAGTATGTAATTTTATAATACATATTCCATATTATACATTCCCCTTTCTTTTTTAAACAATTTAATACTTTTTTTATCAAATATTTCGAATCCTAAAGATTTATATAACTTTATTGCTCCTTTGTTATTAAATTCAGCATCTAAAACAACTCTTTTAAATCTTTTTTTTCTTGCTGCTTCAATAATAATATTTAATATCTCCGTTCCCATGCCTTTACCTCTTTGACTTTTATCAATAGCTATTTCAGCAAGATAAATATCATCTGGAAGAGTTTTAGCTAAAACAAAATAATCTAAAATATATATAAAAGAAAATCTTAGAGAATCCAATAAATTTAAATTTTTAAGTGTTACTAAAATATCTTTTAATAAGCTACCTTTTTTGCCTTTAACAAGAGATATTATTCCAATTATATCCTCTTCATCATCAAAATCATTTTCATCCAATATAATATAAAATTTAGAATTATTATCCAAATTATTAGAATTAATATTTTTATTATTTTTATCTTTATTATCTAAATCTTTATTATTCACACTTTTATTATTATTTATATCTTTATTATCTAGATATTTATTATTCACACTTTTATTGTTGATATTTTTATTGTTTTCTCTATCATTATATTTATTATTATAATTAGACTTATTATGATTATTTGTTTTTTTAATAGAGTTATTATTAGCATTATATTTTTGATCATTATTAATATTAGCAATATTTTTCTGATTATTGTGATGATTAAGATCGATAATATAATCTTCAGACTTCTTTTCATTATAATTGTTTTTTTCAGATAAGAGGAGAGTTTCAATAGCTAGAACTGCTCTTTCTTTAGATCTAAAAACTTTAAGATTTGTTCTATAATCAACGGAATAAATAAGTTCTGCAACTTTACGAGTATCATGTTTGTTAGGGTTAAATTCTTTAAAAATCAAGGCAATTCCTCTTAAAAATGATTAATAGACAACAATGCCATAGTATATATCAATGAAAAAAATAATTATTTTAAATTTTTAGCTATTGTAAGAGCAAAAACTCCCGCTCCAAAACCATTATCAATGTTAACAACTGCTAATCCAGGAGCACATGATTGTAACATAGCATACAAGGCAGCTTTACCTTTCCCACCAATTCCATAGCCAACAGAAGTTGGAACACCAATTATAGGAACATCAACTAAACCAGCTACAACAGAAGGAAGAGCCCCTTCCATACCAGCACATACAATTATTACACATACTCTCTCTTCAATCATTTTAGCAATCTGTGGAAAAAGTCTATGAATACCTGCCACTCCAACATCGTAAGAAGTTATAGCTTTACAACCTCCTTGTTCAACAATAACCTTAGCTTCTTCAGCAACAGGTATATCAGAAGTTCCAGCAGTTATTATACCTATTTTTTTAGAGTTTTCATTACTATCAAAGTCATTATCAGATTCATTGTTAATTTCATCCCCATTAGTCTCGTTATTAATAATTTTATTAGATATTATTAGTATTTTAGCCTTATAATTATATTCAAAATCAAATTTTTCATTTAAATAAGCTAAATTCACTTTCAATTTATCATATTTATCATTATCCAATCTAGTTATAATAATAGAATTATTGAAATCATTCTTCTTCTTGTTATCAAAATATCCTTTAATTATAGCTAATAAATCATTATAATCTTTCCCTTGAGCGAGAATTGCTTCTGGAAACCCTGTTCTTATTTTTCTATTATTATCAAATTTGGCTATTCCATCTAATTCTAATATAGTATTGGCTTTTAAAAGGTTTTCACAAGTTTCAATATCTATTTCCCCATTTAAAAGTTTTTCAAGGATTTTTCTCATAATATCACAACTAATTGTTGATAAAAAATGTAATGAAGATCGAATAAATGTTTGATGAATAATAAATATTTAATGAAAATTTAATAACAATTTAATAAAGATTTAGTAAACTTTTATTAAATATTTAATAAAATGATTAATAGTTTTATATGTTATTAACATTATATAATATTTTTAATAATATGAATAATAATACTGTATAATCCAAATAATAATACTGTAAATAATATAAGTGATATAAATAATAATACTGTAAATTATTATAAATATTATAAATTATAGATATTAATGTAATTATTATATTAAAATTATAAGCACAATCATATAAAATCTATCTTATTAAAAAATTATTATTAAAAGTATTATTGAATAATTTTCTTTAGTAAATACCCTATTTTATAAATATGTAATTTATTTAATGTATACTTTATTGAATATCCATTTATCATATTCATTTTTATTAAAAATATTATTATTTATCATGTCTTTATTATTATTGATTATGTCTTGTTTTATTGATTATTAGTTATTTATTAAAGTATCATGATTATTAGAGTATAATATAATTAAGAAGATAATTAATGTGATAATGATTAGTATAATTAATATAACTAAAATATAACTTAATATAATTTAATATAATTTAATATAACATAATATTCACCAATTATAAGTAATTATATATTAAAAACTGGTTTTAATGGTGCAATAAATGAAAATTGCTAGAATATTAGTCCAAGGAATAGTGCAAGGAGTTGGATTCAGACCAACAGTGTATAGGATAGCTAATGCTCTTAATATGGTAGGATATGTTAGAAATCTTGGAAATGTTGTTGAAATAGTTTTATTTGAAAATGAAGATAATGTAAATAACTTCATAAAAACACTTAAAAATAAATGTCCTCCAATAGCTAAGATAAATTCAATTGAAATAAATTGGATAGATGAAAAAAGTGAAAAAGATAGAAAAGATGGAAAAGAGTTAGAGTATATTGAAGTTCCAGATGGATTTAATATACTTGAAAGTTCATCAGATTTTTCAGGTGCTTCTGTTATTCCTCCAGATTTAGCTGTTTGTGATAATTGTTTAGATGAAATGAATGATCCAAATAATAGAAGATATAAATATCCATTTACAGCATGTACAGATTGTGGACCTCGTTTTACTTTAATCGAAGCAGTACCATATGATAGAAGTAGAACAACAATGGATGAATTTCCTCTTTGTTATGAATGCAATACAGAATATGAAAACCCAAGTGACCGTAGATATCATGCGGAAGCTAGTTGTTGTAAAAATTGTGGACCTTCATTAAAACTATTTGATAAAGATAAAAAAGAACTAATACTTAATGAAAAAAATAACCCCTTAAAAGAAGGAGTTAGTTTATTAAATGAGGGAAAAATATTAGCAATTAAGGGAATAGGTGGAACACATCTAGTGGCTAAGGTGACTGAAGATAAACCAATCAAAAAACTTAGAAAAAGATTAAATAGACCTAACCAACCATTTGCAGTTATGTCTCCAAATTTAGAAACAATAACAAAGTTCGCTGAAGTATCAAAACTTGAAATAAGTTCTTTATTATCAAAAGAAAGACCAATAGTTGTACTAAAAAAGAATGATGAATATGATTTTTCGGAATTTTTAGCTCCAGAACTTCATAATATTGGAGTTATGCTTCCATATTCTCCATTACATCATCTTATTTTTGATTACACAGAAGAACCAGCATTCATTATGACATCTGCAAATATTCCAGGAGAACCTATGATGATAAAAAACAAGGAAATTCTTTCTAGTCTCTATGGAATAGCTGATTACTTTCTTTTACATGATAGGAAAATTATAAATCGTTGCGATGATTCTGTAATAAGATATAGAAATAACGAATTGTCATTTATAAGAAGATCAAGAGGTTATGTTCCTGAACCATATGATTTAAGTAATTTAAATAGTTTAAAAGGTTTAAAAAGTAATTTTAATGTTTTAGCTCTTGGACCAGAACTTGATGTTACATTTACACTTCAAAAACAAAGATTAGCTTATGTTTCTCAGCATATTGGAAATACAAACAAGTTCAAAACCTATGAATTTCTTCAAGAAGCTATAAAAAATATGATGAATATTACAAAAACAGAAAAATTGGATTTGATAGCATGCGATATGCATCCACAATTTTTTACAACACGTTTAGCTAGAGGAATGGGAGAAAAATTCGATTGCCCTGTTGTTCCAGTTCAACACCACCATGCTCATGGAGCAGTATTAGCTATTGACAATTCTATAGATGAATTAATTTTTATAGCTGCTGATGGTGTAGGATATGGTGAAGATGGAACTGCATGGGGAGGAGAAATACTTTACACAGATGTAACTAATTATGAGAGATTAGCTTCTCTTGAACCTCAAAAAATGCCAGGAGGAGATATTTCTACTAAATATCCTGCAAGAATGTTAGCTTCTATTTTATATAATAGTGATTATTATAAAGAGAGTAAAATAGATAGTGAACTTGAGAATATATTAATTTCTAACTATTCTGATTATTTCCAACACAGAGAAATTGAAATAAAAAATGTTTTAAATCAAATCAAATCAAATTTAAATGTCCAAATCACAACAAGTACTGGTAGAATTTTAGATTCCATTTCTGCAGCTTTAAATATTTGTGGTAAAAGAACTTATGAAGGAGAATGTTCTATGAAATTAGAATCATATGCATATGCTGCAAATGGAGATATAACCATCCAACCAAAATTTAAAAAGGTGGATAATAGACCTGTCCTTGATACTAGTCAAATACTTATAGATATAATGGATTTAATAAAAGAAAGAAAAAATAAAAAAGAGATAGCATATGCTGGACAAGTTGCTATTAGTAAAGGGTTAGCAAAATTAGCTGTAGATGCTGCAGAAAAAATTGGAATTGATTATATTGGTGCCACTGGAGGAGTTTTCTATAATGAAGCTATTACTTTAGCTACAAAACAATATATTGAAAAAGAAGGATTTAAATTCATTCAACATAGAAATTCTTGTGCAGGTGATGGTTCTATCTCACTTGGGCAGGCCATAATAGCATCTTCTAAAACTAAAAAATAAGTCTATTAAATATAGCCATAAATGGAATTAATAGAATAATAAGATAACATTAATTTAATAACATAATAAAAAGAGAATGCATTATAAAAAATAACATGAATTGATATGCGAAAATATATGAGTAGATATATGAATGAATTGAGAATATATGGATAATTTGAATATATATTTATTAGTTATAAACATATATGGATGGATTGAAAGATATAACTCATTCCATTTGAGTTCTTTCAAGAATATACTCTGCCCTATTCTTTAAGTTCTCATATAATCTTATTTGGCTTTTGAGCTCTTCAACAGCCTCCCAATGCCCTTGATCAATTCTTTTTTCAATATCTAATAACTTAGACCATTCATCCCCAGAAGGAAGTTGTTTAAGATTAAGGATATCCTCCGAAATATTAACATCAAAAGAATTCTCAGTTATAGTTATGTTAATGGTGAAATCATGAGGCATATCATAGTATTTACGAGGTCTACCTCTAACAATTTTTTTAAAAGAAGATTCAAGTATTCCAATTTCTTCCATAGCTCTTAAATGTTCAATAATTGCTTTTTGTCCAATTTCAAGCTCTTGTGATATTTCACTCACGAATCTTGGTTCTTCCCTTAACAAATTAATAATTTCTCTTCTAGTTCGACATCCCATGACATCAAGAATATCTTCCATATCTACATTATTAAATTGGTTACTATTATCAGTAATATTATAAGGATTAGGAGCATTAAAATTGTTTAAATCATTATCACTAATAAATTCTTTAGTATTAGTGCCAAAGTTGCTCTTATTATTTTTTTTATTATTAAAATTATCGCCTATCATAATCATCATATTAACTATGTATCGAAACATTTATATAACTTTTTGTTACTATAAGATAATGAGAAAGATAACTTTTTGTTACTTTAATAAATTTGATAGAAAAAAGTCCAAATATGAATTCAAAAATAATTGTTTTTATTATTAAAATAAAACTAACCTCAACCCAAAATTTTGATAATCAAAAACATTTAATTTTTTTCTAATTGCACAATTATTTAATTGTATAAATTAGAAATTTTAATAATTAATATCTATTTCAAACAATATAAATTCATTAATCAAATTTATTAATTATAACAAAACTCTTTCTTTCATTATTATTAAAAAAGGTGAATTGATGGCTAATGACAAAAAAATAGTAAGTCTTGAAGAGCAAATAAAAGAAATGAAAGAAAAAATGAAGCTTCAGGAAAAAGAATTTGATGATACTCAGAAAGAGTTAAAAATAAAGATAGATGAGTTAGCTAATATAGAAAAAGACCTTGAAGACAAAAATGAAGAAATAAGTGAATATATGTCTCATATTCAACGCCTTCAGGCTGATTTTGAAAATTTTAAAAAGCAAACTGAAAAACAAAAACAAGAAATCATTAAGTTTGCAAATGAAAATTTAATAATGAATATATTAGACAGCTATGAAGACCTTGAAAGAGCTCTTGAACAATCTAAAACTGAAAAAGAATTAAGAGAAGGAGTAGAATTAATATATTCCAAATTAAAATCAACTTTAGAAAAAGAAGGGCTTGAAGTAATAGTTGCAGAAGGCGAAAAATTCGATCCATTTAAACATGAAGCTTTAATGGCAGAAGCTAGTGAAGAACATGAGAATGGTGAAATCATTGATGAATTAATGAAAGGATACACTCTAAAAGATAAGGTAATTAAATATTCCAAAGTTAGAGTTTGTAAAAAATAAATTAGCCAAATAAATTTATTACAAATCAAATAACTCTTATATAAATCAAAATAATTATTATATAAGTTAAAATAATTTTCATATAACTTAAAATAGTATTATAGTTAAAATAATCCTAATATGACTTAAAATAAGTCTTATATAACATAAAATGAGTCATATATAAAAAATAATTTTTATATAAATAAGTCTTATTTTATATAAATCTTATACACAATGATAATTTTCATATAAAAATATTTTAAATATATACTCTATTTTAATAAAAATAAAACTTTAATGAAAAATAATAAAAATAAAAAGTAATACAAAAAATTATATAGGTGACATTCATGGCAGATAAAAAAGAAAAGATAATAGGAATCGATTTAGGAACAAGTAATTCAGCTGCAGCAGTTCTTGTAGGTGGAAAACCAACTGTAATACCAAGTGCAGAAGGAGCTAGTCAGTATGGTAAAGCATTTCCAAGTTATGTAGCTTTTACACCAGATGGACAGAGATTAGTTGGAGAACCAGCTAGGAGACAAGCTGTTACAAACCCAGAAAATACAATTAGTGCAATAAAACGTAGTATGGGAACTGACAGAAAAGTTAAAGTTCAAGGAAAAGAATATACTCCACAAGAAATATCTGCTTTTATTCTTCAAAAAATTAAAAAAGATGCAGAATCATTCCTTGGAGAAGAAGTAAAAAAAGCTGTTATTACTGTCCCAGCTTATTTTGATGATAATCAAAGAACAGCTACTAAGGATGCTGGTACCATAGCAGGTTTAGATGTTGTACGTCTTGTAAACGAGCCAACAGCAGCAAGTTTAGCTTATGGAATTGATAAACAAGAAGCAGATGAAATAGAAATTATGGTATTCGATTTTGGTGGAGGTACTCTTGATGTAACCATTATGGAATTTGGTGGAGGAGTATTTGAAGTTAAATCTACCAGCGGTGACACACAACTCGGTGGAACCGATATGGATAATACTATAATGAATTATTTAGCTGATGAATTTAAAAAAGAGACAGGTATAAGTCTTATGGATGATGATCAAGCAGTTCAAAGACTTAGAGAAGCAGCTGAAAAAGCAAAAATAGAACTTTCAACCACCTTAACCAGTGAAGTAAACTTACCGTTCATCACTATGGGAACTGATGGAAGTCCTAAAAATTTAATAAACAACCTTACTAGAGCAAAACTTGAAGAATTAGTTGATCCTATTGTTAAAAAATGTGGAAATCCTATGGAACAAGCATTAAAAGATGCTAAAATGACAAAAGGAGACATAGATAAAATAATTCTTGTTGGTGGACCTACTAGAATGCCAGTAGTCCAAAAATTCGTTGAAGGATATATTGGAAAAGATATTGAAAGAGGAATTGATCCTATGGAATGTGTAGCTATGGGTGCAGCTATTCAAGGAGGAGTATTAGCCGGAGAAATTAAAGATCTTGTACTTCTTGATGTTACTCCACTTTCATTAGGTATTGAAACAATGGGAGCAGTTGCAACTAAACTCATAGATCGTAACACAACAATACCTGCTAAAAAGAGCCAAATATTCTCAACAGCTGCAGATAATCAAACTTCTGTGGATATTCATGTGCTACAAGGTGAAAGACCAATGGCTTCTGATAATACTACTCTTGGAAGGTTCCAATTAGTAGGAATCCCTCCAGCACCAAGAGGAGTTCCTCAAATTGAAGTTACATTTGATATTGATGCAAACGGTATTATAAATGTATCTGCAAAAGATATGGGAACTGGTAAAGAGCAAGCTATTACAATTACTGCTTCAACTAAATTATCTGATGATGAAATCGATCAAAAGGTTAAAGAAGCTGAAGTGCATGCTGAAGAAGATAAAAAGAAACAAGAAGAGATTGAAGTTAGGAATAATGCAGACTCTATGATTTATACTGCAGAAAAAACCTTAGAAGATCTTAAAGATAAAGTATCTGATGATGAAAAATCTAAAATTGAAAATTTAGTTAAAGAACTTCGTGAATTAATAACTGGTGATGATATTGCAGCTATAAAAGATAAAACTGAAGAATTAACAAAAATTGTTCAGGAATTAGGTGCAAAAATCTATCAAGAAGCTCAAGCAGCACAACAAGCTCAACAAGGAGCAGCAGATCAAGGTGGAAATCAAGACCAAGATAATGAGTCTAACAATGATGACACTATTGATGCAGATTATGAAGTTAAAAAATAAATATATCTATAATAAAAATAAACTTATAATGTAATAGTAGATATATACTAAATTATACTAAATAATACATTATTAAACAATATATTACTAAATAATGGATATATACTAGTTAAAATATAATTAGAACTAATATAATCAAAACTATTATATATCCTAAATTTTATTTTTAATAATTGATTTATTTTTAATTATTTTTATATTTAAAAAAAATTATATTCATAAGTAAGCTTAATATTAATATATAAGATTAATATTAATAAATAGAGTTAATATTCAAAACAAAATTAACAAAATTGATAATTTTTATTTTATAAATGATTTTATATTTTAGGTGAATAAATGCCAGAAAAGCGTGACTATTATGATGTTCTCGGGGTAGAGAAGGGATCAGATAAAAAAGAAATAAAAAAAGCTTATCGTAAATTAGCTATGAAATACCATCCAGATGTTTCTGAAGATGAAGAAGCTACTGAGAAGTTTAAAGAGATAAGTGAAGCTTATGCTGTTTTATCTGACGAAGAAAAAAGAAAAACTTATGATCAGTTCGGTCATGCTGGTATGGATGGCTTCTCTAATGAAGACATATTCAGAAATGTTAATTTTGAAGATATATTCCAAGGATTTGGTGGTGGATTTGACATGGGAAATATCTTTGAAATGTTTGGATTTGGTGGTGGAAACAGAAGAGGAGGTCCTCAAAGAGGATCTGATATCTATGCAGAAATAGATATAACTCTAGAAGAAGCATCAAAAGATATAGAAAAAGATATTTCTATAATGCATGATGTAGAATGTCCAGTGTGTCATGGAAGCAAATCTGAGCCTGGAAGCAATCCTAAAGAATGTCAAACATGTGGTGGAACTGGTCAAGTGAAACAAGTGACTAATACAATATTAGGTCAAATGATGAATGTAAGACCTTGTCCCGAATGTAGAGGAGAAGGAAAAATCATAACAGACCCATGTAAGAACTGTAATGGAAAAGGAAAAGTAAGAGAAAATAATACAATTAGTATAAAAATTCCTGCTGGAGTGGAATCTGGTTCTCGTCTTCGTGTTCCTGGTGAAGGAAATGCTGGAGATTTTAATGGTGGATATGGAGACTTGATTGTTTTAATTAATGTTAAACCACACAAAAAATTTGAAAGAGAAGGGCCTAATCTTTATTATGAACAACAAATCAGTTTTGTTCAAGCTAGTCTTGGAGATTCAATAGATATTCCTACTATTGATGGTGAAGTAGAACTCAAAATACCTCCTGGAACTCAAAGTGGTACTGTATTCCGTTTAAGAGGTCAAGGTATGCCTATAATGAGGAGAAATTCCAAAGGAAATCTTTATGTTACAGCTAGTGTAGTTGTTCCTCAAAAATTAAATGAAAAACAAAAGGAATTACTTAAAGAATTCGCTGAAATAAGTGGTGAAGAGATAAAAACTTATGAAAAAGGATTCTTTGATAAAGTAAAAGAAGCTATTAACCACTAAAATTCCAATTTATCACTTTTTAATAAAATTTTTAATAAAAAATATTAAATATAATTTTTTAATTTTAATTTTTCCTTACTTTATATTTCCTTACTTTATATTTCTTTATTTTAATCTTACTTATTTTAATCTTATTTTTAATAATTTTTTCCTCTTAATGTATATATAATTAGCCATAGACCCAATATAGCACTGAAAATAAATCCTATAATTCCTAAAAACGGCAAACCAAATATCATAAAGCCTTTATCAGATAATATAACTAGTGAAGATCCAATAAGCAATGCTGATAAAATCATTGAAATTGAAATTCTATTAATCATTTTTTCTAAATTTTTATGCTCTAACTCAATAAGTAGCTTGCCTTCTTCTAACTTATAAAGTGTTTTAGATATATTTAATGGGAGTGTCTTTAATATATGCTCAATTTCAAAAATATTATCTTTAATAAACTTAACTAATCTAAATGGGCTTAATCTTCTAACCGTTATTTTACGAACATATGGTTCAAGTGTTGATATTGTATCAAAATTTGGATCTAATTCTATACCTGTTTCTTCTAACATTGAAATGCCTTTAGAGATTAAAACAAATTCTCTTGGCATAGTAACTTCATAATCCCTCATAACAGATATTAAATCCATCATTCCACCATGAACTCCCTTTAATTCTACTCCATAATATTTATTCATTAGATCCATTAAATCATAGCTTAAATTCTTCTTATTTACACGATTGTTTAATATTCCCATATAAGATAACTGATTAATCATTCCTTTAACATTCTTTTCAATAAAATATACGAATAATTCAGTTAAATTTTCACGAAACTCATTATCAAGAAATCCCATCATTCCAAAATCAATATAACAAACAATATTACCTTTCAAAATATAAATATTAGATGGATGTGGATCTGCATGGAAAAAACCATGATCTATAATCTGTTTAAAGTAAGATTTCATTCCTCTTTGGGCTATTAATTTTTTATCGTAAATTCCTTCTGACAATATAACATCAGAAATCTTTTCCCCATTAACATATTCCATAGTAAGTACCCGTTTAGTTGAAAATTCAGAATATGCTTTTGGAACATGAACTGTTTCATCATCATCAAATATCTTTTTAAAATGCTCCATATTATTTAATTCTTGATTATAATCAATTTCTTTTAAAATTGACCTTTCAAATTCCTTAATTATAATGGGAAAATTATAAGGCTTAGCTCTTGGAATATATTGGTCAATTCTTTTAGCTAAAAATTTCATTATAGCTAAGTCACTTTTTATTACATTTTCAATATCTGGTTTTTGAATTTTAACTGCAACATAAGGACCATTTTTCAATTTAGCTACATGAACTTGACCAATAGATGCAGCAGACAAAGGAGTTTCATAAAATATATCAAATATATCATCTATAGGACTATCTAATTCTTCTTCAACAATTTTTTTTATTTCTAAAAATTCTACAGTTGGATTATCAGACTGCATTTTAGAAAACTCAGATGCAATCGATTCTCCAACCAAATCAGGACGAGTACTTATCATCTGTCCTAATTTGATATATGCAGGACCTAATTCCTGTAATGTTTTTCTTAATCTTACGGGCAATGAATCATCAAGTTCCTCTAATGATTCATATTTATTAGAATGCCCAAAAAATGGAATCTTGTGTTTTAGACCTATTCTCTCAATTACAAAACCAAACTCATATTTGCTGAAAACTTTCAGAATCTCATTTAATCTTCTTAGATTTGTATTGTTTCCCCTTTTAATTATGTTCATAATTAAATAATAGATTTTAATACTATAAATAATTATATCAAAAATCATTAAATCATGAAAAAAATTGAATAAATAATAAATAATGAATAATAAGGAACAAATGAGAAATAGATATAAATTAAATATAAATTAAATAATGATTATATAAAAATTAAATAATAATTAATATAAATATATAAAAATTATATATTAATTTATAGAATAGGAGTAATATTTATATCAATATGAATATTCCCTATATTTGTGAATAAAATATATATAACTATAAATAAAATATAAAAATAGTATAATTAAATAATAGTATAGTTAATTATATATGTTGTCTAGTATATAGTATTACTAGTTAATCAATCATGCTTTTAATTTATCAGTGAAATGAAATTTTTTAAATATACAAAATAATCTTAATACTATTTTTTCTTTTTAATTTTTCTTTTTAATTATTGATTAGCTAATTTTAAAAATATTAAATAAGGGGGCGCAATTATTGAAAATTAATAAGGTAATAATAATTTTTTTACTTATAATAAGTTTATTTTCAGGTGTTGTTATAGCATCAGAAGTTTCAGCAGCTGAAAATAATATTTATGTTTCTCTTAGTGGAGATGATTCATCAGGGAATGGATCAAGTGATAATCCCTACAATTCAATAGGTAAGGCTATCAATCAATCAACAGATTCCGATAAAAACATTATTTATTTAGATGAAGGAATCTATAAAGGTGATAATAACACGAAAATTGAAATCAGTAAGTTTCATAAAAATCAAGAGGGAAGTATCTCTATTATAGGTAAGGGAGTTGACAAAACGTACATTGATGGAAGTTCAATTTCATATCTATTTAACATAAGTTCAAACTCTATTGTTTATTTACACAATTTAACAATTTTAAATTGTACAAACATAAATGGAGGGGCAATAGTTAATTATGGTACTTTAACAATAACAAATTGTAACTTTGAAAATAATAATGCAACACAAAGAGGAGGAGCAATCTGGAATAATGGAACATTAGTTATTAATAATTCAAGATTTAAAAATAATCAAGTAACTACAATCCAAGGAGCAACAAACAAAGATTATGGAGGAGGAGCTATAGTTTCCCATGGTGCTTTAGAAGTTTATGACTCAATTTTTGACAACAATATTGCTGCAAATAATAATGTAGAACCCGGAGGCGACGGAGGTGCAGGAGGAGCAATCCTCATACTAGACAACATAAACAACGTATTAATATACAATTCCACATTCACAAGAAACAACGCACGCCACGGCGGAGCAATAATGTTCTTTGACAATGAAAAAAGAAACCAAGGCATTAAAACTATAGATAACTGCAAATTTGAAGAAAATACAGCATTATACGCAGCATTAGCAATATATTCACAAGTAACAGTGTCCAACAGTATATTTAATAACAATATAGCAACAGGAACAGGGTCAGGAAACAGAATACCTGGAGGAGCAGCGATAAATGTGCTTTACGGAGAATACGGAGCAAACGCAACAATTATAAACTGTAACTTTACAAATAACACAGCAATCAACCTAGAATTAGGTTCAGAAGCAGGAGCAATAGGAATATATAACAATGCAACAGCACTAATAAAAGGTTGTAACTTCATAAATAACACAGCAACACAAGGAGGGGCAATATACAACTCCAAATCAAACACTAAAATAGAAAACTGTAACTTCACAGACAATACAGCAACACAAGGAGGAGCAATCTGGAACAACAACATACTATCCATTAACACTTGTAAGTTTGAAAATAATAATGCAACACAAAGAGGAGGAGCAATCTGGAACAATGGAACAACAACTATAACAGACACTATGTTCAAAAACAACCAAGTAACTACAATCCAAGGAGCAACAGGTCAAAGCTATGGAGGAGGAGCTATACTTTCCCATGGTGCTTTAGAAGTTTATGATTCAATCTTTGACAACAATATTGCTGCAAGCAAAAATGAAGAACCAGGCGGAGATGGAGGCTCAGGAGGAGCAATCCTCATACTAAACAACATAAATAATGTAATAATATACAATTCCACATTCACAAGAAACAACGCACGCCACGGCGGAGCAATAATGTTCTTTGACAGCGAAAAAAGAAACCAAGGAGATAAAATTATAGATAGATGTACTTTTGATGATAATAGTGCATTATACAGTACTGTTCTTATCTATTCAAAAGTCACTGTATCCAATAGTACTTTTAATAATAATACTGCATTAGGTCTAGGTTCAGGGAATACTGCACCTGGAGCAGCTGCAATAAACGTACTTTACGGAGAATACGGAGCAAACGCGACAATCATAAACTGTAACTTCACAAACAACAAAGTAATCGATGAAGGAAAAGGAGCTGAAGCAGGAGCAATAGGAATATATAACAATGCAACAGCTTACATAGAAAATTGTAACTTCATAAACAACACAGCAAAAACGGGAGGAGCTATTTATGTTAACAATGGTATTTTATCTATCATTGGCTCTAAATTCATAAATAATACTGCAACATTTGTAACAGGTAGTACAAGAAATTATGGTGGTGCAATAAATATTAATATAGCTGGAATTGTAAATATTAAAGACTCTAGTTTTATTAGTAACAACGCAACTGAAGGTGGTGCTATCTATAATGATGGAAAGTTAAACATTATTAACTCAAATTTCACAAACAATACTGCAAAGAATTATGGTGCTGGTATAAGTAATAAAGGTATTGTGAGTTCACCAGGTATTATAAATATTACTGGCTCTAAATTTATAGGCAATGTTGCAACTAACGGAAGTGCTATCTATAGTAATGGAAATTGGAATAATATAACAATCAATAATTCTAGTTTTATTAATAACAATGCAACTAAGGGAGGTACTATATATAACACAGTGGGAGCTATAAGTATTAGTGTATCTGAATTTATTAGTAACAGTGCATCTGAAGGAGGTGCTATATGCAATTATGGTGGTGAAAGCAGTGTTTTAAATATTACTAACTCTAATTTTATTAGTAATAATGCAACTCAGGGTGGTGCTATCTATAATGCTGCGCCTTCTGCTTATACTAGTAGATGTATTGTTAATATTAATAATTCTAATTTCGAAAATAATACTGCAGCAGAAAGAGGAGGAGCAATCTGGAACAATGGAATGTTAAAACTTAAAAATAACACTATGAATAATTGTTTTGCTTCTACTGAGGGGCATTATATATACAATAATGGATCAATTGATACTGTAAAATTAACATTACTAAAAAATGAGACTATTAAAATTATAAAAGGAGATATAAGTTTATATGTTTTAGTTACTGATGATAAAGGAAATAATATTTCTGGAGGTAATTTCACATTTTTATTAGGTGATGAAAGATTTAATGCAATAGTAACTGAAGGCTTAGCAAAATATGATTTAAGCATAACTACTTTAGGCAAATATCTTCTGTCTGGTGAATATTATTCAAATTATACTAAAGGAAATTTAATTTCTATATATACTTCAGAAATTTTAGTAGTTAAAAACACTAGTATTAATATAAATTCTGTTAATGGTAAAAGAGGACTATTGTTTAATCTCATCGCTACTTTAAAAGATGAAGAGGGTAATCCAATTTCTGATAAAGTTGTTAAATTTTATGTGAACAATGTATATATTGGTAATAGCATTACCAATGTTAATGGAATAGCTAAATTTAGTTATATTTCATATTCATATGGTAAATTAATTGTAAAAACTGTGTTTGAAGGGGATAATAATCATATATCTTCTGAAAACAATAGGGGAGTTAATGTAGCAAATGCCAAAGTTATATGGAAAGTTAATAATAAGATGAGTAAAAGTACAATACAGTCCATAATCAACAAAGCTGCATCTAAAGACATTATACTTTTTGCAAAAGGAACTTATAAAGGATTAACATTATCAATATCTAAAACTTTAGATTTAAGAACTAATGGTACTGTTAATTTAAAAGGTATTAATAACAAAGGAATCGCTATAAAAGTTAATACCAATGCTATTGGAACAAGTATACGTGGATTTTCAATACAGAACTATCAAAACGGTATTTATAATAAAGCAAAGTCAGTTAATATAAATAGCAACAAGATTTATTCAAATGCAAAATATGGTATTTATAATATAGGTAAAGATACTTTAATAAGAGAAAACACAGTAAAATCTAATATTAAAGGAATATACTCTAGTGTCACATCAACAATAAAATATAATACCTTGAAAAATTGTAAATATGGACTTATACTCTCTAAAACTGCTAAAAGTGTTACTGTATATATAAATACTGTATATAAAAATTCAAAAATTGGAATTTGTATTCTAGGAAGTAAAAATAAGATCTTAAAAAATAAAATTTCATACCATAAGTACGGAATATATATTAAAGGGATTAAAAATACTATTTCAAAGAATATATTCACCAAAAATACAATGAGAATAGTTAAAAGGTGAAGTTATAGAATAATTAATAAAATTCTATTCAAAATATTCCAAAATTTTTAGAACTTTTAGAACTTTTAAAATCAAGTAAATAGCTAATATAGCTATTTGCTATCTTTTTTTAAATTATTTTTAATATTCTTTCTTTTTTTATTTTTTAATATATATATAAAAAAAGCTTATAAATCATCTATTAGATTAGATATGATATATTAAAAGATGTGTATATACTAAAGTATTAACTATGAAATCTATGGATACATTTATTATATTAAAAAAGTCTATGAAAATTTACATAATAACTGCCTAACTTAATATAATTATGAAGGTTTATTATAATTATTTATGTAGAAAAAAATAAAAGAAATATGGAATTCCTAAGAATGACTTCCAAGAATATTATAGATATACGAATATCTTTTAAATAAGCTTAATTTGTCTAAAAATAATTAAAAAAGTAAGAAAGTAAGAAAAAATGAAGGTGATAGCATGCTAAGAGTAACCCACCTTCTGTTTTATACAGTATTCATCTACGCGGACTACCTTGCCTACCACAGAGGATCAAAAGCAAACTTGTCCTTGCACCCTATAGAATGGCCGTTTCACCGATCCTTTTAATGTCAATCAAGATTAAACTATCATAGTCATTCATTAAAAGACGTGTCGTTTCTGCTCCAGAGTCATACCTCTCAGCATATGTCTTTCAACATTATAGTTCTGTGTGATGGATGGAGTTTCCTTAGTTAACTAATAACCAGTAACTGTCTTTAGCTTGCTATCACTAAAAAATTATATATTTTATTATTAATAAGTTTAATTAAAATTATTATATTTAACCTAAAAATATTATGAAATCTGCAAATTCTTGAAAAATTTGTGAAATTCCTAAAAACATAATATTTATTAAATAGTAAAAAATAAAAATTTAGAATAGCAGGGCCTAGATTTGAACTAGGGCTCTCGGGGTTATGAGCCCCGCGGGATCACCAGACTACCCCACCCTGCTAAATGAATGAAAATATATTTAAACAAATAGTTTACAAAAAACAAATTATTTTTAGAACAAAAATCTAAAATAATAAATTTGAATTTTAAAAAAATACTTTTAATAAAGTTTGAGATCTACTTAAAAATAGTCATCATCAAACTATATGTTTTTATAGTATATAAAGCTTTTTATAAAAATAAATAAAAAAATAGAAACAAAAAGATATAAAAAATAGGATAAAAATTATTTTATTATTTTTATTATTTACTCTTCTTCAAGTTTGCTTAACCTTTCATTGATAGAATCTAATCTTTCATTAGTATATTCCCTATATTCATTAAATCTCTTAGTTAATTCATCAACATTTCTAGAAACTGATTCATATCTTTTTTCAAGAGCCTCAGTATCTTCTTTAGTAGCTAAAGACCAATCTTTAATTAATTCATCACTTTTTTCATCTAAAAATGAATCGATTTTCTTTGAAAATGAATCAGTACTAAAATTAGGCATATCAATGTCTTTAAATTTAACTTTTAATTTTTCTCCCATAGAAGTATTTGAATCCGAATTTGCATTTTGAGTCATATTTAAACCTCCAGTTGGAATTTGTTCTTCCTCATTATTTTGTTGAACATTGGAAGGGATATATTCTCTAACTTTACTCATAGCTTCTGTATTATTTTGTAAATAATAATATAATAAAACTATTATTGCTCCTGCAAGTATTAAAACAGCTAAAGCTTCTAAAGCATCCATAATAACACCCCATTAGAGTTTACCTTTTTTAAGGAGTTGTTTTTCCTTAATTTCAATTTCTTTAAGCATCTTTTCAAGCTTTTTTTGCTCTGTTTGAGCTTCTAATCTAGCTAACCTTTCATTAATTTCACTGTGTAAATATCCAACATCACCCATTATATCAGATGTAGATTTACGAATAGTAGAAAGATTCTCTTGTTGTTCTTTAGGTAACTGAATTGGATTCTCCATTAAACGCTTTGATTCCAAATCTTTCTCGACCATGCTTATTTTTTTAAGCTCAATCTCGGTTTCCATTATTCGAACATTATTTTGAGATTCTCTAACTCGTCTCCACTGCATAACTATTATTATAATAGCTATTAAAGCAATGATGGCGATAACAACAATGAATATCTGGTTAACTGATATTGTATTTACACCAGATAATACCACATTTGCCATAATTTTACCTCATTTTAAAATTTTAATTTAAAAATTTTAATATATATTATATATCTATATGAAAGACTATTATGATTAATATTTGTTAATAAAAGTATATAAAAATTTTGTAAGAATTTTAAAATAAAAAACTAAATATACTTCAGATTAGCAAAATATAATTACTACATTTAGTAAAATTATAAATATATTTTATATTCAATATATTATAATTCATATTGTAATATATTTAATATTGTTACAATTTAGTTTTATTAAAAATTAGTTTAAATAGTAATAGAACATCAAAATCAATAAATTTATTAGTATATAAAAAAATAAGATGAAAACATGATAGAATCATATGAAAAAGCTGGGAAAATCGTTTCACAAGTCAGAAAAGATGCAATTAAAATTATAAAAGATGATTTACCAATATTAAACTTAGTAGAATTTGTAGAAAATGAAATTGAAAAAGCAGGAGCAGGAATAGCATTCCCATGTAATGTTTCTGTAAATGAAATGACAGCTCATTATACCTCTCCATTTAATGATAAAACAAAAATATCTACTGGAGATTTAGTAAAATTAGATTTAGGAGCGCATATTGATGGTTATATAGCTGATTCTGCAATAACAGTAATGGTTCCTGGGAAAGATTTAGAAGAAAAGTATGATGATGATATTATAAATAAAAATAAAGAAATGATTGAAAGTTCAGACGCTGGGCTTGAAGCAGCCATTAATACAGTGAAACCAGGTGTTGAAATTGGTAAAATAGGCAAAGCTGTTCAAGAAGCTATAAATAGTTATGGATTTAATCCAGTATCTAATTTAACAGGACATAGTTTAGAACAATGGAATTTACACTCTGGTTTATCAATCCCTAGTGTTGATGATAAAAGCACCACAAAATTAAAAGAAGGAGATGTAATAGCTATAGAACCATTTGCAACAGATGGAGTTGGCTGGGTAACCGATACTCCAAATACATACATATTTAGATATTTAAAGGATAAACCTTTCAGGATGGCACATACTACAAAAGTTCTAAGTGAAATAAAAACAAACTACAATACACTACCCTTTTCTATCAGATGGCTAACAGAAAAATTCAATCCAAATCGATTAAATAGTTCTATGAGGCAACTTTCACAAGCAATGGCAATATATCCCTATCCTGCATTAAAAGAAAAAACTAATTGTTGGGTTTCTCAAAGTGAACATACTGTTATTGTTGAAGGAGACAGTTGTACTATAACAACAAAATAATCAATCTATGTAAATTTACATAAAAATTCAGCTAATATCTTTTTTTATTTTTAATATAATTTTTATATTTTTAAGATATGTATTATTATTTTTAAGATGTATAAAGTTAAAAATAACATTTTTGATCTAATAATTAAAAATTTTTAGTTATTAAGAAATCAAAAATTTCTTAATTTTATAAAAATAAAAAATTTTTATAATTATTAAAATTATTTAAATAATAATATTTAGATCAATAAAGCTTTTATTTTAGATAATAAGATTGTTTTTAATAGTAAGATTATTATAATTATTATATTATTTTTATTGTATTATTAATTAATAATAATTTTAATATAATAATTTTAATATAATAATTTTAATAATAATTTTGTTAATAACAATTATCTCAAAAATATTATGATATGTAATAATATTATAATATATAAAAGTATTAATGATATTTAAAAATAGTATAATATGCAAAAATATTATGATATACAAATAGCATTATATGTAACAGTATTATGATGTATTAAACTGTTATGATATTTAAAAATAGTATAATTTATTATATTATTAAAAGGATTATATATTGAAAAATTTAAAAATAAAAATAAAAAATGAAAATAGAATTAGAATGGAACAGGGAGTCCCAATTCTCTTCTACTATCACTTTCTTTCTTAGCATTGTCTTTTTTACCTTTTGATAGTTTTTCAAGTAATGGTAAACCTGGTTTTACATCATCCATGGATTTAATTTCGATAATACCAGCTTCAACAGCCTGATCGAAAATGGATATACCAGCTTCAGTTCTTTTAAGAACAGTAGACCAACCATCTGGAGAACCAACAGAACCTGTAGATACATCTGCTAACTCAGCAGTGTAATCAGGACATATATTACATCCTGCTTGTTCATATCCATGAGTTTCTTTTAATGGAAGACCAATATCTTCGCCTAAAGCATTAATCCAGAATTTACCTTTTCCAATATCCATTTTTTCAGTTACTTCAGGTGAAGATTTCATCTTTTCACTGATGAAAGTTTCAAGTGAAGCAAATGGGAAATTTTCCATACAGAAAATACCAACAATTAAAGATAATTTATCAGCTAAGAATCTTGTTCCAAATGGATAAGATTGTGTTTTTCTAATACCTTGTAATTGACACGGAATTGCAACAGTACCGACTTTTTCAAGCCCATATTGTCTAACAGCTTTTTTCAATGCCCATACATTAGGGGAAAAAGTGTATTTTGTTCCTGCTGCAGAAAGAATTTCATCAGAAGTCATAGCAACTAATGGTTCTGGTTTCCATAACTCTTCACTAGGTCCTGCTACTACAGCTCCTTCAATAATACCTTCATCTAATGCATAAGATAATAATGCAGTTACTATTCCACCATCTTGTGAGACTTTTTGGATTTGTTTATCAGTAGCTCTTGCAGATACAGCTTCTTTATAAGTACCTAATACCATTTTTAAACCCTCCTATAGTCCTAAATCCTTATTGATCTGTTCTGCAGGGAACCAGCTTCTTGGACAGTGAGTGTAACATATACCACATTTAATACATCTGTCTATATTGACTTCTGGTCTACCTTCTCTCATATCAATAGCTCTTGTTTGACAAGCCATTGCACAAGTTCCACATCCAGTACAAAGGGACTTATTAACAATATTTTTTTGTAAGTCACAACCACAGTTATATGTACAACCTGCAATATCTAACATAGGTTGTAAATAATCCATGTCTCCATTAATAAGCGCAACTACAGTTTTAGCTACAATCTCTGGAGAAACAGGACAACCTGGAATTGCACAATCAACTTGTACTATATCCCCAATTGGTAAAAATGCTTCATGTTTTGGCTGTGCTTGTTGTCCACCACGAGAGAATCGTGTGAAACATCCATTCATAGCACAAGACCCAAAAGCACATACTAATTTAGATTTTTCTCTTAATTTTTTAAGTTCATGCATACTATGTTCATCTTGTAAACAGACAGACCCTTCTACTAATGCTAAGTCCATTTCTGGCATGTCATCAATCATTTGTGGATTATTTTGGTTATTACCATCTTCATACCACACATCTACTAAGGTTTGTCCATATACAATATCTACCATATCAGTAAGTAGGTCGGCGAGTATGTCATAATTTTCTGTTAATGCCATACCATCACCAGAACACCCACTCAAATGAATATATCCTATTCTTGGTTTATCAGCCACTTTTTCAACCTCCTGTTGTGAAGATTCATCATCTTTTGGCTTAATTGGCTTAGCTTGTTTTTCTGGCTTACCTCCAAGTCCTAAAAATCTTTTAATTCTTGCAAGCATTTGCTAAACCCCTATTTCTTTTAAAATCATCTCAATGGCTTCAGGGATTGCATTTTTAACAGGCTCTGATAAGCCCATTTCCACATTTGGTGCAGAAATTTCCTTAGGTTTACACCCTACAATAACTACTTCAATGTCTTTAGCTAAGTCATGAAGAGGTTCTTCAACTGGCCAAGAATGAACATTTTCATATGCTCCTCTTGGCATATCATAGGGACTAAAAATTTTTAGAGTTCCTGGTTCTGCATCAAACTCCACAACATCAATTACTATTAACTTTTTCCAACTTTCATGTGGCAAAGTAAATATAAAGTGTGTTGCACCAGTTCCTGCATCAATAAACATGGTGTCATTTGGCATTTCTTTATCTTTAAAATAGTCTTCTAAAGCATTAATAACTTCTGGACCGAAACCATCATCCTTAAAGAGTATGTTTCCGCATCCAACAACTAATATTTCTGCATCATATGGCATGTTTTTCCCTTCAATAATCCATTAATAATAACGATTGTATTGTAAAATTAAATAATTAACTTTACTAAAATCATATATTAATTAGATTTTTACCATTTCGTTTTTAACGACACTCTTGTCTTCATCATCAACTACCATTACATGAGTAGCACAGGATAAACAAGGGTCATAAGCTCGTATAACATGAGGTCCCCATTCATGATGGAATCCTTCAGTAGCAGGACCCATAGTTGGAATATTCCAAGTAGTAGGTACTAATGCACTATAGAATTGAGTTTTACCATCGGCAACTTGTGCCATGTGAACATCTAAACCTCTTGGTCCTTCAATTGCTCCAATACCAAGCTTATTTGTTCCTCTAGGATCAAAGTCAGCTAAAGTATTTGCTGAAGTATCTAATTCATCTAAGATGGCAATTGCTCTAGAAAGATGGGATTTCATTTCAACAGCTCTAGCAACATGCTGAGCTACAACTCCTCTTTCATTAAAGCCTCCAAACTTAACAGCTCTTGCTCTTGGACCAGTTTCTACGTTAACACCATCATATAAAGGAATGGTTGAACAAGCTCTTTTAGCTATTTCAGGGTCATCATACCAACTTTCAGGCATTATCTCAGTAAATCTATCTAAGTCAAAGTATTCTCTTTTACCATAGATCTTATCACTTGCAAAAACAGGTTGATTATGTACACCTAATCCTGCAGGGAATTCTTTATCAGCAACTAAACCAGTGATTAACTCTACATGAGCATCAACGACAGGTACTAGTGCTTTTAATCTTGAATATAATTTTTTCCTAGCTAATTCAGTAATATTACTAGCCATACCACCAATTCTAATATCAGATGGGTGGATACCTTCGCCAGCAACCATATCTACAACATATTGTGCATTTTTTCTTATTGTAGAAACACTGTTAACAGCATCAGCAAATAAGTTTTCTGGCACAACGTCGGTAGCTATTAAAAAGTGATGTATAGCATGACTGTTGACTGTATGTGCAGCTAAGGTTAATTCTCTCAACAATTGACCGGCCTTTGGGACTTCAATATTTAATGAGTCATCCATTGCCTCTACGGAAGCTAAAGTATGAGGTATTGGGCAGACACCACAAATCCTCTGACACATAACTGGTGCAGTCTCAGGTGCTTTACCAGCTACGAGTTTCTCTAAGCCTCTAACAGGAGTGATACTAAAGTATCTTCCTTTGGTAACTATCCCTTCATCATCGACTTCCATGACAAGCTCAGCATGCCCTTCCTGACGAGATGTAGGAGATATAACTATTTTTTCGCTCAAATGTGTCACCTCTTTATTTATAAAAAATTAGAAACTAACAAATATATTTTACATAACTCTTTATTAATAAAGTTTCCATTTGAAAAAAAAGGAAACATTTATATATTATAAAGTGAAGTTTAGGCTTGGTTAAAAAACAGTTTTTTAATAAAAATTTTAAGCTAAGTATTAATCAAAGAATAAAAATCAAATAGTTACTTAAAAGAAAAAATAAGAAAAAATAACTAAAAAACAAGCAAATGAATGAAATTTAGGCAAAAGAAAAAATTTATTAAAAATTAATTAATAATCAATTAAAAACTATAAATTAAAATATAAATATAAAATTCAAATCAAAAGATTATAAATCAATAGTATAATATAAAATTATTATAATATAAAATTATCAAAATTTAAACTAGATACAATTAAGAATTTTATAATTTTAAATTATATAATCTTATATATTATAATTTAAACTAGCAATACTTAATAATATTATAATTTAAACTATATAATTAAAAATATTATTTATAATTAAAATATCCAAGTTTATATCAAATAATAAGTTATCTACTAAATAATAATTATCTAAAAATTATCTAAAATAAAGTTAAAACTCCATAGAATAAACTTTAAACAATAAAACAATGATAAAAAAGAAATAAAACACTATTAAAAAAGAAAAAATAATTATTTAAGTAATAAAATAGAACAACAGAAAGATATATTAAGTAATTAGAATATATAATATCATGTATAATTATGTTAAGTTATATTAAATAAGAATAAAAAAAATAAAAAATAAACAAAAAAAGAAGATCTTATTAAATAACTTGTAAAAAGCATAATAATACCAAACCTAAGAGGTAATTAAATGAAAAGTTCAAACATAATTATTTCAGTTATAATAGTTTTATGTATAGCTGCTGGAGTAACAGCTTATAGTGTAACCAATCCAGATAATAGCATATTTAGTCTTCCAGGTTATACTCCAGATAGTAGTTCTAGTGATGCTGGTTCTTCTGGAGTTGGAGATGTAAATGGAACAAATAATAATAACAATAATGGAGCTAGTAACAGTGGTGGCTCAAGTGGATCATCATCAAATAGTGGAGGATCTACAAATGGAAATTCTGGAAGTGGTGGCGATTCGTCCCAGGGAGGTATGACTGCATCCCAAGCTAAACAAATAGCTCAAGGTGTAATTCAAGAGCCAGGAGCATATGCAGGAAATGCACAATGGGATAGTTCTATACAAATGTGGGTTGTTAAAGTCTATGATAAAAATGGTAATGTAGTAGACGGTATTGGCGTAGAACCAAACGGACACACAAATAGAGTATAACTAAAAATATTCATAATCATGAGAGGCGGAAATATATGATAAATGAAGAAGAAGCACAATTAATTGCTTCAAAATATATTGAAGAAAAAGAAGCAATAGCTGGAACACCAAGATTAAAAGAAATGGACAATAATTTAGTTTATATTGTTCCTATACTTATAAATGAAGTCATCGTTGGAGAAATCCATATAAATAGTGAAACTGGCGAAAATCTTGGTGGAGCTGGTTGCTAATTAAAATTTAAGAATAGGGTTGAATCAAATGATAGTGGAAACTAAAACTGATTGTTGTAAAATAGTTTCAGAAGATATAGAAGATGCAATTGTACTTGAAGGTTCCCCAAACGCAGGGCTTATTGGGAACATAATAGGTTGGTTATTAGTAGATAACCTAAAAATGAGAGAAATTGGTTATATTGAATCAAAACATTTTCCTCCATTGGCAGTATTATACAAAGGTATAGCATTACATCCTTTTAGAATATATGAAGGAGAAGGATTAGTACTATTTTTATCAGATTTTATAGTTCCACAAGAAGTTGTTTTTGATATGACAAATGTGATAGTTGACTGGATGGATAAAAATAACAGCAAAGAATTATTAACATTTAATAGTGCACTTGTTAGAGAAAAAATGAATCCCGCAGGTGCGGTTGCTAACTCAACAGAAGCACTAGATAAACTAAAAGAAAAAGATCTTCCAATAATGCAAATGGGAAATATAAATGGAATTTCAGGAACTTTATTGACCCAATCTGCACAAAAAAATATCCCTGCTACATGTATCCTTGCAGAAACTCTAACACAATATCCTGATCCACGAGCTGCTGCTGAAGCAGTTCAAGGACTTAATAAACTACTTGATATGGATATCGATTATGAGCCACTTATAAAAGAAGCTCAAGATATTGAATCAAGACTTCAAAAACTAGCTGAAGAAGTTACAAAAGATCCTCAACCACCTATTTATATGTAAATAGCTATTTTTGCTATTTACAACTATTTTTTTATAATTTTTATAATATATATTAATGTTAATTTTAATGTTAAGTTTAAATATTAAAAAGTTCAAAATATATTTTTCAACTATTTCTACAGAAAAAAATTAGCTCTAAAAATAAATATTAAAAAGAAATATATTTATATAAGAGTTATGTTTATATAGTAAAAAGTACAATAATTTATTATTCTGTAAATCATAAGTATATCTAACAATAATATGATACAACAGAAAAAAAACATTAATTAAAACCTATTTATTCAATAAATAAAATAAATAAGGTTAAAAAGAAGAAAAAAACTTCAGTAAATAAAAAAATAAAACATATACATATTCATATGGACCGGTGGCCCAGTCTGGATAAGGCGACGGACTTCTAATCCGTAGATCGAGGGTTCAAATCCCTCCCGGCCCGTTAACTACTTTTTGTTTTTAAAAATATTATTTTTAGATAATATACAATATAAGGGCTTGTGGCCTAGTCTGGATAAGGCGAACGACTCCTAATCGTTAGAGCGCGAGTTCAAATCTCGCCAAGTCCGTTTAATACATTTTAAGATAAAAAGATATAGATTAAACACTTAATAAATTACTAATTTTTAGAATATCTCAATTATTTTTAGAAAACTTATTAATAAGAATGCTAGATTTAAAGTAGCTATTGGTTTAAAATGAGAGGACTGTAATAATAAGTTATTGAAAAAAATATTGAAAAGTAGATATTGAAAATTATAAATTACATTCTTAATTTTAAATAATAATAAATATATCAAAAATAAATATAATTAATGAGTTTAAAAAAATAATCCTAATCTTAAGATCAAGGGTTCAAATCCCTCCAAATCCCTTCTTGAATAGATGATAATTTAAGTTGTTTAATGAATATAAATGATTTTTCATATTTATCCTTCAAAATTTCAAATATTCTAAAATAATGTTATTATTTGAAAAAAAATCAATACTAGATACTGTAAATAATAATCGATTGTTATGAAATTTTTATTATATATTTTATTTATTTTATTATGCCAATACCAATTAATTCATCCTAATGCCTAGATATATTTATAATTAGGTGAAAATATCCTTTAAAAAATATATTTTTATAAATATTATTTATTTTAAGAATTTTTAAAATATCAAGTACTACTAATTTAAATATAATGTTAATTTAAATATGATTTGCATGAATTTTTTTTATATATATTACAGATTGTTTCAAATCTAGCTAATATATTATAAAATTCATGAAAATGAATAAAAATCATATAATTATAAGGAGAAAAAATATGGCATCAGAAAATACATTTGCTAATCCAGCCCCCTTAGGATTTTTTGGGTTTGGAGCCACGACGATATTACTCAGTTTACATAATGCAGGAATTGTAGATTTATCAACAGTTATTCTTGCAGCGGCAGTTTGTTTAGGAGGTTTCGCACAAATCATAGCAGGAATTTTTGAAATGAAATTTAAAAATACCTTCGGAGCTACAGTTTTCATTTCATTTGGATTTTTATGGCTTTCATTTGCGATGATCTGGTTATTACCAGGTATTGGAAATATTCAACCAGCTGATCCTATTTCTATGGGTGTACTTTTATTTATTTTTGGTTGTTTTACAAGTCTTATGTTTATAAGCTCATTGAAACATACAAAGATTCTTCAAATTTTATTTATCCTAGTTTCAATCTTGTTCTTTTTGTTAGCTATAGCTGATATTACAGGAATAACTATTTTAAAAATAATTGGAGGATATGTTGGAATATTATTAGGTATAGCATCTATTTATGGCTGTGTTGGGCAAATTATTAACAATGATTGGGAAAAAGATATTTTTAAATTATAAATAATTATTATTTTTTTCTTTTTTATTTTTTATTTTAATTCTTTTTTAATAATATATTAAATATATTCAAAATTTTTATAACCATAGCTAATTAATAATATTTGATTTATAATATATTCTAAAGCTTTATTCTAAACTTTTTTATGTAATATTAAAAATGCTAAAATGCTAATATCAAAATAATTAAAAAAGAAAATGAAAATAACTAAAAAATAAAATATAAAAGCTTTAAATTATTAGTTTTTTGTGTATTAAAATATTTTATTTTATTCCAAAAATAAATCTAGTTAACTTAAACCGTTGACATAAGGCATAAAAACCAATAGATAGTGATACAGTTAATATAAATATTAATATCATCTGAATATAAATATTTGAAGTTATTTGTATTATATAAAAGGCAACTGCAACAAGTATTGATTCATGAAAGATATATATTGTAAAGGATGATTCAGATAAATATTGAAGGATATTACTTGTTTTATTTAAAAATATTTTACCTATTGTTAATAATAAAAGAATGCAAACCCAGCCATAAAATGCTTGGTAATAAAAGGATATAGGTCCAAAAATACTTCCGAAATATATAGCTCCAACAAGGAAAACAACTGTCAATAGTAAAGTTAATATTCCTAATAACCACTTATTTTTTTCAAGTTTCATCATAACATTATCATTTGACAAAACATAATACCCCAATAAAAAGAAAGCAAAAGACATTCCAATACTTTTGCCCTCTCCACTACTAAGTATAGGATACAAAATAACCGGAATTATACCTAATAAAATTATTGTAAAAATTGAAAAGTCCTTATTACTTAAATCAATCTTATATTTTCTTAATAACAGAATAATTGGTACAGCTAAACATGAAACTATAAATAAAAACAAAATAAACCATGCTGGTCCAAGAGTTAAACCACCATCATATCCTGTAAGATCTGTAACCTTAAAAAAAAGAGGATAAAACTCTAAATAGTTAATTTGAATATTTTCATGAAATTTCAGCCCATAAAAAGATAAAATTGGATTTAAAAGAAACATTGCCGCTATGAATGGAATTAACAATCTTTGAACTCTTTCTTTAAGATATTCTCCAATACTTCTTTTTCTCAAAGAATAAAAAGATGTAATTCCTGCAATAGTAAATAATAAGGGCATTAACCAAACTAAAGATAGTATAATGACATAAGTTAAAAAGTCATTGTTCCCCTGTTTTATATAATAGGGTAAAGTAGAATAAATTAAAAAGATATGTAGAATGATCACTAAAAAAATTGCTAAAAGTCTTAAAACATCAAGATAATATTTCCTCATATTCTTCCCCATTATAGTATATAAAATCCATTATAAGATATATAAAATAAAATATAAAATCCATTATAAGATATATAAAATAAATTATTATTTAAGAATTATATAAACATTTTTATTATTTTTAAAAATTTTCTATTTTTAAAAGTTTAAAAACGAAGTTTTTATTATTAGTGAAGTTCTGATTTTTTATGTTTAAAAATAAAGTATTTATTATCTATATAAATATCTTAAAATAATATTGAATATTTTATATTTTAAATATTTTCATTTATATTTACTTGTTTTTATAAACAAAATGAATATTATACTAATTAACTTTAAAAAGTTTCAATAAAATTGAGAAAGAATTAAATATAGTATAAACAAAATAATAATTAGTATAAGTTAAGCTTATATAAGTTAGACTTATATTTAAAACGTAAAGGAGTTTAATAAATGAAAATCGTAGAAATTTTTAAAGATGGATTAACATATCCATCAAATAATTGGCAAAATGTATTAATCTTAGGATTATTGACTATAATAGCTAATATCGTTTTAGTTATTCCTGCTATTGGAATAAGCTTAAATAGTATTGGTTTCACTGGAATAGTACTTACTATAGTTTCTATTATAAGTTTTATAATAAATTTAATTATAATGGGATATGGTTTTAGTATAATTAAGAATACTGTCAATAATATGGACACAATTCCATCGTTTGAAATTGGCAATGATATTTTGAATGGGCTAAAAATTTTAATTATTTCAATAGTATATTACATAATACCAGTTATAATAACTATATTAGTAGCTATCGCAAGCGGAGCATTCAATAATTTAGCTCAAATAATAGCTCTCAGTGGAGGAGCTGTTTCAAATGAATTAGCGTTTAACTTATTTGCTTCATTTTTCGCAGTAATGATTGTGGGAATTATTTTATTAATCATAACAACATTGATTATAACTATTGGTATTGCTAGATTTGCAGAAAAAGGAAATATGGGTGCTGCATTTGAATTTGGTGAAATATTCAATACAATTAAAAAGATTGGATGGGGAAATTATATTGTATGGTATATTTTATTGTTCATAATATTATTTATCGTTGGATTTATTATGGGAATAATCAATTTAATACCATTCATAGGATTTATAATTACTTTATTAGTTATCAACCCATATCTTGTTATGTTCTCTTCAAGAGCGACTGGATTAATCTATAATGAAAAAAATAGCTAAAAATTAATTAAAAACTAGATAAAGCTAATTAGTATATTTTTAAGTATTATACTTCTAAGTATATTTTAATAGTATATTTGGGATTTTAATTATAATAGAATAATTCATAGAAACAATATTAATAATTAAGGATAATTTATTTATCCTATTTTATTCCTTTTGTTAATTATTTTACCCTTTTTGCCTATTTGCTCTTTTTATTATCTTATTTTACTCTATTTTATTTATCGATTTTTTTTCTTTTTAAAATTTTAAAAATTAGAATAATTTAAATTATGAAAATAATTTAAAATATGGGACTATTTAAAATATAATAATATTCAAAATATAGAAATAAATTAAAATATGATAATAGTTTAGAATATAATTTTTTTATTTAATTTCTTTCATTATTCAAATTATTAATAAAATAATTAGTAAATAGCTTATGAACTAATTTACTAAATATTTGCAACTTTTTTTAAAAAATTCTAAATATTACAGAAAATCTAAGTATTTTAAAAAATCTAAATATTCTATAAAACAATTTATATATAAATATAAATATATACTTAATCGTCACAAAAATGTAGTTAAATATATTGAAATAACTAAAATTTTATTAAAAATTTTATAAACTTTATAAATTTTATATTAAATTTATTGTAATCTTTTAAAAATATTTTAAAAATTAATAAAATATAAAAATAAATAAAAAGGGGAAATGATGGGGAATAATACTACTAATGAAAAAAAAATTAAAAAAAGAATAGAAAAAGTAAATGATTTGAGTATTCATGACGATTATGAAGCAATAGCTGAAATGAAAGATATGATTAGAGACATTCAAAAAGATATGAAGAATATGATTGAAAAGTCTAATGAAAAATATTTAAATTTAATGTATTCAAACCTCAAAAATGAATTCATTGGATCTATGAATGGATATATGATAGATAAAATGGATCCTGAATTAGAAAAAAGAATGGTTAATCATTGTGATATGAAACAACAATGTAAAAATGTATTTAAAAAATATTTAAAAAAGCATACTATCGATTTAAATCCAAAAAATCTAACACCAGAAAAAATAGGTGAAATTAAAACAGAATTAGAAGATTTAAGAAAAGTTAGTAAAAAAGAAGAGTGTGATGTGTGTTTTAATGAAGTTTCTAACATATTTGAAAATCAAATAAACTTAATTAAATCATTCAAGATTTATGATAATCAAAAAGAAGAAGATCAAAAGAAAATATCTGAAATTAATGAACAAAAGATTGTTAAAGGTTTTTTAGATCCTATATCTCATGAAAAACGGTTGAAAATATTAAAATCAATAGCTCTCGAGCCACAGAGTTTTTCATCCCTTTCTAATATAACCAATTTGAAAGGAGGAAATCTTATATTCCACATAAACAAGCTAATAGAAAATGATTTAATATTTCAAAAACAAGACCATGGAGAATATATACTAACAACAAAAGGATTTAAAACTATACAGCTTGTTTTAAACATAAACAGCTGATTTTTAATAATTATATCATAGTATAAACTGTTTTATTATAATATATTTATTATTATAAATATTCATTTTAAGCTAATTTTTACCTTTATCTAAATTTTTACTCTTATCTAATTTTTAATTGTATATTAAATAAAAGTTCATATAAAAAATTTTAAGTAATTAAAAAATTATCAAGATAGAAAACTTTAAATATGAATATATGAATATATGTTCATATGTCAAATCAAGGTTGTGAAATTAAAAGTATTAGAGAAGATCTTATTGCTGAAGTAACAAAGAAAATGTCAAGCGATAATACATATCATGACATATCTAACCTATTTAAACTGCTTGGAGACTATAATAGGATAAGAATACTCTGCGCACTTAGTTATCAAGAACTTTGTGTATGTGAACTATCTTTACTATTAGATATGAGTCAATCAGCTATTTCACACCAATTAAGACTACTTAGACATAAAGACATCGTTAAATTTAGAAAAGAAAATAAACAAACTTTTTATTCATTGCAAAATGATGAAATTATCTCAATAATAAGAAAGGCGAATGAATATGGATTCTAAAAATAAAACAGCACCAGAAAACGAAGATAATTGCTGTGACCATGAAGAAAACAATACCGAAGACAACTGCTGTTACAATGAAAATGAAAAAATTGAAAATGAAGACAATTGTTGCAGCCAAGGCCCTGAAAAAACAATAAAGGCACAAGATGATTGTTGCGATCAGAGCCATGAAGAAAACGATGAACAAGATGATTGTTGTAGTCATGACCATGAAAATAGCAATGATGAGCATCAAGGATGTGCCTGTGAACAAGGTATACTTGAAAACATAGATAGTATTGAAGAGAAAAAATCTAAAAAACCATTGATTATATTAGGAATAGGCATATTTATATTTGTAATAGGATATTTTATATCTACAATGAGTTTTAATCTATTCGATCTATCAACCATCTCTGATCTATCAATCAATATTAATCAAGACATAATATCTCAAATAATATATTTAATCGTAGTATTAATTGTTGGACCTAGAATAATAAAACATGGTATAACATCATTACTCAATAAAGAAGTAAAAATAGAATTATTAATAACAATAGCAACCTTTGGTGCATTCCTTCTTGGAGATGGAGGAGAAGGTGCAACATTAATGATTCTGTTTTTCCTTGCAGAATATTTAGAAACATATGCACTAGACAGGTCAAAAAGATCATTATCAAAATTAGTTAAACTATCTCCCGATGTAGCAACTGTAAAAAGAAAAATTGGAAATAGTGGAATTAATAATAAATTTGAAGAAGTTGAAGTTAATGTTAAAGATTTATCCATTGGAGACACTGTGATAGTAAAGCCCGGGGATAAAATTCCAATAGATGGATCTATTATAAAAGGGATTACATCTGTTGACCAATCTTCTATTACAGGAGAAAGTTTAGCAGTTACAAAAAGAGAAGGAGACGAAGTTTACGCTTCTACAATAAATGAAGATGGATATATCGAAATAAAAGTCACTAAAAAATCTAATGAAACAATCTTTTCAAAAATAATTGATTTAATAAAAGAATCAGAAGATAAAAAAGCAAAAATAGACTTATTTATAGATAAATTTGCAAGATATTACACTCCAACAGTTATTGTATTAGCTATGCTTGTTGCAATAATACCAACTTTAATATTTAAACAACCTCTTAATGAATGGGTATATAGAGCATTAGTTTTATTAGTTATATCTTGCCCTTGTGCAATAGCTATTTCAACCCCAGTTTCTATTGTTTCAGCAATTACAGCAGGAACTAAAAATGGAATAATTATTAAAGGTGGAGAATATATTGAGGCATTAGCAGATATAAAAGCTGTTATGTTTGATAAGACTGGAACTTTAACTGAAGGTAAGCTAGAAATCAGTAATATAAACACACTAAATAATTTCAAAGAAAAAGATATGATAGAAATAGCTTGTAGTTTAGAAAATCAATCAAAACATCCAATTGCAAAAGCATTTAATGAATATCAAAAGAATAACAACATAAAATCGCTTAAAGTGGAAAATTTTAAATCTATAGCTGGAAAAGGTTTAAAAGGAGAAATAAACCAGCAAACATTCTATGTTGGTAAAAAAGAACTTTTTGATTATAATGAGAATTTAAAAAACGATATTAATAACCTAAATCTAGAAAGCCAAAATATTGGAAAAACTAGTGTTATTATTGGAAATGAAAATGAGATATTGGGTTTTATCAATTTAAATGATAAAATAAGGGAAGATGGTCCTAAAACTATAGAAAAACTCAAAGATAAATCCATTGAAACTATTATGTTAACTGGAGATAATTCAGCAACTGCTAAAAATGTAGCAAAAAAACTTGGACTTGATAATTACTATCCAAATCTTCTTCCAGAAGATAAAGTTAATATTGTTGAAGAATTGGGTAAAGAATATGAAAATATAGCTATGGTCGGAGATGGAGTAAATGATACTCCTTCACTTGCAAGAGCTAATGTAGGAATAGCTATGGGAATGGGTGGTGCCGATGTAGCTGTTGAAACTGCAGATATAGTTTTAATGCAAGATAATATATCAAAAGTAAACTACTTAATTGATATAGCTAAAAAAACAATGGGAATTATAAAGCAAAATATAGCAATACCCCTAATTGTGAAATCTATTCTAGCAATTTTAGGAGTAATTGGCTATGTTAGTCTTTGGGAAGCAGTTTTGATTGGTGATATGGGATTAACACTTTTAGTAGTAGCTAATGCCCTTAGAATAGGAAAATAGAATTAAAATCTCATTTTTTCTATTTTCAAATTCTAATTATTAAATTAAAAATTATCTAAAGTAACATTATTATCTTTTTCTACTTCCTTCTTAATTAGTTTTTCATCAAAAGAGATTTCCCCATATTTTCCCCCACCACCAGGATTAATATATAAAGATTTATTTCTAAAAGATTCAATAGCAGGAACAAGATCCTCATTGACTTTAGATATTGTATCTATTGGAGCATCAATCAAAATTTCAATTTCATTACCAACATTATCAATTAACTCTTTCCATTTACCCTGAACAGTTTTTGTTGTAACCCCCTTATCATAAACCATACTAATAATTTCAGCTAAAGGAAGTAGGTGTATATAAGGTGGACGATGAGAAGGATGATGGGGTTTATTCCAGGTAGCTATCTGAGAAATTCTAAAATCCACACCTCTTTTTATAGTTCCTCCACAACTACATTTCATTTTATTTTTAATAGCCAAGTTAGGATCTATTAATTTATAACACTTAGTACAGGCAGTCATGTGATATTTACCTAAATTCGGAACAAGACCATAGTTTGCTTTAATTTTGTTGTTTTTAATCGAAGATTTTAAAGACTCGAATGAAATATCTTGAAGTTCTATTTGATTAAACTCCCTACCTAATCTATGTGGCCATGGAGAATGAGCATCAGAATTTGAAAGAAATGGAATATTTTGTAGCTCTTCAATAGTATCAGCCATATCAGTATCTGCAGATAATCCTAGCTCTAAAAAATCAGGTGCTCGACCATAACAATCAATAATACTATCAAATGTTTTGTACATACCAGTCCATGGAGTGAATGCATGAGCAGGGCCAATTAAACAATCATATTCTTTAGCTAAGTCCATAATTTCTTTTCCATTCATTTTAGCTCTAGGACGACCATCTTTATATTTATTATTAGAAACAAGCTTATCTCCTATTTCCCTAGCTATTTCAATATTAGGAATAATAATAAGATGATGAATTTTCTTTTCACCCTCAATTTCACAAGTAAGAATAAAATCACAGTATTTTGTAGAGTATATGCCACCTCCAACATATTCAGTACTTTTTTCAATTATATCTAACCATCCAGGATGAAGAGCATCCCCAGTACCCATAAGTTGAAGCCCCTTTAGCTTTGCTTGAGGAGCAATATTATCTATTAGCATATCTTTTGAAGTTGCCATAGAAAAACAACTATGAATATGTAAGTCTGCATTTACTATCATGTGAAAATATTAGATTATTTTAATATATTAATATGATGATTCTTTTTTTAAAAAAATAAAAAAATAAAGTTAAAAGTTAATAATAAAATAAAAAGCTAATAATCAGGAAAAAAATAAAATAATAAATCCAAATGAAAATATTTTAATACAATAAAATTTTGATAACTCTATTTAATAACGCCATTTTAATAATCCTATTTTAACAACACTATTTTAATAAATCTATTTAATTCTATCTAATAATATTGTTTTAATAGCTTTATTTAATATAATATTTTAATGATGCTATTTTTCTAAAACAGATAAAATCATTCTACAATATCTATCAATATTAACATCCAAATCAAAATCAGGAGATAAAATCCAATCAATAATAAATCCCCTTAAAACAGCATAAATATACAAACCATTCTCCACAGAACCATCAGATAAATTCTTAACAAAACAATTCAGCTTACCTTTTCGAGACTCATAAAGTTTATCCCTAAAAACAGGACGAAGATGAAAAGAATTCATGAAAAAAAGATAATAATCCTTATAATTAATTAAATCAGCTAAAGGAACATTATCACCACTTAAAATATTTATTCCAACATGATAATAAAAAACAAACTTTAATTTCTCAATTAATGTCCCATTATGAGAATCAAGCGCATTTTTAAAAGCATTAGTATTTTCCACAACATACTTATCAATAACATGATCTAATAAATCTTCTTTTTTCTTAAAATGATAATAAATTCCTGATGAACCACACATAGAATTGCATTTCCCAATATCATTAACTGATACATTGTCAAAACCTTTTTTTAAAGATAATAAAAAAGTAGTTTCAATAATAGCCTCTTTTGAAGATCTTTTTAAATACAAAATATCACCTAAACTTTTTAAACAACACCTCCAAATTAAAGGGGAAGTTAAAAAATATAAAAGTATAGTAAGTGAACACTCACTATTTTACATATAATAATATAAAAAAACCTCTATATAAATATTACTACCTAAAAATAAAAAACAATAGCTACCCCCCCNNCCCCCCCCCCCCACCTTAAAATTAAAATTAAAAAAATATTAAGAAGTATAATAATAATTAAAAAGCAATAAATCTTATTTAAAAAAAACAAGGAAATAAATAACACTCATTACAAAAATAAAAAGAAATTAATATAAAAAATAATGTATCCAATAAATATGAAAATAATTACAACAATAAAAAAATATAAAAAAATATTATATGAAAACATCATAAGAGACATTCAATCAACAATTATTATTAACATTATTAATAATCAAAAAGAGAAGATTGTTTTAAATAATTATTATAAACCTTTATTTTTTCTTTTATAACATTAGAATAATTAGTTTCAACATTATAATCATTTTTAAACTTTTTAATTTTAGAAAAAAGATCATTACTATATTCTTTATTAACTTTACCATTTTTATATAAAAAGAATAAATCATTATAAATCTCAGGAAACTCATTTTTTATAAAATTAAGGAAATATCCTCTTGTTTTTCCATATAAATTAAGTGATCCTGAAATAATGCAATTTACATTAAGTTTTTCTGCATTTTTAAACATTAGATCCATATTTTCATAGCTATCAGTTAAATAAGGTATAATTGGCATAAAATGAAGTCCACAAGAGACATTAGTATTTTTTCTTATCTTTTTTAATATATTAAGTCTCTTTTTTGAAGATATAGTATTTGGTTCAATTGATTTTTGAATTTTATCATCAAGAGAAGTTATGGTTACAGCTATGTTAATAAAATTAATTTCAGATAATTCATTGATTAAATCTAAATCACGAAATATTAAATCAGACTTTGTTGAAATTACAGCAGGATTTTTATGTTTTATTAGTGTATTTAATATATCTGGCATTAATTCATATTCTTTTTCAATAGGTTGATAACTATCTGTTACAGTCCCTACAGCTATCATCTCATTTTTCCAACTAGGCTTAGAAAGCTGAATATCAAGTTTTTCAGCTATATTAGATTTTATATAAATATTTTCAAAAAAATGGTTAGAGATACTAGAATTATTAGAATTTTTAGAATTCAAGCTTTCTTTATAGTTAGATTCAAGATATTTATGAGAATACAAAGCATAACAATACTTACATTTATGTTCACAACCCCTATAAATATTTAAATCCCATTTATAAGGCATAGAACGTTTAGTTTTATTACATGCACTCTTACAAATAATTTCTTTATATTTTTGATTCATTTAATCACTATTATATAATCAAGCAATATAAAATCCAATATATAATAATTTAAATTAATATTTAAATTATTATTTGAAATAATATTTAAAATAATGTTTAAAATAATGTTTAAAATAATAATCCAAAATAATGATATTAATTATTTAAAACAAAGATATTAAAATAAATAGTGATAGCTAATGAAAAATAATAAATAAACTAATAAAAAAGAATAAAAAAATAAAAAGAATAAAAATGATAAAAAGATAAAAAGATAAAAAAGTAATAATAAATCAATGATATATAATAAAAATATTTAAAAATAATAAGGATATTTATGAGAAGATATACAATTACCCGTTCTAATAGAAAAACTATTGCTATTAAAATCAATAAAGATAGTAGCTTAGAAGTTAAAGCACCAGTAAACTTACCTAAAGATAAAATCGATGCGTTTGTAAATTCAAAAGAAAAATGGATAGCTAAACACAGCGAAAGAATTTTTAATAATTATTTTCTTAAAAAACAGTTTGAACTGAATTTTGGAGATTTTGTTTTACTCAGAGGACAAAATAACCAAATTAAATCTTTTAATGGTAAAACAGCAATATACAATAGTTACAAAAAGATATTTTTTATACCAGAAACAGCTGAAAAAAATCAAATCAAAGCGATAATAATAGAATTATATAAAAAAATAGCTCATAATCATATAAATAAAAGAGTTAACTATTTTAAAAATAAAATGGATGTTAAACCTATAAAAATTGGAATTACAAGTGCCAAAACAAGATGGGGAAGTTGTAGTGGAAAAAATAGTGTTAATTTCTCTTGGAAACTGATTATGGCAGACGATAAAACAATTGATTATGTAATAATTCACGAGCTAGCACATATAAAACAACATAACCATTCAAAGAAATTTTGGAATATAGTAGAATCTATAATGCCTGATTACTCAGAACAGAAGAAAAAATTAAAAATTTTAGGTGAAAAACTTAATAAAGAAAATTGGGAATAATTAAAAATCATTTTAAGAAGTTATTAAAAAAATTGCTTAAAAAACTTATTTTAAAGATGTAGTACCATCAACACGTTCCATTTCTTCATTCCACGTTTCTGGATTTTTTTTAATATAATCTTCAAAAAGAACCTTACATTCATTATTATCTAAACTAACAACCTCAACACCATTATTTTTAAGCAATTCTTCAGCACCAAGAAGAGTTTTATTCTCTCCAATAACTACACGTGGAATATTATATAATATTATAGCTCCAGAACACATTGGGCAAGGTGAGAGAGTTGTATAAAGAGTAGAATTCTGATAATCCTTACCAGTTAGCCTATTTTTACTATTTGCATTTTCAATAGCATCTAATTCACCATGAAAAATAGCAGAATTAGACTGAATAAGGCGATTATGACCTTTACCAATAATTTCCCCATTTTTAACTAAAACAGCACCAATTGGAATCCCACCTTCAGATATAGACTTTTTAGCTTCATTAATAGCCTTTTTCATGAAATAAACATCATCCATTTAAACACCAATTAATAATATACATAAACACAATTAATATTATATAACTACATATTATTAAATTAAATGTTTAATTCTTAGTAATCAAACTCTAGTTGCATTTTTCATTCTATAAATATAATCTTTTAAATGATCTTTAGAATCATTACCATATTCTTCAATTAGTTTTACTATAGCACTTCCAACAATAACTCCATCAGCTATTTTAGAAATGTTTTTAGCCTGTTTAGGAGTGTTAATCCCAAAGCCCACAGCTATTGGAACATCAGTAACATTCCTTATTTCACCAATAATTTCTTCTAAATCAGTTTTAATCTTACTTCTAACACCGGTCACACCCATTGATGAAACAAGATATATAAAACCAGTAGCATCTTTAGCTATCATCCTTATCCTATCTTTTGAGGTTGGAGCTATTAACGAAATAATATCAACATCATAAATCTTTGCAATTTTTGATATTTCTCCTTTTTCCTCATAAGGTAAATCAGGAATAACTATCCCATTTATTCCAACATCCTTACACTTTTTAAAGAATTTTTCATAACCATAATAAAAAACAGGATTAATATATGTAAGAAAAACGAGAGGAATATTAGACTTCTTTCTTACATCAATTACTAAATCAAAAATATCATCAGTGTTTATACCTTTAGATAATGCTCTTAAATTAGCATCTTGAATAACAGGACCTTCAGCTATTGGATCTGAAAAAGGTATCCCTATTTCAATTAAATCAACTCCAGCACTATCCATAGCTAAAATAAACTCAATAGTCTTTTCCTTTGAAGGATCTCCAGCTGTTAGAAAACCTATAAATGCTTTTTCATCTTGAAAAATTTCTGTAATTTTACTCAATTAAATCTCCTCTTCACCCAATTTATTTAATTTTGCTGAATTAGATGATTTAGCTAATTTATCTGACTTATTTGATTTAGCTAATTTATAATTTTTAATTGATTCAGCATCTTTATCTCCTCTTCCAGAAAGACAAACTACAATAATATCATCAGAATCCATTTTTTTAGCTATTTTTATTGATTGAGCTATGGCATGAGCACTTTCAATAGCACAGATAATTCCTTCTTTTTCAGCTAAATATTCAAATGCTTCAACAGCTTCATCATCAGTTATAGGAACATATTCTGCTCTTTTTATATCATTAAGATAAGCATGTTCAGGCCCTATTCCAGGATAATCTAGACCTGCAGAAATTGAATATACTGGAGATATTTGACCATAATTGCCTTGGCAAAAGTATGACTTCATACCATGGAAAATCCCAATTTCACCTTTAGTAATAGAGGCTGCATGATATTCAGTATCAACACCTTTTCCTCCTGCTTCACAGCCAATTAATCTAACACCTTTATCACCTATAAAGTTAAAAAATGAGCCTATTGCATTACTTCCACCTCCAACACAGGCAACAATTGCTGTTGGAAGCTTACCTTCAATTTTTAATATTTCTTCTTTAATTTCACGACTTATAACACTTTGAAAATCTCGAACAATCATTGGAAAAGGATGAGGACCCATTACAGAACCTAAAACATAGTGTGTATCATGAACTCTTGTTGTCCATTCCCTCATTGTCTCATTTACAGCATCTTTTAAGGTTTTTGTTCCAGATGAAACAGGATTAACTTTAGCTCCTAAAAGTTCCATACGATAAACATTTAGAGCTTGGCGTTCCATGTCTTCCTCACCCATGAATATCTCACATTCCATATCTAAAAATGCAGCGCCAGTAGCTGTTGCAACACCATGTTGTCCAGCACCAGTTTCAGCTATGATTCTTGTTTTACCCATTTTTTTAGCTAATAATACTTGACCAAGAACATTATTGATCTTATGGGACCCTGTATGATTAAGATCTTCTCGCTTCAAATATATTTTAGCTCCACCAATATCATTAGTCATATTTTTTGCAAAATATAAAAGTGAAGGTCTCCCTGCATACTCATTGAGCAAATTTTGAAGCTCTTCTATGAAATCAGGGTCATTTTTATAAAAGTTATATTGCTCTTCAAGATTAATCAATTCATTCATTAATGTTTCTGGAATATATTGTCCACCATAAATTCCATATCTTCCATTATTCATATCTTTCACATCATCTAATCTATTTAAATTAATTGATTTATTAATATTTGACTTATTAATATTTGATTTATTATTTTTTGATTCTTTATTTTTTGATTTATTATTCAATTTATTAATATTGTCCAAATTATTTATAATTTCATTTATTTTTTTAGAACTCTTAAATCCATTTTTTTCAACGCTAGAACTTAAATCAAAGGCAAAAGGTTTAATTTTAGAAGCTTTCTTGATATTTTCACTATTAATACCTCCAGCAAGGAAAACTGGTTTTTTGATTTTTTTAATATCTCCTATTAATTCCCAGTTAAAAACTTTTCCTGAACCTTTTCCACTATCTAACAATAAATAATCAACATTAGAATTTTCCCATTTTTCAATAGTTTTTTTTATATTAAATCCATCATCATACTTATTTTCACTATCCCCATTATTCATTTCAATAGACTTAATAATATTAATATTACTATCAAATTCTTTTAATTTATTTATAAATTCTTCATCTTCATTACCATGAAGCTGTATTATATCAATAATATCATTTTTTATAAGATAAAAAATATCTTCAATATCAGGATCGACAAAAACACCAACAGTAGTAATAGTTTCATCCAAAACATTTTTTATAGCCTTAGCTTTATCAAAACTAATTTTCCTTTTGCTTTCTGCAAATACAAATCCTGCATAATCAGGAACATATTTATTAAGGATTTTTGCATCATCAATTCTTTTCAATCCACAGATTTTAATTTTGATATCTTCTTCACTAACAGCTTTATTCATTATTTCACTCATCAAAAAATTATACATTCTAACTACTTATTAAAAATTGTAATTATTTATTATAAATCATAATTAATTAATATAACAATCAAATATAATCTATATCAAAGATTTTAACTCTTTAATAGCAAATTCCTTATTTTTACTTCTCATAAGAGACTCACCAATTAAAACAGAGTCAATATTATTATCATTTAATATTTTTATATCTTCAGAAGTCTTTATTCCACTTTCAGAAACAATGGTTATTGAATTTCTAATGTCTTTTGGAATATTTTTTTCTAAATTTAAAGTATTATTAATATCTACAGTAAAATCTCTAAGATCTCTATTGTTTATACCAATAATCTTTGCACCAGAATCAATAGCTATTTCAACCTCATTTAAGCTATGAGTTTCTACTAAAGGGAAAATATTTAAACTATAAGAGAGTTTAATATATTTTTTTAGTTGTTTTGGTTCTAGAATAGAGGTTATTAGAAGTAATGCAGAAGCATCTAATAATTTTGATTCATAGATCATATATTCATCAATTATAAAATCTTTTCTGAGAACTGGAATATTTACATTAGCTACAATGTCTGAAAGATATGTGTCATTACCTTTAAAAAATTTAGGCTCTGTTAAAACTGAAATAGCAGCTGCTCCCGCATTTTCATATTCTTTAGCTATTTTTATATAATCAAATTCATTGCAAATAATTCCTTTTGATGGAGAAGCTCTTTTAACTTCACAGATGAAAGAAATATTATCTTCTTTTAAATATTTCTCAAAATAATTATCTTCAAGTTTATTACTCTTAGAATTATTATTTAATTTATTATTTAACTTATTATTTACTTCATTATCTGATTTATTTTTTAATTTGTTTTTTAAATCTTCAAGAGACATATTCCTTTTTTTATTCTCTAATCTTTCTTCAGTTGCTATTAAAATTTCATCTAAAATCATTACAAACTCAACCAAAAAGTTTTAAAAATATATCAATCAATAAAAATTTAATTATAGTAAATTTGATGCTATTAATCTAATTATTAATCTAATACTAATAATTTAATACTATTAATTTGATATTATTAATTTAATACTAAATATTGTTAGACATATAAACAAAGTTATCTAGCTTTTCTTTAGCTTTACCACTATCAATAATATTCTCAGCAAGAGTTATACCTTTTTCTAAGTTATTCACCTTTCCAGAAATATAAAGCCCAGCTGCAGAATTAATAATAATAGCATCTCTTTTAGGGCTTTCTTCTCCATTTAAAATATTTAATGCAATTTGAGCATTATTAGATGCAGAACCTCCAGTTATTGCAGACTTTGAAGCTAAATTGAAGCCATAATCTTCAGGATTTAAAGTATACTGAGAAAATTTACCATTTTTTATCTCACACACAGTAGTAGAGGCCGAAATAGAGATTTCATCTAATTTATCTTGACCATAAACTACCATAGCATTTTTAACACCTAAATTATGAATAACCATAGCTATAGGAAGAACAAGAGATTCTTCATAAACACCAATTACCTCCATATTAGCACCAGCAGGATTGAGCAATGGCCCTAAAATATTAAAAATTGTAGGAATACCTAGTTCTTTTCTAACAGGAGCAACATACTTCATAGCTAGATGATAATTTTGAGCATATAAAAAGCAAATGCCAATTTTTTCAAGTAACATCTTACTTTTTTCAGGTGGAAGTTCGATATTGACACCTAAAAACTCTAAAACATCGGCAGCTCCACATTTACTAGAATATGCTCTGTTACCATGTTTAGCTACTGGAACTCCTCCCGCAGAAATTACAATTGAAGATACTGTAGAAATATTAAATGAATTTGAGCCATCACCACCAGTACCTACAATTTCTAAAACATCCATATCTGTTAATAATTTAATACAATGATTTCTTAAAGAAGCAGCAGAAGCAGTTATCTCATCTATAGTTTCACCTTTCATAGATAAAGCAGTTAAGTAGGAACTCATTTGGACTTTACTGGCTTCACCCTTCATTATTTCATTCATTGATTCTTCAGCCATTTCATAAGAAATATCTTGATTTTTAGTTACTTTTAAAATAGCTTCTTTTATCATGTTTCTACCTCTCAAATTAATTATTAATCATTTTAATTTTAATATTCTAATATTTTACAGTAGTCCATTAAGATTTAAACCCTCTAAAAAAATTTTTAACAATATTATCACCATTAGGAGTCAGTATTGATTCTGGATGAAACTGTAAACCATAAACAGGATATTTTTTATGACATATTGCCATTATTTCATCATCATCTTTTGATTTAGCTATTATAGAAATATCATCAGGAATATTTTCTTTATTCACAGAAAGAGAATGATAACGACCTACAGAAATTTCATTTTCTAAATTATTAAATAAAATATTTTCATTATCAATTTCAATATTAGAAGGTTTTCCATGAACCAATCTCTTGGAATATATAATATTCCCACCAAAAGCTTCATAAATAGATTGATGCCCTAAACAAATTCCGAGAATAGGTATTTTTTTATAAAAATTTTTTATAATATCTACTGATAATCCTGCATCATTTGGTCTTCCAGGACCAGGGGATATCACAATAAATTCTGGGGAAAGTCTTTTAATCTCAGATAAAGTTAATTCATCATTACGAATAACATTAATATTAGGATTCAATTCTCCAATCATTTGATAAAGATTATATGAAAAACTATCATAATTATCTATAAGTAAAATCATTTTATCACCATTATTTAATAAAAATTATACATTAATATCTTCAGCTAATTTTAGAGCATTTAAGACTGCTTTTGCCTTATTTATAGATTCATCATATTCTAACTCAGGAACACTGTCTGCAACTATACCTGCACCTGACCGAATGAAAACTTTATTTTTCTTAGAAAAAGCTATTCTAATAGCTATACAAGTATCCATATTTCCAGATAGGCCAATATAACCAATAGCTCCCCCATATATGCCTCTTTTATTATCTTCCAGCTCATTTATTATTTCACAAGCTCTAATTTTAGGTGCTCCAGAAAGAGTTCCTGCAGGAAGAATTGCATCTATAACATCCAAAGCATTTTTACCTTCTTTTAATTTTCCAGAAACAGTAGAACCTATATGCATCACATGAGAAAATCTTTCAATAGTAAGATATTTTTCAACATTTATAGAACCAAATTCACTAACTTTTCCAAGATCATTTCTTCCAAGATCAACTAACATATTATGTTCTGCAAGTTCTTTTTCATCTGAAAGAAGGTCTTTTTCTAATTCATCATCTTCTTTTTTATTTTTGCCTCTTGGTCTTGTTCCAGCTAATGGAAAAGTGTATAAATTATCATCTTGTAGTTTTACAAGGGTTTCAGGAGAAGCACCAGCTATTTCAATGTCATCACTTGAAAAATAAAACATATATGGAGAAGGGTTAGTTGTTCTAAGAATTCTATACGTATCTAATAAACTACCTTTTATTTTACAAGATAATGGATTAGATAGAACAACTTGGAATATATCTCCTTCTTTTATATGAAATTTAGCTTTTTTTACTATTTTAGAAAATTCTTCTTTAGAAAATAAAGGTTTAATATCATCAAGTAGTTTTAATCTATTATCATTTCCATTTATTGGCATACCATTAATTATTATGTCTTTTAATTCCATTAATTGAGTTTTACCTACTTCATACTCTTTTTCAATATTATCTGATTTTATATTAACTATTAAGAAGATTTTTTGTTTAAGGTTATCAAAAACAATTACCTTATCAAATAGCATTAAATCAAAATCTTTAAAAGACTCATCACCCTCATTATTATTTTTAAATAAATTTTCTTTTAATTTAAGAGAAGGTTCAACATATTTAATATAATCATATGCAAAATACCCTACTAATCCTCCTGTAAAAGGTGGAAGTTCTATTATTTTAGGACTCCTATTTTCATCAATAATTTGGTTAATGTATTTTTTAGGATTATTAGTTTTTTTACTTAAATTCTTATAACCTTTAATATTTAAAAAATTATCCTCACAAGTAATTTCTAAAGTCGGATCAAAGCCTAATATTGTGTATCTTCCCCAATTTTCCAAATCTTCCATACTCTCCAATATGAAACAATGCTTACTATTGTTTTTTAAAATTTTAAGCACTTCAATTGGAGTTTTAATATCAGATAATATTTCGCAACAAATTGGAATGACTTTATAGTCACCTTCTTTAAGTATCTTCTTTGCTTTTTCTATTGGTGGAAAATACATTTTATAACTCCTTTTTAATATAATTAATATATTTTTTGTTAATATGAATAAATAATTGTTATTTTGCTTTAAATATAGTTATATATTTCTTAAATTAGAATTTTTAGATAATTTAATTTTTTTATAATGTTATTCAACAAATTAAACCTTCTTTAAAGGAATAACAATTCATAAACCTTTTAATTCAGTATTATTAGTATTTCTTTTTAATTATTTTATTCAATTTTAGAACAAATTTTAGAACTTTACTGTATAAATAAATTATATAAAGTACTATTTAAACCTTTGTAGTACATTATTGTACAGTATATATAATAAATATTCTGTCAAAATTCAATGAAAAATAAAAATAATAAAATTAATGATAAAAGTAATAATAAGAATAAGAGTAATAAAAATAATAATAGTAATAATAATAGTAATAATATTAGTAATATTAATAGTAATACTATAAAGGTAATGATAATATTGAAAATAAAGATCTAAAAATAGCAAAAAATAAAAAAAGAATAATATTAGATAAAAGTCTAATAAAAATAAAAAAGACTAAAAAATAAAAAGAACACTAAAATAAAGAAAATACTAAAAAGAATATTAAAAAAATAAAGAATTAATATAACTAATTCTAAAATACTGAATAAATACAAAGATTAAATAAATAAAAATTAAATAGATAAGATAAAAAAATAATTTAATTATTAAATATTCTCAAATCTATTTCTATCTACAAGTTCTTGTTTTTTACCAGCATTCCATCCACCAGATGAAGATTTAGCTCTACCAACTTGTTGAACATACCCTGTTATCCTATCATACCATTCAACATCATCACGTTCACCACAAGTAGGACATTGATCATTCAAACCCTTCATAAGAGTTTTACATTTAATACAAAAACTCAATGCAGAACTATATGCCCAAAATCCGATATCAGACTTTTTAGCTATCTTATTTGTTAAACTCATTAAAGATTCTGGGTCAGAATAAGATTCACCCATAAATGCATGGAAAATATGACCTCCACCAGTTAAAGGATGGTATTTCTCTTCAATTTTAATCTTATCAACCAATGAAACATTTGAATTGACTGGAACATGCGAAGAGTTAGTATAATAATTAGCTCCAGATTCTCCTTGAGTAATTACATTATCTGAAAATTTTTCTTTATCAAGAGTTGCAAACCTATAAGCAGTTGATTCTGCAGGAGTTTGCAAAATAGTCCATCTAAGACCAGTTTCTTTTTTAAGTTCCTGAGCTCTCTTATTCATATACTCTAATATTTCAACACCAAATTTGTTGGAATTAGGATCATCAATTCCAGATCCAAATAAAGACATTAACATCTCATTAAGTCCTACAAAACCAAAAGACATAGTAGCATTTTCAATTCTATAATAAACATCATCTTCTACATCTTGATTAAGGAAAGGCAATAAATTATAATTATTTAAACAATTAAGTCCCTGTTCTCTTCTAATATTTAATGCTCTAATACCAAGATCCATATAAGAATCAATGTACTCAAATACTTCAGATTCATCTCTAGATTGATAAGCAATTCTAGGAAGGTTCAAAGTAATGTAAGCTAAATTACCAGTTCTTAAACAGTCAGTATTCCAATCTCCAGTCCAATTATCCTGAAGACAAGTTCTACAACCCATATAATTAGCCATATTACCCCTATAATCAGGTAACATATTTGCAAAGTAAGCAGAACCATATTTAGCTGAAAGTTCATGAACTTTAAGTAAATCTTCTGCATATTCATCTTTTAATGACTCTTTTCTAAGAGTATAGATAGTATTAGGGAAAAGATGAGGTTTTCCATCAGCATCCCCTTCAAGCAATATCTCAGTGAAAGCTCTTTGAAGCATCCGAGTCTCTTCCTCAAAATCACCATAAGTACCTACAATTTTCCCTTTAGGACCATAAGCAACTTCATCTTGAAGGAATTTAGGAACACTAAATTCTAAGCCCATACTTGTGAAAGGAACTTGAGAACCCCTTGCTGCATAAGCCATGTTTAGATTATAAATTAACATCTCAACAGCTTGTTTTACTTTATCATAAGGAAGACCGCTTGCAAAAGGAGCTACAAAAACATTCCAAAGAGACATACCTTGTCCACCAGACATATTTTGCTGTGCTGCAAGCATTATCTCTCCAGTATGATTCATTAAGGTTTCTATATGATTAGGAGCCCCAGCTACTGAAGTGTGATCACCAGTACCATCTACTTTAAGCCCATATTTAATAAAAGTACGAATATCATGTTGCATACAATTTAAAGGTCTTCCAGCGAAAAATTCAAGATCATGAATATGTATATCACCAGACATATGAGCATCAGCTAAATCTGATGGAAGCATCTGAAGTAATGCATATTGTTTTAAAGCTTCATCAGCTACATATTTATGAACACTTTCAGGGTTATGAATCATGTTAGCATTATCACGAGATCCATTTTCGATTAAGGAAGTAATATTAAAAACAGGAATACCTAAACGAGTATATCTACTTCTTAAATCTTCTAAACCATGTTCAACTAGCTTAGTGTTTACAATTTCCCTTATCATTGGAGCAGTAAGATATTCAACATTTAATTTTTTAAGTTCTTTCCAAACTTGAGAAGCAATCTCAAAAGCTGTTTCTTGTGAAGCACCAGTTTCTTCAACCAAAGTGTTAGCGATTTTAGCGAGATCAAAAGATTCAATTTTATCTCTTGAAGTTCTAACTTTTAAAGTAGTTGCAGCTAAATATTTATTAGCACTTTCTTCATCAATCTCTGATAATAATTCATAAACTATCTTTTTTATTTCTTTTGTTGAAATTCCATCATAAACTGAAGAAGCAACATTAGAAAGTATTCTATCAGACTCAAAGTAAGGAGCTTCTACCATAACTAATGACTTTAAAAGTTTTTCATAGCTAAAACGCTCCATTATCCCATTATTTTTTTTGACACATATTTTAACCTTATTTGATAAATCATCGGTTGTTTTTGTCTCGTTTTGCATTGCCAACACCCATTTAATAATACATATAAATGTTCAATTTTAAAAATAATTTTTTAATAATCAAACTTACTATAGTAAATTAATTTTTAAATACAAACTAATATTTTATTTAAATATAAACTAATATTTTAAAATTAATTTCATTTTAAATATGAATTAATAAGAATTATTAATAATATTTATAAAAAGAAATATATAAATATTCGTATGATACCAAACAAATAATATGATATAATAATTAGCGAATTTACATACATACCCATGAATTTTCATAAAAAATTAATAATTCATTGTCTAATTATATGTAAAATCTAACATATATAACTTCCTAAATTTTTAATAAAAACGAATTATTCTAATAGCCATTAAATAAATGAAAATAATCAAAAATTAGAGAATTATTAAATTAATTAAACAAAATATAAAAATAAATCTTAATTCTAAACAAATAAAAAGAATAAACAAAATATCTAAAGATTAATTACAAAAAATATCTTCTATAATACAAATATCATTTAAATAAGAATATCTAATAAATAGAAAGTATCTAAAATAAATGAAAAATATCTTTTAAACAAATAATCTATGAAAAAATTCTAATGAAAAGTATTATAAGAAAATATCAAGAGAACTTTGTTTAGATTTATCACTTTCAAAAAGAGAATCGATACCAAACTCCTGTATTTCTAATCTTTGAGTTAAATAATGAGTTATAGGATATCTAGCTACTAAATCCCTTGATATTTCAAGATATTTAGTTACTGATCCTTTTGAAACACTTAAAACTAAATCTGATCCACATTTACATTTTCCTGTGAGAGGCATTCTTCTATATTTAGAACCACAAGAAGTACATCGAACTTTTTGCTTTGAAAATGCTCTTACATTACCCATAATATCTGGAAGGAAATGAGAACTTAATACTCCTTCAACAACACCCCTTTGATCAACAGCTCGAATCTTTTCAGCTAATTCAATCTGTGATTCCACTTTTTCTTTCATAGAAGGAAGAGTTTTATATAAACATATATTAGGACCTGCATGAATATTAGAAGTATTATGAGAAAACATCAAATCTTCATATTGTTTATATGTTCCCAAATGCATTGAAACATTATCAACTAAATCCAAAGCATCTGAAGGTTTAACACCCTCATAAGTTTTCTCAAAGAAGCCTTCTGAAAAATGAGCTAAAACATCAATATTATGGGACTCATCATCGATTTCCTCAGGATCAATTCTTGAAGATAAAACCAAAGGAGCATCCATACTCCCACCACGAGTACTAGGAAGATATGATTTTGAAAAATTAATTAAAGCATCAAGAAGTAACATAACAGAATCTTCATCACTATCACAATTCCTTCTTTTTGCAGAATGGAAATAAGGATGAGCATAACAAGCTAAAGCCTTTGTAAAACCCACAATACGGCCTAAAACACCAGCAGAGGTATGAGGAGCAAGACCTACTATTAAATTACCTATTAAATCTTGTTTTTTATTTACATTATAAAATCTATCCATAGAATAAAATTTATCAAGTAAATCATCCACATAATTAGCTACATTAACTAAATAATCCCCACAATTGTTAGATATAACTACATCTTGGACTTTTAGCTCGATCACTTGGTTTTCATCTTCAATAGGATTTCCATAAGCATCTTTATCATAACCCATTTCAAGTAGTTTTTCTACAGTTACTCCAATTTCTTTAGGAATGAAATGGGTTAGAGGAAGGTCTGTGGAATCATGCCTAATTGTAGCATCTTTAAATGTGAATACTTCATTTTTAGCTCTCAAAACACCCTTTTCAAGAGGTTCAGGAAGTTTTGATTCAGAAATCATTCCTATAACTCCTTTAATCTCATCTACTCGCCTATATGAAACATTATCAGAAGCTTTTCTTAACATTCCAGATAAATTTATATTTTTACGACCTGGAGATCCAATTTCAGTAGGAGAGCCACAATGAGGGCAAATTGAATTAAATGAACTCAACTGACATTGAGGATTTGTACAAACCCTTCTAGATAATTCAACAGCTATTTTTCCTTTTTTAGATGCTTCAGCCACAAGCCGTCTGTTTCCACCGAAATTTCCTATAGGGAATAAAACATGAGGAGCAGGGCGCATTAATCTTTCTTTAGATTTTTCTGGCCTTCCAACTCGAGTTCCAATGTATATAGGGGCTTTATCTTTTATTAGAACTGGAGAAACATTATTTAAAGCTTCAAGACTTGATATATTAGGATTATATAAATCATCCTTAGATATCTCTTTAGATAAAGTATGAATTAGTGCATAAGCATCATCAGGATTTAAAATAACCTTAACATCCTCATTTTTATCAATTCTTCCTTCAATTTTATGAGGAACGCCAATAATCTCTAAAATTCGTTTTTCAAAAGATAAATCAAGTTTAAACTCTTTATCATTTTCATCATAACTTTTTTTATATTTATTTATCCATTTAATTAAAGAATTTAAATCTTTCATAGAAATATCATTATAGCAATATGTATACAAAGGATGTAAAGGAATATCATACTTTTTTGAAATTTCAAAAGCTTCTTCAGCAGAAATATAACTATATTCAGGCATTTCTAATTTACCAAGATTTTCTAAAGTTAAATCAGGATTTGAATCCAAAAGAAAATCGTTTTCATCAAAAATACTTGAATTTTTAATAGTTTCAATCCACCATTCTTCACACCAAGCTGAAGGAAGAAGAGTCTGATTATTTCTTAAAAATTCTCCAAAAGCTACTAACATATCACCTAAAAATAAGATTTCAGCTACTTGACCCTTAACAGCCTTTGCCTCTTTTACAGAATTAATTTTAACTACATTACCATTTTTTAATTTTATAATAGGCCCTTCAATTGAATCTACTGGAACAACACAATTTCCTTTGCCAGGTCTTTCAATTTTAAGTTGAGTTCCAACAGCTAAAAATTCAAGAAGCTGCATTGTAGCAGGATTTACGCCCATAGCTGCAAGTCCAGTATTTCTACTTCTTCCATATCGTAATCTAAATCCTCCTTTTTCTGAAGGATAACCTAAAACTGGACGTCCACCAATAATATCCTGAATATATTTAGCATTTTCTTTAGCAGCCTCATGCTTAGATTTTTCTTCTTTATTTTCTTTCTTATTTTCCTGTTTATCATCTTGTTTATCTTTATTTTTCTTTTTTTCTTTTGAATAACCTTCTAACCAATCCCAACCATCAAGTTTAAGAGTGTGAGAATATTTTAAGACTTTTGCAGATTTTTGAATAATACCTTCAACCATTGCAAGTAATGCTCCTCCCCTAATGTTATTAGTTTCAACACGCTCTAAATCCCTATGAGATACTTCAACCTGGTCAGTTTGTTCGCCAGTAACTTCAACAGGAATATTTTGAGCTGCAAGGCGTACTTCTTCAGGTTTTGGAGAATATTGAAGATTAGTAACCTCTGATTCATAAAGTTCAACTTCTTCTACATATCTCTCAATTTCTGCATCGATTGGTTTATAATTACTAAGATTAGTAGCTACTTTAATACAATCCCCAATGAGAACAGCAAGCGCTGCAGCAGTTCCTCCTGCACTTCTAATTGGGCCTGCAAAATAAACAGCTAAATATTCTGTTCCATCAAAGTTTTTTTTAATTTTAACCTTAGCTATACCTTCTATAGGAGCTGCTACTACACCTTCTGTTAAAATAGCTAAAGCTGTTCTTAAAGCTTGATCTGCAATCTGTTCCCTTTTTGAATCGAATGTTTCTCCAAAAGATTCATATACTTTTTTCTCTTTTCTTCTACCATTATTATTTAAATCTTCTTCGATTTTCTGAGAAGATATTTCAGCAGCTAATTTAAATGCAATTTTTTCACGAGACCATGAAGGATTTTTTTCTTCAAGTTCTTTCATCCTTTTAGCTACTCCCACAGGACCAACAAGTCCTTCAACCCTTTCAGCTAAATCTTTAGCTAAAGGAATTTCAGTTTCAGTTTCAACATCAAATCCTTTAGAACGAGCCTCATTAGCTATTTTATAGAGATAATGGGTTTCTTTTTCTAGTTTTTCAAAATAATCCATTTTTATAGTGTTTTCAGAATCTTCCATCTTACCTAATACATCCTTTAATTAGCTATAACTAAAAAGTAATCCAGATCAGCAAACATTACACTAAAAAAACAATATTTATATGGTTGTGCAAAGTTTATATTACTATGTAATCTTTTGTTCAAACTAGTATTTATTGTTAAGGGTTTAGTTAATTTTATAAATCTCAGTAAAATAATATCAAAAATTATTAAATAATTAAAACTAAGATTTTAATTAAATTAAGATTAATAAAAATAAAATTAATAATATTAAATAAGGTAGTGAATTAAATTTAAGATAGTGAATTAAACAAGAAAAGTTACTAATATTAAAAATAAAAATTAATGATATTTAAAATAAATAAAATTAGTAATAAATAAAATTAGTAATAAGCAAAATTAGTAATATTAAAAATAATATTAATATAAGTATAGTTCAGTTTATAAACATACTTATAAAAATATTCTAATTATAAACACATTTTAATAATATTACTATAAGTATAAATATAAGAAATAATATAATATTTATCAATATTAAATTTATTTATATTTATTATAATCGTATTTATAATCTATTATACTATATTTATATTTCATTATAGGTGATAAAATGGCAAAAAAAGATCAAAATATGCTTCCTCCTACAGGAGCAGGATTAGTACGATACTTTGATGAAGAAAGTACTGGGCCTAAAATTTCTCCAGAGGGAGTTGTTATTGCAACAATAATTTTAGGAATCTTCTGTTTTATATTAAACTTTTCAAATTAAAAATAATAAAATTTTTTTCTAAAACAAAATAATATAATTTATCTAAAATAAAATAATATTATTTCTAATATTATATTATCTCTAAATATTATATTATCTAATTATATAATTCTACTTATTATCTAATTCTAATTAACTTATTTTTAAATATTTAACAAGTAGAGAGCAAATCAAGCTTTCTTGCAACAAATTTAATAGTTCCACCTTGTAAAATTACTGAGATTATTGTAATAAAAAATACAACATTAAATATTGTATAAGCCTCAGGAATTCCTGCAACTAAAGGGTATGTAGCAAAAACTATAGGAACCGCTCCTTTAATTCCTGTCCACGACAGAAATACTTTTTCTTTTAAACTCACTTTAAATGGGATCAACGAAGTGAAAACAGCAATAGGTCTAGAAATAAACATTAAAGCTATTGCTATTGCTATACTAATTCCAGCAGTTTCTAATAGCTGATTTGGGAAAATAAACAACCCTAAAACTAAAAACATTATAACCTGCATAAGCCATGCTAACCCTTCGAAGAAAGTTGTATTTGTTTCATTAGATAATTTAGCATCTTTTATCATTTTAGCATTGCCTATCATTATTCCTGCAATATAAACAGCTAAAAATCCATTTGCACCAACTATTTCAGAAATTGAAAAAGTTAAAACAGCTAAAGCAACTAAAAGAACAGGATATAAACCTTTAACATCTAAATTAACATTTTCAAATAGCTTTACAGATAATTTGCCAGATATAACTCCAAATACTGCCCCAAGAATTAAAGACTTCAAAAATAAAAATATAATACCTTCAATAGAAGTTGTTGGGTGAGTTAATAGTTCTAAAAAACTAATAGTAAGTACATAAGCCATTGGGTCATTTGCTCCACTTTCAAGTTCAAGAGTTTCAGCAAGATTTTTTTTCAATTTTATTTTTCCAGACCTAAAAATTGAGAATACCGCTGCTGCATCAGTAGAAGAAATAATAGAACCCATTAATAAAGAAAGAACTATATCTATTCCCAATAAATAATGAATAAGTAATCCAGTAGCAATAGCTGTTATCAAAACACCAACAGTAGCTAGAACAGCTCCTCTAGAAGCTATTGGCTTCATTTTCTTAGTATTAGTATCCAAACCACCAGAAAACATTATTATAATTAATGCAAATATACTAATATACTGAATATATGCATAATTATCAACAGAAGGAGTAAAAAGAGTATTTCCATTGAAAAAAAGTCCAAGCAGTAAAAAAACAATGAGAGTTGGGACACCAATATAAGAAGAAAGTTTACTTAATAATACACCAGCTAAAAGTAAAGAACCTATAGCTAAAAGTATAAGTTGAATATCAATCATCTTAAATTTTCCATAACCCGATATTAAATTTTTAATTAATTATATTAAATTAACTTTAATTATATTAAATTTTTAATTTTATTTTCAATTTATATAATATAAAAACTATATTTAAGAAAACATTAAGTTCTAAAATAAATTAAAATAATATTTCTGAGTTTTATATTATTACAATATTTTATCTAATTTTTTTATTATATAAGCTTTTTGCCTTGATTTTGAAACAAAAACATTGAAAGATAGTTTATGGATTTATTTCTTCAATATTAAAGATAGCTATAGCACTAACCGCTTCATCACCTATATAAAAACGAAGATTATTCTCATCAATTTGTAACTTATTAAATGCAAGGGTTACCTTATTAATAAATATAAAATGAATTTTTTCAAATTGATATGATATATCATTTTTATTTTGTAAAAATACTGGTTTTAATCCATTATATAACTCATCAGATTCGATTTTTTTGAAAATATTAACTAAATCCTTTTGATCCATCAAAAACACCTGTAAAATTATAAAAGTTAAAAACATATTGATTAGAATTATACTAGATTAAAACACATATTAGATTAAAATATATTCAGTTAGAAATATATTTAGTTTATAATATATCATGTTAAAGTATATAAATTAAAAAATATTAGGTTAAAAATATTAACTAATCTAAAGAAATATTAAGAAGTTAAACATTATTAAGCTGAAAAATATTAAGATAAAAAAGTATTATTAATATTTAAGCTTTATTATCTAGTAAAAAATAAAGTGAAACTAAAAACACCCAAACAAATCCTATTGTAAATGTTATTCTTTCTAAAAACCCTGCATAATGTTGTATTCCAATGAAATTAGAAAATCCTAAATTTGTTATCAAAAAAGTTATTAATATTATCATACCAGACAAAGAAGAATAAACTAACCATTTTAGTTCTCTTTTATAAGTGAAATAATTTCCAAAAATGAAACAAGCTAATGCTATCCCAAAGAAAAAAATTGTTAAAAACAATTGATTCAAAATACTTCTCAAATATTCATTAGATAACATTTCAGGTGTAGAATATCCATTAATATAACCTGTAGTGAAACATCCTGCACCAATTAATCCCAAACCGCAAATAAATATAAAAATATAAGCCCATTTAGAAATCTGATTAAACCTCATTTTACTTAATTTAAAAAATCCAAATGCAAATAAAACTAGTAAAACCCCTGTTAAAATAAAAGTAAATGATTGTATCCATCCAAAAGATCCAATAGCTAATGAACTTATAGACATTGATAAAGAATTATAAGAATATTTAAAAATTCCTTGAATAATCCAAGAAAATGTAAATATAAAAGATGCAATAGCACCACATGAAATAAGCCATTTATAATTTAGATTCTTTAAAGTATCATTGTTAATGTTTTTATCTTTCATTTGTTCCACCAATAAGATTAATTTATTAAAATTTATAGTTTATTAATATTTATAATTTGATATAAATTAACAATTAAATAAATTTAATTAAAATCAACGAATCCGCTAAAAATTAAATTTTAGATTAAAAAATGATGAAACAATTCATGACAAAAATATTAAAAATATTAGAAAGTTATCTAAAAGATTTAAAAATATCTAAAAAGTATATAAAAAATATCTAAAAAATATATAAAAAGATAAAATTATTATTTAATGAATGTACCTAATCTAAGTTCACGAAAAGCTTCATCTAATTCTTCATCAGTATTCATAACAATAGGACCTCCCCAAGCAATAGGTTCTCTAAGAGGTTTGCCTGAAAACAACATGAAGCGTAGTCCATTGGCCCCAGCTTTAGCTTTAAAATGATCTCCTTCATCAAAAATAGCTACAGTCTTATTATCAACAATAATATCCTCATTTTCTCCAAAAAATCCATTTCCTTCAAATATATAAATAAATAAATTATTTTCTTCATTTGATGGAATTTCAAACTCAAATCCTGGATTTAAGCTAATATCAAAAATAGTGACTTGGACATGGCGAGTATCAACACCATTAATATCATCATATGATCCAGAAATAACCTTAACTACACCACCATTTTCTGGAAGATCAATAGATTTAATCATGTCTCTAGTAATATCAAAATAAGCAGGTTCATCCATTTTAGACATTTTTGGCATATTTAACCATATTTGAAGACCAAAAAGTCTATCAGATGCTTGAGGCATCTCTTCATGAAGAATACCTCTTCCAGAAGTCATCCATTGAGATTCTCCCTCTTCAATAGTTCCTCCATTGCCTAAACTATCTTTATGATCAATTTCTCCATTTATAAGGTATGTAATAGTTTCAATTCCTCGATGAGGATGCATTGGAAAACCTAAAATATAATCTTCAGGGTTTTCACTATCAAAAGCATCCAGCATTAAAAATGGGTCAATATCATAGACATCGCTAGGACCAAGAACTCTTATTAAATGAACACCTGCACCATCAATTACAGGTTGCCCTTTTACTGTTTTAAAAATGTTTCTTGTTTTCATTTTTAACCCTCAACTTTTTTAATTAATAAATATCTATTTAAAAAATAAATAAAAAAATTTTATAATAATCAAATTAGCTATGAAGATTTATTTTAAGACACAAATATAAGTATATGTTTGTGTTTAATGAGTATTAAAAATTTGGATTTTCATATTTAAAAACTAGAAATAGAAAAATAAACTAGAAATAATAAAAGTAATAATTAAAATAAGTAAAATTAGAATAAGATAACTAAAATTAAAATGAAATAAGGACAAGATACAATAAAAAAAAATACAAAAAGATAAAAGTATTAAATAAGATATTTTAGAAATATTTATAAATACTGAATGAATACAAAAATTAAATAAATCAGATAAGAATAATTTATTTAAGATTAATCTAAAACCAATCTTTAGATGATTTTAAAACTTCATCAACTATTTTTTTAGAAGAGCCCAAATAAGTATGAGGATTCATAATTTTTTCAACATCCTCCTTTGATAAAAATTCTTTAACCTCATCTTTAGTTAATATAACATCAAAAAGAGGTTCATTTTCCTTATTAGCTTTTATAGCACATTCTCTAACAATACCATAAGCAGTTTGTTTTCCCATACCACTCCTTGTCAATTCAGCCATAAGACGCTCTGCCATGATTAAACCATTAGTTAAATTAAGATTCCTCTCAATATTATCATTATAAAACACTAAATTACTCATCAATTTAATAGTTAAATTTAAAATGTAATCGGTTAAAATACAAGCTTCAGGAAATATAATTCTCTCACAGGAAGAGTTTGTAAGATCACGTTCATGCCATAAAGGATTATTTTCCATAGCTGCAACAACATAAGATCTAACAACACGTGAAACACCACAAATTCTTTCAGCTGTAATAGGATTCATTTTATGAGGCATTGTACTGCTTCCAACTTGTTTTTCAGGGTCAAAATATTCTCCAAGTTCCATAATTTCAGTACGTTGAAGATTTCTAATTTCAAGAGCTATTTTATCAAGAGTAGTAGCTATATTAGCCATTACCATCATAAATTCAGCATGATTATCCCTTTGAACAACTTGATTAGTTATTTTAGCTGGAGGAAGATCAAGGATTTCAGCCACTTTTTTATGAACTTCCCATCCAATTTCACCTAAAGCAGCTGTAGTTCCAACAGCTCCATCCATCATAGCTACACAAAGGTTTTTCTTTGATTGTTCAAGTCTATCATACTGTCTTTTAAGCTCATCTGCCCAAAGAGCAAATTTCATGCCATAAGTAGTTGGAAGAGCATGTTGTCCATGAGTACGACCTATACATACTAATTCTTTATTTTCATCGGCTAATTTTAATATAATATTAGCTAATCTTTTTATTTTTTCTTCTAGAACTTCTATTGATTCTTTAAATAGAAGAGACTGTGAACTATCAACTATATCATTAGATGTAGCACCAAAATGAATATATTCTCCTGCATCACCTTCACATTGCTCTCCTAGCCCCTTAACAAGAGCAGCGATATCATGATTAGTTTCTCTTTCAATTTCATTTACTCTATCCAGTTTAACATATTTAGTGCTTGCTTTACTCTTTATCTCATCAGCTACTTCTTTTGGTATAATTCCAAGTTGAGCTTCTGCTTGAGATAATGCAGATTCAACATCTAACATTTTTTGCAATTTATTTTCAGATTCCCAAATATTTTTCATCTCAGGAGTTCCATATCTAAATTCAATAGGGTGAATAGCCATTTAAACTCTCCTTTATTATTAAAATTTATCAAATATTATTAAAACTTGTTAAAACTTGTCAAAATTTATTAAAATTTATTAAGATTTATTAATTTTACTTAAAATCTATATAATACACAAAAATATGATTATTTTATAATTATTTTATGTTATTTTAAATTATTTTTTAATTATTTTTTAATTATTTTTTAATTATTTTTTAATTATTTTATAATTTATTTTATAATTTATTTTATAATTATATTTATTATCAATAATTAGTTATTAATAATTAATTATTAGTTTAAATTTACTAATAAATATATTTTATTTTAAAGAAATTATTGATTATAAAAAGATATAACAAAAACAAAAAACAATATGAATATTAAAAAATGAAAAATGTATAAAATAATATATAAAAGCAAACAAAAATATTGACAAAAACTTAAAAATGGAGGCTTTAAATGAAAGATTTAAAAAGCGTGAAATCGATTGATTTATCATCTTTAACAATAATAGGTACTTCAATTAGTTTTATTTGGAGTATTGTATTCTCAATAATTATAATAGCTATTTTATCCTTAATAATAGGTAGATTTGATATTAGCTTTACAATTATTGGAATAGGAATTATATTTGGAACATTGATACTTAGTATATCTAAATATTTTGGTATCTCATTTTTATATAATTTCTTTATAAAAAGGATGAGGGATGTTAAAATAGGTATTAATAATATGGAAAGTATTACAGATATCTCAATACTGTCATTATCCTTGATAGTTGCAGTTATCTCATTAGTTGTTTCAATAATCATTTATCCAATTATATTCCTTATGTTGTCATTTGTGACAATTCTATATTCATTACTACAAGCAATTAGTTTACAAGGATTTTCATGGTTGGTTTATCCAATTAGTCTTGCATTTAATCCAACATTCATCTTATATTCATTTATAATTAGCCTTGTATTTACAGGAATAGGAGCATTTATATTCAATAAAATTAGTCCAAAGATTGGAGGGTTAAAAGTATTATTATCTAAAAAAGATAATATGACTTCAATAGATTATATAAACCCTAAAAATGCAGGAATAATTTCAGGAGTTATTTGTTTAGTATTTGGTTTAATATATGGATTAATATTTAGTATTATTTCTGTAAGTCTTCCAGCTAACCTAATGTTAATTGTATTACTAACTATTGGAGGATTAATTGGAGGATTCATATATGGAGCAATAAGTGCTCATTTATACAACTTCTTTAGTAAAAAATTCTCTCCTGTAAAAATAGAATTAAAAGATTAAAATATTAATGATTAAATATTCCATTAATAATTCTTATCAATATTCTATTACTTATTTTTATTAATACTCCACTATTCTTGTTATTATAATAATAGTTTTCAAATACTAATAATTTCAATTTTTTTAAATAATTAATAAATTTTTAATTTTTAAAATAATCTCTAAAATATTAAATATTATTTTTTTATAGGAGGAATATAATTTTTTAACATTAAAGAAAGAGAGATCACAGTAACTGAACTTAATGCCATTGCTAACCCAGCTAATTCTGGTCTAAAAAGTATTCCAAAAAACGGATAAAGTACCCCTGCAGCTACTGGAATAAGGATTATATTATATGCAAACGCCCAAAATATATTTTCTTTAATACGAGTCATTACTTTATTAGAAAATTGAATTGCTGCAACTACATTTTCTAAATTTCCTTCCATAAGAACTATATCACCACTTTCCATTGCTATATCAGTTCCACTACCTAAAGCCACACCAACATTAGCTTGAGAAAGAGCTGGAGCATCATTGATACCATCCCCTACAAAGACTACTTCTTTAGAATTCTTTTTTATTCCTTCTATTTTACCTTCAATTGTTTCAATTTCTTTTTTTAATTTTCCTTCTTTTTCTTGTTTAAAACTTTCTTGATTTTGAATTTCAACAACTTTATCCAACTTTTCGTTAGGTAATACATTAGCCATTACATTATCTATTCCAACAGATTCAGCTACATTTTTAGCTGTTTTTTCATTATCTCCAGTTAACATGTAAGTGCTTATATTCATCTTATGAAGTTCATCAATAGTTCTTTTAGAATTATCTCTAATTTTATCAACGAGAGTTATTATTCCTTTGATATGATTATCATAGACTAAAAATATTGTAGTTTTACCTTGACTAATAAATTCATTATATTTTTCTTGAGCATTAGAATAAGTAACAATGTTTTCAGTATCAGGAATGTTTTCATCCTTTAAAAGAGAATTATTACCTGCTAAAACTATTTTTCCAAAAATTTCCCCTTTTAATCCCTTTCCAGTCACATTTTCAAAATTATCAACTGATTCAAGATTTATATTAAGTTCATCAGCTTTTTTTACTATTGCTTTAGCTATTGGATGATTAGAATTATTCTCTAAGCTAGCTAATAATTTAATAACCTCTTTTTCAATATCTTCAGTATCCAATTCTTTCAAACTTTCATTTTCTTTGTGGATATTTTCTTCAGTTACTTCATTATTTTTTAAAGGTTCTACATTAACAGGCTTTCCAGGGACAGAAGGATCATCTACAACTATCCATTCACCATTAGTATTTTTTATTACTTCATTCCTCTTCAATATTGATTCTGTTTCATCAATTATGAAAATATCATCAACAACAGGTTTACCCTCTGTAATAGTTCCAGTTTTATCAAAAGCAGCAACACTAATATTACCTGCATTTTCTAAAGTTTCACCATTTTTAATCAAAATTCCGTATTCAGCAGCTCTTCCAATACCAACAGTAACAGCTGTTGGAGTAGCTAAACCTAAAGCACAAGGACATGCAATAACAAGAACAGAAATAAATGTTGTAAGAGCTAATAAAAGACTTGAACCAATAACAAAATACCATCCAATAAAAGAAAGTATAGCAATAGTTAGAATTGTAGGAATGAAATATTTTACAACCTTATCAGCTATTTTTTGAACAGGAGGTTTAGAAGATTGAGCTTTTTCAACAAGATCAATTATTTGAGATAAAACAGTCTCTTTTCCAATTTTACGAGCCTTGATTCGAAGTATACCCTCTTGATTAATAGTTCCAGCAAAAACGTCTTCTCCTTTTGTTTTAAGTTTTGGTATTGGTTCACCAGTGATCATAGCTTCATCAACATAACTATTCCCACTAAAAACAACAGAATCAGCGGGAATTTTATCACCTGGACGTACAAGAAGTAGATCATCTATAGAAATATCTTCTATCAAAATTTGTTTTTCTATAAATTCATCATTTTCAATTAATTCCCTATTTTCGTTTAATTCATTATTTTCATTCGATTTAGAAGTTTTTTCATCTTTTACTAATAAAGTAGCTGTTTTGGGTTGTAATCCAATTAATTCTTTAATAGAACTGGATGTTTTTCTTTTAGCTCTAGCTTCTAAAAATCGTCCTAGCATTAAAAATGATGCTAACATTATAGCTGTTTCATAAAACATGAAGCTTGAATCAAGCACAATATTGAAAGTACCTAGAAAACTAGATATAAAAGCTACTAAAATACCCATAGTATACATTACATCCATATCTAAGTTTTTATGTGCTAATGAATTAAAACCAGCTTTAATAATAGGATAAGAAACATAAACAAAAGGAATTATCGATATTATAAGTGAGAGTATAGACATGGATATTCCAATATCCTCAAACACCATATGTGGTGTAAACATTATTCCCATTAATATTCCAGAAAAAACAAAACCAACAATTATACGATTTTTCTTATCCTTTATGTCTTTTTCATATAATTTATCATCCATATCAGAATCAAGTTGATCAGCTATCCCTAAAAAATCAAATCCAAGATCTTTTATAGATTTTCCCATATCATCAACAGAAACAAGATTTTTATCATAGACCACAAAAGCATTTTCAGAACTTAAATTAACGGATGCCTTACTTACTCCATCTAAATTATTTAATGCTTTTTCAATGTTTAGAACACAATTAGCACAATGCATTCCACCAATTTTTAAAGTAACTTCTGATTTACGAACACTAAACCCTGCATCCTCAACGCTTTTATCAATATCAGAAACTTCTATACTATTAGGATCATATTCTACTCTTGCTTTATTTGTATTAATATCAACTTCAGCTTTAGCTCCATCTAATTTATTAATGGAAGTCTCCACATTTAATGCACAAGAAGCACAATGCATTCCCTCAATAGATATTTCTATTTTTTTAATAGAATTTTCATTATCTTTATGATCATCATTCTTATGATCATTATCTTTATGATATTTATCTTTATAATCATTGTCATCATTTTTTTGACTTGTTTTATTATTTTGAGCCATGAAAACACTCCGAAATATAATAATAATTAAAAATATATCCTAATCATCTAAAAAAAAATAAAAATTAAAAATAATTAATCAGAAATTAGGAACACCTAAATTATATATTAAAATATCTAATTTAAAGTTATTATATGTTTTGATTATAATTATGATTTGATTGTAATTATCCAAGAACTTGATTAATAAAAAACTTATTAATACTATAATCAATAAAAATTTGATTAATCAATACAAATTAATGGTATTATGATTAATATTAATGATTAATACTATGAACAATAGTATAATGATAGTATAATTAATATTATGGCAAATATGGTATTATCAGAATGATTAATATATTTTTGATTAATAGTTTTGTTAGTATGTTTTAGTATATTAATTATATATTCCGATTAAAAATATCCTTAACAATAGTACCATCTTGAATAACCATTAAAATATTATTAGGATTAGATAAATGGCTAATATCTACTAGAGGATTTTTAGAAACCATAATCAAATCAGCAGATTTTCCAATTTCTACTGAACCAACTTCATCATCAATTTCTAATGCTTTAGCTGCTTCAATTGTTCCAGAAGCAATAGCTTCATTTGGAGACATCCCAATTTCACATAATAATTCTAATTCTTTTAAATTATTTCCATGAGGAATGACGCCAGAATCAGTACCCATAAGCATTTTAACTCCTTCCTTATAAGCCATAATCATATTATCTTTATGTACTCTTTCAGTTTGGAGTCCATTTTCAGCACTTCGTCCTTTTATTATCCCTTGATTAACCTGTTCTACAACACCTTTCATTACAGAACATGTTGGTACTAGATAAATTCCTTTTTTAACCATCAATTGAGCAGTTTTTCTATCAATAAAAGTCCCATGATCGATGAATTGAATTCCTGCCTTTATAGAATTCTTAATACCTCCCAAACCATGAGCATGAGAAGAAACTTTAGCTCCATCTCTCATATCTGCCTCTTTTACAATAGCTTTTAACTCTTTTACATTAAATTGACTAAATTCAGGAGCATCATTAGCACTGATAACTCCACCAGTCGACATCACCTTTATAAAATCAGCTTGAGCTCTGAAAACCTCTCTTGTCTTTTTTATTACTCCCTCAACACCATCACAAACCGGAAGAGGAAATCCAGGATAATTTATAACAGTATCAATACCAGAATTAAGAGCAAAATCAAAGTGTCCTCCAGTTATAGAAAGAGGCATTACACTTATTTTCATCTTTGGAGCAGGAAATATCTTTTTTTCTACAGCCATCTTTACTCCAATATCAGCTAATCCACAATCACGAACATAAGTAACACCCGCATCAATAGTATCCTTCATATTCTTTACAGCTTGATAAAAATAATTAGCTAAAGGATTAGTTAAATCATCTTCCTTTATAAAACCATTAGCCATTAAATGAACATGCATATCAATAAATCCAGGAAGAATAAACATTCCCTCACCATCAATAATATTAGTTCCATCATCAATATCAATACAAGTAGATTTATCAATATCAGCTATTTTTCCATTTTTAATAAAGATAGATACATTTTCCAAAGGTTTATCATAATTAGAATCAATAATTGTTATATTTTTAATTAATATAGGGTCCATAAAACCAATTCCTAATTAACTAATAGAGAGTTAATTTTTTAGTTTTTTAAGTATAGTATATTAATCAATAATATATTATTTCAAATATTTATAATTATATAAAATTAAAAGTATTAAAAAGTTCTTGGTCATTTTTAGTCTTTATCACATTTTGAATAGTTTCATTTTCAAAAATAAATGTCTATAACTTAATTAATAAAATGTCTATAAAATAATTAAGAAATAAATTAAAAGAAATAAATTAATGGAAAAGTTAATAGAAAAGTTAATTGAAAAAGAATATTTTAATTTGAAATTAAATTATCGATTCTATCCAATTATAATTAATGTTTCCCACTAATAATTTAATATATGCCTTTTTATTTTTTTATTATTATGTTTAATTTTCCTATTTGTTTAGTAGTGTTGTAGTATACTAATTTCTTGACTTTTACTGTTAATATCTTTGTTTTTTTGTTATAACTGACTGATAATTTACTATTTTTTGAGTATTTATCTAATTTATAGTATTTAGGTAATTTAAACTTAAAAATTTTAGATCCAGTTGTTTTACCCAGATTTTTAAATGAAAATGTCTTTTTATATGTTTTTGCTTTGATTTTTTTGTATTTAGATTGTGACATTTTAATATTAGCTGGAATGAGTTTGGTGTCAACTAAACCAGATCCATAGTAATATCTAATAAGACTTTGTTTATTGGTAACATCTTTTATATTAGTTTTACCCCAATAATTGTAGTTTAAATTACCAGTTTTTCCAACATATATTGTAGGTTTACCATTATTGCCTTCAAATGTAGAGTTAGTTACTTTAACATAACCATCATATTCAGATATTGCAGCACCCTTACTTGCAACATTATTTTTGAATATAGATCTAGAAACTTTTAAAGTTCCTTCTTCTGAAGCTATAGCTCCTCCATCATATCCTGCAACGTTATTAAAGAAATAAGAATCTTTAACATCAACGTTGCCTTCGTCTTGAGCTATTGCTCCACCATAAGACCCCTTATTTTTACTAAATACACTGCCAGCGATATTTGTATTTCCAAGTTTTGTAGCTAAAGCTCCACCAACAAAAGCTTTATTCTTTGAAAATTCAGAATCTTTAATAGCTAAAGAGCCATCATATTTGTATATAGCTCCACCCATGCCACCAAGGCCATAAGTATCATCAACGCTATTATTAACAAAACTTGAGCTTAATATATTTCCAGTGCCATTATTAATGTATATTGCACCACCATACACTTTTGCATAATTATTTGTAAAAGTTGAATCCCCAATATTCAAAATAGTCGTATTTACAAATATTGCACCACCATTAGAAGCATTACCATGAGCCTTGTTACCATTAAATATAGAGTTGTTAACTGTTAAATTACCTTCTTCTTGAATTATAGCTCCACCTTTATCTGAAGCATGATTTTCTAAAAACTTAGAATCAATAAATGATATGGTCCCATTTTCTTGAGATATTGCACCACCATTTTCAGCTTTATTGTTAGCAAATATTGAGTTAATAACATTTAAAGTTCCATCTTCCAAACCTATTGCAGCACCATTCTTTGCAATATTAGAAATAAATTCAGAATCTTCAATATTTAAAACAGCATCTTCAATAGCTATTGCACCACCTAAACTGTCTCCAGTTAATGATGTGTTTTTAAGTGCATTATTATTTCTAAAGCTAGAACCTATTACATTTAATTCACCTGCAAATAGACCGATTCCTCCACCAACTTCAGCACTATTCTCTTGGAAAGTTGAATTTTCAATGATTATATCTCCAAACCATCCAAATAATCCACCACCATATATTGCAGAGTTGTCTATAAATTTAGAATTTGTAATGATTACTTCAGAATCTATGGTATCATTTCCAATATCTGTTGCACCACCAATATCAATTGCTCCACCAATGAAGCCATTATTTCTATTAAATAGAGAATTATTAATATTTAGAAGTCCTTCATGTTTGTATATTGCTCCACCATAACCATCAAACCCAGAATTATTTCCTATAGCTAGATTATCACTAAATACTGAATTGTCAATGATTAAATCGTTAGTATCCTGAAATATAGCTCCACCATTACTTTGCGCAATATTATTTGTAAATTTAGAGGATTTTATTACAGTATTTCCATGAAGAATACCTAATGCACCACCATTTACACCAGCATTATTATAAAACCTAGAATCTTCAACATACAAAGTACCATCTTCAACAGCTATTGCACCACCTAAACCTCCTTCATCACCGAAAGATTCTTTAGTTACAGTATTATTTATAAATCTAGATTTATTTACATATAAAATTCCATCTTCTTGAGCTATAGCTCCACCAATTTCTCCAGTATTATTAATGAATTCTGTGTTTGAAATATCTACAACACCTGTAAAAATACATATAGCTCCACCAAAACTTGCATTATTTTCAATGAATGAAGTATTCGAAATAATAGTATCAACAATAGTATCTCCATTAAAAATAGTTATTCCACCACCAACAGCAGCATTATTGTTCTTAAAAACACTATTATTTACTTTTAAGTATCCATCATCCTTGTATATTGCTCCACCATATCCATTATAAAAAGTTCCATCACCAATAGCTAAATTATCTTTAAAAATAGAATTTTCAATAGTTAAAGTTCCATTTCCTTGATAAATTGCACCACCATTTTCAGAAGCATTGTTCTCTATAAATTCCGTGTTATTTATTTTCACATCACCATTGTAATAGAATATTGTTCCACCATTTTCAGCAGTGTTGTTTATAAATTTAGAATTAAAAATAGCTAATTCACCATTTTCAAGGGCTATAGTTCCTCCATGATATGTTGCTTTATTATTTTTGAAAATAGAATCAATAATCGTGATATTTCCATCTTCTTGTGCTATGATTCCTCCTGCATATAATCCATTATTTTCAATAAATTTAGAATTAGTGATATTTACATTTCCATTTGATTGTGCAATTACTCCACCACCTAATCCAGTATTATTAAAAAAGTCACTGTCTATAATTTCAATATTTCCACCATCATTGTATATTGCACCACCAAATCCAACTGTATAGTTCTCATTAGTTTGTGCATAGTTATCCTGAAATATTGAGTTTTGAATTGTTAAATTTCCATTTTCTTGGTAAATTCCCCCTCCATTGTTTGAAGTATAACCATTAGCAATTGTTAGATTAATTAATGTTAAGCTTCCAGTATTAGTTATATAAAATAATCTATTTGTGTTAGACCCATTTATCACAACATTCCTTGCATCACTTGTATTACCAATAATACTTATACTCCTATTGATCACTAAATTATTATTCTCATTACCAGAATATACTCCCGGATCTAAATAAATGGTATCATAATTATTTTCATTTTCTATAGTTCCATTAATTCCTCCAGAAGTCGTATTAGTAATAGTTACAGGATTTTGAGCAGTAGCTGAACTTAAACTAATAATTATTAGAAAAGCAATAGCTACCATTGATGTTCCCATAATAAACTTATTAAAATTCATTTTTTTCCTCCTTCATTAAATTGGTCAACCAATAATGAACGCATACCAAAATAGAATCCCAACTCATTTATATCCTAAGATAGACCCATTTTTTGAATATTTTCAATATCCCACCTCAAATTTAATATATATTTTTAATATTAATACTAATAATGATACTAATAAGATTAGATAATAATATTAATAATAATAAAAATGCAAAAAAATAATATATAAAAAATAATAATATATATTAAATTTAGGTTAACCTAAAAATAAAATATATTTTTATAAGTATATATAAGTTTCTATTTTTTTAGGTGAACCTAAATTTTATATGATTTTATTTATCACAAAAAATAATTTTAGAAAAATTTAATATTTTTAGTTTAATTAAAATGAATATAACTTAATTAAAATTAGTATAACTTAATTAAAATCAATATTTTTTAATATAAATCTTTAAAATTTATTAATTAATTAAAATAGTGTAAATATAAACATAGAAAAAAATAATAGATATATAGCTTGAAAAATAAATATGAATATTATGAAATACGATGAAATATTATGTAATAATAAATAATTTTAATAATTATAAATTTGATAAATAAAAAAATAAAATTTAAAAAGGCTATTGGTAAAAATACTATTGAAACTTATAAATTTATGAAGTTTGTAAACCTAGAAGATTATAGGTTTATGAAGATTATAATATCCTAATTTCTCCCTTTTCACCATTAACTTCAACTTTAGCACCATTAACAAGCCCTTCAGTAGATTCTGGTAAATCAACCATAGGAATATCGGAAATTATAGCACCAGTAGCTATTATAGGTTCAGCATTTAAACAAATAATAGCACGAGGAGCAACATTATTCTTCTTCATTTGAAAAATAACATAAGAACCAACAGTAGATCCTTTTCCACCAGGAATGAAAAGTATTTTATCTTTTATAAATTTTCCTTTTAATTCATGATTAGAATCGATAACTTCACCAGTATTAGGATTGACCCCTCCTAAAAAACTAAGTAATTCATTGCTTACAATTAATTCCCCTTTAGATTTTCCTTTTGAAATAGGCCTACATTTAATAACCATAAAACCAACCTTTAAATAAAATTTAAAATCATATATAATTTAAAATCAAATATGAAAATTATAATCAAATATAAAGTTTATAATAAATATAAAATTTATAATCAAGTGTAATTAAACAACATCATTCTTCATTATTTCCCTAAGTACAGCAGTTGCATAAGAACCTTTATCTATTGAAAATTCTGTTAAGACACCATCTTCAGTAGCTTTAGCACTTGCATCCCAAATTTTAAAACGCATTTTTCGTCTTAAACCATGGCTGCCTAATTTAGGTGTTTTAGGACATTCAAAGTCTTCTTTCTTCAAATTTTCTTCTATTAATATATTTTTTTCCATCTCACCAACTTTTCCTTCTGCAAATGGAACTTTTGTACCATAGAGAGGAGAAGTAGGATCTGCTTCAAATTTAAATATCATTTCTTGAAGTTTTTCTGGAGATTCATTATGAATAAGATGTTCTTCATTATCAATGACAATATCTCCTTCAATATATTTATTAATACCCATAGCTACTCTTTTACTAACAGCTTCGTTAAACAAGTATGATTGATAAGCATGTACAAACATCCTTTGAAGAGGTTTTGGAAGGGCAAAAATAGCTTTTTTATATGATTTATCATTAAGATAATTAAAATCAGAATCATTAAGACTAAAATCAATACTATTAGAATTAATATCTCTATTATGAGAACTAATATCATTATTAGTAGAATTATTATCCTCATTATAAGTAGAATTAATACTCTCATTATTAGAATTAATATTATTATAAGAATTAATACAATTATTACTAGAATTAATCCTAGTAGAAGATTTTTTTAACTTGTTTTTTTCTTTTAAAAGTTCTTTTAACATTATACGCTCATATCGCATCCCAGTAGGCATGAGATCTAAAGATTTTTCAACATCTCCATCATCATAAGCTTTTCTTGCTAATTTAACTTCTTCTGGTTCTTCTTCATAAGGATTTCCAATATATAATCTAACAGCTTCAGCAAGGTCATTAGCTACTAAAGCTTTTCCTACAAGATGAGTATTTGTTCTAGGTTTTCCAAAGCGTTGCCAACCAAAGTAATTAGGAACACCAGAAACCTCTAATTTTTTAAAAATATTATTTGCTATATTAGCTGCTTCTTGATAACTAGAATAATCTGTATTAATATCTTTAATAAGAATTTTAAATTTATTTCCTTCAAGTTGACCCATTCGAAGTTTTTTCTGCCCTCTTACGATTTTTAAGAACTTTGTATTATAAATTTCACCATCTAATGCTTTAACTTCTTCAAATTGTTCTTCACTATCCATGTTACTTATGCATATCCACTGTTTAGTGATAGCTTTTTTATCTTTCATTCCTGCAAAGCCCATTCGTTTTCTACTTATATGAAGATCTCTTGAAATATCCATTAAAACATCTAAAGTAGTTCTTCCAAGTTTTTCAATCCAAATCCAAACATTTGGACCTTCACCAGTAGGTAGTAAATTTTCAATAGGAATTTCTTCCACATAGAAATCTTCATATCGATTTCTAATTGTACCTCCAATCCCTTTCTCTTTTGTAACATAAGTTTCAGCATTAAGCATTGTAATCTTTATCCTAATAGTCTAAATCAAGAAATTTTCCCATGATTATGATTATTATATATTATATAATTGTATTAAATTCTTTATATTACTATTAGTATATTATTAGTATATTATTAGCTATTAGTATCTTAAGCATAACATTTTTTATAATAATATTAGGATCCTTTCTAATATTAGAATTATTTATAACAATAATATTTATAGAATTATTATTTATAAATTATATAACTACTATTTATAAAAACCTTATTTATAAAATTGTTATTTATAAAAATAAAAAATAGAAAATATAAATAAAAATAATTTTAATGCCCTGACCGGGACTTGAACCCGGGGAATAGGATCCGCAATCCTACGTGTTATCCAACTACACTATCAGGGCTGATTATAAAAAAATCAATAATTACAATTATTAATTTTAATTTAATAATTATAAATGAAGTTAACAGAATTTAATAAATTATTTTTTGAATGAACTACCTTAAAAAAGTTTCTATTAATTATTAGTTTATATTGATTATTAAAATTATTAATTACTTATTGAGAAAATAAGATATAGTTACTAGAACATGATTATTATATTACTATTAAACTAGAAATCCTACCATTAAATGATAATTAATTAAATTGGTATTATTACCATTACTACTATGCTATTACCATTACCACTATTATACTATTATTATAGTAATTATACTAATACCACTATACCATTAAAAATAATATTAATATTAATAAAATCAGAAGAGAGATAATGTGAAACTATATTCACCTACATTACGAGTTGAAGAGCTTATGTTCGAATTATCGTCCATATATCCTTTACTCGAAATAGTTTCTCCATTTAACATATTATTTTCAACCAAAATATAGTTTTTATCTGGAACAATTTTATTTAAAAAGTCTCCAGCAATAGTATAAATATGACTTCTAGTAGTATAATCTAAAGTATTGTTGTTATTTTTCAATATTAAAACAATAGAATATAAAACAGAATAATCATCTACTCTTTCTGTTGTCATTAACTCAATAACATCATTAGCTAATTTAGAATCAGGAAAAGTTCTATCATAGCTTGGACTTTCAAAATATATTAGAGAATTAAATGCAAATAAAGCTAAAAAAAGCAATAAAGTAGCTATTATACCATCAAAAAGTGTTAAAAGCCCTTTATTATCTTTTATATTTGAGATATTTATATTTGAAATACCTATATTTCTGATATCTATTTTTCTAATATCTATGTTTCTGATATTTTTTATACTTTTGATATTGTTTATAATATTTTTATAGAATGTCATTTTATTCTTAAAGAAATAAAAAAATTTTAAAAGAAATTATAAGAAACTAAGAATTATTTTTTATATAATTGATAACTCTTTCTTTTTTCTTAATTGAATTATCGGCTGCTTTTTGAACTTTTTCTTTCATTATTTCAAAATCTTCTGGAGTCGTTTCCCCTACTAACTTTTTAATTTTTGTATATGCCGCCTCTCTAAAAAGTGGTTCAAGAATTTCTTCTTTTCCATCAGAATTTATAATTCTTGGAATACCAGTATTATCTACAGTACCAATTTCAGCAATTTTAACTCCAACAGACTCGACAGAATTTTTTACTTTTTTAGCTACATCTTCAGGAGCAACTATCATCAATGAATCAATTGAAACACCAAGGGGATCTATATCTAATGTTTCAAGCATGCTAAGAACCTTTGGAGTGACCATGTTTCTAATATCATCTTGATAAAACTCTAATCCCAATCCTGTTGTAGATGAAATCTCATGAGCATCTCCTCTAAGACCACCATTTGTAACATCAGTCATAGCATGAACATCTTTAACTAAATCATCTTTGACAAGAGCATTAGAAGCTTTAATGAATCCAATGTCCATAGTTTCCCAAACAACATCAAAAAAACCATTATAAATAGCTGTTGTTGTGATAGTTCCTCCACCAGAACCTTCGGTAAGAAGTATTACATCACCTGATTCAGCTCTTTTTCTAGCTGTTGGAGGATATTTTGAAACTCCTATAGAACCTACAGCACTAACAAGCCTATCTCCAAGTACCATATCTCCTCCAACACGAAGAGTACTCCCAGCGACAATAGGAACATCAATTAGTTCAGAAACTGTAGCTACTCCTGCTGTAAAATCAAACAATTTACCAACATCACCATCATCAGCTAAATGAAGATCGCTTATTATAGCTACTGGTTCTGCACCCATGACACAAACATCTCTTAAAGATGCCCTAGTTACATGAAATCCTCCAAGAAAAGGATATTCACTAAGACGAGAATGGATTCCATCAACTGCTGTAGTAATATAAACATCTTTATCATCTTTAGATTCAGATACTGGAGATTTAACAACCCCTCCATCGTCTTGAGCTTCAGGGTTTACAAGAGAAGAAGATTTTGTACTAGCTACAATTTCAGCTATTTTTCTATGAACAAAAAAGTCACCTGCTCCTCTGGAACCAACTCCCATTTCACCCATTGCAATTTCTGATTTAGGAATATTAATAATGTCTTTCAGAAATAAATCATTAGATGTTTCAATATTTAAAGTAGTTTGAACTTCATCAATAACACTTTGAGCCATTAAAATCGCGTTTTCATGATTTATATCTTTATATTCCATTATTATATTAGCTAATAGATTTTCAAGAGATTTTTCATCCTGATTTTTCGAATTATCTTGTTTAGCTAATTTATCCCGTACAAATCCTTCTATATCCATTTTTACACCTGTTCTAAATGAAAATATATAATCAAATAATTAAAATAATAAATAATTAAAATATAGTAATAATAAAATATAGTATTAATTAATATTAAGGATTTAATAAAATAATAATTCAATTATTATTAATTTAATTATAAATTTAATTATTAGTTGATTTATTAAATAGTTGAGTGATAAAATACTTAAAGTTTATGTTTATATAATTAAAATAGTTAAATCAGAAGCTAATACTGATTTAATAGAAAAAATTGTTTTAAAAAGATGAGATTGTCTTATATAAAATAATTTAGAATTAGTAATACTAATTTAAATATATGTATTATAGAGGTCAATTGCAAGTGTATAAATTTTAATTATATAATTTTAAAATTCTAAAATAAGAATTAGAAAATAACAATTAAAGAATAAAACTCCAAAAAATATGAAAAATATAAATAAAAATAAAATTAGCTGGTAAATAATTTAAAAATAGATAGATTAATAAACAATAAAAACTTCGTTTTTAAACTTATAAAAATAAGAATTTTTATAAATAATAAATACTTCTTTTCACACTTATAAAATCAGAAAAATTCAAATAATAAAAATTTCATTTTTAGCTATAATAAAGATTTTTATAAAATTTTTATAAATAAAGCTTCGTTTTAAACTTAGAAAAATAGAAAATTTTTATAAATATAAATAATGATCATTATAAATAATCTTTTATAATATAAACATGAAATTGTTATCATGATAGTGATAAATAATAAGGATAATAAACTTAAATTTAGTTATAATGATGATCAAATTCAGCAATAATAATTAAATTTAGATATACTCATAAAAATATAGTTAATACTCGTAAATCCAAAATATATCTAATAAAAAATTTAATTAATGTCTAAATAAAGAAATATTATATAATGGAGAAAAGTATGCACCCAAGACCAAGCCCAATAGCTGCTTCACTTTATACATTGAGAGATCTAAATGCTGATGTTATTATAATGCATGGTCCTCATGGTTGTTGTTTTAGAACAGGACGACTCCTTGAAAGTGATGGAGTAAGAGTCCTAACAACAGCTATGGCAGAAAACGATTTTATATTTGGAGCTAGTGAAAAATTAGAAGAAACACTAAGAAAAGCAGATGAGATGTTCAATCCAAAATTAGTTGGAATAGTAGGAACCTGTGCAAGTATGATAATAGGTGAAGATCTTAAAGAGGCTGTTGAAAATGTGGAAACAGATGCAATTGTTTTACCAGTGGAATCTCATGGAGGATTTGGTGAAGGAGATAATACCGAAGGTGCAATAGCTGTGTTGGAAGTAGCTGTAAAATATGGAGTAATTCCAGAAGAAGAAGCAGATAGACAGATAAAAATGCTTAAATTAGCTACTAAAATTGAAAAAACACGAGGAATGGCAAAAGGAGATTATATTAAGCCAAATTTCGGAGATAATAAAGAAGAAATAGCTAAAATACTCATTCAAAATATTAAAGAAGGGAAAAAAGTAGCATTTGTGCTTAATGCTAAAAAAGAAACAAGTTACTTGTTTGCTGATGTTTTAAATGTTGATTTTAAAAATATTAATAAATCAAATAAACCAACATTCATAGCCAACCTTGATGAAAACATTGGACTTCCAAGAATAAGAGATCATGCTAAAAATATAACAAAAGAATTAAGACAAAATGGAATATCCATTGATTACATTACTGGAGGGCTGGATGAATATCCAATAACTCCACGAAAAGCTGAAAAAATTTTAAAAGAAGAAAATTTTGATTTAATAATAGTAGCTGGAGTTCCACATGCATTAAAAATTGAAGAAATTAATTCCAAAACAAAAACAATAGCTGTTACAGATGGTCCACGACTAGTCGAACCCCTTAGACAGTTAGGATACAATTATGTTGTAGCTGAATTAGATGCTCATTCAAAAACATTAGGAACTAGTAAAATTGTAGATTCTGACTTTGGTATGATGATTAGAACAGTTACTGATTGGAATAATGATAAATAGAATGATAATATTAAATGGGTAAATATAATAAAATATGAATAGAATAATAATAAATTAAAATAATGATAATAAATAGGCTAAATTATGATTACAATTATTGATTACGGAAGTGGAAATCTTAGGAGCATTTCTAATGGATTTTCTAAGATTAATGTAAAGTCAAATGTTACAAAAAATCCTGAAAAAATATCAGATGCTGAATATTTAGTTTTGCCTGGAGTCGGTGCATTTGGGCAAATTATGAATAATATTGAGCCTTATAAAAAACTTATAATTGAACATATTTCAGAAGGTAAACCATTTTTAGGAGTTTGTTTAGGATTACAAGCATTATTATCCAGTAGTGAAGAAACTCCTGGTGTTAAAGGACTAAATATTTTTAAAGGAAAAGTTAAAAAGCTTCCAATAGAAAACGGTCTTAAAATTCCCCATATGGGATGGAATCGTCTTGATATGACTTTATGTGAAAGTAAAAAAAGTTGTTCTATTATAGATGGGATAGACCAAGATTATTTCTATTTCGTTCATTCATATTATGCATCTCCCGAAGATGAAGAAGTTATATCTGGAACTACAGAATATGGTTTTGATGTTACAGCTGTTTTACATCAAAATAATGTGTTCGCAACCCAATTTCATCCAGAAAAAAGTGGAGTTCCTGGCCTAAAAATGTTAAAGAATTTTGTTTCAATGCAAATATAAAAGTTAAATTATAAAATTTAAATTAAATACAGCTAAAAATACAATGAAATTAAAAAAATATAACTAAACTAAATATAAAAATTAAATTAAAGAATATAATAAGTATTTATAGCTTAGAATAGCTATAATAACCACTTATATCAGTATTTTCATCGATATATTTAATTTTATCATTTAGTCTACAATCAGCTAATATTGTACCCTGTTCTAATTCAATATGAAATACTCCATAATCAACCAATTTAAGATAATCTTCTTTATTTTCAAAATTTGCTAAAAAAGGCAAATCATCAAAAACTGGTTTTAAAGGGTCTCTTTCTTTTATTCTAACATTTAAAACTCTTATAAATTCTAAATGTGTTTCGGCATGCCCATTTCCTAAATTTAAATCCATATAAATTACCTATTTCTTTTTATTTATAAAGCTATTTAAAATATTTATAGAACTATTTGAAATAATTATAATTTTTATAATTTTTATTTTATCTAATTTACTATTTTTATAAATCATCTATTTTATATATTTTATTAAAAATTATTAAAAATTATTAAAAATTATATTCAATTAGACACTATAATAATTATAATAAAATAATACATAAAAATAATCAAAAAATTATATATTTTAGTAATAAAATAATAATATACAAGGAATGATTATAAAATCATAATGTGATAAAAATGTCAAATAAAAAAAAATACACAACAAATAAAGGAATTCCTGTTCCAAATGATCAAGCATCCATTACTACAGGTAAAGGAGCTAGCTATACCATGCTAGAAGATGCACATTTAACTGAAAAGCTTGCACATTTTGGTAGAGAGAGAATACCTGAAAGAGTTGTTCATGCTAAAGGAACTGGTGCATATGGATATTTTGAAGTTACAAATGACCTTTCAAAATATACAAGAGCTAAATTCTTATCTGAAGTTGGTAAAAAAACAGAAGTTTTTATACGATTTTCTACAGTAGGTGGAGAAAAAGGTTCAGCTGATGCAAAAAGAGACCCCCGTGGAACAGCTATGAAATTTTATACAGAAGAAGGGAATTATGATCTTGTTGGGAATAATACTCCAATATTTTTTATTAGAGATTCAATAAAATTCCCAGACTTTATACATACACAAAAAAGAAACCCTCAAAACAATTTACCTGATGCTGATATGTTTTGGGATTTCATGTCACTTACACCAGAATCTATACACCAAGCAACTTTCTTATTTACTGATAGAGGAACTCCACTAAACTTTAGACACATGGATTGTTTTGGAAGCCATTCATTCATGTGGTATAATGAAAAAAATGAATATGTTTGGGTAAAATACCATTTTAAAACAGCACAAGGAATAAAAAACTTTACAAATGACGAAGCTGTTAAAATGTGTGGTGAAAATCCAGATCATGCAGTAGAAGACTTGTTTGAAGCTATCGAAAATGAAAATTATCCAGAATGGAATGTTTATGTTCAAATAATGAAACCAGAAGAAGCAGAAGAATATAAATTTGATCCATTTGATGTAACAAAAGTGTGGTTCCATGGGGATTATCCTTTAATACCTCTTGGAAAACTAGTTTTAAATAAAAATCCAGAAAATTTCTTTGCTGAAGTTGAACAAGTAGCTTTTGCACCTTCAAATTTTGTTCCAGGAATTGGTCCTTCCCCAGATAGATTATTACAAGGAAGGCTATTTTCTTATGAAGATACACAAAGACACAGATTAGGTCCAAATCATCACCAAATTCCAGTAAACAGACCTAAAAATGCTGATGTCAACAGCTATCAAAGAGATGGACCTATGACAGTTGATGAAAATGGTGGAAAAGGCCCTAATTACTATCCAAATTCTTTTGGAGGAGCAGAACCAGATGAAACAGTGACTCCACCGACTATAGAATTAAAAGCAGAGATTAATAGGCACACTATGCCAACTGAAGATGTTGACTTTTTCCAAACTGGAGAACTTTGGAGAAGAGTTTTAAGTGATGAAGATAAAGATCATCTTGTATACAACATTGTTGTTCATTTAGGAAATGCTCAAGAAAGAATCCGATACAGACAATGTGCTCTTTTTTACAAAGCAGACCCAGAATATGGAACTCGTGTAGCTGAAGGAGTAGGTCTTGATATAAATAAAGTTAAAGAACTTTCTGAAATGACTCAAGAAGAAAGAGTTGAAGCTACAAAAGAATGAATATCATTTTCAAAAGAAAATAAAAAGTAAAAATATTGAAATTAAATCATTAATTGTGCAACTATGGAACCTAAAAAAACAGTTTTCTTTAGTTTAGGAGTGGCATTAGTAGGTTTAGGTGCAGTAGGAGTTGCTTTACCAATCTTACCTACTACTCCATTTATTTTAGCTGCATTTTTCTGTTTTGGAAAAAGTTCAAAGAGAGCAGAAAAATGGATTGAAAACAATAAATATTTTGGAAGCTATATAAATAATTATAAAGAAAAAAAAGGTGTTCCATTAGATGTTAAAAGAAATAGTTTAATATTTCTATGGTTGACACTGAGTATTTCAGCTATTATAGTAAATAGTTTGATTGTTAGATTAATTTTACTTATTGTTGGAATATGTGTTAGTGCCCATATTTTACTTTTAAAAACCAAAAAAGACACTATTGAATAGTATTAAACAAAAACCAAATTATAAATTATTAATAATATCTTTTTATTTATTATTTATATTAAATTTTAAAATTTCTCTAATTTTTCAAGCTTTTCTAATTACAATTATTAAACTTCTCTAATTTTTTAAATTTCTCTAATTTTATTAATATTTATATAATAATCTCCCTATTAAACTTAAAACAATTGAAGAATCTTAATAATGATTTTATAATTTATATATTTAATTAATATGTATAAAACGTACATCATACTATTTTTTATAAAAAATATTAAATATTTTAAAAAACATAAAAACTAGTAGAAAAATAATAATTAATTATTGTATTAAAATATTTAAAAATTATTATAGAAATATTTAAAAAGGATTAAAAAGGAGTAAAATGATGATGGACAAAAATAAATTTTGGGAACTAATTCAAACCTCATACAAAGAAGCTAATTGGGAAACAGACAAACAAATGCAACTATTAATTGGCAAACTATCAGAATATAGTCAAGAAGAAATATTAAAATTTGGAAAGATATATGAAATTTATGCAAAAGAATCAGAGAAAAGTAAATTATGGGCAGCAGCTCATGTTTTAAATGACGGATGTTCTGAAGATTGTTTTGAATCTTTTCGAGGTTGGCTAATTTCAAGAGGGAAAGAACCATATTTTAATGCTTTAATTAATCCAGATTCCATTATTGATCTAGATATGCCTTATCAAGATGATTATTATGAAAATAAAGATATGATATCAGTTGCAGAACTTGCTTTTAATAAAAAAATAGGAAATGACGATGATTTAGACACTTACTATCAACGAATGAGGCAATTTGAACTAGATCCAAAAGAAATATTTGATATAGTTGATGAGATCTCTTTTGGTGAAGATATTAATGCTGAATGGGATAAGAAAGACAAAGAAAGTGTAAGAACTCTTGTTCCTAAATTATGTCAACAATATTGGTAATTAAACTAATAAACAATATATTAAAACAACTAACAAAAACAAGAAAATAAAAAAAGTTAATAGAGTCTAATATAAGTAATAAAAGCTAAAATAACAAAAAAACTCAAAATATCTAATAAAAGTTAAAATAAACATAATTTAAATATAAAAATGTCTAATATCAACTATAAACTTAGAGAATTTAATAAAAACGATGTTAGTAGTATAGCTAAATATGCTAACAATGAAAATATTGCAAAATGGCTTACTGACGAATTTCCAAATCCTTACTCTAAAAAAGATGCAGAAAGCTTTATAGATATCGCTTCAAAAGAAAAATTAATGAAAGTGTTTGCTATTGAAGTAGGTAATGAAGCTGTAGGCTCAATAGCTTTAAATTTCAGTCAGATAAATGATAAAAATAACTATAATTATGAAAATCTAAAAACAGCTGAATTAGGGTATTGGTTAGCTGAAAAATACTGGAACAAAGGAATAATCACATTAGCTATCAAAGATATAGTAGAATATGGATTTAATAACTATGAAATTAATTGCATATATGCAACTCCCTTTAAAGAGAATATTGCTTCTCAGAAAGTCTTAAAAAAAGCAGGCTTTAAAACTGATTCAAAATTAAAAACAATTAATAAGAAAAACAAAAATTATGAAGTAATAATATACACAATGCAAAATAATATAATTAGAATCAGAAAATCCAACACATATAAAAATTAAACTGGTGAATATTTAATAAATTAGAGTGTTTATTTAATAATATTCTCAAATATTATTCAAAATAATAAATGATTAAGAAGTTATTATATTAATAATATCTCCATCACATAATTCATAATCACTAGCTACTCTCATATTTTTTCTTGCATTAACAGCATGCATAAATTTATCCCCAATATCAGTATGAACAATATATGCAAGTTCCCTCGGATTTGAACCAATTTTAATAAGTATAGGGTCTGGAAGAACATTACCTTTATTATCTGTGAATTTATGTTCATCTTCAACTGGATAAACAACAATCATATTAAGTAATTCGAATACAGCAGTATTAAGAGCTTTTTGAACACCAGTACTTCCATACTTATCTAAAACATTTTCTTTAATATAATTTAAAGCATTAAGTTGATTTTTATTCAAATTATCCTTATCAATAATTTCAAAATATGAATCTCCAGAATTATAATTAATTAATCCTGCTTTACTAGCATTGACAAGAGCTAATTCACTATCAGCTGATGCAGGAATAACATCAGGATATCTTTCTTTGATTCTTTCTATATTTTCTTCAGCCATTGGAAGGTCAGCTTTATTAGCTACGATTAACATTGGTTTAGCTATTTTTCTAAGATTTGTTACAAGTTGGATTAAATCCTCTTTTTCCCATTTTTGATAGTCAGGATTAATAGTTCGCTTTGCCTCAATAACATCTTCAAGGCTTACACCAGTACCAGACATTTGTTCATATATAACCTTAGCTACATCTAATTTTTCTGCATCTATTTTCCGAATAAGCCTGCTCCAGTTTTTATTTAATATACCATACATCCACATAACTATTTCATATTCAAGAAACTCAATATCTTCAAGAGGATCATGAGATCCAGGATCAACTGGACGGCCTTCTTCATCAGTAGATCCAGAAGCATCAATAATATGGATAAAAGCTTTAGCTTGTCTTAAATCATCTAAAAATTTATTTCCCAAACCTCTTCCTTCATGAGCACCAGGAACTAGACCTGCAACATCGATTAATTCTACATGAATGTACCTGTTCCCATCAATACATTCTGAATTTCTTGGATTACAATTTAATTCTAAATCCACACAAGGACAAGGTTTTAAAACATTTCCTATGGCTTTGTTTGCATCAATAGTTGTAAATGGATAATCTGCCATTTCTACCTTTGATTTTGTAGCTGAATTAAAAAATGATGATTTCCCCACATTTGGTTTTCCTGTAACTGCAATTTGAAGCATTTTTTTAACTTCCTTATAAATTTTATTTAAGATATGTAAATATTTAAGACATTTAAACAAGTAGCTATTTAAGACATTTAAATAATTAACTATTTAAGATATTTGAATAATATATTATTTTCTAAAATAATATTTTTATATTATCTAATTATACTATATTTCTAATAAATCTATTAAACTACCTTATTAAATATTACTTTAAAAAATAATTAAATTAAATAAAATAGAATTAATATAAAAATATAAAAAATAATTTTTTATAAAAAATTAAAAATATATCTCTTAAAATAATTATTTTTGAAATTATTCTTGAAAAGAATAAGAATATTTTTCATCAATTTTAAATCTCATCAATTTTAGAAAAAATAAAACCAATAATATGTTAGAAAATGAGAATAAAAGTAAATTTATATTAATAATTGTTATAAAAAAGAAAATATTGAGTTCTATAAATAATAAAAATAAAAAAATTTTATAAATAGTAAAAACTTCATTTTTAGACTTATAAAAATAAAAAATTTTATAAAAAATAAAAACTTGTTTTAACTTATAAAATCAAAGATTTTATAAATAATAAGGTTTAAGATTTTCTATCCGCTTCTTTAGCCTCATGTTCTGCTTTATCTTTAGCTTTTTTACCTTCATATTCAGTTTTATTTTTTGCTTCTTCTGTTTTATCTTTAGCAGTATCTTTAGCATCATCAACCTTATCTTTTGCATCTGATGCAACATCTTCAGCTACACTTTTAGCATCTGATGCAACATCCATAATTTTCTCATTAGTTTCATTAACTTTTTTTTTCAATTTATCTTTTAAATCATCGCTCATATTTTCATCTCTGTTAATAAATTCTTTTTCATAATCCCTCTATACAAATCGATATTCAGTCTGCAACATTTACATATGCATCATATGCTGCATATATATTGAAAATCAATGCTAGTAACCAAATAAAGGAAAATATTGTGGCACCAATCCCATAAAAAATCAAAGCAATAATTAAGAAAACAACAGTTTTCATAATTCCCTGTCCACCATATAATTGTCCTAAACCTGGTAAAATAAAAGACAATATTGCTGCAAGTATCCCATTAGCCATAAAAAATCACCTCATTTTCATTGAAAATTTATTATTTTCAATAATTATTTCGAAATTAGAGAATCATCTATTATTTCGTTTTTATTGATTTTTCATAAACTCCATGTTTTTATAACTTCCCTCTATAGCCATTTCTATTTAAAAATAGAAATTATTTATCCATATCTACTACAATATTCAATAATATTACATCTTTTATATTTTTTATCTGATCAAATGTAATTGTTTCTTTTGCACGTGAAAATATTCCTTTATCTAGTTTAATAACTATTTTATTGATTGTTCCAGTTTCTTCATTAAATTCAACAGTGTCAACTTTCCCAATACTTTGCCCCTCTTTATCAATTACTTCCATATCAAGAAAATCATTCATATCCATGAAAAAATCCCCTCCATATATATTTAATAATTTGGTTGAATTTACATTTTTAAAGTATATTCAACTTATAACATGTCTTTTATCGACATTGTTATTATGAGTCTTCTCATTTTCATGAGAAAAAAGTTTGTAACTGATTTAAATTCTTAATGTTCATTTTTTTATCAAATAATGATTATTTTTCAAAAATACCATTTTAAACATCAAACAACAAAGAATGATTTACATAAAATTTCTGATATTATATTATGTTTTTAATAATATTTAATAATTAATAAAAAGAGAACGTTCAGTATAGACTTTAGAAAAAATTATGATTTAATAAAAATTATGATTTAATATTTATAAGTTAGTATAATATTGTTTTTATATTAATGCTCCTTTTTCAAACATCCAATTAAGAGTAGTAGCTACATTATCATAATATTATTTTATTAATTCATAAAATGCTATACATTGCATATTAGGTAAGCAGTTGCCTTTTTCCATGATTAATTTTATATAATAAAAAACTTTAAAAAGTTAATTGTATAAGAAATTAATCCTCAAGAATATTATTTAAAAGTTAAAAACTTAAATATTATTAACTTATTCTATTTATCCCCGAAATTTTAGAAAAAGTTCAATAATATAAGTTTATATGGTTTTATAATTTTTTTGAGAAGTGAGCTATCTGTTATTTTTTGAGGATTATGATTATACAACATATTTTTAGATATTTTTATTTTTAAATTATTTTTCATGAGAATTTTATTAATTATTAACTTTTTTAATAATAATTACTACTTATTAATTTACTAAATAATTGCTACTTATTAATTTGCTAAATATTTACTAAATACTTACTATTTACTAAATATTTTAATATGAATATTATTTGAAAGATTAATTAAAAAATTATTTAAATTTAAAAATTAAAACTAAAATGTATGAATAATCTATCTAATAAAATATTAGCCAATCTAAAATTTTTTATAAAAATCTTGATTGTTTGGGTTGGAGAAATAATAGTATTTTATTTATTAGCTGATTTGGGTATTGGTTTAACAATAGATAGTTTAATCACAGCGATATTTGTTATAATCATTTTAGAAATAATAAATTCTATTTTTTGGCCATCACTAACAAAAATCTTCCTCCCTTTTTTAGTTTATACTATTGGAATCGGTTCTTTACTTTTAAATGGTGGAATAATATGGGTAATGAGTTTATTTATACCAACATTAAGTATTGAAGGTTATGCTCTGATTATTGTTCCACTTGGAATAGCAGTAGTACATACCATATTAACGACATTATTAACACTGGGAAATGAAGAAGAATATTATAATTTCATTATTAAAAGGAAAAAAATAAGGTATAATGATAATTATTTTAAAAATGGAGAAGTTGATTATATCAAAAATTATGATAATTATGATAACTACGATAATAATGAAGATAATGAAGAAAATAATGAAGATAATTATAATAATGAAGGAAATAGCAATAGCGATAAAATATATAAAGGTAAAAATAATAGGGAAAGCAGTGAAAGTATAAGTAATCGAATAAAAAAGGTTAGTGAAGACAATTCAATTAAATCATTCCCTGGAATAGTAATAATAGAAATAGATGGACTTGCTAAAGAAATATTAGAAGAAGCTATTCAGAAAGGGCATATGCCTACATTAGCTAAATGGTTAAAAGAAAAAACACATGGAATAAAAGAATGGGAAACAGATCTTTCTAGCCAAACAGGTTCAAGTCAGGCAGGAATTCTACATGGTAATAACAAAGATATAGTTGCATTTAGATGGGTTGAAAAAGAAAATAATAATAAAATAATGGTTTCAACTGGGCTTTTAGATGCTCCAAAAATTGAAGAAAGAATCTCAAATGGAAAAGGACTTCTTCATAAAAATGGATCAAGCCGTTCCAATCTATTTTCAGGAGATACTGAAAATGTATTGTTTACTTATAGTAAAATGCATGATATAAGAAAATTTTATAATAAAACATGGTACTTTGTTTATTCAAATCCATCTAATTTTGGACGTATTTTGTTGTTATGTGGAGCAGATATTGTAAAAGAAATTATATCCCAAATAAACCATAAAATTAAAAATATTCAACCTAGAATTAGAAAAAACTTTATTTATTTGTTTGTAAGAGCTTGTGCTAATGTATATATAAGAGAAATAAATACGCAAACAATCATTGGAGATATGATAAAAGGAGAAGCAGATACAATATACTCCACGTACCTAGGATATGATGAAATAGCACATCACTCAGGAATCAGAGATAAAGACTCTTTTAATGCATTGAAAGGGATTGATAGACAAATTAAAAGAATATATGGTGCAAATAATTATTCAAAAAGACAATATAATATTGTTATTCAATCTGATCATGGACAAAGTAATGGATCAACATTCAAACAAAGATATGATTTAAGCTTAAAAGATTTAGTACATAATCTACTTCCGGAAGATATGAAGATTTATGATGAATTATCATCCAATGAAGATCATTTTTCTCAAGTAATCACTTTGCCAATTAAAGATGTTAAAAATCTTGTTAAAAATAAAACATATAACGCTAAAAATAAATATGATGAAATATCAACAAAGATTAAATCAAAAGGAGATAATGTTCTAGAATATATTACTAATTATAAAATTTCAAAAACCAAAACAACGAAAAAATCTAAAATTGGTCAAAGAGATGCTGAAGTGATTGTTCTTGCATCTGGAAACTTAGGATTAATCTATTTAACCCAATGGGAGACTAGACTTAATTATGAAACCATAAAAGAATTGTTTCCTGAATTAATTCCAGGGCTTGTTCAACATGAAGGAATTGGATTTATATTAGTAAATTCAAGTGAGCATGGAGCATTAGCTATTGGAGAAAAAGGAGTTTATTATCTAGATGAAAATAAAGTTGAAGGAAAGAATCCTCTAGAAGATTTTGGACCAAATGCTAGAAAACATCTACTTAGAACAAACAAATTCGAATATGTTCCAGATATTTTAGTAAATAGTGTGTATGATAAACATAATGATGAAGTTGCAGCATTTGAAGAGTTAGTTGGTAGTCATGGAGGCCTTGGAGGAACCCAAAACAAACCATTTATTATGTATCCCTCTGATTGGAAGATAAAAGATGAAAAAATTGTTGGTGCTGAAAATATCCATAGAATTCTTAAAGAAAATTTAAATAATTAAAAAAATTAAAGATTTTATATAGGTTAAAAATATGTCAAAATTATTTATTGTTGGAATAGGTCCTGGTTCTAAAGATTATCTAACTGAAAAAGCAAAAAATATTGTTAAAAGTGCTGATGTTACTATTGGAAGTTGGAGAGCTATCAATGTTTTTGATGATATTGGTGAAGTTATAGGTTTAGATGTTAAAGATCTTCAGGAAAAGTTAGAAAATGCTGTGGATTTAGCTAAAAATGGAAAAAAAGTTTGTGTACTTTCAACAGGAGACCCTGGTTTCTCAGGAGTTTTAAAAACTATAAAAAAGATTGCTGAAAATAAAAATTTTGATCAAAATAGTATAGAAGTAATACCAGGAATTAGTTCACTGCAATTAGCAGCAGCTAAAAATAGAATATCATGGGATGAAGCAAATATAATGACATTTCATGGTAGAGAAAATATTTCAGATATTTTAAATGTTATTGATAATGGACTTCCTACAATTGCACTACCATCAAAAAGTGTTAAGGATATGGCCAAGTTTTTGCTTGATAACGGAGTAGATGAAAACAGAAAAGTGACAATATGTGAAAAACTAAGTTATCCTGAAGAAAAAATTATTACAACAAGCTTAAAAGAAGTTTTAACTAGTGATTTTAGTTATATGTGTGTTATGATAATATATTAGCATGAAAAAATTAAAGATAGAAAAATATAAAACTAAATGATAAAAACCTATAAAATTAAAGATAGAAAATTATAAAAATAAAATTATTAAATAATAAATTTTATAAAAATATCTTTATTATATTTTTATTATAAAAATATTATCTATAAAAATAATATCTATAAAAATATTATTAAATAGAAAAATAGAAATAATAATCCTATTCCATAAATATAGCTGGTTTATACGGCATTGCATTTTTAGCTTTGTTTTGTGGATCATAGCTATCATCAGTATGAATAATTACTTCAGCATCTACTTCTTCAGATATGAAGTCTAAAGCATCAGAAAATACATCATACTCATCTATTTTTCCTATATATCTTGTTTTTGTAATTTCACGACCAACTTTTTTAGCAACGTCAGCTATTTCTTTTTTATTATCGTGAATGTTTTCACCTATAGCTCTACCCATAATTTGACCAATATCTGGTTTTCCAATATCCGCAGCTATCCTATATACTAACCATTTCCAATCAGGAGCTAAATAAACATGAATTTTTTTAGGAAAAACATCAACAATCTTTTTAATTTCATTTATATCTTTTACAATTGACTGAACCATTTCTTCAGATTTTTCTATTACTTCACTTGGGATACAGCTATCTGCTTGAAGGTTTAAAGTTGGAGTACACTTCATTGGGAAGTATTGATATGTAATAGGCCATTCAGCTTCAGACACAAAACCTTCACCACCATACTTACTCCATAATTCTTCAGAGCTGTGCGGTGTAAATGGTGCAAGAATTCTAATCCAAGCCTCTAATATTGAAGATAAAACAAAGATAATTGCCTCATCAGGATCTTCTAATAAATGTTTTGTACGGTACATATAATGATCAACATCTTTTTTAAGAAGGAAAAGAGAATCTTGAAGAGCTTTTCTTGTTTGAAACCCTTCAAGAGCATTAGTTGCATCATTTATCCTTATGAATAACTGATTCATCATCCATAGGTCTATTTTACGGGTTAAATCAACTCTTTCAATATTACTTAAATCTAAAGGTGATTTTTTAATTGATTCAATTTTTTCTGCAAATTCAAAGAACCAATCAAGTCTTCTTTTTGTACCAACAACCTCTTTTTCTCTCCAATCAAAATCTTGCCATGGTTCAGCTGAAGACATTAAAAATAATCTTACAACATCAGCACCATACTCCTCAATTGCATCACTAAGAAGTATAACATTTCCTTTAGATGAAGACATTTTATTACCTTCAAGTAAACCCATACCAAACACAACCATTCCCTGTGGCCAATTTTCAGGAGGGAAAATAGCTGCATGATGGAACATATGAAAACTTAAGTGATTACCAACTAGATCCTTAGCTGAAAGTCTCCAATCTAAAGGATACCAATAACTAAATTCATTTTGAATCTCACTTATAATATCTTCATCAATTTTAAGCTTAAAATCATCAATATCAGCACCAATACTATCTAATTGACTAGTATTAATCTTATTAGTGTTTATATCATTATCAATATTAATATCATTATCAAAAAATACTTTTTCAAAAAATGCATCATTCAAATCATTAGGATTAATATCTTTTAAATATTTAGCTATTGTATAATAAGACATATAAATTGTAGAATCTGTTAATGGTTCTATTAACCATTGTTTATCCCAAGGAAGTTTAGTTCCAAGCCCAATCCTTCTAGAACATGCCCAATCTTCTAACCAGCCAATATAATACTCAAGATTTGACCTAACTTCGTTGGGAATTATGTTTTCATTTCTAAGTAGGTTTCTTGTTTTTTCTTTCCATTCTTCATCAGAATATTTGAGGAACCATTGATTGTCCATTATTTTAACTACACATTTTGTACCACATCTACATATTACAGGATGTTCTGCAAAATCATACATGATAGTAGCTTGATTTTTAGAAATCATGTCCTTTTTAATATTTTCACGAGCTATTGAAACACGCTCACCTGAATAAATAGGAATATGATCACTGATAATTCCTTTAGAGTGTTCAACCTTATATAATTCATTTGTAGCTTCTTCTAAATTAGGATCTCCCTGAGTTTTAACATTTAATCTTTCAATCACATCACGAGCTGGAATTTTACTGTATTTTTTAAGAGTTACAACATTTAATGGCTCTATTTTATTTACTATATCTTCTAACCCATATTCTTCTAAAAGTTCATTATTATTTTTTAAATCTTGAAGTGCAATGTAATCTGCAGGAGCATGACCTGGAACAGAAAATACCGAACCACTACCATATTCAGGATCAACAAAACTAGCAGGTAATAAAGGATGAGGTTCTTTAGTCACAGGGTTTTCAACATAAGTTCCTATCAATGGTTTTGGATCAATAGTTCCTATTATTTTTAAATCTTTTATCTGATTAGATATGTTATCATATGCTTCTTTACTAATTATCCATGTTTCTCCATTGGTTCCATCTTTAGAAGCATCACTAATCACTTCGATATATTCAATATCAGGATTTAACCATAAGTTTGTAGAACCATAAATAGTCTCTGGTCTAAAAGTAGCTGGAACTAAATATTTAACATTATTATTACCCTCATCAATTCCATTAATTTCATTATTATTTTTATCTAATAGTTTAAATTTAAGAAGAGTTAATTCATTTACTCCAACACCCTCTCCTTCTAAGAGGTCATGATCTCCAACAGGATTATCACAATGAGGACAATATTTAACAGGATGATTTCCTTTCCTTATCAAATCCATTTCTTTTAATTTTCTTATTTGCCATTCAATAAATTTTTTATAGGTAGGATCAGTAGTTCTAAACTCCCTTCTCCAATCTATTGAATAACCCATATCATTCATTACATTATGATATTCAGTACTGAAATATTTTACAATGTATTCAGGATCTTCAAGCTTTGGGATCTCAGTTTTTGGAACCTTATGAACCTTTTCGTATAATTCAAGAGTCCAAGGATCTTTATCCTTTATCCTACTAGCAATTCCAATCACAGGAGCTCCAGTAACATGCCAACCCATAGGAAACAACACATTGTAACCCTGCATTCTCTTAAATCTTGCATAAACATCTGGAACTGTGTATGTTCTACCATGTCCTATATGCATAGCTCCACTTGGATAAGGATATGCTACTGTTAAAAATATTTTTTTTCTTTCATCATGATCTGCTTGAAATAGCTTTGATTTTTCCCATTTATCCTGCCATTTCTTTTCCATCTCTTTACTCACTTGATCACCAATATAATTGAATTGAATTAAATTAGTTAAATTAATTAAATTAGGTTAATTAAACTAATTAAACTAGATTAAATTAGATTAAATTTGATTAAATTAATTAAATTAGATTAAAATATAATTATAAATTATGAATTAGATATAAATTATGAATTAGAAAATTATAATTATAACTATAATTTAGAAATTATATAAAAATTATAATGAAAATTATAATAAAAATTGATATCATATATAATTAGTATATTATCATATTAATAAACTTAAATTAAATAATTATGGTTATGATAATAAATTAAATAAATAATATTAAAAATAAAAACATTAAAACTAATTAATAAAAATAAAAATATTAAATATAATTAATAAAAATATTAAAACTGATTAATAAATAAAAATACTAAAACTGATTTAACATCTGAAATACTTAAATTTAAAATAAAATTAACATTACATTACAAAAAAGTAATAAATATTCAAACCAAATTAAAAAAATTTAAATCAATCAATTTCTTCTTTTATCCATCCTAAATATTTCTCAGCAACATTTAAAACAGGCAATGCTAAAATGCAAGGATTATCATAGCTATGAACACTGCTTACTAAATCAAATATATTTTCAACATTCTTTTCTAATGTTTTAAGAATGAGAATAGCTTCATTATCATTTTCAAGATTTCTTTCCCACCAATATATAGATTTCATATTAGAAATTACATTAGAACAAGCAGCTAACCTTTTTTTCACCACTAATTCTCCGATTTTTATAGCTTCTTCTTCATTACTTGTAGTAACATAAATAAGTACCATCATTTTTTCACAACCACGACAACCACAAAAATTATAAAAATTATAAAAATGTAGTATCAAAATTTAAATTCAAAACAATTTATTTTTTTCAAATGGACTTGGAGGAAATTGTAACTTGTGTTGATTATTACTAATCTTATCACGAACTTTATTAATTTCCATATTAGAACTATTCATTTCCTTTAAGATTTCTTCATTAGTTAAATTTTTATCTATTATTAGATAGAGGAGCTGATCCAAAACATCATAAGTTAAACCAATTTCATCTTCATCAGTTTGACCTATCCATAAGCCTGCTCTTGGAGGTTTATTTATAATTACATCAGGAATATTCCAGCTCTTAGCTAATTTTCTCAGCTGTGTTTTATAAATATCCCCTATTGGTTCAAAATCACAAGCCCCATCACCATATTTTGTAAAATAACCAATCAACAACTCACTTTTATTACCAGTACCAGCTACAAGGCAATTTTTCATGTTTGCAAAATAATATAACATAGACATTCTAATTCTTGCTTTAAGATTACCTTCAGCAGACTTATTTTCAAAGGAATTTGAAACTCCATTATCATCAGCTAAATCTAAAAATTCACTAGTTATTGTATCTATATCAATTTCTTTATAATTAATATCCAATATTTCAGAAACAAGTCTAGCATGCTCAGTATCTTCTTTTGGGGTGGTTGAACTATATAAATGATAAGAATATATTTTATCATTACCAATAGCTTCCTTTAAAAGGAAAGCAACAACAGTTGAATCAATTCCACCACTTAAACCAATGACAATTCCATCTGTGTCTGATTCATTAACTATTTCCCTTATAAAATTAACTATTTTCTCTTTAACTACTTCTGAATTGATTTTTGGTAGCATCATATAATCACGAAAAATTTATATTATAGTATATATAACTTATCTTACTATAATATTCACTTAATTTTTATATTAAATTTTTTATAAATTTTATAAATTTTATAATTTTATAAATTTTTATTATAAATTTTCAAATAAATTAGTTTTTTAAAAATTAAAATATTTTTAAAAGTTAAAATAAGAAATAATAAAAAAGTAATAAAAATAATAAAAAATAGAAAAGTATTTGGAGGAATAATAATGGGATTTAAAGATTTATTCACATTTAAAGAAGGTCAAACAACATTTGTATTTGTAGGAGGAAAAGGAGGAGTGGGAAAAACATCCATATCAGCAGCTACAGCAATTTGGATGGCAAACCAAGGAAAAAAAACATTAGTTGTATCTACTGATCCAGCTCATTCCCTTTCAGACTCACTTGAAGCACCTATCGGCCATTCCCCAACTTTAATTATGTCAAACTTATATGCAGTTGAAATTGACCCTGAAATGGCTATGGAACAACAACAAGCAGAACTTGAAAGTAAAAAAAGCTTAGCTACTGGTGAACAAGCAATGGGATTAGATTTATTAGGTGATCAACTCGATCTTGCATCTTCAGCCCCTGGTGCTGATGAAGCAGCTGCATTTGAAGTTTTCCTTCAAGTAATGACAACTAATGAATATGACGTAGTGGTATTTGACACAGCTCCAACTGGTCACACACTTAGATTCCTTTCATTCCCTGATTTGATGGATTCATGGGTTGGAAAAATGATTAAAGTTAGAACAAAAATTGGTGGTGTAGCTAACACATTTAAAAACCTAATTCCATTTATGGGAGATGATGATGAAAATGATATTCAATCCACAGCTGAGTTAGAAGAAACTAAAAGAAAAATCAATGAAGCTAAAAAGGTAATGTCTGATCCTGAAAGGACAACATTTAAGATGGTTGTAATTCCAGAAGAGATGTCCATATATGAATCTGATAGAGCCATGGAATCATTAGCAAAAAATAATATGACTGTTGATGGAGTTGTTGTTAATCAAATTATGCCAGATATTGAAGATTGTGATTTTTGTCAAGCTAGACATAAAATACAACAAAAAAGACTTGCTTTAATTAGACAAAAGTTTTCACATCAAACAATAGCTGAAATGCCATTATTTAAAGAAGAAGTTAAAGGAGTAGAAAAGTTAAAAGAAATGGCAGAAGTTCTCTATGAAGGAAAAACCCCTGAAGATGTAGAAAAAGATGCAATATTACTTTAAATTGAATAATTTTAGTTTAATAAATAAAATTTAATGAATATTATTAAAAATTAAAATGAAAATATTAATAATATTTTTATAATATGAAACAATAGATATACTATAATAATATATCTAATTATATAATATATTCTAATAAAAAATTTTAATTTTATATAAAATGTTATTAGAGGAGAATTGATGAAAAATATGAAAAATAAAATTTTAATTATTTCAATTATTTTAGCAACATTATTCTTATCTGTTAGTTTTGTATGTGCAGAGGATGTAGAAATACCTGATAATAATACTACGAATAATCAAACAAATAATAATACAACAGTTAATCAAAACAATAATACTACAGGAGAAGGAAATTCTACTGTAGATAATTCAAATACTTCTATAAAAACACCTAAAAAGCCTTCAAAAGTTTCTCAAAGTAGTGTTATTGCTGCTTCAAAAAAAGTCAAAGCTTATGCTGATAGATATAAAAAGTTACCCAACTATATTACTATTAGTAAATATAAATTTTCAATGCCTGAATTTTTCTATTTAATGTCAAAAACTATCAGTTATAAAAATAGTAAAATAAAGTCTAATGTAGTTGTTAAATATAATATTAAAAATCCTAGTAAAGCTTCAGGAAAATGGGTGAGAGGCAATATATATTCTTATTATTACTCCATATATGCAAATAAAATAATTAAATATATTAATAAATATAATAAAGCACCTAATTATTTAGTAACTGCTGGAGGCAATAAATTACAGTATCAATCAAATATTTATTTGTTTGCAAATGCATTAAGTAAAACAAAAACCAAACTTCCTTATTATGTTAATATTGATATAAAAGCCGGTCATCCTATAAATAAATATATGCCTTACTATAATAGGAATAAGCCAGTCAGCAAATTATTAGGAAAAGACAGTCGAGGCTATGTAGAGCTATTAGGGCCATATGGAAACCTTGATTCAAAAATTAAGATAGCTTATATTATAGGTATGCATCCATTAGAAAGTAATTCTCATAGTACTCTTTATAAAACTTTAACTAGCTCTAAAAACTTAAAATATGCTTATTATATTTATAAAATAACCGTTACTCAAAACCCTAAGGATTATGATAATGGGAGGATGAATGGTCAATTACTTGCTCAAAAGTATATTCTACCAAACATTAAATTGAATAAATATAATCTAGTTATAGATGTTCATTCCAATAAAGGAACAAAGGATGGTGGAAGTTACAAAAAAACAAACTTCATATTTGCTCCGAATCCGAAAAATAGTGCTTCATCAAAAGTAATTGCAAATAAAATAATTAAGAACATTCCAGGACTTTCATATTATTATCCTAGCCCTCAAACAAGTCCACCATATTGTACTGAACCATTAGTAAAAGCAGGGATTAAAACAATAATTTATGAAACATATTTAAACGAGTCTACGAGTACTACATTAAAATATATTAAGAAATTAATATCAGAAGTAGATAAATTAAGTCTTTAATTTTTATTTTTTAATTTTTTAATTTTTGTTTAATATTTTATTTACTACCTCTATTTTTTATTTATTAATTTTTTATTTATTTAATATAAAAAATATAATAAAAAATTAAAATTATAAAAAATTAAAATTGATTTCTTCTATTTTGATGCATTTTTCCATGTAAATTACCTCTAAAACAAAAATCATTATTAAAATCATTATTCATTTTTCTATTATGAGAATTTTTAAATCTATTAAAACAATCATTTCTAAATGTTGAATAATCACCATCAAAGTCAGAATTAAAGATCCTGTCTAAAATGCTATCAATCATATTTTTAGTTTCTAAAACTTTAGAATTGCTGTTTTTGTTTATATTATTATCATTATTAATTTTAATAGAGCTAACAACTAAATCTTTTAGATTGCTCATTATTTCCTCTTTGTCTGAAGATTCAAGATTATTATAAATTAATTTTTCCCATTCTTCATCAATTTTTCTAATTTCAGAAGCTATGTATTTTCCATAAGAGGTTAATGATATTTCAATATCGCGTTTTTCTTCTTCTTTATCTAAAACATATTTTTTATCAATTATTCCTAATTTATATAATTCAATAAAGGATCTTGCCATACTTCTATCATTCATGAATAAATATTTAGCTAAATCTCTTTTAGATACATTTTTTTCTCTATCAAGCTCGACGATTAAAGGAATTTGATCCATATTTATATTTAAATCTTCAATTCGTTGATTTAAATATAAAACATATGCTTTATTTGCTATAGTCATGAAATTTGCTAGAGATAAATCTTTAAACTCATTTTCATCAATTTTTTCGTTAAAAAACATTTTTATACCTCAATATTTTTATTTAAATAATTAAATTTTAGCTATCAAAAAAGATAACTGTTACCCTGGGTGACAATATATTATTTGAATATTAAACTATATAAATGTTACCCTAGGTAACAATAAGACTATGATGAAAAATAACTATGACTACAATCATTATAATGAGATTATTATTCAATTTAAAAACAGCAAAAATATTAAAAATAATACAAAAAATACTTAAAACGATGATAAAAATAGTATAAATGAATATAAAATGATATAAAAGAATATAAAAGAATATTAAAAATAAAAATTATAATTAATTAATAATAAAATAATTAAAAACTATATAAATATAATGTTTTCTAAAATATTATTATTTTTTAAATCTTTTCCCTCTAAATTCTCCTCTTTTTCTAAAAAAATCTTTCCTAGACATATTACCTCTAAAATGATGTCCTTTAAATGGATGGCCTCTAGAATGATACATTTTATTAAAAGTATCAAAGTCTCTAAAATCATCAAAATTTTCTCTTTCTTCAATAATTGAATTCAAAGAAGCTTTAGCTAATGATTTTAATACTTTTTTCAATCCCTCTTCATCTAAATCAGGAAATTCTTTAATAAAATTTTTTAAAAGAATACTATCCCAATTTTCTTCAATTTTTTCAATTTTAGAGGCGATATCTTTTCCTTTATTAGTTAAAAAAACTTCATTCTTTCGTTTATTGTCTTTAGCAACTCTTCTCTCAATTATATCTTTTTCATCGAGTTTTTTAAGAGTTTTAGCTGTTACTGCTCTGCTTAAAAGTAATTTGGATGTTAAATCACTCTGATAAAGTGGTTCGTGTATTAATTCTAATATAAAAGGAATTTGGCCAGGAGTTACATCCAAGTAAGCTAATTGATGCATTAAATAATGTTTATATGACTTATGAATAATTTTAACTAAATCACTTATTAAAAATTCATCCATTAAATTTTTATCAATTTTTTCATCTAAATCCATATAATCCCCTTATTTAAAAAAATCCCTTATTTAAAAAAATCAAATGATTTTATTGATTAATGTTCCAATGCCTTCGATTGTTACTTCAGCTATATCTCCCTTATTCATCTGTCCAACACCTGAAGGAGTCCCAGTAGCAATTATATCACCAGTATTTAAAGTCATTATACTTGAAATAAATTCAACAAGGTCTTTCGGAGAAAAAATCATGTTTTTAGTATTAGATTCTTGTTTAACTTCTTTATTAATAGATAAAGAAATATTTTGATCCATAGGATCCATTTCAGTTTCAATATAAGGACCAATCGGGGCAAATGTATCAAAACTCTTAGCTCTAGTCCATTGTTCATCTTTTCTTTGAATATCTCTAGCAGTAACATCATTTAATATTGTATAACCACCAATATGATCATCAACATCATCAAAACTAATATTTTTCCCTGTTTTAGATATTATAATAGCTAATTCTGCTTCATAATCTACCTCAGAGGACATTCTAGGATATATAATATCATCTAGATGAGCAACTACAGAAGAAGGAGGTTTTAAAAAAATTTTAGGTTCATCAGGGAGTTCCATACCAAGTTCTTGAGCATGATCTTTATAATTTAAGCCAATACAAATAATTTTTGAAGGATTGGTAGGTGGAGCAAAAATAACATCTTCAAGAGAATAGCTATTTACAATCTGATCTTCAAGATATCTCTCATGTTGCCAATTATTTAAAACAATTTCAAGTGGATCAGTCAATGAAACAATTTTTTCACCATCAAAATAACCACTTTTAATATTAGAGGAATTAAAAGAACAATTCATAATATCATTATCATCACCAAGAAAATCATTGACAAAAAATCTTAAAAACTTCATATAATTCCTCATCAGTATTTAATAATGAATAATTTAAATAATCCTTTCTATAGGTACAACTAATATATCTCTAGCACCTGAATTTTTAAGTTTATTTACAAGATCAAAAACTTCTTCCTCATCTACAACAGCTTGAACCGCTACAGTATCTTCTCTATCAGATAAAACTTCTGAAACAGTAGGCCCAGTCATTGAAGGCATTAAATCTTTAATAATTTGTAAATTATCCTTTGAAACATTCATCATTAGCAATTTTTTCCTTTCTGCTTCAATAACACCGTTAATACTAATATTAACAGTGTCTATAAGATTTTTCTTTTCATTATTGTTAAAATATTCATTTTTATTAGCAATGAGCTTTATTGAGCTATCTAAAATATTATCAATAATTTTAAGATGATTCATTTTTAAAGTAGTCCCAGTACTAGTTAAATCTGCTATAATATCAGCTATTCCAATAAAAGGAGCTATTTCTGTTGAACCAGTAAGTTCAACAATTTTTGCATTAATTCCATGACTTTTAAGATAAGAATTAGTTAGATTAGGAAATTCAGTTGCTACAACAATCTCTGATTTGATATCATCAAGAGAATTAATGTCAGAATCCTCAGGAGAAGCAAGAACTAAGCTTGTTTGACCAAATTTAAGATCTGTTAAAATTTCAACATCAGAATTGCTTTCTTTGATTAAATCTAAGCCAGTAATTCCCATATCCACTATACCATCAGCTACAAATTCAGGAATATCAGCTGCACGAGCAAACATTACACTAATATCAGAATTATGAGTGTTTGAAAATAATTTTCTATTAGAAGCATCTTTAAGTCCAAGACCAGCTTTTTCTAAAATAGCTACTGCAGGATCACTGATTCGACCTTTAGAAGGAATTGCAATTTTAATTTTCATTATTTCTCCTTATCATATCTATTTTTAGTTATTATATAAGTTTATACGATTTTATATAAACCCATATGATTGTATGATTTTATATAAGTTTATGTAAGTTTATGTAAGTTTATATAAGTTTATATGAGCTTATATGAGCTTATATGAGTTATATAATTCATTTAAGATTATGTAAGTTTATGTAAGTTTGTATGAGTCTATATGAGCCTATATGATTTAGTATGAATTATTATGGTTTTATAATAGATATAATTTATATAATTTTATATTGTTATTTTTATTATAATATTATTATTTTTATTAATATTATATTAAATATCACGTTATATAAAATAATAGATTAGTATCATAAGATTACAAATAATAATAAAAATAATATAAAATAATAATAAAAATAAAAATAATAATAAAAGATAATAATATAAAATAATAAAATAATTACTACATATAAATAAAAACTATTTATTATATATCAAGCATTGATAAATAGGCGATACAATGGAAACGAAAAATATTCTAATTAAAAGTGCAACAATACTAAATCCAAAATCAGCTGAAAAAGATAACATAGAGGCTTTTAAAGGGAATTTATTAATCGAAAACGATAAAATAGCTGAAATATCTAAAAAAAATGATGAACCCATAAATTCAAAAGGTGTAGAAAAGATTATTGATGGAGAAAACAAAATATTAATGCCAGGATTAATTAATACACATACACACATGTCTATGAATCTTTTTAGAGGGTTAGCTGATGATATGGCTCTTGATGAATGGTTAAACAATCATATATGGCCAACTGAAGCTGGATTAAATGGAGAATATTGCTATGATGGTGCACTTTTAGCAATTGCAGAAATGATTAAATCTGGTACAACAACCTTCAATGATATGTATTTTTTCATGGAAGATGTAGCTAAAGCTGTAGATGAATCAGGGATAAGGGGATGTCTTTCTTATGGAATGATCGACTTTGGTGATGAAGAAAAACGTGAAAATGAATTTAAAGAAAACATAAATCTAATAAAAAATTGTAATAATACTGCCGAAGGAAGAATAAAAACATTTTTTGGACCACATGCAACATTTACAGCATCAAAAGAGTTATTAGAAAGAGTAAGATATGAAGCCAATAAATATAATGTTGGAATCCACATCCACATGAATGAAACAAAAAAAGAAATTGAAGATGTTAAAGAAGCTACTGGAAAACTTCCATTTGAATATTTAGAAGATATTGGATTTTTAGATAGTGATGTTTTAGCTGCACATGGAGTATGGTTGTCTAAAGAAGAAATAGAAATTATAAAAAAAAGAGATGTTAAAATATCTCATAATCCGTGTAGTAATATGAAATTAGCTTCAGGAATAGCTCCAGTTCAAGAATTATTATCAAAAAATATATGTGTAGGGCTTGGAACTGATAGTGTAGCTTCAAATAATAATTTAGATATGTTTGAAGAGATGAAATTTGCTTCACTTCTTCAAAAAGTAAATACTATGAATCCTGAAGCTTTAAATTCTAATCAAACAATAAAAATGGCAACAATTAATGGAGCTAATGCTTTAAATCTCGAAAAAGAGATAGGTTCAATTGAAATTGGTAAAAAAGCAGATTTAATATTAATAGATAATAAATCAGTTAATTTAAATCCAATGAGTGAAAAGATTAGTTCAAATCTTGTTTATTCAGCTAATGGATCTAATGTGAATACAACCATTTGTAATGGTAAAATTTTGATGGAAGATAGGAAATTACTAACATTAAATGAAAGTAAGATTATTGAAAAAGCTAATAAATCTATTAAAAAGTTAAAAGAAATAAGAGAAGAATTAAAATAAGTAATAAAAAATTGAAGATATAATACAAGATCACCTAATTACACATCTTACCTACTTAAAATCTTATCTACTTCAAATATTACCTACTTACACATTTAACACTATGATTCTTATTCATTACAATACTCTTTTTCCATTCTTCTTTTGTATCAGGGAAATCCTCCCTAAAATGAGCTCCACGACTTTCTTTTCTAATTAAAGCTGATTTTACAGTTAATTCAGCAATTTCAACCATGTTAATAACTTCTAAAGCTTCTTGAAGCCCTTTATTATAATGTGTTTCATTATTAATATCCATATCATTTAATTTTTCTTTTAATGTCTTAATATGAGATAAAGCTTCTTTTAAGTCTTTTTCATTTCTGATTATAGCTACTTTATCCCACATTAAATTTTGAAGCTCTTTTTTAATTTCAAATGGTAGAATAGATCCTTTTTTAAATAGTTTATCTATTCTATCAATTTCATTTTTGATTTCTTCATTGTTAATTTCAAAGTCAGAGCTTTTTGCAGCTTTTGATGCTGAAATTCCTGCTCTTTTTCCAAATACTTGGGTATCAGCTAATGCATTTCCACCAAGACGATTAGCTCCATGAACTCCACCAGCAGCTTCTCCTGCGGCAAATAAATTGTTAACAGTGGATCTACAGTTTTCATCAATTCTAACTCCACCCATAAAATGATGAGCAGTTGGAGCTACTTCCATAGGTTGTTTTCTTATATCAACACCAACATCAAGGAACTGAAAAAGCATTGTTTCAAGTTTTTCCTCAATAACCTCATCATCAAGATGAGTAACATCAAGATAAACTCCTCCATTTTCATTTCCACGTCCACATCTTATTTCATTATAAATAGCTCTTGAAACAACATCACGAGTGGCTAATTCTTTTCTATCATCATAATTACCCATGAAACGCTCATTATTTTTGTTTAAAAGAATCCCTCCTTCACCACGAACAGCTTCTGTAACAAGAATTCCTTTTCTTGAATCAGGGTATAACATTCCAGTTGGATGAAATTGAATTTCCTCCATATCAATAAGGTCTGCTCCCACATTGTAAGCTAATGCAAAGCCATCTCCATTTTTTTGAAGTGTATTAGAAGTTACTGGATAAAGTTGACCAGCTCCACCAGTAGCTAAGATAACAGCTTTTGATTGGAAAAAAATGATTTCTGAATTTTTTAAAGATAATCCCACTGCACCAATAACTTTTTGTTTAGAATCATCCAGTATCAGTGAAGTTATCATAACTTCATCAATTGTAGGAATTTTTTTCTTTATTGTCTCCTCTTTTAAAGCTATCATTATCTCATGACCAGTTCTATCACCTTGAAAACAAGTTCTCCTGAATGTTTGACCTCCAAATGGTCTTTGATTTAGTTCACCTGAATCCTGTCTATCAAAAAGAGCACCATACTCTTCAAGATCGATTAATCTATCTGTAGCTTCATCTACTAATATTCTTGCTAATTTAGAATCATTAAGATAGCTACCACCTTTTATAGTATCTTTAAAATGAATATCCTTAGTATCTTCCTCATCAACAAATGCAAAAGCTGCATTGTAACCTCCTTCAGCCATTCCAGTACAACCTGATCTAAATGAAAGTCCTTTAGAAACTATCAAAGGATTAAGACCATTATTAGAAATTTCGATTGCTGCACGGCATCCAGCCCCCCCTGAGCCAATAATAAGAACATCTGATTTAATAATTCTAGTTTCCATAATAATAATATTTGATATTAATTTTATAAATATTTTTATAAAATTATAATAGTATTATGAGATTATAATAGTTTTATAAAGCTATACTATTTTATAAAATTATGAAAAAGTATTAAATGTTTATAGTATATTAAAGATATAAATTATAAAAATATAAAATTAAAATAATGATTAAATTAAGGATATACTAATTAAGGACATAAATAATAATAGTTAAAATAATGACATGAATAATACTAATCAAATGATATATTTAATAATCAATAGCAGATAATCAATAGTAGTATTATGTAATAATATAAATGTTTTTTAAATATAAATATATTTTAAATATAAATGCCTTTTAATTGTCAAAAGAATATTTTTCAATATTATCAAAAAATATTAAATAGAATAAAAATAATCTATTAAACTAAATCATTATCAAATAATCGAATCATGAAGTAATTATATCAGGAGGAACTATATTGGATAAGAAAAAGATTATAAAATTAGCTAAAAAAGATTTTGAACGTGCTTGGGTTGAATCTGGAAATTTAGTAAAAAAATCACATCCTGATAAAGAATATCCTAGATTAAAATATGAAATAGGAAAATCACATATCTTAAATGATACAATAGCAATGCTTCGTGAAGCATACCTTAGACTTGGTTTCAGCGAAGCTGTTAATCCTTTATTTATTGATAAAAATGATGTTTACAAACAGTTTGGTCCTGAAGCCCCAGCTGTTCTTGATAGATGTTTTTATTTAGCAGGGTTACCTCGTCCAGATATTGGAATAGGTGTAGATAAAATAAATTATATCAAAAAGCTTGGAAAAGATATTAATGATGAAAAAATAGCTAAACTCCAAGAAGTTTTTAGAGGATACAAAAAAGGATATCTTGATGGAGACGACCTTGTATTGAAAGTTTCTGAAGCACTTGAAATAGACAATGAAGAAGGATTAAGTATTCTTGAAAAAGTTTTTCCTGAGATTAAAGATTTAATGCCTATTGCAAGTAACACTACACTTAGATCCCATATGACTTCAGGATGGTTCATATCACTTGAAAAGATGGTTAAAAAATCTAAAACCCCATTAAAAATGTTTTCAATAGATAGATGTTTTAGAAGAGAACAAAAAGAAGACTCTAGTCATCTTATGACCTATCATTCAGCATCATGTGTTATTGTAGATGATGAAGTGACTCTTGACATGGGGAAAGCTATTTCAGAAGCATTACTTGAGTATTTTGGATTTTCTAAATTTAAATTTGTTCCTGATGAAAAAAAATCTAAATATTATATTCCAGAAACACAAACTGAAGTTTATGGATATCATCCTAAATTAAATGAATGGGTTGAAATAGCTACCTTTGGACTTTATTCTCCAATAGCTCTTTCAAAATATGGAATTGAAAAAGAAGTGATGAATCTTGGTTTAGGTGTTGAAAGAATAGCTATGGTTTTAAATCAGATAAATGATGTTAGAAACTTAGTATATCCACAATTATATCAAAAATTAGAGCTTAATGATCGTGATATAGCTACAATGCTAAATTATAATTACTACCCTGTTACAGAAGAAGGACAATCTCTAATGGAGAATATTTTAAATGTTTGGACCAGTGAAAAGGACTGTAATTCTCCTTGTGAGTTTACAATCTTTGAAGGAGAATTCTTAAATAAAGAAATATCAGTTAAAGCTTTTGAAGGAGAAAATAATGCTAAACTTCTTGGTCCTGCTTCAACAAACCATGTTTATATTTATGATGGAAATATTCTTGGTATTCCAGAAAACATAGAGGTAAGTATTAAGAAAGTTGAGTTAAATCCTCAAGAATATAATGAAAAAGATATTATAAATGAAATACCAGATGATACAAAAATTATTTATGATGCAGTTAAAAATGGTGTTCCAACCAATATACGATATATAGATGCATTAAGTGCAAAAACAGCTTATAAAATTGAAGAGGCAGTTCTTAGTAGATCAGAAGATTTAATATTTAGAAATACAATTGCAAGAGCTTTATCAGATGTTAATCTAAAGCTAGATACTATTGCTATGAATTATATAAATAATGAAAATAAATTAATTGATATTAGAGGACCTATATTTTCTACTATAAAATTAGAAATTAAATAATGATTTAAAAGATTATGATGGTTATTATGGAAATCAAAGGATCAGTAGCTACAGGATATGGAAAAGGAGCGTATTTTTTAGGACAAAAATTTTATAAGTCAAAATTCAATGAAAAATGTGGTTTTACACCCTACCCTGGAACGCTTAATATAGTTGTTCCTGAAAAATATTTGGACTCAATAAAAAGAATAAAGTCAAATACTAACAATATTATAAAGCCAAGAGAAGGTTTTGGTGGTGTTAGATATATTAAAGCTACATTAAAAGATCTAGCTACTCAAAATACTGTTACTGGAGCTATTGTATTCCCAGATAAAACCACACATGAAGAAAATTATCTAGAATTTATAGCAAAAGAAAATCTTAGAAAAAAATTTGATCTAAAAGACGAAGATGAAGTTAAAATCAGTATTGATGAACAATAAAGTAATAATAAATATTTATTAATGAAAAATTATTAGAATTATAAAAATAATAAAAATTGATTATAAAAAATTCAAAATAATAAAAAATCAATGCATAAATAATTATTAAAAATTTTTTAAGAATAATAAAAAATTGATTATAAAAATATAGGAATAATAAAGAATTAATGAATAATAAAAATTATATAGGTTTGAAATAATAGATATAAAAATAATAAATGGTGAAATCATGTTAAAAAAAGCATTAAAAGCATTAAAAAATGGTGAATTTGTTCTTATGTATGATGATGAGAAAAGAGAAAGTGAAACTGACATGATTATAGGAGCAGAATTCGTTGGAGCTAAAGAAGTAGCTACCATGAGAAATGATGCTGGAGGTTTGATTTGTTGCTGTATTCATCCAGAATACTGTGATAGTCTTGGATTACCATTTATGACTGATATAATGGATGTAGCTAAAGAAAAATACCCAATCCTTGGAAAATTAACTCCAAATGATATTCCCTATGATGAAAGATCATCATTTTCTGTTTGGGCAAATCACAGGAAAACATTCACTGGAATAACTGATAATGACAGAGCTCTTACAATAAGTAAAATGGCTCAAATGTGTAAAGAAGAAAGATTTAATGATTTTGGAAAAGAATTTAGATCTCCAGGCCATGTATCCTTACTTAGAGGAGCAGATAATCTTTTAAAAAACAGACAAGGGCATACTGAGATAAGCTTAGCTATGGGTGAAATGGCTGGAATAACACCTGTAACCGTTGTTTGTGAAATGATGGACGGCAATACTGGTGAAGCAAGGTCTGTAGCTGATGCAGAAGACTATGCTGAAGAACATGGTTTAATATTCATGGATGGAAATATAGTTATAGAAGAATACCTAAAAGATTAAAAAATATAAAAGACTTTTTTAATCTTAAAATCTTTATTATTATTTAATATAATATATTAAGAATATTTTTAATTTTGAGAATATACTAATAAATTAAAACTTAAAAAAACTTTTTTATATCATCAAAAGATAAATATCCATTAAATCCAGGAATATCTGCCATTTTGACTATTTTTTCTAGATCAAGATATGATTCAACTGTTTTTAAAGCATATTTTGAAAATTCTTCTAATTTTATTTCTACTTCTGGGGTTGTACTTCTAACATCCATTTTTATCTTAGGAAGATAAAGTATATTCTCTTCTGAAAGACCAGTTTCAGTAGCTATAAACTTAGAAACATTGTTAAATATATTTTCATCATAAACCTTGTTTAATAAGATCCCATTAACATTAATCCCTAGTTCTTTTAATTTATTTGTGTGTGAAACTAAATCAACAGCTGCTGATTCTATTCCACCTTTATTAACTCCAGAAACCATTAAAATAGGAATATTTGATGATACAGCTATTTCAGCACTAGAATAAGGAATTTTTTCGTTTAATATACCAGTGAATACACTCATTACTCCTTCAATAATTACAAAATCATAATTGGAATTTTTTAATCGTTTTAAAGTTTCTTCAATATCCATCCATCCAATATGACCAATTTTAATTGAGGAATAATCCTCCATCTTATTTTTTGTTAAATAAATAGAAGGTTCTATGTCTCTCACGTCTGGTCCAACTTTTAAAACAGCTACATTTAACCCTTTTTTTGTTAAAGCTCCTGTAATACCACTTACAATAAATGTTTTTCCAGAATCAGAACCAGTACTTCCAATCATAAGAGTGGGAGGAATTTCTTTATTAAAAGAATCAAGATTGTAAAAATTAATATCTTTAGAATTAGTTTCTTTAAAATTAGTTATTTTATTATTAATAGAAGAAATAATAATTTTTCCAAATTCATTACATCTATTTATATTTTTAGTATTTATTCCAGTATCAATAGCTAATTCACTTTTTATGAATTTTTTAAGTTCTTCATTAACTTTAAATATATTATCGAGCTCAATATAATTAGCACCAATATAATCAAGAATATTATCAATAATTACAGGGTTTTCATCAAGTATTCCATGAATCATAGTACCTATAACATTTCCATCATCATTAGAAACACCTGAAAGAATAGAAGAATCTGTATCCCCATAATTCATTCGTTTAATTTTAGAATAGTGTAATGGTTTAGCTCCAAAATTGTTTTTAATAGTATTTTCATCTTTAGAGCCATTATCATAATTTTCATCAATAATTTCAATTTTACCATAAGTATGACAATGAAAACCAGTTATAAAATCAGAAGGAGTAATATTTTTTGTAAAAAAAGAGTTATTATTATCAGATACAACAGCATTAATACGATCATTACTAATTAAAGGAGAAAAATTAACATCAAGTAAGCCTAAACCTTTTTTAATAATTGGACATGGAGATCTTCGTCCAACATCAGTTTCATTAGCTAATAATTGGAAACCAGAACATATTCCAATAACTGGTTTTTCATCATAAGCCATTTTAGTAATTTCATTAGCTAAATCAGTTGAAACAGAATTAGACTCAAGAAGAGATCCTCCAGGAATTATAATTGCATCAAGCTCTTCACTAGCTTTCAAAGCATTAGAATCCTTAATCAGCCCATTTGATTTAACGATATCTGTTGGTAAGTTTCCAAAGTCTTCAAATCCTGGAAGAGCTCCTTTAACATAAACTAATCCAATTTTCATAATGATTCAACTAGTAATATTAATTATTATGGTTAATTATGATTTTAAGATTAAAATATTATAATATAAATAACTGTTTTAATAGTGTTAAATTTATTATTATAATGATTCTAATGCAGCCATAGTTTTAATGATTTTATCATCATCATTTGGCTTAGCTTGAAGCTGCAATCCAACTGGAATTCCATTATATTCTCCAGCTTTCATACTTCCAGCAGGAATACCTGCTAAATTAGCTATAACTGTTAAAACATCATAAGCATACATTTCCATTGGTTCAAGTTTTTCTCCAATTTTATGAGGAAGTTTAGGAACAGTTGGACCTAATATAAGATCAACATCAGATAATATCTTGTTAATTTCATTTCTAATAAGTGATCTTGCTTGTAAAGCTTTTTTATAATATTTTCCACTGAATTCTTGTTGTGATATGTATGAGCCCATCTCTATTCTTCTAAGTACTTCTTCACCACAAACATCCTCAATCTTATGACCATACTTTCTTCCATCATACTTTCTTGTACTTGAGAAAAACTCAACATAATTTATAAGGTAATATGTAGGTAAGCACAAATCAATATAATCGAAGCTAGATTCAACTACTTCAGCACCCATGTCCCCAATTTTATCAACTGATTCATCAATTATTTTATTTATATGTTCATCAGTTACATCTTTGAATTGATTGATGCATAAGACCTTCATGTCTTTTACATCTTCCTGTAATTTTTCACGATCTTGAGTAGCTATATCAGTAAAAGAAGAGAATTTTTGATTTAAACTAGTACATTCTGTTTTATCATAACCCACAATCGTATCAAGGGCCATAGAAATTCCAGACACATTATCTGAAAGAGGACCAATTTGATCAAGACTCATTGATAAATCAAGAAGACCTTGTCTTGAAACTGCACCATAAGTAGGTTTAAATCCAATAACACCACAATGAGATGCAGGATTTCTTATAGAACCACCAGTATCAGAACCCAGTGTAATATCACACATTTCAGAAGCAATAGCTGCAGCACTACCACCACTTGAACCACCAGGTATATGACCAGGAGCAGCAGGATTTTCAGTAGCTCCAAAATATGAACTTTCAGTAGAACTACCAGCTGCAAACTCATCCATGTTACACATTCCAATAATTATCCCATCTTGTTCTTTTATTTTCTTTATAACTGTAGCATCATAACTCCCATAGTAATTTTCCAATGTTTTAGAAGCTGCAGAGATTATTCTATCCTCTACATTTATATTAGCCTTTATTCCAAACACTAATCCAGCTAAAGATCCAACTTTCAATCCATTTTTAATTTTTTCATCAATTTTTTTAGCTTGAGATAATGCAGATTCCTTATTTACCTCTAAAAACGCATTAATAGAAGGATTGTTTTTTTCGATTGTTGCTATAAAATTTTCCAAGTTTTCAGTAGCTTTTAAATCATTGTTTTTAATTTTTTGTGATTTTTCAAATGTATTCATTACAACACCCAGTTATTAGCCATAATTAGCATATTTGATAGCTATATATAGTTATACAATAAATATGACGAACTTTAAATTAAGTTATTTTTTAGATAATTGATAATTTTTTATGATATTATGTTAATTTTTATAATATTTTCTTATGAAAATTTTTATGAAATTGATAAAATGATATATGATAAAATGATATTTGATAATTACATTTAATTGATAATTATATTTAAGAATTTATATAAATATCTTAAGTATTTTCAAAAGCTCTAATGTAAATTTATGATACGAGAAATATTTATAATTTTTGAACAAAAAAAATACTATTTTAATTAATATATTAAACTACAATAATAAACATTACTTTTTAATAGCTATCAAATATAATATATTTTAAAATTTTAAATTAATATTATGACCAGAAAAATTAGTATTATCTATCCAAAAAGTTTAATAAAATTGTTTAATAAATATAATAGACAGGGGAGAATATAATGACTGAGATAGAATTTAATATAGAAAATCTACAAAAATGTCAATGCCCTAAATGTATGGTTCAAGACAAAAGCAAATGTGCTCAAAAAGGATTTAAAATGCTACCACAAATCATAGAAGAAATGAACAAAGGCAATATGACAAATCCAAAAGAAATACCTGGAATATATTGTGCCACAGGAACTACATTATGCAAAGACTTAAACTATGATGAAACATGCAACTGTATTAATTGCCAAATATATTTCGAGAATAAACTAAATGAAAAAGAACCTGGACAATACTACTGTCAAAATGGGAAAACAGAATAACAAATTTAAACATTTTTTTTTCTTTTTTTAATTTTATAACAAAAATAAACTAGCTAAATTTTTAATTAATTAAATTAACTTCTTTTAAATATTATAAATAAAAAATTTAGTATCAATATATCCTAACAAAAAAGTATTAAATAAAAAATCAGCTCTCTGATAAATTCATACAGTTGTAAAAATAGCTTTATAAAATAAATATAAAAAATAGATATGATACAATTTTAACAAATAATTTTAATATTGATTAGAGAAATATTGACTTGAATAATATTATCTCATCTGAATATTACCTAAACATATCTCCTCAAATGCAGAATGCTTAATATCTGATAATAGTATTATGTTAATAGCTAGAAAAATACAGCCTAATATTGCTGCTGTAGGTTAATTTTTAATTTTTATATTATGTTTATTAGTCTACTTATTAAGAATACTGCTACTAATGTTATCATCACATATCGACAAGGATTAGTATTCTCTTTTTTCTCTTGATTTTCCTCAGCTTCTTTTTTTATTTCATAATAGTTTTTAATTCTCGGACTAGTAAAATATTTTCATCTAAGGTTTCTAAATCTTTATTTAAGGTCTTTTCAAATTATCTTGTCTATTATTGTTGATATTTTTCTGATACTATTTATTAGATTTTTAATATTTAATAAAAAATTAAAAATATTATGGAAAACATAAAATATATTATATAATATAGCAGGAAGTATGTTAAAAAATGAAAATAAATTTAAAAAGAATTGAAGTGGTTTATTCAGATCATAGTTACCAATTTATTGTGGGAAAACCTATAGAAACCATTACAAAAGATATTAAAGAAAATTTTGATCCTAACAAAATAGTTAAATCTCTCGTATTAGAAGATGAAACCCTTAAAATCGTATATGGTGATAATGAAATTAAAACATTATCAATAAAAGATGCATTTAAAGTACATTATGAGAAATAACAATATGATTAATAAATGAAGAATATAAATTTTAAAAACAATGCAAAAGAATAAATAAATAATTATAAGTGAAAATAAGAGAAAAAAATAGGATTTCAAGTGTAAAAAAATAATAATTATATTAATATTAATAATAATTATATTAATATTAATAATAATTATATTAATATTAATTTTTTAACAATACAATTCAACAATTTTTATATACTACTTTTATCAAAAATTATAACCATTCAGAAACCATAAAAGCAGGAGGTGAAAATATTAGCAAACCTAAATATGAAATAAACAGCCCCATAATACATAAAATTGGATTTGACCCTATTAAAAAAGTTCTATCAATCCAATTCACTAGTGGAGCTGTTCACAAATTTAATTCAAACATTGGAGAATATAGAAAATTCCTTAATAGTAAGTATCATGATGATTACTATTATGAAAAATTCCATGACAAATTAAAAAAAACAAATTCCAAAAAATAAAAAATCAAATTTAAACAAAAATGAATTCAAAATATAATTCATCATATAAAACCCTAAAAAAAAATTAAAAGTCTAAATGTTCTCTTCCAATAGTACTACTACCCACAAGTTCTGCATTACGACCTGCATCATATAAACATCTTATACCTATCCTCAGATCCCCTTCACGATAAGCATGCTCCGCCACCATATAAATAACCTCTTCACTAATCACGCCACGAGCAAAACCTAATTCACACCTATCACTTAAAATAATATTAATTTCATTTAAAGTGTATGCATCAAAATTAACATTAACCGGTCTAAATATTGTTTCAACACTCTGAGACAATACAAAGTTAATATATCTTCGATTGGTGATTGTTATTAGGCTGATTTTAGCTTTGTGATCTATTTCATGAGCCCTTAGTAAAGTGTACATAACTTTGTTTATTTGATCAATATCATCACCAGATATTTTATTTGATCCATAGTCATCTAAACAAACTACTAAGACTTTTTCTGTTTTACCAAGATAGTTAACTATCTTATTTTTAAGAATATTGGTTGTTACCCCTGTTTTAACACTTTTTTTATATAATTTATTATAGATCTTTGTCAGCATTTGATTTTCTGTTTTATCAAATTCACAATTAATATAAGCAGTTGCTACATTAAATTTATTTTCTATTAATTCAAAATATTTCTTCACAGCTGTTGTTTTACCAGTACCATAAGGACCAGTAATTTCCATATTGGTTGGAGCATGATCATTATTTAATGTTCGGCTATGGTTGATCATAGCTCTTAATTGTTTTTCACGAAATCTTAATATTTCTGGTAAATATTCTAATGTAAATACTTCTGGTTGTTTAAATAATGTTCCTTCTTGTTGGATTACTGCCTCAAATATGTTTTCCACAGTTTTCATAATAATCATCCCTCACTATAAAAATGTATAATGATATTATAAAATACAATTAATCCAAAGGAGCATATGAAAACTAATAAAAAACTTTGAAATTATAAAAAATAAAATAAATATCATTAAAAATAAAATAAAGTTATTGATCTAAAATGTCAGAGAAAATTCAATAAAATTATTTAATGACCACAATAAAATATGCAATACTAACTGGTGAAGTTAGTAAAACATTTTTGGAAAACCCAAAAAAGAATATAAACAATATAAAGGTCTTAAAAAAGAAAAAAATAGAATACTTTTCAAATTAATATTAAAATAGTTATATGAGTAAAAATATTATTAAATCTGTTTTTAATAAATTCAAGGCAATTTTCTTGATCATTGACATTCAGCTCTGAATAAACATTCTCTTTGGCTTTTGATAGTCTTTCTTTACTCTCAATTTGTATTTATTAAGAAATCCATTTGATTTTTTCAAATTAATATTTTCTCCTACAATATTACTAATTATTTTACTTTTTCAGTTATTTTTTTCACTTTTCTTTCATATTTCATTTCTATAAAAGAACTTTTGAAAAGTAAAAAAGTTAAGATATTTCCAAAAATTATATTTAATAATATACAATTATATAAAAATTAATAATATAATTATATTTTTAAAGTTTAAATAATTTAGAATTTATAAAACACTACAATATAGGTATTTACTATGAAAAAAGCTATTGTCTTTGATAATGCAGGAACATTATTAGAAAGATGCAGAGTTGTTAAAAACATTAAGACTGGTGAAAGAGCAGATAATAGTTCTTTAGATTTAATAGATGAATTAGGAAACAGTGCTCTTGTTGTAATACAAACTGATACAAAAAAATGTATTATGTTAGCTAATGGTGAAAAAAAGTTGTATGATTTCATAAAAAACTATAATATTCCATTAGACATCAGTTATTCATCTTCAAACATTTCAAAAGAAGAAATATTACCAATATTAAAAAAAAGTAATATTAAACTAAAAGAATTCCATGAAACAGCATACCAACTTAGTGCAGAGAATAATTTCATTGAATTATGTAGTGGTTCTGCTTTTATTTTAAATTTAAATACTTATGAAGTCGATTATGTTATAGCTGCTGGAGGAAAAGTATTTCCATATGTTAGTGAAGTTATTAAAACTCTCAGAAACCGAGGAATCCACACATTTATAGCATCAGGAGATAGAGCAAAGTCATTGTATGAACTTGCAGAAATCATAAACATACCTGAAGAAAATGTTTTCGAAACAGCTAATACAAAAAGAAAAAGAGAAATTGTTGCTAAATTACAAGAAGAAGGATATAAAGTTATGATGGTTGGAAATGGACCAAACGACATACTTGCATTTGAAAAAGCTGATTTAGCAGTTCTTACACTTGAACAAAATGAAGAAGTATCAAAGAAAGTTTTTGATGCTGTAGACGTTGTTATAGATCAAATATGTCAAGTATTAGATATTGAATTTTAAATATTGAATTTTAAATTTAATCAGTATTCAACTCTTTTAAAATATATTGTTTACTTTTCAAAACATCCTCATAATTATTTAATTCTATTATTCCCTTTTTAACCTGGTTTAAAAATTCTTTACTAAAATCTGCTGATCCTTTTCCAAGAGAAATATGAGAATCTTTTTCCCCTTCATTATCATTAAGGTGGAAATAGCTAATATTAGGAATTTTTAAATATTCATCAGGAGATTTATAAGTATTAGCATGCCCCCAATCAATTGTAGCTGAAGATCCAATAGCTTCAACTAGTTTTTTATGTTCTTCTGGAGAATTAGCTAAATATTTCTGTTTGTTAGGCATGTTCTCTACTGAAAGTATCACACCCACATCTTCAGCATATTTTTGACAATCTTTCAAGGTTTCTATACAGAATCCAACTGCTAAATTTCTAATTCTTTCTTCTTTTCTATGAACAACACCTGGATGAGTAGTAATTGCTACTGCACCAATATTAGCTGCTAAATCCAATGCTTCTTTTGTTTGCTTAGCTGTTTCGTTTCTTATGCCTTCATTCATACTAGCAGGGTTTAAATCAATGGTTGGACTATGTAACATTAATTCAATATTATATGAATCAAATACTTCAAGATCTATATGATTTTGTGAATTAAGAAGATTTCTTGGCCAGTAAGGACCTTCGCAAAGTAACTCTAAAAGATCGAATTTATCATTAGTAGCTATATCTAAAATTTCTTCTAAAGACTTCATAAAAAGTGATAATGATGAAAATCCCAGTTTCATTGTTTTGCCTCTTTTTAGGGTTAATTTGCCTCTATTAATTAGAATTAAATAAATAAGAATAAAAAATAATAAAAAGTAAAAATAATGTTTATTATATGTTTAATAATTAATAAGTTTATATTATAGAATTAATAAATAAAAATTAATTTAAGAAATTTTTTAAATCATATAATAAATTACACATTGATAACCACTTATTTTTAATAGCATTTAAAGCTACATTAGATGCACCGGCCTTTTTAGCTAGTTTATAGGATTGATTATAATGTGCTTCTAATTTTTTATAATTATTTTTATAAGCAGTAGTATTATCCTTTCCAGCAGCAGCCATTGTTTTCAGTTCACTGAATATTTTAGGATAATTATCTAAATATGCTTTTAATTTGATTTTATTTTTATCTGAAAGACCTAAATTATTTAATATCTTGTAGTGACTAGTTTTTCCCCCATTAACATATAAAGTAATAGTTTTTCCTTCAAAAGCTTTAATATGCTTATAAATACTTAAATATTCATACTTATTAATATTTTTTAAATCTCCAACTCCCAATTTTGCTTTTGAAAGACTCCAAGTTTTTTGAAGTTTTGACTCAACAACATCCATTTCTTTATCTAAGGCTAATTTATCCACTTCTGTAATTAAATTTTGAATATAGCTTAATGTAGTATTAGATTCGTTGAAAGATGTTTCATAAATTATTGTTTTAATTCCTGACTTTATCAACTGTTCAGTATAATATGATGAATTTGTTTGAAATTCAGGATAATAATAAGAAAATCCAGTGATATTTTTAATTATTTTATTTGCAATTATCTTTGATGAAGTGCTATTTTTTGGAGCAAACATGAAATTTGTTTTATCAGATCCATTAACATTTATCCCTCGATTAGAATGAATATCAATTACTAAATTATATTTATTTAGTTTAATGTTTGGAATAATGTATTCTTGAGCGAGTAATTGAGTATTCATTTTTTCAAAATCTTGATTACTATTATTAGCTAAAGTTATTTTATAAACATAATATGCATATTTTAAGTTTGAGTTAGCTAAAGACTCATAAAGAGCAGTTTGAAAATTATTTTCTGATGGATAAATTCTTATTATGTACGCTATTTTGATTTTTGAATCAATATTTCCATATGGGCCTACTAATTCCACATGTCCTAATTTATTTTTCCCTAATATTTTACTTGAAACTTTATTCCTATCATAATAAGGTAAATATTTATTTATAGGATTTGCTGATTTTATATTAATATTTACATAGTATGGGAGTTTAGTTTTTGTTTTACTTAATACAGATGCAAATAAATAAATATTTGATTGATATTGTAATTTATTACCTCCAGCAGTTACTAAATAATCAGGTGCTTTATTATATTTATCAATATTTTTGATTATTTTATTTGCATATATTGAATAATAATATGAATAAATTTTCCCTTTAACCCAAGTTCCTGAAGCTTTACTAGGATTTTTAATATTATATTTAACAGCTACATTAGACTTTATTTTACTATTTTTATAGCTAATAGTTTTTGACATTAAATAAAAAAATTCTGGCATTGAAAATTTATACTTATTAATAATTACTGTATCTGGTAACCTCTTATTTTTATCAACGTGAGCTTTAAGCTTTTTTGAAGCAGCTATAACACTACTTTGAGAAACTTTTGAAGGTTTTGTTGATGTTTTTATAGAAATATTGGAATTATCAACATTAGAATTTTCTTTTACAATGTCTTTATCATTTCCATTACTATAAGTTAAATTTTCAGTGGCAGAAACAATTCCTAAGCTTATAATTAAGGTTAATATAAATAATAATAAAGCAACTAGTACTCGAATTTCAACTGCTTTATGAAATATTCTCATTTAATATCACCATTTTTAAAATTATCTAAAAATAAAAAGAGTATTATTAATAATCTGTAAACTCAAAAAATCAATATTATTAATAAGCATATTTTTAATATTCATCATTATATGAAACTAAATCGCAAAATATGATGAAAATAAAATATTATATGAAACTAATTAAAAAACACGCTTGTATAAATAATTAATAAATAGATTTAATCTTTTATATAGTTTATATTTAATCCTTTATAAATATTATTATTTTTACTATTTATTTAAAAACCATATATAAAAATTTTAAATAAAGTTTAATTTCAAGAATAATTCTTAAAGCTCAAATATTGTTCTTAAAACTATTTTAAATCATTGAATCACGCCAAAATTGCTCTTTAATATTACTACTTAATGTTTTATACATATTCTATATACAATTAATAGTTTATATTGATATGATTATAGAATATTTACACAAACGTAGGAAAGTTTATATATAAAAGAATACCTATAAAGTAGATATATCATAAATTTGATATATATGATTCTGAATATATCAGTTTTATATACATTGGCTTTTTGTTAAGAAATGAATTGAAGATATTGCCAAAAATCTTAATAATAAGATAATATTATTTAGAGTTTTTTAGAGATTTTATTTAAGTGAATAAAAAAACGAAATATGGGGGAAATATAATCAATACAACTAATAATTACAGAGAATCAGGAATATATGATGATGAAATAGATAAAAATGATGATTATAAAGAGAATGATGAAAGATTTTTAGAAAAAAATGAAGATTTTCCAGTTTTGGGTGAGTTTGATAAAACATTGATATTAGGAGTTATGAAAGGTTTTTTAAAAATAATAGTTCTTTGGATTATAACAAAAGAAAGAATTCATGGATATGAAATAATAAAAAAAATGAAGGAAGGAAATACCACGAAAAAACTAAAATTTAAAGGACCTGGCCCTAATAAAATATATCCTATCCTTCATGAGTTAGAAAAAAAAGGATTAATAAAAGGAGATTGGGAATTTCAAGGAAAAAGAAAATTAAAATTCTATGAAGCTACAGAAAAAGGAGTTAATACCATTGAATTAATAAAGAAAAAGCCTCATAGAGATGTTCCACCAATATTGAAAGAATTTTGGAGAGATGTTATAGTTCCTCATAAAAATGCAGGAAAAGATTGTAAAAATCAAAAAGAATGTTAAAACATCCCAAAAAATCTTAAAAAGTAAAATAACATTTGAATAATTAAAATAACTAAAAAAGGATTTAAACTAAAAAGAGGTGAATAAATGAAATATGCAATAGAAACTGATTCACTTACAAAAAAATATGGTGATTTTCTTGCTGTTAATGATTTAAATATGAAAATAAAAAATAAAAGTATTTTTGGATTTTTAGGACCAAATGGAGCAGGTAAAACCACAACAATAAAAATGTTAACCTGTCTTATAAAACCAACAAGTGGAACTGCAACAGTTGGAGGTTACGATGTTACCAAAAATCCAAATGAAGTAAGAAAGAAAATAGGAATGGTTCCACAACTTGTTAGTCTGTATAAAGATTTAACAGCTAAAGAAAATGTAGAACTTTGTGCTGACTACTATGGACTCAATGAAGATGAAAAAGAAGAAAGAATCCCAGAACTCATGGAGCTAGTTGATATTAAGTATGCTGAAGATAAGCTAGTTAAACAAATGTCTGGAGGTCAAAAACAAAAAGTATCCGTAGTAGCAAGTTTAATTCATAGACCAGATGTCTTATTTTTAGATGAACCAACAATAGGTTTAGATCCTACTACTAAAATGGTTTTATGGGATTTAATAGCTGAATTAAATGATCATGGGCATACTATAATCTTATGTTCTCATGATATGTATGAAGTAGAAATGTTATGTGAAAATGTTGGTATTATGAATTTAGGAGAATTAGCTGCATATGATACTCCTCAAGGATTAAAAGATAATTTAATGCATAAAAACGAGTTAGAAGTTCTTAAAAAAATGGAAAGCTTGTCCAGTATAGGGGAATTCACTGAAAAAGAATCAAAAGAATTAAAATCAATTGAAGAATCATTAAAACATAAAAATATTCCTACAGCTCTTTTTGACAAAGATCCAGACAATCACAGCCCAGAATATCTTGCAGAAATACAGAAACATTCCAAAGAAATTAGTATAATGATTAAAAATATGAATGATAAAATTTTAGAAGATATCAAAAAATTAGATGTTGTTTATCATGTTACTTCTAATCAAACTAGTGATGGTACTAGATTAACAATATCTGTTGACAGATTTGCTGAAAATAGTGTTAGTAATGTTATTGCAATCATTATTAAGAACGAAGGTAATATAAAATCAATTAATACTAGAGATCCATCTTTGGAAGATGTTTTTGTAGATGTTACTAGTAAAAAAGCTGTTGATAAAACTAATATAAATATAATTGATGAATAAATACACTGATAGATAAAAATATCAAATAAAGATAATAACTACAGACAATCAAAAATAATAATTATAAAAAGAGTTGAGAGTATATGGAAGGAAAAAAATTTATGTGGATGCTTAAAAAGGATCTTTTATCCCTTTGGAGACATAAACCACGATTAGTATCAATGTTTCTTTTCCCAATAATAATGATAGTATTGTTTGGCTATGGTATGGGAGGAACTATCGAAAATGTTCCTATAGCTATTGTAGATCAAAGTCATGGCGAAATGGCGGACCAAACACTTATGGCAGTTAAAAATATGTCTCTTTTTGAAGTAAAAAATATTACTTCAAATGTGAATCTAGCAAAGGAGATGGTAAATAACGGAGAGGTGAAGGCAGCTATAATACTGCCACCAAATTATGATGATATTAGGACGGATCAAAGTAAAATGGTAGTACTTTATCTAGATTCATCAGATCAAATAGCTTCTCAAGCCATAGTTCCAGCTACACAAGGATTGTTTAGTCAATTGAGTGCACAGATAGGTGCTGAGAAATTAGCTAGTTTAGAAGTTCAAAATACTGCAATGAATCCTCAAAGTAGTTCTTCAAATGGTAGTGGAGTAGCAAATACAACAGATAATTCAACAGCAGACAATTCAGCAGCAGATAGCTCAGGAGCAGATAGTTCAATTTCATCAAATGTTAATGGAATAGTAAATTCTATAAACTTACAAATAAACAGAATATATGGCGATATTGCATATATTGACTTTTTAGTTCCAGCAGTTTTAGCTATGACTGTTATGATGTCATGTATGATGGGTATGGGTCAATCTATTGCAGGTGAAAGAGAAACAGGAGAATTAGCAAGATTATTCATGACTCCTACAAGCATCACAACTGTTGTAGGTGGAAAAATATTTTCAAAACTAATAATAGAAATTGCTAAAGCTCTAATACTGCTGGCAGCGGCGATTCTACTTTTTGGTATAACGATAAACGGAAATATTTTCTTAGCTATAGGAGTGCTTATACTTGGAGCATTAACATTTGTTGGATTTGGAATAATGATTTCTGCAACTACACAAACACAAGAAGATTATACACAGATTGTAATGCCTTTCACTATGCCAATGATGTTCGTATCAGGTGTATTCTATCCAATAGAAACTATGCCATGGATTTTCCAAAAAATAGCTTATTTATTCCCATTAACTTATTTAAATGATGCTATGAGGGGAGTAATGATTAAAGGGGCAGGAATAGGAGATATATGGATTGACCTCTTAGTCCTTCTAGGATTTTTAGTATTTTTCTTTGTTGCAGGAGTTATAAGATTCGACAGAGATGTATAATAGAGGTTAAAAAATATAATAATAAAAATACTGATTTAAATGTTGATCTAAATATTAATTTAATTGATTTAACTATTTATTTAATTATTACTAATTTAATTATTAGTAATTTAATTATTAGTAATTTAATTATTACTTGGTGATTTAATGTCAAAATCGATGACAAATAATTTTAAAAAAATTTTAATAGGAATGGCTATTCTTGCTATTTTTATAAATCCTATTGCAGGAGCTAATAATAATTGGACAATGTTTCAAGAAAACATTGAACATACTGGTTTTATAGAAGAAGCAGGTGATTTTGTTTCAAATTTATGGATACATGGTATGAATAATCCTATTCTATCCTCTCCAGCTATACAAGACAAAATAATATACCTGGCATCTGAAAATGGATTACTTGAAGCTATAAATATGGAAAATGGTGATATAAACTGGAAATATCAATTAAATGGAAGTGTTCAAGCATCTCCAGTTGTTAAAGGAGATAATTTGTTTATAGGTACAAATGTAGATAATAATAAAGGATATATGTATAGTTATAACATTGAAAATAAAAAATTATCTTGGAAATTTGAAATTTCAAAACCAATTGAATCTACTGCAACATTAACCAATGATACTATTTATTTTGGAGCAGATAATGGTAAAATTTATGCTTTAAATACAAAAGATGGGTCTAAGCTATGGGAAAAAGAAATTGGAGGAAAGGTAAAATCTTCACCAACATATGTCGATGGAACAGTTTATGTTGGTTCTACAAATGGAGTAGTTTTCGCACTAAATGGAAATGATGGAAGCCCAATATGGAACTACACTGTTGGAGATCAAGTAGTAGCTTCACCTAGCTATGGAGACGGTAAACTATATATAGGTTCACTTGATGGAACCATATATAGTTTAAATGGATCAGATGGAAGCCTTGCTTGGAAATATGACTTGGGAAATAAAGTCAATTCATCTGCATCATTAGACTTAAGAAACAATAATTTGTATATTGGTTCAGATAGTGATAATTTAACATGTTTAGATACTAGAGATGGTACTTTTAAATGGGCATATAAAACAGGAGGATATGTTAGAACTACACCTGCTATATACGAAGATAAAGTTGTTTTTGGATCAAATGATGGAACTCAATATATCTTGAATAAATATACTGGAAATCCAGAATTAACATATAATCCTGGAACTTATCTATTTAATTCCCCAATAACTTCCTCTTCAGTAGTATACGGAGATGTGATATTTTTTGCAGGTAATGATGGGTATTTATATTCATTAGATGGAGATAAATTAAATACACCAATTTCTGTATTTGTATACTATGCTATAATTGTTATAATAGTTGTTTTAGCTGTAATAATAGGTTTAATAACTTTTATAAAAAGAAGAAGAAAATAAAAAATTAAAAATAAAAATTAAACTTTATAATTATTAACTTTATTTTTATTTTAAAATTTAATTTTAATCTAAAATAATTTTAATTTTTAGTTTAATTTTTAATTTAATTTTTAATTTAATAATTTTGAATTTAATTTTATTTTTATAATAGTTAGTTTTAGTTTATTTTCATTATTTTATATTGTATAATTTTATGTTGTTATAATTTTATATTATATTAATTTATATTGTATAATCTCATATTATATAGTATAATTTTATATTATAATATTATTTTAAACTATTAATTTATCTTTAATTATAATAAATATAAGGAGAATTAACATGAAGTATCGGAAAATAGAAAAAAATAAAGACAAATTATCTGTTTTAGGATATGGATGTATGAGATTTCCAAAAAAAAATCGAGTAATTGATTATGAAAAAACAGAAAAACAGATCATCACAGCTATTGAAAAAGGCGTTAATTATTTCGATACTGCATATTTATATCCAAAAAGTGAAGAAACTCTTGGAAAAGTTTTAAAATCAAATAATTGTAGAGAAAAAGTTAAAATTGCAACAAAAATGCCTGTTCAAGCTATCAAAACTAGAGAAAAAATGGATGAAATTTTGGAAAATCAGCTGAAAAGGCTAAAAACTGATTATATAGACTACTACTTAATACATAATCTTATAAAATTTGAAGAATGGGAAAATCTTAAAAATCTTGGAATTTTAGATTTTATAAACTCTGAAAAAAAGAAAGGAAGACTAATAAACTTTGGTTTTTCATTTCATGGCAACTTACATGAATTTAAAAAAATAATCGATGATTATAACTGGGAAGTCTGTATGATACAATATAATTATATAGATGAACATTATCAGGCAGGAACTGAAGGATTAGATTATGCTGTATCAAAAAATATTGGAGTAATTGCAATGGAACCTCTAAGAGGAGGAATGTTAGTTGAAAAATTACCAAAAAAAGCAAAAAAAATTATTGAAAATTTCAATGTTAAAAGGTCTCCGGGGGAATGGGGATTAAGATGGGTTTGGGATAGTCCAGATATTAAGGTAGTTTTATCTGGAATGAATGATGATAAAATCATTGAAGAAAATATAAATGCTGCATCAGAATCTAGTCCAAATTCACTTAGTTTAGAAGAAAAACAAATGTTAGAAAAAGTTAAGGAAGAGTTTAAAAGTAAAATAAAGGTTGAATGTACTAACTGTGCCTATTGTATGCCATGTCCCCAAGGAGTTGATATACCTACTTGTTTTTCATCTTACAACGATAAATCAATTTTTGGAGGATTTAAACCACAAGTAATGTATGTAAATGCTACTGAAGATAAATCAGCAGCATATAAATGTACTCAATGTGGAGTCTGTGAGAAAAAATGCCCTCAAGAAATTCCTATTATTGAAGAGTTAAAAAATGTTAGTAAATCTATGGATAAATGGTATTATCGATTATTAGGAAAAATAGTCAAATTAATAATATATAGATAACCAATACATAGCTAATAATGTAAATAGCCAATAAATAACTAATATATAATTAATAATAATCAATAATAGAAAATATACACCAATTAAATATACAACCAATAAGCATTGAAAATATTGAACCAAATTAAATATGATATTTTAAATAATAACATTAAATAATTATTTAATATTAAATAATCATTTAATGATTACATATTCGATACATAATCTCTAAAATTTCAACAATATAGATTTGTTAAATGAATACTCCTTTTTAATACAAATATTCCTTATTTTAATACTAAATATTAACATTATTATTAATTAGAAAATAGTTAAAAAATATTAGAATAAAAAATTAGAATAAAAAAGTTAGAATAAGCAATACAATATAAAAATAAGATAAAAAAAGCTAAAGCCTTAATTATCTTTTTTAAGATGTATCTCTATAGTAGAAACATTGGTTGAAACACCATCGTTTCCAACAATTTCTTCAGTACAAATATCTATACTTTCAACATCCATGTCTGGTATAAAACGGTTTCTGACTATTTCAGCCACATCAACCGCTCTGCTAATAGCCCTTCCTCTTGCTTTCAAAACAACTTCGGATACGCCACTGTTCATCTGAGTTACTACTGCTAGTACATAATTCATTACTGGTTTATTTCCAATGTATACAATATTTTCTTCTGGCATATTAATGACCTCCGACACTATGTAATAATATATTATTTAACCATATTATATAATTTATGTTTTTAATATCTTTTAAAAACATTTTAAAAAAATACACTAAATTTTTATTATTAAATTCACTTAAAAAAAAATTATTATTATAAAAATTTTAAAAGAAAAATATCAAAATAATTTTTAAAAATGTAATACTAAAAAATTAAAACTAGAAATTAAGAGTAAATCTAATAAAAATAAAAAAATAATACTAAAAATAACAAGAAATGATACTAAGAAATAATAATAAAAAATGAAAAATAAGGAAATAAAATAAAAAGTTAAAAATAGAAAAAATAATAAAAATAATAAAAATTCATTTATACTGTTATTTGGCCTCTTTTATCATTAAAATTTTGTTAATTGAATTTAAAACTGCATCAACACTAGCCATAATAACATCTTCACGAGTAGCTCGTCCAGTAGCCTTATTATTTTCTTCATCAGAAGTAATGACAAAAACTTCAGCTAAAGCATCAGTTCCACCAGTAATAGCTTCTATATGATATTCTTCAAGCTGTATATTAGTAGTTCCTTTAACAAGAGTTTGAATAGCATTTAATGCTGCATCAACCGGACCAACACCAATGGAAGAAGTTTCTTTTTCTTTACCATTAATCATTAACTTAACAGTTGCAGTTGGTGAAACTGTTTTTCCAGAACCAGAATTAACAGATAAACCTATCAATTTAACAGCTTCTTCTTTAGCTTTTCCAAGAACTGTTACAGCAATAGCTTTCAAATCAGCATCAGTTATAGATTTACCTTTATCACCAAGTCCTTTTACTTGATCATAAACAGTACAAAATTGTTCTTCATCCATTTTAATATCATATTCTGCTAATTTCGCTTTAAGTGCATTTGCACCAGTATGTTTACCTAAAGCTATTTTTCTAGTGTGACCAACAAGTTCAGGAGCAATAGGTTCATAAGTAGCTGCATTTTCTAAAACACCATGAACATGAATACCAGATTCATGAGCAAAAGCATTTTCACCAACAATAGGCTTATTAGGAGGCATTTTTATACCCGTAACTCTTGAAACAAAATCAGACAAGTTGTATAATTGCGTAGTGTCAATATCTAAATCAAGACCATAAGCAACTTTTAATGTAACAACAAGCTCTTCTAAAGAAGCATTGCCTCCTCGCTCCCCAATTCCATTTACAGTTACATGAGCTTGTTCTGCTCCAGATTCAATAGCAACAAGAGAATTAGCAACAGCTAAACCAAAATCATTATGAAAATGAACACTTATTGGTAATGACAACTCATTTTTAAGATTAGAAATTAATTTTCTAGAAGTAGTTGGAACTAAAACACCAACAGTATCGGGAACATTGATTAAATCTGCACCTGCATCTTCCACAGCTTTATAAACATCGATAAGATAATCAAGTTCGGTTCTAGTTGAATCTTCAGCAGAAAATTCTACAGTTATACCATGATCTTTAGCATATTCAATAGCAGAAGAAGCTTTATCTACAATCTCTTCTTTTGACATTTTAAGTTTAAAATCTCTATGAAGAGGAGAAGTTCCAATAAAAGTGTGCATATAGCTTAAATCACAATCCAACAAAGCATCAATATCATTTTTCAATACTCTAGCTAAACCACAAATATTTGCATTTAAACCCAAATCATTTATTAATTTAGCCGATTTCCGCTCTCCTTCAGAAACAGCTGGAAATCCATATTCGATAGTATTTATCCCAAGATTGTCTAACTTCTGAGCTATTTGTATTTTTTCATCAGTAGTCAGAGCTATTCCTGGAGCTTGTTCTCCATCCCTAAGAGTTGTATCAAAAATTTTAACCTTTTTTGAAAGGGTAATATCACTCTTTGGAATTTTTAAATCGTTTATTTCCACTTTGATTCCTCTATTTGATTCCTCTATATTGAATATTCTTCTAGCTATATTTAATATCACGAATAATTGATAAAAAATATAACATTATAAAATCTGTTTTTAATAGTATAAAAATTTTAAGAAGATAAATATATATAAAAAAAAAATTTAAATTAAAATATTTAAATTAAAAATAATATAAATTAAGTTAATATATCCAATACTAAATCTAAGTTCCAATAGCTAAGCTTAAAAAATTTCTAACTCCTGGAGCTAGTCCTAGTATAAAAATAGCTAATTTCAAAGTTCCAGATAAAATCTCATCATCAACATATTTATCAATGATATATAAAGAGATACATATAACAATTATTTTTAGTGGAAACATAGTAATTGCTGTTCCAGATAGATTATATATTGAACCAGGAATGAGATGTTGTTCAAAATAGCCATAATAATCTACAGCAATGAAAGTAGAAGATGCATCAAACAAATGAGCAGATATAATTGATAGATTTATTTTACCATCATAAGAACTTAAAGTAAAAAGATCCCAAAATTTACCAACAATTATAAAAATAACAGTCATCACTATCCAAGATAAGATAACTTGACTAAAAGCTATTAAATTAATACTTTGAATATTAATTAAATTGATAATAGCTAAAATTAATCCAATGAAAAATAATGTATATTTAAAATCAATATCAGTCTTTTTCTGAATAATTATTCCTAAAAAAATAGATAGCACTACAATACCAGCTACAATAAAGTAAATTCCTGGAGTTATTAAAAACCAATTGTAAGGATATATTCCATTATCAACTAAAGCTCTTACACTAGATCCCAGGAAAATAAAAGGCATTAATGGGATTATAAGATCAGTAGGGTTGATTTTATAATGTTTAAAAATTTTAATAATCATGAAAAGAGCAATAACAAGAATTATCCCATAAACAATTGTGTTAAATATGGTATATCCTGAAAAAAAATAAATTGATAAAAAACTGATAAATGAGGATTCAATAGACATTTTATCATCCATATGTATATAAATAACTATTATATTAAATAATTATTATTTTAAATAAAGCTAAAAAGAAATATAACTAATAAATTCTCCTTATTTTTTTATTAAATACTTCTTTAGCAATTAAATAATTAGAAGTCCTTTTACCTCTAGCAATAGTATTATTTGGCTTAATAGAATCAATAACATCATCAACATTAGGTTCACTATCAATATCAATAATTTCAGTATAACAATTGCCAACTGATTCAATAAAATGAGAATCACTAGAACCAATCTTAGCTAAATTATACTTATTAGCAACTTTATTAGACCTATGATTAGAATACCCAATGATATATCTAGCATTTAAAACTTCAACACCCTCTACTAAACCATTATTAAGTTTATAATCCCCCATTAAACTTTTAAAAGTTTTTTCATTTTTAAAAAAAAGACCACTCCTATAAGAAGAAAATGGATGAGGTATAATAGCTATTCCACCTTCATCATGGATTTTTTCCACAGTTTCCTCAGGAGAAAGACCTTTTTCAATCACAGTATCCACTCCAAAACCAAGAACATGGCCTTCAGAAGAGGTAATTTCAATAGAAGGTACAACAAGAATATCATCAAAATTTTTCGATATTTCAGAAGCTATTTTAGAACCTTTAATAGTATCATGATCACTTATAGCTATAATATCTAACTTTATCTTTCTAGCTTGATCTATAATGCTTTTAGGACTAGATCTGGCATCTCCAGAATAACAACTATGAATATGAGGATCTAATTTCATTCTATCAAAAAAAAATAATATATTATTTTATTTTAGTTTTTAATATTATTTGTAATAATATTAATTTTTTAAATATTCAACAGCTTTAATCAAACCAACAGGACCTGTCATCATAACATCTCCGCCTGGAGAAGCATTATAATAAGCTAAATTTGTTTTTTCAATAATTTTTCGCTTAGGTCCAGTGACAATCACCTTTTCAAGGGTTGAAATAGGATTAACTACATGTGCACCATGACCATGATCATCATGAACTTCTTTATGAGTTATAGTTCCATCAACAAGTCTTTGGACAAGTTTTTCTATTTTTTCTGGAGATAAACTAGAAGTATGATGCTCAAAAACACCTTGAATTTTTCCATCTTCAATAGAAGCAGCCATCGTATGACCATTACCAATATCCATAACAACAAAACTGTTTAAATGAGAAATTTCAGGATCAAAACAAGCCCCACAAATAGAAGCAAATTTAGAATCCATAATAATTGGATTTAAACCAAAAAGAGATTCTTCAATAGCTTTCATTCGAGAAAAATAATCAGGAACATTACCATCAAAAGCAAATTCTTCAACATGCATAGGATAACTTAACTTTTCTTTAATTTTTTCAAATCTAAAATCTCTATCACCCATTTTCTCACTAAAACCATGATCTTGAGCAGCGACTGCAATTTTATCAAATTTGAAGTTTATATCATATTCTGAAATTGTTGAAGTTATTTGTTCAATATTAACATCTATTAAGTTTATTTTATAATAATTTGAATATTTTGAATCTTTTAAAAAGCTGCCATTATCAACAATTTCAACTCCCAAATCCTCAACTACTTTTAAATCATCTTTTATAGTTCTAGCAGGCTGTTTTTCCATGACTATTTTATAGCCATTTTCTATATGAGCGATAATAGCACTTTTAATTTTTCCTCCACCCATTATAGTTCCATCAAAGTAAATATTGTTTCCTTTAGCTGTTTGTTCCTTAATTTTTTCAACAATTATTACAGGTGGAGAAGGTAAAACTAATTTTATAGAATTTTCAAGTTCTTTTTCATCATCATAAAATAATATATCTTGAGTTCCTGCACCAATGTCAATTGCTAAAATTTTCATAAAAATAATTGTATTTAAAAATATTTAAAACTATTCAATTATAAAAATTTAAAATTATTCCATATTATTCAATGAAGAAATATTAAAAAGTATCTAAAATAAAAGTATTTAAAATATTTTTATTAAAAATATTTTAAAAATTTAATATATTAAATATTTCATGTAGAATTCAAAATATAATATTTAAAATTAATCATAAAATGGTTATGAAATTAAAATTACTATGAATTATAAAATGTGTATAAATATTAAAACAAATATACATATTAAACTTAAGTTAAATATGAAGTAAACCAATAATAAACTAAATAGTAATCAAAATTAAAAATAATAATATAATTTATACTTGTGTTATATTTTATATCTAAATTTTATACATTATATCTTAAATTTCATATTTTATACTTATACCTTATATTTATACCTTGGTGATGTAATGAGTAATAGGCTAGCAAGAGGAAGCATTTTAATATTAATAGGTAATATAATATTTCGTATTGGAGGATTCGTATATCGATTTTTAATGGGACAGCTTCTAGGACCCTCTTCTTATGGAATATTAAGTTATACACTACAATTTCAAGGTATTCTTCAAGTATTATCTGCAGGAGGGTTACCTCCAGCTATAGCTAAGTATGTGGCAGAATATACTGCTATTGATGAAAGAGCCCTTGCAAGACAAACGATATACACCTCACTAAAAATAATGCTCTTTCTTGGAATTGTATTTGGTTTTTTAATGGTTTTTTTTATTGCCCCCTATTTAACAGCTTTAAATCCAAAAATGCCTGGACTTTTATATCCATTACAAGCAGTAGGTTTCATAGTTCCATTTAGTGTCATTGTAGGAGCATTCAGAGGTGCTTTCCAAGGTGTTATCAAAATGGAATATATTTTAGCTACCCGAGCTACAGAACAAATTTCTATGATAGTTTTTGCTACATTATTAGTTTTATTAGGATATTCTGCATTTGGAGCAGTAATGGGTTCTGTAATAGGCTTTGCAGCTTCAGCAATACTATCTGTTATTATATTCCAAAGGTATATGTGGAAATATGTCCCTAAACCAGAAGTAGAATATAAATTTTCAATCTATGAAGAATTAAAGTTAGCTAAAAAGATGATATTCTTTGCTGTCCCAGTGACTATAACTGCATTAGCTGAAATGCTTATTTTTGCAATATCTACTTTTGTTATAGCTAAATTATTAGGAGATACATTTACAGGGTATTTTGGTGCTGCCGATCCGATTTCTAGATTCCCTTTAATAATTTCAACTTCACTTGCAACAACAATATTACCTGCAGTTTCAGCTGCATTCAGTACAAAAAATCAAAATTTACTTAGTAAATATGTTTCACAATCATATAAATACTCAATGTTAGTTGTTATTCCTATGTGTATTGGAATATCTTTATTTTCAACTCCAATACTTCAAATCACATTTCCAAGATTTTTAGATGCAGCTCCTGCATTAAGTATACTTGTTATAGGAATGACATTTTATTCACTGTTTGCAATTTCTTCAAGTATTGTTCAAGGTATTGGAAATCCAAGAATTCCAATGTATGTCTTAGTAACAGGGGCAATTGCAACATTTATTCTTAATTGGGTAATGGTTCCAATTTATGGAATTGTTGGTGGAGCTATTGCAACTACAATAGCATGTTTTTTAATTATGATCCCTATATTAAAAATGAGTTTTAGTTTAACAAATACAAAAGCTCCTATTTCCTTTATTGGAAAAGTTATTATATCATCATTATTAATGGGTTTAATTATTTTAATTATTCCAAATACAGTACTTGGATTAATATTAGGAATAATAGTTTGTCCAATAATTTATTTGGTATTCCTAATACTTCTAAAATCATTTTCTGAAGAAGATATAAATGCTATTCGTAGATTTTCTCATAAATTTGGACCATTATCTAATATAATTAATAAAATTTTAAAAATAATTGAGAGATTCATATAATTATCAAAAAGATAAATAATAAAATGAAAAAAGATAAATAATGAGATAAAATAATAGAAAGGTAAATAAAAAATGAAATAAATGAAATATTATATTCATTATTAATATTCTCTTATTAAATTTATATAATATTTCTTAATATTGTTTATATAATATTTTTTTATAATATTATTGTTTATAATAATTTAAAAATTCAACAAATCGTTTTAAAGTTTTATTTAAAGTTTTAAAGCCATATTCATCTTTTTTTACACCTTCTAGTGTATCTTGTGACCATAAAGTAGCTCCAAGATTAGCTCCAAAAGGACCTCCACTTACAGGAATTATTCCACTTAAAATATAATAAGTGTTAATCTGTTGAATAGCTAATTCTTGCCCTCCAGCCCTGTCACCTCCAACAGCAATTGACATACCTATTTTACCTTTAAGTAAATTAATATCTTCAGCACCAAGAGCTCGGCATCTATCCATTACAGCTTTAATTTGTGATGAAATTGATCCATTATACATTGGACTTGCAAGTATAATTCCATCTGCTTTTCTAAGCAAATCATAAACATCAAACATGTCATCCTTCATTACACATTCTTTCTTTTTTAAACAATAATCACAGTGTCGACAAGGATTTATTTCTTTGCCCCGTACAGTGAACATTTCAGTTTCAAAGCCTTGTTTTTTTAAATCCTCTAAAGATTTATCAAGAACATACTCAGTAGCTTTTTTTCTTGGACTTCCACAAATTCCTACAATAAACATGAATAAAGCCTCCCAAACTTAACCCAAATTTAAATTTTGAGTTAAAAGTTTTATCCTAAATATTAAAATATATTGTATTATTTAAGCTATTTCACCTTTAAATTATCTCTTAAATTAAACCACTAAAATAACATTGTATTATTATTTAATACTCTAATTGGGATAATTAATTGATATTATTATTATTAATTTCATTATAAATATAATTGTTCATAAATTAACAAAAATATCTTAACAATATGAATTAATTATGTATAATAATAAAATAATTAAGATTAAAAATGAGATAAATAATAATATAGAAATAATGATATAAGAAATAGAGATGAAAAATAATAATATAAAAATAATAATATAAAAATAATAAAATGAAAAATAATGAGACTAAAAATAATAAAAAGATAAATAAACGATAATAATAAAATAAATAATATAATAATATATAATTATATAAAAATAATTATATTAAAAATATATAATATATTTATTTAGTAGAATTTATATTGAGGATTCTTATGGAATTTATAAGAGCTATCGTTAAAAAATATTCTAGAGAATATAACAGAACTCTAAAAAATGGTAAAAAAAAGAAATACCAAACAGAACAAGTTCAAATAACAGTGCCCAAAGAAGATAATATATTTGAGAATGATGAAATTGTACTCATTATTCCATCAAAATATATGAATGAAATTGAAAGAAGTTCTGATGAAATAAACAAGTGGAAACTAAAAAATAATAAATTAAACGAAGATAACGATAGTTTAAAATCTACAATAGAAAAAAATAATGATACAATCTATAATATTAAAACTAATATAGAAAAATTAAATGTGGAAAATAGTTCTCTTAAGAAAAAACTCAAAAAATATGAAGCAAAAACTAATAATCAAGAACAAGAAAATTGTATATTTTCAGGAAAACCTGCTAATTTAGATAAAATAAAAATTTTAGACAAAAATAAAGATTTAAATAGATTAAATCAGGAAAACAAAGATTTAAAAAAAGATAAAGAGAATTTAAAGGAAAAAATAGAATTTTTAGACTCATATATAAAAGATTTAAAGTATAGTATAAAAACACTCCAATATTCGCAAAAAAAAGAAGTATCGATACTTAAAGAAGAATATGATAAGTTAAAACAAGAATGTGAAAATTTAAAACAGGAATCTAAAAACAAAGAACTTGCCCTTAAAAAAGCAAAACAATCTGCAACTTATCATGAAAATATTTCTAAAAAGCTAAAAGAATTTATCTTAAAATCGTACTAAATTAATAAACATTTAAAACATTTAAAAATCATTGAAAATAGTTAAAAATTAATAAAATATTTAAATTTAAATATTTAAAAATAATAAAATGTTTAAAGCTAATAAAATATTTAAAAAGAATAAAACTAATTAATAATGGACATTAAACTGCTTTTTCTCCTTTTTCACCAGTTCTTATTCTTATAACCTCTTCAATATTAGAAATAAATATTTTTCCATCTCCAATTTCCCCTGTTCGACCACTTTTAATAATAGCATCTACAACCTCCTCAACTTGATTATCATTAACAACTATCTCTAATTTTGTTTTTGGAAGAAATTCTATACAGTAATTATGACCTCTATAATACTCTCTTAGCCCTTTTTGTCTTCCTTTTCCTTTAACTTCAGATAAATTCATTCCTTGACAACCAACTTCGACAAGTGCATTTTTAACATCTTCTAATTTTTCCTGACGAATAATAGCTACAATTTTTTTCATTTTAGAAACCTCTAATAATATTGATAAACTTATATATTAATATAAACCATATTTTAAATAAAAAATACTAAACAAAATTATATTATATCTCATTATTCATATAATTTAATAATTTTTTATTTTAATTAATTTTTTGATTGTTATTAATATATAGTATACTATAAATTATATTATATTCTAAATTTTTGTAAAATGATAAAGTTTTATAATCTATAACCAGATTCTTCATGTACATGAGTATCCAAACCTTCTATTTCTTCTTTTTCAGATACTCTAAGGCCAATTGTCCAATCAATGAATTTACCTATTATCAATGTTATTACAAATGCATAAGCCATTGTAGAAACTGTAGCAATTAATTGAATTAAAAGTTGATTAGCATTACCTTCTATTAATCCTGAAACACCTCCAACAGCAACTACTGCAAAAATTCCTGTGGCTATAGTTCCCCAAATACCCGATACTCCATGTATTCCAAAAACATCTAGAGCATCATCATAGTCAAATTTTGGTTTAATATAACTAATAGCTATATATGATAAGATTGCTGCAAAAAATCCAATTACAACTGCACCATCAGCATTTACAAATCCCGCGGCAGGAGTCATAGCAACAAGAGCAGAAATAGCCCCAGAAATAGCTCCAAGTACAGTTGGTTTTCCTTCTCTCCAAATATCAATACAAACCCATGTTAAAAGACCTACTGCAGCTCCTAAGTTACTAACTAATAAAGCTGATGCAGCAAGACCTCCTGCAGTTAAAGCAGAACCTCCATTAAAACCTAGCCATCCAAACCATAGAAATCCTGCACCCAATACAGTGTATCCCAAATTATGTGGTAATAGAGATCTGTCTTTTCTTCTTCCAATTATAAGAGCTAATGCTAATGCAGAAAGACCAGAACATATTTCAACGACTGTTCCTCCAGCAAAATCAATAACGCCCATGTTCATTAGCCATCCACCACCCCAAACCCAGTGAGTGATAGGAATGTAAACACCAATTGTCCAAAGCACTACAAAAACAACCCATGCTGAAAATTTCATTCTTCCAACAATAGCTCCAGAAATAAGAGCTGCTGTCAACCCTGCAAAGGTTAGTTGAAAAGCTATATAAACATATGTAGGTATTGTGCCTGTTATTGAATTTATTCCAACATCATGTAACATTATACTTGTAGGATATCCAATAAAACCTGAAATAGAATTTCCAAACCCAAGTTCATAACCAAAAGCTATCCAAATTATCGTTACTATTGAAAAAGCAATTAAAGTTAAAAACATAGTATTTAAAACATTTTTCTTTTTAGCTAAGCCACCATAAAAAAAAGCAATCCCTGGGATACTCATTAAAAGTACTAAGATAGTAGAAATAAGAACCCATGAAGTATCCCCTGCATTTAGTATTCCTTCCATAAAAAACCTCTTATATAAATTTAATTTATTAATAAACAAATATTCCAATTCAAATCCTAAATAAAAGAAAATAGAACATTAAAATAATACAAATTATTTTATGAATATAAGGAAAACGGAAACCTTATACCTACAGCTATATTAATTTTAAGATATATAAAACTTATTATAATTCACCAATATGTAAAATAATTAGAAATTAAGCAATTTCTTATGATTTTCACAATAATATATAAAATACATAGAAAAAAGAATGAAACATTAATCAATATAACAAGAAAAATCAAATTTACTATAAATAAATTAAAAAATATAATGAATTAATTAAATAAAAAAATTAAGTATAAAAATAGTAAAAAGTAGTAAAAATAGAAATAAAAGAAAATTAAAAGGAAAATAAAAAGAATAATAAAAAGAATAATAAAAAGAAAAATAAAGAGATTATATTAAATATAATATCTTTTTAGCTAATCAATTTACTCAATTATCAGAAGATAACTGATTAGAAAGAAATTTATCATATCCTACAAGATCAAGCAAACCATGTCCAGATAAATTAAAGACAATCGTTTTTTCTTCTCCAGTTTCTTTACATTTTTTAGCTTCATCAATAGCAACTTTAATAGCATGAGTAGATTCTGGTGCAGGTACAATACCTTCAGATTTAGCAAATAAAATACCTGCCTTGAAAACTTCTTTCTGAGTAGCAGATTTAGCATCAATAATCCCTTCTTTTTTAAGTAAAGAAACTTGAGGAGACATACCATGATATCTAAGTCCACCTGCATGTACAGAAGGAGCTACAAAATCATGCCCTAATGTGAACATTTTAATAAGAGGAGTTAAACCAGTAGTATCTCCAAAATCAAAATCATATTTACCTTCAGTCAAAGTAGGGCAGGAACTAGGCTCAACACCTATAAACTCACAATCACTATTACCATCAATTTTATCTTTAATAAAAGGGAATGTAAATCCTGCAAAATTACTTCCCCCACCAACACATCCAATCATTACATCAGGTTCTTCTTCAGCAATCTCTAATTGTGTTTTAACTTCTTGGCCAATGATTGTTTGATGTAACATTACATGATTTAAAGCACTACCAATTGAGTAATATGCATGTTCATTATCTAACGCATCTTCAATAGCTTCAGAAATAGCTATTCCAAGAGATCCTGGATGATCTGGATTTTCAGCTAAAGTTTTTCTTCCAGCTTCTGTATATTTACTTGGAGAAGCATGAACTTCCCCTCCATAGATGCCCATTATGACTTTTCTGAAAGGCTTTTGATCAAAAGATACTTTAACCATATAAACAGTGCAATCCAAATCAACTTGAGAACAAGCAAGTGAAAGAGCAGTACCCCATTGTCCAGCACCTGTTTCTGTTGTCAACCTTTCAATTCCATCTTTTTTTGCATAATATGCTTGTGGAATTGCACTATTTAGCTTATGGCTGCCAGTTGGAGAAGAATCTTCTCTTTTAAAATATATTTTTGCAGGAGTGTTTAACTTATCTTCTAGACCTTTAGCTCTAAATAAAGGGCTTGGCCTACCCATTCTCATATATAATTCCCTTACTTCATTTGGGATATTAATATATCTTTCTGTTGAAAATTCTTGTTCAAGAACTCCTTTTGAAAAAATCTTAGGGAGATATTCAATCTGATTTTTACCCTCACTATTTTTTGGAGGAGGAATTTCAGAAGGAAGATCTGCATTAATATTATACCATTTTTTTGGTACTTCATCGGAAGATAATTCTATTTTATACATAATTCACCTTTTTCTATTGTTTAAATTATATTTATATGGATTTTTCATGAATAATATCATCTACATAAATATTTACATAAATAATATTATTTGTAAATTTTATCAAAATATTCATAATTATAATTTCTTTTATAACTTCTTGTTACAATTTCTTATTAATATTTCTTGTACAATTTATCATTATATTAAAAATTATCCAAAGTACTATTTAAACCTTTGTTGTACATTATTGTACATTATAATATTTTGTTTAATATAATATTATATTCAATTATAATATTTTATTTATTTATAATACTTCATTACATATAATCTTCATCAATATAAACTCTATGTAATTTTATAATTTTTATTAAATAAGAATAATAATAAAAATAATAAAAAGAATACTAAAGATAATAATTAGAATAATAATAAAAATAACAGTAAAAATAATACTAAAAACAATAAAGGAGATAATAATAGAAATAATAAAAATAGTAATAATACATAGAAATATAATATAGAAGAATATAATAAAAAGAGATGTAATATAATTAATAATTGAAAGGTATTTATAAAATACAAAGATATTGATAAATATTAAAGATATTGACAAATATCAAGATATTTAACAAAGATTAAATATATATAAACAATATATATTAAATATTTAAAAATAAACTAGGTTAGAGAGGATTTAAATGACAGAAGTCAAAGCGGGTGTAGAATATAAAATAAATGTTGGGGATAAAAATTTTCTCCTTAATGAAAAAAAGTTTAATCTCCTTAACAATATAAACATAACAGGTTCTATTACAAAAGCAGCTAAACTAACAAAAATATCTTATAGAACATCTCTTAATTATATAGAAAAAATTGAGACTTCATTAGAAATAGCTGTTGTTTCAACTACAAAAGGAGGTAAAGGAGGAGGAGGTAGTGCAAAATTAACTTCAGAAGGCAGATTAATTTTAAAAGAATGTAAAAAAATTAATGCAATTATGGAACTCCATAAAGAAGTAAACGAGATTGAAGCTGAAGTTATTTCAGTGAACAAAGAAAAGCAGGTTATGACCATTGAGATGAAAGACCTTAATATGACAATTCCTTTAAATGAAAAATATGAAGTTGGAGACAATATTTTAGCTCTAATAAGTTATGATAATATATTTATAATGTTAGAAGAGCAAAAATCAAGTGTTAGAAATATATTAAAAGGAAAAATAGTTGAAATAAGTCTTAGTGGAGAAATGATAAGAGTTAAAGCAGATGTTGGTGGAATTTATTTATATTCAAACATAACTCGTTCAGCAGAAGAAAATCTTAAGTTAAGATTAGGAAAAGAAATTTATCTTGGTTTCAAAGCTGTTTCAATAGCAACATTGAAGCTTTAGTAATTATGTTTTAGTAATTTCTAATTTACTAACTTCTACTTTAGTATTAATTTCTGCTTTAGTAATTAGTCTGTATTCTATTAAATAATATTTTATTATTAAATAAGATACTATTCTATTATTAAATAATATTTTATCTTTTAGGTTATTGATGATGAGGTGTTTTTATTTTAAAAATATTAGTTGATAAAGATAAATGTACTGGTTGTGGAGAATGCAAAGATATATGTCCTAAAGGCCAAAAAATCTGGAAAATAAATAAAACAGCACATGCAGATAATCTTGAATATTGTCATGTGTGTACCCTATGTGCATCAAAGTGTCCAGAAGGAGCAATAACCATAGAAAGAAATGCTCCAAATGAAGAAAAAGAAATAAAAAGACTCAAAAAAGCAAAGTCTGGAAAAAGCAAATTAGGGATTTAACAATTAATATATTAACAATATTTCAATATAGTAATACTTATATATAATAATAATTCTAAGTAATATTTCTAAATATATAGTTTATAAATAAATTTCTATATAAATAATACTCTTATAAAAAATAATAAATAATAATAAAATTTAGTGGTTGAAATGGAGAAAAATAGATTAGCCAAAGTTTCAAGAAAAACATCTGAAACAGATATTAGAATAAAGATTAATTTAGATGGTGAAGGAAAATACAATGTCAATAGTGGGATAAATTTCTTTAATCATATGCTTGAATCATTTTCAAAACACAGCATGATTGATCTAGATATCCAAGCCATAGGAGATATAGATATAGATGACCACCATACAATAGAAGATGTTGGAATCTTACTTGGAGAAGCATTTTTAGAGGCTATTGGAGATAAAAAAGGAATCAAAAGAATGTCTCATGCAATAGTACCTATGGATGATTCTTTAGCTACAGTAGCAATTGATATAAGTGGACGTAGCTATTTCAAAGCTAATTTCGAATTTAATAATGATAAAATTGGAGATATGACTAGTGATACGATTAAACACTTTTTTGAATCTTTCGCAAGTTCAGGAAAAGTAAATCTAAATATATCTGCTGAAGGTTCAAATGACCACCACAAAGCTGAAGCAATATTCAAAGCATTTGCAAAATCACTACATGATGCTTGTAAAATAGAGCATGACTCAATTCCAAGTACTAAAGGAATACTTTAATAGTAAACAAATGATTTAATGAAATAAATGCTTAATAATTAAACTAATATTTGATAATTGCATAAATTAAAATATTAAAATCATTATAAAAAGAATATAGCCCAAAAAATATAGTATAAAACAATATACTAATGAAACAATGAAAAAAATAAAATAAGAAACACCGTTTTTTAAAACGGTGAATAAAATCTAATTATTAATATAAACTTAGGATGGTTTATCTAACAATTTAGTTTTTGAAACAATAGAACCGTCACCAGCATGTGGAGTTCTTAAAACTGAGTCATTAGCTTTTTCAATTTCTCTTGCTTCAGTTGCGAGTTTAGCAGCAGTTCCAATTAACTCATGAGCAGCAGCTACGAGTGGTATATATTGATTAGCATCACGAACCATGAAACAACCTTTAGTATCAATGTCTGCTACTTTACCAGCCGCTTCGTACGCAGCAATAGCTTTTGCTTTTGCATAAGGATTAGTGAATCCTGCAGCTTCAACAGCTTTTTCAGCAGTTAATATGATTTTTGGTAATTCTAATTCTTTACCAGCTTCAGCTGCTTCAATAAGAGCATCAATAGCATTTTGAACTACTCTGTAAGCACCAGTTAAAGCTAAAACTTTAATAACATCTGCATTGAAAGAAGCCATTTCTGTTGGATCGAGTAATTCTCTTCTTGCTCCAATCATTGGGTCTCCTTTAACAATTATATATCCTAAACCTTGTTCATCCATTTCATCCTTCTTTCCAGCTCCTGGAGCATCCCCTATAATTACAGCAGGAATGTCATATCCAGATAAAAGTTCTCTTGCTTTAGCTGGTCCAGGTGCACCTGGGTTAGGACTTATAAATATAGCAAAATCTGGGTCAAAGTCTTTAACTTTTGGAGTTACTTCTTCTACTTGTTCTGGGTTCATTTTAGCTCCAGAACCGATAATTCGAACATCTATGTTAGGTCTATCAGCACGTTCATCGAGTAATAAATCTAATACTGGAGAAGTACCAATATTACCACTTTTTATAATTCCAATTTTGACAACCATTTTATCACCATTTTTTTATTTATTGTTTTTTAATAAGTACTTTATGTTTTGGTTTAGACCATTAAGTTTATATATAAGTTTCATATTATTAAAAAAACTCATTAATATAAAAATATAATAAGAAATAAGCTTAATGAAAACAATTAAACTAAGCAATAGGTTTAATTTCCAGTATTTTTGAGAAATTAGCCATTAAAATTATTTATTATATAAAATATTTAATTCAAAGCTAATATAATTAATTAAATATAAAAATATTTATATTATTAATTTTAATGTTTATTAATATATTTTAATGTTTATTAATGTAAATATATATAAAAAAGTGAATCTTTGTACATAAAATTATAATTCTAAAATTTCTAATAAAAATCTAAATTTTATAAATTTTATAAGAAATCTTTTTAATAATATAGAAAATGATTTGAAGAGAATTATACGATTTATTTCATAATTCACTTATTTAATAGTCAATTATTCAATAATCCAATTATTTTATAATTCAATTATATTATTTGTAAAATTATGTGCAAAATTAGGACAAGAACAAGCATGAATATGAAGATAACTAGCTAGAGTATTTCCAATAGAAATACCATCATGATTATTAATTATTCCTCTTCCTCTTTGAATATCTAAAGCAAAATCAACATTATTAAGAAGATTTTTCTCAATTTGAAGCTTTGTATAATGAAATTCATGTCCTCTAAATATATCATCCTTTTTTGAAATAAGGTTATCTTTATTTGACTTAGCGATTACATAGCTAAGACCTTGAACCTTATCAGTCATTTTAGAAGGATGAGGAATAACATCACACATTTTAAACCCATCAATAGATTTGGATAAATACAATAAACCTCCACATTCCCCATAAATAGGATTACCATTATTATGGAATTTATTAATAGATTTTCGCATAGATTGATTAAATTCTAGCTCCTTTGCAAAAATTTCAGGATATCCTCCTCCAAGATAGAGAGCATCAACATCAGGGATCTCATCATCATTGTAAGGACTAAAATAGATCAATTTTGCATTATTATCTTCTAAACTTTCAAAATTTTCAGTGTAATAAAAATTAAACGCTTCATCAAGAGCTACTGCAATTTTTGTCTTTTTTTTATTTTCAGAAGTCCAAAGTTCAGTTTTGGAATCTGTTTTAACTTTTGAATTTGATTTTGCTATATTTTTTAAAGCATCTAAGTCAATATTTTCTCTAATAACATTAGCCCATTTATTAATATTATTAGCAATTCTTTCTTTTTCTAATGCTGGTATCAAACCTAAATGTCGTTCTTTTACTATCAAATCATCGTCACGAGGGATTCCCCCAATTACTTTGGTATTAGAAAGTTTTTCAATAGCTTCTTTAGCTTTAAGATAATGACGTTTCCCTTTAACTTTATTAAGTATTACTCCCTCAATTTTAACATTAGGATCAAGAGTTTTAAACCCTAAAACAACGGCAGCTGCACTTTTTACAAGACTACGAGCATTTAAAATAAGTATAACTGGAGCATCTAAAGCTTTAGCTATTGAAGCAGTATTTCCAACATCCCCTGTAGGACTAATACCTTCATAAAGTCCCCTAACACCTTCTATAACCCCAATTTCAGCTTTAGAAATTTCTAAACCTCTAACAAATGAGCTTCTAATTTGATCCTCATTCATGAAAAATGAATCAAGATTTCTAGGAGGGTTTTTTGTAGCTAACGAGTGATATGAAGGATCAATATAATCAGGACCAACTTTAAAAGGTTGTACATTCATTTCATCAGATAATACTTTCATAATTCCTGTTGAAATAGTTGTTTTACCTACCGCACTACCAGTTCCAGCCAATACAATTCTCATGAATATTAATTGTACTTTTGTTTATTTATATTTTAACAAAAAATAAAATTATATTTTAATAAAAAATAAATAAAAGCAAATATAATAAAGTTACTAATGAAATTAGTAATAAAATAAATAGTAAAATTAAAAAATTACTAATAAATTTACTAATAAAACTATTGATAAAATTATTAATATAAATAGTAATAAGAATAGTAATAAAAATAATATAGAATTACTAATAAGTAAATAATAAAATAAAGAAATGGGAATCTAATAAATATGAAGATAAAACACAAAATCAAAGAAAAATATGGAAATATAGACATATTCAATCCCTATATAGTGATATTTTTTATAATAATCTTTATACTTGTATCTTTACCTATGCTATATTTTTCTGATGAGTTACCAAGACCATCATTTCAAGTGTATCTTTATATTTTATTAGGTATTATATTCTTTATTATTGGTATTAAATTCCCAAAAATACTATCAAAATTGTCAAAAAAGTTCAATAAAAAAATAAAAACTCTAAATAAAATAAAAAAAAAGAAATTAGAATCGTTACCTTCATTTAAAATAAGTAGTTATTATAAAAATAATGAAAATAAAAATAATAATGGTAATAAATTCAAGAATTTTGAGTTTATTGTATTATTCATAGTTCTAATTGGATTATTACTACAAATAATTAATTTCATATTACTTGGAGGAATTCCCCTATTTAGTGGGTTTTTAAAAGCAGAGGCTGCAACTAAAATATGGTTATTCTCTTATATATTCTTCATAATAGGAATAAATATACTTTTAGCTAAGTATAATAGAAAAATTTATTATTTATTGCTTATAATTGGATTAGGACTTTTTTCACTGACCGGGTATAGAACAACACCAATGGCAATTTTATTAAGCTCTTTTATAACATTATACTACTCAAGAAATTTAAAAATAAAGTACCAAATACTTTTTGGAATTATAATAATTTTTTTAATGACTATTATAGGTTTTATAGCTGTGCAATCAATTGAATGGCAGCATTGGAGATTAAATGCATTAGAATTAATATCCTATAGAGCAGGTTTTACAATTAATATTCTAGATAGAACAATCCCACTAGCTGGTTCAACACAAGGAGAACTATTTTATTATACATTAACAGGATTTTTTAAATCTGTAGATCCTCGTGTGCTTGTTGGACAAGCTGTATTAGGAGAAAATCATTCTATAACTTCAACAATATTTGGTCCTGCCATACTGGACTTTGGATGGATTGGAATGAGCATTCAAATGTTTTTAATAGGATTTATATTAAAAATGTTATATATAATTCAAAAACATTTGAAAAGCATAGCTACTGCTATCTATGGAATAATTTTAGGACAAACTTTAATTTGGATTGAAACAGGTCCTACAGACATAATAGTTTGGTTTTTTTATATTTTAGGAATTATTACAATAATATATTATATTTATAAAATAGATTATATTTATAATCTAGAAAATTATTATAAGCTATAAATGTCATGAAAACAATTTTAAAAGATAATGGCATATTAATAAGAATGAGAGTGATTAATTGGAAAAAATTACTATAGCAATTGCATGTGAATTAGCTCCTGCAAAAACACTTATTCCTATTATAAAAAAAATAAAAAAAATGGAAAATTTAGGAAAATTAAATTGGAAAAAAAGCAATATAATCTGTTTAACCCATGGATCAGGTGTTAAAGAACTACTTGAACCATATTGTGATGAATTTTATTCAATTGGAAAAGGTAGGGGTTCTGGAAAAGTAAAAAGAAATAATTTTGAACTTACATATTTAATTTTCAAAGACATTATTAAAGCAATCTTAGGATTAAGAGGAAAAGAGATAGATCTTTTAATTACCTGTGGAAATGCTGGTGATGTTAGAAAATCGATATCAGCTGCTAATTTACTTAAAATTCCTGTAATACATATAGAACAAGATATATATAATCCAATTGAAACAATTGCATTTTCTAATTTAGTAACAGTACCTTCAGAAAGTTATAAAAATTATTTAAGTGAAAAATACCATATAGATTCTACTGAAAACATTCAGGGTTATCCTATGGTTAATTATATTATTGATTGTGTTATTAATAATCATTTATTAGATAATAAAGATATAAAAAAGGATTATGGTTATTCAAAATTTATATTAGTAGTTTTAGGAGGAGATTTAAAAATTAGCGATATAAAAAAGCTAATAAATATTCTAGAAAAAATAAATCTTCCAACACTTATAGCACCATATCGTTTTAAAAAAGAATTAATTCAAGATATGATAAAATCTAATAAAATTAAAGTTTTAAATGAATTTGTTGATTTATTAAGTTTAATGAAATCTTCAAACCTTATGATTTATGGAGCTGGTATGGGAATGACCATAGAAGCAGGTGTTTTAGAAATCCCTTCAATAAAAATAGCAGGGTTTCATAAAGAACATGGTAGTGTAGATTTAGCAAATGATTTAAAAATTCCAATACTTGAAATAGAAGAAGTTTCAGATTTTTTAGATGAATTTAAAGATAACCATCAGGATAAATATGATCATGAAAACAATCATACACATGAAAACAAAGATAACAATAAATGCAAAGATAATCATGAAGATAAAAATAGTTATGAGGACAAGTATGAGGATTATATGTTAAAAATGTTAAAAAATAAGCTTCCAAGACCAGAAAGTGAAAAATTAATTAAAAATAGTGAAATTGCTGTTGAAAATTTTGTAGATATTATTAACAATTTTAATCTAAAAAATCCTCCTAAGAAAAGTGGTTTAAAGTCTATGAAAGCGATTTGGAAAAAAAGATCAGAGTTTAGATAATAAAAAATTCAGTTAATATTATTTTAGAATATTATTATTTAATATACAATTTAATATCTACTTTTAATATTATATTTTTAGTATTATATCTTTAATATTATAGCATATTTTTAACATTATATTCTATTTTTAAATATTGTTTATTAATAATTATTAATACTTATCAAGAGCAATTTGATAATTACCATCTAATTTAATAAATGGTTCAGCCCTATCTATAACAACTCCTAATTTTCTCAAGTCTATCATCTTCTTAAATGGTTTTTTCTTTCTTATAGCCATGATTCTTTTTGCAGAAATAGTTCCAATACCTGGAACGCGAATTAATTCATAAAAAGAAGCAGAATTAATTTCTAAAGGAAATATATCTCGTTTTAAAGCAGATAAATATTTAGGATCTTCATTAATTGATAATTGATTATTTTCTTCAAAGACAAGCTCATCTAATTCAAATTTATATATATTTAACAGAGAATCAGCATGATATAGTTTTGAAGTCCTATTTTTATTGCACTCTTCCCTCTTTTCAAGTTCTGTTCCTTCAACTGGAGAAAAAGAACTAAAATAGCTTCTAGATAAATTATAGTTTTTATAAAGGGATTTTATTCTAGAAAGAATTTCCACATCAGTCTCATCATTTGCTCCAACAATCATCTGTGTAGTTGAACTAGAACATATTATAGAGTTATTTTTTTTAGATATAGAATCTATCCAACTTATTCTTTTTAATATATCTTTATTATAATCTTTGTTTGAAGAAATTTGAGACAATCCATCTGAAGTTGCAGACTCAATATTTAAACTTACTCTATTAGCTAATGACATTGCACGCTTAATAGAATCTTTGTTAGCGCCGGGAATCACTTTAAAGTGTATGTAATCATCATATCCGTATTTTTTCCTAAGTATGTTAATAACATCTAACATTTTCTCCATAGTGTCATCAACATCTTTTGCAATTCCAGAACTTAGAAACAATCCTTGTACATAATCATTATTATAATAACTAAGGAAAGCTCTTGCTAATTCTTCTGGACTTAGTTCTAATCTAGTAAAATTTCTTTTAGACTGATTGATACAATATTTACAATCATTAACACATTTATTTGTCATTAATGTTTTAAAAAGAGGAATTTTACAGCCATCAGGTCCTGTTGCATTATAAATTCCTGGAAGATTAATATCAGATTTTTTATAGTGATTTACATAATCACAAATATCATATTGTGCAGAATCACTCAAAACTTGCATTTTCTTTAAAGTGTTCATTGTTATATATTTTGTAATTTTATATATTATTAATTTTTGGAAGCAAATGAAAAGTAATTAGAATAATATTAAAAAAGAAATATAATATTGAAAAATAGAATATAATGTTAAAAATATGATATAATATTAAGAATATAATACTAAAAATAAATATTAAAAGTAGATATTAAAAGCATAATAACATATTATAAAAATATTTATAAAAATAAAATTAAGATTTGAATTTTATTAAATTCTTTGCCTCATCAAATATTACATCAAGACCACACATATTAGGAACATAGTTAGCTGCCTTTGCAGAATTTACACCAATTGTTTCATATCCCATGTCTTCAATTGGAGCAACAACCATACAAGTATCACACACTATATGTCCACCAGCAGACTCGATTATTTTTGTATAACCCATTCTATCTGAGGCAGCTTTAACATTTATAGAAGTACATACCCATAAATCATTCTTTATTTTTTTATTTTTGACTATATTTGCAATATTTTTAATTTCTTCTAAAGAAGCATGAGGACAACCTAAACAAACTAAATCTGCTTCATTTTTAGATGAATTAGTTAAATTTTCACAAGTATTTTTAATATCAGAATCTGTAATTAAGATTTTATTATTATTTTTAAGCAATTCAGTCTTTCCAGCAGAATCATACTCAGGAGTTTCATTTTCAACATGATATAATGCAACAGCACCCGAAGATGCAAGTGCTGCTCCAAGAGCTTTTAATTCAGTATTAGTAGAATCATTTTTAAGGACAAAATAAGGAACACCATTTCCAACTTCCTTACCAACCATATATCCCAATGCCCCATAATCAATTCCAGATATAGGAGTTTCAAGTTCTATTAAAAGGTTTGCTTTCCTATTTTCTTCTAAATGATAACCATACATAGGGGTTTTACCACAAATAGCTGCAGCTAATGCACCAGGCCCTCCTTCACGATTAGTTCTTGCACCGATAACTGAATTTACATAAGCAACTGCTGAAGATTCAGACCATGCTACATGATCTCTGAATTTAGGAACATTACCTACAAGATAAGGAGTGCAAGTACATGTTTTCGAAATTCCAAGCATCCCATAAGCATCAACAATTTCATTCTGCTTTTTAGAAAATTTTGGTGGAAATCCAAGAGATTTCCAGTTATCTAGATCTGTACCAGCAGGATTTAAAGTAGAAGGAACTTTTGCAACAGAGTTTCTATTTAAATTCTTATCACTAGCCAAATCTTCAAGATATTCAAGACCTGCATCACCAATAGTCTTGTAAGAAACACCAGATATTTGAGCAGAAGTAATATTTACAAGTTTTTCTGCAATATAAATATCCCCAAGTGCCACTAGGATCTCCATGCTTTTACGTACAGTATCTCCATAGAAACCATTATACATTCTTTCTTCTTCTTTATTTAAATACATTTAAATCCCATTACCATATTTAAATCAAAAATAATATTATTACAAAAACTATTACTCAAAAATACTATTAATAAGTTATTTAAGTCAAAATATATTAAAATTAAATCAGGGAAATTTTAAAAATATGAAAGATTATAATTTTTATATAAATAGTAATGATAGGAATAATAAAGAATACTAAGTATAATATAAGAATAATAGGATTAATTATTTTCAATTTGGTGTTCAACCATATCATTTACTAAGTTTAAAAAATTATCCATCTCTTTATAAGGAATCATAGCTCCAGCAGCTATATCATGACCCCCACCTTGACCTCCAAAGCTTAATGAACTATCATGGAGAACTTTTCCAAGATCTACTCCTTTTTCTATCATCTCTCTTGTTGTCCTTCCAGAAACTTTTACATCATTATGCATTCTAGCCATAGATAGAATGGGTTTATCACTATCTAAAATTTCAGCTGCAATTCCTACACTAGAAATAGTACCCATAACACTTTTCAAGACTTTATCTTCACTATACATATACTGGATAAAGTCCATTTGAACTGCACCTTCTCGTTTAATCCATTCCATTCCTTTAATTAACTGATCTCTATATTTTTTTTGAAGATTCAAAGCTGCATCAAGTGCTTCTCCACGTTCTCCAAATGCAATAGAAAGACCAAGGCCGGTTTTTTTGTTTTTCCCGCAAGCATCTAAAATATAAGAATATTCCTCAAGGTTCCTTAAAACAGGATTTTCTTTAGGCACACTATAAATACTTCCAAAAATATCAGGAGTTACTTTAATAAGTTCATCTTTTAAAACATCTTTTTCTTCATCTTCAAGATCAGTGAATTTTATTCCATAAGAAATTCCTATTTTTTCTAAAAATCCCATTGATCCCTCTAAATCACCAGTTAAACCAGGTATAGCTGGATTTAAAGTATATGCTAAAGATTTATATAGTGGTTCTTGATTTTTGGAAACAATTTTAAGATCTTGATGTATTTCAAGATTTCCAAATTCTTTCCCATCTTCAACGATTAGCTCATTTGCACCAATAAATCCATCATTAAATTGCATATCTCCAAAAGCACCTACTAAAGCAAGTGGAGCAATATGTTTTTTATTATTTTCCCCATCACCTAAGTTTCTAATACTTAAATAAGAAGAACCAGCACCACTTAGTTCTTTACTACCATCAATCCCATAAAGATGAGGATTAACATGAATAATATGATCTTCTGATTCTGTATCATCAACTTGATGATGATCTGCAATTATAACCTCTGATTTAAACTTATTAATAAGCTTTAAATTGGCGCTTCCCATGTCAGAAAATATAAATAACTTATATTTCTCTTTAGATAGTTCTTTGACATTTTCTGGCTTTAAGCGAGAAAGGATGGTAGTATGAAACTGTCCTCCCTCCTCTTTTATAGCATTAGCTATAACACCAGCTGCAGAAAGCCCATCTGCATCATTATGAGAAATGATTCTTATAACATGATCATCCTTGATATGTTTGGATATCATGTCAGAAGCTTCATTAGCCTTATTTAACAAGGAGTGCTGCTTCTTGTGGGTCATATCTCCATCCTTCAGGTAATTCACCATCGTTAACGTAATATTTACCAAGACGCCTAATTCTTGATTCTATGATAGTTAATCCTCTTTTAGTGTGTAAATCTTTTGGATTTTCTTTTAAGTGATCTCTAATGTTTACAGCACGTTTAATTAAGTTCATGATATCTTCAGGATATTCTTGAGCTTGTTCATTTCTTTTTAATATAGCAGTGATTTTTTCACCAGTAACAGCTTTTACACTAGGAATACCATACTGATCTCTTAAAATAACACCAATTTCACTTGGAGATTTACCTTCTTTTGTAAATTTTAATATAAATTCTTCAATTTCTTCATTTGAATAAGTAACCCATTCTGGTTTAGACATTGTAAATACCTCTTAATTTTTTATAATATTAATTCTTTTTATAAGCTAATTTATAAAATAATTCTTTTTATAAGTTAATCTTATAAACTAACTTTGTTATAAGTCAATTTTTTATTATATTAATATAATTAGCAATAAATAACAATAGAACTGTTTAATTTGAAAAATTGTTAAATCTATGCATCATAATTTATTTATCAGATTTATACCAATTGACAAAAAGTTCTAACGAATTTTTTCTATGAGAAAACTGATTTTTTTCATCTGTTGTTAGCTCACCAAACGTTTTAGACATATTGGGAACATAAAAAATTGGATCAAAAGCAAAACCTTTATTACCCTTTTCTTCAAATGCAATGACACCAGAAACTTTGCCTAAAAAAATCTTGGGCTCGATATTGGGGGCACAATACCCAATGACCGACCTGAATTCAGCATAACGTTCTTGGTCAGTTTTTAAATCATTCATAAGCTTTAAAATACCTTCATTTCCTATTGTATCTTGAACATAAGATGAATATGTTCCAGGGAAATCATTTAAAGCTTTAATGAATAAACCAGCATCTTCAACAATCACAGGTTTATTTAATTTTCGAGAAGCATATTTTGTACCAGATATAGCTACTTCTTCAAGAGTTCCTTGAGGTTCTGTGTAACCTAAGTCAATATGCTCTAATTCAATATTGAATTTTCGAAAAATATTTTCTGCTTCTTCTACTTTATGGTTGTTACCAGTAATAAATGTTATCATAATAGTAAAACTATGAGTTTTAATTTTATAAATATTTTTTCATATAAGCAACTTTATAAGAATAATATTTTTTCATAATAATATTTTTTCATGAAAAAAATATTTTATATTAATATTTTTATATAAACAGTATTTTATATTAATAATATCTTTAATGATTAATATATTAAATATCATTAATTATATTAAATTATAGTTATATTGAACCACAAGATTGTATCATAGAATACAACAAAAATATAGGCATATACTAAAGATTAAAATGTTAATAAATACAATATATTAATATGAAAAATAATGATCTCTACTATAACAAAGAAATTGAAACAATGGATAGAGGAGATTTAGATTCTTTAATTGATGAAAAAGTTAAATACACAATAAAATATGCATATGAAAACTCTAAATTCTATAAAAAATGGTTTGATAAAAATAAAATAGAAATTAAATCTATTAAAACCCATGAAGATTTAAAAGAACTCCCAATAATAACAGGAGATACAATTAAGAAAAATCAACCCCCAGCTACTAATTTTTTCAACTTTAAATCTGCAAAAAATAAGGATATAGTTACTATTCATGAAACAAGTGGAACAACAGGAACACCAAAATCATTTTTCCTAACAGAAAATGATTGGGAGAAATATATAGAAAAATATGCACGAACTTTCAAATCCCAAGGCTTTAAATCAAATGACTATTTAATTGTTTGCACATCTTACGGAATGAACATTGGAGCAGAATCAATGAGTTTAGCTGCAAAAAAACTGAAAATTACTACAATACCTGAAGGAAAATGCACTTTCCCAATAAGAATACTTAAAAATTATAAACCAACAAGTATCGTAGGAAGTATATTTAAATTCTTAAGACTAGCAGAAAGAATGAAAGAAAATAAATTAGATCCCCAAGAATCAAGTATAAAACGCTTAATTGCAGGTGGAGAAAGTTTTTCAGAAGAATCACGAGAATATATAGAAGAAATTTGGGGTGTTAATGTATATAATACTTATGGAAGTACTGAAGGAACAATGTGTGGAGAATGTATTGAAAAAAAAGGAATTCATGTCCCAGAAGACTTAATACATCTAGATATATATAATAGTAACACTGAAATAGACCCAAATATGCGATTAGAAAATAATAGTACTGATTCCAATCTTGATTGTTCAGAATCATGCTTTTTAAAAGATGGAAAAGAAGGAAAAATGATACTAACGACTTTGCTTAGCAAAGAAGATAAAGCAGGAACATTACTTATTAACTATGATACAGATGATTCTAGTTCAGTTATAACAAGAAAAAAATGCGGTTGTGGTAGGACACATATGAAAATTGATAATCCTACAAGAGATGCTGAAACTATTACTATGTTTGGAAATAGTGTTAACAGAGTAGATATTGAAGCAGGAGTATTTCAAAGAGAAAATATGGAATATTTAACTGGAGAATATGAATCATTCTTATATGGAAATGAAACTGAAAATACTTTAAGAATATCGGTTGAATATAAAGACTATTCAAATTTAAATAAAAAAATTGTTGAAAACAATTTTCTAAGTTCATTTTTAAGAAAAAATAATGATTTAAAAGAAAAATATTATAATGACGAATTTGAAATTATATTTAACTTTTTAAAAAAAGGGAAGCTCGAATTTTATAAAATAAAAGGCAGACCAAAAAGATTAATTGATAGAAGATAAAAATTATTAAGTTTGAAAATAAAAAGAAAAATTAACTAAGATATATCTAGTGAGGAGTATAACGTCCCCTAGACTCAATTTCATGTATTTTTTTAATTATATTAATCTTTTTAAAATTAAAATCCTCAGAAAAGGTTTTATAAGTATTAATATATCCTTCTAAAACTGTATTAAAAATTTTATCAGCTATTTTATAATCAACACTTTGTAAAGATTTTTTAAAAGTTAATAAATCAACACATTTATCCTCAATAAGATTAGAATATCTACCTAAACCAAAATCAATTAAAATAACATTACCATCACTGAATAAAATATTAGAACTAGTAATATCTCCATGAATAATATCTTTTTGATGAATTTTAGCAATACTTCGACCAATAGCAAATAAAAGTTCATTTTGGTCAAATTTATTAAAATTATTAGATTCAGATGACCCTTCTAAAATATTTTTAACAGTTTCCCCCTTAATTTTCTCCATTACTATTGATTTTTCTTTTAAATCAATATCATATAGAACTGGTGAAAATACTCCTGATTTTTTAACATCAGATATTAATTTTGTCTCCCTTTTTGTTCTTGATTTTCTAATTTTATCATCAATTTCATTAATCCTATATCTTTTAGGAATCCTCTTTTTTATAATAACTTCTTTTTCTATCCAATTTCCAGTTAAAATATCAGCCTCAGCACCTTTAGCTAATATCTCTTTTGGTAATATAATTCTTGATTTTGATTGTTTAACCCATGGTGCATCAACTTCATCTGTTCTGAATCTTTGAATAACATTAGTCTCCCCGATTTTATCAGGGCCATAGCTTTTATTCATTAGTATTCCAAGCCATGCAATCATTGCACCATTGTCTCCACAATATTCCATTTTAGGCATATAAAACTTAGCAAAGTGATCCTCAGCCATATCATCTAACATTTCCCTAAGTCTTTTATTTGCAGCTACTCCCCCACATAAAAGAACTTCATCTTTTTTAGTGTGTGAAAGAGCTCTTTCTGTTACTTCAACAAGCATAGAAAATGCAGTTTCTTGGAAACTATAACAAATGTCTTCAATTTCAATTCCTTCTTTATATTTACGAATTGCTGCACTCATTAATCCAGAAAATGAAAGATCCATTCCTTTAACAGTATAAGGTAAATCAATGTAACTTCCATTTTTGGCTAATTTCTCAACAACTGGACCTCCTGGGTGTCCAAGTCCTGTTTCCCTTCCAAATTGATCTAATGCATTTCCAATTGCTATATCTAAAGTTTCACCAAAAACACGATATCTTCCATATTCATAAGCTATAATTTGACTATTTCCACCACTAACATATAAAGAAACAGGATCATTAGCAGAAGTATCAAGTTTTCCAATTTCAATGTGCCCAATACAATGATTTACTCCGATAATAGGTTTATTAATTGATAATGATAATGATCTAGCTGCAGTAGCTGTTGTTCTAAGTCCTGGACCTAATCCTGGGCCTTTTGAAAAAGATACAAGGTCAATTTCATCAAGACCTAATTTTGCTTTATCACAGGCATCAGAAATTAACTTAGGAATCCATTTTGCATGATGTTCAGCAGCTTCTCTAGGATGAATACCTCCTTTTTCTGGAAATAATTGTTTTCCAACTAATGAAAGAATATTACCATCACTATCAACAATTCCAACACCAGTTTTTTCTGCTGTTCCTTCAATTCCTAAACAAATCAACTTAATCAACCAATAATAAATTTTTTAAAATATATTTTCATATATCCAATTATAACAAACAATAACCAATAACTATTCACAAATCTCTTCAACTTTTTTGCGAATATCCTCAATTGAGTATCCTAAAAGAAGTGCCATAAGCATTGCACCACCTGCCCCAACACCTTCCTTAACAAATCCTTTTAGATAATTCTTAAGGCCTCCATTAGAAGATTCTTCAAAATTAGGATTAACAACATGAACATCTATGTCATCTATCTGAGATACTATGTTGAATAAGTCAGAAGTAGAATCGTTAGCAACAAAACTGGTTGTACCTAAACAAATTCTTGAAAAATCAAAATTTGGATCAATTGCTTTAATAAAACTGCAAACACTGGCCATTTGAGTTCCACCAGCTAAAATAACAGGGACTGTGCTTCCAAAAACCATACCTGCAACAGCAGGAATCATTGGATCTCCTACAGCAGCTACTGCTTTAAAAGGATCTATCTTTCCAATATTCCCAATACCATCTAAAATACCAGCATTAGCAAGTCCTTCCATTACAACATCTTTTTTGAGATTATGTGGATTTTCAGGCATACTACCACTAACTTTAAAATTAGCATCATATCCAAGAGCAGTTAAAACACCAAGAGCTGTTGTTGTACCTGCAGGAATACTTTCTCCAATCACAAGGTAATCATTAGACTTAGAAAGCTCCCTTCCAATTATCTTTGAATCATTGAAAATTTTTTCTGGATTTTCAACAGCTTCACCAGTTCTTATATCTTTTCCATGAATGGATTTATTAGAAGCTGTAATACAGGGGACATCTGGTTTTATTCTTGAACCTGCATCAACTATTAAAAAAGGAACATCAGTTAATTCAAGAGCAGCTTTTGTAATCATTGCAGGAGTAGGTGCTGAAGCACCATCAACAATAGTTTGAGGAGGTATATCACAGCATCTAAGTTCTCCATGAATAATTAATTCAACATCTCCTGCAGGAGTATATTCCATCAGCTCAGGAGTTGCTCCAGCACCAGTAATGTAAGGAATATTTGCTGTAGAAGTTGTAGCAATCGTACATATGAAAAAAGGTTTTTTACCTTCTATCTTTTTTAAAAGTTCAAAAGAACCATAAGATTTTAGTCCATTGAATAGTTCTGCCATTATTGCACCATTAATAAGTTTATTTCATTTATTAAATTTAGTATAAATCTAATTTTATATATTATTGTACTAATTATACTAATTCTCTATAAAAAGTATAAATTTAATTTATATTTTATAATTAATATATACTCTAATTTTATATGATGTCTAATTTCATATTATATGCAATTTTATGAAAATGTAATTTTGTTATAATTAATATAATTAATTACTATTTTAATTATAATGATCTATTTAATAAAGTAATATAATAACTATAAAGCAATATTCTCCTATAAAAATTGAAATATATTATTATAATCATTAAGACATAGATTTAAATGATTATAAATACCTATATTTAAAAAAAAGAAAAAAAATAAATTAATTTAATTATAGGCAAATATTGTATAATAAATAAAAAATATTATGAAAAAAATTTTAAATTATGAAAAAATTTTAAATATAATACATTAAATTATGATATATTAAATCTATTATAAGTTTTATAAGTTACATGAAAAACAAGCTATAAACTAATACAATCGCACCAACTATCCAACAGTAAAATGCAAATATATCCAAGCTTCTTTCTCTAATTAATTTTAATAAAATACTAATAGCTAAGTACCCTGAAATAAGAGATGCTAAAAATCCTAAAAGATAAGGTAATAAATTAGTATCCATTCCTGCACCAATTCCATCTATTTGTGTCAAAGCAGCGCCAAGAATAGCAGGAATAGCTAAAAGAAAACTAAATTTAGCTGCAAATTCTTTATCTAATCCAATTAAAAGTCCAGCTGCAATTGTAGTTCCTGAACGTGAAAGTCCTGGTAAAATCGCGAAAGCTTGTCCTATACCAACAATAATACTATCTTTTATTCCAGAGTTTTTTATATCTCTATTTCCAACATTTAAACGCTGGGAAACATAAAGTAATGTTCCTGTGATAAGTAAAAAAAATGCTGGAATTGTAACACTTTGAAATATAGCTTCAATTTGAGTATCAAAAATTATACCTACGGCACCTGCAGGAATTGTTCCAATAATAACCATCCATGCCAATCTTTTATAAGGATCATTTTTAAACCCTTCTTTAAACTTACCTCTGAATAAATCAAGTATACTAGATATAAAAGCCTTTATCATTTCAACAATATCTTTAAAGAAATATCCAACAACAGCAACGAGTGTTCCTAAGTGAAGTAAAACATCAAAAGCTATTCCTGGTTGATTAATCCCTAATAATTCTTGAACAAATATCAGATGAGCAGAACTACTTACTGGGAGAAATTCTGTTAATCCTTGTACTATTCCTACAATAACCGCTTGTAAAATATGCATTATAAAGCCTCTTAAAAATAATTCTTTAAAAATAATATTATAATATATAGCTACCTAAAAATCTTAAAATCTTTAGAATTCTAAAGATTTTCAAAATTCTAAAAATCCTAAAAGTAATTATTATCAATGTTATTATCTAGTATTCTATGTAAGATAACCAATTAAATTTATCTTCTGTTTTCCCATCAACAATGCTGAAAAACTCAGATTGTATTTTTTCTGTAACTGACCCACGTCTACCAGATCCTATTTCTATCTTGTCAATGGATCTTATTGGAGTTACTTCTGCAGCAGATCCTGAAAAAAATACTTCATCAGACAAATATAACATTTCTCTAGGGATTTTTTCTTCTAATACACCATAACCAAGATCTTCAGCTATTTTAATAACAGAATCTCTTGTAATTCCTTTCAATATTGAAGAAGATAAAGAAGGAGTATGTATGACATCATCTTTAACCAAAAATATATTTTCACCACTACCTTCACCAACAAAACCATGATAATCAAGCATTATAGCTTCATCAAAACCATTTTCGATAGCTTCAAGCTTTGCTAATTGTGCATTCATATAGTTAGCACCAGCTTTAGCTAAACTAGGCATTGTATCAGGAGCAAGTCTTCTCCAAGAAGAAACTCCAATATCAACACCGTTTTTCATGGCTTCATCGCCTAAATAAGTTCCCCATTTCCATGCAGCAATATTTACATTAACTGGACAGTTTAAAGGACTGACACCTAATTCTTTATATCCCCTATATGCTATTGGGCGTATATAACAAGATTTTAAATTATTTATAGCTACAACATCTTTAATTGCGTCTGATACTTCAGTTTTACTGAATGGTATTGGCATTTTATATATTTTAGCAGATTCAAATAATCGTTCAACATGTTCATTAAGTCGGAATATTGCACTACCATTTGGATTTTCATAGCATCTTAATCCTTCAAAGACACTTGAACCATAGTGAACTACATGAGATAAAACATGAATATTAGCATCTTTCCAATCTACAAATTCTCCATCCATCCATATTTTTCCACCTTTTTCATCCCATGACATACTTTATTCCTCCTTTTGAATTATTATTTGGATCATTATTTGAATTCTATCTAAACAAGTTTAATATTAACAAATATGGCATTAGTACTATAAAATAATGATATAAGAATAATATAAGATAATATAAGAATTATAAAATAATATAAGAATATAATAAAATTATAAAATAATTCTATTTAAAAATTCTTTATAAAAATCCTATTTAATATTAATCTTTAATTTATATAAGTTTTTTTAATTTTATTATATTATATAAAAAATCTTAAATAATAATATGAAAAAATCTTAATATAAAATAATTTTTTAATTCTATAAATCTATAAAAAATAGAAAAATTAGAAAAGTTTATATACTTGATTTTTTAAATATTTGGTATGCTATGGTTCCGTGGTCTAGGGGTATGATATCTCGCTTACAACGAGAGGATCGTGAGTTCGAATCTCGCCGGAACCACTAATTTATTTTTCTGTTTTTACATATTGAAGCTATTTTCAAAAATTTATATATTTATACTAATATAATCAACTTTTTTACCATATAATCCAGTATATTCAGTTTTTATCCTATAATTAATATTTTAATTAATATTCTATTGGCAATATTCATACTATAATATGAATATAGTTTTTACTTTTATAATATTAATTTTAAAAATGAATATTAATTATAATATTAATGTTATTAGTATTATAGAATTTTATAAGCCCAAAATAATTATAAAATAATTATAAAATTATTATAAAACAATTATCATTAAGATTAAAATTATTAAAGAAACAAAAAATACTGTAGTCCCTTTTACAAGTACTGCAGTTCCATCCTTATTTAAAACTAATACAAGCCCATAAGATAGTACTAATGATGAAAGAATTTTAACTAAACCACTTATTCCATTTGAAGTACCTGTAGCTAAAACCAGTAATGAAGATATCAAATAAGACACTAAAACAACTAAAATTATCAATACAATTGTATTATTTAAAATTGGCAAGATTCTTTGACTTAAAGGTGGCCCTTGTTTTTTAGGCTTTCTCTTAGCTAATTTAGAATCATCTCTTGATACTGAAGAATGAGTTGAATTTGAATTAGACCTCTGTTTTTTAAGACCCATACTACTTTTCCCAGAAATAAATGTAGAGTTATCCCTATAAACATTCCCCGGATTATTATTTGAATCTGTTGAATAATAATTATCATGATAGCTATCAGAATCATCATAATTATCATTCGAATTATCTCCATAGTTCTTTTTCATTTCAGAAGATTGAATATCAGGATTGTCAAATGAATCATGTGAATTAGAATCAGTATTAACATAATTATGAGAATCATGCGAACTACTAGCTTTTTTAGAAAATTTTTTAGCTAGTATCATTAGATTATCTCTATCTATAAGTTTAATATTTTTTTTAGAAGCATAATTACGAGACTGAGAAGAGAATATAGAACTAGTTACGATTACTACTTTAGAAGCCTTTAAATTTCTTCCAATCATTTCCATTTCTTTTAAAATATCTATGCCAACTTCCCATTGCTTATCATAGTTTTTACAAGCTACAACAACGCTAAAATCTCCCATTACACTTGGAAGAACGCCATATATATCAATGACTTTTTGAGAAGTTTTGAAATCTTTATAAACTTTAAAACCAGATTCTTCCATCACTTTAGAAATGAAATTTACAAGTTGTAGCTTTTCCACAATCTCACCTAACTTTATAGACACTAATTAATTATTAATTATAGATAAATACTAACTATAAATAAATATTAGCTATAAATAATTATTAGTTGCTAATATATAGTACTATATATTATGTTTCTTATTAATATATTTAATTTAAATATTTAATCTATTTTTATAATATTATAATAAAAAATAAGTTAATAAAAAGATTAATAATTTAATAAAAAGAGTATAATAATAAAAATATTAGGTATAAAATTAAAATAGAATATTATCGTTTAGAGGATAATAAAAATATATAAACAAAATGGGTATAATAATAAGGTTTAAACTCCTAATATTAATTAAAAAACTATTTAATAGTTAATTTAATTTAAAAAGACTTTATTTTAAAAAAGATTCAGTTTTAAAAAAGGTTCATTTTAATTTTAAATCTTTAAGTAACCTATCTCTTTCATCTTTAAGATTATTTAAAAGTTTTTGGTCAGCACATCCTTTTTTTTCCAAATATGCAATTGTAGTTGTAATTTCTGATAAATTAGTTTCTAATTGATTTATAGGCATTTTTACTCTTCCTTTTAAATTAAAACTTTTCTATTAGCTAAAATTTTTATATTAAACTAGTATATACTATTTTTCCAATTAATAACAATACAATTAAATATAAATTATATATCAATTTATAAATTAACTTAACATAGTTAATTCATCTTTAATATTCTGTTAATAATTACATATCTTAATTAAATATTAATTCCGTACTAAATATTAATTTGTTACTCATTATATTTAATATTTTCACTTTATAAAACAAAAAGTTTAGAATTAAAAAAATATATTGGTGTAAAATTATCAAATAGTTAATATTTTATCAGACAATTAATAATAGAATTATGTATTATAAAAATAAAATATAACTGAAATATAAATAATGTATAAATAAAATATAAATGAAGTATAAAATAAAAATATTTAAATAGCTTATATCATAAAGAAATAAAATATATGATGAATGAAATTATCAAATTAAAACTTTGATAATAATATTAAATTGATAATGATATTAAAATTATAAAATAAATATTTTATAATAAATATTAGTTAATAAATATTATTATAAAATTTATTAAAATAAAATTTTTATAAAAAAGTATAAAATATAATAATTTTATTTTTATGATTATTTTTATTTAAAAGATGATAACATGAATAATAGTAACAATAATTTTCAAGTGAACAAACAATTTGCAGACTTCAAAGGAAAAGATGTCTTAATAGGTCTGAAAAACTGGGAAGAATTTGAAGGCAAAATAATAGCAATCGATAATTTCCTAAACACAGTTTTAGAAGTAGATGATGGATTGAAAGTTGTCAAAGGTGGAAAAATAGCTTTTATTTCCATGAAAGATTAGACTTAAAAGATCAATCTTAAATGATGTTTTAAATAATGATTATATTATTAAATAAATTATTATCAAATAATTATATTATTTAAAAAGATTATCTTTTAAAAGCTATAAAACAATATACAAAGTTATATAATCATAGTGAAAATATAACTAATATAACTAAATATACCCAAATAACTAATACAGACAATATAGCATTATATACTAATATACGAACATTATATGCATATATCAGCAATATATCTAATAGTGTAGTAATATGCTTAATATCATAGTATATTAATATTAAGGCTCTATATCAATTCCAAGAATATTATCTTTTTTATTATAAACATCTCTAGCTATTTCCGCACTTCCAAATGCTCCAGAAGTACTTGGAAGAATAATCATTTCAAATTTATTTTTTAAGTATTTATTTAGTTCATTTTTAAAATTAAAGGGATCTTCAATCGATCCAATTGAACCTGTTAAAACAATACCTTCAATCTTATTTTTTGATATTCCAATCAACCCCATAATTTCCATAGCTACTGTAAAAATCATAGTATCGATAGCTAATTTTGCTTTGGGATTTCCTTTTTTATAAGCACTTAACAGAATATCTTTCATAAAAGATACTTTAGTATTAATATTTGCAATTTTAACAGCTCCAGCAGTTGAAAAAGCTTCATTTGCAGTTATTTTATTTTCATCAATATTTCTAATCATTTCTAAATCAATAGGCCCATGAACAATTCCCATCGCTCCTACACAAGCATCCATAGCTCCACGTATTTTACCATTCTCGATTAATATATTAACACTATTTGAACTAATATCAGCAATAATCATATTATTCCAATTAGTAGTAAGATATGCATTATAACAAATACTTACTTTTTCAGAGCTAGCTTGATGAGAATAAGCTGCTTTAAATAAAGGATCAAGAGAAGGAGAATCTTTATGAAGGCCAGGTATGACAAAGGTTGGTATTTTAGACTTTTCAATTTCACTATAAACAGAAGTTCCTCCGCCAGTTATTCTTCCAGCTCCTTCAATGGATAAAATACCTCTATTTTTAACCTTAGTAATAGGTAATATTGAATTTATCCCATCACCCATACCATAGGTTATAGCCATTAATTTAATATCATTAAGATTAACTCTCTTAGATAATTCTTCGATAGCTGAAACTTTACCTGCTTTACTGTCTTCACGATCAATTTTAAAACTTTCAATCGGTTTTCCATCACCCGCCATTATTCCAAATGAAATACCAGTAGTCCCATGATCCATTCCTACAAATACCAAAACATTCACCTTATTTCAAACATTCCTTTTATTTCAATAGTAATTACATATAATATTAATTTATATGATATATATTATTATTTTTATGATTTATTGATTCTGTATTTTATGATGAAATTTTGTTTACACAACTATCATATTAGAAAAAATAAATAATTAATATATCCTCCTTAATGTATTCTTTTTATTCCAAGCACTCTATCAAAATATTTATCAAAAGAAACTAAATTATTAATGTTATTTTCATTCATTGTTTCAATTATTGCACAGTCAGTAAATGATAGTTTAGTATTATTCTTTTTATATATCTTCATCACATTATCATTAAAATTAGGTTTATTATAATCATTAATAATATTACAATTATCTTTAATAGCATTATATGTATTAACTGCTAAATCTAAACTGGTTTTATTCCCTATAACAGTAACTATTTCATTTACTATAAGATTATTTATATAACATTCATTATCAAATATATTTTCATTTTCTAATTTCAAAGCTAATTTGTTATTTTCATCTGTTTCAATCACATAAGCTATTAAGAATGAGCTATCTAAGAATATTTTCACTTATATAACTCCTTTTTTAGATTTACAGAATTAGTTTTATAATCTAACCTTCCTTTACTCCTAATATCCTTGAAACTAGCTTTTTTTCTAAAACTAACTTCAAGTTTTCCTTTTTCATTAACAGACCATTCTACTAAATCATTTTTTCCTACCTTAAATCTTTTCCTTATTTCAGAAGGTATGGCTGTTTGATTGTTTTCATATATTTTAGTTGTGACTGTCATATTAAATTCTCCTACTTAATAATATGTTAATAGTTATATTTAAAATTAACAGTTATATATTATATTAATCATTATTTATTTCAAATTCTTTAAAAAGACTTATTTTATTATTATTTTTATAAAATATCCAATACCTATATAATAATTTATTTGCTGATTATGGAAAAACAAAAAAAATAAAAATAAAGAGTAATATGAGAATGTTGAAATAGAAATAATTAAAATAAAAATGATTAAAATAAAAGTATTAAGATTTAAAAAATATTATAATAATACCAATTATTTAAAGAATAAAAAATTAGTAATAACAAATATTTATATAGTATTAAGAAAATATTAGTGAATATCTAATACAAATTTATGTATTAGATACCCAAAAAATAAACAATAAACACCTTAAGAAAGATCTCTTCAATTATCTCCTCTGAAAAACATGTTTTATTTAACAATCCTATAAATACAGCCCTAAATTGAAGTTTTCTTTCTTAAAAATTAATTATTATAGTTAAGTAATTAAACAAGATAAATAAAAAAATTAAAAAATAATAAATATGTAAAAAATATTAAAATAAAAAAGTATGAATACCTAATAACTAAATACAGAAAAATACAGTGGAATTATTTCTTCTTATTTTTGTCAAAATTAACAACAACGACTTTTTCTTCTTTCTCTTTAGCTTTTTTTTCTAATCCACAGGCTTTTCTAAGCTTAGATCCTACTTTTTCGATTTTTTCTTCACTTTCAAGTTCTCTCATTCTATTGAGCATTGGCATTTTAGCTGTAGATTCAAGAGCCCATTCTTTAGTAAATTTACCTTTTTGGATTTCTGAAAGGATTTTTTTCATTTCCTTTTTAGCATCATCATTAATAATCCTATCTCTTCTGCTTAAACCACCAAATTCAGCAGTATTACTAACATCATTCCACATTCCAGCAAAACCTTTTTCATAAATAAGATCTACAATAAGTTTTAATTCATGACAAGTTTCAAAATAAGCTATTTCAGGTTGATATCCTGCTTCAACAAGAGTTGTAAAACCTGCATTTATAAGTTCTGTGACACCACCACAGAGAATAGCCTGTTCACCAAATAAATCAGTTTCAGTTTCTTCTCTAAATGTAGTTTCAAGGATTCCAGCTTTAGATAGTCCACAAGCTTTACCCATAGCCAAAGCAACATCAAGAGCATCTCCAGTAGCATCTTGTTCAACAGCTACAAGACCAGGAATTCCAAATCCTTCAAGATAAGTTCTTCTAACCATAGAACCTGGACCTTTTGGAGCTATCATAGTAATATTTACATTTTCAGGTACTTTTATGTATTTAAAATGGATATTATATCCATGAGAGAAAGAAATAGTATTGCCTGGTTTTACATAGGGAGCTATTGATTTTTCATAAACATCAGCTTGAATTTCATCAGGAAGTAATATATGAATAACATCTGCCTCTTTAGCAGCATCTTCAATAGTTTTAACATTCATACCATCGTCCTTAGCTTTTTGCCAGGAGGCTCCTCCTTCACGTAATCCAACAATGACTTTTAATCCACTGTCTGACATATTTTGTGATTGACCCATTCCTTGACTACCATAACCGATAACAGCTACAATCTTATTAGCTAAAGCTTTAACATCTACATCTTTGTCATAATACATTTTCATTTGAAATTCTCCTAATAATAATAAATTAAACCAGTATTAATTAAATTAAAATAAATTAAACTAAGTTAAACTGAATTAAATTGAATTAGATTGGATTAGATTAAATTGAATTAAAATAGTAAACAATTTTAATATTATTAAACTATTTTATAGAATTTATCACATCATAATTATAATTTTTTTATCATATATAATTAACCATGTTATAATTTAAGTATATAAAGGATGAGTTATCAAATATAATAATAGATATAAATGATTATTTTTCAATTTTTCTTAATATATTTTTCTTGATATAAGTATAGTATTATACTAGATATCATCGTATTATATTAAATAATATTAGATAAGTAATATTAGCTAAAATAATTGTATTTAATAGATTTTTATTATGTATAGTTTTAAAATAAAGCTAATAATTCCATATAATTTTAAAAATAAATCTAATAGTTTTAGATTGAGCAAATCTAGTATTTTTAAATTCTATATTAAATAAACCTAATATTTTTATAATGCTAAATAGATTTATAATAATTTTATAATGTTAAATAGCTTTATAATATTTTATAATAACTTTATAATAATTTTATAGCAGTTTTATAATAGTTTTATAATAATTAGTAGTTTTATAATAATTTTATAAAATGATTATAAAATGTTATGATGATTTAATATAGAATTTAAAATCCTATTTTAAATTTATTTAATAATAATTATTTAATCATAATCTCAATAAATCAGTTATTAATAATTAAAAATAGTCTATTAAACAAATTATGAAGAATTAAAGCAAAAAAGTGAAATTAATGAGTAATGAAATTGAAGAAAGAAAAGAAAATAATAAAAATAAAAATAATATATCATTAATCACAGGAGATCCTAAAAAGGCTATAAGAAAGTTATCCTGGCCTATAATGGTATCAATGCTTGTTACATTTGCATATAACTTAGCTGATACTATCTGGGTAGCTGGGCTTGGAACAGAATCTTTAGCAGCATTAGGATTTTTCATGCCAATATTTTTAATAATAATCGGACTTGGAAATGGTATTGGAGCAGGTGCCAATTCACTAATTGCTAGATCTATTGGTGCTAAAGATAAGAAAAAAGCAGATAATACAGCCATTCATGGTCTTTTAATAACATTAATAATATCTATTATCGCGCCTATAATACTCATATTCTTTTTAAATGATATCCTTCTTTTAATGGGTGCTGCATCTGTAGCTAGTCTTACAGCAGAATATGCTAGAGTAATATTAGCAGGACTAATTGTTTTATTATTTTCATCAGTTGGAGCTAGTATCCTTAGATCAGAAGGAGATGTAAACAGGGCCATGAATGTTATGGTTATAACAGCTGTATTAAATATAATAATAGACCCAATTTTCATTTATATCCTTAATTTAGGATTAGCTGGAGCAGCTTATGCTACGTTATTATCATCTTTTATATCCGCATTTATAATATTCTATTGGTTAATTATAAAAAAAGATACTTACTTAAATCTATCAAAAGAAAGTTTTAATTTTGACCTTGGAATTATTAAAGAAATAGTATTTATAGCTATTCCTGCAACATCAGAAATAATAATATTCTCCATAGTTTCATTAGTAATAAATTTTATGCTCTCATTTATTGCAGGGCCATTGGGTGTTGCTGTATACACTGCAGGATGGAGAATAGTCAATTTGGCAATGATTCCACATATGGGACTTGGAACTGCTACATTAACTGTAGTAGGTGCAGCATATGGTGCTAGAAAATTTAAAAAGTTGATAACTACTTATAATTACTCTGTAAAATTTGGATTATCTATTTCAATAGTAAGTAGTATTATAATATTCGTATTTGCCCCACAAATTGCTATGATATTTAGTTATTCTGAAACAAATTTAATACCTGCAATTAGTGACTTTTTAAGAATATTATCTATATTTTGTATAGCACTTCCATTAGGAATACTATCATCATCTACATTTCAAGGACTTGGAAAAGCATTTATATCCTTAACTCTTACAATTCAAAGAGCATTGGTTTTTGAAATTATTTTCATGTATATATTTGCATTTGTATTAAATATGGGAACTGCGGGTATTTGGTGGGGTCTTTCATTAGGAGGATTAGTAGGTTATTTAGTTAGCTATATATACACTAAAATTTATCTTAGAGAGGTAAAAAAGGTATATATCGATTGAAACAAGAACTAAAAATAGAAATAATACTAAATAAAAATAATAAAGTGATTATTAAGAATAAAAATAATAAAACAGTTATTAAAAATAAAAACAATACTAAAAATAATAGAACTATTATTATAAATAAAATTATTATAAATAAAATGATTGTTAAAACTAATTGGTTTAATCAAACCAATTAGATAAAGAATTTAAATTAGAAGTAAAATCCATAGAAAGTGGGGTTAAAGTAGGTATTTTAAGAGTTTTAAGAGCATATCCATCAGTTCCTTCAACATCACCATTAAATGGAGTACCATCAATCCAATAATATGGTTTTCCACGAGGATCAAAACGCATCTCAATGTGAGGATTATACATCCTATTTCCTAAAGAAGTAATAGCTATTTCATCGCTTTTAGGATTTGAAGGAATATTAAGGTTTAATAAATCAACACCTTCAGGCAACCCCTTATCTACAACCTTTTTAGCAACTTTATTTAAAATTTCTTTTGCAAAAGAGTAATCAATATCAACATGTCCATCTTCAAACTTAATATCTCCTCTAGAAACTTGAAGAGAAGCAGCTATTGTAGGTATACCATAAGAAGCAGCTTCCATAGCTGCACCCATAGTTCCAGATGTTGTAAGTTCACCTTTTCCAATATTTTCACCCGTGTTAATACCAGATATAGCTAAAGTAGGCTGTTCTTCCATTAATTCAAAGATCCCTAAAGTAACAGCATCAGTCGGAGTTCCAGAAACTGAAAATCCACGACTGCCATCTTTTAATTGTACTCCACTTATTCTTAAAGGTTCAAAAAGAGTTAAAGCCCTACCTATTCCACTCTGTTGAGAAGATGGTGCCACAACTGTAACATGCCCTAATTCATCAACCGCTTCTTTAGCAGCTAAAATCCCAGAGGAGTTAATTCCATCATCATTACTAATTAAAATCTTCATGATAATATGTTGTAGTTTATTATTAAAATAATTTAGTATTTTAGTATTTTAGTATTTTGGTATTTTTATTTTAAGTTCAAAATATATTATAAGTTTAAGCTCAAAATAAAAAAACTCTCATTAAATTATTCAAAAAACAAAGAAAATGAGAAATAAAAATAAAATTTTAAATAGAGAATATAACTGTTTTAATTTAAAATAAAGAATAAATTTTAAAGATAAAATATAAATATAAAAATAAAAAATAGAAATTTAAATAAAGAATAGAAACTAGAAAAAAATTACTTATAAAATAGTTTCACGAGCAATAGCTGTTGGCCCAGTTCTAACAATTTTTTTAATTCCGAAGTTTGTTAATAGAGAAATTAAAGCATTGATCTTATTAGGATCTCCAGTTATTTCAATTGTTAGAGTTGATGGCCCCATATCAATAATTTTTCCTCTGAAAATATTAGCATGTTGTATAATTTCAGATCTTGCTTGTTCATTATTAGTTTTAACTTTTATAAGAGCTAACTCTCTTTTTACAGAATTATTAGGATCCAAATCAACTACTTTTACAACATCTATCAACTTATTTAATTGTTTTGTAATCTGTTCAAGGACTTTCTCATCACCTTTAGAAATTATAACCATAGCAGCTAATCCTTTAGTCTCAGATTCACCAACAGTAATACTTTCAATATTAAATCCCCTTCTTGTAAAAAGACTTGAAACTTTTTGTAGAACACCTGGCTTGTTTTCTACTAATGTACTGATTACATGGCTTTTTAATTCATTATTTTGTTTTTTGTTAGAATCCATCTAATCACCATCCTTTTTATTAGCTATAGTATCATTTGTATCACTATGGCCACCACTAATGCCAGTAATATCATTTTCAATCTTATATTCTCCAAGGATATCTGTAATTCCACAGCCTGGAGGGACCATAGGTAATTCTTCATCTTTATCAATTACAATATCCAACAATATAGCTTCTCCATCTTTTTTTGCTGCTTTTATAGCTTTTTCAGTTTCTCCTACTTTAGTAATCCTTTCTGCATTTACTCCAAAGGACTCAGAAAGTTTTAAAAAGTCAGGAGTTTGACCAAGATCAGTGTGGGAAAGTCTATTTTCATAAAAGAGATTTTGCCATTGGTAAACCATTCCAAGCTTTCTATTATTAAATAAACATATAATAATAGGAATATCATAGTCTTTAACAGTAGCTAAATCTTGACAAACCATTAAAAATCCCCCATCTCCAGTAACAGCTAAAACATCATTTTTAGGCATAGCTACCTTAGCTCCAATAGCTGAAGGGAAACCGAATCCCATAGTTCCAAGGCCACCAGAACTAATAAACTTTCTAGGTTTCATTGTATTAAAAAAGTGAGCTGCCCACATTTGATGTTGCCCAACATCGGTTGTTATAATTGAATCATTATCTAAAGCATTGCTTATCTCTTTTATAACTTGTTGTGGTTTAAGAGGTGTTTCATTATAAGTAACTCTAGGAATACAACTCTTTTTAAACATTAATGTATCATTATACCATTCAGTTGAATTTTCATTAATTTTTTTAAGGTTTAAAGATTTTATATTAGTTATTAAGCTATTTAATATATTTTTAGCATCTCCAACAATTGGGACATCAACTTCAACATTTTTTCCAATTTCAGCAGGATCAATATCAATATGAATAACTTTTGAATTTCTTGCAAAATCAGCTATATTTCCAGTAGTTCTATCTGAAAACCTACATCCAATAGCAATTAGACAATCACTCTCATCAAGAGACAAATTAGCTACTTTTCTTCCATGCATCCCTAACATTCCAAGATATGCATCGCTATCTTCTGGAAAAGAACCTTTACCGAGGAGAGTTGTAGTAACAGGAGCTTGAATAAGTTCTGAAAATTCTTTTAATTCTTTTGAAGCTCCAGAAATTATTACTCCTCCACCAGCTAATATTATTGGTTTAGACGATTTAGCAATTATCTTAGAAGCTTTTTTAACTTGTCGGGGGTTTCCTTTAATTGTAGGATTATAACCTGGTGTATTAAAACTTAATTTTGAAAAATTATCTAAATTAGAAATATCCTCGTCTAAATCTTGTTCTTGAACATTTTTAGGAACATCTATAACAACAGGACCAGGGCGGCCACTTTTAGCTATTTCAAAGCTTGAATTAATAATAGCAGGAATGTCAGTACTATTCTTAGGTTGAAATGAATGTTTTGTTATAGGCATGGCTATTCCAAGCATATCAACCTCTTGAAATGCATCATTACCAATTAAATGAGTTGGAACTTGTCCAGTAATTGCAACAACAGGAGATGAATCCATATAAGCCGTAGCAATTCCAGTTACAAGATTAGTAGCTCCTGGGCCAGAAGTAGCTATACAAACTCCTACTTTTCCACTAGCCCTTGCAAATCCATCTGCAGCATGAGATGCAGATTGTTCATGTCTCACCAATACATGATTTAAATCAGAGTTATAAATCATGTCATATAAAGGAAGTACTTGACCTCCTGGATATCCGAAGACTGTATCTGCACCTTGTTCAATAAGAGCTTTTATTATAGCTTCTCCACCTTTCATTTCAACACCATAAATATTAACATACTATCTAATTAAAATATTTCTATTAAATATTATCTATAAAATATTACATACTAAAAATTATCTATAAAAAACAATCTATAAAAAATTGTTTATTAAAGTTTATTTATTAAATATCATATATTATTAAGAATTATTATATTTTATTAAAATATACTTAATTAATGTACTTAATAATATAATTTAATAATATGATTTAATAATGTATTTTGATAATGTGTTTTAATTATATATTTAGATTATTAATTTAAGATTATTAACCTATTAAAATATATTTTAATTATTAGTATAATTTAGTATTTATATTTTTAAATTTATTATTTATATTATTATTTTTATTACTTTTGAGTTTATATTATTATATAGTTAAGTCATATTATTACTATCATTTTGTAAAATTACTACCACTTATAAAGTATACAATAGAAAAATAATAATATATAATATATTATTATAAATCTATAATAGACAAACTTATAACAATATATTACTATTTTTTATATCTAATAACATCCTATAAATATTTAAAAATCATTATACTAAAAAAATTATCTACTAAATCAAAATTAGGTAAATATGATAAAAAAGTAAAATAAAATAAGATAAAATTAAAAATAAAATGAAAAATAAAATGAAAAATTGAAAGATTAAAAGATATTACAATCTATAGGAAATAACACAAAAATCTAAAAAAATCTAAAATATTCATAATAACAAAATAACATATAAAAATAATATATAAAGAAACAACATATAGAGAATCAATATATAATTTAATATTTATATTGTAATATAGAATAGTATGTAATATAGAATAATAATATGATAATATCTGTAATATTTATGACAGTATTTATATCAATAATGTTTAATAGGTTAAAAGCTCTAATAAAAATATATTATCTTAAATATGACAGATATGAATAATATAGTTAATCACTGCTAATATAACTAATACAGTCAATATAGCTAATAATTAATTATCAATTAATATAATCAAATAAATATAGTTACAATATTATATAATAACATTTATTATTAACATGATTATTAAGATTATAATAATAAAATTTAGAATAAAAAGATTGATTTATAAGGAATAATAGTGATTTAAATGAAAGTCTTAGTTGTTGGTACTGGTGCAAGAGAAAATGCTATTTGTGAATCATTGAAAGATGATTGTGAATTATACTCATATATGTCTAATAAAAATCCAGGAATAGCTAAAATAGCTAAATTCAAACAAGGTGATGAGGGAGATATCCAATCTGTAGCTAAATATGCAGTTGATAATAAAATTGATATTGCAGTTATAGGGCCAGAAGCTCCACTTGGAAAAGGCATTGTAGATGAATTAGAAAAAAATGGAATTAAATGTGTTGGACCTAATATAGAAGCAGCTAAGATTGAAACAGATAAGTCTTTTATGAGAAACCTCTTTGAAAAATACGATATTGAAGGATCACTAATTTATAAAGTATTTGATAATTTTAAAGATATAGAAAATTTCCTTGATAACTTTGATAGAGATGCAGTTATAAAGCCAGTCGGTTTAACTGGTGGAAAAGGAGTAAAAATTGTTGGTGAACATTTAAAAGATAACCAAGAAGCGAAAAAATATGCTAAAGAAGTTATGGATAATAAAATGGGAGGTTTTCCTCAAGTTATTATTGAAGAAAGACTTATTGGAGAAGAATTTACAATTCAAGCATTTTCAGATGGAAAAAACTTAGCACCAATGCCAGCAGCACAAGATCATCCATATGCATTTGAAGGTGGAAAAGGACCTATAACTGGAGGAATGGGATCATATTCCAATAAAGATGGGTTACTTCCATTTTTAAAAGAAGAAGATTATGATGAAGCAGTCAAAATAATGGAAAAAACAATCCATGCAGTAGCAAAAGAAGCAAGCCCTTATAAAGGTATTCTTTATGGACAATTTATGCTTACATCAAATGGACCTCGATTGATTGAATACAATGCAAGATTTGGAGATCCAGAAGCTATGAATGTTCTTCCATTGATGAAAACTCCAATGATTGAAGTTTGTAAATCTATAGTTGATGGAAACCTTCAAAATGTTGAATTTGAACCTTTATCTTCTGTTTGTAAGTATATAGTTCCAGATGGTTACCCAGAAACTAAATATGCCAATGAAGAAATAGTTGTAGATGAAGAAAAGATTGAATCCATCGGTGCAAAAGTATTTTATGCAGCTGTTAATCAAAAAGAAGATGGTAAAATATACACTTCATCATCAAGAGCTCTTGGAATTGTTGGAATAGCTGATTCAATTGATAAGAGTGAATCAATAGCTGAAAAAGCTTGTGAATATGTGAAAGGAAACTTATATCACAGAAAAGACATTGGAACAGAAGAGTTAATACAACAAAGAATAGATCATATGAAAGAAATTCGTAAATAAAAACTGTTAATAGTTATAAATTATTACTATAATTAATTATTATATTACAATAATTAAATACTATACTATTATAATTAGCTAGATTATATTAATATAATTAAATAATATATTACTAGAATTAACTAGTATAACTACTATAATTAAATATTAAGAGAAACATATAAGATAACTTATAAAATAATTTAAAATCTATAATACTATAAACAAAGATAATATATACAAACATTATTATATAATTTAATCCTTAGGTGGATAGAATGAGAAGTCTCTTATCAATTTGTGACATAAAAGATGAAATTCCTGAAATACTAGAATTAGCTACAAAATTTAAAGAGGGTAAAATCAATAAAAAGCCTCTTGAAGATAAAACACTAGCAATGATATTCCAAAAATCCTCTACGAGAACTAGAGTTTCTTTTGAAGTTGGAATGAATGAATTAGGAGGTAATGCTATCTTTTTATCCAACAACGATATTCAAATGGGTAGAGGAGAACCAATAGCAGATACAGCTAAAGTTTTAAGTAGATATGTGCACGGAATTATGATAAGAGCTCTTGAACATGAGGACGTTGTAGAATTCTCAAAAGAATCTGATGTTCCAATAATAAGTGGTCTTACAAATCTTGAACATCCCTGCCAGGCCCTTGCAGATATTTTAACTGTTAAAGAATATTTTAAAGATTTTAATGGTAAATTTACATATGTTGGTGATGGAAACAATGTTTGTAACTCCCTACTCCTTATATGTGCATGTATTGGTATGAATATAGCTGTAGCTTGTCCAGAAGGATATGAACCTAATGAGGATATTATTAAAAAAGCTAATAAAATAGCTAAAGAAAATAATTCTTATGTTGTAATTACAAATGATGTTGAAGTTGCTGTAAAAAATGCAACTGTAGTATATACTGATGTTTGGGTTAGCATGGGTGATGAAAAAGAGCAAGGAAAAAGAAAGAAAGCCTTGAAAAAATATCAAGTTAACCAAAAACTTATGGAATTAGCTAACCAAGACGCAATATTTATGCATTGTTTACCTGCTATTAGAGGAGAAGAAGTAAGTGGTGAAGTCATCGATGGACCACAATCAGCAGTAATTGACCAAGCAGAAAACAGACTACATGCTCAAAAAGCTGTACTTTACTATTTTTTAAAATAGAATAAAAATATGTTTATATAAACTTCTATTAATTTTTAATTAATTTTAATGTTATTTAGAATATTATCATAGAATAGATAATTTTTTATCATAATGTAGACTATAGTTCCCCTAGTTTATAGTTCTCCTAATGAAAATTTTGTTTTTTAATTATTTTTTAATAACTATACTATCTTTAAATTTAGTTTTAATAGATCATATTTCTTATTTTACATAATTTTAAATTTTTTAATAAATATATGAAATAAATAAAAAATAATATATTGATTACATTTTAATTGGAGAAGCTATACCTAACAAATTTAAACTATTTTTAATTGTTATTCTAGCTTTATCAACTAATAAAAGCCTAGCTGATTCAATTTCACAGCCAATAACTTGTTCTGACTTATAAAACTTATTAAAAGCACCAGCAAGTTCTTGAACATATTGAGCAATTGGATGTACTCTCATAATATTAGCTGATTCCTCAATTACAATTGGAAACTTAGCTATTGATCTAATTAAATCCATTTCAATTTCATTTGGAACCCATTTATCCTCAATTTTATCAAAATCAATGTTTAATTGCTCTTCTTCTAGATTGAAATGTCCACACTTTTCAAGTAATTTACAGGCACGTGCATGAGCATATTGAATTGAAGCACAACCTCTTTCAAAGCTAAGAGCTTCATCCCATTTAAAAGTAATATGTTTTTCTGGAGATAATCTTGAAATAAAATATCTTATAGCCCCAATACCTATTTCTTTAGAAATTTTATTAATTTCATTTTTATCAATATCTGTGCGTCGTGATTCAACTTCTATTTTTGCCCTGCTTATTGCTTCATTTACTAATTCATCAACAGAAATAAATATTCCTCTTCTTGTAGACATTGACCCCTCTGGAAGAGTTATAAACTCATAAAATATAACTTCAGGAGCTTTCTCATTAAGCAGATTTAAAGCTATACTAACTTGTTTAATAGCTAACTTATGATCAGAACCTAAAATATCAAGAACTGTATCTCCATGTTCTGATTTCCATTTATGATATGCAAGATCTCTAGTTGAATAGAGTGATGTTCCATCAGACCTTCTAAGAACAAGTTCTTTTTCTATTCCAAAATCTTCAAGGTCTAAACATAAAACTTCATTTTCTTTTGTATGACCACTAGCTATTAATCCATTGACAACTTCATCAACATCTCCATTTCTAACAAATTGACCTTCCCAGACAAAATCATCATGAACAATGTTTAAACTATTTAAAGTTTGTTTCACTCCAATTAAACAATCATTCACAGCTTTTTCAAATACTTTATCGAGATCTTTGTTCAATCCTCCTTCATAAGCTTTAATAAGATTATCAACCTCTATTTTCTTATCTTCATTAACATTAATATATTCATTAACTTTAAAATAAAGCTGACCAATTTGATGATCAATTTTATTATCTAATTTAGTATTCAAGTTATTTAAACTATTGTTTAAGCTAGCCATTGATTTTCTATCATTTAAAGTATCATTATATTTTTTAGAAAGGTCTTCATCAATACTTAAACCTAATTTTTCCATTCCAAAAACAATCATAGCTATTTGACGGCCCATATCATTAACATAGTACTGAGTATCAACATCATATCCTGCTGTTTTAAGAAGCCTTTTTAAAGAATCACCAATAATAGCATTTCTAATATGACCTATGTGAAGAGGACCATTAGGATTTGCCGAAGTATGCTCTAAAACAATCTTTTTATTGGTAGGTGGAAGCTTTCCATAATCATCTCCAACAGTTTCAAGTAGCCTTCTTGAGAATGTTTCATAATTAATAAAAAAGTTTATATAAGGGCCTTTAGCTTCTACTTTTTTAAAAAGATCTGAAATTTCAATATTTTCCATAATATTAGAAGTAATATCCATTGGAGACATTTTTAAATCTTTAGCTAATTGAAATGATACAGTAGTGGCTAAATCTCCCATTTTTGGGTTTGGTGGAAATTCAAGCTTAATATCTTCTGGAATTTGATAATTTAATTTTTTAAGAGTATTCTTTAAAGATTTTAATGCATTATTTTTAATTTCAAAGTACATATCTTCACCGTGTAAAATAATAATAAAAATAGAGTGTAAAATAATAAAATATATGATAATAAAATATAATGATAATAGAATATATAATTAATATTAAATTAATGTTATGATAAAAATTAGTAAGAATATCTATTAAATAAAGATCATCTTAAATAAAAAATATTTAAAGAAGTATTTAATAAGAGATATCTTAAATAAAAAGACTATTAATTAAATAATCTTAATCAGACCAATATAGTTAAAAACTATAGATAATTATTATAATAATCATTAAAAATTATAATAATCCTAAAATTTAATAATTAACTATATAAAACAACAATTAAAGTAATAAATAATTGAGTTATAATTCTAATTATAAGACAACTAAATAATTACATAACCTAAATAATACTTAATACTAATTATTAGCTAAGCTTTAACTAAATCATAGACCTTTAAGCCATATCGTTATATAGCCAATTTTAGGAATTATAAACGGTTGTTCTCCAATCGTCACTACTCGTTCAGTTATCTGAGATGGCGAGACGAGGTAAGGGTCTGGAACATTATTATTGTCCCCCTTTATTACATAATACTTGCTGCCATTAACATATGTTTCATTTATAATTCTATGAATAACTGGATTTGGGAACCATTTAGCATTATATACAACTATATCCCCCACTTCTGCATTGTTTGGGTCAAATTCATGGAAACCAAGGAAATCAGCTTTTTCAACTACCACAATGTCTCCCCTGAAAAAAACAGGCTCCATACTTCCCGAAACAACTACATTCATATGTTGAGCAATTAATAAACCAACAATAATTATTAATGCATAAACAGCTATCTCTCTTTTTGTTGACATTAAAGCACCATAATTTTAATTTAATAAAATGAAATTTTTTATACTAACAATAAATATTGACTTCATGTTATATAAACAATTTACTAATTTTTGTTATAATATGAAAAATATATAAAAAAGAAAATAAGAACTAAAATGAAATAGAGAGCTAAAATAAAAATATAAATAAAAAAATTTGAATTAATAATTTAAATTGATAATTATATTTATAATTTATATCGATAATTCAAATTAAAAATAAATAATTAATAAATTATTAAATAAATTAGTAAATAAATTAATTAATAAATTGTAATCCTATCTTAAAATAGCACCTTTATCAGCAGAACTAACAGATTTTTGATATATATTTAACCAACCTTTAATTTTCCTTTTTGGAAGGTTTGAATTAGCTATTCTTTCTTTAATTTCATCATCTGATAAATCTACATTAATCTTCCTATTTTTAATATCTATTTCGATTAAATCTCCATCGATTAATCCACCAATAGGTCCACCACTCATAGCTTCTGGAGAAACATGACCTACACAAGGTCCACGAGTTCCTCCTGAAAATCTACCATCAGTAATAAGAGCAACATTCTTTATTCCAAGACCCATTATAGCAGAAGTTGGATTAAGCATTTCTCTCATTCCAGGACCACCCCTAGGACCTTCACAACGTATAACAACAATGTCTCCTTCAACGATCTTTCCATTGAAAATTGCTTCAACTGATTCCTCTTCACTATTGAAAACCTTTGCAGGACCTTTATGATACATCATGTCATCTTCAACAGCAGCTTGTTTTATAACTGAACCATTAGGAGCTAAGTTACCCTTTAAAATAGCTATTCCTCCTTCATCATGAACAGGATTTTTAATTGGCCTTATTACACCAGTATTTTTAACTTCCACGTTTTCAATATTTTCTTTTATAGTTTTACCATTACAAGTAATTGAATCCGTGTGTATTTTGCTTTCAATAGTTTTTAAAACACCAGGAATTCCTCCTGCTTCATGAAGATCTAACATTGTATCTTTACCAGCAGGGCTCATAGAAGCAATATGTGGAACAAACTTACTTACTTTATCAAATAATTCAAGATCAACTTGAATACCCCTATCTTCAAATTCGCTAGCTATTGCAGGAATATGTAAAGCAGTATTACTTGATCCACCTAAAGCCATATCGATAGCTAAGGCATTTTCAAAAGATTCCTGTGTAACGATCTTAGAAGGAGTTAAATTTTCATTTATCATTTCAACAATACGTTTACCAGAATTTTTAGCTATTTTTAACTTATTTTCATCAAGGGCAAGAGTTGTAGCACACATAGGTAAACTCATACCAAGAGTTTCTGTTACACAAGCCATAGTATTAGCAGTGAACAATCCTGAACAAGAACCAGCACCAGGACAAGCACTACATTCAAGTTCATATAGCTCATCTTCACTCATTTCACCATTAGATACTTCTCCAACAGCTTCATAAACAGTGATTAAATCTGCATTTTCTCCCTTAAATTTTCCTGGAACCATAGGCCCACCAGTCACGACAATAGAAGGAATATCTAATCTTAAAGCAGCCATTAACATTCCAGGAACAACTTTATCACAACTTGGAATAAGAACAAGCCCATCAAGACTATGGCCCATAGCTACACTTTCAACAGTATTAGCTACTATTTCACGAGAAGGAAGAGAATATTTCATTCCTTCATGATTCATAGCTATTCCATCACAAATAGCCATTGTATTAAATTCAAAAGGAACACCACCAGCATCAATAATTCCCTTTTTTACTTCTTCAACTAATTCTTTTAAGTGAATATGACCTGGAACAATATCAGTGAAACTATTAGCTATTCCAATAAATGGTTTTTCAAAATCATCATCTTTAAGGCCACAAGCTCGAAGAAGAGATCTATGTGGGGCTCTTTCAATTCCTTTTTTTATACTATCGCTTTTCATCTAACCACATTGAATATAAATTATTAAAATTATTAAAATTTATTATGAAATTTATTATAATGAAATTTAATATGAGATTTAATATGTATTATATATAATTTTTATGATAAATAGATTTTTTAATATTATAAATATTTTTTAATAGAATAAATAAAATGAGTATAAAAATAACTAAAATAAATATAAATAATTAAAAGAAGTGTAAAATAAAAGAAATAAGTATAAATAATTAGAATAAGTATTAAATAAGTAGAATAAATATTAAATAATTAGATAAATATAAAAAATAATAAAAATATAGCTAAAAAATTAAATATAAAGTTAATAAAAAACTAATAAAAAAATTATTTTTCTGATTTTATCATTGTTAAAACCATTTTAAATGGTTCATTTGCAAATAAAGCATGAGGTTCATTTGCGGGCATTATAATAAGTTCACCTTTTTTAACAATGTTTTTATTTCCAGAAATTGTTATCTCAGCGACACCATCTACAATTTGAACCATTGCATCAAAAGGAGCACTATGCTCACTTAATCCTTGTCCTTTATCAAAAGCAAAAATTGTTACAGTCCCAACTTCTTTTTTGATAATTTCACGACTTACAACAGATTCATCCTGATATTCTGCTAAGCTATCTATCTTAATCGGCTTACTTTTTATGTCTTCCATACTTTAACACCTCAAAAATATAAAAAATATTAAAAATTATTAGTTTATAATATTAAGAATTATTGTTTATATGATATTTAATTCTAACTAAATTTATACATTTAATCTAATAAAATCTATAAATTAAATATAAACTCTATAAATTAAATCTAAATATAAATATCATCAAACTACTTAATTAACCTAATATTCTTTTAATATCTTCTTCTGGATCTCCGATTGGTGTTAAATTGTAATTATTAACTAAGAAATCAGCTATATCATCATTTACCCATGCAGGTAAAATTGGACCTAAAAGCATGTCTTTTTTATTTAAATATAGCAAACTCCAGAATATAGCTACTGCCTTTTGTTCCATCCAACTTAAGACAATTGTTAAAGGAAGATCATTTAATTCTAGATCAAACAAGTCAGATAGTGCAAGAGCTACATCAACAGCCACAATAGCATCATTACATTGCCCAACATCTATAATACGTGGAACACCTTCAATATCACCAAGATCTAAATCATTGAATCTATATTTACCACATGCAAGAGTTAATACTACAGTATCTTCAGGTAGTTTTTCTACAAACTCTCTGTAGTATCTAGCTTGTGGAAGTGGGCTGTCACATCCTCCTACTAAGAAGAATCTTCTAATTTTTCCAGCTTCAACAAGTTCCTTAATTTTATCAGCCAATGAAAGAATAGTTGATACACCAAATCCAGTAGTTACGGTTGGTTTATTTTCTTCTTCTTCAAGATCTCCAAGTTCAAGAGCTTTATTAATAACTGGAGTAAAGTCATAATTTTCAATTTGCATGATTCCAGGTAATTTAGCTACACCACTAGTGAAAATACGATCACTATAATCATCTTTTGGTAGTAAAACACAATTAGAAGTGGCTAAAATAGCTACATTATACTTTGAAAAGGTTTTCTTTTGATCAAACCATGGTCCTCCAAGTTGACCAGCTAAATGTTTATATTTTTTAAGTTCAGGATATCCATGTGCTGGAAGCATTTCACTATGAGTATAAACATTGATTCCAGTTCCTTCAGTCTGTTTTAAAAGTTCTTCAATAGCTTTCATGTCATGTCCAGTGACTAAAATACCAGGTCCTTTTTTAGATCCAACTTCAACAACTTGTGGTTCTGGTTCTCCATAGGTTTCAATATGAGCTTTTTTAAGCAGTCTCATTACTTTTATATTAGCTTCACCAGCATCAAGACCTAACTTGATTAAATCTTCAACATCAAAGTTTACATTTGTAAGAGTACTATACATTCCTTTAGTTAAAAATTCATCAATACTCTCATCTTTATATCCTAATTCATTTGCTTGATAATTATATGCACTGATTCCTTTTATGGAAAAAATAAGGTTATCTTGTAACCTAGCTACTGTTGGAACTTTTCCACAAACTCCTCTTACATCACAACCAGTTCCTTTGGCTGTTTGAGAACATTGGTAACAAAACATATCAAGTGGTTTATATGCCATAATTTTTCCTCCTTAAAAATTTGAGCTTTTGCTTCAATTTCACAATTTAATTTTTTAATTTCTATAGCTCATTAATCTGGGATTTATGTAAACTACTGTTTAAATTTCTGAAATTGAGTATAATCTATTTTTTATAAAAAATAACATTTTTAACCTAATAAATTTAGATATTTTATATATCTTTAGATAAATTATATATTTAAACTATATAATTAAGATTATATATTTGAAACATATCTAAAATTATAATATGAAATTTAGATATCTAAAATGTTATTTTATTTTTTAAATACTATATTGAATTTTAACAGTCTCGTGTTTTTACTGAAATTTATCCCTACTACTAATATTGTTTAAAATTCTATATATAATTTTTGTAACTTTTTATGGGTAAAATGTTACAAAATTAATGATAATTATAATGCAGCTGAAATTTTTAATTTAAATTATGGATAAGTTTAAATTATAAATTTTAACTGATAGTTTAATTAAACTGGTTAAAGATAATAATTATATTCTAAAAAAACTGATAATAGATATATTCAATATTTAATATAATTTATCTATTATTTATATTATTTAAGAAGAGTTTACTCTCTAAAAAAAATTGTTTTTTACAAATGTTACAGTTGAAACCTATGTCTAATTAGATTAATTCTTTAAAGTATATAATATAAAAAAGATTAAAAAGATATTTGAATTAAGAAAATAAAGATATTTTCAATGATAAAAAATGTTATTAATTCTTTTTCATTTTTTTATTTAATATATTAAAAAAGCGATCGTCATAATTTTTAGCTATATCCTCATATTGATTCCACACTCCAATAGCAGAACTAGATACAACATTCTTCTTTTTACCAGAAAATTTAGAAAAAATATGAATCATCTCAGTACCATCCCTAATGATTAATTTAACAAAAGGAATATCTGCTTTTAAAATATTAACACCACAATCTTGAAATTCAGCTAAAACATCGATTTTTTTATCATCAATATAACAGTACTCAGCAGCTAAAATGTTTATTTCAATTCCCTTTTTTAAAAGACTTTTGAATTTATCTTTTAAAAATTTTGACTCTCCTTCAAATAAAAAGCCCATACGGATAGAAACTGTAGATTTAGCTCTTGAAATAATCTCAAGTTCTTTTTTAATAATTCTATCAGTACCATGAATTAGCCAAATTGGTGCTGGTATTTTAGAAAGCTGACTTTCATAAGCATAACTAAGATTCATTTCGGTTTCTTCAAGTTCATCTAGTAATTTTTGTTTATATCTACGAAAAACATCTGAAGGGGGTACAATATGATATTTTAATGGTCTTCCCCGTTCAATCTCGATAAATCCTTTGTTTGATAATGATTTTAGCACATCATAAATTTTGGTTCTTGGAACATTAGAATTAAGGCTAATTTCAGTTGCTGTTCCAGAAATCATATAAGTCATTGATAAATATACCATAGACTCATAAGTAGATAAGCCAAACATTTTAAGTGAACTAATAGTTTTATTTTTCATATTATCCCTTAAAGTTTATAATATTGCTATCCTATTATTTATTCTCATTTTTTCATATTTATTGTCATTATGTTATTTTAAACCATCTATTTAATAAATTACAAGTAAAAATCCATTGTTTCAAAAATTATAAAACTGATTTATAAATAAATATTTAATAATTGGAATAAATAAAAACATTATATAACAACATTATATAATATTACTAATTTAATAGTTAATAATTTTTTATATAATTATATTTTTATAATCTGTATAATTATACTTTTTATATTAATCTTTTATAATAATTTTATAATCAGTATTAATTTTATAATCAATATTTTGTATAATAATTCATGATAGTCAATAATTCTAATAGAATATATCATATTTTTAATTAAATTTTCAACTATTAAAATCTAAAAAATTAATTATTGAAAATGAAAAAGTTTTATTATCTATTAAAAAATTTTATTATCTGTTTTTATATGATAATAAAATATGCTTTTATATTATAATGAAATATTAATATGAATAAAAATATTAAATATTATACATTAAAAATATGAAAAATAGTTAAAATAAAAGTAAATATAGTTTATATAAAATAAAATATAAATTTATAATTTTATTTAAAAACTATCTATTAGTCTTTATAAAAATTATTTATAAGTTTTTTTATAAGGACTATTAATTTTTTATAAGAAATATTTATTATTATAAGAACTATTTATTAATATATTATTTAGTTTATTATTAAAATTTTCCCAATAATATCTTAATTAGGTGATTTAATGCAAGTATTACTAATACACTCTGATTATTTAAAGTATAAAACAAAAAATAAGACTCCAATAGCTGAAGAAATAGAAAAAGATAAAGAAGAAGGTGTTTTTAACGAAGCTTTAGTTGTATTTACAGCTGTTGAAAAAGTAGATGAGAAAAACCCAGCAGGAGTTGTGAATAATTTAATAAACGAGATAAAATCAACTAATGATCAAGTCAATGCAGAAAGAATTGTATTATATCCTTATGCCCATCTATCATCTTCACTCAGTTCTCCAAAAATAGCTATTGAAATATTAAAAATGGCAGAAAAAGAATTATCTGTCCGTGGTTTTGAAGTTTCAAGAGTTCCATTTGGATGGTACAAATCCTTCGAAATATCATGTAAAGGTCATCCATTATCAGAACTTTCAAGATCTATAGATGCTGTTGATATTTCAGCTGATGGAATTGGTGAAGAAGAATCAGAACCTTCTAAATTTTATATATTAGAAGATAGTATTTTAGAAGACGCTGAAAAATATAAATATGAAAAAAAGTCTGATTTAGAAAAATTAGCTAAGTATGAACTTGGGACTGGTAAAAGCAAAGATGTTGAACCTCCACATGTTAGATTAATGAAAGAAAAAGAATTAGCTGATTATGAAAGTGCAGCTGATATTGGGCATTTAAAGTGGTATCCTAAAGGAAGAGTTATCAGAGATTTGTTATCTGATTATGTATATGATCTTGTAGTAGAAAGAGGTGCGATGCCTATTGAAACCCCAGTAATGTATGATTTAGCTAATGATGCAATAAGAGAACATGCAGAGAAATTTGGAGAAAGACAATATAAAATCCAAACCAAAAAAGAATTAATGTTAAGGTTTGCATGTTGTTTTGGGGCATTTAGAGTTTTAGCTGATTCATTTTTAACTTGGAAAAACTTACCAGCAAGAGTATATGAGCTATCCACTTATAGTTTTAGATTTGAAAAAAGAGGAGAAGTAGTAGGTTTAAAAAGGCTTAGAGGATTCACAATGCCTGATATGCATTCAATATGTGCTGATATGAGTCAATCATTAATAGAATTTGAAAATCAGGTTGATATGTGTATCCAAACTGGAAAAGATTTTGAAGTGAATTATGAAGTAATTTTTAGAGCTACAAAAGATTTTTATGAAGAAAATCAAGATTGGATGTATGAAACTGCTAAAAAACTTAATAAACCAGTTATATTAGAGATATTACCAGAAAGAAAACATTATTGGGTTTGTAAAATGGATTTTGCAGCTATGGATTATCTTGGTAGACCTATTGAAAATCCCACAGTCCAAATTGATGTTGAAAGTGGAAAAAGATTTGATATTAGCTATTTAAATGAAAATGAAAAAGAAGATTATCCTATTATTCTTCATTGCAGTCCTACTGGAAGTATTGAAAGGGTTATATGTAGTTTGCTTGAAAAAACAGCCATTGAAATAAATGAAAAGCCTCCAATGTTACCAGTATGGTTATCACCAATTCAAGTTAGAGTGATACCTGTTGGAGAAAAGCATTTAGAGTATGCTAATCAAGTTGCAGATGAAATAGCATTTAATAACATTAGAGTAGATGTTGATGATAGGGATGAACGTGTTGGAAAGAAAATAAGAAATGCAGCTACTGATTGGGTTCCATATACAATTGTTATTGGTGATAAAGAAGTAGAAGCAAATATTTTCAATGTGACTATTCGAGAAACAAAAAATAAATGTGATATAGAGCTTGATGAAGTTATTTATCAAATTTTATCTAAAACAATGGAAAAACCTTTCAGAAAGTTACCTATTCCAAGAAACTTATCTGAAAGAATCAACTTTAAATAGAATGTGTTTAAATAGAATATGTTTATCATTATAGCTATTAATCATTCTATTATTAAATTTAGAAAATATTTTATAGGAAATATTATATTAATTAAAAACAAATATTTAATATATAAAAATTAAACTTGTTTATAAAATTAAACTTGTTCATAAATATTCTATTTATAAAAATTAAACTTATTTAAAATTTATTTAAAATTTTGGAGACATATTGATGTATAAAATAGGAGAAGCCCTTGTTGGGGATGGAAACGAATTAGCTCATGTTGATTTAATAATTGGAGATAAAGAAGGTCCTGCAGGAACTGCATTTGCAAATGGAATGACACAATTATCTATTGGACACACACCTCTATTATCTGTTATAAGACCGAATTTAATGACTAAACCAGCAACTTTAATAATTCCAAAAGTTACTGTTGGTGATTTAGATGATGCAAGTAAAATATTTGGACCTGCACAAACTGCTGTTGGAAGAGCTGTTGCTGATGCAGTTGAAGAAGGTCTTATTCCAAAAGATATTGCAGAAGACATTGTAATTATGGTAAGTGTATTTATACATCCTGATGCTGAAGATTACAGAAAAATATATCAATACAATTATGGAGCTACTAAATTAGCTATTAGAAGAGCAATGTCTGATTATCCAGGAATTAATAAAGTATTAGCTGAAAAAGACAGAGGAACACACCCTATTATGGGATTCAAAGTTACAAGACTATGGTCTCCTCCTTATGTTCAAGTTGCACTTGATCTCGATAATCTCGATGCAATGGAAAAAATTATCTCTGCAGTTCCAGATAGAGAAAGAATATTACTTGAAGCTGGAACACCACTGATTAAGAAGTTTGGTGTTGGAGTAGTAAGTAAAATAAGAAAACTTAGACCTGATGCATTCATTATTGCTGATTTAAAAACTTTAGATGTTGGTCGTGTTGAGATTAAAATGGCAGCTGATGAAACAGCTGATGCAGTAGCTATTTCTGGACTTGGAACAATTGAATCCATTGAAAAAGCTATTCATGAAGCTCAAAAACAAGGAATATATTCAATCCTTGATATGATGAATGTTGATAACTTTAAAGAAAAAATTAATAAACTACAAGATAATCTTAAACCAAACATTGTTTTATTACATAGAAATGTTGATCTTGAAACTTCAATGGCTGAAAAAGGTCAAGATACTAGTGATATGACTGAATGGGGTAATATCAAAGAAATTAAAAAATTAATTGGTGATGGTCTAGTTGCTGTTGCTGGTGGAATAACTCCTGAAAAAGTTGATGAAGCTATTGAATCTGGAGCAGACATAATTGTTGTTGGAAGATATATAATTGGTTCAAGGGATGTTAGAAGATCTGCAGAAGATTTCTTAGCTCACTTACCTCAAGATCCTGACAATATGAGATTAGCTCTTGATGAGGACGAACAAGTATAATAATGATTTATCATTATTATCTTAACTATTATTTTTATTTTAGTTTTTTATTTTAGTTTTTATTTTTTTATTTCTTATATTTCATCTCCATTATACTTTATTTAATGTTTTATTTATTATTCTAGTTTTATTCAATTTTATTGTTCTATTCTAGTTAATATCTTAGTATTATTTTATTTTCTTAATTATTTCTTTGAATCATCAGATATTGGGTGATTTTATAAAAATTTATACTAATTTATAAAAAATAAGTTATAAATTTCAAGATATACGTTATAACATATAACAAATAAATTATAATAAATAAGATATAATAAATAATATATAAGTTATATGTTAAATCAAATAAATTATTAATTATAAATAAAAACTACTCAGTTTTAATTTAAAACTTATAAAAAATAAATTATAAGAAATAAAATATAACTAATTAGTTATAAATTATAATATATAATATATAAATAATAATTTAAAACTTATAAAAAATAACTTAAAAAATAAAACATATAAGTTATATAGAATAAATTATAACTTATAAAATATAAATTAAAAATTATAAAAATTAATTTATAAGAAATAAATTATAACTTATAAATAAAAACTACTCAGTTTTAATTTAAAACTTATATAGTATAAATGATAATATATAACTTAAGTAAATTAATATCAATTGATATAAAAATTATAAAGGAATGATAGAATGGGAGAAACAATAGCAATAATAAACCAAAAAGGTGGTTGTGGTAAAACAACCACAGCAGTTAACTTGGCTGCATCACTTGCAACATTAGGTAAATCAGTGCTACTTGTTGACATGGATCCACAAGGAAACGCAACTACAAGTTTTGGAATAAACAAACAAGAGCTAAAAAATACAGTTTATGCAGCAATAAGTGGTCAGGTAAGTGTGAAAAAAGCTATTATTCCAACAATTGTTGAAAACTTATTCATCCTCCCAAGTAATATTTCACTAAGTGGAGTAGAAGTTGAATTAAGCAAACTAGATAATTATCACTTAGTTTTGAAAGAATTATTATCACCAATAGTAGACATTTTTGACTATATAATTATAGACCTTCCTCCATCATTAGGAGTGATAACAATTAATGGTCTTGTAGCAAGTGATAGTTTAATAATACCAATACAAGCAGAATACTTCGCATTGGAAGGGCTAGCTGATTTAACAAATACAATTAATCTTGTAGAAGAACGTTTAAGAAGTCCTTCACCAATCAAAGGAATCGTGTTAACATTATATGACTCTAGAACACGACTTGGAAAAGAAGTATATAGTGAGCTAAAAAAATATTTTGGAGATAAAGAAAACATATTTAAAACAGTGATTTCAAGAAATATACGTTTAGCTGAAGCTCCAAGTTATGGTATGCCCTGTATAGCATATGATGAAGAAAGTAGAGGTGCAAGATCTTATTTAAAATTAGCTAAAGAAATATTAAGTTTAGAGAGTGATGGGGGTTAAAAAATGGTAGATAATAAAAAAAACAAAAGAGGATTGGGAAGAGGTTTAGACTCATTAATACCAAAAATAGACGATGAAGAAGATGAAAAAAATAAAAATTCTTCAATTACATTGGAAGATATTCTTTCTAGCTCAGATGATGAAAAAGAAGAAAAAAAAACTGAAGAAAAATTTGAAGAAATAACTGAAGAAAATAATGAAGAACAGGATGAAGAAAATATTGAGGAAAAAACTCAAGAAATAAAAGTTAATGATGATGAAAATAAACAATTAAATGAAACAGAAACTGAAATCTCCTTAAGGTCTGAAATAAAGGAAACATCAAATGATATTGCAGATGAAAAAGAAAAAAAATTAATTGAAACAGCACAAAGGAAAGATAAAGAAGAAAGTAAAAAAGATGAGGAGGAAATAGAGGAAAATAAAGAAATAACAGTGAAAGAAATTGGAAAAAATATTGAAGAAGATATGATTGAAGAAAAAGAAAATAAAATCCAAAATAAAGATATTGATTCAAAAACAGCTGAAATTGAAGAGGAAAATCAATTAAGCGATTATGAAATAGATAGTATAGAAGAAGTAAAAGAAATAATTGAAAAAAACCCTAGAATCACTCTATGGTCCGCTAAATCAAGTGCAGTATTTAGATATTTAAGGAAAACTAAGCCAGAATTTAGTATAAGTAAAGAAGCCTCAAAATTAATAGATGAAGCTGTTTCAGAAAAATATCCTGAAATATGGAAATTATTTGATGATATTTAAAAATTTTTTATAAATTAAAAGGTATAAGTTATAATAATTTTTTATCTTTATCATTATCTTTAAAGCTTAAATATTTAGAGTCTAAAACTTTTCTAATATTTTCAGCAGTTTTAGATCCTATACCATCAATTTCTTTAAGTTCTGAAATAGACGCATCAATTACAGCTTGAACTGTTGAAAATTTTTCAAGTAATTTTTTTGCTGTAACAGGACCAACATTAGGCAATGATTCAATAATAAACAGCTGTTGTTCCCATAATTCAGTGGGTTTTCTTTCAGTTCTGATTTGAATAGGATTATTATTTTGATTTTGCTCTCTAATAGCAATTCTTTTAATCATAGCTGCAGTATCTTCAGGATTTCTAGTTGGAATAATGGAAATTCCAAAGTCTATTGCAATAGATGCAATAGAACCTCTAATAGCATCAGGAGATAAAAAACCAGAATATATATCATCTCCTTCTAAAATTAAAATTGGTTTTTTAAACTCTTCTTTCATTAATTTAGCTTGTTTATAAAGTCTTTTATCAACGATAGAATCAATAAAATCTTTAGCTGTTTTTCTTTCAATAGCAATATCATCACTAATTTGATAATCACCAGCAGCCATAGATTTGATTCTCACATTGACATTGATTGTATCTAAAGCTCGAAGTACATTAGAGTTTCCTTCTCTTGAATCTGCATAAACAAGAATATTATTATTTTGAGTATTATTGTTGATATCATTCTTAATTATTTTACTAGAATTATTAAAATTATTATAATTATCATAATTATCATAATTATTATCAAAATCGCTATTAATATTATTAATATTACCATTATAATTATTATGGTTATTATTTATTGAAATACCGTCATCGTCTAAAATAACGCCTATTTCTGCCTTTCTTCCAATTATTTTTGAATTTATTTCATGTTTTGATTTATTGAAAGAGTTTTTATTTAAATTTTTTAAAGAATCTTTATCTATTAAATGTTTTTTCATTTGTTTTTCCTTATTTAAACTTGCCCAATAATAACCTTCATCTCTAGTACCTTTAGCAATGAGAACTTTCATATTACCAGTATTTTTCCTTCCAGTTCTTCCTCTTCTTTGAATCATTCGAACTTCCGAAGGTACAGGTTCATAAAGAACAACTAAATCAACAGAAGGAATATCAATTCCTTCTTCAGCAACACTAGTTGAAATTAAAACATCATAAGTTCCAATTTTGAATGATTTAATAATATTCTTTTGTTCTGTCTGAGTAAGTCCTTTTTCTCCATCCCTTGATCCTTGACCATAAAATTTAACAGAATTAATACCTTCTTTTTCACACTTCTTCTGGATCATTTCAAGTGTATCTCTGAATTGTGTGAAAACGATGATTCTTTTATTTTTATTCATATTAGAAGAGCTATTATTTTTATAAGAATTATTATCTTTAGAAGAGTTGTTGGTTTTAGAGAGATTGTTTTCTTGATCAGTGCTTTCTATTAGTTTAGATTGTTTAATATCAACAATGTTTAGTTCTTCTTTTAATATTTCCATGAGTTTTTTTAATTTAGGATGTTCCCATCCATTTTTTTCAGCTTGTTCACTTAATAGAATAGCTTGAGAAAAATCAGCATCTATTAAAAGTCCTTTAGCAGCCTTAGTATTCTTTTTTCTTATCCTTGAAACATATTTATTGAAAGTTGAAACACCTTGAGTTTCTAAAAGTTCTAAAGCATGTTGAAGATTAATAACTGCACTTAAAATTGAAATTGCTTGATAACATTCTTTTGGAGGATTTGTAGCTCTAGCAATTCGATTTTGTACTTTACCTCGAGCTTTTAAGATATCAATTTTATTAACAGAAATGGTAGAAATAACATTTAAATTTTTTAACATTTTTAATCGATGCCTAAGAGCTTTATTAATGTGATTTTTGATTTTTTCAAGCTCTTTGCTCATATTAACTTTAACCCAATCTATCTCAATAGGATTAAAATAAGGTTTTACATCCACATCATCCTCATTTTTTACAACAACATCTTCAATAAAAAGGTTTTCACATATTTGCCGAATTTTATCTTTATTAGAACCAGGAGAAGCAGTTAATCCTAGAATCAAATGATTTTTAGCTGTTTTTACATATCTTTGTCCAAGATATACATAAGCATAAGATCCTACAGCATGATGACATTCATCAAAAACAAGAAGAGATACATCTTCAAGATCATATCTTCCATTAAGTAAATCTGATTCGATTGTTTGTGGTGTTGCACAAATAATTTGAGAATCATCCCATCTTTTTTTTCTTTCATCTGGTTTAGTAGCCCCAGTAATAGAAGTAGTTTTTACATTAAGAAAATGTCTAAAATTTTCTTCATGTTGAATTGCTAAAGGTTTACTAGGAGCTAAAATAAGAACTTTAGAACCTTTATTTTTTTTAAGTCTATCTGCAGCTACTAATACAGCTACAAGAGTTTTTCCCAAAGCAGTTGGAGCAACAATCATTGTATTTCCTTTTTTAAGAACATCAGCAGCTAGAACTTGTTGATATATCCTTGCTTCTGCAGTATTTTCTTTTATAAAAGGATGTTCAATAAATTTTTCCATGTGATTTATATTGTAAAACATCTTTAAATAAGTTGTGAGAGAGATTATGAAAAGTAATATAAAAAATATATAAAAGAATAAAAAGAAAAAATAAAGAGAAAAAAATAAAGAAAAAAGATAAAGAAAAAAGATAAAGAAAAAAGATAAAGAAAAAGATAAAGAAAAAAATAATAAAATAATGATAAAATAATAAACAATAGATAAAATAAATTCAAAAATAATAAAGACAAAACAAGAATGATAAAGATAAAATAAAAATAACAATATAAATCAAATATAATAAATAAACGGTGATTAATTGATAATTATAATAGATGAAAGATCTAAAAAATATATTATTGATCAAAAATCTGATTTTCAGAGTGATTTAGGAATTATAGATCAAAATGATCTAGCTAATGCAAAAATAGGTCAAACACTAACAACACACTTGGGAAAAAAATTTAAAGTAATTAAACCATCTGTTAATGATTTTATAGAATTAATGGATAGAAGATGTTCAATATTGATTCAAAAAGACATTGGTACAATAATTTCAAAGTGTGGTATTGGAAGTGGAAGTAGAATTGTTGATGCTGGTACTGGAGCTGGTGCTATAGCTTTAAATTTTGGAAATATTGTTGGAGAATGTGGAAATGTTTACAGTTACGAGATTAGAGAAGATTTTGCAGAGGTAGCTAAAAGTAATATAGAAAAATTTGGTTTAGATAACATTATTGAAATAAAAAATAAAGATATAAAAGAAGGAATTGAAGAAAACGAAATAGACTTAATTTTTCTTGATTTAATCAAACCATATGAAATATTTGAAGATGTTTATAGTTGTTTAAATACAGGCGGATATCTTGCTGTTTATGCTCCATATATAGATCAAATTGAAACTTCATATAAAATAGCTAAAAAGATAGGTTTCCTAGATTTATCAATTATTGAAACACTTGAAAGAGAAATTGAAGTAAGAAATCAAGGTACAAGGCCTAAAACTAGAATGATAGGGCATAGTGGTTATTTGATGTTTGGAAGAAAACTTTGATATTTTAAATATTCATTAATTGCAAGTGAAAATAATAAAAATTTAATGATAAATAATAAAATATATTATATAAAATTATTATTATAAATATAAACATATTTATTATAAATATCAAAATATTATTAATATGAATATTATGGTTAAATATGTGGGTATATGGCTAAAATATGAATATAACCAAGTATGATATTATAAATAAATAGAGTTACTATAAAAATATAAGTATGGCTAATATATAGCTATTAAAAATATAATACAATTATTATAATTTTTTTAGAGTGTGATTAAAATTTTTAATCTGAATGATGTAATATCAATAAAGGATTTTCAAAAAAAAGATATTGAATTTATTTTAAATGAAGCTGAAAATCTTGAAAAAATAGCGAAATCCCAGGAATTTTCAGATGAATTAGCAGGTAAAATATTGGGAATGATGTTTTTTGAACCTTCAACTAGAACTCGTTTATCTTTTGAAACATCCATGAAAAGATTAGGTGGTAATTGTGTTGGTTTTGCTGGAAGTTCAGCTAGTTCTGTTTCAAAAGGAGAAAGTTTAGCTGATACATCAAAAATGTTTGAAGCTTATTCAGATGCTCTTATTATTCGACATAGTTTAGAAGGAGCTGCAAAATTTATTTCAGATATTGTGGATGTTCCTGTAATAAATGCTGGAGATGGTGCTGGACAACATCCAACTCAAACTCTTCTTGATCTTTACACGATTAAACGCCAATTTGATAAAATTAAAGGTTTAAATGTTGCTTTAGTAGGGGATTTGAAATATGGCCGTACTGTGCATTCTTTAGCTTATGCACTTGGAATGTTTGATGCTCAAATGAGCTTTGTATCGCCTGATGAATTAAAAATGCCAAAAGAAACTCTCCATGATCTAAAAAAGAACAATGTAAAATTTCACGAAACAAATAGTTTGAAAGATGTTATTGATGAGATTGATGTTTTGTATGTTACTAGAATACAGAAAGAAAGGTTTCCAGATGAAGAAGAATATTCAAAAATAAAAGGAGCTTATTTGATTGATCATGACCTTGTAAAAGGAAAAGATCTTATTGTGATGCATCCTCTTCCAAGAGTTGATGAAATATCTACAGATATTGATAATACTAAATATAATAAGTATTTTGAACAGGCTTTTTATGGTGTTCCTGTAAGAATGGCTATTTTAAAGAATATTATTAAAAATAAATTTTAAATAGGTAAAATAACACCATCAAAATAATTCTTTCTAAAATTAAAGTTATGATAAAAATTAAAATGAATTTTAAGATTATAACAAAAATACAAAAATAATTAATATAAATATTAAAAAAATTAAAATTAAAAACAAAATAGATAAAAGAATAGTTAATTTAGAAAGGTTAATAGCTTTATTGATATCATTCTTTTTTAAGACATTTTTATCCTTACCGATTTTATAAACATTCTTTTTTGTAAGGGAAATATCTAAAGCTCCTGCAACAGCTGCCATTGTAAATCCAGAATTTGGGGATGGGCATTTTTTAGCATCATTTAACATTGTTAAATAGCTATTTTTATAATTAAATCCTTGATTTCTATATAAAAAAGATGCTAAAACTGTTAAAACTCCTCCAAGACGAGCAGGGATATAATTCAATATATCATCTAATTTTGCTGGAAAATATCCAATATTAGAATACTTTTCATTTTTATATCCAACCATAGCATCTAATGTATTAATTATTCTATAAAAAATAGCTATAATAACAGAAAATATTATAATATTTAAAATATTTATATTAACTGAAGAAAAGCTAAACAATTCTAAAGATAAAACTAAGATAAGGATAATATTAGCTATAATATAATAGAATACCGGTGAAATAACAGAGTCTGTTATATTTTCAGATAATGTTTCAATTGTGGCGGAAATAATAAGAGATTCAGTGAGTTCAGATGTATCTCTACTTACTAAATATGACATGGAAACTCTTGCAGAGTTAATATCTAATTCTAAATCATTGGAAATCGATTTAGCTGAAGAAAGTAGCATTCTAATTGAAAATGTTGAAGAAAGTATTAACGATGATATTATCACAAAGATAATAAGATTATAGCTAGATATTAATAATATTACTATGAAAAATAATATTACTATTAATAAAACTAATATTGTTAAAATAAGTCCAGATAATTTGTTTTTAATTTTTATTAAGTATTTTAAGAAAAATTCAATATTTTTACCAATGAAAACCACGGGGTGTATTTTTGTTGGTAGTTCACCTAAAAAAACATCAAATAATATTGAAAAAATCAATATACCCAATGAAAAAGGTATAAAAAATTGTAAGCTAGTTATATCTTGAAAATACATTATAAAACCTTATTCATTGAAAATGATTTTAATATTCATGATTTTAATAGTTCTTTAAATTTTTTTGAGAGTAATAAAGATTATTATTTAAAAATATTTAATTATTATTGTATAATTAAAATTTAATTAACTTTAATTTACATATAGTAAAAATTAGTTATATAACTACTTATATATTTATATAATATATTATAATATATAAAAAGTAATTTAATTTATATTATAATTTCTTAATAGACAGTGATTATATGATTGACGAAAAAATAATCAAAAAATGGCTTGTTGAAGAAGGCCTATTTAAAGAACAAATACCTGATGAAACTTCTAATTTCCATTTTCTTATAAACTATCCAAATGAACATGTACTTGATCTTATACAGCCAAAACATAAAGAAGATATGATACTTATTGGTTGTGCATCTGAAATAGCTCCTGAACAAGTAGCTTTGATTAAAGATTCAGCGAATAAAAAAAGAGAGAAATTTATATGGGACATTAGATTTGCTTTAAATCAGTTTCTTCTTGATTTTGAGCTTGAGCATCCAGATAATGTTTTAAATAGATTTGTTATCTCTGAAGAAATATATGAAGATGGTTTAACAAAAAATAGTTTAATATTATCAATTAAAAAAGTTTTTAAAGGAAAGCTACAGTGTATTTGGATAACTGGTAAAACATTTGGTGAAGGTGAAAATTCACAAATAAATGATAATAGTATGTTTGTTTAATACTTATTATTTTTAATATTTTTTATTTATTTTATATTATTAATTTTATAATATTATTATTTATATTAATTAAATATATTAATTAAATATATTTTTTATATAATTAATTTTTATATATTGACTTTTATACATTATTTAATTTTTCAAAGTTTTACACTTGAAATGTATGTTTATATTAATTATTGACAATTATATATTTTGTGAGTGTGAGAGGTGTATTGCAAGTGA